>Ga0182006_1000010_pt1 | contig 413414 bp, 372 predicted proteins | sample Sormic07211104_1_FD_123022 | JGI IMG/M metagenome (GOLD analysis project Ga0182006, IMG submission 123022) | Rhizosphere microbial communities from Sorghum bicolor, Mead, Nebraska, USA - 072115-104_1 MetaG | ecosystem: Host-associated > Plants > Roots > Rhizosphere | place: USA: Nebraska...
ATTGAAAGTGCGGCCGCATGGCACGCAACGGTAGCGCTGCAGTCCGTGCGCATGGCCATGCCGGTGAGCATGATTGCTATTGCAGGCAGGACAGTGCAATCGCTGCCGGGCCACGCTTTCGACTAGTGCCGCGGCAGCGTCCTGCGGCGCGCTTCCTCGCAGCAGAGCGATGCCCGCCAGGCGCTGCCGACGGTTCAGTGCGGCGAACTGGGCGATGAAGGTGTGCCATTGGCCGGTCTGCATGGCAGGCTCCCGTTTGTCTGCGATGTACAGTCAGACAGCAGGGATACAGGAAGATTCCCGGACTTCCCCTACTTAGCGGGGACAGAGCCTTTTTCATTGCGCGACGATTTTCGACAAGACGGAAAACGCGGCGCCCGTCTGCGACGCTTCCAGCAACAAGGTCAGCTCCGTATACGTGCAGATGATGTTGATCAGGTTGATGCGCTCCCAGGCCAGTCGCTTGAGGATGGCGTGATACACGCCCGGCGTATAGCAGGTTTCGGCCGCCAGGTGCAGGGTTACGGCCGTCACCCTTTCCAGGCGCGCCAGTTCCTGCTCTTCGCCGAACACCTCTTCCACCAGCGCGTGCAGCGAACGGCTGCAGATCACCATCACCTCGTTGACGCCGCGCGTAATGGTGATGAACGTGCCCCGCTGGGGCGCTGCCAGCGCCAGCAACTGCCGCTGGCAGGCATACGTCTGGTCGGAATAGCGGTAGGTAAAAACCATCAATTCGCTGCGCGTGGACAGTTCCCCCGCGCGGTGCGCCAGCACGATCTCGCCGCTTTTCTGCTGCGGCATCCGCTCGGCCAGGCGGCGCAGCGCCATCACCACGGCGGCCTGCCCCACCGGTTTCCATAGGTCGGTCTGCAATTGCGGCTGCAGCTGGCGCGCCAGTTCCGACAGGTTGAGCAAGCCCCGGCCCAATCCCTCGCTGAGAAAGGCCGATTCCATCACGATCTGTTCCACTTTGGTCGCTATCGAAAGCATAGTTCTTCGGGCCGGTGATTCCGGTGCACGCACCAGGAGCCGGCAACCCTTCCTGAAAAAAAGATGCACTGCGCCAGCGGCCGCGCCGGATGGCGCGGTCGGACTCGCTGAAAAGAACCCCCTCGCGGGGGTAGAGCCGGCTAGCGGCGGCTAGGAAGGCGGATGCAGCATGAGTGCCGCTCCAGAGGGGAAATGGCTGAAATTAACAGCAGAAAGCAGAACTGACGTCATGTGAAACTCCCGATTTTTTTCCCGATGCGCTGTATCTGGACGCGGTCATTGCCGCGTGCGCTTTTTTTGTCTTCGCATGCGCCACTGGCGGCAATGCGAAGAGCTAGTGTAGATCGCAACATTTAGAAAAGGCAACAGTGTTTTTCCAACAGAGCGCGCCATTAGGGGAAGTAGTCCAAAACAAAAGTTGCAGCTTGTGGTAGATCAAACTTTCCACCGATGCGACGCAGATAAATGTTCAATTCTTAACAAAAATTCGCGTAGTGACCCATTTCTTGAATTTTTTGACATGGCGATATCGACAAGTTTAGTGTCGCCCTACCCGGCGTCATGCCACCACAAAACGGCAGGCTATCCGCCCGCCGCCAGGCGCGCCGGGGTGGCCATCAGACATCGCGGCCAGTTCATTCACCATTTCCTTAACCGATACCATGGAGCAGAAATGAATTTACGTTTGACGATAGTTGCCGCATCCATCGCCGCCCTGCCGCTGATGGCCACCACGGCCGACGCCGCCACACCGCTGCCACAGACCCTGATGGCAGCCCCGGTCGCCCTGGCGTCTCCACAAGAGACCGCCAGCCTGGTCAACAAGCTGGCCGCGCAGGCACGCAGCCGCGGCCTGAATACCGAGCATGGCTTTGCCGTCGGCGCCCAGCATCCGGGCGTCAGCGGCACCCGCGTGAGCCGCGTACAGCACACCTACAAGGGCTTGCCTGTCTTCGGTTCCGAGACGGTAGTGGTCAGCAACAGCGCCGGCGACATCGTCAGCGAATCCGTGTCGGACCGCGCGTCCGGGCTCGGTAGCGGCGGCGTCAATTCCGTCACCCGCAGCGCCACCACCGATATCGACACCACGCCGGCCGTCAGCGCCGCCGCCGCCATCGCCGCCGCCGTGAAAAGCATCGGCGTGCCGGCCGTCGACCATGTGCCGCCGCATGCACAGCTGCTGATCTACCCCGTCATGAAAACCGTGCGCGTGGCCGGCGCCGAGAACAAATCGGAAGCCGCGCTGAACGCCCTCGACGTGCAGGACGTGGTCGACCACTACGAGCTGGCCTACCTGGTGCAGACGCGCATGATCAGCGGCAGCAAGCCCGTCTACTACGACACCGTCGTCAGCGCCAAGGATGGCCGCATCCTGCGTCAATGGAAAGCCTTGAAAACCGTCGCCGGCATCGGCAACAGCCAGTACAACGGCCAGGTGCCGCTCAATACCACGCTCACCGGCAGCACCTACACCATGAAGGACCCCAGCCGCGGCACGGGCGGCAGCTTCGGCGGCATGGCCATCACGAATGCCAACCACGGCACCACCTCGGGCAGCGTGTACAGCAGCACCAGCAATACCTGGGGCGACGGCCAGCAGTACATCAGCGGCGGCAGCACCACCAACGCCAACGGCCAGACGGCGGCCGTCAACGCGATGTGGGGCCTGATGAACACCTACGACACGCACAAGAATGTGCTGGGCTGGTCCAGCCTGGACGGCAACAACACGGCCACCCACATCGCCGCCCACGTCAACACGGCCTACGACAACGCCTATTACGACAGCAACTGCAAATGCATGTACATCGGCGACGGCGGCAGCTCGTTCAACAACCTCGGTTCCATCGACGTGATCGGCCATGAAATGGGCCACGGCATCACGGACGCCACCTCGGGCCTGATCTACTCGCAGGAGTCGGGCGGCTTGAACGAATCGAGCTCGGACATCGCCGGCGAGATGGTGGAAGCGTATGCGCGCGCCGGCGGCACGGGCACCACGATTCCGAACACGGGCAACGATTGGATGACGGGCAAGGAGATCGCCAAGAATGGCCAGCCACTGCGCTGGCTGTACAAGCCGAGCAAGGATGGCAGCAGCCCGAATGCGTGGAGCAGCACCATCAAGAACCTCGACGTCCACTACAGCAGCGGTCCGAACAACCGCATGTTCTACTTCCTGTCGCAAGGCTCGAACTCCACGTCCAGCAGCGATTACTACAGCTCCTACCTGAATAAAAGCCCGCTGGCCATGACCGGTATCGGCAGCGACAAGGCTTACCGCATCTGGTTCAAGGCCGCCACCACCAAGTTCACCTCGTCGACCAACTACGCCGACGCGCGCAACAAGGTGCTGCAAGCAGCCGAGGAACTGTATGGCGTGGGCAGCGCGGAATCGATCGCCGTCAAGCGCGCGTATGCGGCCATCAACGTGGGCACCGACGTCGATGAATCGACGACGGGAGGCGCGGTGACCATCACCAGCCAGCCGGCCAGCATCACCGTCGCACCGGGCGCCACCGCCTCGTTCGCCGTGGGCGCGGGCGGCGGCACGGCGCCGTACACCTACAAGTGGTACCGCAATGGTGCCGTGATCAGCGGCGCCACATCGCCGGCCTACAGCTTCACGGCCGCGGCGACCGACAGCGGCGCCGTCTTCAAGGCCACGGTGACGGATTCCTCGTCGCCCGCCGTGACAGCCACGTCGAACAACGCCACGCTGACGGTGGGCACCAGCAGCGCCACCGAACGCGTGACGAACGGCGGCTTCGAGGCCGGTGCCACGGGCTGGAGCGGCACCACGGGCGCCATCGGCACGTTTACGGGGCAAACCGCATACGAAGGCACGCAGTACGCCTGGCTGGGCGGCAATGGCGTCACGGCCAGCGAATCGCTGACGCAAAGCGTCGCCATTCCGGCCGCCGCCACGTCCGCCAGCCTGAGCTTCGCGCTGCATATCGACACGGCTGAAACGGGCAATACCGTGTACGACAAGCTGGTCGTCACCGTGAAGAACAGCGCCGGCACGGTGCTGGGCACCCTGGCCTCGTACTCGAACGTGAACAAGGCGGCCGGCTACCAGATCCGCACCTTCGACCTGATCGCCTACAAGGGCCAGACCGTGCAGATCTCGTTCGCCGCCACCGAGGATGCGTCGCTGCAAACCTCGTTCGTGATCGACAAGGTCAGCCTGGTTACCCAGTAAGCGGCTGAACATGCGGGCGGCAGGCCGGTTTGCCGCCAGTCGCCCGCATCGACCGCACGACACGATTGATTTCCTGGCAATTCCAGTCTACCCTGAGGCAGTGATTGCCTCTTGCCTGCTGCCGGTACCCGCGACGAATTGAACTTTTTTTGGATGGTTCCTGACCGATGCCTACTTCGACCTTGTCCGCACGCGCTTTCCCCCATTCCAGCCTGTCCATTTTTACGCCTGCCACCATGCTCGCCTGAGCCGGCCATGCAGTTCCACCTCCAGGTGCAGGGCCCGGCGGGCAGCCAGGCGCTGGCCATCGACGCCGCCAGCGAGGCCGAGGCGATCCGCGCGGCCGTGCGCGGCGGCTGGCGCGTGCTGGCCGTCGACGATGGCGCCGCGCAGGACGCGGGTGTCGCGCTGCGCCCCGGCAAACAAGGACTGCCCCTGCTGCAATTCAGCCAGGAGCTGCTGGCCCTGCTCGAAGCGGGCCTGAACCTGGGCGAGGCCATGGCCACCCTGCACAACAAGGAAACGCGCCCGGGCGCGAGGGCCACCCTGGCCGCCATCGTGCTCACCCTGCAGCAGGGACAAAGCTTCTCCGACACCCTGGCCGATTTCCCCGACATCTTCCCCGACATTTACATCGCCACCGTGCACGCAGCCGAACGCTCGGGCAACCTGCCCGAGGCACTGGCCCGCTTCGTCGCCTACCAGCTGCAGTTCGACGCCATCCGCAAAAAACTCATTTCCGCCGCCATCTACCCGTGCATGCTGCTCGTCGTCGGCGGCCTGGTGACCCTGTTCCTGCTCGGCTACGTGGTGCCCAAATTCAGCGTCGTCTACGAAAGCTCGGGCCGCGAAATTCCCTGGATGTCGCAAATGCTGCTCGGTTTTGGCCAGACCCTGGCCGCGCATCCGCTGCTGTGCGCCGGCGCGCTGGCCGCAGCCGTCGGCGCCGTGGTCTTCGGCATCGCCAACCGCGCCATGCGCATGGCGCTGGTGCTGCGCCTCTTGCGCCTGCCCGTGCTGGCGGAGAAGGCGGCCGAATTCCGCCTGGCCCGCTTCTACCGCGCCCTGAGCCTGCTGCTGCACGCGGGCATCCCGCTGCACAAGGCGCTGGCCATGGTCGGCCCCATGCTGCTGCCGGCGCAGCAGGAGCAGCTGGCGCAGGCGCGCCGCGCGGTGCAGGAAGGCATGCCGTTTTCCACCGCGCTGGAACAGGCCGGCATGGCCACGCCGGTGGCGCAATCGCTGCTGAAGGTGGGCGAGAACACGGGCCGTCTGGGCGACATGCTGGAACGTTCGGCAAAATTCCACGACGAGGAATTCGCCCGCTGGGTGGACTGGGCTTCGCGCCTGCTCGAGCCGCTCTTGATGACCATCATCGGCGTCGTGATCGGCGGCGTGGTGGTGCTGATGTACATGCCGATCTTTGAACTGGCGGGGAGCTTATCTTGAAGGTCATGTCATGAACGCACGCGACGAAGAACGGGCCGTGCTCGATGCGGCCATGCTGCGCCGGGCCCACGCGAGCGCGCTGGAACAGGGCCGTCCGCAGATGGCCGTGCTGCAGGAAACGGCGGCCCTGCCGCCCGAGGTCTTTTTGCGCCAGCTGGCCGCCCTTTTCCGCTATCCGGCCTGGACGATGGCCGAACTGCAGGCCGCCCTGCCCGCCTTTGCCCTGCTGCCCTACACCGATTGCGCCCAGCGCGACTGCGTGCTGCTGCAGCCGGATACTCCGGGCGCGCCGCCCGTGCTCGTCATCGGCAATCCCTTCAGCGAGGACCTGCTGCAATGGGCCGACTTCGCCCTGTCCACGCCTTTCACGGTGGCGCTGGCGCATCCGGACGACCTGGCCGCCTACCTGCAGCAGCAGGAAAGCGTGCAGCAGGCGATGCAGGAAATGCAGCACGGGGATGATGTGCCGGGCCTCGACCAGAGCATCGAAGACATCTCGCTCATCCGCATCAGCGAAGACAGCAGCCCGGTCGTGAAACTGGTGAACTCCACCATCTACGATGCCCTGAAATTCCAGGCCAGCGACATCCACCTCGAATGCGACGTGGCCAGCCTGGTCATCAAATACCGCGTCGACGGCGTGCTGGTGCAGGCGGGCCAGGTGCAGGGGCTGCAGATGGCCGAACAGATCATCTCGCGCATCAAGGTCATGGCCGACCTCGACATCGCCGAGCGCCGCATCCCGCAGGATGGCCGCTTCAAGGTACGCGTGAAGGGAGCGGAGATCGACTTCCGCGTTTCCATCATGCCCAATATCTTTGGCGAGGATGCCGTGCTGCGCCTGCTCGACCGGCGCGCGCTGACGGAGGCGGCGCAGGCGCTGCGCCTGGAAAGCCTGGGCCTGAACGAGGACGCCATCGAACAGATCCGCCGCCTGGCCGCCAAGCCGCACGGCATGCTGCTGGTGACGGGGCCCACGGGTTCCGGCAAGACCACCACCCTGTACGCGGCCATCACGGAAATCAACACGGGGCGCGACAAGATCGTCACCATCGAAGACCCCGTCGAATACCGCTTGCCGCGCGTGCTGCAAATTCCCGTCAACGAAAAAAAGGGACTGACGTTCGCGCGCGGCCTGCGTTCCATCCTGCGCCACGATCCCGACAAGATCATGATCGGCGAAATCCGCGACGACGAAACGGCGCAGATCGCCGTGCAGGCCGCGCTCACGGGCCACCTGGTATTTACCACCGTGCACGCGAACAACGTGTTCGACGTGGTCGGCCGCTTCCTGCACATGGGCGTCGATGCCTACAGCTTTGCGGCGGCCCTGAACGGCATCGTGGCGCAGCGCCTGCTGCGCCTCAATTGCGCCCATTGCGCCGTCGACGCCAGCGCCGAGGTGCTGGCCGACGCGCAGCAGCTGCGCGACAGCGGCCTGGCCCTGCACCAGGTGCAGGACTGGCAATTCATGGCCGGCAAGGGCTGCGGCCACTGCCGCGGCACCGGCTACAAGGGCCGCAAGGCCGTCGCCGAGGTGCTGATGCTCAGCGATACGATGCGCGAAATGATCTGCACGCGTGCGCCCCTGAGCCAGATGAAGGAAGAGGCGGCGCGCAACGGTTTCCGCCTGGCGCGCGAAGCGGGCCTGGACCTGGTGCGGCGCGGCGAAACCACTTTAGCGGAGCTCAATCGTGTCACTTATTGAACGCCTTGCCCGCGCCACCGTGTGCCTGCACCTGGCGCCGCACGGGCTGCACGGCGTGCTGCGCCGCGCCGGCCGCCCCTTGCCCGACAGCGCTTTCCACCTGCCCATTGCGAATCCCGACGCCAGCTGGGAAGTGGCGCTGGCCGCCCTGCGCGGCTGGCTCGAACACGATGGCGGCAAAAAACTGCCGCTGGCCGTCAGCCTGGCCAGCCGCTGGTGCGCCATGCTGATGGTGCCGTGGAGCGGCGCCCTGCTCGACCGGAGCAGCGCACAGCGCTTCCTGCACAGCCAGTTCGGCGCCGTGTATGGCGAAGGCGCGCGGACCTGGCGCCTGGCCGCCGACGATGCACCTTACGGCATGCCGCGCCTGGCCTGCGGCATCGATGCGGCCCTGCTGCAAGGCGTGCAGGACGCGGCGGCCGCGCATGGCCGGCGCTGCCTGTCCATCGAACCGATCGCCGGACCGGCCTGGCGCAGCATCGCCGGGGAAAAACCCGCCGCCTTCGCCCTGGTGGAAGCGGGACGGCTGCTGCTGGCAACGACGAGCGGCGGACGCATCACGGCCCTGCACAGCCAGTCCTGCGCCGCGGCCTGGGGCGATGAACTGGACCGGGCATGGCGGCGCTGGAACTTGCGCGCGCCGCAGCTCGACGCCATCGAACACGTGGCCCTGATCGACTTGAGCGGCGTGCCGCAGGCGAACGTACCAGAACGCTTCGTGCCCATCGCCGTGGCCGGCGCCGCCCACCTGATGCGGGAGGCCGCATGGGCCTGAGCCGCCTGGAATTCCTGCCGCCCGGCGCCGCGCAGACGTTCAAGGGCTGGCGCCTGGCCCTGTGCCTGGCGGGCGCCTTGATGCTGCTGCCGGCCGCCGTGTACTGGCTGGTGCAGGCGCAGGAAACGCGGCGCCTGGAAGCGCAGCTGGCACAGCTGCAGCCCGCGCGTCCCGTGCGTGCTCCGCTCTCGGCAAGCCAGCAGCGCGAGCGCGACATCGAACTGAAACAGGTGGCCACCGCCGTGCGCCAGCTCAACCTGCCCGTCACGCGCCTGGTCAGGACGGTGCAGGCGCCGCGCGACGTGCGCGTGGCCCTGCTGGGGCTGGACCTGAACGCGCAGCAGGGACAGGATGGCGCCAGCGTGCTGAAAATCGCCGCCGAGGCGGAAACCCCGCAAGACATGCTCAACTACCTGGCCTTCCTGAACCAGCAGCCCATGTTCAGCTCCGTGTATCTGCTCAAGCACGAGATGAATGCGAACGCCCCCGAACACCCTTACCGTTTTCAGCTGGAGGCGCAATGGCGGCAATAAAACCCCTGTTAAAAGCCGGCACGCCCGTGGCCCGGCCGCGCCTGCAACTGCGCCTGCCTCCGCGCCTGGCGTGGGAAACGGCGCGTCTGTGGCGTGCCCTGGGCTGGCCCAGCGCCATCGGCGCGGCAAGTCTGGCGCTGGCCGCCGTCGCCATGCAGCAGGGCGAGGCCCTGGCCGGACGCCAGCAGCCATTGCGCGCGCAGCTGGCCGTGATGGCGAAACAGGCGGCGCTGCCGCCGGCGCCCGTCACGCTCGACGCCGATGCGGACAGCCTGGCCGCCTTTCACGCCTACCTGCCCGCGCACGACAGCATTCCCGAGCAGTTGAAGGCCTTGCTGGAAGTGGCGCAAAAGAGCGGCGTCACCCTGGCCAAGGCCGACTACAAGCCGCAGGAAGACGGCAACACGGCCTTTTTGCGCTACCAGATCACCTTGCCCGTGAAGGCCGAATACGCGCAGCTGCAGACCTTTATCGTCGAGGCCCTGCAGGCGTTGCCCACGCTGACGCTCGACTCCGTGCTGTTCAAGCGCGAGCAGATCGAGGCGGGCGAGATCGATGCGCGCATCCAGTTCATCCTGCTGGTCAAGAAGGCGGAGGCGCGCCCATGAAAAAAGCCGTACTGGGAGCCGCCGCCGTGGCGACCTTGCTGGCCGCCCTCTTCGCGCCGGAGGACGAAGGCAGCATCGTGGGGCCGGCCACGGCCACGCCGCGCCAGGTGGAACGGGTGGCGGTCGCGCCCCTCGTCGTCGCCACTGGCGCTGCGCCAGCCAATCGGGCGCTGGCCATCGAACCGCGCCGGGGCCTCGACGACGAGGAAGCGGCCACCCTGTTCGCCAAGCAAAGCTGGCAGCCGGAGACGCCGAAAAAGATCATGCTCGACCAGCAGGCGGCGCAGGCCACGCGCACTGTCGCCGCCGTCGACGCGAACGCGCCGCCGCCTTTGCCCTTCCAGTTCCTTGGCCGTTTCGTCGACGAAGGCAAGGCCGCCTATTTTCTCCAGGCGGGCGAACGCAACGTGGTGGCGCGGCCCGGCGACACGCTCGAGGAGCGCTACCGCTTCGACGGCGTGGTGCAGGGCGCCCTGCAATTTACCTATCTGCCGCTCAACCTGAAACAGACACTCGCCGTAGGGGATATCAATTGAAACGACGCACACCACGTACTGGCATTACCCTGCTGCCGATGCTGTCCCTGCTGGCTGCCTGCGCCGGCAACCAGGCCTATACCGACGGCCAGGCCATGCTGGGGGCCGGCCGCACGGAACAGGGGCTGGCCCTGCTGGAACAGGCGGCGCAGGCCGAACCGACCAACGCCAAGTACCGCATCGCCGTCACCAACGGCAGGATGCGCGCGCTGAACAACCTCAATGGCCGCGCCGAGGCGCTGCGCCAGCAGGGCAAGCTGTCCGAAGCGCAAGCGCTGTACCAGCAGGCGCTGGCGCTGGACGCCAGCAACGACGTGGCGCAGCGGGGCCTGGCCGGCGTGACGCAGGATGAACGGCACCGCAAACTGGTGCAGGAGGCGCAGTCCAGCTACCAGCGCGGCGGCGAAGCGAATGTCGCGCAGGCGCAGGAAGCCTTGCGCCAGGTGCTGCAGGAGCGTCCCGCGCAGCGCGAGGCGCTGGCCCTGAAAGGCCGCATCGGCGACGAGCAGGCCAAAAGCCGGCCGGCCGGCGGCAAGCTGGCGGCAGCCTACCGCAAACCCGTGACCCTGGAATTTCGCGATGCGCCCCTGCGCTCCGTATTCGACTTCATCAGCAAGGTGTCGGGCCTGAACTTCGTCTTCGACAAGGAAGTCGATCCCGCCCTGCGCGCCACCATCTCCGTGCGCGACACCAGCATCGAAGAGGCGATCGCCATGCTGCTGGGCGCGAACCAGCTGGAGCAAAGCGTCACCAGCGACAAATCGATCACGATCTATCCGAACACGCCGCAAAAGGTGAAGGATTACCAGCAGCTGGTGGTACGCACCTTCTTTCTCGCCAACGCGGACGTCAAGACGGTGGCGTTCTCCATCAAGACCCTGCTCAAGGCCAAGGACGTCGTCACCGACGAGCGCCTGGGCATCATCATGCTGCGCGATACGCCGGAAATGGTGCGCATGGCCGAGCGCATCATCAACGTGCAGGACCTGGCCGACCCGGAAGTGATGCTGGAAGTCGAGGTGCTGGAAGTCAAGCGCACGCGCCTGATGGAACTGGGCGTGCGCTGGCCCGACCAGGCCAGCCTGACCCTGGCCGGCGTCGGCAGCGGCTTGGGCGGCCTGAAGGTGGCCGACCTGCACCGCATCAATGGCGAGAATATCAACCTGGGCATCGGCGGCGTCACTCTCAACGCCAACAAGACGGACAGCGACAGCAATATCCTGGCCAACCCGCGCATCCGTGTGCGCAACAAGGAAAAGGCGAAGATCCTCATCGGCGACCGCGTGCCCGTCATTACCGTCACGACGAATAATGGCGTCAGTTCCGACAGCGTCAATTACATCGACGTGGGCCTGAAACTCGACGTGGAGCCGAACGTCTACCTGGACGATGAAGTGGCCATCAAGATCAACCTGGAAGTATCGAACGTCGTCAAGGAAGTGATCAGCAAGACGGGCACGCAGGCTTACCAGATCGGCACGCGCAGCGCCTCGACCGTGCTGCGTTTGAAAGATGGCGAGACGCAGGTGCTGGCGGGCCTGATCAGCGACGAGGACCGGGGCACGGCCAACAAGGTGCCGGGCGTGGGCGAACTGCCCGTGCTGAACCGCCTGTTCGGCAGCCAGAAGGACGACGCCATGCGCAGCGAGATCGTGCTGTCGATCACGCCACGCCTGCTGCGCAGCATCCGCCGCCCGGACCTGATGACGGCCGAGTTCAATTCCGGCACCGAGGCGTCCGTGGGCGGGCGCGCGAGCGTGGGCGGCACACAGGAAGCCATCGCCGCGCCAGAGCAGGCCCCGCCGCGCGCCGGCTCGCCCATGACGGGCGGCGACGAAGCGCCCGCCGCCGACAAGACAAGCAAAGGTGGCCAGTGAAGCATAAAGGCTTTACCTTCATCGAACTGATGATCACCCTGGCCATCATGGCGACCCTGGCCACGGTGGCCGTGCCGATGGCGCAGGTGGCCTTGCAACGGGCGAAGGAACAGGAATTGCGCAGCGCCCTGATCGAGATGCGCGAAGCGATCGACGCCTACAAGCGCGCTTCGGACAATGGCCGCATCAAGCTGTCGCTGGGCGCCTCGGGCTATCCGAAAAAAATCGAGGAACTGGTCGAGGGCGTGCCTGACCAGCGCAGTCCATCAAAACAGAACATCTATTTCCTGCGCCGCCTGCCACGCGACCCGTTCCAGCCCAGGGAAGCCGGCAGCGCGTCCGACAGCTGGAGCAAGCGCGCCTATGCCTCGCCGCCCGACAATCCCAGCGAAGGCGAAGACGTGTTCGACGTCGCCTCGCGCTCGACCAAGGTGGGCCTGAACGGCGTGCCGCTCAATCAATGGTGACCGCCATGCATACCCCGACCGTACGCCGCGGCTTTACCCTGGTCGAACTGCTGGTGGTGCTGGCGATCATCTCGCTGCTGCTGACGATCGCCATCCCCCGCTATTTCGGCTCCGTGGAAAAATCGAAGGAAGTGGCCCTGAAGGAAAACCTGCAGGTGCTCAGGAGCGGCCTCGATAAATACTATGCCGACAAGGGAGAATACCCTGCCGCGCTGGCCGACCTGGTGACCCACCATTACTTCCGCAGCGTGCCGCTGGATCCTGTCACGGAGTCGGCTGCCACCTGGCAGCTGATCCCTTCGCCGAATGGCGAGATCGGCGGCGTGGCCGACGTGCGCAGCGGCGCCAAGGGCAAGACGCGCGAGGGCATTCCGTTTGAACAGCTCTAGTTTCCGGCGCCGCGCACGGGGCTTCGCGTATATCTGGACCCTGATGCTGGTGGCATTCATGGGCGTGGGCCTGGTGCTGGCCAGCGAACTGTTTGCCACGGCCGCGCGGCGCGAGAAGGAACGCGAGCTGCTGTTCATCGGCCATGAATTCCGCAACGCGCTGGGCCGCTACTACGACAGCACGCCGGCCGACGGGCGGCCCCGCTATCCCTTGACCCTGCAGGAACTGCTGCGCGACCCGCGCTTTGCCAACGCCCGGCGCCATTTGCGCCGACTGTATGCGGACCCCATCACGGGCAAGGCGGAATGGGGCGTGCTGCGGCAGGAGGGACGCATCGTCGGCATCCATTCGCTGTCGCCGCAGCTGCCCATCAAGCAGGACAACTTCCTCGACGAAGACGCCAGCCTGCGCCGCAAGCAGCGCTACGCGGACTGGCAATTCACGTATCCGCACGACCTGGTGCTGGCCACGCCCGACGCGGCCGGCGGCGCGCCCGGCCTCAAGCCGAAAGGCGCGAACTGATATCATGCCCGCATTCCATATTCAGCATCGAGCAAAGGAGCAGGCATGAGCATAGGTGGCACTTCCATCGAACAGGCATTGGCGTCGCTGTCGGACATGACGGGCGGCATGGTCGCCATCGGCCAGGACGAACATGCGCAACGCATCGCCAGGGCGCAAGCGTTCATGCGCGAACAGGGCATCGCCGCCATCTACCTGAACGCGGGTGCCAACCTCACCTATTTCACGGGCACCAAATGGTATGCCAGCGAACGCATGGTGGGCGCCATCCTGCCGGCCAGCGGCGACATCGAATACATCGCCCCCGCCTTCGAGGAAAGCACCCTGCAAGGCTTCATGCTCGTCGAGGGCAAGGTCAATTGCTGGGAAGAGCATGAAAGCCCGTACCAGCTGTTCGTCGACGTGCTGGCGCGCATGGGAATCGCCCAGGACGCGAATCGACCGCCGCGCGTGGGCATCTGCGAAAGCGCCGCCTTCTTCATCTATGACGGCATCAAGCCGCTGGCCCCCGGCTATGCGCTGGAAAACGCGCGCACCGTCACCGCGTACTGCCGCAGCAGAAAATCACAGGCGGAAATCGCCCTGATGCAGCGCGTGATGGACATGACCCTGGCCGTGCACGTGGCCACGGCCAGCATGCTGTACGAAGGCATCACGACGGTGGAAGTGGAGGAATTCATCCAGCGCGCGCACCGCAAGGTAGGCGCGCCCCGCTCGTACTTCTGCATCGTGCTGTTCGGCGAGGCGACGGCCTACCCGCATGGCGTCAACTACGTGCAAACCCTGAAGGCGGGCGACACGGTGCTGATCGACACGGGCTGCCAGGTGATGAACTACATCTCCGACATCACGCGCACCTATGTTTTCGGACAGATCAGCGAACGCCAGCGCAGCGTATGGAACAGCGAAAAAGCCGCGCAAGCCGCCGCATTCGCGGCCGCCCGGCTGGGCGTACCGTGCGGCGACGTGGACCGCGCCGCCCGCGTCTCGCTGGAAGCGGACGGCTTCGGCCCCGGCTACAAGCTGCCCGGCCTGCCGCACCGCACGGGCCACGGCATCGGCCTCGATATCCACGAATGGCCTTACCTGGTGGGCAACGACACGACGCCGCTCGACGTGGGCATGTGCTTCTCGAACGAGCCGATGATCTGCATCCCCGGCGAATTCGGCATCCGCCACGAAGACCATTTTTACATGACGGAAAACGGTCCGCGCTGGTTCACGCAGCCGGCGCACAGCATCGACGATCCGTTCGGTTTGCGCGCGTAAGCCGGTGCTCCTGTGTTCGATTACGCTGCGCTAATCCAACCTACGCATGCGCCAATACCTGGTAGGTCGGATTAGCGGGGCCGCCGAGGCGCATGGCGCGTCATCCGACATCACCGCAACGCCAGGTAGGGCGGATTAGCGCGCAGCGCGTAATCCGACACAGCACCCTGCGCCAGCTTGAACACGGCCAGCGCCGTACCCAGCTGCACGGCCTGTTCCTGCAGCGATTCGGCGGCCGCCGACGCTTCTTCCACCAGCGCGGAGTTTTGCTGCGTCATCTGGTCCATGCTGCCGATGGCCACGCCGATGTCGCCGATGCCGGCGCTTTGCGCCTGGCTCGCGGCGCTGATCTCGGCCATGATGTCGGCCACCTTTTTCACGGAATCGACGATCTGGCCCATGGTCAGTCCCGCCTCGTCGACCAGCTTCGAACCGACATTCACCTTGGCCACCGAATCGCCGATCAGTTGCTTGATCTCGCGCGCCGCTGCCGCGCTGCGCTGCGCGAGGTTGCGCACTTCGGACGCCACCACTGCAAAGCCCCGCCCCTGTTCGCCGGCGCGCGCCGCTTCAACGGCCGCGTTCAAGGCCAGGATGTTCGTCTGGAAGGCGATGCCGTCGATGACGCCGATGATGTCGACGATGCGTTTGGATGCATCGTTGATCTCGCCCATGGTGGCCACCACCTGGCTGACCACCTGCCCGCCCTTCACGGCAACCGAGGAGGCCGACACCACCAGCGCATGCGCCTGCCCCGCGTTGGCCGCGTTGTCGCGCACGGTGGAAGTCAGGCTGTCCATGCTGCGCGCCGTCTGATCCAGGCTGCCCGCCTGCGATTCCGTGCGCGCGGCCAGGTCCGCATTGCCCTGGGCGATTTCCGCGCTGGCCACCTGGATGGTTTCGGCCGACGCCTTGATATCGGAAACCATGCCGCCGAGCTTGGCGCGCATGTCCTTCAGCGCCGCCAGCAGGCTGTCCTGGTCGCCCGCCTCGGTCACGATGTGCATCGAGAGGTCGCCATCGGCCACGGCGCGCGCGATCTGGCGCGCATATTCGGGTTCGCCGCCCAGCTGCTGCCAGATGGCGCGCACGACGAAGTGCGACACGGCCACCAGGCAGACGATGACGGCCAGCGCCACGGCGATGCTGGTATTGAGCGCATTGCGCACATTGGCCGCGCTGCGCTCGATGCCTTGCTTGAACTGCGCTTGCGCCTGTTCGTTGGTCTTTGCCAGGTCGGCATTGAGCACCGCCAGCGCGCCCTGCATGCGCGCCACGGTCGCCTGCGGGTCGCCCTCTTCCATTTCCAGCATGATGCGCGCCGCGCTCAGGGCCGGCGCATAGTAGGCATCGAATTCCCTGGTCAGCCGCGCACCGTGCTCGCGCTGGCCGGGAATCGCCGCAAAGTCGCCCAGTCTGGCGCGCAGCTTGGTGGCCTGGCCGCCGACTTGTCCGATGCGTTCCTTGTCGCCTTCGCTGACGGCATCGCGCAGGGCGTCGCCGACGGCGGCCACGTCCAGGGTCAGCGACTTGGCCATATCGAGCACGGGATAGTCGGCGCTTTCCGTGGCGTGGATGGAATTGAGCGTGGCCGTGGACAGATAGGCGCTGACGGCCAGCCCCAGCCCGAAAATCACGGCCGAGACGACAGGCAGCGCCCATATCTTGCGTTTGATGCTCATTGCTGTCTCCTGATGGTATGTGTACCGGGCCGCCGCAGGGCGCGCGGCCCGGGCCGGCTTTATGGCGCCGTCAGCACCACTTTGACGGTGCCGTCGACGGCACTCTTGTCGATATAGCCGATGGCCTTCGGATCGGCGGCCACGGCCTTCTTCACGTCGGCGCTATTGGCCACTTCCTTCGGCAAGGTCGCCTTGCCCGTGAAGACCAGCTTGGACCACAGGGCCTTCGCTTGCGAGGGTTCCTTGTCCGTCACCTTCTTGTAGAACTCGGCGCGCACGGGAGCGCTTTCCGGCTGGTCGATCGGCGTCATGGCCGTCGATTTACCGAGGAAGAATTGCGCCACCTGTTCATTCGTCATGGCGCCGGCGGCGCTTTTCGGATTGACCACCACGACCACTTCGGCCACGGCAGGAACACAGGTCGACAGCGCCAGCAAGGCAGCCGCAAAAATAATGGGTTTCATGCGGCGCTCCTCAGAAAACGAAATCGATGGCGGCGGCAGCCACCGTGACGGGGCCATGGAAGCCCGGCTTGGCTTGCACGAACAGGCCAGGGCCATTCTTCGGCTTGATGCGGTCGATCTGCACCTTCAGGGCGGCCGAACGGTGGAAGTCCCAGCGCACGCCGATGCTGTCCGTCGATTGCTCGAGCTGATTGCGCATGGTGGCCAGGGTCTCGACGCCGGCCGACAGGGCGCGCAGGGTCGGCGTACAGGCGGCCGGATAACCGGCAGGGCAGGATGCGGGCACGGTGTTGTTCACGCGGCCATCGGCCTTCAGGCTGGCGTGGCTGTAGTAGGGCAGGAAGGCGCCGATGCGGTAGCCGCCCATCACGTACCACGAGGTGCTGTCGCTGACATAGCTGTCCGTCTTGCGCTTCGCATATTCGGACTGCAGCAGCACATTGTTCCAGTCCAGGCCCAGGCCCACGGAGGTGAACGACGCCTTCTTGTCCTTGACTTCCAGCGCATCGGCCAGAGCGCCCAGCTGGGCGATCCGGTAGCCGCTGCCGGCCGCGCGCAAGCTGCCCATCAGCGTGTTCAGGCTCGTTGAATCGTTGATCGTCAGCCTGGTCTCCGCACGGCCGAAGCGCACGGTGACGGGGCCATGCTCGGCCACCACGTTGAGGGCGACGATGGACTTGCCTTCCACCTGCACGGTCGAATCGGGGCCCGTGGCCAGGGTGGCCTTGGTGCGGCCCAGCGCCAGCTGCGTGGTGATGCTGGTGTCGCCCGCGCTGAACTGGTAGGTGCCGTCGATGCCATCGATGCTGTTCAGCGGTACCTGCGAATACATTTCGCCGGGCGGGCGCAGCATGGTATTGGCATAGCCCACGTTGCGGTAATCGGAAATCATGAAGACGGGAAGGCCCATGCGGCCGATGCGCACGCTGAAGCTGTCCGACACCTTGGCCTTGGCAAAGGCCCATGCCAGTTCGGCGCCGACGTCATCTTCGCCATCCTTGCGCGCCAGGCCCTGCACGGTGGCCGACAGCCACGGGGTGACGGTGACATTGGCCTGCAAGCCCAGGTTGGAATCGACGCCCGTGCGGGCAGTGCGGCCGGCGCCGGCAGCCTGGTTCGGGCGCGCGAACTGCGCCTTGTCCGTATCGGCCATGGTCAGGGCGGCCGTGCCGTAACCGCTGAGCTTGACCGCGGGGCCAACGGCCTCTTCGGCATAGGCATGGCTGATGGCCAAGGGCATGGCCAGCAGGAAAATCAGGACGTGTTTATTCATAGTAATTAAATACCCGTAGCGGTGAACGTGGAATGGGACTCGCGGTCGAGGGCTCACCGGCCGTAAAGGGCCGGGTCCGTTTTTTCGCGCCGCCATCGCCTTGGGCGTGCATGGCGGCGTGACCAGTGAGTAAAACCATGCTACATAGAAAAGGTTTTACGTTGGAAAGTTTTCTTGCAGCAATGAGCGAATTCGCCCGTTTTCATGAAAAAAGCACGCCTTCTAGAGGGGTTTATCTAAATAGCACGCCGTGCAAAACCACACTTTCGCCATACTTTTCATACACTTATGGATAGTTCAGCCGGTACAAGGTCCTGGCGCCCTGCCAAGCGCGCCAGTGAGCTTCTTAGTCCTTCAGGCGCACGCCGGCGGCGCCGGCAAGGGGCCGAACAGCGCCTCCAATGACAGGCCGATGGCCAGCAAACGGCTGTCGCTGGCCAGCGGTCCGTCGATCTCCATCCCCACCGGCAAACCTGCAGCCGTCATGCCCGCAGGCAGGGACAAACCGGGAAGGCCAGCGTTGCTGGCCGGGTCCGTATTGCGGATCAGGGTAGTAAACGCGTCGCCAGGCGCACCGTCCGCCACCGCGATGACCGACGAACCCTGCACGCCATCAATGGCCACGGCGCACACGGGCGTCGTCGGAAAAAAAATGGCATCCAGGCGGTGCCGCGCAAAATAGTCGCGGTACAGCGCCTGCAAACGGGGCCGCTGCACCTGCAGGGCATCGGGATACGCGGCACCAAACGCGTCGCCCAGGATGGCGCCAAACGCGTGCCGCACATCGGGGCTGGCCACTTGCGCGGCGATATCGTCCAGCGTGATTTGCGCGCCGCTGGCGGCCAGGTAGGCGGGAATCGCCTGGCGCGGCTCATGCAGCGCCAGCGGGAACGACACCTTGCCGTTCAGCGTCATCACGTCTTCCATGCCGATATCGACCAGCACCACGCCCGCCTGCGCCAGCGTCTCCCTGGCTTGCGCCATCACGGCCGCCACGTCGGCGTCCAGCGGCTGCCAGAAGGCGGCCGGCACGCCGAAACGCAAACCGGCCAGCGGCTCCGGCGACGGCACGGGAAGGCCGGACAGCACGCTGTCGAGCAGGGCCACGTCGGCCACCGTGCGCGCCATCGGGCCCACCGTGTCGCGCGTGTGGCTGATGGGGACCGTGCCGCCGGAATCGTAGCGGCGCTGTATGCCGCCATCGCCCACGGACGGGCGCAAGCCAACGATGCCGCACAGGGCGGCCGGCACCCGCGTGGAGCCGCCCGTATCCGTGCCCAGGCCTGCCGGCGCGATGCGCGCGGCGATCGCCGCCGCCGTGCCGCCGGAAGAACCACCGGGGATGCGCGCGCTGTCATACGGATTTTTCACGTGGCCAGCAAAACTGGAAAAATTCGTGCTGGTGGCGCCAAACGCCAGTTCATGCATGTTCGCCTTGCCCAGGATAATGGCGCCCGCGTCCAGCAGGCGCTGCACGCTGGGCGCGTTCACGGCCGGATGCCAGTCGCGCAAGGCCGGCGTGCCGGCGGTCGTCGGCATGCCGCGCGCGTCGATATTATCTTTGACAACGATGGGCAAGCCGGCCAGCGGCGGCAAGGCGTGGCCCGCCGCACGCGCCGCATCGACCTGCGCGGCGGCGTCCAGCGCGGCAGCCGCATTGACCGTGATCAGGCTGTTCAAGCCGGTTTGCGCGCGGGCCTGTTCCAGCAGCGTATGCATGTAGTCGACGGCGCCCAGGCTGCCATTGGCGATGGCGGCAACGGCATCGCTGGCGCTCAGGGACAATTGCGCCTGCGCGGCGATGGAAGGTTGGTCGTCTGCCTTGCTCATGATGTCTCTCCCAAAAAAATGCGCCGCCCACGCGTACATCGCAGGCGGCGCCGGTCCATCCTGTCCTGCCAACGTGGCTTACTCGCGCTTGGAGACCAGGGTCAAGATGTCGTAGCTGGCCACCAGTTCCTCGTTCTGGTTTGTCACCTGCACGTCCCACGCGACCACGCCCTGGCCCACGCCAAACACGTCCTTGCGGTTGCGGTCGACCTTGCGCTTGCACGTCAGGCGCGCGCGGATGGTGTCGCCGATGGCGACGGGGGCGACGAAGCGCAGGTTGTCCAGGCCGTAGTTGGCCAGCACGGGACCGACGCCGGGCGAGACAAACAGGCCGGCAGCGGCCGACAGCACGAAGTAGCCGTGGGCAATGCGCTTGCCGAACTGCGATTCCTTGGCCGCGATTTCATCGAAATGCATATAGAAGAAGTCGCCCGAGATGCCGCCGAAAGCGACGATGTCCGCTTCGCTGACCGTGCGGCGGTGCGTGAGCAGCGAGTCGCCCGTCTTCAAGTCCTCGAAGTGCTTGCGGAACGGGTGGATCGGGCTTTCGTTGACGTCCGCGCCGCGCACGTATTCGCCGGTGATCGCCGCCAGCATGGTCGGCGAGCCTTGCACGGCCGCCCGTTGCAGGTAGTGGCGCACGGCGCGCACGCCGCCCAGCTCCTCGCCGCCGCCCGCGCGGCCAGGACCGCCGTGCTTCAGTTGCGGCAGGGGCGAGCCATGGCCCGTCGAATCGACGGAGGCCACGCGCTCGAGCACATGTACGCGGCCATGCGTGGCCGCCACTTGCGGCACCACGCGCGCGGCGATCTTCGGATCGCGCGTCACCAGGGTGCTCACCAGGCTGCCCTTGCCGCGCGCAGCCAGGGCCAGCGCTTCGTCGATATCGTGGTAACCCATCATGGTGCTGACGGGGCCGAACGCTTCCACGTCATGCACGGCATCGTTGCCGAAGGCGTCGCGGCACATCAGCAGGGTCGGCGAGAAGAAGCTGCCGTCCTGCGCGCCATCGCCGAGCGGATTGAATCCGTCGGCCGCGCCGAACACCACTTCGTTACCCTGCGACAGCGTGGCGACACGTTCGGCCACATCGTTCTGCTGTTCTTTCGACGCCAGCGCGCCCATGCGCACGCCTTCGATGGACGGGTCGCCCACCACCACCTTGGCCAGGCGCTCGCGCAAACGCGTGCCGACGGCGTCCATCAGGTGCTCGGGCACGATGATGCGGCGGATCGCCGTGCACTTCTGGCCCGACTTGCCCGTCATCTCGCGCACGACTTCCTTGACGAACAGGTCGAATTCCACGTCGTCGGGCGTGACGTCCGGCGCCAGGATGGCGCAATTGAGCGAATCGGCTTCGCCGTTGAACGGCACGGATTGGGCGATCAGATTCGGGTTCGTGCGCAGCTTGGCGGCCGTCGCGGCCGATCCCGTAAAGGTGACGAAATCCTGGCCATTCAGGCGGTCCAGCAAGTCGCCCGTGGAACCGATCACCAGCTGCAAGCTGCCGGCCGGCAGCAAGCCCGACTCATGCATCATGCGCACGACAGCCTGCGTCAGATAGCTGGTCGCCGTGGCAGGCTTGGCGATGCAGGGCATGGCCGCCAGGAAGCTGGGCGCGAATTTTTCCAGCAGACCCCAGATGGGGAAATTGAAGGCGTTGATATGCACGGCCAGGCCGCCGCGCGGCACCAGGATGTGCGTGCCGGCGAAGCCGCCTTTTTTACCGAGCGCGATGGCCGGGCCTTCATGCAGCACGTTCGACGACGGCAGCTCGTTGCTGCCCATGCTGGCGTAGGCGAACAGGGTGCCCGTGCCGCCTTCGATGTCGACCCAGCTGTCGGCGCGCGTGGCGCCCGACAGGTGCGAGATCGCATACAGTTCTTCCTTGCGCTCGACCAGGTAAAGGGCCAGCGCCTTCAGGCGCGCGGCGCGCTGCTGGAAGTCCAGCGCCATCAGGCCCGGCACGCCCGTCTTGCGCGCATACGTGACGGCTTCGTCGAAGTCGATCTTTTCCGCGTGCGTATGATAGATGACGCGATTGTTCAAGGCGCTGTGCAGGGGCACGGCGGCGCTTTCGCCCAGCCAGCGGCCGGCGATCAGGCTTTGCAGGGTGGATATGTGAGCCATGTGGTTTCTCCGTAAAACGAGGGTGTTGGTGACGTTGGTGGTGGTGTCGGATGACGCGAGGCGCAGCCCCGCTGATCCGACCTACGCTCATATGGTTTATTGCGCGGCGGCGTTCTTGTGCAAATGCAGCGGCAAGGCCGATTCGAAATTGAGGCGCTGGCGGTTCGCCTCGACTTGCGTCAGGGCTTCCACTTCGCGCATCGTCTGCATCGAGCGCACGGCCAGTTCGTGGTACTGGCCCGTGCCCGAGCTTTTCCATTTGATTTCATCGTCGGTCAGCGCGCGGATGATCTTGGCGGGCGTGCCCACGACCATGCTGCGCGGCGCGACGATCATGCCCGCCTTGACGAAACTCATGGCGGCGACGATGGATTCCTCGCCGATGACGGCGTTATCCATCACCACGGCGTTCATGCCGACGAGCGCGTTGCGGCCGATGCGGCAGCCGTGCAGCACGGCGCCATGGCCGATATGGCCGTCGACTTCGACCACCGTGTCGCAGCCGGGGAAGCCATGCATGACGCAGGTATCCTGCAGGTTCGCCCCCTCTTCCAGGATCAAGCGGCCGAAGTCGCCGCGGATCGAGGCGAGCGGACCGATATAGCAGCGCGGACCGACGATCACGTCGCCGATCAGCACGGCCGACGGATGCACATAGGCGCTGGGGTGGACGACGGGGGTGACGCCATTGATTTCGTAGACTTTGACCATACAAACTCCTATTCATCTGCGCGCCATGCACGCTATTACTAGACGCAGCGGAAAACTGGGGTCAGACCCGGCGGGTCTGACCCCGGCCCTCCGCTGCTGTCTTCACATACCCAGGTACGCGCTTTGTACCTGCTCGTTATGCAGTAACTCGGGGCCGGGACCTGACAGGGTAATCGCGCCCGTCTCGATCACATAGCCCACGTCCGCGATCGACAGGGCCGCATGCGCGTTCTGCTCGACGAGGAAGATGGTAATGCCCTGGTCGCGCAGCTCGGCCACGATGCGGAAGATTTCCGCGATCAGGAGCGGCGCCAGGCCCATGCTCGGCTCGTCGAGCAGCAGCAGTTGCGGGCGACCCATCAGCGCGCGCGCCATGGCCAGCATCTGCTGCTGCCCGCCAGACAAGGTCCCGGCCAGCAGCAGGCGCTTTTCCTTCAGGATCGGGAACAGGCCATACATGCGTTCCATGTCGCCTACCACGTCCTGTGCGGGACGTGTAAACGCGCCCAGGCGCAGATTGTCTTCCACCGTCATGGGGCCGAACACTTGCCGCCCTTCCGGCACCTGGCAGATGCCGCTGCGCACGCGCTTGTCGGCGCTCATGCGGCTCACGTCCTGGCCGGCGAAGGCGATGCTGCCGGCGCTGATCGGCTGCACGCCGGAGATCGCCCGCAGCAGGGTCGTCTTGCCGGCGCCATTCGCGCCCACCAGCGCCACCAGCTGGCCCTGGCGTACTTGCAGGTCGATGCCGTGCAGGGCCTGGATGCGGCCGTAATGGCTGGTCAGGCCGGCGATATCGAGCACCAGCGGTGTCTGAGGTTTTTCCATCTTCATCATGCCGCCACTCCCAGGTATGCCGCCACCACGTCGGGGTTCGCGCGCACTTCGGCGGCAGTCCCTTCGGCCAGCTTCTTGCCATAGTCGAGCACCAGGATATGGTCCGACAAATTCATCACCAGTTTCATGTCATGCTCGACGAGCACCACCGTCACGCCCGATTGCGCCACCTTGCGGATCAGGGCTTCGATCTCGCCCGTCTCCGTGTGGTTCAGGCCCGCCGCCGGTTCGTCGAGCAGCAGCACTTTCGGCTTGGCCGCCAGCGCGCGGGCGATTTCCAGGCGCTTCAAGGCGCCATACGACATCTGTCCCGCCTCGTCATCGATATGCCGGCCCACGCCGACAAACTCCATCAGGCCCGCTGCCTCGTCGCGGCAAGCCGCATCGGCGCGACGCACGGACGGCAGACGCAGCATGGAGGCGAACAGGTTCTGGTTCAGGCGCAGGTGCGCGCCCACCATCACATTGTCGATGGCCGTCATGTTCATGCACACCTGCAGGTTCTGGAAAGTGCGGCTCATGCCGCGCCGCGCCAATGCATCGGGCGACATGGCGGCCACGTTCTCGCCATTGAGCAGGATCTCGCCTTTAGTCGGCGTATAGACACCGGTGATCAGGTTGAACAGGGTCGTCTTGCCGGCGCCGTTCGGCCCGATCACGGAGTGGATATTGCCTTCCTTGACGGTAAAGCTCACGTCCTGCACGGCGTGCACGCCGCCGAAGCTCTTGCTCAGGTTGTTAATCGTCAGCATCTCACACCTCCCGTGCGGATTGAGGCGGTGCTTTCGGCGTAGCCGAACGCTTGCGCGAACGGCTGGCCAGACTCGGCACCAGGCCCTTGGGCATGAAGATCATGGTCGCCATCAGGATCACGCCGAAGACCACCGTTTCCCAGCCTTCAAAACTGGACAGCAGTTGCGGCAGGATCGTCAGCAGCGCGGCGCCGATGATGGAACCGAAGATCGACGCCATGCCGCCCACCACCACCATCGTCACCAGCTCGATCGAGTGGAAGAAACCGGCCAGGTTGGGGGTGATGAAACCGATGTAATGGGCGCTGATGCTGCCCGCGATGCTGGCAATCACCGCCGACAGCACGAACACGCGCACCTTGAAGCGCGTCGTGTCGACGCCGACCACGCGGGCCGCCACTTCCGAACCGTGGATGGCCTGCAGCGCGCGGCCGACGGGCGAATCGATCAGGTTCAGGGCGAGCCACGTGACCAGCAACAGCAGCACGGCGCACACCAGGTACCACGATTTTTCACCGGCGATTTCCAGGCCGGCGACACTGAAGGCGGAGACGCCGATGCCGTCCGGACCGCCCGTCCATTGCGTCTCGTTGTTGATGACGATGGAGATGATGATGCCCAGGCCCAGCGTCGCCATGGCCAGCGTATGGCCCTTGAGTTTCAACACGGGGCGGGCCAGCAGCAGCGCCAGCAGACCCGTGGCGACGGCGCCGGCGGCCAAGGCGGCCAGCGGCGGCCAGCCATAGTGCGTGGTCAGCACGGCCGACGCATACGCGCCCAGGCCATAGAAGCCCGCGTGGCCGAGGCTGATCTGGCCCGTATAGCCCATCAAGAGGTTCAGGCCGATGACGACGATGGCGTTGAGGGCGATGCGGATCGCCACGTCATAGTAAAACGCGTTGCTGAGGAACAGGGGCAGGATGGCCAGCACCAGGGCCAGCACCAGCAAGCCGCCATGGCGCGAGCGGGTAAGGAAATTCTTCATACACGCTCCGAATTTTTAGCGCCAAACAAGCCTTGCGGCAGGAAGAACAGGATCAACAAAATCAGCACGAACGGCACCGCATCCTTGTAGGCCGACGAGATGTAGCCGGCCGTCATGGCTTCGGCGATGCCGAGGATCAGGCCGCCGGCAATCGCGCCCGCGCCGCCACCGAGGCCACCCAATACGGCGGCGACAAAGCCTTTCAGGCCCAACATGATGCCCGCGTCATACGAGGTATACGTGATCGGAGCGACGAGGATGCCGCCCGCCGCGCCCAGCAGGGCCGACAGGCCGAACGAGAACAGCAGAACCTTGCGCGTGTTGATGCCCACCAGTTGCGCAGCCAGCTTGTTGTGCGAGGTGGCCAGCATGGCCTTGCCCATCAGCGTGCGGCCGAAGAACCAGCCCAGCACCAGCACGATGACGACGGTCACGCCCAGCACCCACAGGCTTTGCGGCAGCAGGCTGGCACCCAGAAATTCGATTGGCGCGTCGCCGGAAAACGCCGGCAGCGAGTGCGTATCCTTGCCCAACCAGATTTGCACGAGGCCGCGCAGCACCAGCGAGGCGCCGATGGTAATGATCAAGAGGGTGATGACCTGCGCGTTTTGCGCCGGCTCGATCACGGTTTTTTCCATCAACAGGCCAACGATACCGGTGGCGATGACGGCCAGGATAATGGCCAGCGGCAGCGGCACGCCGGCGGCCGACATCACGGCGGCCAGCATCCCGCCCAGCATGATGAATTCGCCCTGGGCGAAATTGATCACGCCGCTGGTGTTGTAGATGATGGTAAAGCCCAGCGCCGCCAGCGCGTAGGCGGAACCGACCGTCATCCCGGAATACAGAAATTGTAGAAATTGAGCGACTTCCATGGTGTCTCCATTATGTTCGGCTATGCGCGGGCCGCCTTCGGGGGCGGCCTCGCGCAGGTACTCTGGCTTACATCACTTCGACAATTGCCATTCGCCGTTCTTCACTTCCACCATGCGGAAAGCCGACAGGTCCAGGCCCATGTGGTCCTTGGCCGACATGTTGAACACGCCGGTCGTGCCCACAAAACCCTTGGTCTGTTCCAGTGCCGTGCGCACTTTTTCGCGGTCCGTGCCGCCGGCGCGCTTGATGGCGTCGACCGACAGGTTCAGGGCGTCGAGCGCATAGCCGCCAAAGGTCGACGGATCGATCTTGTAGCGCTCTTTATACGTCTTGTCGTAGCCGACGACGACGGCCTTCTGCGCGTCGCTGTCGGGCAGCATGGCGCCGATCAAGAGGGCCGGCGTCGGCAGGCGCACGCCTTCGGCAGCCTTGCCCGACAGCTTCAGGTATTCGTCCGACGCCACGCCATGCGACTGGTACAGCGGCAGCGCGGCCATGCCCAGCTGGCCGTAGTTCTTGGTCACGACCGCCGGGCCCTGGCCCAGGCCGAACACGAAGACGGCCTGCACACCGGCCGTATTCTTGATGCGCGTGAGCTGCGCCGTGATGTCCGTGTCTTTCGGACCGTAGGTTTCATCGGCCACCAGGGTGATGCCATATTTGGAAGCGACGATCAGCGACTCCTTGCGGCCCGAGGCGCCGAAGCCGCTCGTTTCCGACAGCAGGCCCACCTTGCTGATGCCGCGCTTCTTCATATCCTCGAACACCTTCTCGGCCGCCATGCGGTCCGTATGCGGCGTCTTGAAAACCCATTTCTTGACCGGATCGATGATGACCACGGCGCCCGCCAGCGAGATGAACGGCATGCTGGCGCGATCCACCAGCGGCGCCATCGCCATCGTCGCGCCGGTGGTGGTGCCGCCGATCAGCACGTCGACCTTGTCCGACTCGATCAGGCGCTTGGTAAAACCGTTGGCCTTGGCCGCATCGCTGCCGTCGTCGTAGTGCACCAGTTCCAGCTTGCGTCCCAGGACGCCGCCGGCCGCATTGATTTTCTCGATATACAGCTGCAGGGTTTTCAGTTCCGGGTCGCCCAGGAAGGCGGCCGGACCCGTGACGGACAGCACGGAACCGATCTTGATGTTGTCGGCCGCGTACGCACCCGCGGCAGTCATGGCCAGCACGCCGGCGATCAGGGTTTTTTTGAAGATATTGGCAATCATTATGGTCTCCACCAGGTTGGCACTACGGTCAATTATGGTTGGCGCTTTTTTGCAAGCCTGCGCCTTTTTTGTTGTTTTACTTTTTTATACGCGTTCAATGACGACAGCAATACCCTGCCCCACGCCGATGCACATGGTGCACAGCGCATAGCGCCCGCCCGTGCGTTCCAGCTGGTTCAGCGCCGCCATCACCAGGCGCGCGCCCGATGCGCCCAGCGGGTGGCCGATGGCAATCGCCCCGCCATTCGGGTTCACGTGGGCAGCATCGTCGGCCAGGCCCAGGTCGCGCGTGACGGCCAGGGCCTGCGCGGCAAACGCTTCATTGAGTTCGATCACGTCCATCTGCTCGATGGTGAGGCCGGTCTGCGCCAGCACCTTGCGCGATGCCGGCGACGGACCGAAGCCCATGATGCGCGGCGCCAGACCGGCCGTGGCCATGCCCAGCACTTTTGCGCGCGGCGTCAATTTGTATTTATCCACGGCGGCGGCGGACGCCAGCAAGATCGCGCAGGCGCCGTCGTTCAAGCCCGAGGCATTGCCGGCCGTGACCGTGCCATCCGCTTTCACCACGCCTTTCAGTTTCGCCAGCATTTCCAGCGAGGTGTCCGGACGCGGATGTTCATCCATCGTCACCATCTTCGGCTCGCCCTTTTTTTGCGGCACGGCGACGGGCACGATTTCGCGATCGAACACGCCGGCCGCGTTGGCGGCGGCCCAGCGCTGCTGACTGCGCAAGGCCAGCGCGTCCTGGTCGGCGCGGCTGATGCCAAATTCCACGGCCACGTTTTCCGCCGTTTCAGGCATGGTGTCGATGCCGTACTGCGCCTTCATTTTGCCGTTGACGAAGCGCCAGCCCAGGGTCGTGTCTTCGATTTTTGCCGCGCGCGAGAACGCGCTGTCGGCCTTGCCCATCACGAAAGGCGCGCGCGTCATGCTTTCCACGCCGCCGGCGATGATCAGCTCCGCCTCGCCCGCCTTGATCGAGCGGGCGGCCATGCCCACGGCGTCCAGGCTGGAGCCGCACAGGCGGTTGATGGTATTGGCGGGCACTGCCGCCGGCAAGCCGGCCAGCAGCGCGGCCATGCGGCCCACGTTGCGGTTGTCTTCGCCCGCCTGGTTGGCGCAGCCGTAGAACACGTCGTCGATGGCGGACCAGTCGACGGAGGGGTTGCGGGCGATCAGCGCGGCGATCGGAAGCGCGCCCAGGTCGTCCGCGCGCACGCTGGACAAGGCACCGCCGTAGCGGCCGAAAGGTGTGCGCACGGCGTCACAGATAAAGGCTTCGTTCATGTTTGCTTCCTTGTTCGGGCTATCAGGAGAAAATCTTCGGGCGCTGGTCGACCACGCGGCGGGCCTTGCCCGTCAGCGTGCGTTCGATGCCGGCAGCGGCCACCAGGCGCACGCGCGTGCTCACGCCCACGTGCGTCTTGATGCGGTGCTCCAGCTCGCGCGCCAGCGCGTCCGTTTCGCTGGCCGAGAGGGTGGCCGTCAGGTCGATGCGCAGCTCGGCGATCACTTCGAGCTTGTCGAGGTGGCCGTCGCGCGTGACGACCAGCTGGTATTGCGGCGCCAGCTTCGGCATTTTGAGGATCAGCTCTTCGATCTGCGTGGGGAAGACGTTCACGCCGCGGATGATCAGCATGTCGTCGGAGCGGCCCGTGATCTTGCCGATGCGGCGCATGGCCCGCGAGGTCGGCGGCAGCAAGCGGGTCAGGTCGCGCGTACGGTAGCGGATGATGGGCAGCGCCTCTTTCGACAAGGAGGTAAACACCAGTTCGCCCTCTTCGCCGTCCGGCAGCACTTCGCCCGTTTCCGGATCGATGATCTCCGGGTAAAAATGGTCTTCCCAGATGACGGGACCGTCCTTGCTCTCGATGCATTCGGACGCCACGCCAGGCCCCATCACTTCGGACAGGCCGTAGATGTCGACGGCGTCGATGCCCGCGCGCGCCTCGATTTCCGAGCGCATGGCGTCCGTCCATGGTTCGGCACCGAAGATGCCCACCTTCAGCGACGATTCGGCCGGGTCCAGGCCCTGGCGCGTGAATTCCTCGATGATGTTGAGCATGTACGACGGCGTGACCATGATGATGGACGGCTTGAAATCCTGGATCAGCTGCACCTGCTTTTCCGTCTGGCCGCCGGACATCGGGATGACCGTGCAGCCCAGACGCTCGGCGCCGTAGTGCGCGCCCAGGCCGCCCGTGAACAGGCCGTAGCCATACGAGATATGCACCATGTCGCCCGTGCGGCCGCCACCGGCGCGGATCGAGCGCGCCACCACGTTGGCCCAGGTATCGATGTCGTTCTGCGTGTAGCCGACCACCGTGGCCTTGCCCGTGGTGCCGCTCGATGCGTGGATCCGCACCACCTGCTCGCGCGGCACGGCGAACAGGCCGAACGGGTAATTGTCGCGCAAGACTTTTTTATCGGTGAACGGAAATTTCGACAAATCGGACAGGGATTTGAGATCGTCCGGATGCACGCCCGCTTCGTCAAAAGCGGCACGGTAATGGGGCACGTTGTCATACGCGTGCTTGAGCGTCCATTTCATGCGTTCGAGCTGCAGCGCCTGCAGTTCATCCTTGCTGGCGCGCTCGATCGGCTCGAGGTCATTCGGGGAAGGCGTACGTTGGACCATCATTGTCTCCTGTTTAATTCTTTAACTATTCAATCGGTTCCGGCAGTTCAAGCCTGCTCTTGTATGACTTCGCCCGCCACGCGGATCGACTTGCCCCGGAAGAGCGCGATGGCGCGGCCTTCCTGGTTGCTGACCTTGACGTCGTAGACGCCGCTCTTGCCCGCCAGCGCCTGCTCGACGGCGTGCGCCGTCAGCACGTCGCCTTCGCGGCCCGGCGCCAGGTAGTCGATGGTGCAGCCGGCGCCCACGGTATTCATGTTGTAGCTGTTGCAGGCAAAGGCGAAGGCGCTGTCGGCCAGGGCAAAAATGAAACCGCCATGGCAGGTCTGGTGGCCGTTGAGCATGTCGGCGCGCACCGTCATCGTCATGCGCGCATGGCCGGGGCCCACGTCGGCCAGGGCGATGCCCATGGCGGCGGTGGCGTTATCGCGCGACAGCATGGAGGCGGCGGCCGCTTCGGCTAAAGCCTGGGCGGCGTGAATATGGTCTTCCTTATGCATGAAACGGTGCTCCATTGGCGAGTTTGCGGCGCAGCAGCGGCGAGACCCGGTAGCGGTCTTCGCCATAGCCTTGCGCCAGGTGGTGCAGCACGGTCACGATCTGTTGAACGCCTACCGCATCGGCCCAGGCCAGCGGTCCGCGCGGGTAATTGACGCCCTTCTGCATGGCGATATCGACGGCATCCGCCGTGCACACGCCCTGGTTGACGGCGTCGGCCGCTTCGTTGGCCAGCATGGCGACCGTGCGCATGACGGCCAGGCCAGGCACGTCGTCCAGGCGCGTGACGATAAAACCGGCTGCCTGGAACAGGCCGACGACGGCCGCATAGGCGTCGTCGCTGCACTGGTCGGCACGGGCCACGGCGATGCGCTTTGCACTGGCGTAATCGAGCGCCAGGTCGAACAGCACCGTGTCCGGATGCTGGTTGTCGTGCGCGCGCTGGGTGGCGCTGCGCCCATCGGTCAGATAAATCGCGGCGCCATGGCAATGCAGGGCCGGTGCCTCGTCATGCGCCTGGCCTTCCTGCGTCACGCGGCGGCTGACGGTGACGCCAGCCTGCTCCAGCCGCTGCACCAGGCTGCGGATGATGCCGCTGTGGCCACGGCCATCGCCGCCGATGGCCGCCGACAGGGCGACGAATTCCGGGGTCGCTTGCACGCTTTCCGCCTGCGCCACAGGGGCAGCTGCGCCTTCGCCGTACAGGTAGAAGCCGCGGCCCGATTTGCGGCCCAGGAAACCGGCGTTGACCATTTCCTGCTGCAGCACGGACGGCGTGAAGCGCGGGTCGTTGAAGTAGGCGCCGAACACGGATTGCGTGACGGAGAAATTCACGTCGTGGCCAATCAGGTCCATCAATTCGAAGGGCCCCATGCGAAAACCGCCCGCTTCGCGCAGCACGGCGTCGATGGTGGCGGGGTCGCCCGCCTGCTCGTTCAACAGGCGCCAGCCTTCCGCATAAAACGGACGGGCGACGCGGTTGACGATGAAGCCCGGTGTCGATTTCGCATGCACGGGATTCTTGCCCCAGGCGATCGAGGTGTCGTAAACAGTGGCGGCGACCTGCTCGCTGGTGGCCAGGCCACTGATCACTTCGACCAGCGCCATCAGGGGCACGGGATTAAAGAAGTGCATGCCGACCAGGCGTTCCGGCCGGCGCAGCTTGGCGGCGATCGCCGTGACGGAGATCGACGAGGTATTCGTCGCCAGGATGCAGTCGTCGGCCACCAGCGCTTCGATTTCGGCGAACAGGCCGCGCTTGACGTCGAGGTTTTCCACGATGGCTTCCACCACCAATGCGGCGCCGCTCATGTCGGCCAAGCTGCCGGCCGCCTGCAGGCGCGCCGTGGCGGCCGTGGCTTCGTCCAACGTCATGCGGCCCTTCTCGGCCAGCTTCGCATACATCTTGCCGATATCAAGCAAAGCCTTGCTCACCGCTTCCGCGCGCGTGTCGTACAGTTTGACCGTGTAGCCGGCCGCTGCCGCTACCTGCGCGATGCCGGCACCCATGGCGCCGCTGCCGATGACGGCGACGATACTGTTGTTTGCCAATGCGGTCATATCAATGTCCCTTGAATTGCGGTGTGCGTTTTTCCATGAAGGCGGCCACGCCTTCGCGGTAATCGTCGCTGTTACCGAGATCGCTCATCATGCGCGCTTCCAGCGCCAGCTGCTGCGGCAGGGTATTAGCGCCACTGAGAGCCAGCGCCTGCTTAGTGTAGGCCAGGCCCTTGGTCGGCGCCGTGGAAAAGTGCACGGCCAGCTTGCGCGTCTCTTCCGCCAGTTGGGCGTCGTCCACGCATTTCCAGATCAGGCCCCAGTCCTCGGCCTTTTCCGCCGTCAGTTTTTCGCCGAGCATGGCCAGGCCCATGGCGCGCGCCGAACCGATCAGCCGTGGCAGGAAGAAGGTGCCGCCCGTGTCCGGGATCAGGCCCAGTTTGCAGAACACTTCGACGAAACTGGCCGACTTGCCGGCGATGACGATGTCGCAGGCCAGCGCCAGGTTGGCGCCCGCGCCGGCGGCCACGCCGTTGACGGCGCAGATCACGGGCATAGCCAGGGCTTTCAAGGCCAGCACCAGCGGCGCATAGTTCTTTTCCACCGATTCACCCAGGTCCACGCCCTTCGAACCGGGTTCCACGGCGCGGTCGGACAAGTCCTGGCCCGCGCAAAAGCCGCGGCCCGCGCCCGTCAGCACGAAGACGCGCACGGTGCTGTCGGCGTTCACTTGCGCAATCGCGTCGCGCACTTCCTCGTGCATGGCTTGCGTAAAGCTATTGAGCTTGTCGGGACGGTTCAGGGTGAGCGTCGCGATACCCTGCTCGATGGTAAAGAGGATGTTTTGGTAGGTCATGGCGTCTCGCTATTTTTATTTATTGGCCCGCAGCGGAAATCTGGGGTCAGACCCGGCGGGTCTGACCCCGGCTTTTATTCTGCCTGATCGAAATCGACAATCACCTTGTCGGTCAGCGGAAAACTCTGGCAGCTGAGGACGAAACCGCGCGCCACTTCATAGTCTTCCAGCGCGTAGTTGACGTCCATCTCGACCTTGCCGTCGAGGATCTTGCAGCGGCAGGTCGAGCATACGCCGCCCTTGCACGAGTAGCGCATGTCGATGCCCTGACGCAGGCCCGCGTCGAGGATGGATTCCTTGTCCTTGTCCATCATGAAGGTGGTGTGGTTGCCATCCATGATGACGGTCACTTCCGTTTCCTGCACGGCATCCGTAGCCAGCTGGGCGCGCGGCTTGTGGGCGTTTTTCGGGATGCTGGCGGCGAACAATTCGATCTTGATATTCTGCTTGGGCATGCCGGCCGCCTGCAGGGCAGCGGAGACACCAAGCATCATGTCTTCCGGGCCGCAAATAAACGCGTTGTCGTAGTCTTCGACTTTGATCCAGTGCTGCAGGAACTGTTCGCATTTTTCCTGCGTGATGCGGCCGTTGAACAATTCGATGTCCTGCTGCTCGCGACTCATCACGTGGACGAGATTCAGGCGCTCCAGGTACACATCCTTCAAATCCGTCAATTCTTCCTTGAAGATGACGGACGACGAGGCGCGGTTGCCGTAGAACAGGGTAAAACGGCTCAGGGGTTCCGTCAGCAGGGTCGTCTTGATGATGGAGAGGATGGGCGTGATGCCGCTGCCGGCCGCAAACGCCAGGTAATGCTTGCGGTTGACGCAGTCGAGCGGCACGTTGAAGTGGCCCATGGGCGGCATCACCTCGATGGTGGCGCCGGCTTTCAGGGTGTCGTTGGCCCAGGTGGAAAAGGCGCCGCCCGGCGTGCGTTTGATGGCCACGCGCAGGCTGCCATCCTGCACCGCCGAACAGATCGAGTACGAACGGCGCACGTCTTCCGCGTTGATGTTGGCACGCAGGGTCAGGTGCTGGCCCTGCTGGAAGCGGAACTGCTGCTGCAGTTCCGCTGGCACGTCGAACGTGACGGCGATGGTATCGCGCGTTTCGTTGCGCACGTTCGCTACGCGCAGCGGATAAAATTTACTCATGCTTCATCTCCAGTTTCTTCGGAACGTGTGCCTGATTTTTTTAGTGGCACTTGAAGTAGTCAAACGGTTCGCGGCAATCCAGGCATTTGTACAGGGCCTTGCACGGAGTGGAGCCGAACTGGCTGGTCAGCTGCGTATGCGTGGAACCGCAGTTCGGGCAGATCACGTCCAGCTTGGGCATCGGTTGCCGTTTCACGCCACCACGCAAGCCGCTGATGTCGATCACCTGCTGCTGCGGCGGGGCGATGCCATAGCCTTTCAGCTTGGCCTTGCCCGCCTCGCTCATCCAGTCCGTGGTCCAGGCGGGCGCCAGCTGGTTCACCAGGGTTACCCTGGCCACGCCATGGCTGCGCAAGGCATCGGTGACGGCGTCGGCGATCACCTGCATCGCCGGGCAGCCCGAATACGTGGGCGTGATCGTCACGATACACTCTTCGCTGCTGACGACATCAACGGCGCGCACGATGCCCAGGTCCACCACCGAAATGACGGGGATTTCCGGGTCCGGCACCTCGCCCAGCCAGGCCCAGACCTGGGCCGCGTCCAGCGCTGCCGTAGCCGTGTTCATTACCACTCCGCCCCGGGGTAGGCGCGCTGCAGGAACTGCATCTCGGCCAAAATAAAACCCAGGTGTTCCGTGTGCGTACCCTGCTTGCCGCCCTTTTGCATCCAGGCGTCGGGCGCCGGCATGACAAGCGTCGCTTCGGCGAAGATCTCGGCCACGTGTTCAAGGAAGGCCTGGCGCAGAATGTCGGACGGCGGCGCGATGCCGGCGGCGACCATGGCCTGGTCGACGGCGTCGTACTTGAACATCTCGCCCGTGTACATCCACAGCTTGTCGGCCGCGGCCTGCGTTTTCGCATGGCTGTCCGCCGTTCCGTCGCCGAGGCGCACGATCAGGTCACCGCTGCGGCGCAGGTGATACGTGACTTCCTTGATCGACTTTTGCGCCACGTCGACGATGCGCGCATCCGTCGATTTCGTCAATTCCAGCAGCTGGAAGTAGTGCCAGCTGTCGAAGAAGAACTGGCGCATCATGGTGTCGGCGTAATTGCCGTTCGGCTGTTCGACCAGCAGGCAATTCTTGAAATCGTGGGCGTCGCGCAAGAAGGCGATGTCGTCCTCGTCGCGGCCCGCATTTTCCAGTTCCGCCGCATAGCTGAACCACAAACGCGTCTGGCCCAGCAGGTCGAGCGCCACGTTGGTCAGCGCCATGTCTTCTTCCAGCGCCGGTCCCTTGCCGCACAGCTGCGACAGCTGCTGGCTGAGGATCAGGGCATTGTCGCCCAGGCGCAGGAGGTAATTGACCTTGTCATCCATTGCAGGCGCTCCCATCACAGGTTCTTGACTTCTTCCGGCATCGGGAAGAAGGTGGGATGGCGGTACACCTTGCTGTTCGACGGCTCGAACAGGGCGCCCTTGTCGCCGGGGCTGCTGGCGACGATATCGGCCGCGCGCACCACCCAGATGCTCACGCCTTCATTGCGGCGCGTGTAGACGTCGCGCGCATGGTTGACCGCCATGGTGGCGTCGGAAGCGTGCAGGCTGCCCACATGCTTGTGCGCCAGGCCGTGCTGGCTGCGGATGAAAACTTCCCACAAAGGCCATTCTTTGCTCATGTTGCTATCCCCTATCTGTCTTATGTAATTACGCTGCTGCTTTGTTAGCGGCTTGCTTGTCGGCATAGGCGACCAAGGCATCGCGGAACCATGCACCGTCTTCATACGCTTTCACGCGCGTTTGCAAACGCTCGCGGTTGCACGGGCCATTGCCCTTCAGGACATTGTTGAACTCGGACCAGTCGATCTCGCCGAATTCATAATGGCCCGTCTCCGCGTTGAACTTCAGGTCGGGATCGGGCACGGTCAAGCCCAGGTATTCGATTTGCGGCACGGTCTGGTCGACCATGCGCTGGCGTAATTCATCGTTCGAGAACAGCTTGATGCGCCATTGCGCCGATTGCGCGCTGTTGACGGAGGCGGCGTCGGACGGGCCGAACATCATCAGCGATGGCCACCACCAGCGGTTCAAGGCATCTTGCGCCATGGCTTTCTGCTCGGGCGTACCCTTGCACAGCGACATCATGATGTCGTAGCCCTGGCGCGCATGGAACGATTCTTCCTTGCAGACGCGGATCATGGCGCGCGCATACGGACCGTAGGAGCAGCGGCACAGGGGAATCTGGTTGATGATGGCGGAGCCGTCGACCAGCCAGCCGATGGCGCCCATGTCGGCCCACGACAGGGTCGGATAGTTGAAGATGCTGGAATATTTGGCTTTGCCCGAGTGCAAGGCGGCGAGCAAATCGTCGCGCGAGACGCCCAGGGTTTCCGCGGCGCTATACAGGTACAGGCCGTGGCCCGCTTCGTCCTGGATCTTCGCCAGCAGGATCGATTTGCGTTTCAGGGTCGGTGCGCGCGTGACCCAGTTACCTTCGGGCAATTGGCCGACGATTTCCGAGTGGGCGTGCTGCGAAATCTGGCGGATCAGGGTCTTGCGGTAGGCGTCGGGCATCCAGTCCTTGGCCTCGATCTTGATGCCTTCGTCGATGCGCGCCTGGAAAGCGCGCTCTTCCTGGCCCATGTCGTCGATGGAGCGGACGTTCTTGAGGCCGGTTTCAACCATTTGTGCGTACATGATGTGTCTCCCATGTCTTTGATTTGCGCAGCAACGCGGTGCGATGAACAGATAATACGATACAAAAAACGATTTGCATACACTTGATGTGAATCATTTTAAAAAATCGTATCTTGTGCCGCTTTTTTGTGCGTATGATATTGCTTATGAGAAAACACCATGGGGCGCTACCCGCGCTTCCGGCAAATTATTGCCGCGCTACCCGCGCAGCCAAGTAAACTGCTGCTTTTATTGAACCGACCGCAACACGGCCAGACCGGAACCACATGAAGAATACCCGCTGCACGGCATGGATAGCCGATTTCCTGGAAAGCGACCCACCGCGCTCGAAGTCCCTGGTGATGACGATTTTCGGCGACGCCATCGTGCCGCGCGGCGGCGCCATCTGGCTGGGCAGCCTGATCGAACTGCTGGCGCCATTCGGCGTCAATGACCGGCTATTGCGCACCAGCGTGTTCCGCCTGGCGCAGGAAGGCTGGCTCAGCTCGCAACGCGACGGCCGCCGCAGCGCGTATACGATACGCCCGGAGGCGCTGGTCCGCTTCGAACGCGCCTACCGCCGCATCTATGCGCCGCTGGTCGTGCATTGGGATGGCAGCTGGACCCTGGTGATCGGGCCGGCCGGCAGCATCGGCGCCGCCGAACGGGGCGCGCTGCGCAAGGAATTATTGTGGGCGGGCTACGGCTTGATTTCCCCTGGCATCTTTGGCCACCCGGCCAGCAATACGGAGGCGCTGGAAGATATCCTCGTGCGCAACGAGGTGCAGGGCAAGCTGTATGTCTGCCACACAACAGAGTTACCAGGCGTCAGTACGCGCCCCCTGCGCGACATGGTGGGCGAATGCTGGGACTTGTCGGAAGTGATGGCTGGCTACGAAAAATTCATCGCCAGCTTCCAGCCCCTGCTGACCCTGCTGCAAGAAGCGCCCGCCTTCGATCCCGAGCAAGCGTTCGTCATCCGCTCGCTGCTGACGCACGCCTACCGCCGCGTGCAGTTGCACGACCCGCAACTGCCCGTCGAGTTGCTGCCCGAACCGTGGCCCGGCACGCAAGCCTATGCGCTGGCGCGCGACCTGTACCGCATCACGTATGCGGCGGCCGAGGAACACATCCTGGCCACCCTGCGGCGCGAGGACGAGCACGCGCCGGACGTGGAGCCGTGGTTCTACGAGCGTTTTGGCGGCCTGAACGCCTGAGAAAACGTCCATGGCGGCGTTGCAGGGCCTGGGCGTACGTTCGTACTGCCTGCGGCTCTGCGCCTTGCCCTGAACATTTTTCAGGCGTTCAGGAATAAGAACACCTATCAAAACCTACTGCGCGTCGGTATTTGCGGCCTGCGATGCTCACTGTACCTTCGTACAGTTGCGCTTCTCAACCACAACTCCCTTCCGCTCGCTACGGTTTTGTTAGGTGTTGTAAGTCACTGCCGGCTCACTGTTTCACCACCACTTGCTTGGCCCCCGCCAGCAAATCCTGCCCCAGCTTTTCCAGTGCATTGGCCTGCACCAGCATGGTGTCGAGGATGGCGACGTTGAAGGTGAATTCGGCCGGCGTCGTATAGCCGGGAAAACGTATGATGCGCAGCAATTCCTGCAAGGTCGTGCCCTTGCCCAGGTGCGCCAGGGCGTCGCTGAGGGCGCTGATTTTCTTTTCCAGTTCGCGTATGTGGTTGCTATGGTCGTCCATGATGCTCTCCCCGTGTCGGAGCTTCCACGTTAGCAAAGCATGTCCCGCCTCGTTTGCGCCAGCACAAAGGCGTGGCTAAAACGGGTATCATCGCGCCATTGCACACGATGCAAAACCCATACGTTTTTATCAGGAACACTCATGACCATTAAAATCAGCCAGCAATTCGACGCCGGCGCGATCGAGGTGCTGCGCGCCGACGATGCCCAGTCCATCGAACTGAACATCCGCAAGGATTCCCACGCCGACATCACGCAGTGGTTTTACTTCCGCCTGCAAGGCGCGCAAGGCGAGGCGTGCACGATCCGCTTCATGAATGCCGGCAAGTCCGCCTACCCGGACGGCTGGAAAGATTACCAGGCTGTGGCCAGCTACGACCGCGAAACGTGGTTCCGCGTGCCCACCAGCTTTGACGGCACGGTAATGACCATCGAGCACACGCCGGAAGAAGAAAGCGTCTACTACGCTTATTTCGAGCCGTATCCATGGGACCGCCACCTGGCCCTGATCGACAGCGCGCAAGCGTCGCCGCTCGTGCGCTTGATTGACCTGGGCAGCACCGTGGAAGGCCGCGACATGAACCTGCTGGTCGTCGGCGATGCCGATGCCGAGAAAAAAGTCTGGGTCATCGCGCGCCAGCATCCGGGCGAGACGATGGCGGAATGGTTTGTCGAAGGCATGCTCGAAGCGCTGCTGGACCAGGCCAATCCGTTTGCCCGCCAGTGCCTGCAGGACGCCGTCTTCTACGTGGTGCCGAACATGAACCCGGACGGTTCCGTGCATGGCAACCTGCGCACCAATGCGGCCGGCGCCAACCTGAACCGCGAATGGATGACGCCGACCATGGAGCGCAGCCCGGAAGTGTTCCTGGTGAAACAGAAAATGCATGAAATCGGTTGCGACCTGTTCCTCGACGTGCATGGCGACGAAGGCTTGCCCTACGTCTTCGTGGCCGGCAGCGATGCGCTGGAAAACTTTACGCCAGCACAGAAGGCCGCGCAAGACCGCTTCATTGCCGACTTCAAGGTGGCCAGCCCCGATTTCCAGGATGAGCACGGCTATGAAGACGGACCGTTCACGCCGGAAGTGCTGACCATGGGTTCGCCCCACATCACGCACGCTTTCGGCTGCCTGTCGCTGACCCTGGAACTGCCGTTCAAGGACAACGCCAACGATCCCGACCCGCAAACGGGCTGGAGCGGCGCCCGCAGCGCCGCCCTGGGCGCGGCCGTGCTGCAGCCTATCCTGTCCACCTTGCGCGCCTGAGCGCCAGGGCCGAGGCGGCCTGATTAATCCTATGCCCCGTTCGCCGGGGCATTTTTTTTGACCGCCCGGCAAGCCGATTCTCTGCAATACGCATCCATGGCTTCGCCCCTGGCATCATGGCTGCGTACCTGCCGAACCAGCTTTCAACAGGGAACACGAGCGCATCGGCATGCACGCCGCCATGGCGCAGCGCAGCATCGCTAATCGTTGCCACGCCGGCCATTGCTGCCTATACTGGGCGCAGCATTGCCTGTCCCTTCCCTTGCCGATAAGCACCCACCTATGACCATCAAATACCAGCCACGCGCTGAGGCGCGATTTTCACCGACCCAATTTGCACACGTGTGCATATTCTTGTTTCTTGGCTTGCACGGCATGCCAGGCACGGCGGCCGAACTCAGCCCTGCCGCCCAGCTGGGACGACGCATCTTCCACGATGCCAGCCTGTCCGCTTCGGGCAAGCAGTCGTGCGCCAGCTGCCATGATCCGGCGCACGCTTACGCGCCCGGCAACAAACTGGCCGTGCAACTGGGAGGCGCCGATGGCCGGGCGCACGGCTACCGCGCTACGCCATCGCTGCGCTACCTGGAACACAATCCGCCCTTCCGCTTTGATGAGGAAGGCGCGCCCAACGGCGGCATCAACTGGGACGGCCGTGCCGCCAGCCTGGCGGAACAGGCGGAACGGCCTTTCCTGGCAGCGCACGAAATGGCCAATGCCAGCACGGATGAAGTGGTGGAACGGCTGCGCAACGGCAGTTACGCGGAAGCATTCCAGCAAGTCTTTGGCGCTGCCATCTTTGCGCAACCGCAACAGGCCTTTCGCCGCATCACCTATGCCTTGCAGCAATTCCAGCAGGAAGAGCCGGATTTTCACCGCTACGACTCCAAATATGACCTCTACCTGGCCAACAAGGTTCCGTTGGAGCTGGCCGAATTACGGGGCCTGGCCCTGTTCAACGATGAACGCAAGGGCAATTGCGCCGCTTGCCACCCCAGCGTGCGGGGCGAACATGGCGCGCCGCCCTTGTTTACGGACTTCAGTTTCGACAATCTGGGCGTGCCGCGCAATACGCGCATTCCCGCCACGGCCGACCCCGCCTATTTCGACCTGGGCTTGTGCGGCCCCGACCGCACGGACCTGGCAAAAAAAGCAGCGTTATGCGGCGCCTTCAAGGTGCCCAGCCTGCGCAATGTCGCCACGCGCCAGGTATTTTTCCATAACGGCGTGTTCGACAACCTGACGGATGCCCTGCGTTTCTATGTGCGGCGCGATACGCATCCGCAAGAATGGTATCCGCGCGACAAGCGGGGAAAAGTGCAGAAATTCAATGACCTACCCGCCAGGTACCGCGCCAACGTCAACGTCAAGGAGGGGCCGTTCGACCGCAAGCGGGGCATGGCGCCCGCGCTGACGGCGGGCGAGATCGAGGATATGGTGAAGTTCTTGGCCACCTTGACGGATGGCTATCAAGTCCAGCAGTAAAGGGTGGGGCGTTCCAGCGCCGGAACGCCCCTGGCAACTACCCGCGCGCCACCTTGCGCAGGGCATCGACCAGCCGGTCCAGATGCGACTCCGGTGTAAAGATGCCCGGCGTGACGCGCACGCACGCGCCGCTGGCCAGCCCGTCGCGCGGTACGGCAAAGATGCCGTGCTCCTGCACCAGCTTTTTCGACAGGGCATAACTGTCTGCCACGCTGGTCTTGCCTTTCAGACGGAACGAAGCGATGGCGCTCGTCAGGCGTGGATCGCCGGACGCCAGCACCTCGATGCCATCGATGCCGCGCGCCGCCTCCACCCAGCGGTTGCGCAGCAGCCGCAGCCGCGCCTGCTTGTTGGCCACGCCGATGTGCGCATGCAAGTCCAGCGCCGCCGGCAGGCTCAAGTAGGCGGCGAAATTCACCGTGCCCGTATGCACGCGGGTGCGGATATCGTCGCCCGCCGCCTCTCCCATGTAAGGGTCGATATCGGCCGCCCTGCCCCGCTTGATGTAGGCGGCGCCCACGCCCACGGGTGCGCCTATCCATTTGTGCAGGTTGATGCCAGCAAAGTCCGCCTGCAGGTCGGGAATCGTCATGTCCAGCTGGCCAAAGCCGTGCGCCGTGTCGACGATCACATCGATGCCCCGCGCGCGCGCCAGGCGGCTGATCTCGGCCACGGGCAAGACCATGCCGTTGCGGTGGTTGACGTGCGTGAGCAGCATCAATTTCAGCTTCGGCTGACGTTCCATGGCGGCAACATAGGCAGCAACAACATTGTCATACGTAAATGGTTCCGGGATGGCAATGGACACTACCTGGGCGCCGCGCCGCTGCTGCAGCCAGCGCGTGACGGTGATCATATTGTCGTAATCGATGTCCGCGTACAGCACCGCATCGCCCGGCTGCAGGCGGTTGTAGCCGGCGATCAAGACTTGCAGCGCTTCCGTGGCGCCCCGCGTCAGCACGATTTCATCGACACCCACGCCCAGCGCCCTGGCCGCCGCCGCGCGGGCCGCCTCGAAGTCGGCGGGAAAGCGCATGCGCGCATACCAGGCATTGTCGCGGTTGACCATCGTCAATTGCTGCTCGTAATGACGCAACACGGGCCTGGCCATCGAACCCCAGTAGGCGTTGTCGAGTTGCACGATGGCATCGGTGGTGTCGTACTGCGCGGCCACGGCCTGCCAGTAAGCCTGGTTGCTGGCCAGCGTCTCCGGCGTGGTGCCGGTGGGCACTGCCGGCAAAGGTGGTGGCAAGGCGGCGGACGCCGCCGATCCTGCGCCCGCCGTCAAGGGCAGCGCCGCCGCCAGCGAACCCGCGCGCAACAAGGCGCGGCGTTGTGGATTCATCGTCATCCCCCTTAAAATTTCACTTTGTACTCGACGTACAGGTTGCGCCCGTCCGTGTCGTACGGCGCGTTGCGCGAATAGATCAGACCGCGGCTGGCCTGGAAGGTTGCTTCATCGGGATATTTGTCCAGCACGTTGTCGATACCCACGCGCACGGACTGCTTGTCGCTGATCTTGTAGCTGGCCGCCAGGTCGAGAAATTGCATGGCGCCAAAGCGCTGGAAGATATCGCCCGTGGCGTTGCCGGAATTGTCCGTCCACGCGCCGTAATAGCGCACGCGGGCCAGGGTATTCCAGTTGCCCAGGTCATAGTTGCCGCTGATGGTGGCTTTCTGGCGCGGCAGGCGCTCTTCGAATACCTGGCGCTGGGCTGCATTGGTCACCAGGCTGGACTTGCCGCCGTCGACCTTGGTGGTGTTGTAGTTGTAGGCCAGGGTCAGATTGAGCTTGCCGTCGCCGATACGGCTCAGGTGGCTGCCCACGATATCGATGCCGCGCGTGGTGGTGTCGAAGTCGTTCGTAAAATAACTGACGGAGGTGTAGCGCAGCGGGTTGGCCACGCCAGCGGGCACGGCAAACGCCGCGGAGGTGCTGAAGCGGTCGCTGACCTTGATGTCATACACGTCGACGGAACCGGAAAAGCCGGCCGGCGTCTTCCAGGTAAAACCCAGCGACAGGTTCTTCGATTTTTCCGGCTTCAGCGCCTGCGCACCGAGCAGGATGGCCAGCGGATCGCTATTGGCCAGGCGGCCGCTGGTAAACAACAGCAGGGTCTTGGTGTCGAGGCCCTGGTTGGTGCTGTTGGTATTCGACTGGCCCGGTGTTGGTGCGCGGAAACCCGTCGAGTAGGAACCGCGCAGGGCCAGATCTTCGCTCAAGGCGTAGCGGGCCGACAGCTTGCCGTTGACGGTGCTGCCGAATTCCGAGAAATGTTCATAGCGGGCCGCGCCGCCCAGGCTCAGGGCCTTGCTGACGGGCACTTCCACGTCCAGGTAGGCCGCATAGCTGTCCTGCCCCCAGCTGCCCGCCTGGCGGTGGCTGAAACCGGGTGCGCCGTTGGCGTTCGCGTCCAGGCCGATGGCCGCGCCCGGCCCCACCGTCCAGGACGCTACATCGCCCGCCTTCACGCCATACGTTTCATTGCGCGCTTCCGCGCCAAACGCGATATTGACGGGTTGCGGCAACGATGCCACGGGCAACTCATAATTGAAGTTGGCATTGAGAATCTTTTCCGCCTGCGACAACTGGCCCAGGTAGAACGACGTCGGGCTGGCCGGCCCCATCGAGGCGTTGATGGAATTGGCCAGCTTGTAATCGATGCGGTTGCGGCCATAGGAAGCGCTCACATCCCAGCCGAAGCGCTCATTGAAGTGACCGCGCACACCGGCCACCAACTGCACATCATCCTGGTCGTTCGAATAGCTGGGGCTGAAACCGAGCGGATACAGGCTGCGCAAGTCCCAGCCGGGGAACAGGCTGCTGGTCTTATACGCGCCCGTGCTGGTATCGGGATTTCTCCAATTAAAATCCGAGGTGCCGTCGCTGCGGCTGAACAGGCCGAAACCGTACAGTTCCGCCGTGTCGGACAGGGCCATGCCGGCGTTGAAGCCGAGGCGCTTGCTGTCGAGTTCAGGCTGGCCCCAGCGCTGCACGGGATTCGGTACCTTCAATTCCGGATGGGCATTCTGGAAGGCGATGGCGTCGGCCCGCTGGCGCGTGCGCGAAGTGGGGTCGGACTGGGCCAGCGCGCCGAAAATCGTCGCCTTGCCCGTCTCGCCAAACGTAAAGCCCGTCTTCAGGTTGAGCTCATTGCCCTTGCCGTCGCCTTCCGAGTATTGCGAATGGTGCACGGAGATTTCCGTCCCGACCGTGTCGTCGAGAATGATGTTGATCACGCCCGCGATCGCGTCGGAGCCGTACTGGGCCGAAGCGCCGTCGCGCAGCACCTCGATGCGCTTGATGGCGGACACGGGAATCTGCGCCAGGTCCGGCGCCTGTGCGCCGCGCGCGCCCAGCAGGGCGCTGCGGTGGAAACGCTTGCCATTGATCAGCACCAACGTCTGGTCCGGCGACAGGCCGCGCAGGGTAGCCGGGCGCACGAAGACTTGCCCGTCAGCCATCGGCAAGCGCTGCACCACATACGAGGGCACGAGTTGTGCCAGGACATCGTTCAAGTCCGACGATTCGACGGCGCCGATGTCTTCGCGGTTGAACACATCGACGGGCGCCATGGTATCGAACTGCGTGCGGTTGCTGCCGCGCGTGCCGGTGACGATCACGGCTTGCGTTGCATCAAGGGTATCGCTGGCGGCAACGGGCGCGGCGGGCGCATCGCCATGGGCATGCGCCTGGCTGGCGAAGACGGCGCTCATGGCGCACAACAGGGCTACCGCGCGGGCGATGCGGGTACGGGAACAGGTCATGGAGAGAGTTCACTATGCAGGTTGGATCAACAACGACGCGTCACGGCAAGATTCGCATCTTGCATGAAATATCACGAAGTTCGGCTTACTTACATTAAAAGCATCTAAATTGAGCAGATAACGTCAGATGGCGCCATCATACGAAGCGAATATTTCCGCCGTATGACGACCAGGCCGCTGCGCGAAAAACCACAGGGACAAGAAAAAAGGCGCCAGCGGCGCCTTTTGAAACAAGGATGCAGGCGCTCAGCCGCCAGCCACCACCATGCTCTCGATGAGAATGGAACCCGTCTCTTTGGTGCCGCGACGCAAGACGTCGGCGCCCACGGCGACGATGTTGCGCAGCATGTCCTTCATGTTGCCGGCAATCGTGATTTCTTCCACCGGATACTGGATCACGCCATTTTCCACCCAGAAACCGGAGGCGCCGCGCGAATAGTCGCCCGTCACGTAATTGGTTCCTTGTCCCATCAGTTCCGTCACCAGCAAGCCCGTGCCCAGCTTTTTCAGCATGGCACTGAAATCGTCGCTGGCGGCCGTCAGGTTCGAGGTCAGGTACAGATTGTGCGAGCCGCCCGCATTGCCCGTCGTCTGCATGCCCAGCTTGCGGGCCGTATAGGTCGACAGGAAATAGCCTTGCACCACGCCATCCTTGACGACGTCGCGGCTGACAGTCTTGACGCCCTCTTCGTCGAACGGCGCGGAACCGACGCCGCCGATCACGTGCGGGTCTTCGAAGATCTGCACGTGCGACGGCAGCACCTGCGTGCCCAGGGAATCGTTCAGGAACGTGGATTTGCGGTACAGGGCGCCGCCCGAGGTCGCTTGCACATAGGTACCGAGCAAACCGGCCGCCAGCGGCGCCTCGAACAGCACGGGGCAAGTGCGCGTGCCCAGCTTGCGCGCGTTCAGGCGCGACAGGGCGCGCTCGGCGGCGTAGCGGCCGATGGCTTCCGGGCTCGACATTTTGGCGGCGTCGCGCACGGACGAATACCAGTCGTCGCGCTGCATCTTCGCGCCCTTGCCGGCGATGGGGGCCACGGACAGCGTATGCCGTGAAAACGGGTAGCCGCCGATGAAGCCGCGCGAATTGGCGGACACAAAGTGCGATTGCTGCACGTGCACGCTGGCGCCCTCGCTGTTCGTGATGCGCGGATCGACGGCAAACGCGGCCGCCTCGGCCCGCTGGGCCAGTGCGACGGCTTCCTCGGCGGAAATGAGCCAGGGATAAAACAGCTGCAAATCGCGGGGAGACATTTCCAGCATGTCGGCGTCGGCCAGCCCCGCGCAATCGTCCTCGGCCGTGAAGCGGGCAATATTGTAGGCGGCGTCCACCGTGGCGCGCAGGGCGCCAGGGGAAAAGTCGGAGGTGCTGGCATTGCCGCGTTTCTTGCCGACAAACACGGTCACGCCCATGCCCTTGTCCTTGTTTTGCTCGATCGTCTCGATCTTGCCTTTTCGTACAGAAACGGACAGGCCGCCGCCTTCGCTGACTTCGACGGCAGCGTCGGTGCCGCCCGCTTCCCGCGCAAAAGACAACACATCACGGGCTAGTTGCTGCAATTGCTCTTGACTATGGGTAAATACGGAGTCGTTCATGCGCTGTTTTCTTCGGAAAGCCGCTAAAAAGGTTATCATAGCAGTCGTTTACAGTTTACAGGTGCGGCCTACGCGGCCAATCCCGCCTTATCATGCCAAATCCAAACCGGGGAGCTTGCGGCTTCCAATCCACCGAATTCGAACAGGAATATGAACGTCCATCGAAGTCGGAACTCAAGCGCCAGATGACCGTCCTGCAAAAGCTGGGCGAAGAACTCGTCAATGAGGCACGTGACCGCGTCAAGCGCGTCCCGATGCCGGAAGACGTGCGCGACGCCATTCTCGAATGTCAGCAGATCAAGGATCACGAAGGCCGCCGCCGCCAGCTGCAATACGTGGGCAAGAAAATGCGTACCTTGGATGAAGAAGAAGTTGCCGCCATCCAACGCACCATCGATAGCTGGAAAGGCTTGTCGAAAGCCGACACGGCCAATATGCACGCGATGGAACGCCGCCGCGACAAGCTGTTGACGGACGACAAGGCATTGACCGTCTTGCTGTCGGAAAACCCGGAACTGGATGTGCAGCACCTGCGCACCCTGATCCGCAATGCCCGCAAGGAGCAAGCCGAGAACAAGCCGCCGAAAGCCTACCGCGAAATCTTCCAGATCTTGAAAGAGATCGCCAAGAAGAACAACAGCGGCAAGAAAGATGCCGATGAAGATGGCGTTGAGCAAGAAGAAGACGAATAAGCAACTGGGGTCAGACCCGGCGGGTCTGACCCCGAAAGTAGCGAAAAACCGGGATCAGCCCGGTTTTTTTACGACATAGAGAGGTGCCCATGACCACGATAGAAGACGAATTGATTATCGGCCTCGTGTCGATCTCCGACCGCGCCAGCGGCGGCGTGTATGAAGACCTGGGCATCCCCGCCTTGGAAAGCTGGCTGTCCGCCGCCATCCGCACGCCGTTCCGCCTGGAAAAGCGCCTGATCCCCGACGAGCGCTCGCAAATTGAAAACACCCTGATCGACATGGTCGACCTGAACCACTGCCATCTGATCCTGACGACGGGCGGCACGGGTCCCGCGCGGCGCGACGTCACGCCGGACGCCACGCTCAGCGTGGGCACCAAGGAAATGCCCGGTTTCGGCGAACAGATGCGCCAGATCAGCCTGCAATTCGTGCCGACGGCGATCCTGTCGCGCCAGGTGGCCGTGATCCGCGAAACGCCCGAGCGCGCTTGCCTGATCATGAACTTGCCGGGCCAGCCGAAAGCCATCAAGGAAACCCTGGAAGGCTTGAAGGATGTCGATGGAAATCAATTGGTGAACGGTATCTTTGCCGCCGTCCCCTATTGCATCGACCTCATCGGTGGCCCCTACATGGAAACCGACCCGGCCATCTGCAAGGCCTTCCGTCCCAAATCGGCGCTGCGTCCGGCGCAACCATTACCAGAGGAAAATACATGAGCACCTTGCTGGAAACCATAGAACTCGACAGCGCACCGAACCCCACCGTCTCCATCATCTGGATGCACGGCCTGGGCGCCGACGGCAACGATTTCGTGCCCCTGGTGAAGGAGCTGGACCTGCGCGGCTGCCCCGCCATCCGCTTCATCTTCCCCAGCGCCGGCACCATGCCCGTCACCATCAACAACGGCTATGTGATGCGCGCCTGGTACGACATCCTCGTGAACGACCTCGTGCGCCGCGAAGACGAAGGCGGCTTGCGCGCCTCGCAGGCGCAGATCGAAGCGCTGATCGCGCGCGAAAAAGCGCGCGGCATCCCTGCGAACCGCATCATCCTGGCAGGCTTCTCGCAAGGCTGCGCCATGACCTTGCAAACGGGCTTGCGCCACGCGGAACCGCTGGCTGGCCTGATGTGCCTGTCCGGCTACCTGCCCCTGGCCGACAAGACGGCTCTTGAACGCACGCCGGCGAGCCTGCAGACGCCGATCTTCATGGCGCACGGCACGGCCGACCCCGTGGTGCCGATCGGCCGCGCGCAGCAGTCGCGCGACTTGCTCACCGGCATGGGCTACAAGGTGGAATGGCACGAATACATGATGCAGCACTCGCTGTGCCAGGAAGAGATCGACGCCATCGGCGCGTGGCTGAAAAAAGTATTGGCTTAAAATAAAACAGGCGCGGTGTGCGCCGCGCCTGTTGTTGTACGGAACGCCGGGAACGATCAGTTCGCCGGCGTTTTTTCACGCCAGATTTTCAGCATGTCGGGCGACGCTTCCGAGCGGATGCCATTGTCCGTCAGCACCGATTCCGTCGCCGCCAGCATGTCCTTGCGGGGCACGACGACCATTTCCGCATCGCGCTGCTGGAAGCGGAATGTCAGCAGCTCATCGGTCTGGTCGCGCAGCAAGGCCACCAGGTGCGCCAGGCTGCGCACGCGCACGCCATTGACGGAATCGACGACCGAGAAGAAACGGGTGCTGTAGCCATTCATCAGCTTGTGCGGGAAGAACGGCGCGGCGATCACCACCAGCTCTTCGCGCTCGCTGTCGGGCGCATCGCCGCGCCGCGTGGCCAGCGGATTGCCGGCAAACGCCATGCCGCCCAGCATTGCCGGGTTGCCACTCGGCGCCGCCATGAATTCCGTGGTGGCGCGCGAAAACACCATCGGGCCGAAGATGAAATAGGACGGATAATTGCCCTGCAGACCGCTAATGAGCATCGGGTGCGCCGCCGAGACGGGCACCTTGATTTTCAGGGACGCGCCCTGGCGCACCACCGTCAACGGCAATTCGCCGTCTTTCGCCAGTTGCTGCACCCGGTACTGGAAGCGTACGCGGCTGTTGGCATTCAGCTTGACCATGCCCTGGTTGTCGATAGGAAAATCGCCGATATGCGTGATGACATCCCACTCCTTGAGCGGATAGGCGGCATCCTTGCTGGCCGGCGTCATCACAACGGCGCCCTCGACACCCTTGGCCAGCTTCAAATACGTGCGCAGCGCGGGGTTTTCCAGCGTTTGCGTCACGTCGCGCATGGCCGGCTTGCCCTTGGGTGCGCCGCTTTCCTGGTCGCGCAGGAACAGCTCGATTTCCTCGTTGGGGATGATGTAGCCGATGTTTTGCGCATTGAGCATGCCGGCAAAGGCCAGGCCGATCATCTTCTCGCCGGCAATCACGGGGCCGCCGCTATTGCCCGGGTTGATGGCCGCATCGATCTGGATGCGCAGGCCGGACACGGGAAAGTTGTAGCGCACGAATTCGATGCGCGAGACGATACCCTTGGTGATCGACAGCGAGGTGCCGCCCGTCGGATAGCCATATGCCAGCACGGCATCGCGCACGTCCGGCAAGACGTTGGCGCGCGGCACCGCCTTGTGGCTGGCGAAAAAACTGTCGTCGTCGATCTTCAGCAAGGCCAGGTCCATGCCGCGCGAGATGGCCAGCACGGTCGCCGGTATCTTGTCGCCCGCGCCATTCGCCTGGATCTGCACCTGGCTGGCATAGCCGACCACGTGCGCATTGGTGAGGATGCGGCGCCCTTCGATGACGACACCGGAACCTGTCACCTCTTGCGGCGCGGCCTTGCTCCAGGGTTTATACGGGTCCGGCCCGCGCAGGGTGGAAAACACCTTGACGACGGAATTTTCCAGTGCCGAAGCGCTGGCGGTGGTCTCGGCGGCAAGCGCCCGCAGCGTCATCAAGGGGGAAAAAGAAAGGGCCAACGCCAGGAAGGCGCGGCCCATCAGGGTGATGCACGGACGAGTTTTCATTGAGCTAATGGGCAATGGAAGGGAAGTAAAATTATATATTGAATAATTGCAACTTCATTACATTTTGTCCATCTTTGCCCGAAGAACTATTCTAATCGGGCAAAGGCGTGACGCCCAAGGCCGGCACCGCCGTCTGCGCGCCATTCATCACCATGGCCAGGAAGGTGTAATAGCCATTGATGCCCATCAAGTCGACCACGCCGTGCTCGCCAAACAGCGCCAGCGCGCGCGCATACGTCGCGTCGCTGACACGCTTGTTCTGCTGCAGCTCGATACAGAAGTCATGCACGGCTTGCTCGTCTTCCTTCAGGGCAAGCGGCGCGCGCCGCGCGGCGATGGCGTCCACGGCCGCTTGCGCGATGCCGTTCTGCACGGCCAGCGGCGCGTGGATGGCCCACTCCACTTGCTGATCCCACTGGCGCGCCGTCACCAGGATCGCCAGTTCCGACAGGCGCGTGCCGATAGCGCTGCGGTAGCGCAAATATTCTCCCATGCGCTGCGCCGTTTCCATCAGCTCGGGACTGCGGATCAGCGGCACGAAGGGGCCGTACAGGGCACCGCGCGGACCGTCGATGATGGCTTGCGCGGCGGCGCGCTGCTGCGGGTCCAGCCGGTCCAGCGGCAGCGGCGGCAAACGGTCGATATCGCTACCGGCCATCAGGCAGTCCAGGCGACGACGTCCTGCTGCTGTTCGCCGAGGCCGGCGATGCCCAGGCGCAGGCTGTCGCCTTTTTTGAGGAAGCGCTGCGGCTTGCGGCCCTGGCCCACGCCCGGCGGCGTGCCCGTGGCGATCACGTCGCCCGGTTCCAGGGTCATGAATTGCGACAGGTAGCTGACGATCTGCGCCACCGTGAAAATCATGGTTTGCGTATTGCCAGTCTGCATGCGCTTGCCGTTGACTTCCAGGTACAGGTCCAGGTCTTGTTCGTCGATGACTTCATCGCGCGTCACCAGCCACGGGCCGACAGGGCCGAAGGTGTCGCAGCCCTTGCCTTTGTCCCACTGGCCGCCCCGCTCCAGCTGGAACGAGCGCTCGGAGATATCGTTGACGACGCAATAGCCGGCCACGTATTTCAGCGCATCCGCTTCGCTCACGTACTGCGCGCGCGTGCCGATGATCACGCCCAGCTCCACTTCCCAGTCCGTCTTTTTCGAGCCTTTCGGCAGCACGACATTGTCGTCCGGACCGTTCAGGCAAGTAATGGCCTTCATGAACACGATCGGTTCGGCCGGGATCGGCATGCCCGATTCGGCCGCGTGGTCCGCGTAGTTCAGGCCGATGCCGATAAACTTGCCGACCTTGGCCACCGGCACGCCGAAGCGCGGGTTGCCGCGCACCAGGGGCAAGGTCTTTTCGTCGAGCTTGGCCAGCTTGCGCAGGGCCTTGTCGGACAGTTGCGCGCCGTCAATATCGGCAATCACGCCGGACAGGTCGCGCAGTTTGCCTTCTTCATCGATCAGGCCCGGTTTTTCCTTGCCTGGACGTCCATAACGAACGAGTTTCATAGTCTTCCTTGGAGTTGATCATTGCCGCTGTGCAGGCTGCCATTTTACCGGATGGCCCGGCACGCCTGTAGCGGTCGATGAAAAACATCGCAAGTCCCGGCAGTTGCAAGGCCGCCAGCACGCCAAACGCCGCCTGGTACGCCTGCGGCGGGTACTGCTGCTGGCTATTCAGGGGCCAGCAGCCGAGGATCAGGCCAAAGCCCGCCTGCACCAGGAAGGCGCCCGTGAAAATGAGCAAATTCAAACAGGTGGCCGCCCTGCCCGTCAGGCTGGCGGGCATGCTTTGCGCGACGATCGCATACTCGAGGCCCGTCACCGTGCCCAGCAAGGTAAACAGCACGGACAGCAAAGGCAGGCTGGGCACCACATTGCACGCCATCGCCACTTGCACGGCGACAAACAGGACGATGCCGGCGCCCGCCACTTGCATGGGTGCAATGCCACGCCGCCCAGCCCATTCCGTCAGCATGCCCATGCCGATGGCGCCGAAGATGACGGCCGCCATGCCCAGGTACAACAAATACGCCACGTTGTCATCGGACAAGCCGCCCACGTCGGCCAGCCAGCGCCCCACCCACAAGCCCTGCACGCCAAAGAACACCGTGTGCGGCAGCAGGATCAGCGCGATGGTGCGGCGAAAGCCGGGATCGCGGTACACGCTCCACACGCTGACCTTGCTCACCTTGTGCATGCCTGCGGCAGGCGCGGGCATGGCTGGTGACAGCAGGCGGATCAGCAAGCCGATGGCCAGCGCCGCCAGCGCCAGCCCCAGGAATACGCCGCGCCAGTCCGTGTAGTGCAGGGCCAGCTTGACGGGCATGGTGGCCGTGGCCGCGCCCAGACCGCCCACGGCGATCAGGTAGCCGTGCACGGAGGGCAGGCGCGACGGCGCGATGGCGCACGAGATCGCTTTCACGGCGGCCATGAAACAGCCGCCCAGCCCGGCGCCCATGATGGCGCGCGCCCACATCAGCTCGGTAAAGCTGTGGCCCCGGCTGAACAGCCACACGCCCAGGGCCGCCAGCGCCAGCAGCCACAGTTGCACCGTGCGGGGGCCGTAACGGTCCAGCGCCATGCCGACTGGCAATTGCACCAGCGCAAAGGCGAGAAAAAAAGCGCTGGTCAGCAGGCCCAGCTGGGCCGGCGTCAGGGCGATGGCGCCCAGCAATTCGGCCGTCAGCACGGCATTGACGCCGCGTAGCAGGCACGACAGGTAATGCCCGAGCGCGAACGGCAGGAACACCAGGCAAAACACGGCCGCGCCGGAGCGGGCGGGCGCACCGGCGGCATGCATGCTCAGGCAGCCTGCGCCAGGCGGATGATTTTGTGCGGCAGCTGCGGCACAGGTTCATCCGTCTCGAAGAAGAATTTATCGTGGCCGAACGCGGGCTTCAAATCGTCCATCCACGTCGCTTCCGCATCGAACTTCGCATAAAACGGCCGGCGCACCCAGTCCGGATTGCGCGCCTGCAAAAATTGCAAGGCAAACAGTTTTTCGCCATTGATGGTGACGATGCCGTCGATGACGACCTTGCCGGGGAAGGCGCTCATGGACGGTCCCCGCACCGTGCGCGACAGGCCCGACACCATCTGGTAGGCGGCCTGGAAAATCTCGTGCGCCTTCGCCAGGGGCAACTCGAAATAGCCGCGCGGGCCCGTGTCCCGTTCGACAAACATGTAGTACGGAATCGCCCCCAGGCGCGTGCCCGTCTGCCACAGCTCGGCCCAGCTTGCCGGGTCTTCGTTGATATGGCGGATCAGCGGCCCCTGCATGCGCAAGGTGGCGCCCGTGGAAACGATGCGTTTCACGGCTTGCTGCGCGATATCCTGGCGCAACTCGACGGCATGGCTGTAATGCCCCATCACGGCCAGGTTCTTGCCCGCCTTGACGATGCGCTCGAACAGGCGCATCAAGTCATCCGCATCGCGGTCGGAAACAAAGCGCTGCGGCCAATACGCCACCGCCTTGGTGCCGATGCGAATGTTCTGGATGTGTTCCAGGCCTGGCGCCAGCAGCGGCTCCAGGTAGGAGGCCAGTTGCCGCGTGTTCATGATCATCGGATCGCCGCCCGTGATCAGCACGTCCGTCACTTCCGGATGCAGTTTCAGGTAGGCGGCCAGCTCGTTCGATTCGCGCGCATCGAACTTCATGTCGTCCATGCCGACGAACTGTGGCCAGCGGAAACAGAAAGTGCAATACGCGTGGCACGTCTGGCCGGCGCTGGGGAAAAACAGCACTGTCTGCGCATATTTATGCTGCAGACCGCGCACGGGCGCATCGTTGACCCGCGGCACGTTATGCGTCATCTGCCCCGCCGGATGGGGATTCATTCCCAGGCGCAAACCATGCACATAGGCATCGATGGCGGCCTTGTCCTGCTTGACCAGCACCAGGTCGCGCAGATGCGCGTACTGCTCGGGCGGCAGCATGTCGCGGTGGGGAAAGACGAGGCGGTAAATGGGGTCGTCAGGGATGTTGTTCCAGTCGATCAGCTGATCGAGCACATATTCATTGGTGCGAAACGGCAAGACGTGCGAGACCACTTGCACGGCTTCGCGCTGCTCTTGCGGCAGCCATTCCCACTGCCGCGCTTGCTGAATGGTTTGCCGTGTATACGGCTTGAACTTGGGTGAAAACGGCTCGGTAATGAGTGCGGACACGATCGGCTCCTTGCCTGTAAATAGCGATAACTTTCATGAAATCGGCCCATATTGGCCAATTCCAGCCTCTTTCTCCCCCATGCCAGGCCACCTCGGCATGCTGTGAAAGTCATCATAGTTCTTGCCGTTCGGAATCAAATTGCTACATATCAACAAGCCTCCCGATACGTTGCACGCTGCCTACAAGCAACACCTTAGTTTGTTCCATCGCAACTTGAGGGCGACTTCGGCGACGTAAATTACGACTTGGCAACACATCCCTCGATATCACAAGGAGCTTTCATGAAACGCTTATTCACGGGTAGCCTGCTGTGCCTGGCATTTGCCGGCGGCAGCGTCAGTGCCGCGGTCGAACCAACGGAAAAAGACGCCATCGCCATGGCCGAACGGGGCGCCGCCTTCATGAAGGCGCATGGCAAGGAAGAAATGATGAAGAAAATCACGGCGAAAGACCCGGACTTCGTGCAGGGCTCGCTGTATGTGGACATGCGCGACATCAAGACGGGCATCGTGCTGGCCCACCCCATCAATCCTTCCATCGTGGGCAAGGATTTGACGGATGTACCGGATGCGAATGGCAAGAAATATCGGCGTGAAATCATTGAGCTGGCGCAAAAGCAGGGCAAGGGCTGGGTCGATTACCAGTACAAGAATCCCACCAACGGCAAGATCGAACCGAAGACCACGTACATTCTGCGCGTCAACGATGTGGTGCTGGAAGCGGGTATCTACAAAAAATAAGGCAAGGGCGGCGCGCAGGAACATCGCGCGCCGCCTGCGGTTTCAACAGCCATAGCCAGGAGTCAAGCATGCTCAATCAATTACGCATCGGACCAAAATTATTGCTGGCGCCCACCCTGGTCTTGCTGCTGCTGATACTCAGCTCCACCGGTGCCTGGTATGGCATGGTGCGGCAAAATGCCTCGCTGGAAAACATGGTGCTGGTGCGCATCGCGCATTTGAAGGCGGCCGCCGACGTCGTCGGCGAGGCCAAACATGTGCATGGCAATATGTACCAGTTGCTGTCGTGGACGAATGGCAGCTTCGCCAAAGCCCGCCTCGATGCGCTGGAGAAACAGATCAAGGCGCGCCACGCGGCCATCGGCACCCAGCTGGCCAAGCTGCGCTCCACGGCCACGGGCGCCGAGCGCGCCCTGGTCGATGCGGCCATCACGGCCCTGGCCGGCTATCGCAAGGCCGTGCTGGAAACCATGGAAATGGCGCAGATGGACCAGTCGATCGCCACCAATTCCATGCTCAAGGCGGAAACGCAATTCGTCCAGTTCAATACCCAACTGGCGCAACTGTCTGCCCTCGAAACAAAACTCAGCAGCCAGGCCCATGCGACGGCCAGCGCCGAGTTCCGCAGCCTGGGCTGGAGCCTGCTGCTGACGGTCCTGCTGTCGATCCTCGTCTCCATCGTCGTGACCATGCTGGTGCGCCGCGCCATGCTGGCGGAAATCCGCGGCATTGCCGACGCCGTGCAAGACCTGGCGGCCGGCAAGCTGATGGCCGGCGCACCGAAACAGGGCAATGACGAAATCGCCGCCACGTCGCGCGTGCTGGACCAGACTATCGCCCACCTGAACCAGACCTTGCGCACCATCATGGGCGCCGTGCAATCGATCGACACGGCCTCGCGCGAAATTGCCACCGGCAATCTGGATTTGTCGGCGCGCACGGAAATGCAAGCCAGTTCGCTGGAAGAAACATCGAGCGCCATGGAAACCTTGACGGAAGCCGTCAACAACAATGCGGACAACGCCCAACTGGCCTGCGAGCTGGCGGGACAAGCCTCCACCCTGGCCGTGCAAGGGGGACAATCGATGCAGCAAGCGGTGGCGACGATGGCGACGATACGCGCCAATTCGCGCCAGATCGTGGATATTATCGGCGTGATCGATGGTATTTCCTTCCAGACCAATATCCTCGCGCTGAATGCGGCGGTGGAGGCGGCGCGCGCGGGCGAGCAGGGCCGGGGCTTTGCCGTGGTGGCGTCGGAAGTGCGCACCCTGGCGCAGCGCTCGGCGCAGGCGGCCAAGGAAATCAAGACCCTGATCGCCACCTCCGTCACCACCATCGACGGCGGCAGCGTGGCCGTGCAGCAAGCGGGCGACAGCATGGGCGCCATCGTGGCCTCGGTGCAGCAAGTCAACGAGATCATCCAGCGCGTGAAAGAGGCCAGCGCCGAGCAGGCGTCGGGCATCACGGAAGTAAACCAGGCCGTCGCGCAAATGGATGACGTCACGCAGCAAAACGCGGCCCTGGTGGAGCAGGCGGCGGCAGCGGCGGCCAGCCTGCAGGATCAGGCCGTCAAACTGTCGGCGGCGGTCAGCGTCTTTACCCTGGATCAAGCCGCGCCGGCGACACCGGCCGGCCTGGACGACGACGCCTTTCAAGACCCCGCCAGGATGCCGGCCCAGGACCGGCGCGCACTGCACAGTCCGCTGCGCGGCATGCCCGGCATGCGTGGCGCCAAGGATACACCCCAGCGCAGGCGCGGTTAGCGCGGTAACTCGATGACAGGCGCGCGCATGGGCTTGCTCAGGTAGCGCGAACCGGCCAGCACGAAGCGCCACGGCGTGTCCATTGCCCTGGAAATGCCGATGCGCGGCCCCGCCTGTACGGCAACCTCTTCCTCGCGGGCCAGCAGCAGGAACGGCGGCGCATCGAGCGCCAGGCGGTTCTGCCTATGCGTGACACCGAGCGCCTGGCACACCTTGCCCGGCCCCGAACACAGCAGCCGCGCATCCTCGACGCCGCGCCGCCCGCGCATGGTATCGATGCCCGCCAGCGGTTCGATAGCACGGATCAGCACGCCAGCCCCATGGCCCACTTCGCGGCACACGAAGTTCAGGCACCAGTGGATGCCGTATGAGCGGTAGACATAAGCGTGCGCGGGCGGGCCGAACATGGCCGCATTGCGCGGCGTCATGCCGCCATACGTGTGCGAGGCCGGGTCCAGCCGGTCATACGCTTCCGTTTCCACGATGCGCCCGCCCACGCCGTCGACCAGCACGGTCACGCCGATCAGCTGGCGCGCCACGCTGCTGGAATCGTCCGCAAAATCGATACCCGCGAGGATTTTTTTCATCCGGCAATTGTAATGCCACGCTGTCCGCGCACGCCTGGTCTCGCCTTGAAAACAAATAAAACTTGATATTTTTATCATGAATATCGGGATGGACAGCGTCGTAAAATACGGAAAATAGGGAATGGAGCGGGACAAAACGGGGATTTTTCCAGAATAGTTTGCACAGATGAACTATTGCCGCGCATAAACAGCGATAATCGTCGGCACCGCGCCGGGCGCCCACGAGGCGGATGGCGGCAGCGCAACAAGATAACAAGCAGGCAAGACAATGATGACGAGAGCGGCAGCGCAAAAGCAGGTAGTGCAGGAAGATCCGGTTGACGCCTTGATGCGTTCCATCCGTATCCCGCCGCGTCCCAGCCTGCTGGTCGACCTGCAGCGCGAACTGGCCGAACAGGACCCGTCGCCGCGCCGCATCGCGCGCATCATCGCCGACGACGTCGGCATGTCCGGCGCCCTGCTGAAACTGGCGAATTCGCCGTTCTATGGCGCCGCGCGCAAGGCCAAATCCGTCGAGCAAGGCATCAACTTTCTCGGCATCAACCAATGCAGCGCCATGATGACGGGCTTGCTGGCGCGCCAGGCGCTGGAAGCGGAAGGCGTGGAACTGACCCACTTCTGGGATGTGTCGGCCAAGCGCGCGCGCGCCCTGGTATTTACCTCACGCAAGCTGCGCATCGCCCCGCCCGACATCGCCCACACCTTCGGCCTGTTCTGCGACATCGGCGTGCCCCTGCTGATGAACCGCTTCCCCGACTACGTCAACACGTATGCGGCGGCGGCCAACGATGCGCACAATTGTTTTACGACCCTGGAAGACGCGCGCCACCAGACCAACCACGCGGCCATCGGCTGCTTGCTGGCGCGCAACTGGGGCCTGTCCTCCGACGTTTCCTGGGCAATTTTGCACCACCACGACTACACGGTGCTGGCGGACCCGTCCACGGACGACGCCATCCGCTCGCTCGTCGCCCTGTCGCTGCTGGCCGAAAAGGGCATTCAGCGCTACCATGGCAACAGTACCTCGCTGGAGTGGGACAAGGGCGGCGAACTTGCCTGCCAGCATCTTGGCCTGTCGCAGGAAGAAGCGGCCGACCTGCTCGACGAGCTGCACGAGATGTTCGATACCGACCATTGAAGTATCAGGCGGCCGCGTCCGCCTGTATCATCCATCCCGGCGCCCGGCAAAACCCTGGCGCCCGTTTCCGTTTGCCTGACCCGTATTTCTTAACCTGTTGATCGCCATGCCCAAAAATAAGCGCCCTGTCCCCCGTAAATCCGCCAACACGCCTGAAGACAAGGATGAGTCCGTCACACGCATGTTGTGCACGATGGCCCTGAACCTGGCGGAGCAGGAAGACAGCGAATCGCAGGGCACGGTGCTGGCCGAGCAAGCCGTCGAGTTCGGCCGCCTGATCCGCAAGGCCCTGAATCAAAAGAAGGATGAAATCCTGTACGACGCCATCGAGCGTTCCAAGTACGAGGACGTGGGTGCCTATCAGTACCTGCGCAGCCATATCGAGGAAGCGGCGTCCATTTCCGTGATCCGCCGCGAAAACGCCCCGGCCATGGAAATCAACGCCTTCGTCGTGCCCCTGCTGGTGCAAAGCACGGGCGGCCTGAAGGAAGCGGACAGTTTCCAGGACCAGGATGCATTCGAAGCGCTAGTGAAAAGTTTCCAGCAGGCAGAACTGGAAAGCGCCAAGGCCAAGGTGGTCCTGATGAGCCATGCCTACGACCTCGATGAAATCGACCGCATCACCTACAGCCATCTGCACGACATGGTGCGCGATGCCTACTCATCGATGACGGACAAGAAAATCGTCGCCACGCCGGGCCTGGAAAGCAGCATCGTCGGCTGGAGCGAAACGGCTTTCGGCCCGCAGGACACGGCCGTCGAACTGCGCTTCCTGCTGGGCTTTGCCTTGAAACGCGTGGACGACCCGTTCTATGCGGAACCGAAGGACGAAGCGGCGCTCGACGCCTGGTTCGATGCGCGCATGGCCCGCTACCAGCAATGGACGACGGAAGTGGGCGACCTGGTGAAACGCTGCCTGGCGCCGGCCGGCAGCGCGCTGGAAGTGAGTTTTCTGTACCAGGATCTGTTCCATGGCAGCAAGGAACAAGGCATGAGCGAATATGCGATGCTGCAAATGATGTCCGGCATCAACCATGCCTTGGCGGAAAACAACGTGGATGCGGGCGACGTCTCGGTGGTCGTCGGCCCGGCCGATGAACATGGCGAAATGCTGTTGCGCGTCAACGTCAGCACGGCGAACGGCGCACTGCTGCACAGCGCCGACAAGCCGCTGGACCTGGCCGCCGACCTGCAGGACGAAGTCGACGACATCTGCGACGCGCTGGCCACCATCGGCGTCACCCACTTGTCCGTGGCGCTGAAATTCGATGCCAAGGGGCAGCCGGTGGAAGCGCAGCCGTACGCGCCTGCCTGAGTTCGCCCCTGCCGCCCGCCATCTCGACAGGCGGCAGTTATCAAGATACCATCTCCCGATAGCGTGCGACCAGCCAGGCGCACCGTCCGGAGATGCGCATGCCCCAGCCGCAACTGATCAATATTGCCACCCATGTGCTGACCGGCAGCGCCGCCATCGGCCTGGGCTTGTTCCTGCTGGCGACCGCCAAGGGCACGCCGCAGCACCGCCGCCGCGGCAGGCTGTTCGCCTGGCTGACCTTGCTGGTTTGCGCCACGGCCGCCCTCGGCAACCTGCTGTTTGACTATCGCCCCGTCTTTGCCGTGCTGACCGTGCTGGTGCTGTACCAGTTGCTGAGCGGCTGGCGCACCGTCTACACGCGCGATGCCGGTCCGCAAGCCGTTGATGGCGCCATGACGGCGCTTGCGCTGATGGCGGGCGGGCTGATCCTGCTGCGCCTGCAGCACGATGCTTCTGGACAACAAGCCATCGTCGTGCTGTCATCGCTGGGCGGCCTGGCCGCCATCCTCGTCTACGACGGCGCGCGCTGGGCCTTTCCCCGCCGCTGGCATGGCGTGCTGTGGCGCTATGAACACATCTACAAACTGCTCGCCTCGCTATTCGCCATGCTCTCGGCCGCCGCGGGCAACCTGCTGCGCATGGGCCAGCCCTGGACGCAGCTGGCGCCATCCGTGCTGGGTTTGATCTGCATCGCGTGGTTCTGGCGGCGCCAGTACCGGCTGGAGCAGGCGCGACGCCACATGCTCAAGCTTGCCACCTGACATCAGCGGCGCAAAGACAGCCACGCCTGCAATTTCTGCGCATACGCCAAGGTGTAGGCGGGGCTGCTCGACGGCAAGCTGACGATGCGGTAACGCTGCGCGTGCTCGCCCAGCACCTTGACGCCCAGCTTGGCGGCAGTGCCGCCGTTGAAGGCGATCGTGTGCAGCTGCGGCAGGCTGGCGGCCAGGGCGACGAGGTCGTTGTCGTCGCGGCAGCGGATATTGCTGTCCAGGCTGCCCGTGCGCTGCGCCTGCGCCACCACATCCCACAGGCCCACGCCGTGCGCCAGCAAGGTGGCCAGACGCTCTTCATAGGGCAGGCTCTTCAACTCCACGCCCAGCACCTCGCCCAGCAGCATCCAGAACTTGTTTTGCGGATGCGCATAGTACTGGCTGTGCGCCAGCGATTTTTCGCCGGGCAGGCTGCCCAGTATCAGCAAGCGCGTGCCGGCGTCGACGACGGGATCGAAACAGCGCTTGCGCGCATCGGCAGCATGGTCTGGCAGGAGGGCTGGGCTGTTCAAATCAGATATCCGGAAGGGAAGACGAAGGAGCATTTTACCCGGCCACGCGACGGTGTAGAATTCCCGCACACCCCTCCCTCTACAAGAGACGCCCATGCGCACCATCGACACCCTGCTGGCCCAGTATGGCGAAAGCCACCGCAACCACGTCAATGAATGGGTGCACATCGTGTGCGTGCCGCTGATCGTTTTCAGCCTGCTGGGGCTGCTGTGGAGCGTGCATCCCAGCGTGGCGCTGCTCGGCAGTATTCTGGCCTTATACTATTACTACAAGCTGTCGCGTCCGTTTGCGGCGGGCATGCTGGCGATGCTGGCCGTCATGCTGGGCCTGCTGCTGCTCATGCCGCCGCTGACTATTCTGCCCGCGTCGCTGGCGCTGTTCGTGCTGGCCTGGATAGGCCAGTTCATCGGCCACCAGATCGAAGGCAAGAAACCGTCGTTTCTCGACGATGTGCGCTTTTTGCTGGTGGGGCCGCTGTTCGTGCTGGGATTTTTGTACCGGCGCCTGCGGCTGGCGTATTGAGCGGCAGGTGGTCCCTTGGTCACGCGGGACCGGTAACAGATTTTTACTATTCGCAACTAGTTATCTGCGACAAGTGTCCTTATGATAAGTCATCATCTGCCGGTCGACGCAATCGGCAACCAACTTTTGTCCAAGGGAGTCCTACATGAAAGCACCAATTATTGCAGTGGCATTGCTCGCCACCCTGGCCGGCTGCGCCGTACAACCGAACTCGGCGAATGTGTACAACGCACGCCAGGCGCAGAATGAACAATCGGTTCGCATGGGCACGGTTGAATCCGTGCGCCAGGTAACCATCGACAAGGGCGAAACGGGTACAGGCGTGCTGGCTGGCGCGGCGCTGGGCGGCGTGGCCGGCTCGACCGTCGGCGGCGGCAAGGGCGCCATCGCGGCCAGCATCCTCGGCGCGGTTGCCGGCGGCATGGCCGGCAAGAGCATCGAAGCGAATGCCTCGAACAAACCCGGCCTGGAAATCACCGTACGCCTGGACAATGGCGACATGCGCGCCATCGTGCAAGACGCGGACGAACTGTTCCGTCCGGGCGAGCGCGTGCGCCTGCTGTCGGATGGCCGCAAGACCCGCGTCACCCACTGATCTGCTTGCCGGCGCATGCGCTCAGCCGAATGCGCCGGCAGCGATGAGCAAAGTCGAGGGCGACATGCCCTCATGCAGCCAGACGGCAATCCATGTTGCCACGATGACATACACAAGCACGCTCCATATCTTGATCTGCAGTGAGGCTGGCATGGCGGTCTCCCTTCAAAGATGCAATTCAGAAAACATTTACTTGATATTAAAGTAAATATTTTCATAAATTCAACATTTTCCAGAAGCACTGCGCTGGCTCAATGCCGGTGTGTCTGCTGACCGCTCGTCGAGCAAGCCCGACCAGGGCTCGCCATCCCCGCGCGATGCCCGTATACTTGCGCGATGTCCTCTCCTCTCCTGTTCATCATTGCCTGCCTGATCTGGGGCTCCACCTTCTGGGCCATCACCTTGCAGCTGGGCGACGTCGCCCCCGCCGTGTCCGTGGTCTACCGCTTCGGCCTCGCTTCCGCCACCCTGTTTGCCTGGTGCGCGCTGCGCGGCGACCGCCTGCGCCTGCCCTGGCGCGCGCAACAATGGATGCTGCTGCAGGGCCTGGCCTCGTTTGCCCTCAGCTATGTGTGCACGTATAGTTCGGAGCAATACCTCGTTTCCGCCCTCGTCAGCGTGCTGTTCGCGCTGATGGTGTTCTGGACACCCTTGCTCAACCGTATCGCCTTCGGCACACCGATCACCTGGAGCACCTGCTGCGCGGCGTTTGTCGCCATCTGCGGTATCGTGCTGCTGTTTTACCAATCCATCGGCGCGGCGCTGCACGATATGCTCGGCGGCGGCAATGGCCATTTTCTGCTCGGATTCTTGCTGGCCCTGGTGGCCACCGTGTCGAGCACGGTAGGCAATGCCCTCGTCATGAAAGTACGCGAACAGTCCGGCAACGTGATGCTGACCATGGCCTGGACCATGCTGTGGGGCACCTTGATGGTGGCCGCCTGGGCCATCGCCACAGGCCAGTCCTGGCAATTGCCCACGCGCACGAGTTACTGGATGGGATTGCTGTATCTGGCCATCTTCGGCTCGGTGATCGCCTTCAGCGCGTATTTCACTTTAATCGCGCGCATCGGCACGCAAAAGACCGTGTATATCGGCGTCGTCACGCCCGTCATTTCCGTGCTGCTGTCAGTCCAGTTCGAACATTACCGGCCCGCCCCCATCGAATGGGCCGGCATGGTCCTATGCCTGTCCAGCGTGGCCTGGGCCCTGACGTCGGGCGCACGCAAGACGAGTAGCATTGCTTCCCTTTCCACCACTCCATCAACAAAGGCAACATGAGCACCTCTTCCTCCCTCGCCATCCGTCCCGCGACCGCATCCGACGTGGCTGCCATCTTTGGCATGATCCATGAACTGGCCGTGTTTGAAAAACTCGAACACATGATGATCGCCAAGGAATCCATGCTGCACGACAGCCTGTTCGGCAAGCATCCCGCGTGCGAAGCGCTGGTGGGCGAGGAAGACGGCACGGTCGTGACCTTCGCCCTGTTCTTCCACAATTTTTCCACCTTCCTGTGCCGCAAGGGGCTGTACCTGGAAGACCTGTATGTGAAGCAATCGGTGCGCGGCAAGGGCTATGGCAAGCAGATGCTCGTGGCACTGGCGCAACTGGCCGTCGAACGCGATTGCGGCCGCTTCGAATGGTCGGTGCTGGACTGGAATGACAACGCGATCAACTTCTACAAGGGCATGGGCGCGGACGTGATGCCGGACTGGCGCATCTGCCGCGTGGCTGGCGATGCTTTGACGCAATTGTCGGCGGGAACGCCGAAAGCGGCCTGATTGGGATTGTAGCGAGGCAACTGACAATGCAAGTTCCAAAAAAAATCCCCGCGGGCTAGCGGCACCGCGGGGGGAACCCATTGTCAAGTGGGAGGGGGAGAATGCAATCAACGGTTATCAATATAAACGTTACGACTGGTCACCGCGCCGACCTTTACATTTGCTTACCGGGCCTTACATTTTCCTTAAAGCTGACACCTAACTGTCCACCATTTGCCACAGTTTATTTCCGTGGTTCAATCAATGTGCCGTGCAAGCCGATATGTTGTTGCGCAACCCCACTGCCACCCTGCGCATTTTTATAGATTTGGTACACTGTCAGGCAGGCGATGCAGCCAGCAACCACGGCAAAAATGACCATGCGACGCTCCTTGAGTATGCTTGATGGAATCAGGGCTCGCGGCTGATGATGTCCAGGCGAGCAGGGAAGATTCAGTGTGGCATCTTCGACGTTGGGGGCATTGCGCAATGTCAAACGCGCCAATTTGACGGGATCATGGCGTTTGATATGACGCAAAGTGGCGGCATTCCGCTCACACAAAATGAACGCATCATTCCGCACCTGGGAGCCAACATCATGAATGTCTCTGCCAAACCGCTCGTCATGAAAATCTACCGCGCCTACCTGCGTTCCCGCCTGGAACGTTACACGCGCGACTTGCAAGCCATCGCCGAACAGCGCGAAAACGACTTCCAGGCCGAACGCATCCTGCACCAGGCCGTCGTCTCGGTGCGCTCCAAACTGCACTCGCTGTAACCGTGATGCCGTCAGTGCTGCCGGCCGGCAACGGCCCAGCGTTCCACCAGCTCGAACAGGCCTTGCGTCAGCAGGGCCAGCACGGCTGCGGGGATCGCGCCGGCCAGCAGCATGTCGTTGTCGTTCAGCGCCAGGCCGATGGTGATGCGTTCGCCGTAGCCTCCCGCACCGATGAAGGCGGCGATGGTGGCCGTGCCCACGCTCATCACGGCCGCCGTTTTCACGCCCGCCAGCATGACGGGCAAGGCCAGCGGCAAGTCCACGTGCAGCAGGCGATCGCGCCGGCTCATGCCCAGCGCCAGCGCCGCCATGCGCAAGCCTTGCGGCACCTGCAAGATGCCCGTGCACGTGTTGCGCACGATGGGCAGCAAGGCGTACACGAATAGCGCCACCAGCGCCGGCGCCAAGCCGATCATGCCCAGCACGGGTATCAATATCGCCAGCAGGGCCAGCGACGGCACCGTCTGCAGCACGCCGACGAAGGCCAGCACCGTTTGCCGCAGCGGCGCCGAAAACGCCGCCAGCACGCCCAGCGGTATGCCGATCAGGCACGCCAGGACCACCGACAGCAGCACCAGGGTCAGGTGCTGGCGCGTCAGGGTCCACAGATCGTCGCCGAGGATTTTATCGAGCAAGCCGCTGCGCACGGCCGCCGGTTTATTCGCCCGCGTGCCGGACGCCAGCCACTGCCGCGCCACGCCGGCAAAGCTCTTGCCGTCGATTTCCACGGCCGCATTCATGGCGATCATGTCGGCCTCGCTGATGCGTCCCTGCAGCGCCTGCAAGGCTTGCCAGGCGGCGGGAAAGCGCTGCGGCACGTCGAGCCGGTACAGCAGCATGGCGTCGTAGCGGGGAAAGTACTGCTGCGTGTCGGCCAGCACGCGCAAGCCGTATTGGCGGATCTTCGCGTCCGTCGAATAGATGTCGATCACGTCCACCTGGCGCTGCGCCAGCGCTTCATACGCAATGCCGTGATCGAGTCCGCGCGGGCGCTGCGGCAAGCCATAGCGCGCGGCCAGGCCCGGCCAGCCATCGATCCTGCCGATGAATTCATGCGACAGGCCGAATTTCAAGGCCGGGTGCTGCGCCAGCTGCGCCAGGCTCGCGATGGATGTTTCATCGCCGCGCATGGCCAGCGCATAGGTATTGTTAAAGCCCAGCGGCACGGCCACGCCCAGCCCCAGCGCCGCCAGCTCGCGCCGCATCTGATCCAGCTCAATCGGTTTGTCGTGCTTGAGGATTTCGCTGGCGATGGTGCCCATGTATTCGGCATACATGTCGATGCTGCCCGCCTGCAGCGCAGCGAGTACGATGGCCGTATTGCCCAGGCCCTGGCGGTGCTGCGCCCTGACGTGCGGCGCGGCGCTCTGCTGGAGAATTTCGCCGAGGATGTACGATTCCGTAAAGCGCTTCGAACCCACCTTCAGGGTGCCGCCGTCCAGGGCGTGTGCGGGCGCGACGACGCCGAAAACAAGCAGCAACAACAGGTAAACACAACGCACGCGGCGCTCCAGGACGGATGATCAATCCGGCAAGCTTACCACCGGCGCGCGCCAGACACCGCCATGCACCACGCCCGCGCACGGGTTCAGGCCCAGCGCATACGCCAGGTCGGCCGGACGCGCGATGCGCCACAGGGCGAAATCGGCGCGTTTTCCCACCGTCAGGCTGCCCGTTTCCTGCTGCAAGCCCAGCGCGCGCGCCGCGTGGCACGTCACACCGGCCAGCGCTTCCTGCGGCGTCAAGCGCCACAGCGTGCACGCCATGTTCATCGCCAGCAGCAACGACGTCATGGGCGAGGTGCCCGGGTTGCAATCGGTGGAGACGGCCATCGGCACGCCGGCCGCGCGCAAGGCCGCCACGGGCGGCGGCTGCGTCTCGCGCAAAAAGTAATACGCGCCCGGTAGCAGCACGGCCACCGTGCCGTGTTTTGCCATGGCGGCGACGCCCTCCTGCGACAGGAATTCCAAATGGTCGGCCGACAGGCCGCCGTAGCGCGCCACCAGCGCCGTACCGCCCAGGTCCGACAGCTGCTCCGCATGCAGTTTCACGGGCAGGCCCAGCGCCCGCGCCGCCTCGAATACCCTTTCGGTTTGCGCCGGCGTAAAGCCGATGCGCTCGCAAAACGCGTCGACGGCGTCAACCAGGCCATCGCCGGCCAGCTTGGGCAGCATCTGCGCGCACAGCAGGTCGATATACGCATCGGCCTGTCCTGCGTATTCGGGCGGCAGCGCGTGCGCGCCGAGGAAAGTGGTGCGCACGGATACGGGTAGCTGTTCGCCTATCCTGCGCGCCACGCGCAGCATCTTCGCCTCGCTGTCCGCATCGAGACCGTAGCCGGACTTGATCTCCAGCGTGGTCACGCCTTCGGCCAGCAGCGCCAGCACGCGGGGCAGGCTTTGCCGCAGCAATTCGTCGTCGCTGGCCGCGCGCGTGGCGCGCACGGTGGACATGATGCCGCCTCCGGCGCGGCTGATGTCTTCATAGCTGGCGCCATTCAGGCGCGCCTCGAATTCGTCGCTGCGGTTGCCCGCGTGGACGATGTGCGTATGGCAGTCGATCAGGCCGGGCGTCAGCCAGCAGCCCTGGCCATCGAACAGCACCGCGCCGCTGGCCGGCAGCTCGTCGCCGGGACCGAACCAGGCGATGCGGCCATCCTTGACGGCGATGGCCGCGTCGAGCAATTCGCCGTAGCCGTGCTCCATCGTGGCCAGGTGGACGTTGTGGATGACCATGTCCCAGTCTTGCATCGCTTTTCTCTCCTAGATGAACAGGTCGACGCGGAACACGGCCGTGCGCTGCAAGGCGTCGAGACGCCATTCCTGCGCATCGTCGGCGTCCAGCAGCAACGCGTCATGGCGGGCCAGCGCAAACTGCTGGTCGCTTGCGCGCGCCAGCACGTGGCCTTCGCCGGCGACGAACAGCAGGGTCGCCGTGCTGCGCCGTACCAGCTTGCCCGGCGCCGTGATTTTTTCCAGCTGGTGGCGGCAGCGGTCGCGCCGCGTCATCACATTGAAGTCCGTCGTCGGTCCCCTGACTTGCGCTTCCACGGCAGCCTCGCCGGGAAACCACAGCATCGGTTGCGCCGCAGTCAAGGTCACCTTGCGCGTGCCGTCGAGCGTCAGCTGCACGCTGTCGCCATCGACCAGCATCAGGCTGCGGTCGATGCCGGGAAAGCTGGAAAACGGCCCGCTGGCCGTGATCGTCGCCAGGCTGATACGCCAGTCAAAATCGTCGAAGCCGGCATCCGGCGGAGAAATGGCGATTTCCGTCGTGCTGCCGCCGCCATTCTTCCACGGCGCGGCGCGCAGGTATTCCTGTGGGATGAAAGTCGCCATCAGAGCGCCCTCAGTTGCGCCAGGGTGCGCTTGTAGGCGGTGGCGATGGCGTCCTGCGCCACGTGGCGCCCATCGCGCACCTGCCACTGGCCGCCGCACAGCACGTCGCGCACCAGCTTGTCGTTGCCGCAGAAGATAAAACTGCCCAGCACATCGGCGATGGCCACGCCGCACAGGTTCACATGCGCGTCGTCGAGCACCAGCACATCGGCGCGGCAGCCCGGCGCCAGGGCACCGAGCTTGCGTCCGGACGCCTGCGCGCCCCCCTGCAAGGCCGCCTGCCACAGATAGTCGCCCACATGGCGCTGCTCCGGCGTGGCGGCCACGTTGCGCTGCTGGCGCTGCAAGCGCTGGCCGTATTCGAGCCAGCGCAATTCCTCCACCGGCGACTGCGATACATGGCTGTCGCTGCCGACGCCGAAGCGCCCGCCGGCGGCGATGAATTCGGCCAGCGGAAACAGGCCGTCGCCCAGGTTCGCCTCCGTCGTCGGGCACAGGCCCGCCACGGCGCCGCTGGCGGCCATCCGCGCCACCTCGTCGGGCTGCACATGCGTGGCGTGCACGAGGCACCAGTGCGCATCGACGTCGACCTGGTCGTACAAATACTGCACCGGGCGCCGGCCGCTGTAATCCAGGCACTGGCGCACCTCGCCCTGCTGCTCGGCGATATGGATGTGGATGGGCCGGTCCGCGGGCAGCGCTTGCGACACTTCGCGGATCTGCGCCACGCCGGCGGCGCGCAGCGAATGGGGAGCAAAGCCCACTTCCACCTGCCCGCCGCGCTGCGGCGCCAGCGCCTCGACGATGCGCAGCACGTCATCCGCACCCGTGCGGAAGCGCGCCTGCTCGGGTTTGAGGGACTGTGCGCCGAAGCCCGCATGGCTGTACAGCACGGGCAGCATGGTCATGCCGATGCCGCTGACGCGCGCCGCGGCCAGCACCCGTTCAGCCGTTTCGGCGGGACGCGCATACAGGTCGCCAGCCGCATCGCGCTGCAGGTAGTGAAATTCGCACACAGACGTGTAGCCATGGCGCAGGCATTCGGCAAACAGCTGCGCGGCGATGGCCTCCATCTGCTCCGGCGTGATGCGGTGCGCGAAGCGGTACATCAGCTCGCGCCAGGTCCAGAAACTGTCCGCTACATGATTAACCTCGTCACCCGCAACCTCCGTCATGCCGCCCAGCGCGCGCTGGAAGGCATGCGAATGCAGGTTGACCATGCCGGGCAAGACATATTCGGCCACTTCCGCGCCGGGCGGCGGCGTGGCGCCCTCTTTGACGTGCGTCAAGTCGCCGGCCGCATCCCATTCCAGCAGCACGTCGCGGCGCCAGCCTTGCGGCAGCAGCGCGTGGCGCGCGAACAGACAGGTACTCAACGCGCCACCCACGCCACGGCCGCTTCCATCATCTGGCGCAGCAGCGGCTGCACCCGGGCTGCCAGGTCGGGCCGGTAGCCGAATGGCGCCGATTCGTCCATGCCAGGTTCATTCATGTACAGGCACTGGCACATCTCCAGCTGGATCGCATGCACGCGGCCTGCCGGCTGGCCGTAATGGCGCGTGATATGCCCGCCCTTGAAGCGGCCGTTGAGCGCCACGGTAAACTGTTCCTGCGCGCGCGCGATGTCCACCACGGCGGACGTCAGGCCCGCATCGCAGCTGGCGCCATCGGCCGTGCCGAAGTTCAGGTCGGGCAGCTTGCCGTCGAAGAAGCGCGGCACATGCGAGGCGATGGAATGGGCATCCCACAGCACCACGGCGCCATGCACGCGCAGCAGGCGGTCCAGTTCCGCGCGCAGCTGCGCATGATACGGCGCCCAGTAGCGCTGCAATCGGCGCTGCACGTCGGCCGCATCGGGTTCCTTGCCGGCCAGGTACAGCGGCTCGCGGTGGAAGGTATCGTTGGGCAGCAAGCCCGTCGTGTCCTGGCCCGGGTACAGATTCGTGTCTTCCTGCGGGCGGTTCAAGTCGATGGTGTAGCGCGACCAGCGCGCCGACAGCACGGACGCGTCCATCTCCTGCAAAAAGCCGTACAGCTCGCGCAAATGCCAGTCCGTGTCGGCCTTGATGAGGGCCTGCGGCGTCATGCGCGCGGCGATATCGTCCGGTATGTCGGTGCCCACGTGGGGCATCGACACGAGCAGCGGGATGCTGCCTTCGTTGAAGCGGAAATCCATGCTTGTCTCCTTGCTCCCGCTTAAGCGTACAGCGGGGCGAACAAATTCTTGCAGGTGCTGCTCAATTCACCCTGCAACACCATCTGCTTGGCCGCCTCGATGTCGGGCGCAAAAAAACGGTCGGCGTCGAAGAATGGCACTTTCTGGCGCAACTGGTGATGCACGTGCTCCAGGTGCGGCGAGGTTTTCAGCGGACGGTGGAAATCGATGCCCTGCGCGGCAGCCAACAGCTCGATACCGACGATGACGGCCGTGTTATGCGCCATGTCGTCCAGGCGGCGTCCGGCGAACGTGGCCATGCTCACGTGGTCTTCTTGGTTGGCGGACGTGGGCAGGCTGTCGACGCTGGCAGGATGGGCGAGCGATTTGTTTTCCGACGCCAGTGCGGCGGCCGTCACGTGGGCGATCATGAAGCCGGAATTGACGCCCGGGTCGCGCACGAGAAACGGCGGCAGGCCGGACAGCGTCGCGTCGATCAGCAGCGCGATACGGCGCTCTGCCAGCGCACCGATTTCGGCGATCGCCAGCGCCAGGGTATCGGCGGCAAAGGCCACCGGTTCGGCATGGAAGTTCCCGCCCGAGACGATCTCCGCCTGCCCGTTGGGACCATCCTGGAAGATCAGCGGATTGTCCGTGACGGCATTGGCTTCGATCAGCAGGGTGCGGCCCACATTGCCGATCAGATCGAGGCAGGCACCCATGACTTGCGGCTGGCAGCGCAGGCTGTACGGGTCTTGCACGCGCTCGTCGCCTTCCAGGTGCGAGGCGCGGATGGCGCTGTTGGCCACCAGCTGGCGGTACATCTGCGCGGCCAGGATTTGCCCCGGCTGCCCCCGCACGGCGTGCACGCGCGCGTCGAACGGCGAGTCGCTGCCCTTGGCCGCGTCGAGCGACAGCGCGCCCGTGACCATGGCCGCTTCCAGCAGGCGCTCGGCCATGAACAGGCCATGCAGCGCCAGCGCGTTCGACACTTGCGTGCCATTGATCAGGGCCAGGCCCTCTTTCGCCGCCAGCACGACGGGGGCGATGCCTGCCTGCGCCAGCGCCTCGGGCGCCGGCATCAATTCGCCGTTGACGCGCACGTCGCCCACGCCCAGCATGGCCAGCGTCATGTGCGACAGCGGTGCCAGGTCGCCCGAGGCGCCGACGGAGCCCTTGGCGGGAATGGCCGGCATGATGCCCGCGTTGTACAGGGCGATCAGGGTGTCGACGATCAGCGGGCGCACGCCGGAAAAGCCGCGCGCCAGGCTGCCGATCTTCATCAGCATGATCAGGCGCACGACGGCGTCCGACAGCAGCTCTCCCGTGCCGACGGAATGCGACAGGATCAGGTTGCGCTGCAATTGCTCGAGCTTTTCATCGGGAATGCGCGTCTTGGCGAGCAGGCCGAAACCCGTGTTGATGCCGTAGGCCGCATCGCCCTTGGCGACGATGGCTTGCACGGCGGCGGCCGACGCCTCGATGACGGGATAGGCCTCGGCGGCGAGGATCAGTTTTGCGGGTGCGGCCCAGACGGCGCGCAGGTCGCCCAGGGTCATCGCGCCCGGCTTCAGGGTCCAACTTTTGGCGTGCTGTGTCATCTTCGCTTTCACTTCATCATGGGGAGAATCAGGCCGTTGCGCTTGGCGCAGGCGGCCGCGGTTTCATAGCCGGCATCGGCATGGCGCATGACGCCCGAGCCGCTGTCGTTGACCAGCACCCGGGCCAGGCGTTTCGCCGCCCCTTCCGTGCCGTCGGCCACGATGACCATGCCCGCATGCTGAGAATACCCCATTCCCACGCCGCCGCCATGGTGCAGCGAGACCCAGGTGGCGCCGCCGGCCGTGTTCAGCATGGCGTTCAGCAGCGGCCAGTCGGAGACGGCGTCCGTGCCGTCCTTCATGCTTTCCGTTTCGCGGTTCGGGCTGGCGACGGAACCCGTATCCAGGTGGTCGCGGCCGATGACGATGGGCGCCTTCAGCTCGCCCGTGCGCACCATCTCGTTGAAGGCCAGGCCGGCGATGTGGCGCTCGCCCAATCCCAGCCAGCAGATGCGCGCCGGCAGGCCCTGGAAAGCGATGCGCTCGCGCGCCATGTCCAGCCAGTGGTGCACCTGCTTGTGGTGCGGGAACAGCTCCTTGATCTTCGCATCCGTTTTATAGATGTCTTCCGGGTCGCCCGACAGGGCCACCCAGCGGAACGGCCCGCGCCCCTCGCAGAATTGCGGGCGGATGTAGGCAGGCACGAAGCCGGGGAAGTCGAAGGCGTTCTGCACGCCCTGATCGAACGCCACCTGGCGGATATTGTTGCCGTAATCGACCGTATGCACGCCCATGGCGTGGAAATCGAGCATGGCCTGCACGTGGGCGGCGCAGGAATCAGCGGCGGCCACCGTCAGGCGCGCGTGGCGCTGCGGGTCCTGCTGCGCCGCCTTCCAGTCCGACACGCTCCAGCCGCGCGGCAGGTAGCCGTTGACCAGGTCATGCGCGGACGTCTGGTCCGTCACCAGGTCGGGCACCAAGCCGCCCGCCTTGGCGCGGCGCACCAGTTCCGGCAGCACTTCGGCCGCATTGCCCAGGAGGCCAATCGAGATGGCTTCCTTGCGTTCGGTGTGATATTTCACCAGCGCCAAAGCTTCGTCCAGGCTGGCCGCCTGCTTGTCCAGGTAGCGCGTGCGCAGGCGGAAGTCGATGCTGCTTTGCTGGCATTCGATATTGAGCGAGACGGCACCCGCCATGGTGGCGGCCAGCGGCTGCGCGCCGCCCATGCCGCCCAGGCCCGCCGTCAAGATCCAGCGCCCGCCCCAGTCGCCGCCGAAATGCTGGCGGCCCGCTTCGGCGAAGGTTTCATACGTGCCCTGCACGATGCCCTGCGTGCCGATATAGATCCAGCTTCCGGCCGTCATCTGGCCGTACATGAACAGGCCCTGGCGATCGAGTTCGTTGAAGTGTTCCCAGTTCGCCCATTTCGGCACCAGGTTGGAGTTGGCGATCAGCACGCGCGGCGCGTCCGCATGGGTCTGGAACACGCCCACCGGCTTGCCGGACTGGATCAGGAGCGTCTGGTCGTCTTCCAGTTCGCGCAGCGAGGCGAGGATCTGGTCGAAACAGGCCCAGTTGCGGGCGGCGCGGCCGATGCCGCCGTAGACGACCAGGTGCTGCGGATTTTCCGCCACTTCCGGGTCCAGGTTGTTTTGCAACATGCGGTAGGCCGCCTCGGCCTGCCAACTCTTGCAAGCCATGGCCGTGCCGCGCGGCGCGCGGATGGTACGGCTGGCATCAAAGCGTGGATCGGTGTCCATTGTGCTGTTCATGCTGTCTCCTCGTAGGGTGCGAGCGAACATGCGTGGTCCGCTCTGGTACTCCCAGCATAGGTTGTCTATACAACCAAGTCAACAGGTTTTTGCAAGCGCAAACTGCCTATTTTTTCTCGAACACGCGCTTGCCCGCCACCCACGTCTGCAGCACCTGCGTCTTGCCGATGGCCTTGGGCTCGACGGTGAACAGGTCCTGGTCGACGACGATGAAGTCCGCCCATTTACCCGCTTCCAGCGTGCCGATGACCTTTTCCTGGTGCGCCGCCCAGGCCGCGTCGAGGGTGAAGCAGCGCAGCGCCTCGGTGACCGTCATGGCTTGCTGCGGATACCAGCCGCCGGCCGGGAACCCTTCGCTGTTTTGCCGCGTGACGGCCGCGTGGATGCCCTCGAACGGGTTCGGCGACTCGATGGGGAAGTCGGAGCCGCAGGCGATGCGCGAACCCTGCTTGAGGAAGGTGCGCCACGCATACGCGCCCTTGATGCGTTCGTGGCCCACGCGCTGCTCCGCCATGTTCTGGTCGGACGTGGCGTGCGTGGGCTGCATCGACGGCACGATGCCCAGCGACTTGAAACGGGGGATGTCGGACAACTGCACCACCTGCGCGTGCTCCATGCGGTGGCGCAGGCCCACGCTATGGTATTGCGCGATCAAGGCTTCATAGCCGTCGAGGATTTGATGGTTGCCCGCGTCGCCGATGGCGTGCACGTTCACCTGGTAGCCGGCGCGCATGGCTTTTTCCATCTTCGCGCGCATGGCGTCGTCCTTGTAGAACAGCAGGCCGCTGGTAGAAGGATCGTCGCTGTACGGCGCCAGCAGGGCCGCGCCGCGGCTGCCCAGCGCGCCGTCGGACAGCAGTTTGACGGCGCGCAAGGCGTACATGTCGCGCGCATAGCTTTTTAATGGGCCGCTTTTTGACAATGCGTCGAAGTCTTCCGTGGTATCGGCAATCATGCCGTAGACGCGCACCGTCAGCTTGCCGTGGTCCGCATAGTCGCGGAACAGCCGGTCCTGCATCTGGCCGATGCCCGCATCGTGCACGCTGGTCAGGCCCGCCTGCGACAGCTGCGCCAGCGCGCCATCGAGGGCGGCGCGGTTTTCCACGTCGCCCGGCTTGGGCAGCACGGCATCCATCAAGTCCATGGCATTGTCGACCAGCACGCCGGTGGCATTGCCGTCCACATCGCGTTCGATCTTGCCGCCCGCCGGATCTGGTGTGGCGCGCGTGATGCCGGCCAGCGCCAGCGCGCGGCTGTTGGCCCAGCCCGCGTGGCCATCGACCCGGCGCAGCCACACGGGCCGCGCGCTTTCCGCCGCATCGAGTTCCGCGGCCGTGGGAAAGCGCCCCAGCTTCCAGATTTCCTGGTTCCAGCCGCTGCCGACGATCCAATTGCGCTCGGGATGCGCGCGGGCGAAGTCGCCCACGGCCTGCACGGCGGCCGGCAGCGACGCGGAACCGTACAGCATCACGCCGCTGGCGATCGTCCCCAGGCCGAACACGTGGCCGTGCGCGTCGATCAGCCCTGGCAACACGGTTTTTCCCTGCACGTCGACGTGCAGGGCGCCCTTGGCCGCCTTGCGTTTCACCTGCGCGGCACTGCCGACGGCGAGGAGTTTTCCAGCGTCGTCAAAGGCCAGCGCCGTAAAACGCCGCACCTTGCCATTTGCGTCGAGCGTGTAGCCATTCGCATTGTCGATGACCGTGTCGGCATGGGCGTGGGTCAAGGTGCCCAGGCAGGCGAGAACTAGCAGGGTGCGGCGCAGGTGCGGGGTCGGCATTTCCATCTCCAGGTCTTTTAATAAATGAGTGAAAAGACGAGTGTATAGAAATTGGCAAAATGGTCAATCAGGCAGCGTGCGGCGGCCTTACCATCAGCCAGTAATCGCAGCCCGTGACGGCTTCCGCGTAACGCCCCGCCACCACAAAGCCCAGGCGGGCATAAAACGGCAGGCTGCGCTCGTTGTAGGTCTCCAGGAAGCACGCGGCGCCCGCCGCATCGACGGCAGCCAGTCCCGGCGCCAGCACGGACGCACCCAATCCCCTGCCCTGTGCGTCCGGCGCGATACCGGCGATCGACAGATACCACGCGTCCTGCAGGGCATGCGGCGCCAGCGCGTGCTCCATGTTCTCGACGATGGCCGTGAAATGCGCGTAGCCCTGCTCTCCCAGCAGCACGCGCAAGGCATCCTCGCGCTGCGCGTAGGCGGCCTGGCGCTGGGCCGCCGGCGTATCCGTCGTCCAGATGGCGGCGCCATTGCCCCCGTCATCAGCCAGGTCGACGCGCCCCGCCTGCTCGCCCTCGACCAGCGCCAGCGCGAAGTAGGCTTCCAGCATGGCCAGCCGCGCCGCTTCGTCCTCGCCGCACGCCACCGTGACGGCGCGGTAGAACGGGTCGCCGATCAGGGCGGCGGCCAGGCTGCGGGCGGCTTGCAATGCTTGAGTATGGGGGGCGCTGGACATGGTTCTCTTTCTGTTCGTTGTATCTTGCGACGCCCGGCATCTTAACGCAAGCGCCCAAGCCTTGCGCCCAGTCAATACCTCCCCGCCACCGCTGGCCTACGCTGGCGTTTTATCGCGGAGGTTCCATGGCCAGGCACCATGTCATCAGCACCACCGCGTGCGACGTGTTCTTCAAGCTCGTGGCCCACCAAAAGAAAAGCCTGGGCGCGCGCTTCGACAGCATGATCGTCACCTTCAGCGCCGACGGCCGACCCGTGCTGGGCGCGACCCTGCGCAACGCGACAAGCGGCTGCGAACTGCACCGCCTGGCCGGCCAACCCGACGAATGCTGGTGCTGCGGCTACGACGAACAGCTGGAATTCGTCTCGCAAAACAAGGTGCCGCTGGCGCACGCCGACTACCGGCTCACCTTGAGCAATGGCGAAACGTGGACGGGGACGACGGATGCGAAGGGACGCACGGGGCGCGTGGCCAGCAAGCAGGAAGCGCTGATTACCCAGGCCGAATTCCTGCCGCACGCGGATAAATCGCCATGCTGCGCCGCCGCGCCAAAACATGCTGCGCCAGCCATCAAGGTCGTCCAATTGGAAGGCATCAAGACGACCGACAAGGACGTCGGTTCGTCCGTCAAACAGGTCAAAGTGAAAGACAAGGTTCGCCCGCTGACCAAGGGCGAGATCGACATGGCGTGGATGCTGTTCCAGGATGCGATCGACTACGGCAAGGTCAAGGTGCATGGGGAGCCGTATCTATGGTTTAACTGGCAGCCCAAGAACGTGGCCATGACGCCGGATGGGGAGATGTATTTTCATGAGTCGGAGTATCGGGAGGATTTCTCAAAGGAGGATGATCATCGGAAGCATTGGTTCATCCACGAAATGGTTCATATTTGGCAGTATCAACTCAACTATCCAGTAAAGATACGTGGTGCCATTCGTCTCGGCCTGGACTATACATACGTTTTGCTAGCAAATCAAAAACTGGCCGATCACAATATGGAAGCTCAAGGAGATTTAATTGCAGACTACTTTGTGCTGAAATTTTTAGATTCTACTGAAGCAATGGTCCAACAGAAATATAAGAACTCTCAAAAAACTTTTGAAGAGGTACTCGGTGATTTCTTTAAAAATCGAAAAAATCCAAAAAATCTTCCTGGTAACAATATCGACCATGAGCCTTTATTCGATATCCCCTGACGGATCCGCCTTTTCACGTATGGCATATGCCGTCGTCACTACTTCAAACGGCATGCCGTGCTTTTCAATTACAAAAAAGGAAGAGGCGCGCAATGGCACACCAATGCTCGGGGCATTGATCGTTTCCGATCTGTCCGTTCAACCCGTCAAGAAGGTATGGTCTTTCTCTGCACCTCCAGATTGGCCTGTTCCAATCCATGCAGATTCGTGCATTCGTTATGGAGATTTACCCCCTACTGCTACAGGAATCAAACCAAAAATTCTTGTTCCAGGACATTTCTATAGCGTATTTCTGAATGGCCGCCCTAAAGATCCGTCCGATCCAACCTATGGTTACCAAGGAAAATTCTGCGTGAGAGCTACGGCGGATGGCGGCCAGCAAGTCATCCCCATCAACAGCGACATGCAGGCCTGGATCGATGAAGTCTGCCCGACGCCTCCTTAACATTATGTCCTTGTGCCATAAAACACTGCTCATACTGCTCGTATTCTCGAGCATGAACAGCGACGCGCGATCACGCATGGCCGATGCCGACGTTACCTCGATCAATGGCGTGCCCTGCTTCAGCATTTCCAAAAAAGAAGAGAGGCGCAACGGCCAGCCCTTCCTCGGCGCCTTGAGCGTGTCCGACGTGACGGTCAAGCCAACGACTGAAATATGGGGGTTTCTCATGACGGACGGTAAGAAAATTCCGCTGTCTTCAATAAATTGCATTCCTTATGGGAATATTCCGGCACATGCCGACGCCGCGTCCGCGCCTGAATTGAAGACCGGCAGGGTGTACGAGGTATTTCTGAATGGCAGGCCAGCCGATCCTGCCGATCCAACCTATGGATATGTGGCAAAGTTCTGTCTCGTACAGCGGGTCTCTGCCAAGCCACGCCTCGTCGTCATCAAAAGCGATACACAGGCCTGGATGGATGATACGTGCCCAGCCAGAAATTCTTCCCGATAACGCAAGGCATGCCATGAATCATCGCCACCTTATTCTTTGTCTGCTGGCGACCTTGACGAGCATGGATGCCTCGGCGTGGTCCCGCATGGCCGAAGCCGAGATTAGCTCATTCAAAGGCATACCCTGCTTTACCATTTCAAAAAAAGAAGAACGCCGCAATGGAACGCCAATGCTGGGCGCACTCATGGTTTACGACATCTCCATAAAGCCGCCTGTAGAGGTCTGGTCCTTCATTCTCCCTGGAGCGACGACCCTACCCATGCATGCAAAAACCTGCTATTTGTATGGCAAAGTACCAGCAGAAGCCGAATCGACTGCCGCGACGATGTTGAAAACAGGCAGGATGTACAGCGTCTTCTTGAATGGCAGGCCGGATGACCCGTCTGACTCGACCCGTGGTTACAAAGGGAAATTCTGTCTCATCGCGACAACTAACGGTGGTCAACAGGTCATTCCCATCAAACGCGATATGCAGGCCTGGATAGACGAAATTTGCCCGGCAAACACCCCAGCACAAAAAGGCCAATAATGCCCATCTGCCACAAGAGCCTATTGGTACCTATGGCTACATGGGAAAGTTTTGCATAGTAGCCACGGCCACTGGTGAACGAAAAATCATCGCCATTGGCAGCGACACGCCAGCGTGGAAACAGGATAGTTGCCCGGAGCATTCGCTCATCAGATAGTGCAAGGATCGCCATGCCATATCGTCACACACTGCTATTCCTGCTTGCCGCCTTGACGAGCATCAATGCCTCGGCGTGGTCGCGCATCGCTGATGCCCTCATTCACTCTGTCAACGGCATGCCGTGCTTCTCCATTACAAAAAAGGAAGAGGCGCGCAATGGCCTGCCATTTCTTGGCGCACTCATGGTTTCAGACATGTCCGGGCAACCGGTAAAAGAAGTATGGGGATTCTCCCTACCGCCAGAAATGGCGCTACCCATCCGTGCCAGCACATGCATCCGCTATGGAAACCTGCCTACCGGCGCGACGGGCATACGCGCTGAAAAATTGATACCCGGGCATTTCTATAGCGTATTCCTGAATGGCAGCCCCAAAGATCCGTCCGATCCAACGTATGGCTATCAAGGAAAATTCTGCGTGAGAACTACGGCTGCTGGCGGTCAGCAAGTCACTCCCATCAACAGCGACATGCAGGCCTGGATCGATGAAGTCTGCCCATCCCCTCCCTAGCGATTTCCCGGCTTGGGCGGCACCACTTGACTCGCCTCGTCCTCCCCTCGCTTCGCCGGCGCCCTGAACCATTCACCGGGCGGCACCACGTGCGACTCTTTCGGGTCGTCGATGTAGTGCGGCGAGGTGATTTGCACGTCGAATTCGTTGAAGACGTCGATGATGTTCTGGTGCAAGCGGTTCAGCACTTCGGCGCGCTGGCGGGGGACTTCGGCGCTGGCGTAGGCGACGAGGCGGTATTGCACGTAGTAATCCTGCAAGGCCAGCTGCATCACGTACGGTTTCGGCGTGGTCGACAGTTCCGTCGTGCGCGAGGCGGCCAGTTCCAGCATGGCGTGCACTTGCCGCCACGGCGTGGCGTAGCCGATGGTGACGGTGGAGTCGAGCACGAAGCCGCCGCCCGGCTGGGCGCGCGAATAATTCTTTGTCGTTTGCGACATCACCCACGCGTTCGGCAACGCCACCTCTTCGCCCAGGCCCGTGCGCAGGCGCGTCTCGAACATGCCCAACTCGACCACCGTGCCCTCGCTGTCGCCTACGCGCACATATTCGCCCTTGCGCAAGGCGCGCGTGTACATGAGGATCAGGCCGCTGGCCCCCTGACCCACGATGCTCGATGCGCCGATCGACACCATCAGGCCCACCAGCACGGAGAGTCCCTGGAAGGCGGCCGTGTGCGAGCCGGGCAAATACGGATACGCCATGGCCAGCGCGAACAGCCAGATCACCACGCTGGCGATGCGGCGCGTGGGCAGGGCCGTGTCCTTGTCCAGCCAGCCGATCTGCAGTTCGCCGCTTTCCACGCGCTTGAACAGCGAGGCGGCCGTGGCGGCGATCAGGCGCGCGATGGCGAAGATCACGCAGACCAGCACCAGCCCCGGCAAGGCGCCGATGATGGCGTGGAAGACGTCGGCGGCCACGTCGAACAGGTAGCCGCTCAGGCTTTCGCCCCAGGAACGCGTGTACGGCAGGCGGCCCAGCACGAAGGCGGCCCACAGATAGGTGGCCATCAGGCGCAAGCCCCACAGCACGGCGCTGAGCAGTTGATACGCGAAGGCGATGTAGTGTTCGGCGTCGAGCACGCGCACATTCTTCAGGCGCACGTCGCGCAGGCGCGAGGCCAGCAGGATGCCGCTGCGGCGCTTGGCCCAGCGGTACAAGCGCGTCAAGCCCATCCACACGAGCCAGAACACGAGGGTGGCGGCCGCGCACACGGCGGCGGCGATCGCCAGGTAGCGCCAGCTGCTCTGCTCGCGATAGTCGAGCACGGCCTTGCTCAACTCGCCAGCCGCCGTTTTCGCCACGCTTTCCGTCGTATCGCCGGCCAGCAAGTTAACGTCGCCAGGCACGACGACGAACAGCTGCACGCCGTCGAGCAGCACTTGCGTGCCTTCGGGAATCATGCGCGTGCTCGCCTGCAGCGGACCGTTTTTCGCCAGCACACCTTCCAGGCGGCGCTGCGCGCCGATGGCCCGTTCATCGGGCGGATAGCCGGCCAGCGCGGCGCGGAAGACGAATACCTTGCGGTTGGCAAACATCAGCGGCGCCGTCTTGACGGCCGCGGCCTGCGACGGCGCGATGGCGATCGCGGCTTCCGCAACGAGCGAAGATGCGCCCTCGTCCGCGTGAGCTGCGGGCAGCAGGAAGATCGTCAACAGGCACAGCAGGCGGAGCAACGCGGACATGGCAGAAATGAAAGAGTGACAAGGAGTAGCCATCATGCCATGTAATTGCGGAAACTCAAGCGCCGCACCTACCGTTCAGCTCGCATCATGAAAAATGATGCCCAGGGTATGGCGCAAGCCCGAACGCAGGCGCGACACGCCATGGCGCATGTTGACGCGGTAACTGCCGCGCGTGCCGTTGACGGGGCGCAGCGCCACGGGAAAGATGACGGCGTCGCCCTGCGCCAGCGGCACGACCTCCAAGCGCGACTGCATGCGCGGGCGCTGCTCCGTGAGCACGAACTCGCCGCCCGTAAAATCGTCTTGCGGGCGCGACAGCAGCACGGCCAGTTGCAGCGGAAACACGTGCTCGCCATACAGGTCCTGGTGCAGGCAGTTGTAATCGCCGTCGCGGTAGCGCAAGAGCAAGGGCGTGGGCCGCGTCTGCCCCGCCGCATGGCAGCGCGCGAGGAAATCGGCGTGGCTGGACGGAAAGCGGCTATCGAGGCCCATGCTGGCGTGCCAGCGGTTGGCAATCGCCGCCAGCGGTCCGTACAACTGTTCGCGCAAGGCAGCCACCGGTTCCGGCAGCGGATAGGCCCAATACTGGTACTCGCCCTGTCCGTAACCGTGGCGCTGCATCACCACCTTGCTGCGAAAGCGCGACGCATCGTCATATTGCGCTGCCAGCGCCGCGCACTGCGCAGGATTGAGCAAGCCCGGCACGACGGCATAGCCATGCGCATTCAGCTCATCCTCGATCTGGCGCCAGTCCAGCGCCCTCACCGCTCGCCCTCGCGCTCGAGCAGCGCCTGCTTGCGCTCCACGCCCCAGCGGTAGCCGGACAGCGCGCCATCGTTGCGCACGACGCGGTGGCAGGGGATGGCGACGGCCAGCGCGTTCGCGGCGCAGGCACCCGCCACGGCGCGCGCGCCTTGCGGGGCGCCGATGCGCCGCGCCAGCTCCGCATAGCTGACCGTGCTGCCGGCGGGAATTTCGCGCAGGGCTTGCCATACGCGCTGCTGGAACACGGTGCCGCGCACGTCGAGCGGCAAGTCCAGGCCGATAGCGGGTGCCTCGACCAGGCCCACCACCTGCGCCACCGTCCGCTCATAGTCGGGTTCGGCGCCGCGCAGCTCGGCTTGCGGAAAGCGGTCCTGCAAGTCGCGCAGCAGCACTTCCGGGTCATCGTCGATCAGAATCGCGCAGATGCCCTTGTCCGTGCTGGCCACGAGGATGGCGCCCAGCGAACAGGCGCCGATGGCAAAGCGGATCACGGCGCCGCTGCCGCCGGCGCGGAATGCGCCCGGCGTCATGCCCAGCAAGCCGGGCGTGGCGGCGTACAGGCGGCCGCTGGAATTGAAACCGGCCGCATACAAGGTCTCGGTGACGTTCGCCGCGCCCTGCAAGCCGGCCTTCAGGCGCTCGCCGCGCCGCGCCGCCGCATAGGCTTTCGGCGTGATGCCCGTGTGCGCCTTGAAAACGCGGTGGAAGTGAAAGCGGCTCATGCCGGCGGCCGTAGCAAGGCTGTCGAGGTCGGGCAGCTCGTCGCTGGCGTCGATCAGCCGGCAGATATCGGCCACGATGGCCGCCTGGCGCTGGGCCAGCGGCGGCAAGTTCGGTTTGCAGCGCAGGCAGGGGCGGAAACCGGCCGCCTCCGCCTGCTCGCACGTGGCGTGGAAAGCCACGTTGCGGCGCAAGGCGGGGCGCGCGGCGCAGGAAGGGCGGCAATACACGCCCGTCGTGCGCACCGAGTAATAAAAGACGCCGTCGGCATCGGGCGCGCGCCGCTGCAGGGCATCCCAGCGTTCATCGTCAGTCAGGTAAGCGTGTTCCATGGCGAACTCCGTGCAGGTCAATAGTAAGTAGACAGCATAGCCAGCACCGGCGCGCGCCACACTCCGGCGCTTGCTTTTGAATTCAAAAAGGCTGGCGGCGCCTGCCTTGCTCGGTGCTAAAATCGGCCATCGCGCCTCCAGCCGGCGGCGCGCCCTGCCCGCGCCCCGGAGAAACCGCATTGGACGATCACAATACCCAGGAAAATACGCCCATTTTCCAGCGCATCAAGGATTTTCTGCTGGCCGGCATCGCCGCTGGCCGCTGGAAGGAAGGCGACGTGATTCCGTCCGAGCAAGCCCTGGTGAAACAGTTCGGCGTCTCGCGCATGACGGTCAACCGCGCCGTGCGCGAACTGACGAGCGAGCAGGTGCTGACGCGGCGCCAGGGATCGGGCACCTATGTGGCGCAGCAAAAATACCAGGCGACCCTGTTGGAAATCAAGAGTATCGCCGATGAAGTGCGCGCGCGCGGGCATATCCACCGCAGCAGCCTGCAATTGCTGGAGCGTACCAAGGCCTCGGATTTGCTGGCCAAGCAATTCGGCCTGCCGCCGGAACATCCGCTGTTTCATTCGCTGATCGTGCATTTTGAAAACGGCGTACCGATCCAGGTGGAAGACCGCTGGGTCAACCCCGAGTGCGCGCCCGATTACATGACGCAGGATTTTTCCAGCATCACGCCGAACGAATACCTGATGGCCGCCGCACCCCTGCAAGGCGCCACCTACAGCATCGAAGCGCTGTCGGCGCCGCGCGACATCGCCGAAATGCTGGCCATCGACACGAAACAGGCATGCCTGGTGCTGCGCCGCCAGACGCGCTCGGGCGGCAAGATCGCCTCGATCGCCACCATGTGGCATCCCGGACACCGCTATCAGTTCGCCGGAAGCTTTACCTAGCGGCGATCGCCGCGATTGAGTAGCACGATTTCGCGCCGACTTTCTCTCAGATTCTCACCAAATCGCGAAAAAAACAGCCATTCCGGGGCAAAAAAAATCCCGTTCTGGCTGTTTCAGAACTTAACTACTCCGACTAAATATTCGATGCTATAGTTGCCGCCAGAAAGCGCCGCAGGCGTTTATTTGAGCGCGCATCATGCACTGCCAGCCCAGTCCAATCACGCCCCAGAAAGGGATGCATTTGTCGTATTGCAGCCACACGAGTTTCAGCGCACCACGCCGACGGCGCCCTGCGCTGCGCCGGCTCGCTCGTACGATGCTGGCGGCAGGCATGGCAGTGTCCCTGCCGGTGCAGGCGGCGGTACACGGCATGGCGCCAACACTGCTGTGGCCGTACGCGGCCGCCAGCGCCACCGCCCTGGCGGGAGTGGCTTGCTGGCAAGCCTGGCGGCTGCGGCAGCAGTTGCGCCGCCTGCTGCTGCCCGCGCACGCCCTGGCCGAACAGGATGCCGGGCAAGCCTTGCGCGGCGCGGCCATGGCTGGCTGGACCTGGCGGCGACAATCCGACCGGCTGCAGTTCGCGCCCCAGTACCAGGACGTGCTGGGCGACAAGGGCGCCAGGCTCGATCATGCACTGAGCGACTGGCTGGCCGAGGTGCACCGCGACGACCGCGCACGCCTGAGTCTGGCCTTTCGCCAGCATCTGGAGGGCCAGGCGCCCGGCACCTTCAATTGCGAATTCCGCTTGCGCCACAGCGACGGCCACTGGCGCTGGCTGCTGGCGCGCGGCGCCGTGCTGACACGCGCCTCGGATGGCGCCGCCACGCAGGCCAGCGGCATCATCTGCGATATCAGCGAGCGCAAGCAGGACGAGCAATCGCGCATGCGCTCGATGCTGGAAGCGGCGCCCGAAGCCATGCTGGTGGCCGACGTCGAGGGCAAGGTGCATTACGCCAACCAGATCGGCGCGCGCTGCTTCGGTTATCCGCTGGCCGAATTGACGGGCATGTCGCTGGAACAATTGGTACCGGAAAGCACGGCCAGCCAGTCCGTGGGCGACCCGCAAGCGCGGCACAGCCTGCCAGGCCGGGTGATGATGGCGCGCCGCCGCGACGGCACGCATTTCCCGGCCAAGGTCAGCCTGTCGCCGCTGCGCATGGCCGGGCAATTGTTTTCCATCGTCTCGCTGCGCGACATGACGCAGCGGCAACGCGCCGAGGAAGCCCTGCACGCCAGTTCGGAACGCTACCGCCTGATCGTGCAGACGGCCGCCGAAGGCATCTGGATGACGGATGCGGACGGCAAGACCACCTTCGTCAACCCGAAGATGGCGCACATGCTGGGCTACACGGTGCAGGAAATGCTGGGCCGGCCCCTGCTCGACTTCATGGACCGCGACAGCCAGCTGCTGATGCAGCGCCGCCTGGCCAGCCACGGCAGTGCCGCAAGCCAGCCGGACCAGGTCGATTTCCGCTTCTTCCGCAAGGATCAGTCCAGCCTGTGGGGCTTGCTGTCGAGCACCAGCATCCAGTCGGACAATGGCGAGCCGGGCGGCACCCTGGCGATGATCACCGACATCACGGAACGGCGCCAGGCGTCGATCGCCCTGTCGAACTCGAGCCAGCGCATGGCGTCCGTCTTCGGCGCCGTGACGAACGGCCTGGTGGTGCAGGACAGCCACGGTCACATCCTGGAAAGCAATGCGGCGGCCGAGCGCATGCTGGCAGCCAGTCCGGCCGGCAACAGCCTGTGGCAAGCCATCCGCGAAGACGGCTCCGCCTTCGACCAGCGCAGCCATCCCGTGCACATCACCCTGTCGACGGGCGAGGCCATGCGCGACGTGCTGATGGGCGTGCAGCAACCCGACGGCAGCCTGTCGTGGCTGTCCGTAAATACCGAGGCCATCCGCGATGAATACGGCAAGGTGGGCATGGTGGTGGCCAGCCTGACGGACATCACCTATCACAAGCGCAGCGAGAGCGCCTTGCGTGAACTCAATGAACACTTGGAAGAGCGCGTGGCGCAACGCACGGAGCAGCTGGACCAGGCCAAGCAGGTAGCCGAAGAAGCGAGCCTGGCGAAGGGACAATTCCTGGCCAACATGAGCCATGAAATCCGCACGCCGATGAATGGCGTGATCGGCATGGCGTATCTGGCCCTGAAAACGGACCTGGAACCGCGCCAGCGCGATTATCTGGAAAAAATCCGCTTTGCCGGCGAACACTTGCTGGGCATCATCGACGATATCCTCGACATCTCGAAGATCGAGGCGGGCAAGCTGGAAATCGAGCGCGTCAACTTCAGTTTCGACCACGTGGTGCAAACGCTGATGACGGTGGTGGCGCCGCGCGCCGCCGGCAAGAACCTGGAACTGCTGTTCGAAATCGACCCGCAATTGCCGGCCGTGCTCGTGGGCGACCCGTTGCGCCTGGGGCAAGTGCTGATCAACTACGCCAATAACGCCATCAAGTTCAGCGAACAGGGCAGCATTACCGTGAAAGTACGCAAGGTGGTGGCGGACGCGAAGCACTGCCTGGTGCGCTTCGAAGTGTGCGACCACGGCATCGGCCTGTCGCAGGATGAAATGAGCAAACTGTTCCAGTCCTTCCAGCAGGCCGACACCTCCACCACACGCGAATATGGCGGCACGGGCCTGGGCCTGGCCATCTGCAAGCAGCTGGCCCAGCTGATGGGCGGCGACGTGGGCGTCGACAGCCGCCCCGGCGCCGGCAGCACCTTCTGGTTCACGGCCAACCTGGGCATTTCCGACCAGGCGGCGCCCGCCATGCTCGACAGCATGGTGCAGACGGCGGCCGCCATGCGCGCCAGCGCCGACGCGGCCCTGGTGATGCGCACGCTCAAGCATGCGCGCATCCTGCTGGTGGAGGACAACACTTTTAATCAACAGGTGGCGCTGGAATTGCTGGAGGAAGCGGGCGCCTCCGTCTGCCTGGCCAACAATGGCGAGGAAGCGCTCGACCTGCTGCGCCAGACGCAGTTCGACTGCGTGCTGATGGACGTGCAGATGCCGCTGATGGATGGCTTGCAGGCGACGCGCCACATCCGCGCCGACCCGCAGCTGGCGCACCTGCGCGTGCTGGCCATGACGGCCACGGCCACCAGCGAAGACCGCGTGCGCTGCCTGGACGCGGGCATGGACGATTTCATTTCCAAGCCCATCCAGCCGGCCATGATGTACCAGACCATCGCCAGCTGGCTGCCGGCGCGCGACACGCCGCCGCCACCGGCACGCAGCCGCGCCGCACCCGCCTTCAAGACCACGCTGGCGGGCGACCCGCAGGTGATCGACCTGTCGATCCTGGCCAAGCTGCTCGGTTATAACCCGGAAAAGGTGCGCAAATTCGCCTTCAAGTTCCTGCAGACGACGCAGGACGGCTTTGGCGACATCGATGCGGCCCTGGCGCGCGGCGACGTGCACCAGGTGCGGGAACTGGGACACCGCATCAAGTCGTCGGCGCGCACCGTGGGCGCCCTGGGACTGGCCGAGCTGTGCCACAGCCTGGAAACCCTGGCGCCGGGCGAAGCGGCCGACGAGGCGGAGCGGGCCCGGCGCATCGTCGCGCGCCTGTGGCCCCTGCTGGAACAGATTACCGAACAAATCATGAATAACACCAGCTTTGCCAATGACGATTAGCTACCGCCAAATTCCTTTGAGGCAAGGTATCGGCATCGACAGCGATGCGCATATCAATAGAAAGACAGGACGATGACTACTGTATCAAACCAAGCAAGCCGGGAACACAGCGAAGCAGGCCTGGCGCCATTGCGCGTACTGCTGCTGGACGACGACGTGTTCATGCTCGACGTGCTCAGCGACATGCTCGAGCAGATGGGCCCGTTCGACATCCGCTGCGAATCGCACAGCGAACAGGCGCTGGCCACCCTGAAGCAGCACCAGCCCGACCTGCTGATCTGCGACCTGTCCATGCCGGACATCGACGGCATCGAATTCTTGCGCATGGCGGCTGAAAACGGCTTCCGCGGCGGCGTGGTCCTGCTGTCGGGCCTGCATTCGGCCGTGCGCCTGGCGGCCGAACGCCTGGCCATGGCCAACGGCCTGCATATATTAGGCACCTTCCGCAAGCCGATGGAAAGCGCGGAATTGCAGCTCATGGTGAACTTGCAGCTGCAGCACACGGCGCGTCTGGCCAGCGCGCAAGCCTGATCGCGGAGCCAGGCAAGGAGGGCGGACACGGCGCCGCAGGCCAGCAGGCATGCGGCTTTGCCGCCCTGGCGGCAGGCGCAGGGGCGATATGCCTCAAGTTTTTCTGCAATAATCGCCACGCTTTGAAAAAATGGGTTATTATTTCAGCCATCCCCGCCTGCATACCTCTGGTCGCACCTTCCAAGAACATTGAATTTGTGCCCATTGCCCCCATCTTCTCACTGCATTCCAGGAAGCATGGATGGCGAACCAGCGTATGGTTAATTCCAGGCATTATTGATCCCACCCTCATTTGAGGAAAATATGAGCGAAAATATCAAACACATTAGCGATGCATCTTTTGAAGCAGACGTCCTGAAATCCGAGTTGCCAGTACTGGTCGACTTCTGGGCAGAATGGTGCGGTCCCTGCAAGGCCATCGCCCCGATCCTGGAAGAAGTGGCCAAGGAATACGCCGGCCGCATCGTGATCGCCAAGATGGACGTGGACGCCAACCAGGCAGTGCCTGCCAAGTTCGGCATCCGCGGCATCCCGACCCTGATCCTGTTCAAGGATGGTGCTGCAGCTGCTCAAAAAGTGGGCGCCATGGCCAAGGGCCAGTTGACCGCTTTCGTCGACAGCAACATTTAATGTATGATGGGCAGCGCTGCGCCCGCAGCGCCGCCTGACTGGATAGACCGGGAAGCGGCTTTGCCTCATTCGTGCACAGCCTTCCCCAATAATTAATCAACGCCACGCAGTCCCCTCCCCTACCTTTACATCCCGTCTCGGGACACTCAACACATATGCATTTATCCGAACTAAAGGCCCTACACGTATCCGCCCTGCTTGAGATGGCGATCGGTCTTGACATTGACAACGCAGCCCGCTTGCGCAAACAGGAGCTGATGTTCGCTATCCTGAAAAAACGCGCCAAGTCCGGCGAACAGATTTTTGGCGACGGCGCCCTGGAAGTGCTGCCTGACGGCTTCGGCTTCCTGCGCTCGCCTGACGCCAGCTACATGGCGTCCACCGACGACATTTACATCTCCCCTTCGCAAATCCGCCGCTTCAATCTGCACACCGGCGATTCGATCGAAGGCGAGGTACGGACCCCGAAAGATGGCGAACGCTATTTCGCACTGGTCAAAGTCGACAAGGTCAACGGCGAATCGCCGGAGATGTCGAAACACCGCATCCTGTTTGAAAACCTGACGCCGCTGCACCCGAACGAGCCGCTGCGCCTGGAACGTGAAATGAATGGCCAGGAAAACATCACCGGCCGCATCATCGACCTGATCGCCCCGATCGGCAAAGGCCAGCGCGGCTTGCTGGTGGCGTCGCCGAAATCCGGCAAATCCGTGATCCTGCAGCACATCGCGCATGCGATCACGGCAAATCACCCGGACATCACCCTGATCGTGCTGCTGATCGACGAACGTCCGGAAGAAGTGACCGAAATGCAACGCTCGGTGCGCGGCGAAGTCGTCGCCTCGACCTTCGACGAGCCGGCCACGCGCCACGTGCAAGTGGCCGAAATGGTGCTGGAAAAAGCCAAGCGCCTGGTCGAAATGAAAAAAGACGTGGTCATCCTGCTCGACTCGATCACCCGTCTGGCGCGCGCCTACAACACCGTCATCCCTGCCTCGGGCAAGGTCCTGACCGGCGGTGTCGATGCGAACGCGCTGCAACGTCCAAAACGCTTCTTCGGCGCCGCGCGCAATATCGAAGAAGGCGGCTCGCTGACCATCATCGCCACGGCGCTGATCGAAACGGGTTCGCGCATGGATGACGTGATCTTTGAAGAATTCAAGGGTACCGGCAACATGGAAGTGCATCTGGAACGCCGTTTGGCCGAAAAACGCGTCTACCCGGCAATCAACCTGAACAAATCGGGTACCCGCCGCGAAGAACTGCTGATCAAGCCGAACGAGCTGCAAAAAATCTGGATCTTGCGCAAGTTGCTGTACTCGATGGACGAGATCGAGGCGATGGAGTTCATTCTGGACAAGATGAAGGCCACGAAGAACAACGCGGAGTTCTTCGACATGATGCGCCGGGGAGGCTGATTTTTGGGGTCAGACCCGCCGGGTCTGACCCCAGCCCTCCGCTGACCATCCCGCGAAAGCTGCTCCCTGAGCGGCTTTTTTATTGCCGCCGGCCCGAAAGCGCTATATAATCGACGGTTGCATTATTTTAAACCCTGGCAAGTGATCGGCAATCGGGTCAAGAAGCAGGACGACCGACGAAGTGCTGTTTGGCTACCAAACTAGAGAGAAGACCATGAAAGTCGATACCCATCCAGAATACCGCGAAGTTGTTTTCCACGATCTGTCGTGCGATTTCAAATTCGTTACCCGCTCGACCATCCAAACCCGCGAAAAAATCACCCACGACGGTAAAGAATACCCACTGGTGAAGATCGAGGTTTCGGCTGAATCGCACCCATTCTTCACGGGCAAGCACAAAATCGTCGATACCGCCGGTCGCGTCGAGAAGTTCCGTCAGAAGTTCGGTTCGGTTGGTTCGAAAACCGCAGTCGCAGCAGGCTGATTTTTGCCGCTTTGCGGCAAAACAGGGCAGCTCCGGCTGCCAGAGAAAAGGCAGCCACGGCTGCCTTTTTTGTCTTTGGCCGCTTTACTTTATACTCGCGCATACCCGACGCCATTCGTCGCGTCTTGCCACCATTCTGATACCGATTATCGATGAAGCCAGTCCGCCTTCCCGCCGCTGCCACACTCGCGCTGCCACGATGGGCCTTGTTTGCGCTCGGCCTGCTGTACATCCTGCCTGGCCTGATCGGCCGCGAACCGTGGAAGAACGATGATGCCGCCAGCTTCGGCATCATGTGGACCATGGCGCATGGCGGCCTGAACGACTGGCTGTGGCCCAACATCGCCGGCCTGTCGCTGCCCGACGAAGGCCCGCTGGCCTTCTGGCTGGGCGCCATCTTCATAAAACTGTTCGGCTGGATCGACGGCGACGTCTTCGGCGCGCGCATGTCGACCATCGGCATCTTCGTCGTCAGCACCCTGTCCGTCTGGTACACCGCCTTCAACCTAGGCCGCCGCAACGACGCCCAGCCGCTGCGCCTGGCCTTCGGCGGCCAGCCCGAGCCGGACGACTTCGGCCGCACCCTGGCCGATGCCGCCGTGCTCATCTACCTGGGCTGCCTGGGCCTGCTGCAGCACAGCCACGACATCACGGCCGAAGCACTGTACGTGTCATTGATGGCGTATTTGCTGTACCGCGCCGTGCGCTACATGGAAGGCCCGTCCGTGCGCAATGCGGCCCTGCTGGGCCTGGCGCTGGGCGGCCTGACCCTCGCGCGTGGCTGGATCACGCCCGCGGCACTGAGCATCGCCCTGCTGCTATGCACCGTCTTCCTGCGCCTGCCATTGCTGCGCAGCGTGCGCCACCTGGTGCTGGCCATCCTGATCGGCATCGCGCTGACCCTGGTCTGGCTGCTGCCGGGCGAATGGCTGCAACCGTACGGCCATTCGCCGCTGCAAGCATGGATGGAATGGAATTGCCGCCAGTTCAGCGCCCCCAGCCTGAAAAGCCTGCAGTATTTCTGGCGTGTCGGCATCTGGTTCTTCTGGCCCGCCTGGCCGTTCGCCGCCTGGGCCGTGTATGCCTGGCGCCGCCAGCACCACGTGCTGCACATCGTCGTGCCGCTGACCTTTGTCGCCATGCTGGCCATCCTGGGCCTGTGCCATCCCGATCCCGACCCGAGCCAGCTGCTGCCGCTGCTGCCGCCGCTGGCCGTGATGGCCGCATTCGGCTTGCTGACCATGAAACGGGGCGCCATCAACGCCATCGACTGGTTCTCCGTGATGGTGCTGACCATCTGCGCCCTCGCACTGTGGCTGTTCTGGTTCGCCATCCTGACCGGCTGGCCGCCGAAACTGTCGCATAACGCCCTGAAACTCATGCCAGGCTTCAAGCCCGAACTGGACTTGCTGGCCTTCTTCGTCGCCGCCTGCGCCAGCGCGGGCTGGGTGGCGCTGGTGCACTGGCGCATCTCGCGCCAGCCAGCCGTGCTGTGGCGCGCCGTGGTGCTGTCGTCCGGCGGCCTGATCCTGATCTGGGTGCTGATCATGACCCTGTTCCTGCCGCCGCTGAACTACAGCAAGAGCTACGCCAGCGTGGCGCACCAGATTTCCGTCCACCTGCCACCGGGCACTACTTGCATCAACAGCAACGTCGGCGCCGCCCAGCGCGCCTCGTTCGCCTACTACGGCCACCTGCCATTTGCCACGGTGGGACAGCAGCAATGCGATGTGTTCTTGTTGCAAGACAGCATCAAAGTTCCCGACAGCAAGGAAAAGCTGCCGGAACACCACGGTGCGGACTGGATCAAGCTGTGGGAAGGGCGCCGCCCCACGGATGACGTGGAACGCTTCCGCCTGTACCAGCGCGTCAGGTAAGCAGCAAAAAACCGGGCCAGCCCCGGTTTTTTTACGTCCGCCAGACAATCATTGCCGCCAGGAAAAGTGTTGTCTTAAAATATAGTGAATTACCTAAATTGAACTAACATTGCTTTTTAGATTATAATAGCCGGCTGCGCGATGGCGGTGTGTTGCTTTCCCGCCCGAATCGTCCCCTAATTTGACTATGAGATTGTCCATGAAATTATTTGCTACCCGTACCTTGCCGCTCATCAGCGCCGCCCTGTTCGCCTTCTCCTTCAGCGCTTCGGCGCAAGCGACCGTGGTCGACCTCGGCGTTGCCAATGGCTATTCGGCCTTTATCTTCGGCAACATCGGCAGCAGCGGCGCCAGCGGCTTTACCAGCGTCGGCGGCAGCATTGCCGCTGGCGGCAATATCTACCTGGACAACTACAACGTCGGCACGAATAAAAAGCCAGGCAGCGCCGTCAATTCGGTCGTTGCGGGCGGCAACCTGAACACGGGCTGGGGCACGCTCAGCGGTTCGGCCGTGTACGGCGTCAGCAACCCCAACGCCACCCTGACGGCGCCGCAATGGTTCCCAACGAACAACATCAGCAAAGGCAATGCGTCCACCCTGGACTTCGCGGGCGCCAAGCAGCAGCTGACGACCCTGTCGGGCGACGTCGCCAAGCTGCAATCGAACGGTACCGTGATCTCGCAGTACGGCAACATGACCCTGGTGGGCAATGTCAACGCCGACGTGAATATTTTCAACATCGATGCGTCGAACCTGCATAACCTGACCCTGGACCTGTCCTCGCTGAAAAGCACGGCCAGCATCATCATCAACGGCACGGCCACCAACATCACCATGAGCGGCGGCTTCGACAATTTCGCCAGTTTCGCCAACCGCACGCTGTTCAACTTCGCCAACGCCACCACCACCAGCCTGCAGAACGTCGGCATCAATGGCAGCATCCTGGCGCCGAACGCCGCGTTCTCGGGTTCGGGCGACATGAACGGCACCCTGATCGCCAATTCGGTCAGCTCGATCAATTATGGCCATGTCGCGATGAACGGTTCCGGCTTCAACACGGTCAACGTGTCGGCCGTACCTGAGCCAGGCACCTACGCCATGCTGCTGGCCGGCCTGGGCTTGCTGGCCTTCATGCGCCGCCGCACGCCAGCGCGCGCACCGCAAGTGGCGATGGCCTAAGCTTTACGCTGCATCAATAAAAAACACCGGGCCGCGCGAGCGTCCCGGTGTTTTTTTATGGGCTGGCGAAAAACTTATTCCGTACTCAAGCCCAGATCCGTCGCTACCTGCTTGCGCAATACATATTTCTGGATCTTGCCCGTTACCGTCATGGGGAATTCCTCGACGAAGCGCACATAGCGGGGAATCTTGTAATAGGCGATCTGCCCATCGCAAAAGGCGCGGATATCCTCGCTGGTGGCCTGCGTGCCCGGGCGCAGGATGATGCAGGCGCACAGTTCTTCGCCATACTTGGCGTCCGGCACGCCCACGCATTGCACGTCGAGCACGCTCGGGTGGCGGTACAGGAATTCCTCGACTTCGCGCGGGTAGATGTTTTCGCCGCCGCGTATCACCATGTCCTTCGAACGGCCGACGATGCTGCAAAAGCCGTTGGCGTCGATGACGGCCAGGTCGCCCGTGTGCATCCAGCGCGCCGCGTCGATGGCTTCGCTGGTTTTTTCAGGATCGCCCCAGTAGCCCTGCATCACGGAATAGCCGCGCGTGAGCAATTCGCCCTTTTCGCCGCGCGGCACGATCCGCCCTTCCGCATCGATGATTTTCACTTCCAAGTGCGGGTGGACCCGGCCGATGGACGAGACGCGCATCTCGCGCGGGTCGTCGATCGACGTCTGGAAGCTGACGGGCGATGTTTCCGTCATGCCATACGCAATCGTGATTTCCGCCATGTGCATCAATTCGATGACCCTCGTCATGACTTCCATCGGACAAGGCGAGCCGGCCATGATGCCGGTACGCAAATTCGACAAATCGTATTGTTTAAAGTCAGGATGATCGAGGATGGCGATGAACATGGTGGGCACGCCATGCAAGCCCGTGCAGCGCTCGGCCTGCACCGTTTCCAGCACGGCTTTCGGATCGAAGCCTTCGCCGGGAAACACCATGGCCGCGCCGTGCGTGACGCAGGCCAGGTTGCCCAGCACCATCCCGAAACAGTGGTACAGGGGCACGGGGATGCACAAGCGGTCCCGTTCCGTCAGGCGCATGGCTTCGCCGATGAAAAAGCCATTGTTCAGGATATTGTGGTGCGTCAGGGTGGCGCCCTTCGGCGCGCCCGTGGTGCCGGACGTGAACTGAATGTTGACGGCATCGTCAAACTGCAAGCCAGCGCTCACTTCTTCCAGGCGCGCCAGGTCGGCGTCCGTGATGCCGTCCATCACCGCGTCGAAGTTGTGCATGCCCGGCGTGGCGGCCGCGCCCAGGCGGATGACATGGCGCAATTGCGGCAGGCGCGGCGACTGCAGGGCGCCGGCGCGCGAACGAGCGATTTCCGGCACGACGTCTTGCACGATGGCCAGATAATCGCTGGACTTGAAGCTGGGCGACAGGATCAGCGCGCTGCACTGCACCTTGTCGAGCACGTATTCGAGTTCCGAGCGGCGGTAGGCGGGATTGATATTGACCATGATCAAACCGGCTTTCGCCGTGGCAAACTGCGTCAGCACCCATTCGGCGCAATTCTGCGACCAGATGCCGACCCGGTCGCCCGGCTGCAAGCCCAGTTTCAGCAGGCCGGAGGCCAGCTTGTGCACGCGCTGCTGGAACTCAAGATACGTCCAGCGCACGTTCTGGTGCGCCACGATCAGGGCATCGTGCTGGCCGTAGCGCTCGGCGATGCCATCCAGGTAGGCGCCTATCGTTTCGCCGATCAACGGCGTCTCGTGGGCGCCGTGTACATAACTCATTGCTTGCATGCTGTCTCCAGGGTGTGTGGCGCGGCGCGCTCTTGTTATCGTCTTCGATGCAGAAAATTATAGCCGCAACCGTCCCCGCCCTGCGTCAGCTTGCTGTAATGTGCAGGCCAGCACACCAGATACTCACGGCACCATGACAGGCAACGCGCAGCACCCGCCCGAACAGGGCTTTATTTTGACCCGCCACTGGCGCGACACGCCCGCCGGCACGGAGGTCGATTTCTGGCTGGCAACGGATGCCGGGCCCCGCCACGTGCGCCTGCCCGTGCAGACGGCCGTCGCCTTCCTTCCCATGGAGCAGCAGGAGCAAGCGCAACAGCTGCTGCGCGGCGAGCGCCATGCCGAGCTGCGTCCCCTGTCGCTGTGCGATTTTCACCACCGTCCCGTGCTGGGTCTGTACTGCAAGCAATACCGGCATTTGCTGAAGCTGGAAAAGCAGCTGCGCGCGCACGGCGTCGACGTGTACGAAGCGGACATCCGCCCGCCCGAGCGCTACTTGATGGAGCGTTTCATTACGGCGCCGGTAAGCGTCAAAGGGGAAACGGGGCAGGACGTGCAGCTGAAACCGGCGCCCGGCTACCGGCCAAGCTTGAAACTGGCCTCGCTCGACATCGAGACGACGGCCCATGGCGAGCTGTATTCGCTGGCCCTGGAAGGCTGCGGCCAGCGCCAGGTCTACATGCTGGGGCCGCAGAACGGCGGCGATGAAACGCTCGATTTCGACCTCGAATACTGCGACACGCGCGCGCAGATCCTCGAGCGCCTGAACACGTGGATGGAGCGCCACGATCCGGACGCCATCATCGGCTGGAACCTGGTGCAGTTCGACTTGCGCGTGCTGCGCGAACACGCCGAGCGCTACCAGGTACCCTTGAAACTGGGACGCGGCGGCGCCGTCATGGAATGGCGCGAACACGGCGGCAAGCAGGAACACTATTTTGCCGCCGCGGCCGGCCGCCTGATCATCGACGGCATCGAAGCCCTGCGCTCGGCGACGTGGAATTTTTCCTCGTTCAGCCTGGAAAACGTGGCGCAGACCTTGCTGGGCGAGGGCAAGTCCATCGACAATCCCTACCAGCGCATGGCCGAGATCGACCGGCGCTTCCGCGAAGACAAGCCCGCGCTGGCGCGCTACAACCTCAAGGATTGCGAACTGGTCACGCGCATCTTCGCCAAGACCGAGTTGCTGACCTTCCTGCTGGAGCGGGCCAGCGTGACGGGCCTGGCGGCCGACCGCAGCGGCGGCTCCGTGGCCGCCTTCGAACATTTGTATTTGCCGCTGATGCACCGGCAGGGTTACGTGGCGCCCAACCTGGGCGATATCTCGGGCGAAAACAGCCCCGGCGGCTTCGTCATGGATTCCCAGTCGGGCCTGTACGATTCCGTGCTGGTGCTCGACTATAAAAGCCTGTACCCGTCCATCATCCGCACTTTCCTGATCGACCCCGTGGGGCTGGTGGTGGGCACCAGCGGCGACGATGCCGATACCGTGCCCGGCTACCGGGGCGCGCAGTTTTCACGCGTAAAACATTGCCTGCCCGCCATCGTGAAACAGGTGTGGCAAGGGCGCGAGACGGCCAAGCGCGAGCGCAACGCGCCCTTGTCGCAAGCGTTAAAGATCATCATGAACGCGTTCTACGGCGTGCTGGGCTCGAGCGGCTGCCGCTTCTTCGATCCGCGCCTGGCCTCGTCGATCACCCTGCGCGGCCACGACATCATGCACCGCACGCGCGAGCTGATCACCGAGCAAGGTTATCAGGTGATCTATGGCGACACGGATTCCACGTTTGTATGGCTCAAAACAGCGCATACGGATGAAGAAGCTGGCAAGATCGGCCGCGCCCTGGTGGCGCATGTGAACGCCTGGTGGGAGCGGTACTTACGCGAGGAATTCGGCCTGGAAAATGCGCTGGAACTGGAATTCGAGACGCATTACCGGCGTTTTCTGATGCCCACCATCCGCGGCTCGGAAGAAGGCAGCAAGAAGCGCTACGCGGGCCTCGTCGGCAAACCCGACGGCAGCGAACAGATGGTCTACAAGGGACTGGAAACGGTGCGCAGCGACTGGACGCCGCTGGCGCAGCAATTCCAGCAAGCCTTGTACCTGCGCATCTTCCAGCGCGCCGCCTATCAGGACTATGTGCGCGACTACGTGGCGCGCACCGTGCGCGGCGAATTCGATGCTTTATTGGTCTACCGCAAGCGATTGCGCCGCCCGCTCGACGATTACCAGCGCAACGTGCCGCCCCACGTGCGCGCGGCGCGCACGGCCGACGCCTACAACCTGGCGCAGGGCCGGCCGCTGCAATACCAGAACGGCGGCTGGATCAGCTATGTCATCACCGTGGCGGGACCGGAACCGCTGGAAACCCAGCGCTCGCCCATCGACTACCAGCATTACCTGACGCGCCAGCTGCAGCCGGTGGCGGACGCCATCTTGCCCTTCCTGGGCGACGATTTTTCGCGCCTCGTATCCGGGCAGCAGGATTTGTTTTAGATCAATTTTGCTGACCGGCACAGCCAAGCTGAGGTAATATCGGCGCCTGCCGGGCCAGTCCGCGGGCGCTGTGCGCCGCGGCAGCGTAAAATACGCCTTGGCGAAAGAATAAGAGCTGCATGAAGAAGAAGATGCCATTCCAGACGAGAATCGTTCGCAAGAAGATTTTCCCCGCTGAAATGGCGCATAATTTCACACTATGTTGAACCAGCGGGCAGCAGCACCAGCCGTCTGCCCTGCTAATTTTTGAATGAATTGACACCATGACCGAGATCACGTCCCTGAGAGACATCCCGCAAAAAAATATCTTCCGCAAGGGCGACACCTTTGTGCTGTTCGGCGAGCTGTTCGGCCGCGGCTATGTGAATGGCTTGCTGGACGAAGCGCGCAAGGCGGGCATGAATATCGTCGGCATGACGGTCGGCCGCCGCGATGAAAACATGGCGCTGCGCCCCCTGAACGCGGAAGAGCTGGCGGAAGCCGAAGCCAACCTGGGCGGCCGCATCATCAATGTGCCGCTGATGGCCGGTTTCGACCTCGACGCGCCAGCCGGCGAACCGACGCCGACGGCCCTGCTGGCCGACATGACCCTGAAAAGCTGGCAGGAAGACAAGCTGGACTGGGCGCAGATCGAACGCTGCCGCGAAGCCGGCATCGCCCGCTTCAGCGCGTCCGTGGCCAAAGCCATGGCCGAACTGGACAGCCTGATTCCTGACGGCAGCAATGTGTATTTCGCCCACACCATGGCCGGCGGCATTCCCAAGGTCAAAGTCTTCCTGGCAATCGCCAACCGCATCTACAAAGGCCGTGGCGAGCGCTTCATGTCTTCGCGCGCCCTGCTCGACAGCGACCTGGGTAAATTGATCCTGATGAACTTCGACGAAGTCACGGCCAACACCCTGCAGCACCTGATCGACGGCAGCGCCGCCATCCGCGCCCGCATCGAGCAAACGGGCGGCCAGGTGCGCTACAGCGCCTACGGCTACCACGGCACCGAGATCTTGATCGACGGCAAATACCAGTGGCAAACCTACAGCAACTACACGCAAGGCCTGGCCAAGATGCGCCTGGAAAACGTGGCCAAGGCCGCGTGGGAAAAAGGCATCAAGGCGACCGTCTTCAATTGCCCGGAAATCCGCACGAACTCGTCCGACATTTTCGTCGGCGTGGAACTGTCGCTGTTCCCCCTGCTCGACGCGCTGAAAAAAGAAGGCGGCGCTGCCTGGGCCGAAGAACAGTGGAAAATCTGCCAGGGTTTGCTGGAAGACGGCGTGTCGCTGCAAGACTTGCTCGACCGTATCGCCGCCTACAATGGCGACGCCACCAGCGTGCAATTCCGCAACTTCGCCGCCTGGCCGATGGACAACACGCCAGAGCTGGCCGAAGTCATGATCGGCACCTCGGACGATATCACCAAGCTGCACAAGGACCGCAAGGAACTGATCACCGACCACCTGAGTTCCTTGGTACTGGAAGGCACGGGCCCGCTGATGTTCCACGAAATGTCGGAACCGCAAGCGCCCGTCATCTGGCTCAACCACGACATCATCGCGCGCCAGCTGAACTCGGTTCACAACTGAGCTTGATGTAGCAACACACCACCGACGGCCCGGCTCATCCCCGGGCCGTCGGCGTTTCTGCGCGTGCCTTATGCGCGCACGATGGACACGCCACCATCGGCCAGCAGCGCCGTGCCGGTGGTGAAGCTCGAGGCATCGGACGCCAGATACAGCGCCGAGCGGGCGATCTCGTCCGGCGTAGCAAGGCGTTTTAACGCATGCAAGCCCGCCACGAAGGCCAGCGCTTCGGGCGTATTCGCCACTACCCGCCCCATCGGCGTATCGGTGCCGCCCGGCAGCAGGGCATTCACGCGCACGCCCGCCGCGCCATACTCGGCCGCCAGGGCCTTGGTCAAGCCGATCACGCCCGCCTTGCTGGCCGCATACGCGGCCATGCCGGACATGCCCAGCGTATGACCGACAAAGGTCGAGGTAAAAATCAGCGAGCCGCCGCCGCGCGCCGCCATGGCGGGCAACTGATATTTGGCGGCCAGGAAAGCACTGGTGAGATTGGTGTCGACCGCCGCCCGCCAGTCTTCCAGGGCAAGCTCGGGCGTAGGCCCCATGGGACCCAGAGTGCCCGCATTATTGAAGGCGATATCGAGGCCGCCAAAGCGTTGCAGCGCCAGCGCCACGGCCGCTTGCGCGCATGCCGCGTCGGCTACATCGCCGGCGCAGGCCACGGCTTGCGCGCCGCCGTCCGCCAGCTGCGCCACCAGCGCATCGAGTTCCTTCCGCCGCCGCGCCACCAGCACCAGCCGCGCGCCATGGCGGGCAAACAGCCGCGCCGCCGCAAGGCCGATGCCCGAGCTGGCGCCAGTGACGATCGCGACCTTATTTTCCAGTTGCAACATTTGCGTCCCCTTCAGTGGTTGAAAGGGAAAAGATAGACCGGCAAGCCAGGCGCGGCACTCCGCTTCTTGCGCTGGAATCGGCGTCTTCACAGACGCTCCCTGCTTGTGCCAAACGCCCGCCAAGCATAAAACTTGCCAGATTGTGACAAATCAGTGATAATGCGTCTCGCGTTGCCGGGATGGCGGAATAGGTAGACGCACGGGACTCAAAATCCCGCGCTGGAAACAGCGTGCCGGTTCGATTCCGGCTCCCGGCACCACAGAACACTTTAGTTGTACCTGATCAAACCCGCCCATCGCCAGATGCTGCGGGTTTTTTTTATGGCGTGTTTATGTAAACGCCCTGACCGCGCCCGGTTTGTCGTTCAGTTCGTCGCAGGCCACGCTCCCTCGCTTGCTCCATCCAGCTACCCAAACGGCCGCACGCCAAACAGCACGCCATGCAGCCAGAACGCCAGCAGCAGCCACAACGCACAGCCCGCGACTATGACGATCAGGGTGCCTTGGACGGTGCCGCCCTGGTAGGCCACGCCGGCCGCGCGGTCGCGCTGCACGGCGGAAACCAGATCCACCGACGACCAGACGAGGAAGCCGCCGAACAGCAGCACGTCGGCCACGTTGCCATTGGCCAGCAGATGCGCGACGGCCCACAGTTGCGTGCCGAGCAGCATGGGATGGTGCACCAGGGTCTTGATGCGGTTGCGCGGCACATTGGCCGCCGCCAGTAAAATCAGCGAAAACAGCATCAGCAGGCCGCTGGCGTGGCGCAAGCCCATGGGCGGCGTCCACAGTGCCTGCGGCTGGTGGCGCGCCAGGGCGTAGCCCCAGATGATCAGGCCCAGGCCGGCAAACGCCACGAGCGAATACAGCCCCTTCCAGCGTTTTTCGCCGAGGCGTGCCAGCTGGACGCTGCGCCAGCCATCGGCGACGATGCGCACCGAGTGCACACCCAGGAACAGCAGCAAACCGAGTATCAGCACCGTCATCGTCTTCTCCCCCAGTTCATATCCGCTAACGAGCATAGACGACACCGTGGCCAATGCCGTCCGCGCAGATCAACGTTCTTCGCGATAGTAGTCGCAGCCCTCGAACGTGGTGCGCAGCGCCTGCTGCAGCTGGGCGTAGCGCTCGGGCGTCAGGTTGAAACGTACGTCGATCTGGCCGTCGTCATCCATCTGCATGGCGGCCTCGGCATCCATCTGCACGGACAGGCGGTTCGGATGCAGGATCACGGCGTGCATGTGGCCATACCAGGCAAATTCCTGGCCGCCATATTCAATATACGGTTCGTCCATGCCCGTGGCGACGTCCTGCTCGTCGTATTCGTCGGCGCGCTGCAGCATCAGGTAGACGGGCTCGCCTTTGCCCGCTGGCGCGGCCAGGGTGGTGATCAGGGCGTCGTCTTCATGGATGACGGACAACTCGGTGGCGGTAAATCCTGCGGACATGGCATGCTTTCAACAAATAAATGAATGACGCCACCATAGCGCAAAAGCGCCGCGCACGACATAGGGCGCGACGAATAAAGCGTGCCGCCCCCGGCCCCGCTCGCCGCCTATAATGGCCATTCCATCCATATTGCACAGGAGACCGTCTTGACCGCCGCATCGCCTTATACCACCCGCCTGGCCATCCCCTCCATCGCCACCTACCAGCACCTGCGCGTCGCCGCCGGGTTGAGCGCGAAAACCGCGGAGGCGGCGGCCAAAGGCTTGCCGCATTCCCTGTTTGCCGTGCAAGTGCTGCAGGGCGACGAGGTCGTCGGCATGGGCAGGGTCATCGGCGATGGCGGCTGTTTTTACCAGGTCGTCGATATCGCCGTGCTGCCGGCCCACCAGGGCAAGGGCTTGGGCAAGCTGATCATGCGCGAAATCCGCCAGTTCATCGACAGCGACGTGCCGGAAAGCGCGTACGTCAGCCTGATCGCCGATGGCCAGGCGCAAGACCTGTATGCGCAGTTCGGTTTCAAGCATACGGCGCCCGCCTCCGTCGGCATGGCGCTGAAGCGCTAGGCGACCGATGCCTGTCTGGCTGCTGTGCAGCATGGCGCTGGCGCTGCTGTTGAGCGCTGCCGCCTGGCGCGCCGAGCGCGCACGGCAGCGGCGCGGGCGCACGACACGCTGGCCGTGGCTGGCGGCCATCGCCGCGTCCGTCATCTTGCCCCTGGCGTGGCTGCCAGGCGTGCTGAAGGCCATGCCGGCGGAGCAGGCGCAGCTAAAACTGGGCTGGTTCGTGTTATCGAGCGGCATGCTCTTGATGCTGGCGCTGCGCAGCATCTGGCTGCTGTCGCACCAGCGGCGCTGGCAGAAAACATCGCTGCTGGGCACGCCAGTGTACTTGAGCGGCGGTATCGGCCCCTGCGTGGCGGGACTGCTGCGGCCCCGCATCGTCATGCCCGTCTGGCTGCAACTGATTCCTCCCCAACAACAGGCGCTGCTGCTGGCGCACGCACAATGCCGGCTGGCCGCGCGCGACCCGCAGCTGCTGGCCCTGGCCTACGCCTTGATCGTGATCATGCCGTGGAACCTGCCCCTGTGGTGGCAGCTGCACCGGCTGCGCTTTGCCATCGAGGTCGATTGCGATGCGCGCATGCTGGCGCACGGCCACGCGCTGCGCGACTACGCCACCGTCCTGCGCCGGCACGGCCAGTATTATTCGGGCTTGACGGGCGCCTCGCCCATCGTGCTGAACGACCCGCGCGCACTGCGCCGGCGCCGCCATCTGATGGCCAGATTTACCCGGGACCGGGCGGCGAACTTGCTATAGTAGCGGCAACGCCGCGCGGCACGCCCGCGATCCCGGCTCCCACCTTCGAAATCAGAGAGATACCATGCTTTACCTGCTTGCCATCGTGATCGTCATCGCCCTGCTGTACTACGTCTTCAGCGGCCGCACGCCCATCAAACCGCTGCACAAGCCGCTCGTCTCCGTGCGCCAGTACGTGCCGGCGATCCCTGTCGGCGCACCGGCGCACCACTGGAGCGATGAGGGGCGCTTTGCGTCGGAAGTGGAAAATGAAGCGATGTACCAGCCCGCCATCGCCAAGCTGGCCGGCGAGCACGGTCCCGGCAACGCGGAAGAAAAATGCCTGGCCCTGCTCGTCTGCGACGATGCCAACCCGTTCCAGGACAAGGCCATCGCCGTCTTCATCGACGGCCAGCTGGTCGGCTACCTGTCGCACAACGACGCCCTGCGCCTGCGCCGCAACCTGGGCCGCATGGACCTGGTAGGCCAGCTGACTTCGTGCGACGCCGTCATCCGCGGTGGCGGCCTGTGGAACGGCAAGCGCCTGTCGTATGCCGTGTGGCTGGACTTGCAGCCGTACAATTAAGTGAACTCCCGCCACGACCAGCGTTGTTGCGTCACACAAGGAAGTGCCGGACAGATGGCGCCGGCGCCGATGCAGACCACTGGAAGGGCAAGGAGTTCGATGCCATTATCGCCGGCAGTAGACCAGGCATTTTGATGCACATCAAATAGATCGACATTTCCTGGCTGTGGCCTTGCGAAAGGTCATGGCCCGTGTTTTTTTGACCCACATCAAACCCCGCATAAGAAAACCGCCCATGAGCACGGCCATGCTGGACTTGCCCGTGCCGATGGCGCACTGAGGTCAAGCGCGCCATGTCTATTTGCTAAATAGCTATAATTGCCTGATTTTCCATATCAAGGCAATGTAGATGAAGCAACAACTGATCCATTGGGGCAGCGCTTTGGCGCCGTTCGGCAGCGACCTGCTGTGGACGGTCCTGCCGTGGATGCTGCTGTATGGCGTGCTCGGCTTTGTGCTGGCGCTCGGCATCTGCTACCAGCTGGCCAGAAAATGCCTGCTGATGCGCCGTCCGCCCGCCTGGAACGCGGCGGCCAAGCTCAGCTATGTGTTGATCCTGCTCGCGCTGCCGCTCCTCGGCGGCGGGTTTGGCGCCGTGCACAGCGTGCACCGCGTGGTCAACCAGGCCCTCGAGCGCGACCTGCAGCCGGTGGTCGAAGCGCAGATGCCGGCGCTGCGCGTCTATCTGGAACAGCAGGCCAGGCTGATCGCCCCGGGCCAGCCGGTCAGCATGCGCAGCCTGATCGAACCCTTCGTGCAAGACATGTATTACCGGCCCACGTCAGACGGTTACTGGGAACGCAGCAAGGCGCGCTGGATCAATGAATTCATCCTGCGCCGCGGCAGCGTTCTGCTGACGCAGGTGCTGCAGGAACAGCTGATCGCCAGGGCCGGCGTGCTGGGCGACGCGCTCAAGGGCGCCGGCTTCCGTGGCCAGGCGACGGGTGAACTGGCCAGCCTGGGCACCGACCTGGCCGTGCGCCTGACCACCGATGTGGCGCGCCAGGCCGACTTCAGCAAACTCGACAAATCAGTGCCGATGATTTTCGTCGACGCCATCAAACGCCAGGCCGGCGCGTATTTCAATTCGCTCAAGATCACGCTGGGCCTGTTCGCGCTGGTCGCGCTGCTGCTGGTGTGGGGCGAGATCATGCTGTACCGCCACTATTACCTGCGCCGCCAGCCGGCCGCCACGGCCCTGCCCGTGCCACCGATGTAAAAAAGCCGCCCCTCCTTGCGGACGGGGCGGCTTTTCATGTGCGGCTAACGCTTAGACTTTACGCTGGGCGACAGCGTCGACCACGCACAGCGCCGTCATGTTGACGATGCGGCGCACGGTGGCCGATGGCGTCAGAATGTGCACGGGCTTGGCGCAGCCGAGCAGGATCGGGCCCACGGCGATGCCGTTGCCGGCCGCCGTCTTGACCAGGTTGTAGGCGATGTTGGCCGATTCGATGTTCGGCATGACGAGCAGGTTGGCGTCGTTCTTCAGTGCCGAATTCGGCATGATTTTCTGACGCAGCTTGCTGTCGAGGGCCGTATCGCCGTGCATTTCGCCGTCGATTTCCAGGTCCGGCGCACGTTCCTTGACGATGGCCAGGGCGGCGCGCATCTTTTGCGCCGACGCGCTGTCGCTGGAACCGAAGTTCGAGTGCGACAGCAGGGCCGCGCGCGGCGACAGGCCGAAACGGGTCATCTCTTCGGCGGCCATGATGGTGATCTCGGCCAGCTGCTCGGCGTCCGGATTTTCATTGACGTGCGTGTCGACCATCACCAGCTGGCGCTCCGGCATGATCAGCACGTTCATGGCGGCATACACGTTGCTGCCCGCGCGCTTGCCCAGCACCTGGTCGATGTATTTCAGGTGCAGCTGGGTGGTGCCGAAGGTGCCGCAGATCATGCCGTCCGCGTCGCCCTTGTGGATCATCATCGAACCGATCAGGGTGTGGCGGCGGCGCATTTCCAGCTTCGCGTATTCCTCGGTAACGCCCTTGCGGCTGGTCATCGCATAGTACGTATTCCAGTAATCGCGATAGCGCTCGTCGAAGTCCGGGTTGATGACGTCGAAATCGACGCCCTGCTTCAGGCGCAGGCCGAACTTCTGGATGCGCGCTTCGAGCACGGGCGGACGGCCCACCAGGATGGGACGCGCCAGTTTTTCATCGACCACCACTTGCACGGCGCGCAGCACGCGCTCTTCTTCGCCCTCGGCGTAGACGATGCGCTTGAGTTCGGCAGGCGTGGATTTGGCCATCAGGAACAGCGGCTTCATGAAGGTGCCGCTGCGGTAGACGAATTGCTGCAGGCTGTCCGCGTACGCTTGCAAATCCTTGATCGGACGCGTGGCGACGCCGGAATCCTCGGCCGCCTTGGCGACGGCTGGCGCGATCTTGATCAGCAAACGCGGATCGAACGGCATCGGGATCAGGTATTCAGGGCCGAACGACAGGTTGCTGATGCCATACGTCGTGGCCACGATGTCGGACTGCTCGGCATGCGCCAGGTCGGCGATCGCGTGCACGACGGCAATTTCCATTTCGCGCGTAATGGTGGTTGCGCCGCAATCGAGGGCGCCGCGGAAGATGTACGGGAAGCACAGCACGTTGTTGACCTGGTTCGGGTAGTCCGAACGGCCCGTGGCGATGATGGCGTCGCTGCGCACGGCCTTGACTTCTTCCGGCAGGATTTCCGGATTCGGGTTGGCCAGCGCCAGGATCAGCGGGTTCGGCGCCATCTTGCGCACCATGTCCTGCTTCAGCACGCCGCCGGCGGAAACGCCGAGGAAAATGTCGGCGTCCGGGATGATCTCGGCCAGGGTGCGCAGCGGCGTGTCTTGCGCGAAGCGTTCCTTGTCCGGATCCATCAGTTCCGTACGGCCCTTGTAGACCACGCCGGCCAGGTCGGTGACGTAGATGTTTTTCAGCGGGAAGCCCAGGTCGACGATCAGGTCCAGGCAGGCCAGCGCCGCGGCACCCGCGCCCGACACGACCAGCTTGCAGTCCTCGATTTTCTTGCCGACGGCTTTCAGGCCGTTCAGGATGGCCGCGCCGACGATGATGGCGGTGCCGTGCTGGTCGTCATGGAAGACGGGAATCTTCATGCGGTCGCGCAGCTGGCGCTCGATGTAGAAGCACTCGGGCGCCTTGATGTCTTCCAGGTTCACGCCGCCGAAGGTCGGTTCCAGCGAGGCGATGATGTCGACCAGTTTATCGGGGTCCATCTCGTTGATTTCGATGTCGAAGACGTCGATGCCGGCGAATTTCTTGAACAGCACGCCCTTGCCTTCCATCACCGGCTTGGCGGCCAGCGGGCCGATATTGCCCAGTCCCAGCACGGCCGTGCCGTTGGTGATGACGGCCACCAGGTTGCCGCGCGCCGTATATTTATAGGCATTGGCCGGATCGATGACGATTTCTTCACAGGGAGCGGCCACGCCTGGCGAATAGGCCAGCGCCAGGTCGCGCTGGTTGGTCAGTTGTTTGGTCGGCGTCACGCTGATTTTGCCGGGGCGCGGGCACTCGTGATACTCGAGTGCGGCCAAGCGCAATTGTTGACGCAATTCTTCTTTTTTATCAGATGACGAATCCATGCTGTGCTGCCTTCCTGTTTGGTCGATCGGGTGTTCCGGATTTTATCAGACCGATTCTTTCAATTAGCTAGGTATTTTCCGCTAGCCACAGTCTGATATCACGAAAACGCATAACCTAGCATTGTAAGGCCGTCCGGCGGCACAAACGTCCTCAACAGGAAAAACTATCAAATTTTAGATTTCAATTAGTTTTTGTGATCAGTCGCCGGGAGCGCGCCACAGCGGCAGCGCGGCGACGGCGCGCTCGATATCGTCCATGTCGTCGTCGCCCAGGCTGGTGTCGAAGGGGGCGGACAGGATGCGGCGCATCAGCGCCAGACGCGTCGTCGCCTGCTGCGCGTCAATGAAGCGCGTCGTTTCCGCGCAATACTGCGCGCGGCGCAGGGCATCGGCGCCGTCATCGTCGCCATCGGGATAATAATGGCGGCCGATGTTATGGAGCGATATCAACAAAAATTCGATCTCGCGCAGGATGCGCAGCGCATCCTCGCCGGACAGCACGATGCGGCGGTTGGCGGGCAGCAGGGACGGCAGCGCGGCGCGCTTATTCGAAATTGTCATCGATCAGGAAGCCGTAGCCGTCATCGATCAGCATTTGCAGATACGCATCGAAGCTGTCGGCGATGACCAGGTAGCTATCGGGATCGTGCAGGAAGCGCACGACCTGTCCCACCTTGCCCGACGCCGTGGGTGTGAAATCGACATACAGCCGCGAGGAGCCGCCATTGTTCATGCAATGCGAAAAACACAGGCGCTGGCCCTGCTTGATGCCCGCGTCGATGCGGGCGTCGACGATGCCGGGGTCGTCGTCCAGGTAATGGCCGTAGATATCGGCGATGCTGCGCTGGTTCGCTTGCCGGTCTTCCAGGATCTGTTCGACGGAACTCAGGTAATACGGGTACTCGAACACGTCCGAGCCCAGCATGTACACCAGCACCATGCCGCCGGGATACTCCTGGTAATACGTGCCGTTGTACTGGCCCAGCAGGCGCAGCAGGCTGTCCGGGCACAGCGGATACGCCTGGCGCAAGCTGTCCAGTTGCGCCGCGCTGGCGCCGCTGGCCAGCGCCAGTTCCGCCAGCGGTTCCGGCGGCATGGCCTGGCGCAAGCCGGTTAAATAGTGGTCGACGATATCCATGCGTGGCTGGCTCCTGAATTGACGGGTCGGCGCAATATAGCAGTTCAGGATACGCGTCCGGCGCACGCTAGCGCGCACCGGCCAGCCGCGCCCCCGGCGCGAAGCGCACGGCGATCAGCAGCAACAGCACGACGCCCCCGGCCATCACCATCCACGCCTGGGCCAGGCTGGACGAATGCTGGCGGATCAGGCCGGCGATGAAGGGCATGCTGCTGGCGATGATGTAGCCGCCGCCCTGCACGAAACCGAGCAAGGCGCCGGCGCCTGCCGGGTCACGCACGTGGTCCATGCTGACGATCAGCGACAGGGGAAACAGGGAGCCGATGCCGCAACCGAGCAGGATCACGGCGGGAATGGCCAGTTGCGCGGGTGCCACGATCAGGCAAACCAGGCCGGCCAGCACGGCCAGCAGTACCGACAGCAGCAGGATGCGGCGATCGGGGAAGCGGTGGATGACGCTGGAAATCGCCAGTCCCGCCAGCACTTCCACCAGGGTCAGGCCACCGAGCAGCAAGCCGCTGTCGGCGGCGCTCCAGCCCAGTTCCGTGTAAAACGGCGGCAGCCAGGCCAGCACCAGGGTATAGGCGCCCGTGCCGATGCCGAAGAACACCATCAGCAGCCAGGCGCGGGAGCTGCCCACGGGCAGGCTGGCGCCCGCGCCGCCGGCCATGTCCACGCGCGAGGCGGCGGCGCGGCGCCACAGCAGCGCGGCGGCCACGGCGGGCAGCGCCCACAGGGCCAGCAGCGCTTGCCAGCCCCAGCTTTGCGCCAAGGGCGAAGCGGAGGCGGCCGCGATGGCCGCGCCGCCCATGATGCCCGTCGTATAAAAACCCATCAACTGGCCCGCCCGCTCGGGGAAATGGCGCTTGATGAAGGCCGGCAACAAGGCTTGTACCAGCGCGATGCCCAGGCCGCCCAGAGCCGCCGTGGCGATCAGGCCGCCGCTGCCGTGCAGGGGCCAGCGCAGCGCGCAGGCGGCAGCGATGATGGCGATGCCGAGTCCGATGCCGCGCGCCACGCCCAGCCGGCGCTGCAGCTGCGCGCCCGCCAGCGCGCACACGCCCATGGCGAACACGGGCACGGTGGTCAGCAAGCCCGCGTCGGCATTGCTGAGGCCCGTGCTGGCCTGGATGCTGTCGAGCAAGGGGCCGATGGCGGCCAAGATGGGGCGCAAATTCAGGCCCAGCAGGATGATGGCGGCCACCAGCAGGGCGGACGAAGGCAGCGGGGAAGATACGGGGCGTTCAACAGGCATGGCAGAGTAGTCCTTGCCTCGCAGGGAGGCACATGGTTTAATGCGTGACATAATCACTTGATGAAAAGTATCTTAGCATAAAGATAGAAATCTATCTTGATGTCGAGATAAATGCATACGCCATGACGGATACCCCGCAAGAACACACGCGCGCACAATTTGCCGCCGCCCAATGGCAGCGCGAGCTGCCGCAGATGGATACGCGCGCCATGCAGCTGGTGGGCCAGCTGGGCACGGTGGCGCAGCTGATGGCGCGCGACTGGCTCAACCCGCTGTTCGCCGAACACGGCTTGCAGCCGGGCGAATTCGACGTCCTGGCGACATTGCGCCGCTCGGGCGCGCCCTACAGCCTGACGCCGACGGCCCTGTACGAGGCGGCCATGCTGTCCTCGGGCGGCATGACCAACCGCATCGACCGGCTGGAAGCGGCCGGCCTGATCGAACGGCAGAAGCACCCGACGGACCGGCGCGGCGTGCTGGTGGCCCTGACACAAAGGGGATTGGAATTGATTGAAAAGCTGGTGCTGCTGCATGTGGAGAACGAGCGCGCGATGCTGTCGGCCTTGGGCGCGGACGAGCAGCGCCAGCTCGACCAGTTGCTGGCCAAGCTGCTGCACGGCATGGCGCAGGCGAAGAAGGTCTAGGAAAGCAGCTGCGCCAGCTCGCGCAGCGCCGCATTGCCGCGCCGGGCCAGGCGCTGCAGGTCGGCAGGGTCGCGGCTGTCGTACAGGGCCTGGACATGGCCCACGCTGGCCGCGCGCAAGTCGATATCGCTGTCGCGGTCTGCAAGCTCGGCGTCGGCCACGTGCCCTTCGACCAGGGTCAGATAGTAATGGCGGGGTTTGCCGCGCAAGTTGGCGGCAAACTGCAGCACCAGGCCGCTGTCGAACAGCAGGGCGCCGCTGCGGCCGCCCTGTTCCAGCAGCACGCGAAACGCCGGCAAGGGCTGCCGCGCGGCGCGCAGGAAACCGGCCAGGTGCACCTGATAACCGAGATCCAGTCCATTCGCGCCCAGCTGGCCGCGCTGCAGATACGCCTTGAATGACGCCTGCACGGGCCGCTTGCCCCTGCGGAACATACGCTCGTCCTCGTACAGGCACAGCTGGCCACCGTCGCTGATGGCGTCGAAGCCATGCGCCACCAGCTCCTGCGCCTCAAAGGTGTTCAAGCCGACGGCTTGCGGGTCGCGCAGCCAGCCGTGGTCGAGCCAGGATTGCAGTAAGACGTGAATATCGAGGATAGGCATAGTAAGCGGATCGCAGTGGCAAAGGCCTGTATTGTAGGCCAGCCTATAATAGCCGGGCCACACCATCACTCAACGAACAGACCACGCCATGGCCCCACACGACGCGCTTTCCGAATTCGACCTGATCAAACACTATTTCGTGCGCCAGCGCCCCGGCCGCGCCACCCTGGGCATCGGCGACGATTGTGCGCTGCTCACGCCCGGCGCCGGTAAGCAGATCGCCATCTCGTCGGACATGCTGGTCGAGGATCGGCACTTCTTTGCCGGCGCCGATGCGCGCATGCTGGGGCACAAAAGCCTGGCCGTGAACCTGTCCGACCTGGCCGCCATGGGCGCGCGTCCCGTGGCATTCACTTTGGCCCTGGCCCTGCCGCAAGCGGAACGCGCCTGGCTGGCCGGCTTTGCCGACGGCCTGTTTGCGCTGGCCGATGCGTTTAATTGCGAACTCATCGGCGGCGACACCACCAAGGGCCCCCTGAATATCTGCATCACCGTGTTCGGCGAACTGGCGCCGGGCCAGGCCCTGCGCCGCAGCGCGGCCGTGGCGGGCGACGATATCTGGGTCAGCGGCACCCTGGGCGACGCGCGCCTGGCGCTGGCCGGCTACCGCATGGAACAGGAACTGTCCTCCGCCGACCTGCTGATGGCCGCCGCACGCATGCACACGCCGACGCCGCGCGTGGCGCTCGGCTGCGCCCTGGCCGAAGCGGGCATCGCGCATGCGGCCATCGACATCTCGGACGGCCTGGCGGGCGACCTCGGTCACATCTTGAAAGCGTCGCAAGTGGGCGCCACCCTGGACGTCGACGCCCTGCCGGCCGGCCCGATACTGGCGCAGCAGGATGCACAACTGCGCCGCCGCTACACGGCCGCCGGCGGCGACGACTATGAACTGTGCTTCACGGCGCCCGCATCGTCGCGCGAGGCCATCGCCGCGCTGGCGATCAGCTGCGGCACACCCGCCACGCGCGTGGGCCGCATCGAGGCGCAAGCAGGCTTGCGGCTGGTGGACGGGGCCGGGCAGCCGCTCGATCTGGCCTTGCGTTCCTTCGACCACTTCAGCGAGTAACTTCTAGCGCACCGCCACGCGCGCCAGCCCCGGCTGGTTCACCATCCAGTAATGCTGGAAGGCCAGGCGGATATTGTCGCGCAGCTGCGTGTCGTCCCACGGTTTCGTGTAAAAACGGTAGATCGCACCGCGGTTGATCGAGTCGAGCACCGCTTCCAGGCCCGTGTAGCCGGACAGGATGATGCGGATGGTTTCCGGGTACAGCTCCTTCACTTTACTGAGGAATTCCGTGCCGCTCATGCTGGGCATGCGCTGGTCGCAGACGATGACGTGGACCCTGTGCAGGGCCAGCATCTCGAATCCTTCGGCCGGCGTGCTGGCCGTGAGGATCTGGTAGCCCTCGGGACGGAACAGGCGGTGCAGCGATGACAGCACGTTGACGTCGTCGTCGACGATGAGCAGGGTTTGCGCCGGCTGGGCGGCCGGGTCGTGGCCGGGCGGCAGGCCGGCGCCGGCGGTGATCATCTGCCCCAGTTCCAGCGCCGGCAGGGCGCGGCTGAAATAAAAGCCCTGGATTTCGTCGCAGCGGTTGCGCCGCAGGTATTCGAGCTGCGGGCGCGATTCCACGCCCTCGGCCACCACGCTCAGCTTCAGGCTATGCGCCATGCTGACGATGGCCAGCGCGATGGCCGCGTCGTTCGGGTTGCTGGTGATGTTGCGCACGAAGGCGATGTCGATTTTCAGCTTGTCGATGGGGAAGCGCTGCAGATACGCCAGGCTCGAGTAACCGGTGCCGAAATCGTCGATGGCCACCTTCACGCCGATTTTTTTCAGCTTGCCCAGCACGACGATGGTGCGCTCGGCGTTCGACATCAGCGCCGTTTCCGTCAGTTCCAGTTCCAGCAGTTCGGGCGCCACGTTGTACTGCGCCAGCGCGCGCGTCACTTCGCCTTCCAGGTCGCCTTCGGCAAACTGGCGGCTCGACACGTTCACGGCCACGTGCACGGGCCCCACTTCGCTGTCGCGCCACTCGGCGATCTGGCGGCAGGCGGCCTGGATCACCCTGGCCCCCACGCGCACGATCAGGCCCGTATCTTCCAGCACGGGCACGAATTCGGCCGGCGCCACCAGGCCGTAGCCGGGACGGCGCCAGCGCAGCAGCGCTTCCACGCCGCTGATGCGGCCCGTGCGCAAATCCACCTTCGGCTGGTAGTACAAAATGAACTGCTCGTGTTCGAGCGCATGGCGCAGCGCCAGTTCCAGGTCCAGGCGCGCCAGCACCTGCACGTTCATGCCGGCCGTGAAAAAGCGGTAGCCGTCGCGGCCCGCCTGCTTGGCGCCGCCCATGGCCGTATTCGCGTATTTGATCAGGGTTTCCGGGTCGGTGGCGTCGTCCGGATACATGGCGATGCCGATGCTGGCCGTCAGGGTGGCCGCGTGGCCGCGCAAGTCGTACGGCGCCCTCAAGGCTTCGCGCACCTGGTTGGCCACGGCCACGGCTTCTTGCTGGTTGCGGCTCATGGTCAATATGAGCGCGAATTCGTCGTTGCCCAGGCGTCCCACCGTGTCGCGCAGGCGCACGCATTCGACCAGGCGGTTGCTGAACTGGCGCAGCAGCTCGTCGCCCAGCGCCGCGCCCAGGGTGTCGTTGATGCTTTTAAAACGGTCCAGCGCGATGAACAGCACCACGATGCGCCAGCTTTTTTCCTGCGCCAGTTCGACGGCCTGGGCCAGCGTCTGGTAAAACAGGCTGCGGTTCGGCAGGCCCGTCAAGCCATCGTAATGGGCCAGGTGCTTCAGGCGCTCCTGCGCCTGGCGCCGCTCGCTGATGTCGCGCGCCACGGCGATCAGCAGCAGGCCGCCCGCAGCCTGCCCGCCCATCACGGGCGCTTGCGCATACCAGTGCCAGCCCAGTTCCACGGGCACCAGACTCAGGTCGCGCCGCACCAGTTCGCATTCCGTCACTTCCGTGGCCAGGTGGGCCGGGCCGCCCGGCAGCGCGGCCAGGGGCGGGGCCGGCGGCGACGGCAGCAGGCTGCCGGGCGACAGCGCCAGCAGTTCGGCGCGGGCATAGCCGAGCAGGCGGCATGCGCCGTCGTTGACGTCGACCAGGGTCATGCCCAGCACGTCGACGAGGAAGATGGCGTCGGTGGTGGCGTCCATCGCGCCGCGAAAGCGCTGCAGTTCGGCCGTGCGCTGGCCCACCGTGCGTTCGAGCAGGGTGTTGTAGTGACGCGCGGCGCGGTGCAGCAACCGCACTTCGAGCATATTGCGGATGCGCGTGAGCACCTCGAGCGCGTCGAAGGGCTTGCTGATGAAGTCGCGCGCGCCCGCTTCCAGCGCCGCCAGCTTGGCGTCCGGGTCGGCGGCGATCACCAGCACGGGCAGATAGCCTTCCAGTTCCAGCGGGCGCAAGGCATCCATCACGGCATAGCCGCTCATGCCGGGCATCACCAGGTCGAGGATGATCAGGTCGAACTGGTGGCGCTGGTGCAGGCCGGCCACGGCGCGCGCGTCGAGGGTGCTGGTGATGGCCGTGTAGCCGCCGCTGTGCAGCAAATGCTCGAGCAGGCGCAAGTTGACGTCCTGGTCGTCGACGATGAGGATTTTCGCCGCATAGATATCGGCCTGGCTGATCATGGCGCGCCTGTTCCCTTCTGCCGGCGCTGCTGCGCCACATAGGCCAGGGTGCTGTTGATCGCCTCGGTAAATTCATCGAGGTTGATCGGCTTGGTCAGATAGCGGTAAAAGCCCAGCGCCATGCTGCGCTCGACGTCGCCCGGCATGGCGTTGGCCGTCAGGGCGATGACGGGAATGTGCGCCGTGCGGGGATCGGCGCGCAGCAGCTTCAGCGCGTCCGTGCCATTCACGTGCGGCAGGTTGATGTCCATCAGGATCAGCTGCGGCAGGTGCGTGCGCGCCATTTCCACGCCCAGGCGGCCATCCGTGGCCGTCAGCAGGCGCAATTGCGGGCAGTAGCGGACGATTTCCTCGACCAGCGTCAGGTTGGCGGGATTGTCTTCCACGTACAGCAGGGTCACGGGGGCGCTGTGCTCGAGCAGCGCGCCGGCCAGGTCCGGCCGCGGCAAGGCCAGCAGGTCGGGCGCGGGCAAGGCGTCGACCACGCGCAGCTCGATCCAGAACGTGCTGCCTTCGCCCGGCGCGCTGGTCACGCCGATGCTGCCATCCATCAGCTCCACCAGGCGCTTGGTGACCACCAGGCCGATGCCGCTGCCTTCTTCCGTGCCGCCCTCCTGCCCCAGCCGGTTGAAGGGCTGGAACAGCAGCGCCACCTGTTCGCCGTCGAGGCCTATGCCCGTGTCGCGCACGCTGATGCGCACCCGTCCGGCCGCCTGCGGCGCGCAATCGATGGTCACCCGCCCCTGCTCGCGGTTGTACTTGAGCGCATTCGACAGCAGGTTCAACAGAATCTGCTTGAGGCGCGTGCGGTCGGCCAGCACGTTCAGGGGGCAGGCGTCGGGGAAGGTCATGCCGATGCCGCGCTGGCTGGCCAGCGGCGCGATCATGTCGCGGCATTCCTGCAAAATGGCGTCCAGGGCCACCGGTTCGAGCGACAGGCTGACCGTGCCCGATTCCACCTTCGCCAGGTCGAGGATTTCATTGATCAAGGTCAGCAGGTGGCGCCCCGATTTCAGGATATGGCCGGCGAACTCCTTCTTTTGCTCCAGGGTCGATGGCAGGCGGTCGGAACTGAGGATTTGCGCGAAGCCCAGGATGGCGTTCAGGGGCGTGCGCAATTCATGGCTCATCGACGACAGGAAGGCCGACTTGGCATAGTTGGCGCTGCGCGCCTCTTCCATCGCCATGGCCAGTTCGCCATTCGTCATTTCCAGCTGCATCGTGCGCTCGTGCACGCGCACTTCCAGTTCCTGGTTCAGGCGCATGACTTCCTGCTGCGCCTGGGTACGCTGCTCGCCCTCGCGCGCCAGCTCGCCGTTCGAGCGCTCCAGCGCCTGCGTGCGCAGCTCGATCTCGGCCAGCATCTTGTTGAAGGAATCGACCAGCTGCGCCACCTCGTCGACGCTGAGCTTGCGCGCGCGGCGCGAGTAGTCGCCCGTCTCGATCACTTCGCGCGCCACGTCGGCGATATCGAGGATGGGCTGCGTGATGACGAAATCGAGGCGGCGCAGCAGCAGCAAGGCCACCAGCAGCGCCAGCACCGTCACGCCCAGCGCGATGGCCAGGTAATCGGCCGTGCGGCCGGCCAGCTCGTAATCGGCGCGCAGATACACGGTGCCCAGCAGCTCGCCATTGTCGACGATGGGCTTGAACAGCTCCACCGAGTTGCCCTGGATGGTTTCGCCTTCCTTGCCCACCTTCGCCGGCAGCTCGCCCACGTGCTCGTTCGCGCGGTAACTGGCGAACAGGCTGCCGTCGGCCTTGTACAGGGCGCCGGCCGTCACGCGCGGGCGGATGCGCATCAGGTTGAGGTTTTCCAGCGCCAGGCGCTCGTCGTCGAAGGCCAGCGCGGCCGAGCTCATGTGTCCAAGCAGTTCGGCCTGGGTACTGATGTCGGCCACCAGGTTGCGGTGGTAGGCGCGCAAGTCGTAGGCGACGATGGTGCCCAGGGAAATGACGAGCGCCACCAGGGTGGTCAGCAAGACCACCGACATCAGTTTGTGGCGGATGGAGCGCAGTCGTATCATCTAGGCGCCTCCCGTCTGCACGCGATAGGCGGCCAGCAGCATGCGCGCGCTGATGCGGATATGCGCCTGCGCCACGGGTTTCAGGGCCACGTCGAAGCGCACCTTGTCTTCGGCCATCACAAAATTGATCATGCTGCCCATCGCGTAGACCTCATCCGAATCGGACACCGTCAGCAGCGCCAGGCTACGGCTGGCGGCCAGCATTTCCTGCAGCGCCGTTTTATCCAGCGCGCCCAGGTACAGCACGTGCAGCCCGGCCAGCGCGTCGCCGCGGCGCACTTTTTTCACCTGCACGGCGCGGCCGTTGACGCTATGCCCGGCCACGCTCAGTTCGAGCTGCTCGGCCAGCGCGTCGGCGCCCGCCACGCCGATCACCAGCGGAGAGTCGGGCCGGACAAAGCTGCCGTCAGGCCACTCGACATAGCCGGCAAACTTGTACAGATACGCGGCCTTGACCTGGCGCTCCAGGTCGCCCGGCACCTGTGCCCGCCCATCGGCGCACAGCACGCCCAGGAACAGCAATAGCCAGCTCCAGCGGAGAGCGCGACGGCCGCCGCGCACGGGGCGGCGCAGGGGGCCAGGATGACGCCACCAGGTCCAGTTCAGAATTGCCATGACAACCGAGTAAAGATAATGCATACGAAGGCGCGGCACCATGCCGCTTGCCTGTTCGAGCGATGCGCACCAGGGTAGCGCAGCGACAGAGCGCCTGCCAGCCCGAAGTGGTAGCAAATGTATAAAAGAGTGTACGCATTTTCGCTGTTACCGGGGAAAGTTTCTTTTACCGTGGGCCATGCTACAGTCTTGCCACCATTTTCACCGCATGCAGGAGTCAACCATGAGCAACGCACTCGTCCCCCTCTCCACCGCGGTCGGCCTGGCCTTGCAGGCGAAAGGCCTGCTGCTGGCCACGGCCGAATCGTGCACGGGCGGCGGCGTGGCGCAGGCCGTCACCGATATCTCAGGCTCGAGCGCCTGGTTCGAACGGGGCTTCGTCACCTATTCCAATGACGCCAAGAGCGGCATGCTGGGCGTGCCCGCCGAGCTGATCGCCGCCCACGGCGCCGTCAGCGAGGAAGTGGCCGCCGCCATGGCGCAAGGCACCCTGGCCCACAGCGAGGCCCAGGTGGCCGTCTCGACCACGGGCATCGCCGGCCCCACGGGCGGCGTGCCGGGCAAGCCCGTCGGCACCGTCTGCTTCGGCTGGGCCATGGACGGGCGCGTGCAGACGCAGCGGCTGGTGTTCGCGGGCGACCGCCAGGCCGTGCGCGAGCAGGCGGTGGCGCACGCCTTGCAGGAACTGCTGCGTTTTATCCAGTAGCGTCGGCGATGCAGGCGCGGTCGCGTCCCGCCTGCTTGGCCGCGTACAGGGCGCTGTCGGCGCGCATCAGCAATTCGTGGCGGCCGGCGCCGTGGCGCGGATATTCGGCGATGCCGGCGGAAAAGGTGCAGCCGGACAGGCTGTGCGGCGCCTGCTGGATCAGCAGTTGGCGGTAGCGCGCGGCGATATCGTCGATCTTGTGCGCGGCGATGACGCTGTCGGCCTCGCGCAACAGCAGGCAGAATTCCTCGCCGCCATAGCGGCACACCATGTCGGTGCCACGCAGCTGGCCTTCCACCAGGCGCGCGAACTGGATCAGCACTTCGTCGCCAAAATTATGCCCGTAGGTGTCGTTGACGCGCTTGAAGAAATCCAGGTCGATGATGGCGATGGCCACGGGCGCATCCGCATCGGCCTCGTGCAGGATGGCATTGAGACAGGTTTCGAAATGGCGGCGGTTGTACAGGCCCGTCAGGTGGTCGCGCATGGCCTGCTCCTTCAGGCTGTCCTGCAGCGAATTGACATGCAGGATCTGGTGCGCCAGTTCGCGGTTCAGGTGCTCGAGCTTGACGTTTTCCGATTCGCGCGCCGCCTGCAGCTCCAGCGCCTTGTCGCGCTCGGCTTTCAGGCTGTGCATTTCCTTTTCCAGGTTGCGCATCAGGCTGCGCGAGGCGCGCGCCGACTTGCTGCTGGCCTCGTACGCGGCCTGGTATTGCTGCAGGAAACCATACGCGGCCTGCCATTCGCCCAGCTGGGCATTGATATCGGACAGCCCGCGCAGGATCTGCTGCTGGTGGAACGGATTGCGCGTCCAGCTCAGCAGGCTGTGCGCCTGCGTCAGCGAGGCCAGCGCCTGCGCCGTCTGGCCGGCGTGCAAGTCCAGCTTGCCGCGCACCAGCCACGCATGCATCTGCTCTTCCAGGTCCTGGCCCCGGCGCGCATAGTCTTCCGCCCGCAGCAGCAATTGCAAGGCGCTCTCGGGCTGGCGCAGCAGGATGGCGGCGTGGGCGGCAATGCAGAACAAAAAGGCGCGCACGGCCAGGTCTTCTTCCGGCCACTCGTAAAACGGCTCGACCAGCGCCAGCGCTTCGGCCGGCTTGCCGGTGGCTAATAAACACATGGCCAGGTTGGCCGAGACGATGGTTTGCTGGTATTTGAGCTTTTGCGTGCCGATGATCTCGAGCGCCTCGACCAGCAGGGGAATGGCGTCTTCATCGTTGCCCAGGTCATGCTGCGACGACGCCAGGTTCGACAGGCTATTGACCCGGTGCGCGGGACTGCCGAAACGCTCGGCGATGTCGAGCGCCAGCAGGAAATTGCGCGGGCCGTCCTGCGTATCGCCACGGTTCAGGGCATCGACGCCCAGGCGCGCGTACAGCATGAACTTGTGCAGCGAGTCGGGGATCTGCGCGGCCTGGCTACGCGCCTGCAGGAAATGCTGCTCGGCATCGACAAAGTCGCCGCGCCGGCTCGCGTACGCGCCCCGCAGGGCCGCCACTTCCATGCCCCCTTCCAGGTCGCCGCTGTGCTGGAAATACGCGCGCAGGCGCTCGCACGACGGTTCCGCCTCGCCCGCGTAATACGCGAGCCAGCAATGATTCAGTTCCGCATAGGCGCCGCCGCGCGCATACTGTTGTCGTTGCGCCGCCGCCAGCGCCATCTGCGCCAGCCGGCGTGCCTGGCGGCGGTTACCGACCAGGCAAGACAGGGCTTGCTGATTCAAACGGTCAATGTCGGCTTTATCGAGACTGGAGATCGGCACTGCGTCCTCGTTCACACTCTGGGGTGCATTTTTCACACAAAACTTGCTCTGTATCAATGGTATCCTGATTAACATCATAACCAGATTCGCTCCCGCGCATGGCATCTTTGCAAAGGATTGTGGTAAAAATGCCAGTCGTGGCCTGGCCGGGCGCCATCGCCGCTGTCACGGATCTTTGATTGTCACTGACGCAACAACTTGGAGTAGTCGCAATGCAAAACACGGTACATTTCATCCTGCAGGGCAAGGGCGGCATCGGCAAGACCCTCGTCTCGACCCTGCTGGCCCAGTGGATAGGCGGCAAGGACGACACGCCTTTGCGCTGTTATGACACCGACCAGGAAAACGCCACCTTCTCGCGCTACAAGGCGATGAACGTCAAGCATGTGCCCGTGATGACGGATGCGCGCAACATCGACCCGAAACGTTTCGACGCGCTGATGATCGACATCCTCGACACGGACGGCAACTGCGTGGTCGACAATGGCGCGAACACGTTTTCGCCGCTGATGGGCTACCTGCTGGAAAACGACTGTTTCTCTCTGCTGGAAGAATCGGGCCGCAAGGTGTACATCCACACCATCGTCGGCGGCGGCGACACCCTGCACGACACGGCCACGGGTTTTGTCGCCACGGCACAGTCGACGAAGGTACCGCTGGTGCTGTGGCAAAACGAACACTTCGGCCTGCTGCAATCGGCGTCCGGCAAGCAGTTCGTCGAATCGCAATCGTATGCCGACAACCGCGCGCGCGTGAAAGGCAGCATCACCTTGAGCCAGCGCAACCCCGACACCTTCGGCGCCGACGTCAAGAAAATGAACACGGCGCGCCTGACGATGCAGGAAGTGCTGCAGAACGACAAGTTCAACATCATGGAAAAGCAGCGCATCAAGGTCGTCTACCGCGACATCTTCGAACAGCTCGACAAGGTGCAGTGGTAGATGGACCGGCACACACTGCGCAGCCACGTGTTCGACAAGACGGGCATCAAGATCGACGTCGATGATCCGATATTCGCCCTGGTGGCGCTGAACGAAGCCGTGCTGGCGGAAACCGTCGAGCGCCAGCTGGCCCTGCTGGACGCCGCCACCCTGGCGCTGGCCGCGCAGGCGCGCGCCACGGGCGGCTTGCCGCCCGAACCGGCCGCAGCCATGCCCCAGCCCGTGCCGCAAGCGCCCGGGCCAGCCCCCCTTTTTACGCCGCGCGAATGGCGTTTGCTGGGCGCGGCGGCCATCGTCTCGCTCGCCTGCGCGCTGCTGGTGCTGGGCGGCGCGGCCCTGCTGTATCAACCGTAGCACCGTCGCGCTGGGCCAGCCACGAGCGGGCCGCAGCGTCTTCCCCACCCTAGCCTGGAAGCATGCATGAAACCGATCAAATTGCTGGCCATTCCCGCCCTGATGCTGTCGCTGTACGGCGCCCCGCTCACGCTCGCCCACGCCGCCGGCGCCGCTGCCGCGACGGCAGCCACGGCCGTGCCCAATGTCGCCTACGAAAAATACACCTTGCCGAACGGCCTCGACGTGATCCTCGTGGAAGACCATAAATTGCCCGTCACGGCCGTCAACATCTGGTACCACGTGGGACCGGCGAATGAAGCGCCGGGTCTGACGGGCTTCGCGCACCTGTTCGAGCACATGATGTTCGCCGCCACCAAGCACGTGCCGCGCGGCATGGCCGACCAGCTGCTGGAAGGCGCGGGCGCCACCGATTCGAACGGCAGCACGGATTTCGACCGCACCAATTATTTCGACACGGTGCCGTCGAACCAGCTGGAACTGGCCCTGTGGGCCCATTCCGACCGCATGGGCTATCTGCTCGACGTGCTCGACCAGACGGCGCTGACGAACCAGCAGGACGTGGTGCGCAACGAGCGCCGCCAGAGCGTGGAAAACGCGCCCTACGGCATCGTGCAGGAAGCGCTGTACCACCAGCTGTTTCCGAAGACCCACCCGTATTACGCCAGCGTCATCGGTTCGCATGCGGACATCCAGAACGCGAAACTGGCTGACATCAAGGAATTCTTCACCAAATACTATGGTCCCAACAATGCCAGCCTGGTGATCGCGGGCGACATCGACAAGACCAAGACCAAGGAACTGGTCAACAAATACTTCGGTAGCTTCAAGAGCGGTCCCGCCGTGGCCAAACCCGACGTCGTGACGCCGCCCATCACGCAGGAACGCCGCATCGTGGTGCAGGACCGGGTCGAGCTGCCGCGCGTCTTCATGGCCTGGCTGACGCCGTCCGCCTACGCCAAGGACGATGCGGAACTGTCGATGGCCGCGCAAATCCTGGCCGGCGGCAAGTCCAGCCGTTTATATAAATCGCTGGTGTACGACAAGCAGATCGCGCAGGACGTGGGCGCCAACCAGAGCTCGAACGCCCTCACCTCCGTGTTTACCCTCGACGTGACGGCCCGCCCCGGCCATCAGCCCGAGGAAATCGAGCAAGCCATGCAGGCGGAACTGGAACAGTTGCGCGCCCAGGGGCCCAGCGAGAAGGAACTCGAGCGGGCCCGCAACAGCATCGAGACGAGCATGCTGAGCCAGGTGGAAAAAGTGGGCGGCAATGCCAACATGATGAACCAGTACAACCAGTACCTGGGCGACCCCGGCTACCTGGGCAAGGATATCGAGCGCTACCGTCAGGTGACGGCGGCCGGCGTGCAGCGCGCCGTCGACACCTACCTGAAAAACCAGGCGCGCGTGGTCGTGTATGGCGTGCCGGGCAAACCGGACCTGGGTCCGGAAGTGGCGACGCCGGCGCCGGGCAAGGTCAAGCCGGCGCCAGGCACGGCCATCAATGCGGACGAGCCATGGCGTAACAAGGTGCCGGCCGCCGGTCCCGCGCCGAAGATCGTGCTGCCGCAAGCGACCTCCTTCACCTTGAGCAATGGCTTGACCGTGATCCACAACTACAACCCGGCCGTGCCGCTCGTCTCCAGCCAGCTGGTCATCAAAAGCGGTTCGGGCGCCAATCCGCTGACGCAGCCGGGCTTGTCAGGCTTTACGGCGCAATTGCTGCAAGAGGGCACGGCCACGCGCAGCGCGCCGCAGATCGCCGATGACGTGGCGCAACTCGGCGCTTTCCTCGGTACGGGTTCCGGCGCGGACGCCTCGTTCGCCCAGCTGACGTCGCTGAAAACCACCTTCCCGCAAGCGCTCGACGTGCTGGCCGACGTGGTGCAGCATCCGCAATTCCCGCAAGATGAAGTGGAGCGCCAGCGCGCCAGCCGCATCGGCGAACTGGCGCAGCAGCGCGAAAACGCGGCGGCCGTGGCGGCCCGCGTGGAAGCGGCCGCCCTGTACGGTCCGCAGCATCCGTACGGCTATATCCAACTGGGCACGGAAGCGGCCCTGAAAGCCACCAGCCGCGCCGACCTGCAGGCGTTCTGGCAGCAGCATTATGTGCCCAACAACGCGGCGCTGATCGTCTCGGGCGATATCGGCGCGGCGGAATTGAAGAGCCTGGCCGAATCCAAGTTCGGCAGCTGGAAGGCGGGCGCGGTGGCGCCGTCCGTGACGGCGGCGCCGGCCACGACGAAAGCCAGGCTGATCCTCGTCGACAAGCCGGGCGCGCCGCAGACGGCCGTGCGCCTGTCGACCATCGCCGTGGCCCGCGCGACGCCCGATTATGCGCCGCTGCAAGTGATGAATGCGGCGCTGGGCGGCTTGTTTACTAGCCGGCTGAGCAATAACCTGCGCGAAGAGAAGGGCTACACCTATGGCGTGCGCTCGCAATTCCAGTACCGCAGCCAGCCGGGACCGTTCTCGATCGCGGCCGGCGTGCGCACCGACGTGACGGGCGCGGCCGTGTCGGAAACCTTCAAGGAAATCCGCGCCATGATCGCCAAGCCGTTAAGCGCCAAGGAATTGTCGAATGCGCGCAATTCGCAGGTGCTGTCCCTGCCGGGCCAGTTCGAGACGAATGCCAGCATCAGCGCCAGCATGGCCAACACGTATATCTATGGCCTGGGGCTCGACTACTACGCGACCTTGCCGCAGCGCTTTGCCAGCGTGACGGACAAGCAGGTGCAGCAGGTGGCGAAAAAATACCTGCAGCCGGAAAAGCTGATCGTCATCGGCGTAGGCGACCAGGCGAAGATCGCCCCGCAGTTGAGCAAGCTGAAACTGGCGCCCGTGGAACTGCGCGATGCGGAAGGTAACGTCAAGTAACCGGGACTAGCGGCGCTTGAACAGCGCCGCTTTATCCACCAGCGCCGCGATCGCCACCCCGGCCGTATAGGCGATCAAATCGCCCCAGCCGAAGGTGGAACCGAGCACCAGATGCCCCAGCGGATGCGCGCGCAGCGCGACGAGCCAGGGCGTCTGGACCAGCTGGCCGAATTCCACGGCAAAGCAGATCAGCAGCGCAGTCAGCGCCAGCTGCCAGGTGCGCATGCGCGTGGCGAAGATGCCCAACGCAAAGACGATCATCATGGCCCACAGGGCATCGCCCGGATACTTGCCCAGCGCGGCGGGGAGGAATTGGGGATAGGCGCGCGAGGCCAGGCCCAGCGCGATGACAGCCACGGTTGCGCCCACCTGCAGCAGGCGGCGGCGTTCAGGTTTTACCAGGAACATATTTCCATTCAAAGGCACAATACGGGCCGAACCATTGCGGCCCGTCCGATATTGTACTGCGCGGCCGTGTCCGCCTGCAGCCTATCGCATCAAGCCAGGTCCACGTGCTGCGCCAGGAAGTCGAGCAAGACGCGCACGCGCAGCGGCACATGCCCGCCCTGCCCCACGAACACGGCATGCACTTCTTCGCTGTCGCCCGGGTTGAACGCTTCCAGCACGGCCTGCAAACGGCCCGCCGCGATATCGGCGCGCACCTGGAAAGCCGCCAGGCGCGCCAGTCCCAGCCCCGCCAGCGCCAGTTGCCGCAAGGCTTCGCCATCGCTGGCCTGCGTATTGCCAACCACAGGCACGACGAGGTCGCCCTCGGGCAGGCGCAGCGGCCAGCCCGAACGGGCGCGCGCGTAATTGGCGTCGAGCAGATTGTGCGATGCCAGCTCAGCCGGTGCCAACGGCGTGCCGCGCCGGGCCAGGTAGGCGGGCGATGCCACGATCGCCATGCGCGTCTGGCCCAGCTTGCGCGCCAGCAAGTTGGAACTTTTCAGCGGGCCGGCCCGCACGGCCACGTCCGTGCGCTGCTCGAGGATATCGACGACGGTATCGGTGAGCACGATGTCGAGCGTCACCTCGGGATAGCGTTCCAGGAACAGCGGCGCCAGCGGCAGCAAAAAATGCTGGCCGAACGGCACGTTCGCATTCACCCTGATCTTGCCGCGCGGCACATCCTGCACGCCCGCGCAACGCTCGGCCTCGTCCAGCGCCGCCAGCACCTGCGTGCCCCGTTCATACAGGCCGCAGCCCTCGGCCGTCAGCTGCAGCTGGCGCGTGGAGCGGTTCAACAGGCGCGCGCCCAGGCGCTCCTCCAGCCGAGACACGAGCTTGCTGACAGCCGACGGCGTCATGCCGCAGGCGCGCGCGGCGGCGGAAAAGCCGCCCAGCTCGACCACGCGCACAAACACTTCCAGCTCGCCGGAACGGTTCACTTCCAGTCTGGCCATTGTGAATTCAACTCATAAATGTTCTTCGATGAGATAGTCTAGTACATAAATGGCTTTGCTTTCATCATGCGCACATTCCCCTTGATAAAGCGAGCCGCCATGCAACGATGTTCCTTCCTCCCCGCCGCCCTGCTGAGCCTGGCATTCAGCGCCAGCCCGCTCCAGGCCGCCAACGCCGAAGCTGCCCCAGCCCCCGTCTCCACTTGGCTGGCCAGCTGGACAGCCAGTCCGCAAGCCGTGTGGGGCAGCGACTTTGTGCTTCCCGCCAACGTGCCCGCCGTGCTGCACGGGCAAACCGTGCGCCAGGTGGCGCGCATCAGCGTGGGCGGCCCGCGCGTGCGCATCGTGCTGTCGAATGCGTATGGCAAGGCACCGCTGCGCATCGGCGCGGCCACCGTGGCCCTGGCCGCTTCCGCTTCGGCCATCGAAGCGGGCAGCCTGCGCACGCTGACGTTTTCCGGCCAGCCCTCGGCTACCATGGCGCCGGGCGCGCCGCTCGTCAGCGACCCCGTCGCGCTGTCCGTGCCAGACCTGGCGCGGCTGACGGTGAGCGTGCACCTGCCGCAGGCCAGTCCCGTCGCCACGTTTCACTGGGATGGCCGCGAGACGGCGTGGATTGCGCCGCAGGACCAGACGCGCGCCATCCGCATCGATGACGCACCCGGCGTGCAGACCACCACGGCGCGCCTCTTGCTCAGTGCCATCGAGGTGGAAGCGGCGCCGGCGGCGCAAGCCGTGGCCATCCTTGGCGACTCGATCACCGATGGCGCCAGCGCCAGCCTGGGGATCGATGCGCGCTGGCCCGACTTCCTGGCCAGGCGCCTGGCGCCGCAGGGCGTGGCCGTGATCAATGCGGGCATTTCCGGTGGACGGCTGTTGTCCGACGGCATGGGAGACAATGCCCTGGCCCGCTTCGAGCGCGACGTGCTGGCGCAGCCTGGCGTGCGCTCGGTGGTCGTCTTGTTGGGGATCAATGACATCAGCTGGCCCGGCACGGCGTTTGCGCCACGGATACAAAGACCGACACTGGAAGAATTAAGCAGCGGCTACGCCCAGCTGGTGGCCCAGGCCCGCAGCCGTGGCGTGCGCGTGGTCGGCGCCACCCTGACGCCGTTCGAAGGCGCCCTGCCCGGCACGCCCCTGAGCGACTATTATCAAAAGGAAAAAGATGCGCTGCGCCAGCAATTGAATACCTGGATACGCACCAGCGGCCTGTTTGACGCCGTGCTCGACTTCGACGCCTGGGCGCGCGACCCGGCCCATCCGCTGCGCCTGCTGCCCGCCTACGACTCGGGCGATCATTTGCACCCGGGCGACGCGGGCAACCGGGCGCTGGCGGAAGGGATAGACCTGCCGCTACTGTTCAATAAAAATCAGTCGCCGAGGCCCGCGTACAAGGCCGTGCTCAAGTAACGTTCGCCGAACGACGGGATGATGGTGACGATGGTCTTGCCCGCGTTTTCCGGACGGCGCGCCACTTGCAGGGCGGCCCACAGGGCGGCGCCTGACGAGATGCCGACCAACAAGCCTTCGTCGCTGGCGGCCAGGCGCGCCGTGGCGAAGGCGTCGTCATTCTTGACGCAAATGATTTCGTCGTAGATGGCCGTGTTCAGGATTTGCGGCACGAAACCGGCGCCGATGCCCTGGATCGGATGCGGTCCCTTGGTGCCTTTCGACAGCATCGGCGACGCTTCCGGTTCCACGGCGATCATTTGCAGGCCGGGCTTGCGTTCCTTCAACACTTCGCCGATGCCGGTGATCGTGCCGCCCGTGCCCACGCCTGCGACGACGATGTCCACTTGCCCATCGGTATCGCGCCAGATTTCCTCGGCCGTCGTGGCGCGGTGGATGGCGGGATTGGCGGGATTATTAAATTGCTGCAGCATCAAATAGCGCGGGTCCGCCGCCACCAGTTCCTCGGCCTTGCGGATGGCGCCCAGCATGCCTTCGCTGCCGGGCGTGAGCACCAGCTCGGCACCGTAGGCGCGCAGCAGGATGCGCCGTTCGCGGCTCATGGTATCGGGCATGACGAGGGTGCAACGGTAGCCGCGCGCGGCGCAGACCATGGCCAGCGCAATGCCCGTGTTGCCGCTGGTGGGCTCGACGATGACGGTATCGGGATGGATCTTGCCTGCGGCTTCCGCCGCGACGATCATGGACAGGCCGATGCGATCCTTGACGCTGTGCGCGGGATTGTAGAATTCGAGTTTGGCCAGGATGGTGGCCACACTGCCGGCGGCGATGCGGTTGATGCGCACCAGGGGGGTGTTGCCGATCAGTTCAGTGACGTCGTTGGCGATGTTCATGGGAGTCTCCACAGCAATTACAGAAGAATCCAGTCTACCGCGTTTTGGCGGCGGCGCGAGCATGCGCCGCCGCCAAAGTGAACAATTACTTAACGTCCAGCAGTTCCACGTCGAAGATCAGTGCCGAGTTCGGTGGAATGTCGCCATTGCCGGCGCCGCGCGGGCCGTAGGCCAGTTCGCCTGGAATGATCAGGGTGCGCTTGCCGCCCACTTTCATGCCGGCCACGCCCTGGTCCCAGCCCTTGATGACCATGCCCTTGCCCAGCGGGAAGTCGAATGGGCCACGGCCCACGGAGCTGTCGAACTTCTTGCCGCGAGAATCTTTCGCCAGAGGACGGTACAGCCAGCCCGTGTAGTGCACGGTGACGTTGCTGCCGGCGGACGCTTCCTTGCCCGTGCCGACCTTGTTGTCGATCAGAATCAATTTATCGGCGACAGGGCCAGGGCTCAGCGAGACGGCGGAGGCGGGAACAGGCGCTGGCGCTGGCGCCTGTGCCTGCGCCAGCGACGCGGCGACGGAGCAGATCAGGGCAAACAAAACGGAGCTACGCGTCATGATGTATTCTTTCATTGAGTTTCGGTGAGATCTCTGCCAGTGCAAGTCGGCAGGGAACGCCAATGATAGCAAACCGCCGCAACGATAGGAAAAACTTGTCGCCCGATACACACGCTCCCCGCCTGTTTTACGCGCTGTGGCCCGATGCGGCCACGCGCGCGGCGCTGGCCGCCTGGCAGGTGCGTCTGCAAGGCAAGCCCGTGCGCGTGGAAAAACTGCACCTGACCCTGGCCTTCCTGGGCCAGCACCCGGTCAGCGACCTGCCGGCCCTGCTGGCTATCCTGGAACAATTGCCGGCGCGCCCCATGCCCTTGCTGTTCGACCACGCCAGCCACTTCACGCAGCTGGCGCTGGCCTGGGCCGCCCTGGCGCAGCCCTCGCCGGCCCTGCTGGACTTGCGCGCGGCCTGCATGCACCGCCTGGCGCAACAGGGCCTGGCGCCCCGCTTCGAGCACGACCGCTTTACGCCGCACGTGACCCTGGCCCGCCAGGCGCCGCCGCCGGCAAGCCAGGACTTCGCGCCCATCGCCTGGCAGGCGGACGAACTGGTGCTGGTGGAATCGCTGAAAAGCAGCGGCGACTACCGCATCTTGGCCAGCCGCAAGCTGACTTAGGCTGCTAACTTAAGCGGCGTCCGGCAAGACGGCTAACTTGTCCTGGCGCAAGCTTTTCAGCGCATGGGCGGCCGCCACCATGCCGAAGCTGGCCGTCACCACCACGCTGGAGCCGAAGCCGGCGCAATTCAAGCCCGTCACGCCGGCCGGTGTGCCATCGATGGCGCACGCTTCCGCGCTCTCTGGCGTGGTCAACGGCTCCATGGAAAACACGGCGTCGACATTGAATTTATTTTTCACGCCACGGGGGAAACCATATTCGGTGCGCAACAGTTTGCGGACACGCTTGAGCAGCGGTTCCTGTTCCGTTTTCGACAAATCGCGCACGGCGATCAGGGTCGGGTCCGTCTGCCCGCCCGCGCTGCCGATGGTCAGCATGGGCAGATTGCGCGCGCGGCAATATGCGATCACGGCTGCCTTCGCCTTGGCATTGTCGATGGCATCGACCAGGTAGTCGAAATCGCGCCCGCCCAGCAACTGCTCCAGATTATCGGGGGTGATGAAATCCTCGATCTGCGTGACCTGGCAAAACGGATTGATCAGTTCGATACGTTCGGCCAGGGCCGTGATCTTGGCCTTGCCGATGGTGTCGCTCATGGCCTGGATCTGCCGGTTGATGTTCGATTCGGCAACATTGTCGAGGTCGATCAGGGTCAGGCGGCCGACGGCGCTGCGCGCCAGCGCTTCGACGATCCAGGAACCGACGCCGCCCACGCCGATCACACACACGTGGGCCGCGCGAAAACGTTCCAGCGCGGGGGCGCCGTACAGGCGGGCTATGCCGCCGAAACGCCGTTCAAAATCGATCTCGGTCAAGTCCATGGAAATTAGTTCATTGGTGGAGGTATGCATGGCGCCATTTTAACGGACACTGCGCTGGCGGATATTCTAAAATAGCCGAATTGACACAGCGACAAGCGCCGTTTGTCGCCGCGCCCCCACACCGTTCACCACGAGAACTCGCCATGACCGCTCCCCTGTTCGACTCCGTTCCCGGCTTTGACCAGCCCATCGCCGTGCTCAAGCATTGCCACGACAAGATCCGCAAGCAACTGACGACCCTGCAAAACCTGCTGGCCCACCTGGTTCAGCACGGCAACACGGCGGATGCGCAGCAGGCGGCCAAGGCAGTGTTGCAATATTTCAATAAAGCCGCCCATCTGCACCATGACGATGAAGAGCAAGACCTGATGCCCATGCTGCAGGCGACGGCCACGGGCGACGATGCGGCCCTGCTGGCGACCCTGGTGCCGGAAATCCTGGCCGACCACCAGCGCATGGACCAGGCCTGGATGAGCCTGCGTCCGGAACTGGATGCCATCGCCGCCGGCACGGGCACGCAGCTGTCCGCCCATGGCGTGCGCGACTATGTCGCCGCCTACCAGGCCCACATGAGCAAGGAAGAGGGCCAGCTGGCGCCGATGGCCAAGCGCCTGTTCAGCGCGCAGCAGATGGAGCAGCTGGGCACGGCCATGCAGCGCCGCCGCGGCATCGCGCCCGAAGCACCCGCCGCCGGCCAGCCGGACGCGGCCGCCGTGCTGGCGGCCATGCGCACCGATTACGTGCAGTCGAGCCTGAACGAGACCGATGTACTGGCCGATCCCATCGCCCAGTTCCAGAAATGGTTTGCCGAAGCCGTCAAAGCCCAGGTGCTGGAGCCGAACGCCATGAGCTTGTCCACCGTCAGTCCCGAGGGCAAGCCCAGCTCGCGCATCGTGCTGATCAAGCAGTTCGACGAGCGTGGCTTTACTTGGTACACGAATTATCAGAGCGACAAGGGCCAGCAGCTCGAACACAACCCGCACGCCGCCCTGCTGTTCTTCTGGGGCGAGCTGGAGCGGCAAGTGCGCATCGAGGGCACGGTGGTGAAAACCACGGCCGCCGAGAGCGATGAATATTTCAATGTGCGTCCCGTGCAAAGCCGCTTGTCGGCGATTGCCTCGCAGCAAAGCGCGCCCATCGCCGACCGTGCCGCGCTGGAACGCAATTACGAGGCCGTGGCCGCCGCCGTCGGCGATGCGCAGCCGCCGCGCCCGGCCCACTGGGGCGGCTACCGCCTGCAGCCGGAGCGTATCGAATTCTGGCAGGGACGCCGTTCGCGCTTCCATGACCGCATCGTGTTTACGCGCGGTGCGGACGGGCAATGGAGCATGCAACGCTTGCAGCCTTGAGCGCATAGTCAAGGCGGCGCAAAGCAAGCTGGTCAATATAGGTGTAGGCTATGAGGGTAGAAGTTACTAAATGACATTGTTTCTCAATTTGCGGGCGCAACGGCGGCCGCTTCATTGGAGGCCATTTTGTTTGTACAAAACCAACTCAAGTCCTGGATCGCCAGCATCCGCAGCAAGACCGCCTTGCCGCTCCGTATAGAATTGTGGAATGGCCAGCATGTCGACCTGTCCAGCGAAGCGCCTAGAGTCACCATCCGCCTGCCGACCGTCGCCTCGGCCCGCTATCTGCTGAACCCGTCGCTGGCCAACCTGGGTTCGGCCTATGTGGAAGGCAATATCGAAGTCAAGGGCACGGCCCAGGACATGATTTCCATCTGCAACGCCCTGGCCCGCAACACCTTGAAACCGGAAGGCAAGCTGGCCCGCATCGTGCGCAGCTTTACGCACGACAAGAGCAAGGATGCCGAAGCCATCCGCTACCACTACGATGTGTCGAACGCCTTCTACGAGCAATTCCTCGACCCCGCCCTCGTGTATTCCTGCGCCTATTTCGAACACGGCGATGAAACGCTGGCGCAGGCGCAAGTCAAGAAGATCGACCATATCCTGAAGAAAATCCAGCTGCAGCCGGGCCAGACCCTGCTCGACATCGGCTGCGGCTGGGGCGCGCTCGTCATGCGTGCCGCACAGCAATATGGCGCCCGCTGCGTGGGCGTGACCCTGTCGGAAAACCAGTACGCGCTGGCGCGCGAGCGCGTGGCGGCGGCCGGCCTGGCGCACCTGATCGACATCCGCCTGCAAGACTACCGCGACGTCACGGGCCAGTTCGACCGCATCACCAGCGTGGGCATGTTCGAGCACGTGGGCCTCAAGCATTTGCCCGAGTATTTCGGCATCATCAACAAGCTGCTGGCGCCGGACGGCATGGCGATGAACCACGGCATCACCTCGACCGACCCGGAGAATGGCGAAACGCCGTATGGGGGCGGCGAGTTCATCGAGAAATATGTGTTTCCGCACGGCGAACTGGCGCACATCGGCAATGTGCTCAAGACCATGCAGCAAGGGGGGCTGGAAGTGCTGGACGTGGAAAACCTGCGGCGCCACTATGCGCGCACCTGCGCCCTGTGGACGGAAAATTTCGAAGCCAACGCCGAGCAGATCCGTCCGCTGGCGGGCGAGCGGCGCTTCCGCATCTGGCACGTCTACCTGGCCGGCTGCGCCTATGCCTTCGAGCAAGATTTAATCAGCCTGTACCAGATCGTCTGCGTGAAGGCAGGCCGGCGCTCTTCCGCCCTGCCCTGGTCTCGCAATTACATGTATGCGCAGGACGCCAGGCCGGCGCCCGTGCTGGCGACCTGATCCTGATGCGCGCGCGGGGCGCTTACTTCAGGCGCCCCGCGTACATGGCGCGGAATTTCTCCACCTTGGGCACGACGACGAGGGCGCAATAGCCCTGCAAGGGGTGCTGCTCGACGTAATTCTGGTGGTAATCCTCGGCCGGATAAAAGACCGATGCCGGTTCCAACTGCGTGACGATCGGTGCATCCCACACGCCGGCCATCTCGGCGAGCACCTTGCGCGCCACGGTTTCCTGTTCGGCCGACTGGTAATAGATGACGGAGCGAAATTGCGTGCCGACATCGTTGCCCTGCCGGTTCAAGGTGGTGGGGTCGTGCAGCGTGAAAAAGATTTCCAGCAAATCGTGATAGCTGATGACGGCGGGATCGAATTCCAGGCGTACCACTTCCGCGTGGCCCGTGTCGCCCGTGCACACCTGTTCATAGTTGGGGTTGGGCACGCTGCCGCCCGTGTAGCCGGACTCGACGCGCGTCACGCCGCGCACTTCCCCGTACACGGCGGCGAGGCACCAGAAACAGCCGCCGCCCAGTACCGCCACTTCCATCTGTTGATTCATGATGCCCTCCCGCAACGCCTCTGCGACGTATCATTTGATGACTGTAACGCAAAGCGCCATGGCCTGCAGCGCCGCTTGAAACGGCGCGTGATGCACCGCACATAAGGGGCATGCCGGCCACGATTGCGCTGGCACTGCCGATTTTTGGCATAATGTCAGCAAATAGACAGGTCACCCATGAACACACGCTCTCCCCGCGCGCCAGCGCAAGAATTCGATACGACACATTTCCGCCAGGCATTGTCGCAGTTTGCCACCGGCGTGACGGTCATTACGACGCGCCTGGCCGACGGCAGTTTCCGCGGCTTGACGGCCAGTTCCTTCAATTCCGTCTCGCTGTCGCCGCCCCTGGTGCTGTGGAGCCTCGGTTCCGTGGCGAACAGCATGCCCATCTTCAGCGGCAACTCGCATTACGTCATCAATGTGCTGGGCGCCGAGCAGGCGGAACTGGCGCAGCGCTTCGCGCGCCGTACGCCGAATCCCTTCGATGATGTCGAGTATGAGCTGTCGCGCACGGGCCAGCCCATCCTGAAAGGCGCCTCGGCCTGGTTCGAATGCCACAACCGCAGCCGCTATCCCGAAGGCGACCACGTCATTTTCGTGGGCGAAGTAGAACAATGCGCGTTTACCGCACAGCCGCCCTTGATCTTCCACAATGGAAAGTTCAATACACCGCCAGCCTGAGCGGGACAAAAAAAATCCGCCGAGGCGGATTTTTTGTTTTACAGGGTAAATTTATACCCGATACTGACACTCACGGCGAGCGGGTCGAGCTTGATATCCTGCGTCTGCCCCGTCGAGAATTTCGCCTTGGTCTTCAGGAAGGTCTTGACCACGGCCACATCGGCAAACCAGCGCTCGTTGAAGGACAGGGTGCTGCCGACCACCAGGCTGCCTGCCAGCTTATTATCCATGCGGTAAGTGACGGGCGCTCCACCCGGATCCAGCAAGGCCGTCATCTGGCCCGAGCCTTTTTCCTTCTGGAAATATGCATACGTCAAGCCCGCGCCCACGTAAGGACGGATCATCGCATTGGGCTGGAAGAAACGGTACTGGATGAAGGCCGTCGGCGGCAAGGCTTCCGCCGTGCCCAGCTTGCCCGTGCCCTTGATGGCGCCATCGCCGATCAAGTCATGCTTGTACGGCACGCCCAGAATCATTTCAGCGGAAATATTGTCCGTGAACATGTAGGCAAAGGTCAGGATGGGCTTGGTATCGGCCTTGACGTCGGCCTTCGTGCCCGGCAGTGCTGGCGCGGAAATGTCGCCGCTGTCGACGTGCGGCGTGATCTTGTTGACGCCGACCTTGGCCATCCAGGTGCCCGCGCTTTGCGCCGAAGCGCCCGTCGCCATGGCCATCGCGGCGGCGGCGGCCAGCACGCGTACAGCGGTATTCAAACGATTTTTCATCTTTTCTCCTGATCATTATGTGCGGATAGCCGGGCTATCCAGTCTTGTCGCAGCCAGCGCCAGCCACGCCCCGGGGACGCGGCTGGCGCGGCGAGTCCTTACAGCCAGCCCCGCACGACCATGTCCTTGGCCACATAACGGGCCAGCAACAGGTTGTTGAACGGCGTAGGATGCACATCGTCGGCATACGCGTAGTGGCTGACGTCGCCCGCTTTCAGGTTCGCGCCGGTGCAGACCAGCGAGCTGCCCAGGAAGTTCTTCGCCGGCGTCAGGTCGCACGCCGTCTCGCTGACGTTGGTCAAGCCATACGGACCTGGGTTGACGCCCTGGTCATGGCTGACGGCAAACACGTCGACCAGCAAGACTTTCGCATTGCCCGTCAAGCCTGCGCTCAGCTCGCCATTGAAGGCGCTGACCATGGCGTTGATGAGCGCCTTGGTATTGGCATCCTTGCTCAGGCCCGATGGCGTACCGGCCACGTCCGGCAGGTTGTTGACCACCACATAGTTGGCGCCCTTGGCGATGATCTGGTCCTTGACCAGTGCCACCAGTTCGGTGCCAGCTTGTTTCATGGAGGCAATCAGCAACGGTCCCTGGGCCGCGGCATAATCGGCACCGGCCTTGGCGCCGGCGGCATTGCCCGTCACCGTCGCATCGGCTTGCGCCTTGGCGACCAGCGGGCCATACACGGCAGGCGAAGAAACCGCCGTATTGCCGGCAATCACAGCAGCTTGCACGGCGGCACCGACGATGGTTGCCGACGTGGCACCAGGCGCCGCGCTGGCCGTCTTGATGGCGGCGCCGATGGCAGCTGCTGCCGTGGTGGGATTGGGCGCGCCAGCGGCCAGGGCCATGGTCAGGTTGGTAGCGAAAGCCTGGGCGCCCGCATCGGCACCGGCCTTCGTACCGGCGGCCGTCGCACCGGCTTGCAATGCGCCCAGCTGGAACAGCACGTCATTGCCGCCCGCCATCACGAAAACGGCTTCCGTGCCGCTGAACTTGCCGCCGGAAACGGCCAGGTGGTTCGCGATCTGCGTCACCACGGGCACGGTCAGGGCGCCCAGCGCACTGCCCGTCAACTTGTTGTTCGGACCGACAGGATTGGTGACGCGCGAACCGCCCATGGCGTAGCCGAAGCAGCCGGGATGCTTGACGCGCGGTGCCTGCAGGGTCGGTACATTGCCTTCCAGGCCCGTTTCGGCAGCGCAAGGCGCCGGCAAGCCGAATTGCGCGGCCAGGTGCTCGGTCCAGTTCTTGCCCGTCAGTTCAGGATTGATCTTGGTATTGTCGCCATTGATGGTGAACTTGCCGCCACCGGCGGCAGCCACGCCGGCCACGGCATACGAACCGACATCGGACAGGCTGTCGCCGAACGACACCTGCGCCGTGTATTTGACTTTCAAGGTTTGATCACCGCCACTGGCGCCGCCGCAACCTGCCAGGACAGCCGCAGCCAGCACGGCCAGCGCGAATTTTGTTTGATGCATTTTGTCTCCTCGGTCTTTTTTCTGGTTTCTAAACGAACGGGCGTGCTATTCGCTACCCAACTAATATGCCATCGTTCCTCAGGCTTGTATAGAAAATATGTTTTAAAAATCAACAGAATAACAACACCGCCGGCGCCCCTGTCATGACCGGGCGATCCACTGAATTATGGAGGAATTAGTATGTTTCGTGGCAAGCATCTCTATTGCGCTGCATCAAGAAAAAGCCCCTTGCGGGGCTTTTTATGATGCGGATAGAAACTGCTGCAAGATACCACTTGAGCCGAACGCGGCACGCCGCAAACGGTCGTTGACGCCCAGCCACGCGGGGCCGGTGGGCGGTGCTTCGACGAGTATCAGCTCGGCGCCGACCTGGTCCATCGTGCGCAGCGAGGCGTACAGCGCGTGCGCGTAGTTTTCCGGGCTGGCCGCCAGGCGCACGCTGGCGCTGGCCGGCGGCAGATCCGAGTAGTGGATCAGGGCCACGCGGCGCCCGTCGTTGAGCAGGCGGTTCAAGGTGGCGCGCACGTCGTCGCTGTGCTGCATCGCAACAGGCGTATGTGGCGCGTAGTGCGATTCCAGCGTGCCCGAGGCGCGTGGCGCGGCCGCGTCGGCAACAGCCGGCGCGCGGCCGATGACGGCGGCGATCTGCTCGCTGCTGATATGGCCGGGACGCAACAGCACGGGACCGTGCGTGGCCAGGCGCGACAGGTCGACGATGGTCGACTCGATACCCACGTCGCTCTGCCCGCCGTCGAGTACCAGGCCCAGCAAACCGCTGCCGAGTTCCGCCGCGAATTCATCGCGCACGTGCTGCGCCGTGGTGGGGCTGACATTGCCGAACTTGTTTGCCGACGGCGCCGCCAGGCCACCGTTGCCGCCCTTGAACGTGCGTAGCAGTTCGATAGCCACCGGATGCGACGGGCAGCGCAAGCCCACCGTATCCTGGCCGCCGGAAACGGCATCGGGAATATGCGCGGCGCGCTTGACGATCAGGGTCAGCGGACCGGGCCAGAAGGCGGCCACCAGTTGCTCCGCCTCGACTGGAATATCATCGGACCAGTGCGCCAGATCGGCGCCCGGCGCCACGTGCACGATCACGGGGTGGTCCGAGGGACGGCCCTTGGCTTCATAGATGCGCGCCACGGCAGCCGGGTTTTCCGCATCGGCGCCCAGGCCGTACACGGTTTCCGTCGGGAAAGCGACGAGGCCGCCCGCTTCCAGCACGGCGGCGGCCGCCGCCAGATCGTGTGCGGGCACGCTCACGGCGCGATTCCCAGGATCAGGCAAGCGTCGCGCAGGCGCTGCTGCGCCTCCTGCAAAGTAGCGGCGATGAAGGTCAGGTGACCCATCTTGCGGCCACGGCGCGGATCGTCCTTGCCGTACAGGTGCAAACACGCGCCCGGCAGGGCCAGGATACGGTCCCAGGCCGGCTCGCTGGCGACATCGCTGCCGTCGGCAAACCAGGCGTCGCCGAGGATGTTGAGCATCACGGCCGGCGAATGCTGGCGCACCTCGCCCAGCGGCAGCCGCGCCATGGCCCGCACCTGCTGCGCGAACTGGCTGGTGACGCAGGCATCCATCGTGTAGTGGCCGCTGTTGTGCGGACGCGGCGCCATTTCGTTGACCACCAGGCTGCCATCTTCCAGCACGAAAAATTCGATGCACAGCACGCCGACATAGCCGAGTTCGGCAACCATGGCCTGCGCCGCCCGCTGCGCCCTGGCGGCGCAGTCGTCCGACACGTTCGGGCCCGGCACCGTGGTGGTAAACAGCACGCCGTCGCGGTGCACGTTTTCGGCGATCGGATACACGACCGATGCACCGTCCACGCCGCGCGCCGTCAGCACCGACACTTCATACGCCAGCGGCAGCATCTTTTCCAACAGGCAAGTTACTTCGCCCATTTCCGCAAACGCGGCGCGCACGTCGTCGCGCGTGCGCACGCGGAACTGGCCCTTGCCGTCATAGCCCATGCGCACGGTTTTCAAAATGCCTGGCAGCAAGTCGTCGGCGATGCTGTCGATGTCCAGCTGCGTGGCAATGACCATGTGCGGCGCCGGCAGCACGCCGGATTTCGCGGCGCAAGCGACAAAGAAACGTTTTTCCGCGATGCGGTCTTGCGCCACCGACACGCCGTGGGCGTTGGGCGCCACGAACACGCGTTCGGCCAGGCGCGACAGGCTGTCGGCCGGCACGTTCTCGAATTCCGTGGTGACGGCCAGGCATTGCGCGGCCAGAGCGTCGAGGCCGGCCGCATCGCTGTAGCCGGCATTGACCAGGCGCTGTGCCACCTGCCCCGCAGGGCAGGCATCGGATGGTTCCAGCACAGCCACCTGGTAGCCCATGCTCTGGGCGGCCTGGGCAAACATGCGGCCGAGCTGGCCGCCGCCCATCACGCCCAGCCACGCCGGTGGGTTGGCGGCGGGCAGCAATGGGGAAGTCGATTTACTATTCATTATTTTTCAAACACATTATTCAGGCAAGACCATGGCCTTGGCGGCGGCCGTTTGCGTCACGCGGAAGGCTTCCAGGCGGTCGGCCAGGGCGTCGTCGTTGGCGGCAAGCATCGCTACGGCCGTCAGCGCCGCATTCGCAGCGCCCGCTTCGCCGATGGCGAAGGTGGCCACCGGCACGCCCTTGGGCATTTGCAGGATGGACAGCATGGAATCCTCGCCGCGCAAATACTTCGACGGCACGGGCACGCCTAGCACGGGCACGATGGTCATCGCGGCCACCATGCCAGGCAGGTGGGCCGCGCCGCCAGCGCCGGCGATGATGGCACGCAAGCCGCGCGCGCGCGCGCTTTTCGCGTACGCATACATCTCGTCGGGCATGCGGTGCGCGGATATGACTTGCGCTTCGTATGGCACGCCAAACTGTTTCAGCATTGCAACAGCGTTCTGCATCACGTCCCAGTCCGAGGACGAGCCCATGATGACGCCGACCAGCGGCTTATTCTGCTCAGTCATCTCAGGCCTTCAGCTTCTCGCCCGTCAGGCGTTCGATGGCTTCGAAGTACTTGGCCTGGGTTTTTTCGATGACGTCGGCCGGCAGCGCGGGCGCCGGTGCGGTCTTGCCCCAGGTCAATGTTTCCAGGTAGTCGCGCACGAATTGCTTGTCGAACGATGGCGGCGAAATGCCAGGCTGATACGAATCGGCGGGCCAGAAACGCGACGAGTCGGCCGTCAGCACTTCATCCATCAGATGCATGACGCCGTTGTCGTCGAGGCCGAATTCAAACTTGGTGTCGGCGATGATGATGCCGCGCGTGGCCGCGTACTCGGCGGCCGTCTTGTACAGGGCAATGGCGACGTCGCGCATCTTGGCGGCCAGGTCGGCACCGATGCGCTCTTCCATTTCAGCAAAGCTGATGTTTTCGTCATGCTCGCCCAGCTCGGCCTTGGCCGCCGGGGTGAAGATCGGTTCCGGCAGCTTTTCCGCCTGTTGCAGGCCCGCTGGCAGTTTGATGCCGCAGATGCTGCCCGTGTCCTGGTAATCTTTCCAGCCCGAACCGATGATGTAGCCGCGCACGACTGCCTCGACCATGATCGGTTTCAAGCGCTTGGCCACCACGGCGCGGCCCTTGACTTGCTCCACTTCCTCGGGCGCCACCACGGATTCCGGCGCCACGCCGGTCAGGTGGTTCGGCACGATATGGCCCAGTTTCTCGAACCAGAAGTCGCTCATCTGGTTGAGGACCTTGCCCTTGCCGGGGATAGGCTCGTTCATGACGACATCGAAGGCCGACAGGCGGTCCGTGGTGACGATCAGGATCTTGTCGTCGCCAACGGCGTAATTGTCGCGGACCTTGCCGTGGCCCAGCAATGGCAGGGAGTGGATGGAAGTCTGATAGAGGCTGTTCATAGCGGGGGAATAGTTGGATGAAACGAAACCGGCAGGCAGGGAAGGCGCCCGCCGGTCGAGAAAATCGGGCACGGAGCATTGCTTCCGGCCCGTTCCAGACAGAATTTTACTTCACAATTTGCGACAGCTGGCCGGCCTTGTAGCGCTCGGCCATTTTTTCCAGTGGCATGGCCTTGATTTTCGACGCCTGGCCTTCGCAGCCGAATGCCTGCATGCGGGCGCGCACGATTTGCTCTGCAGCAAGACGGGCTGGCTTCAGGTAGTCGCGCGGGTCGAATTTCGACGGGTTTTCAAACAGGTATTTGCGGATCGCGGCCGTCATCGCCAGGCGGATGTCCGTGTCGATGTTGATCTTGCGCACGCCGTGACGGATGCCTTCCTGGATTTCCTCGACTGGCACGCCGTAGGTTTCCTTCATGTCGCCGCCGAATTCGCGGATGATGGCCAGCAATTCCTGCGGCACCGACGAGGAACCGTGCATCACCAGGTGGGTGTTCGGGATGCGCGCGTGGATTTCCTTGATGCGGTCGATGGCCAGGATATCGCCCGTCGGCTTGCGCGTGAATTTGTAGGCGCCGTGCGAGGTGCCGATGGCGATGGCCAGGGCGTCGCACTGGGTGCGCTGCACGAAGTCGGCCGCTTGCGCCACGTCCGTCAGCAGTTGCTCGCGCGTCATGGTGCCGTCGGCGCCGTGGCCGTCTTCCTTGTCGCCCTTCATGGTTTCCAGCGAACCGAGCACGCCCAGTTCCGCTTCCACCGTCACGCCGATGGCGTGCGAGAATTTCACCACTTCACGCGACACTTCCACGTTGTATTCGTAGGAGGCAACCGACTTGCCGTCCGCTTCCAGCGAACCGTCCATCATCACGGAAGTAAAACCCGAGCGGATGGCGGCCATGCAGACGGCCGGCGACTGGCCGTGATCCTGGTGCATGACGACGGGGATGTGCGGATACGCTTCGACGGCGGCGTCGATCAGGTGGCGCAGGAACGCTTCACCGGCGTACTTGCGCGCGCCAGCGGACGCCTGCATGATCACCGGGCTGTTGAGCGCATCGGCGGCGGCCATGATGGCTTGCACTTGCTCCAGGTTGTTGACGTTGAAAGCAGGAATGCCATAACCGTTTTCGGCGGCATGGTCCAACAGTTGACGCATGGATACGAGAGACATGGTAATACTCCAGATAACAATAGAAACCGTTGCGGCGCTTCGCGGTGGTCAACAACCGCGCCGGCGCCTGAATTCTTACGTTTAATCGAATTCGCCTACTTTGACAATTTTCAAGGCATTCGTACCGCCCACCTGGCCCATCGGCTCGCCCCAGGTGACGACGATCATGTCACCCTTTTTGACGATACCCTGCGCCACCAGCAGCTCTTCCGCCTGCTTCAGCACTTGCGCGCTGGGGGCGTTCTGCATCAGATGATACGCCCGAACATTGCGGTATAGCGCGGCTTTGCGCAAAGTCGTCACGCTGGGCGTGAGCGCATAGATCGGCGTATCGATACTGTGGCGGCTCATCCACAAGGCGGTGGAACCGGATTCCGTCAGCGCCACGATGGCTTTGACGCGCAAATGGTGGGCCGTGAACAGGGCGCCATACGCGATCGACTGGTCGATGCGGGTAAACGTGACGTTGAGGAAATCGGCATCGAGCTTGTTGTATTCGGACTGTTCCGCTTCGACGCAGATGGCGGCCATCATTTCCACCGTCTCGATCGGGTACTTGCCCGAGGCCGTCTCGGCCGACGTCATGACGGCGTCCGTGCCGTCCAACACGGCATTGGCCACATCGGACACTTCCGCGCGCGTCGGCACGGCGTTGACGATCATCGATTCCATCATCTGCGTGGCCGTGATCGCCAGCTTGTTCGACGCGCGCGCCATCTTGATCATGCGCTTCTGCAGGGCCGGCACGGCTGCGTTGCCCACTTCGACCGCCAGGTCGCCGCGCGCCACCATGATGCCGTCGGAAGCATCCAGAATTTCCTGCAGCGCGGGAATGGCTTCCGCCCGTTCGATCTTGGCGATCATCATCGGCTTGTGGTGGTACGGTTCGCCCGCGATATTGGCCAGCTGGCGCGCCATTTCCATGTCGGTCGCGCATTTCGGGAAGGAAATGGCCAGATAGTCGGCCTGGAAACTCATGGCTGTCTTGATATCTTCCATATCCTTGGCCGTCAGGGCCGGCGCGGACAGGCCGCCGCCCTGGCGGTTGATGCCCTTGTTGTTCGACAACTCGCCGCCGATCTTGACGGTGGTGTGGATTTCGCTGCCATGGATGCGCTCGACGATCAGCACGATGAGGCCGTCGTTCAGCAGCAGCACGTCGCCCTTGTGCAGGTCGCGCGGCAAGGCCTTGTAGTCGAGGCCGACCCGTTCCTGGTTGCCCAGTTCGCCGTTTTCGCCCCACTTGGCGTCGAGGATGAAGCGCTCGCCCGCTTCCAGCTGGATGTGCGTGTTTTCAAACTTGCCGACACGAATCTTCGGCCCTTGCATGTCGGCCATGATGGCCACTTCGCGGCCGCACTCGGCCGCCGCCAAACGCACCAGCGCGGCGCGGTCGATATGGTCCTGCGCCTTGCCGTGGGAAAAATTCAAGCGCACCACGTCAACGCCCGCACGTATCATTTTGACCAGGATATCGAAGTCGGTGGAGGCGGGCCCGATTGTTGCTACGATTTTTGTACCACGTGGCATAGGAATCCTTGTGCGCGAGCGAAGGTGAGCAAGGCCGGTTTGAGACAGCAGCCGGCAAGGTAAAAGCGCAGCGGTCAGGCTGCGCTTGGTGGCACTACAGTCAGGCTGGATCAGCCAGCACGTTGCATGAGAATTTCCACGGCAGGCAAAGTCTTGCCTTCCAGGAACTCCAGGAAAGCGCCGCCGCCCGTCGAGATATAGCTGATTTTATCGGTAATGTCGTATTTGGCAATCGCCGCCAGGGTGTCGCCACCGCCGGCGATCGAGAATGCTTTCGACTCGGCAATGGCCAGGGCCAGGGTCTTGGTGCCGTTGCCGAACTGGTCGAATTCGAACACGCCAACGGGGCCGTTCCACACGATGGTGCCGGCGGCGGCGATCTGCTGCGCCAGCAGGGCGGCCGTTTTCGGGCCGATATCGAGGATCATGTCGTCGTCCGCCACGTCGGCCACGTCCTTGACGGTGGCGGCGGCTGTCGGCGAAAACTCCTTGGCGCACACGACATCGACGGGGATCGGCACTTGCGCGCCGCGCTTGGCCATGATGTCGATGATGGCACGGGCTTCGTCGACGAGTTCCGCTTCCACCAGCGACTTGCCCACGTTCAAGCCAACGGCCTTCATGAAGGTGTTGGCGATGCCGCCGCCGACGATCAGATTATCGACCTTGTCGGACAGGGCTTTCAAAATGGTCAACTTGCTCGATACTTTCGAACCAGCAACAATCGCCAGCAATGGACGGGCTGGCGCGTGCAAGGCTTTGCCCAGTGCATCGAGTTCGGCGGCCAGCAGCGGGCCGGCGCAGGCGACAGGGGCGAACTTGGCGATGCCGTGCGTGGATGCTTCCGCGCGGTGGGCCGTGCCGAACGCGTCATTGACGTAGATATCGCACAATTTCGCCATTTTTTGCGCCAGCTCATCGCTGTTTTTCTTTTCGCCCTTGTTGACGCGCACGTTTTCCAGCAAGACCACCTGGCCGGCGGCCAGGTTTTCCAGGCCGGCGCCATCAACCCAATTTTGTTTCAGTGCAACTTCCTGGCCCAGCAGCTCGGACAGGCGGGCCGCCACGGGCGCCAGGCTGTCAGCCGGCTTGAACTCGCCTTCCGTCGGACGGCCCAGGTGCGACGTCACCATGACGGCGGCGCCAGCGTCGAGGGCGGCACGGATGGCCGGCACCGAGGCGCGGATGCGCGTATCTTCGGTGATCTTGCCACTGTCATCTTGCGGGACGTTCAGGTCGGCGCGGATAAACACGCGTTTGCCTTGCAGTGCATTTTGGGCGATCAAATCTTGCAGACGGATGAAGTTGAGAACAGCTGACATGGCGATCCAGATGACGAGTGGAAGGAAGTGCGCTATTTTACCGCAATGACCAGAGCAAATCGCCGATTTGTCCTGCTTTACTGAAAAACGTGCAACAGTCGCAAGCCCGTGAAAACCAGCATGCCAAACACGATGGTTTGCAGCATATTGCGGCGAATCACAAAAAAGAGCGTGGCGGCAATACCCGACAAGAGTTTCAAATTCGATAACTCCAAGTGGATTTGCTGCCCTTCCATCAGCATGTCGGGCGCGATGATGGCCGCCAGCGCGCAGGCCGGCGCATAGCGCAGCATCTCGCCCACGCGGCGCGGAATGGTGATGTGATGGCCGATCAGCCAGAAGGTACTGCGCGTGGCGGCCGTGGCCACCACCAGCACGGCGATGGCGATCCACACGTCGCTCCTGCCCCAATCGATGCCGTCAAACATGGCGTTTTGTCCACTTTTCTGTCAATTCTTCCACGGCCATGGCGCTGACCATACCCACCACCACAGCCACCAGCAAGCCCAGCTTATACGGCAAGCCATAGGCCAGCACGGCGACCGTGCCCGCCACCAGCACGCCGCACAGGGCGGCGCGGCTGAGGATCAGCGGTATCGTCACGCACAGGATCGCCAGGGTCCCGGCAAAACCCAGACCCCATTCGACCGGCACGATGGCGCCCAGGACGATGCCGATGAAGGAACCGATTTGCCAGGCCAGCCAGTTGGGGTAGATCAAGCCTTTCAGGAAAGGCAGCTTGGCCGGGTCCGGCGTTTCGTGCGGGTAACGCTGCAGGAACAGGCCCACGGTGATGTCGCCGGCCACATAGCCGAGCGCAAAGCGCTGGCGCCATGGCAGATGCGCGAAATGCGGGGCCAGCAGCACGGAAAAGATCACAAAACGCAAATTGACGACGAGGGCCGTGGCGAAGATCACCCACACGGGCGCTTGCGCGGCCAGCAGGGGCAGCGATGCGAGCTGGGCCGAGCCGGCAAAGACAAACAGGGTCATGGCCCCCGCCTGCGCCACGGTCAGGCCGCTTTTCACCATGGCCACGCCCACCACCATGCCCCAGGCGGCGATGCCCAGCAGGGTGGGCGCGCCCAGGTTCAGGCCGGCGCGCCAGGCATCTTTCAGCAAGGCATCGTCGCTGGTGGCCGGGAGGGCGTTCACGCGGCGCTCCGGCAGGCGCACTGTGGTAACTGCACAACAATGGTGCGCGGAGGTCGGCTCCGCAACGGTGATACCGGCAAGGCAAATCCAGTCAGTGTGGCGCTGCAGCTGCCATATTTCCGCGAAAACCCGCGCCGCAGCCGAAGATGATCAAGCCGCCATTTTAGCCATGATTTTTGCTGTCTGCCTGAATCCGTTAAAATCGTGGTTTTGGCAGCAGCCGACTTCCATCCATACAGCCTCACGGAGCATGACAAGATGACAAAAACCACCCAGCCAGCGGTCGAACTCGACAGTAAAGACTTGCCAGCCCACTGCCCTAACCCGGCCATGCCGCTGTGGTCGTCGCATCCGCGCGTGTTCCTGGAATTCAACAAGGACGGTGTCGCCAAGTGCCCGTACTGCGGCACGGCCTACACCCTGAAGGAAGGCGCCAGCGCCGGCCATCATTAAACTGCCCAGCGGCGCGCCTCCAGCGCGCCGTTTTTATGTGCACCAGCCCGGAGTCGTCATGAAACGTCTGAAAGAACTCAATGGCAGCGCCGCCGAAGTCGAAGCGGCGTTCTACGATGCCTTGCACCGCGCCGACCTCGAAGCGCTGATGGCGCTATGGGCCGACGATGAAGAGATCGTCTGCATCCACCCGGGCGGCGCGCGCCTGATCGGCCATGTCGCCATCCGCGCCTCGTGGGAAACCATCCTGGCGGGCGGCGGCCTGCACATCGTGCCCGCGCAGCTGCATGAAACGCACAACCTGATGAGCTCCGTGCACACCGTCATCGAAGGCGTCACCAATGATGAAGGCGGTCCGGCGCATCTGCTGGCCACGAATGTGTACGTAAAAACGCCGCGCGGCTGGCGCATCGTGCTGCACCACGCCTCCATCGCCCCCGGCGGCGCGCCGGCCGACGCCACGGGAACGCAGATCCTGCACTGATGTCCTTGCCGCTTATTGACAACGTCCCCTATACCGCCCCGCTCTGGCTGCCTGGCGGCCACGCGCAGACGATTTATCCCGCCGTGTGCCTCGCCAAGCCGGCCGTGGCCTTTCGCCGCGAACGCTGGCAAGCGCCCGACGGCGACTTCGTCGACGTCGACCTGGTCGACGGGCAGCCGGGCCAGCCCTTCGTGCTGCTGTTCCACGGCCTGGAAGGCTCGTCGAACAGCCATTACGCGCGGGCCCTGATGGCCGAGGTGGCCGCGCGCGGCTGGTCGGGCGCCGTGCCGCATTTTCGCGGCTGCTCGGGCGAAGCGAACCTGGCGCCCCGCTTCTACCATTCGGGCGATGCGCAGGAAGTGGACTGGATCGTGCGGCGCCTGCGTCCGCGCGCGACAGGCAAGTTTTACGCGGCCGGCGTCTCGCTGGGCGGCAACGCCCTGCTGTGCTGGCTGGGCCAGTCGCAGCACCAGGCCGATTTCATTGATGCGGCCGCGGCCGTGTCGGCCCCGCTGGATCTGGCGCAAGGGGGCAAGGCCCTATCGTCCGGCGCCAACCGGCTCTACACGCGCATGTTCCTGAACACCTTGAAACCCAAATGCCTGGCCAAGCTGGAACAGTTTCCCGGCCTGTTTGCGCGCGAGGCCATGCTGGCCGCGCGCGACTTGCACGCCTTCGACAATGTCGTCACGGCGCCCCTGCACGGCTACCGCGACGCCGACGATTACTGGCACCGCGCCAGCGCCAAGCACGTCTTGCAGGACATCACCGTGCCGACCCTGGTGCTGAATGCGCAAAACGATCCCTTCCTGCCCGGGCGCTTCCTGCCGCGCAGCGCCGCGCCGACGGTCACGCTCGAGTATCCGCGCCACGGCGGCCACGTCGGCTTTGCGGCAGGCAAGTTGCCGGGCAGCACACGCTGGCTGCCGCAGCGCCTGATCCATTTTTTTGAAGGCGGCAACATGGCGCCACCGGCCCCGCAAACCTGTCACGCTGGCAGTTCGCAAACGCACACGGAAAACGCTACACATGGATGAACTCGTCAAACAGGCCCTGGCCAAATGGCCGAACGTGCCGCACTGCTACGGCTGGCTGGGCCTGGACGCGCGCGGCCACTGGCGCATGCGCGACCAGCAGGCGCAACAGCAACAACTGCCTGGCGACAAGATCGCCCACGAGGCCCTGCTCGGATTTATCAACCGCAATTACGGCCATGACGAACGCGGCTGCTGGTTCTTCCAGAATGGCCCGCAGCGCGTGTATGTAAATCTGGAAGCGACACCCTACATCGCCCGCAGCGACCCGCGGTACGGTTTTGTCGTGCAGACGGGCGCGCCGCTGGCGCAGATCGAGCAAGCGTACTTGTGCGACAACGGTGCGCTGATCCTGCGCCAGGGCGAGGTCGTGGCGCAGGTCGATGACCGCGACATGGCGCAGGTACTGCCCGCGCTGCGCCTCGATGGGCAGGCCTTGAGCGACGAGGCCTTGCTGGCCTGGCTGGAAGCGGGACAAGGAAGCTTGATCTTATTGCATGACGGCAAGGAAATCGCCGTGCAGCCGCTGCGCTACGACGCCGTGCCGCAAACCTTCGACTTCCAGCCGATGCCGCAAGCCGAATAAGGCTTATCCCTTCTGCTCCTTGATCTGCTCGCGGCGCTTTTCCTGCAATTCCCGCTCGCGCGCATCGATCACGGCCTGGTCATAGAAGGTCGCGTCCGTCGATTTGCGGGCGATCGTCAGCTGGTCCAGCGCGGCCATGGTGGCGCCCTGCAGCACGTAGGATTCGGCCAGCGCCATATGCTGCAAGGTCATCTTGCCCTGGTCCGCATAGGCTTTCGCCAGTAAATCGTACAGTTCCGGCTCTTCCTTGTAGAGCTGCACCTGTTCGCGCAGGTACAAGGTGGCTTGCTCCAGCTTGCCGGCAGCCATCAGCGCTTCCGCATATTGGTGAGCAATGCCGCGCGACAGGGGAAACTGCTGGCGCGCGGAGTCCGCCGCCTTCAAAGCCTGCTGCGCCACTTCCTTCTTTTGCGCCGGCATCAACAGCACTTCCAGCCCCATCGCCGCCAGCAGGGAATTGGGGCCCTGCGTGCCGCCCGAGGTGAACACATTCGGCCCGGCCGGCTGGTGCAGGGCCGCATTGGCCGCATCGAGTTCCTTTTGCGCCTCCGCCGGCTTGCCCTGCTTGACGGCGACAAAGGACAAGCCGTAATGGGCGGCCGTCACCTGGAAGCGGCTTTGCTGCTCCAGTTGCGTCTTGAAGACGGCCTGGGCATTCAGCAGGCCTTGCACGCTTTCATCCTGCAGCACGCGGGCGCGCGCCTGGGCCAGGTGAAAACTCAGGCTGTCCGCACGCTGCTTGTACGGCTGCTCGCGGATGCGCGCCTGGATGTCGGCGATGCGTTCCGTCGTCAGCGGGTGGGTCTGCAGATAGGCAGGCATCAGGTCGCTGTACGAGCGGCTGGCCGCCTGCATGCGGCCGAAGAAGGCCACCATGCCGGTGGTGTCGAAACCGGCTTCGCCCATGATCTGGAAACCGATGCGGTCCGCCTCGCGTTCGGCGTCGCGGCCGAAATTGAGCTGGCGCTGGATGGCCAGGCCCTGGCCGGCGGCAAACACGCCCATGGCCACGTCGCCGCCTGCGCGCGAAGCGAGCGCCGCCAGCAGCATGGCCGCCAGCGGCATCAGGGCATCCTGGCGCTGCTGGCCCAGCATGCGCGCGATATGGCGCTGCGCCACGTGGCCGATCTCGTGCGACAGCACGGAAGCCAGTTCCGCCTCCGTTTGCGCCGCCAGCACCAGGGCCGAGTGCACGCCGATGAAACCGCCCGGCAAGGCAAACGCGTTCAATTGGGGGTCGCGCACAGCAAAGAAGAAATAGTCGTAATTCGTTTCGCCGCGCACGCTGGGGCGCGCTGCCACGAGGGCGTTGCCGAAGGTATTCAGGTATTCGAGCAAGGGCGCGTCGTCGAGATAGTCGCGGTCGCCGCGGATGCCGCGCATGATTTCCTCGCCGATCTTGCGCTCCATCGCCGGCGACAGGTCTTCGCGCGAGGTATCGCCCAGGTTCGGCAGGTTCGGCGCCGGCGGCACGGCCAGCGGCGTCCAGCCGCCGGCAGGCTTGGCCGCCGCGCCGGCAACCGGCGCCGCTGGCGCGGACGTATAGGTTTGCGCCAGCGCAAACGGCGCCGCCAGCCACAATGCCGCCAGCATGGATGTGCGCAAAGAGCCGCGCAGCCATGCCGTGCCGGCGTTCTCAGGGACGATCGGAAGGGGAGTTTTTGAATTCACGGGTGCTATCATACCTTGTTAGCGGCGCCCATTCCCACGCGCCATGCCAGTGGCATGGCGTCGTGATTCGGCCTGCCGCGTCCCCGTTCCTCACCTATTTTGACGCCATGACAACAGCAGACAAGCAAGCCCCCGCAGGGGAACTGACCCATTTCGACGCCACGGGCCAGGCCCATATGGTCGACGTGGGCAGCAAGGAAGACACGCGCCGCAGCGCCGTGGCCGCCGGCACCATCCGCATGCAGCCGGCCACCCTGGCCTTGATCATTTCCGGCAATGCGAAAAAGGGCGACGTGCTGGGCATCGCCCGCATCGCCGCCATCATGGGTGCCAAGCGCACCAGCGACCTGATTCCCCTGTGCCACCCGCTGGCCCTCACGCGCGTCACGGTCGATTTCGACGTGGATGAAGCAGCCAACAGCGTGCACTGCCGCGCCCAAGTCGACACGACGGGCAAGACGGGCGTGGAAATGGAAGCGCTGACGTCCGTGCAGATCGGCCTGTTGACGATCTACGACATGTGCAAGGCCGTCGACCGGGGTATGGTCATGACGAACGTGCGCGTGCTGGAAAAGCATGGCGGCAAGTCGGGCGATTGGCACGCGGAAGTGTAACTATGCTACCTGGCGCGCCAGCTGGCCCCGGATGCGGCGCAAGTCGCACAGCAGCCAGAGGGCACTGGCCAGGCACAGCACGATGATGGCGATCGACAGGGGCAAGTGGAACTGTTCCTGCCCCGCCAGCGCAAAGCCGGCATGGATCAGGCATGTTCCCACGCCCAGCGCGGCGCAGACACAAGCATATAGGGGCGCTCGCGGGGTGGCCAGCAGCACGTGCCGGTAACCGGCCAGTACCACGGCAATCGCCGCCAGGTTAAACACGAGAAAACTCTGCACGCCGCCCGGCACATGAAACATCTCCCACTCTTTCCAGTAGGCAGCATCGATTTGATGCAGGATCAGGCACAACATGGTCCAGAAGTAGCTGCGCGGCATAAGGTTTACATTCGTTAATATTGACGTAATTGTAAATCTTATGTCACGGACCGTCACGCACGGTATTCTTTGATAGCAATATCAATTTCATTGATCTACATGCTTTTTCATCAAGAAATCATGCATACTGCGAGTCGACCATATTCACATGAGCATCGCATGACAAGCAACAAGCCCGCCGCGGAAAGCAAGCTCCAGGACTTCGAATTCGAGGCGATGAATCTGCAGGTGGGGGGACGCATCCAGTTCATCACGCACCGCACCATCAAACCCATCCAGCATTTCTCGACCGTGATCGGCTATGTGAAGGATGAGTATTTGATCGTCAAGATTCCCATGGAAAACGGCGCCGCCATCGTGCTCAACGAGGGCGACAAGCTGACCATCCGCGTGTTTTCCGGCGTTACCGTCTGTTCTTTTTCCTGCAGCGTGCTGCGCATCTTTGGCCGCCCGCTCAATTACGTGCACCTGAGCTTTCCCGACACCATCCAGGGCACCAGCCTGCGCACGGCCATGCGCGTGAAAGTGGACATTCCCGCGCAGCTGAGCTACCGCGACGTGACGGCCGTGCCCGTGTTCATCGTCAACCTCAGCGTCTCGGGCGCGCTGATCGAGGCACCCAGCATGCTCACGCCCGATGACGAGGGCGTGGCACTGAGCTTTACCTTGCTGGTGCAGCCGAACAAGCATCAGATGCGCGTCAATACGCGCGCCCGCATTCAGAACGTCAGCGTGGGCAAGCCCTCGAATGGCCACGCCGCCGATGTCGCCGAAATCTATACATATGGCGTGCAATTCATCGACCTGGAACCGACCCACTACACGCTGCTGCAAAATCTTACCTATGAAGCGCTGATCGCGGACCGGCAAAAAATCGTCTGACACAGGCGCGGCAGGCGCCGCTCACTGCGTCGCCACCACCTCGGGAATGTTGTTTTTGGTAATCGCTTCCTTTGCCGCCGGATTCGTCACGGTGGTGCTGTTGAACCAGCTCAGGCTGCTGGTACCCGGCTTCATGGTCATCGTCACGCTTTGTCCACCGATCCCCGTGCCCAGGTCGGCAGCGAGGGTCAGCAGGATATTTCCCTTGTCCACTGTGGCGCTCGCCACTTCGCGCGTAGCACTGAACACGGGAATGGCGCTGGGCACGGCCTCGGTGGGCGTGCTGCAGGCAGCCGCCTCGCCCCCATTTTCCTGCACGCACAGCGCCACGGCCGTTTTCAAGGGCGCGGCCGCGGCCAGCACGTTGCTGACCTTGGCCCGCATCGTATAGTCGCCGTACTGGGGAATGGCCACGGCCGCCAGGATACTGGCGATGGCCACCACGATCATCAGTTCTATCAGGGTAAATCCGCTCTGCGCGCGCATAGCATCCTCCCGGGGTGCAGTTGGTCACGCCCTGCACGGTGCAAGCGCCATGCCAGCGGCGCGCCCGGGCAGCGGCGGCACAGGTGGAAAGAAAAGCGACACTTTTTGGCAGCTTCGGACCGGCACCGTCGGCCCAGGCCGGAAATCGCCGTGTCGTGCAGACACAAAAAAAGGAGCCGAAGCTCCTTTCTTGTACTGCATCAATACCGGGCTGAAATTACAGCATGGCTTTCAGCAGACGCGCCATTTCCGACGGGTTTTTGGTCACGGTGATGCCGCAAGCTTCCATGATTTCCAGCTTGGCTTGTGCCGTATCGGCACCGCCCGAGATCAGCGCGCCGGCGTGGCCCATGCGCTTGCCTGGAGGAGCGGTTACGCCAGCGATGAAGCCGACGACCGGTTTTTTCATGTTGTCTTTGATCCAATAAGCCGCGTTGGCTTCGTCCGGACCGCCGATTTCGCCGATCATGATGACCGCGTCGGTATCCGGATCGTCATTGAACATCTTCATGATGTCGATGTGCTTCAGACCGTTGATCGGGTCGCCGCCGATGCCGACTGCCGACGATTGGCCCAGGCCCAGTGCGGTCAATTGACCCACTGCTTCATACGTCAGGGTACCCGAACGCGAAACGACGCCGATACGGCCCTTCTTGTGGATATGGCCTGGCATGATGCCGATCTTGATTTCGTCTGGCGTGATCAAGCCTGGGCAGTTAGGGCCCAGCAGCAAGGTTTTGCTGTTGGCTTTAGCCATGCGGTCTTTCAGGGCCATCATGTCGCGGACAGGAATGCCTTCGGTGATGCAAATGGCCAGATCCATTTCAGCTTCGACAGCTTCCCAGATCGCCGCTGCCGCGCCTGCTGGCGGCACGTAGATCACGGAAACGTTGGCGCCGGTTTCTTTTTTCGCTTCGGTAACGTTAGCGAAAATAGGAATGCCTTCGAAATCTTCGCCGGCTTTCTTCGGGTTCACGCCTGCCACGAAGGCAGCTTTGCCGTTCGCGTAGTCGCGGCAACCGCGGGTGTGGAACTGGCCGGTCTTGCCGGTGATCCCTTGGGTAACGACTTTGGTATCTTTATTGATCAGAATGGACATGTTGATTCCTTAATTAAGCTTGACCGGCAGCAGCGGCAACGACGCTCTTGGCTGCATCTTCCATGGTGTCGGCTGCGATGATAGGCAGACCGGAATCGGCCAGCATCTTTTTGCCCAGGTCTTCGTTGGTGCCCTTCATGCGCACGACCAGCGGTACGTTCAGCGAGACGGCTTTCACTGCGGCGATGACGCCTTCAGCGATCACGTCGCAACGCATGATGCCGCCGAAAATGTTCACCAGGATGGCTTTCAGGCCTGGGTTTTTCAGCATGATCTTGAACGCTTCGGTCACTTTTTCTGCCGTGGCGCCGCCGCCGACGTCCAGGAAGTTGGCTGGCTCGCCGCCGAACAGTTTAATCGTGTCCATGGTGGCCATGGCCAGGCCGGCGCCGTTCACCAGGCAACCGATGTTGCCGTCGAGCGAAATGTAGGCCAGGTCGAATTTCGACGCTTCGATTTCCGCTGGATCTTCTTCGTCCAGGTCGCGCAGGGCGACGATTTCCGGATGACGGAACAGGGCGTTCGGGTCAAAGTTGAACTTGGCGTCCAGGGCGATGACTTTGCCGCTGCCGGTGACGATCAGCGGGTTGATCTCGGCCAGCGAGCAGTCGGTTTCCCAGTAGGCTTTGTACAGGCCTTGCAGGTTGACGCGCGCGTCGGCGATGGAACCGGCAGGCACGCCGATTTTGGCGGCGATGTCGTCTGCCTGGGCATCGGTCAGGCCTACGCCCGGATCGATGGTCACGTGGTGGATCTTCTCAGGGTGGCTCTCGGCCACTTCTTCGATGTCCATGCCGCCTTCGGACGATGCCATCAGGACGATTTTCTGGGTAACGCGGTCGGTGACCAGCGAAACGTACAGTTCCTGTTTGATGTCGGCGCCTTCTTCCACCAGCAGGCGGTTGACTTTCTGGCCTTCGGCGCTGGTCTGGTGCGTGATCAGCTGCATGCCCATGATCTGGTCAGCGTATTCCTTGACCTGTTCCATCGATTTTGCCACTTTCACGCCGCCGCCCTTGCCGCGGCCACCTGCGTGGATCTGCGCCTTGACAACCCACACCGGGCCGCCCAGGGTTTCCGCAGCCTTGACGGCTTCTTCGACGGACATGCACGGAATACCGCGTGGTACCGTCACTCCGTGCTGCCGGAGGATTTCTTTGGCTTGATACTCATGGATTTTCATGCTGGCTTCCCTTCTGATACTGATTTGTAAAAATACGGTTAGTGGTGCAAAAAAAACAGGAAAAACAGAGCGCCGGGGTCACGCTTTGGCTACCCAGCGCGGGTAATACTGTGCAACCGCCCCGCCATCGGTGCGCAGGGCGTGGCATTTGTCGAGTTGAAACGGCTTTTCATGCGACACGTCAGCATTCGCACCGTCACGGGTCGACCAGACATCGCCGGCAAATGCCTGAACCGTCGCAGTCGGCAAGACTTGCGCCAGTTCGGTCAAATGGGTACAGCCAGCGATTCCCGCCAGGCGCTGTTTCAAGTCGCGGCGGAAATTCTTCAATAAGTTCAAACCGATCAGCGCCCTGTAAGCGGGGCCGATGGTATCGCAAAAACCGGGATAGGGCACGGCATCGGAGGCAGCTTCGGCCTCGACAATGGTCAGTTCACGATCGACGGTAATGCGTAGATGGAGGTCATGCAGAGGGGCGCCGGCGGGACGGGGGCCGGAGGCCAGGGTCGCGTCATAGCTTTTGATATCGGTGATATGGGCGTCAATATCCCACAGGCCGTCGTCGCGCATATACGCTTGGACGTCGATAACGCGGGAGTGCCGTAGGGCGCGCCGGGATACGGGAGTTGACAGGGGCATAAGACCGATGCCGCTTGCGCGGCCATAATTTAGTAAGCAGCCATGTGCCTAAAGCACTCTGTTCGCAGCTTCTACGAACAGCAACCGCACCTGCGGCGCCGCAAAAACCCTAAAAGTGTAGCACAGTAGGCGCCGGTTGCGCCGCAACATAATTTTTCATTGCTTTGATAAAAACATTTCAAAGCATAAAGAATTCACATGGAAATTGACGCTGTTATCACGGATGGTGATGATAGATATGGCCGATGAGCGCCGCGGAATCCCTGAAATGGCCGCGCCGGCCCGGCCGACGGCGGCACGGGCAGGCCCGGCCCCACGCAGCGCAACAATATGCCATCCGATCGACAGGCTGGCGGCGAGGAAAGTGAACTTACCAGTAAAACAATGATCTGTAGCAAGGCTACCTGGCAGGCAAGGCATGGGGCAGCCACGAACTGTTGCAGAAGGAACACAGCGGGGCAGAGTCCAGCGGGACAGCCAGCGGCGCGCGCCTAGTCGTCTTCCGGCTCCAGCCCCTTCAAGGCCGCCTGCACGGCGCGTTGCGAAAAGCCGCGCTGCATCAAAAAACGCATCTGCTTGTTGCGCTGCTCCGCATCCTGCGCCACTTGCCCGAATTTGCGGCGCCACACTTCGCAGGCGCGCGCCACTTCCCCTTCGGCCAGGCCCGCCTTGAGTTCCTGCAACGCTTCACCGCCTATGCCATGGCTTTGCAGCTCCGCCATGATGCGGCTGTTGCCGAAGCGGGCCGAGCGGCGGTGGATCAAGGACTCGGAAAAGCGCTCCTGCGACAGCCAGTTGGCTTGCTCCAGGCTGTCGAGCAAGGCTTCCACGTCGTCGCCCTCCTGCGCATGGCGCTGCAGCTTGCGCCGCAATTCCATGCGGCTGTGTTCGCGCATCGACAAAAAGCGTAGCGCCCTGCCCTTCAGGCTTAGTTGTACTGCGGCCATACCCCCACCTTGTCTTTCATTCCACGATCACATCACCCAAACACAATCGCCGCCCGGCGCAACAGCGCGGGACGGCGATCATGGTCACACCTTGCAGCAAGCCATGCGTAGGTCGGATTAGGCCCCTTGGGCCGTAATCCGACAACATTGTTGACGTCTGTGGTGTTGTCGGATTACGCGCGGCTTTGCCGCGCTAATCCGACCTACTCTGCCTTGGCTTCCGCAGCCTTGGCGGCCTTGTCGGCGGCTTTATCCGCTTTTTCCGGCTTTTCAGCGGCCAGCGGCGGCAGTTCGCGCACGCCCAGCGAAGCGCGGACCTTGTTTTCGATTTCGCGGGCCAGCGCCGGACGCTCTTGCAGGAAGGCGCGGGCGTTGTCCTTGCCCTGGCCGATGCGTTCGCCGTTGTAGCTGTACCACGAACCGGATTTTTCCACGATCTTGGCATCCGAACCCAGGTCCAGGATTTCGCCTTCGCGCGAGGTGCCGGCGCCGTACAGGATGTCGAAGTGCGCTTCCTTGAACGGCGGCGCGATCTTGTTCTTGACGACCTTGACCTTGGTTTCGTTGCCGATCACTTCATCGCCGGACTTGATCGAGCCCGTGCGGCGGATGTCCAGGCGCACGGAGGCGTAGAATTTCAGCGCATTGCCGCCCGTGGTGGTTTCCGGGCTGCCGAACATCACGCCGATCTTCATGCGGATCTGGTTGATGAAGATGACCAGGGTATTCGTGCGGTTGATGGAGCCGGTCAGCTTGCGCAGCGCTTGCGACATCAGACGCGCTTGCAAACCTGGCAGGGAATCGCCCATGTCGCCTTCGATCTCGGCGCGTGGCGTCAGTGCCGCCACGGAGTCGATGACGACGAGGTCGACACTGCCCGAACGCACGAGGGCGTCGCAGATTTCCAGCGCCTGCTCGCCCGTGTCCGGTTGCGAAATCAGCAATTCATGCAGGTTCACGCCCAGCTTTTGCGCGTAACCGACGTCCAGCGCGTGCTCGGCATCGATAAAGGCGCAGGTGCCGCCCAGTTTTTGCATTTCGGCGATGGTTTGCAGGGTCAGCGTGGTTTTACCCGACGATTCCGGACCGTAGATTTCCACCACGCGGCCGCGCGGCAAGCCGCCCACGCCCAGCGCGATATCGAGGCCGAGCGAACCGGTCGACACGACTTGCACTTCTTCGATCGGTGCGCTGGCATCCATGCGCATGACCGAACCTTTGCCAAACTGCTTCTCGATCTGCGCCAGTGCGGCGGCGAGCGCCTTGGCTTTTTCCGATGCGGGTACTACAGCTTTTTTATCGTCCATATGTTCTTTCAGCCGTTCTACAGGTGCGGATTCACGTGACGCATCTACGTGAACCGTGCAGCCTGCGATAGCGCCAGTGGGTTAAATTCTTTACACAGACAGTACTGTATAAAAAAACAGTGATCAATGCAAGCGGAACGTGGATTTGTTTTGAAACAGATCAATACAAGCCTGGTTTTTCACAAAAACTCGCCACCTTGCGGAAAATGAAACACAATACAAGCTTCTACCGCTGCAAGCATAGGAAGCCTCACCATGCGTATTTTACTTGCCGAAGATGACAGCGTGCTGGCCGATGGCCTGACCCGCTCGCTACGCCAGTCCGGTTATGCGATCGACTACGTCAAGACCGGGCAGGAAGCCGATACGGCCCTGTCCACCCAGGAATTCGACCTGCTGATCCTCGATCTGGGCCTGCCGAAGATGTCCGGCCTGGAAGTGCTGCGCCGCCTGCGCGCGCGCGCCTCGCTGCTGCCCGTGCTGATCCTGACGGCCGCCGACTCCATCGAACAACGCGTCAATGGCCTCGACCTCGGTGCCGACGATTATATGGCCAAGCCGTTCGCCTTGTCGGAACTGGAGGCAAGAGTGCGCGCCCTGACGCGCCGCGGCGCCGGCGGCGGCGCCACCATCATCAAGCACGGCCCCCTCAGCTACGACCAGGTGGGACGCAGCGCCTACATCAACGACCAGATGCTCGACCTGTCCGCGCGCGAACTGGGCTTGCTGGAAATCCTGCTGGGCCGCACCGGCCGGCTCGTCTCGAAAGAGCAGCTGGTCGACCACCTGTGCGAATGGGGCGAGGAAGTATCGAACAACGCCATCGAAGTATATGTGCACCGCCTGCGCAAGAAGATCGAGGTGGGCGGCGTGCGCATCGCCACCGTGCGCGGCCTCGGCTATTGCCTGGAAAAATATTCGGAAGCGGCGCGCCTGCAAGCCGAAGCGGGCGAGGCCGCCGCTCCTGCCAGCGGTCCCGCCAGCAAGTGAAGGCGCGCGAGGCGCCAGCGGACGAGCCGGACGACGACGACTGGTTCGAGCCGCCCACCACGGAACAGGATGACACCATCGAGCATTCGCTGTTCGGCGAAATCCTCGACTGGATGCTGGCGCCCCTGCTGCTGCTGTGGCCGATGAGCATCGCCATCACCTATCTGGTGGCCAAGGGCATCGCCAATCAACCGTTCGACCATGCGCTGGAAGACAGCGTGACGGTGCTGACGCAACAGGTCAAGCAGGCCGATGGCGCGCTGCTGCGCCGTGCGCCGGACAAGAGCAGCAGCGGCCGCGACTTCCTGCGCGGCGACGATATCGACACCCTGTATTACCTGGTGGTGGGTCCGCACGGCGAATATCTCGACGGCGACCGCGACTTGCCGCCGCCGCAAGACCCCGACAAATACCGCAGCGGCATGGTGCTGTTTCGCAACGACACCATCCACGGCACGCCCGTGCGCGTGGCGTTCAGCTATCTCGATATTCCTGCCGGCAACGACGATGAGCCGAACCGCGCGCTGGTGCAAGTGGCCGAAACGCTGGAAAAGCGCGCCCAGCTGGCCAATGAAATCATCAAGGGCGTGATTTTGCCGCAGTTCATCATCCTGCCCGTGATCCTGGCCCTGGTCTGGTTTGCCCTGGCGCGCGGCCTGTCGCCGCTGGCGCAATTGCAGGAGCGCATACGCGCCCGGCCGCCTGACGACCTCTCTCCCATCGAATCGGGCCAGGTGCCCGAGGAAATCACGCCGCTGGTCGGTTCGCTCAACGAGATGCTGGCGCGCCTGTCGCTGTCGATCGACATGCAGAAACGCTTCATCGCCGACGCGGCGCACCAGATGAAGACGCCGCTGGCCGGCATGCGCATGCAATCGGAGCTGGCCCTGCGCCAGACCGACCACGACGAGATCCACCGCTCGCTGCTGCAGCTGGCAAAAAGTTCGGAAGCTGCCACGCGCCTGGTCAACCAGCTGCTGGCCCTGGCGCGCGCGGAAAACCAGCCGCAGGCGGGCACGGCATTCGAGCCGATCGAACTGAGCGAACTGGCGCGCGGCGTGGTACAGGACTGGGTGCAAGCCTCGTTTGCCCAGCATATCGACCTGGGCTTCGAACAGCCCGCGTATTCGATCATGATTTCCGGCAATGCCATGATGCTGCGCGAGCTGCTGAGCAATCTGATCGACAATGCCCTGCGCTACACGCCGTCGGGCGGCAGCGTCACGGTGCGCGTGCGCAGCACCCTGGAACTGGCCATCCTGGAAGTGGAAGATACGGGCCCCGGCATTGCGCCGGCCGAGCGGGCCCACGTATTCGAACGCTTTTACCGCATTCTTGGCAGTAATGTCGACGGTAGCGGCCTGGGCCTGGCCATCGTGCGCGAGATTGCGCAGCAGCATGGCGCCGAAGTCGATATTTTTAACAATCCGCGCGCCACGTCGCCGAAGTTGCCAGGCACCCTGCTGCGCCTGAGCATCGCCCTGCTGTTGCCGGAAGCGCCAGAAGAGGATGACATCACGTATGGATAAACCCAGCCTTTCCGCAACGCCGCTGCAGCCGGCGCGCACGCCCGGCCCCGAACTGCAGGCGCGCCGCGATGTGCACTGGCGCAAGACGCGGCGCCTGACGGCCATCCTGCTGCTGGTCTGGCTGCTGACGGGCTTCCTGACCGTGTTCTATGCGCGCGAGCTGTTGCACCTGAACCTGTTCGGCTGGCCCCTGCCCTTTTATATGGCGGCCCAGGGCGCCTCGCTCGTGTACCTGGCCATCATCGCCTTGTATGCCTGGCGCATGCGGCGCCTCGACCGGGCTTTTCATGCCGAGGACCAAGCATGAGCGGCCAGCGCAGCTTCTTTGCGCGCCTGTGCCGCTACTACCTGCTGTTTACCGCCGGTTTCGCCGCCTTCCTGCTGGCCCTGTCGGTGCTGGAACAGGAAGGCATGCCGCGCGCGTGGATCGGCTACCTGTTCATGCTCGTCACCATCACGCTGTACGCCACCATCGGCGTCATCAGCCGTACCTCGAACGTCACCGAATACTATGTGGCGGGGCGCCGGGTGCCGGCCATGTTCAACGGCATGGCCACGGCCGCCGACTGGATTTCGGCCGCCAGCTTCATCAGTCTGGCGGGCGGCCTGTACCTGAATGGCTTCGATGGCCTGGCCTTCATCATGGGCTGGACGGGCGGCTATTGCCTGGTGGCGCTATTGATCGCGCCCTATCTGCGCAAGTTCAGCCAATACACGATTCCCGATTTCCTCGCCGCGCGCTACGGCAGCGGCACCGACAAACGGGGCGCCAGCGTGCGCGTGGTGGCCGTGGCCGCCACCATCATCGTGTCATTCACCTATGTCGTGGCGCAGATCTACGCCGTCGGCCTGATCGCATCGCGCTTCACGGGCGTGGACTTTTCCGTCGGCATCTTCCTGGGCCTGGCCAGCATCCTCGTCTGCTCCTTTCTGGGCGGCATGCGCGCCATCACCTGGACGCAGGTGGCGCAGTACATCATCATCCTCGTCGCCTTTCTGATTCCCGCCATATGGCTGTCGGTCAAGCATGCGGACAATCCCGTGCCGCAGATCGCCTACGGCAAGGTGCTGCCGCAACTGAGCGCGCGCGAACACGTGCTGGAAACGGACCCGAAAGAAAACGAAGTGCGCGCCATCTTCCGCCAGCGCGCGCAAAGCTACCAGGCGCGCATCGACGGCTTGCCCGGTTCCTGGGAGCAAGGCCGCCTGACGGCCCAGCGCCAGCTCGACAGTTTGCGCCAGCGCAATACCTCGCTGTTCGATATCCGCAACGCGGAACGCTACCTGATCGCCTATCCCAAAAGCCCCGACGAGGCACGCGTGCTGTGGCAGGCGGCGCAGGCGCAGAATCAGAAACGCGCCGAACCGATCATTCCGCACGCGCAGCCGTTTCCCGCCGCCGACCGCGAGCAGTCCGACATCAAGCGCAACAATTTCCTGGCCCTCGTGTTTTGCATGATGCTGGGCACGGCCGCCCTGCCCCACATCCTCATGCGATCGTACACCACGCCCTCCGTGCACGAAACGCGCGTGTCCGTGTTCTGGACCCTGTTCTTCATCCTGTTGATCTATCTCACGATTCCCGCGCTGGCCGTGCTGGTCAAGTACGATATCTACTCGGCCCTGGTGGGCACGCAATACGCGAACCTGCCCACCTGGGTGTCGTACTGGGCCAATGTGGACAAGCTCAGTCCCCTGATCAGCATCGTCGACGTCAACCGCGACGGCATCGTGCAACTGGCGGAAATTTCCATCGACGCCGACGTGCTGGTGCTGGCCACGCCAGAGATCGCCGGCCTGCCGTACGTCATTTCCGGCCTGGTGGCGGCCGGCGGTCTGGCTGCCGCCCTGTCGACGGCCGACGGCTTGCTGCTGGCCATCTCCAACGCCCTGTCGCACGACATCTATTACAAGGTGGTCGATCCCAGCGCCTCGACGCAAAAGCGCGTGACGATTTCCAAACTGCTGCTGCTGGCCGTGGCCTTCATCGCCGCCTATGCGGCCTCGCAAAAGCCGGCGGACATTTTGTCGCTGGTGGGCGTGGCGTTTTCCCTGGCCGCCTCGACCCTGTTCCCGCCGCTGGTGCTCGGCGTCTTCTGGCAACGCGCCAATTACCAGGGGGCACTGGCCGGCATGCTGACGGGCTTTGGCGTGTGCCTGTACTACATGCTGCACACGAGCACCATGCTGGGCGGCAATGCCAGCGGTCAATGGTTTCATATCGCGCCTATTTCCGCCGGCATCTTCGGCGTACCGGCCGGCCTGGCCGCCGCCATCCTGGTCAGCTGGCTGACGCCGGCACCGGGACGGCGCAGCAGGGGACTGGTCGAGCATATCCGGGCGCCGGAATGAGCTTCCATCTTTCAATTTTCTTTCCAAGTTAACCCACACCATGCTCCAGGTTCTCTTGCGTCTGCTCCATCTCTTGGCCGCCTGCGCCAGCCTATTGGCCATCTCCGCACAGGCGCACACCGCCGTCGCCCCGCCTCTGTCGGCCTTCTTCGCCAACCCCGAATTCAGCGCCCCCCAGTTGTCGCCCGATGCGCGTCACCTGGCCGTGAAAGTGAGCGGCGCGAACAATCGCGAACGGCTGGCCGTCGTCAACCTGCTCGATAACAGCATCAAGGTCGTGGCGCAATTCAGCGATGTCGACGTGGGCGACGTCGAATGGGTCAACAACGAGCGCCTGATCCTGAACACGCGCGACCGCCAGACGGCGCCCGGCGACATGCGTTTCGGGCCGGGCCTGTTTGCCGTCAACCGCGACGGCAGCAACTTTCGCCAGCTGGCCGCCCGCAGCGCCATGCCCGATGCCTCCACCTCGATCTATAAATTGCTGCCCTGGCATACCTACCTGACGGGCCAGCGCGGTGCGCAGGATTCTGCTGCCGTGTATGTGCGCAGTACCGTGTACGCCTCGACGGGCGAAGTCGACTATGAAGGCTTGCGGCAGCTCGATACGCTCACGGGCCGCAGCACGAGCGTCAAGCCGCCAGGCAAGGTGCGCCGCTGGCTGCTCGACCAGCATGGCGAACCGCGCCTGGCCGTCACCCGGGAGCGCAATATCGAAAGCATCATGTACCGGGAGCCCGACGGCGGCGCCTGGCGCACGCTGGCGCAGTTCGACGCCTACCTCGGCGGCGCCAATGCCTTCACCCCGCTATCCTTCGGTCCGGACGGCACCTTGTACGTGAGCGCCCGCATGGGCAGCGATACGCTGTCCGTGCATGCCTACGACCTGGCCAGCGGCAGCATCAAGCCCACGCCCATCATCTCGCTCGACGGGTATGACTTCAGCGGCAATCTGATCGTCCAGCAAGGCAAGCTGCTGGGCGTGCGCCACCTCAGCGATGCGCGTGCCACGCGCTGGTTCGATCCCGCCATGACGGCGACCCAGGCGCGCATCGACGCCCTGTTGCCGTCGACTATCAACCTGGTCTCGCTGGCGGCCCGCCCCGCCACGCCCTTCATGCTGGTGACCTCGTATTCCGACCGGCAGCCGGGCAAATTCTCGCTGTTCAATAGCGATACGGGCAAGCTGAGCATCATCGGCGAGACGCAGCCGCTCATCCAGCCGGCGCAGATGAGCGAGCAGCAGCTGGTGCGCTACACGGCGCGCGATGGCCTGGCCATTCCAGCCTGGCTTACCGTGCCCGCCACGAGTTCTGGCAAGCAGCTACCGCTTGTCGTGCTCGTGCACGGCGGCCCGTATGTGCGCGGCAGCTCCTGGCAATGGAATGCCGAAGTGCAATTTCTTGCCTCGCGTGGCTATGCCGTGCTGCAACCGGAATTTCGCGGCAGCACAGGCTTTGGCGCCAAGCATTTTCGAGCCGGCTGGAAACAATGGGGCTTGAAGATGCAGGACGATCTCGCCGACGGCGCGCGCTGGGCCATCGCGGAAGGGATCGCCGATCCGCGCCGCATCTGCATCGCTGGCGCCAGCTATGGCGGCTATGCTGCCCTGATGGGCCTGGTCAACGATCCCGACCTGTTCCGCTGTGCCATCGACTGGGTGGGCGTGACCGACATTAACCTGATGTATAGCGGCCACTGGAGCTTCAAGTCCGACCTCGGCGATGACTGGAAACAGTACGGCATGCCTGAGCTGATTGGCGACCGGACGGCGAACGCGGCGCAATTCCAGGCCACCTCGCCCATCGCCCAGGCGGCGCGCATCACCCAACCCCTGCTGCTGGCCTACGGCGCTGCCGACCAGCGGGTGCCGCTGTACCACGGCAAGCAGTTCTACGCGGCCGTCAAACAGCACAACCGCGATGTCGAATGGGTGGTATACGATGAGGAAGGTCATGGCTGGACACTGCCGAAGAACCGCATCGACTTCTGGGGCCGGGTGGAGAAATTCCTCGACAGAAATATCGGAAAAGACAGCGCGCCGCTAAAAAAGGAGTAGGCTGGAGGGCCGCTTTACTTACGAGGAGATCCCATGCCGTCTGGAAAAATTCTTGTTGCCCAGGGAGGCGGCCCCACCGCCGTCATCAACCAGTCGCTGGTGGGCGTGGTGCTCGAATCGCGGCGTTTTCAGCACGTCACGCGCGTGTACGGTGCGCTGCATGGCGTGCGCGGCATCATCAATGAAGAGTTTGTTGATCTGACGCAGGAAACCAGCCATAACCTGGAACTGGTGGCCGCCACGCCATCCTCGGCGCTCGGCTCCACGCGCGACAAGCCCGACATCGCCTACTGCCAGCAAATCTTCGAAGTGCTGCGCGCGCACGAAATCGAACATTTCTTTTACATCGGCGGCAACGACTCGTCCGACACGGTGCGCATCGTCAGCGAGGAAGCGCATAAGGCCGGCTATCCGCTGCGCTGCATCCACATCCCGAAAACCATCGACAACGACCTGGTGGGCAGCGACCACACGCCCGGCTTTCCCTCGGCCGCGCGCTTCGTCGCGCAAGCGTTCGCCGGCGCCAACCTCGACAACGCGGCCTTGCCCGGCGTCTATGTGGGCGTGGTGATGGGCCGCCACGCGGGCTTTCTGACGGCCGCCTCGGCGCTGGGCAAGAAGTTCCCCGACGACGGCCCGCACCTGATCTACCTGCCCGAGCGCGTCTTCGTGCTGGAAAACTTCCTTGCCGACGTGAAGGCCACCTATGAAAAGTATGGCCGCTGCGTGATCGCCGTCTCGGAAGGCATCCACGATGCATCGGGCGAGCCGATCGCCAGCCTGCTGACCCAGGAAGTGGAGCGCGATGCACATGGCAACGTGCAATTGTCCGGCACGGGCGCGCTGGCCGACCTGCTGTGCGACGAGATCAAGGCCAAGCTGGGCATCAAGCGCGTGCGCGGCGATACCTTCGGATATCTGCAGCGCTCCTTCATCGGCTGCGTCTCCGACGTCGACCAGCGCGAAGCCCGCGAAGTGGGAGAGAAGGCGGTGCAGTTCGCCATGTGGGGCGACCGCGACGGCTCCGTGGCCATCAAGCGCACGGGCTTTTATTCCGTCGATTACGAGTTGCTGCCGCTGACCGACGTGGCGGGCAAGACGCGGACCATGGAAGACGAGTTCATCAGCGCCAGCGGCACGGACGTGACCGATGCCTTCCGCCTGTATCTGCGTCCGCTGCTGGGCTCCGGCATGCCCGATGCGTTCCGCCTCAGGGCGGCGAAGGTGGCGAAGGTACTGAAACCCTAGCTGCTTTCTGCCAGCAGCAGCGGCCGCAGCTTGACGGCCGCTTCTTTTAATTGCGGCACGTGTTGCAGCAGTTGCTCCACGGACTTTCTCGCCACGGGCGCGTGGCAGGCGACGGCCGCCACGATGCGCCCGTCGGCCGCGCAGATGGGCACGGCCACGGCCACCATGCCGTGCACGAATTCCTCGTCATCGATGCCGATGCCCAGCCGCGCGATGCGCACGATCTCGCGCTCGAGCAGCACGGGATCCGTGATGCTTTTCGGCGTGCGCGCCTCCAGGGTCAGCATGGCCAGCAATTCGCGCCGCTCCAGCAAACTCATGTGCGCCAAGAACAGCTTGCCGCTGGCCGTGCAATGCATGGGCGCGCGCGTGCCCAGCACCAGCTGCAGGCGCAGCGGTTCCTGCGTTTCCACGCGGTCCACGTAGACGACGGCATTACCCTCGGGAATGGCCAAATTGCAGGTCTCGCCCGTGGCCGCCACCAGGCTGCCCAGGATGCTGCGGCTCACGCGGATCAGGGCATTGTTGCGCAAGGTCGCCAGCGCCAGGTTGGTCGAAGCGGCGCCCGGTACATAGCCACGTCCCACGGGCGTGCGCAGCACATAGCCATGTTGTTCCAGGGTATCGAGCAGGCGCATCATGCTGGCCTTGGGCACCTGCATGCGCGCGGCCAGCTGCGACAAGGTCAGGGGCTGGCTGGCGCTGGCCAGGTGCTCGATCAGGCGCAGCACGCGCAAGCCGCGCGCCTCGTCGCCATGGCTGGCCGCCGCGCCGCTGCCCACCGCCCCAGCTTCTCCGGCATCGGCCGGCCGTTTTTGAAACGCATCATGCATGTTCTGTTTCACCTCTCGCGTATGCGGCGGTTTCCGCTTGTCCCGGTGCTGCACGTCTTTTATAAATGGAACCAGACGTTCCAAAAATAATCAATAAAGACCAGTGTATCGCAAAAAACGCCCGCCGAGGCAAGCTGATACCGCAACGCAGGAGACAAGCACCATGTTGCAAACACACTACGATTACATCGTTGTCGGCGCCGGTTCCGCCGGCTGCGTGCTGGCCAACCGCCTGTCGCACGACAGCAACCACCAGGTATTGCTGCTGGAAGCGGGCGGCAAGGACAACAATCCCTGGATACACGTGCCGGTCGGCTATTTCAAGACCATGCACGACCCGAAGCTGGACTGGTGCTACCGCACGGAAGCGGATGCCGGCATCGCCGGGCGCCAGCTGCAATGGCCGCGCGGCAAGGTCCTGGGCGGCTCCAGCTCGCTCAACGGCTTGCTGTATGTGCGCGGACAGAAAGAGGATTACGACCGCTGGGCCGAACTGGGCAACGCAGGCTGGAGCTATGCCGAGGTGCTGCCCTATTTCAAGAAATCGGAAGACCAGGAACGCGGTGCCAGCGACTACCACGGCGTCGGCGGCCCGTTAAAGGTGTCGGACCTGCGCCTGCGCCGTCCCATCGCCGAGCACTTCATCGCCGGCGCCACGGAAAGCGGCATCCCCTTCAATGCCGATTACAACGGCGCCACGCAGGAAGGCGTCGGCTACTTCCAGCAGACGGCCAGCAAGGGCCTGCGCTGGAGTACGGCCAAAGCCTTTCTGCGCCCCGCCCGCAAGCGCGCCAACCTGCGCGTGGAAGTGCGCGCGCAAATCACGCGCGTGCTGTTCGAGGGCAAGCGCGCCGTCGGCATCGAGTTCCGGCAGGATGGCCAGCTGCGCCAGGCGCGCGCCAGCGGCGAAGTGATTTTATGCGCGGGCGCCATCGGCTCGCCGCAAATCCTGCAATGCTCGGGCGTGGGTCCGCGCGCGCTGCTCGAGCAAGTGGGCGTGCCGCTCGTGCACGACTTGCCCGGCGTGGGACAGAACCTGCAAGATCATCTGCAAATCCGCCTCGTCTTCAAGACGCGGCTGAAAACCCTGAACGATGAAGTCAACAGCTTGTGGGGCAAGCTGTGGGTGGGCATGCAATATGTGTTTTCCCGCTCCGGCCCCCTCACCCTGGCGGCCAGCCAGGTGACGGTGTTTACCCGATCTTCGCCCGAGGTGGAGCGGCCCGACATCCAGTTCCACATGCAGCCCTTGAGCGCAGACAAGCCGGGCGAAGGCGCGCATCCGTTTTCCGCCTTCACGTCGTCCGTGTGCCAGCTGCGTCCGCACAGCCGCGGCCACGTGTCGATCAAGTCCGCCGATCCCCTCGCCTATCCGGGCATTTATCCCAATTATCTGTCCGACCCGCGCGACCAGCAAACGGCGATTGCCGCCCTGCGCGTGGCCCGAAAAATCGCCGCCGCGCCGTCGCTGGCGCCGCACATCATTTCAGAGTTCGTGCCCGGCCCGCAGTTCGAGACGGATGCGGAATTGCTGGACGCGGCACGGCGTTTCAGCCAGTCGATCTACCACCCGAGCGGCACGTGCAAGATGGGCCACGACGCCATGGCCGTCGTCGACGACCGCCTGCGCGTGCACGGCATGCAGAACCTGCGCGTGGTCGACGCGTCGATCATGCCGGAAATCGTCTCGGGCAATACGAACGCGCCCACCATCATGATCGCCGAAAAGGCGGCAGACATGATCTTGGCGGACGCCGTGCGGCTGCCGCAGGCAGCCTGACCCACCCATTCCATTCCCGGCAAGGAGGATGTCAGCGGCGGGCAGACGGCCCCGCCTCCAATGACCCGGCGACAAGCCAGGCATCAGAAAAAAACACATAATCGATATCGATTGGAGACTAGATATGGACAACAATCCCAGCAATCCGAAAAAAGCCCAAGAGCTGCGGAAAGTCGTGATGGCCAGCGTGATCGGCGCCACCATCGAGTGGTACGACTTCTTTTTATACGGCGTCGTCGCCGGCATCGTGTTCAGCAAGCTGTATTTCCCGGGCGGCGATCCGCTCGTCTCGACCATGCTGGCCTACGGCACCTTCGCCGTGGGCTTTCTGTCGCGCCCCATCGGCGGCGTGATCTTCGGCCACTTCGGCGACAAGATCGGCCGCAAGAGCATGCTGGTGATGACCCTGATGATCATGGGCATCTCCACTTTCCTGATCGGCGTGCTGCCGACCTACGACCACATCGGCTACTGGGCGCCGGGCCTGCTGCTGTTCCTGCGCGTGCTGCAAGGTATCGGCCTCGGTGGCGAGTGGGGCGGCGCCGTGCTGATGGCGTACGAATATGCGCCACCAAAAGAGCGCGGCTTCTATGCCAGCCTGCCGCAGATCGGCCTGGCCATCGGCCTGTGCCTCGCGTCCGGCGTGGTGGCGATCCTGTCGTACACCCTGACGGATGCGCAATTCCTTTCGTGGGGCTGGCGCGTCGCCTTCATCCTGTCGGCCGCCCTCGTCTTCATCGGCATGTGGATACGCCTGAACGTGATGGAAACGCCGGAATTCCAGGCCGTCAAGGAAAAGAACGCGGAGACGCAGATTCCATTCTTCGACCTCTTGAAACGCTATCCGGGCAACGTCCTGAAAGGCATGGGCGCGCGCTATATCGACGGCGTGTTCTTCAATATCTTCGGCGTGTTTTCCATCACCTATCTGACCAACACCATCAAGATCGCCCGCACGGAAGCGCTGATGGGCGTGATGGCGTCGGCCGTCGTGATGTGCTTCTGCATCCCCTTCTTCGGCCGCCTGTCGGACCGCATCGGCCGCACCAAGGTGTTCTTCTGGGGCTCCTTGATCACGGGCATGTCGGCCATCCCCGCCTTCTGGATCATGCTGCACCACGCGGACAATCCGCTGCTGCTGTGGTGTTCCGTGATCATCCCGCTAGGCGTGCTGTATTCGGCCGTGTACGGCCCGGAAGCGGCCCTGTTCTGCGACCTGTTCGACGCCAAGGTGCGCTACACGGGCATCTCCTTCGTGTACCAGTTCTCCGGCATCTTCGCCAGCGGCCTGACGCCCATCATCGCCACCTACCTGCTCAAGACGGGCAAAGGCGAGCCGTGGCACATCGTCGGCTACATCCTGTTCGCCTCCCTCGTCTCGGCCGTCAGCGTGGCCATGATCGGCAGGGGCGGCTCACAGCCGGACGGCCGCATGAAGACGGCGCACGCGCGCTAGGCGACATCGCGGCGTAAAAAAAGGCAGGCCTCTTGCGAGCGCCTGCCTTGTTTGTTCAAGCTACAGCTTAGATAACAACTGTTTGATGCTCGTCGCCGTTACGGGCGCGGATGGTGCCGATGCGCGAGACGGTTTCGCCGGCCGCTTGCAATTGCGCGATGGCGGCGTCGGCGTTTTCCTGCGAAACGATGACGGTCATGCCGATGCCGCAGTTGAAGACGCGGTGCATCTCGGCATCAGCCACGCCGCCGTGCTGTTGCAGCCACGTGAACAGCGGCGGCATGGTCCATGCCTTCGAGTCCAGTTCGGCCACCAGGCCAGGCTGCAGCACGCGCGGGATGTTTTCCACCAGGCCGCCGCCGGTGATGTGCACCATGCCCTTGACTTCCATGGCATCCATCAGCGCCAGCAACGGCTTGACGTAGATGCGCGTCGGCTGCATCAGCACGTCGGCCAGCTTACGGCCATGGAAGTCGCCTTCCAGGTCCGGCTTCGCCACTTCGATGATCTTGCGCACCAGCGAGTAACCGTTCGAGTGCACGCCCGACGAGGCCAGGCCCAGCACCACGTCGCCCGGGGCGATCTTGGTGCCGTCGATGATTTTCGATTTTTCCACGGCGCCGACGGCAAAGCCTGCCAGGTCGTATTCGCCGGCCGGGTACATGCTCGGCATTTCAGCCGTTTCGCCGCCGATCAGCGCGCAGCCAGCCTGTTCGCAACCTTGGGCGATGCCCTTGATGACGTCGGTGGCGATCGCCACGTCCAGCTTGCCGCAGGCAAAATAGTCGAGGAAGAACAGCGGTTCGGCGCCTTGCACGAGGATGTCGTTCACGCTCATGGCGACGAGGTCGATGCCGACCGTGTCATGGCGGTTCAGTTCGAACGCCAGGCGCAATTTCGTGCCCACGCCGTCGGTGCCCGAGACTAGCACCGGTTCCTTGTACTTCTTGCTGATTTCAAACATGGCGCCAAAACCGCCCAGGCCGCCCATCACGCCTTCGCGCAGGGTGCGCTTGGCAAACGGCTTGATTGCTTCGACTAAAGCGTCGCCTGCGTCGATATCGACGCCAGCGTCACGGTAGGAAAGGGAAACATTAGAAGTCTGGTTCATGGTGTGGTGGCAGCGGAGGCGGTAAAATAGAAGGCGGATACCCGCCGGCACGCGCGCGCAAGCATGTTTTTCAACATCGTGCGGCAGGGCGCCAGCGGGTGAATTCGGTCGATCAAGACGCTATTTTATCAAACTGCCCCGCCATTTCGTAATTAACTGCCTTTTTTTAACGCAACAGCACAAACTACATGCCATTCGCCATCACCGCCGAACAGAAGCAAACAGCATTTTGGATCGCGGTCTGGCTGGCATTCTTGCTGCTGCTCGTCAGCCTGGGCCCCATCCTGACGCCCTTCCTGGCGGCCGCCATCCTCGCCTACGTGCTCAATCCCGGCGTGGACCGCTTGCAGCGCCTGCATTACCGGCGCTTTTACGTGCCCCGTCCGCTGGCCGTGCTGGTCGTCGTAGTGTTGTTTTTCCTCGCCATCACGGCGCTCGTGCTGATCGTCGTGCCTGTGTTGCAAAAGGAAATCCCGCTGCTGCAGGCGCAGATTCCGCAATTCCTGAGCAAGGCGAACGAGTTCCTGGCGCCGAAACTGCGCGACCTGGGCATCCGCGTGCGCCTGGATGGCACGGGCATCAAACGCATGCTGAGCCAGCAGATGGCCACCAGCGGCGATGAAATCTGGAGCACCGTGCTGGCCTCGGCCCGTATCGGCGGCACGGCCGTGCTGGGCTGGCTGGCCACCGTGGTCTTGATTCCCGTGGTGCTGTTCTACCTGTTGCTGGACTGGCATCCCATGCTGGCGCGCATCGCCGGCGCCGTGCCGCGCCGCTGGGTGGGCCGCACGGTGGGCATGGCGCAGGAAGTCGACACCCTGCTGGCGCAATACCTGCGCGGCCAGTTGCTCGTGATGCTGGTGCTGGCGACCTATTACTCGGTGGCGCTGGCCATCGCCGGTTTTGAAGTCGCATTGCCTGTGGGCATCATCACGGGTTTGCTGGTGTTCATCCCCTACCTGGGCTTCGGCCTGGGCCTGATGCTGGCGCTGATCGCCGCCCTGCTGCAGTTTGCCGACTGGAGCGGCGTCATCGCCGTGGCCGTCATCTATGGCTGCGGCCAGGTCATCGAAGGCTTTTTCCTCACGCCGCGCCTGGTGGGCGAGCGCATCGGCTTGAACCCGCTGGCCGTGATCTTCGCCTTATTGGCTTTCGGACAATTGTTCGGTTTCGTCGGCGTTTTGCTCGCTTTACCCGCTTCTGCCGTCCTGATGGTCGCTTTTAAGCATCTAAGACGCCACTACCTCTCCAGCAGCTTCTATAATACCTAGTAAAAGCGGATATCATATCAACCTAGCAATACCACGATGCACATGCAGTAATGAAAAACAGGACAAGGCGTACGCCATGAAACAACTGGTGCTCGATTTAGGCACAGACCAGGCGCACAGCCTCGATACCTTCGAGGTGGGACAGAATGCCGAAGTGGCGCAGCTGATGCGCCAGTTCGCCGCGCGCACCTCGCGCGAACATTTTGCCTACCTGTGGGGCGAACTGGCCGCCGGCAAGAGCCACCTGCTCAAGGCCCTGGCCAGCACCGAGCGCGCGCGCTACATTTCGCCGTTCTCGATCGAGTCCGAATTCGTGTATTCGCCCGACGTGGATTTGTACCTGCTCGACGACTGCGAAAAGCTGTCGCCGCTGGCGCAGATCGACGCCTTTGCCCTGTTCAATGAAATCCGCGCCAACAAAGCCTATATGGTGTGTAGCGGCGCCGTGCCGCCCGCCGTGCTGCCCGTGCGCGAAGACTTGCGCACGCGCATGGGCTGGGGCCTGATCTACCAGATCCACGGCTTGACGGACGATGAAAAAATCGCCGCCCTGACCCAGGCGGCCACCACCCGCGGCTTGACCTTGTCGCCCGGCGTGTTACCCTATCTGCTGTCCCATTTCCGGCGCGACATGCGTTCGCTGTCGACGATGCTGGACTCTCTCGACCTCTACTCCCTTGAAACCCAACGCCCGATCACCTTGCCATTGTTGCGCGAGTTGCTGCAGGCGGAAGCGAAAGAATGATGAATCTGGCCCTGTTTGACCTCGACCACACCCTGCTGCCCATCGACTCGGATCACGAGTGGGGCGAATTCCTGGTACGCATCGGTGCCGTGGACGCCGCCGAATTCACCCGCCGCAACGACGAATTTTTCGCGCAATACCAGGCCGGCACGCTCGATCCGGTGGAATACCTGGAATTCTCGCTCGGCACCCTGGCGCAATTCCCGCGCGAACGCCTCGAAGCGCTGCACAAGCAGTTCATGGCCGAAGTGGTCTTGCCGGCGATCCGCCCCGAAGTCGTGGCGCTGATCAAGCAGCACCAGGACGCGGGCGACCTGCTGGCCATCGTCACGGCCACCAACCATTTCATCACCAAACCCATCGCCGATGCACTGGGCGTCGAACACCTGCTGGCCGCCATGCCCGAATATGACGCTCAAGGCAATGTCACGGGCAAGCTGCTGGGCACGCCGACCCTGGGCGCGGGCAAGCTGACCCACACCCACGCCTGGCTGGAAAAGATGGGCAAGGAACTGGGGCAGTTCGAGCGCAGCTATTTTTACAGCGATTCGCACAACGATATTCCCTTGCTGTCGGTCGTGACCCACCCTGTCGCGACCAATCCCAACACCGCTTTGAGCGCACACGCATCCCTCCACGGCTGGCCATCACTCCACTTATTCAATGATTAAAAAATTCATCCGCAAGATCCTCGGCGTTAAAAAAGAGGCAGCGCGCGACACCACGGCACCCATCGTGCTCGGTCCCGCGCAACACGGAATCGACCCGAAACTGGTATCGTCGAATGCCATCCGCGTCACCAGCAGCCTGCAGGAAGCGGGCTTCGCGGCCTTTGTCGTCGGCGGCGCCGTGCGCGACCTGCTGCTGGGCGTCAAGCCCAAGGACTTCGACATCGCCACCAACGCCACGCCGGAACAGGTCAAGCGCTTGTTCCGCCGCGCCTTCATCATCGGCAAGCGCTTCCAGATCGTGCACGTGATGTTCGGCCAGGATTTGCTGGAAGTGACGACCTTCCGCGGCGCCGGCGCCGATTCCGCGCCCAAGGATGAACATGGCCGCGTCCTGCGCGACAACACCTTCGGTTTGCAGCACGAAGACGCGCTGCGCCGCGACTTCACCATCAACGCCATGTACTACAACCCGGCCACGCAGGAAGTGCTCGATTACCACGGCGGCGTGGAAGACATCCGCGCCAAGACCCTGCGCATGATCGGCAAGCCGGAAGAGCGCTACCGCGAAGACCCCGTGCGCATGCTGCGCGTGGTGCGCTTCGCCGCCAAGCTGAAATTCACCATCGAGCCGCACACGGCCGCGCCGATTCCCGTCATGGCGCCGCTGATCAACAACGTGCCGGCGCCGCGCGTGTTCGATGAAATGCTGAAACTGCTGATGAGCGGCCACGCGCTGGCCTGCCTGCAGCAGCTGCGCAAGGAAGGCTTGCATCACGGCCTGCTGCCGCTGCTCGACGTGGTGCTGGAGCAGCCGCTGGGCGCGAAATTCGTCACGCTGGCGCTGGACGCCACGGACCAGCGCATCGCCGCCGGCAAGACCGTCTCGCCGGGCTTCCTGTTTGCCTCGCTGCTGTGGCACCAGGTGCTGGAAAAATGGACGGCCTACCGCGCCGCCGGCGAGTCGACCATCCCCGCGCTGCACCTGGCGGCCGACGACGTGCTCGATTCGCAGACGGAAAAACTGGCCTTGCAGCGCAAGATCGGTTCCGACATGCGCGACATCTGGTCGATGCAGCCGCGCTTCGAACGCCGGGTCGGCAAGGCGCCGTACAAGCTGCTCGAGCACCTGCGCTTCCGCGCCGGCTACGACTTCCTGCTGCTGCGCTGCGCCTCGGGCGAGATCGACGCGGACATCGGCGAATGGTGGACGGCCTTTTATGAAGGCGACGAGGAAACGCGCGAAGCGCTGCTCGTCAGCGCCAATGCCGCACCGGGCGCCGTCAAGAAGAAGCGCCCGCCGCGCCGCAGCACGCGCAGCAAGACGGGCACAGGCGGCGGAAGCACCACCACCGGCAGCAGCGGCGAATAATGTCAGTGATCGCTTACATCGGCATCGGCGCGAACCTGGGCGACGCGCGCGCCAACGTGCAGGATGCGATCGCGCGCCTGGCGCGCCTGCCCGGCGCCAGCTTGCTGGACGCCTCGGCCAGCTACCGCACGGCGCCCATCGATTCCAGCGGCGACGACTACATCAACGCCGTGGCGCGCATCGCGACCACCCTGCCTGCGGAGGAACTGCTGCAGGCCCTGCACGCCATCGAGGCGGCGCACGGACGCGAACGGCCTTACCGCAATGCCCCGCGCACCCTGGACCTGGACTTGCTGCTGTACGGCGATGCACAGATCGCCAGCGCCACCCTGACGGTGCCCCATCCGCGCCTCACCGAGCGGGCCTTCGTGCTGGTGCCGCTGCTGGCCCTGGCGCCGGCCATCGTCGTGCCCGGCCTCGGCCCGGCGCAAGGCTACCTGGCGGGCGTGGCCGACCAGACGATCAGCCAGCTCTGAGCGCCATGCGGCATTGCTCTACAATGCCGCCCCTGCACGCCGCCATATAAAGTACTACACTAGCGGCGTCGCAATAGCATCACCCCCCATTCACTCTAGAGAATACCTATGTCCGCTTATTTGCAAGGAACAGATCTGGCCGCAAAAGACAAGGCCGCCACACCGGCGCCGGCGCCATCCAAGCCTGTCGCCAACAAGGCCGTGACCATCCACACCCTGGCCACGCTGCGCGCCGCCGGCGAAAAGATCACCATGCTGACCTGCTATGACGCCAGCTTCGCGTCGCTGATGGACCGCTGCGGCGTGGAGATCCTGCTGATCGGAGATTCGCTCGGCATGGTCTGCAACGGCCTGAACTCCACTCTGCCCGTCACCGTGGCCGAACTGGCCTACCACACGGCGTCCGTGGCGCGCGGCAGCAAGTCGGCCATGATCCTGTCCGACCTGCCGTTCGGCGCGTACGGCACGCCTGAAACGGCTTACGCCAACGCCGTCATCCTGATGCAGGCGGGCGCGCACATGATCAAGATCGAAGGCGGCGCCTGGCTGGCCGAGACCGTCCGTTTCCTCACCGAGCGCGGCATCCCCATCTGCGCCCACATCGGCCTGACGCCGCAATTCGTGCACCAGCTGGGCGGTTATAAAGTGCAGGGCAAGAGCACGGAAAGCGCCGCCGAACTGAAAAACGACGCGCTGGTGCTGCAAAACGCGGGCGCCGCCATCGTGCTGATGGAAGCCATGCCGTCGCAGCTGGGCAAGGAAGTGACCGACATGCTGTCGATCCCCACCATCGGCATCGGCGCCGGTCCCGACTGCTCAGGCCAGGTCCTCGTCATGCACGACATGCTGGGCGTCTTCCCAGGCCGCAAGGCGCGCTTCGTGCGCAACTTCATGGAAGGCGCGGCCAGCATCGACGACGCCGTCACCGGCTATGTGAAGGCCGTCAAGGATGGCAGCTTCCCGGCGCTGGAACACTGCTTCTGATTGTGCTTAGCGAGCCACTGATTGGCGCTTTAGTCCGCAAATAAAATCTGGGTCAGACCCGTCGGGTCTGACCCAAGCTTTTAAGACAACAATTCCTCTATCCCACCTGTATCCACGTCGTCTTCAACTCCGTGTACTTGTCCAGCGCGTGCAATGACTTGTCGCGCCCGTTGCCCGACTGTTTATAACCGCCGAACGGCACGGTGATATCGTCGCCGTCGTACTGGTTGACGTGCACGGTGCCCGCGCGCAGGGCGCGCGCCGTCTGGATGGCCTTGCTGATGTCCGAGGTCCACACGGCCGCCTGCAGGCCGTAGGGCGTGGCGTTGGCCTGCTTTACCGCCTCGGCGATATCCGTAAAGCCCAGCACGGACAAGACGGGGCCGAAGATCTCTTCGCGCGCGATCGTCATGCCGGCATCCACGCCGAAGATGGTCGGCTGCACGTAGTAGCCGCCCGTATCTACGCGCACGGCCTCGCCGCCGCCGAGCAGCTGCGCGCCTTCGCTCTTGCCGGACGCGATATAGCCCATCACCGTTTGCATCTGCGTGGCGTCGACGATGGCGCCCATGACGGTGGCTTCATCGAGCGGATCGCCCGGCTGGAAGCGGGGCAGCATGGCCAGCGCCTTGGCGAGGAATTTTTCCCTGATCGATTCTTCCACGAACAGGCGCGAAGGCGCATTGCAGCTTTCGCCCTGGTTGAAGAAAATGGAGCCGACGGCGGCCGCCACGGCCTTGTCCAGGTCAGGGCAATCGGCACACACGATGTTGGCGGACTTGCCGCCCAGTTCCGTCCACGCCCGTTTCAGATTCGACTGGCCCGCCATCTGCACGATCAGTTTCCCCGTGCGCGTGGAACCCGTAAAGCCGATGCAATCGACATCCATGTGCAGCGCCAGCGCGGCACCGGCCTCATTGCCGTAGCCTGGCAACACGTTGAAGACGCCCGCCGGCACGCCCGCTTCCAGCGCGATGTCGGCCAGGCGCAGGGCCGTCAGCGGCGATTTTTCCGACGGTTTCAATATCACGCTGTTGCCGGCCGCGAGGGCGGGCGCGATCTTCCAGGCGGCCATGATCATCGGGTAATTCCACGGCACGATGGCGGCGACGACGCCCACCGGTTCGCGCGTGATCAGGGCCAGGCTGTTGGCGGGCGTCGGGGCGATTTCATCGTAGACCTTGTCGATCGCCTCGCCATACCAGCGCAGGCAGTTGGCCGTGGCGCCCACGTCCACGCTCTGGCTGTACTTGATCGGCTTACCCATGTCCAGGGTTTCCAGCAGGGCCAGCTCGGGACCGTATTTCTGCACCAGGTCGGCGAACTTGATCAATACCCGCTTGCGCTGCGCCGGCGACTTGCCGGCCCAGCGGCGGTCGTCAAAGGCGGCGCGCGCGGCCTGCACGGCCGCCTCCACGTCGGCGCCGTCGCAGCGGGCCACCTGCCCCAGCAAGCGCCCATCGATGGGCGACAGGTTGTCGAAAGTCTGGCCGGACCTGGCCCAGGCGCGCTCGCCGTTGATGAAGGCGCGGCCATCGATCTTGATCTCTGCGGCCCGTGCATGCCAACTGGTGTTTTCCGTCATGGTCGTCTCCTGTGTCAGTTTACAAGCAGCTTACTCCTGGTCCGCCGAATACGCCGCGGACATCTGCTTGCGGCGTCTGCGGTCGGCGCGCGCCAGCATCACGGCATACACGATCACGGCAATCGTCACGACGAGGATGGTCAGCGCGGCGATGGCATTGACGCGCGGATCGAGCCCCAGGCGCGCGCGCGAGAAGATCACCAGCGGCATCGTCGTCGAACCGGGGCCGGACAGGAAAGCGGAGAGCACCACGTCGTCGAGCGACAGGGTAAATGTCAGCAGCCAGGCCGAGGCCAGCGCTTGCGTGATGTTCGGCAGGGTCACGAGGAAGAACACCTGGTGCGCGCGGCAGCCCAGGTCCATGGCCGCTTCCGCCAGGGACTTGCTCATTTCCTGCAGGCGCGATTGCACCACCACGGCCGCATACGCCATGCCCAGCAAGGTGTGGCCGAGCCAGATGGTCAGCACGCCCCGCTCGGGGAAGCCGAAGACCTTTTGCATGGACACCAGCATCAGCAGCAGGGACAGGCCGATGATCACTTCCGGCATCACCAAAGGCGCGCTGACCATGGCGGAAAACACCGTGCGGCCGCGGAAGCGCTGGTAGCTGGTCAAGGCGAAGGCGGCAAACGTGCCGAGGATGACGGACGAAGTGGCCGACAGGAAGGCGATTTTTAATGACAGGCCGAAGCCCGAGATGATTTCCGCATCGCTCATCAACTCACTGTACCAGCGCAGCGAAAAGCCGCTCCACACCATGTCCTGGCGCGAGCTGTTGAACGAAAAGACGATCAGCACGATGATGGGCAGGTAAAGGAACAAATAGCCCAGCGAGAGCCAGCCGCGCCCGAACCAGCGCTGCAGGAAGGTACGTCCGTTCATGTGCGCTCCTCCGCGTCCTGGTCGGTCTTGTATTTGTTAAAAACGGCCATCGGCACGAGAATCAGCAGGATCACCAGCACCGTCACCGACGAAGCCATGGCCCAGTCATTATTGGTGAAGTACTCATCCCACAGCACGCGGCCGATCATCAGGGTTTCCGGGCCGCCCAGCAGCTCGGGAATCACGTATTCGCCCACGGACGGAATGAACACCAGCATGGCGCCGGCGATGATGCCCGACTTCGACAGGGGCACGGTGATGCGCCAGAACGCCTGCAAGGGCGTGGCGCCCAGGTCGGCCGCCGCTTCCAGGAAGCGCACGTCCATTTTCACCAGGTTGGCGTACAGGGGCAGGATCATGAACGGCAGATAGGCATACACCATGCCAACGACCAGCGAGAACGAGGTATTCATCATGTGCAGCGGTTCGCTCACCACGCCCAGCGCGATCAAGAGATCGTTGAGCAAGCCGTGGTTGGCCAGGATGCCCTTCCACGCATACACGCGCAGCAGGAACGAGGTCCAGAACGGCAGCATCACCAGCATCATCAGCACGGGGCGGATGGCCGGCCTGGCGCGCGCCATGAAGTAGGCGAACGGATAACCGATGAACAGGCAAATGGCCGTGGTGATGGCCGCGTACTTGATGGAACTGAGGTAGGTGAGCAGATACAGTTCATCGGCGGCGATGAACAGGTAGTTGGCGATTTTCACCTTCAGCACGACGATGCCGTCGACGTACGACAGCAGGCCGCCGAACGGGCTGCCGGCCGTGTCCATGTCGGACAGGCTGATGCGCAGCACGATCAGGAACGGTACCAAAAAGGCGGCCGTCAGGAACAGCGCGGGCACGGCGATGACGGCGGTGCGCCCAGTGACCCAACGCAGGGTGACGAGCTTGCGCAGCGATTGCAGAATGGACGTCATGATGGCCTCAGCTGGTCAGCACGACGATGTCGGCGCCATCCCACCACACCCACACGCGCTGTTCGCGCTCGAGGCGCGCGGCGTCGTGGCGGGCCGCGTTGGTGCGCGAGACTTTCACCACCGTGCCGCTGTCGAGGCGCACGTGGTAGCTCGTTTCATTACCAAAATACGCCATGGCGACGATCACGCCCTGGGCGCAGTTGTAGCCGTGTTCCGCTGGCGAAGCCCGCTCTTCCAAAGCGGGCGGCGCGATCTGGATGCCGATCTTTTCGGGGCGCACGGCCACCGAGACATCCATGCCCAGATTGCCCGTGATGCCATGCGCGACATAGTGGCGGCCGTCGGGCGTGTCGATGATCACGTGATCGGGTTCGTCTTCCGTGATGCGGCCATCGAACAGGTTGACGCTGCCGATGAAGTCGGCGACGAAGCGGCAATTCGGCGTCTCGTAGATTTCACCGGGCGCGCCCACCTGCAGGATGCGCCCTTCGCTCATGACGGCAATGCGCGTGGCCATGCTCATGGCCTCGTCCTGGTCGTGCGTGACCATCACGCACGTCACGCCTACCTGCTCGATGATGTTGACCAGTTCCATCTGCGTGCGTTCGCGCAGTTTCTTGTCGAGCGCGCCCAGCGGCTCGTCGAGCAGCAGCAATTGCGGACGCTTGGCCAGGCTGCGCGCGAGCGCCACGCGCTGCTGCTGCCCGCCCGACAGCTGGTGCGGCTTGCGCTTCGCGTATTGACCCAGCTGCACCAGCGCCAGCATCTGCTCGACCCGCGCCGCCACTTCCGCTTTCGGCAAGCCGTCGCGGCGCAGGCCGAAGGCGATGTTGTCCCACACGGACAGGTGGGGGAACAGCGCGTACGACTGGAACATCATGTTGATGGGCCGCTGGTGCGGCGGCACGTCGACGATGCTGTTGCCCGCCAGGGCGATGCGCCCCGAGGTCGGCGTCTCGAAACCGGCCAGCATGCGCAGCAGGGTCGACTTGCCGCAACCTGAACTGCCCAGCAGGGCGAAGATCTCGCCCTTGTTGATCGTCACGGAAATGCCATCGACGGCGCGCACGCCATCGAACTCCTTGACCAGCTGATCAATCAGCAAGAAAGGCGCTTGGGCGTCGCTGGCCGACGCGGCAGGTGTTGCTATCGTCATGTGTGGGTAGCTTCTGGGTAAGAGGGTGTCAAAATGAAAAACTGGCCACTACAAGAGCGGCCAGGATGGAAGTTTAGCGGAACTGCCGCGATTCTGGTCCAAAAAACTTGAGTTAGCGTCTATTTGGGTGAAAAACTGACACCAACCCAAGAGCCAACCCCGGGGTCGTACCCTGAGGGTACGACCCCAGCCCTTGCGTTTGGGTTCAGCCAGAACCTACACCCAGCCCTTCGCCTTCACCTCGTCATATGTCTTGTCCAGGCACAGCCGTATCAGCGCCACCATCTCATCGATCTGCGCCCGCGTCATGACCAGGGGCGGGGCGACGATCATGCGTTCGCCCACGGCGCGCATGATGACGCCGTTGTCGAACATGTGGCCGCGGCAGATCATGCCCACGCCCTGGCCCTCGTCGAACAGCTCGTTGTCGTGCACGGTGGCGCCCTTCTTGCGCACCAGGTTCAGGCCCGCGACGAGGCCGCAGCTGTCCGCATAGCCGACCAGCGGATGTTCGCCCAGGCTGGCGAAGCACTGCTTCAGGTACGGTCCCGTATCGTCGGCCACCTTCGCCACCAGCTGCTCTTCCTCGATGATGCGGATGTTTTCCAGCGCGGCCGCACAGGCGACGGGGTGACCGGAATACGTGAAACCGTGCGTGAATTCGCCGCCCTGTTCGATCAATACCTTGGCCACCCTGTCGCCCACCAGCACGCCGCCCAGCGGCACATAGCCCGAGGTGACGCCCTTGGCAAACGTGATCAGGTCGGGCTTGATGCCGAACAGCTCGGAGCCGAACCAGCGCCCCAGGCGGCCGAAGCCGCAGATGACTTCATCGGCGATCAGCAAGATGCCGTACTTGTCGCAGATGCGCTGGATCTCGGGCCAATACGTCGATGGCGGGATGATGACGCCGCCCGCGCCCTGTACCGGCTCGCCGATGAAGGCGGCCACCTTGTCGGCGCCGATCTCGAGGATCTTGTCTTCCAGCCAGCCGGCCGCCTTCAAGCCGAAGGCTTCCGGAGACAAGCCGTGGCCCGATTCCAGGTAATTGGGCTGGCCGATATGCGCGATGCCCGGTATCGGCAAGCCGCCCTGCGCATGCATGCCGTCCATGCCGCCCAGCGATGCTCCCGCCACCGTGCTGCCGTGATACGCGTTGTGGCGGCTGATGATGGTGTGGCGCTCCTTGTAGCCGAGGATATCCCAGTAGCGGCGCACCATGCGCAAATTCGTGTCGTTGCCTTCCGAGCCGGAACTGGTGAAGAACACGTGCTGGAACTGCGGCGGCGATATCTGCGCCAGCTTGGCCGCCAGCTGCGCGGCCGGCACGTTCGTCGTGCCAAAGAAGCTGTTATAGAAGGGCAGCGTCTCCATCTGTTTGTACACGGCTTGCGAAATCGACGTGCGGCCATAGCCCACGTTCACGCACCACAGGCCCGACATGCCGTCGACGATCTTCTTGCCCTGGCTATCCCACAGGTAGACGCCGTCGCCGCGCACCATCACCCTGGCGCCCTTGCTTGCCAGGTCCTGGAAGTCGGTGAACGGATGCAGGTAGTGGGCCGAGTCCATCTGCTGGATGGCGGCCGTGTCGTACACCTGCGGCGCCGCATTCTTTTGCGCCACGGACGATACAAAAGCGGCGCTCGGCGCCAGCGGATTGTTGGATGTGCTCATAGGTGATCCTTTATACGTGCAGTAAGAGATGCTCGCGCTCCCACGGACTGATGACGGTCATGAATTCCTGGTGCTCGAGGTCCTTGATCGCCGCATACACGTCGATGAAGCGCTCGCCCAGCACCGTGCGCAGCTTGTCTTCCGCGCGCAGCAGCTGCAGGGCCTCGGGCAAGCCTTGCGGCAGCTCGAATTTCATGTCGTAGGCGCTGCCCACCATCATCGGCGTCGCTTCCAGCTGTTCCGTCATGCCGAGATAGCCGCAGGCCAGGGTGACGGCCAGGGCCAGGTAGGGATTCGCGTCGGCGCCGATGATGCGGTTTTCCACGCGGCGGTCCTGCACGCCCGACTCGGGCACGCGGAAGCCCACCGTGCGGTTGTCCAGGCCCCACTGGATGTTGATCGGCGCGGCCGTGTGGCGCACGATGCGGCGGTAGGAGTTCACGTAGGGCGCGACGATGGCCATGGCCGACGGCATGTAGCGCTGCAGGCCCGCGATGTAATGCTTGAAGATGGGCGCGGCCGAACCGTCCTCGTTGCTGAAGATGTTCAGGCCCGTCTTCGCATCGACGACGCTCTGGTGCACGTGCATGGCGGAACCCGGCTCGCCCGCCATGGGCTTGGCCATGAAGGTGGCGTACATATCGTGTTTTAACGCTGCTTCGCGCAAGGTGCGCTTGAAGAAGAAGACCTTGTCGGCCAGGCCCAGCGGATCGCCGTGCAGGAAGTTGATTTCCATCTGTCCCGCGCCGATTTCATGGATCAGGGTATCGACGTCAAGGTTCATCAGTTCGCAGTAATCGTAGATATCCTCGAACAGCGGGTCGAATTCGTTGACGGCGTCGATGCTGTACACCTGGCGACTCGTCTCGGCCCGGCCGCTGCGCCCGATGGGCGGTTTCAATGGCAAGTCGGGGTCCGTGTTTTTCGCCGTCAGGTAGAACTCCAGCTCCGGCGCCACCACGGGTTTCCAGCCCTTGTCCGCATACAGTTTCAGCACGCGCCGCAGCACGGAGCGGGGAGCAAAATCGACCAGCGCGCCATCGGCAAAATAGCAGTCGTGGATGACTTGCGCGGTGGGGTCCGTAGCCCACGGTACCATGGTGATGGTGGTGGGATCGGCCTTTAAAATCATGTCGCGGTCGGTGCTGGAAATGGCGCGATCATAGCCGCCATCGTCGACCGGGTAATTGCCCGTCACCGTCATGCCCAGTACCGCCTCCGGAATGCGCATGCCGCGTTCCTGGGTGAATTTCCCGCGCGGCAGGATCTTCCCCCGCGCCACGCCCGTCAAGTCGGGGACCAGGCATTCGATTTCCGTGACGCGCTTTTCATTGAGCCACAAATCCATATCCGTATAAGTGAAATTTTCGCGTATTGCCATGTTTCCCTCTCGCTGGTCTTGATCAAACACCGCGTACTGCGGGCGGTGCGCCTGTCATTCTGTCTTTCCGTGCTGCTCCTGGTAGTCGCGGCAAGCCTGGCCGAAGGCGCCGAACAGCCGCATGGACTGCGGATTGTCTTCCACCTGCCATTCCGGGTGCCATTGCACGGCCAGCGCAAAGCCGGCGGCGCTGGCCACCGTGTACGCTTCCACCAGGCCGTCGTCGGCTAGCGCTTCCACCAGCAAGCCATCGGCCAGCCGGGCGATGCCCTGGCCATGCAGGGAATTGACCATCATTTCGCTCTCGCCGCCCAGCAACCGTGACAGCACGCCGTCGGGCATCAGCTTGATGCGGTGCGCGGGCGCGTACTGGCGCGCCAACGGATCGAGCACGTTCTCGCGGTGGTCCTGCATGCCCGGCACCGCCTGCACGGCCTGGTGCAGGCTGCCGCCCAGGGCCACGTTGACTTCCTGGAAGCCGCGGCAGATGGCCAGCAGCGGCAGCTGGCGCGCCAGTGCGGCGCGGATCAGGGGCAAGGTGGTGGCGTCGCGCGCAGGGTCCTGCGGCAGGTCGGGATGCAGGATCTCTTCGCCATACAGGCGCGCGTCGACGTTCGAGGCGGAACCGGTCAACATGACGCCGTCGGCGATCCGCAGCGCCGCTTCCAGATCGGCGTCAGCGCCCAGGGCGGGCAGCAGCAGCGGCATGCAGCCGGCGCCGCGCAGCACGGCGTGCAGGTATTTGTCCTGCGCCATGTGCCAGGCGTGGCTGCCCAGCTGGCGCTGGCAGGCGGGAACGAGAACGATGGGATGGCGCATGGTGCTACCTCGCTGGCGTGACGATCCAATGACAGCGCCATGACAGCGCTGCCGCTCGCTTCACTGTACAGCAGAGCCGGTAGAGTCGGCCACACCGATGGACGTGGCCACTGGCGGCGCACATCGCCTACACTACGGCTTTGCAATATTGCCTTTATTAAAATCATCATATGCCCGTCCGGCGCCAAACACCAGCGCCGCGGGCACAGTTGCCTACTTTCCCATGCATCCATACCGCTTTCCCGCCCTCCCGAACACCTTTTCCACCGTGCGGGGGCAGCCATGAAGCACATGCCGTGGCGCGACTTCTTCGCCCTCGTGGTCAGCATCGGCGTGGTCGGCCTTGGACTGGGCGCTACCATGCCGCTCACCGCCCTGACCCTGCACCAGCGCGGCGTGGGCACGGACATCATCGGCATGATCACGGCCGTCAGCGCCCTCGGCATCCTGGCCGCCTCGCCGTTCGTCTCGGGCTGGGTGGGGCGTTTCGGCGCGCGCGCCACCATGCTGGGCGCCGTCTGGGTGGCCTCGCTGGCGACGATCGCCATGCAGTTCAGCGACCACCTGCTGGCGTGGAGCGTGTTGCGTTTCCTCTTCGGCGGCGCCATGGGCGTGCTGTTTACCATCGGCGAAGCATGGGTCAACCGCCTGGCGCCCGATAATTCGCGCGGCCGCGTGGTGGCCATGTACACCACCAGTTTTACCTTCTTCCAGCTGATCGGCCCCGCCCTCGTGGCCCTCTTCAACGACAAGATTGCGTGGAGCTTCGCCGCCTGCGGCCTGCTGTTTTTGCTGGCCGTGCCGGGCCTGATGCTGATCTCGAACAGCGGCCCGGAAAAGGAGCCGGAAGAACATGGCGTGAAATGGACCCTGATCCTGCCGCGCATGCCGATGATCGTGCTCGGCGCCGCCTTCTTCGCCCTGTTCGACACGCTGGCATTGAGCTTGCTGCCGCTGTATGCGATGGAGCACGGCATCGGCACGGACCTGGCCCTGCTGTCGGCCACCGTGGTGCTGGTGGGCGACACGGGCCTGCAATTTGCGCTGGGCTGGATGGCCGACCGCTTCGGCCGCGCCAGGGTCCACGCGGGCTGCGGCGTGGCCGTCTGCCTGCTGCTGCCGCTGCTGCCGTTCGCCGTCGGCACGCTGTGGCTGTGGTGGACCTTGCTGCTGTTGCTGGGCGCGGCGGCGGGCGGCATCTACATGCTGGCCCTGGTGGCCTGCGGCGAGCGGTTTACGGGCTTGTCGCTGACCAGCGCCAGCGCCATCGTCAACGCCACCTGGGGCGTGACCAGCGGCGGCGGCCCCCTGCTGACGGGCGTGCTGATGCAATCGGCGGGCGTAAACGCCCTGCCGGCCGTCATGTGGGTGTGCGCCGCCATTTTCGTGGGCAGCGCCGTGTGGGAACGCAGGAAGGGGATCGTGTAACGCGCTACTTTTTTTCCAGCCGCTGCCGCAGCTCTTCAGCCACCGGGTAGTCGGGATACGCCTGCCTGAATGCGGCCCACTCCTCGTGCGCCAGCGCGCCCTCGCCCGCCTTGAGCAGGGCGTCGATCTTCACCAGCCACACGGAAGCGTCGAGCTTTGCCGGCGGCGGCAGCGGCGCGGAGCGGGCCGCCACGGGAGCGGGCATGGCCAGCGCGCGCTGCACCGGCGCCTGGCGCTGCAGGCCGGCTTCCGCCTGCATGACGGCTTGCTGCTCGATTGCCGCAGCAGGCGCCGGTGGTGGCGGCGGCGCAGGAGGAGCCACGGGTACTGACACATGTGCTGGTACTGGCTCGGCCTGTGCCGGCGGCCTCGGTGCCGCCTTGGCCATGGCGCGCGGTGCTGGCGGTGGTGGCGCGGACTCCGTCGCAGGTACAGGGGCCGGTGCAGTTTCCCGCATCACCTCCTGCGTGACCGGTTCCCCGACCACGGGAAACTGCGCCGGCTTCGAGCCGAACCAGTCCACGCCGATCAGGTTTACCGTCAGCAGCACGGCAGCGGCCAGCCCCAGCGGAACGCGCCAGCGCTGCAGGTAGTCCGAAGATTTCTTGGCCGGCAGAGTGCGCAGCACGCCATCGGCACTGTCGTTGGCGGCCGCCGGCTGATGCAAGGCTTTTTCCGCGTCGGCCAGGATGGCCGCATCGAGCGCGCTGGAAGGCGCCGGCTGCGGCAGGCTGGCCAGCAGCGCGTTCAATTCCTCGTCATTCGGTTCGTCGTGATCGTGCGTATTCATGCCTGTCCTCCCGCGCCAGCGGCGCTGTCCAAGCCCGCGCGCAATTTCTGCATGGCGTAGCGCAGCCGGCTCTTGACGGTTTCCGCTTCCGCCCCCGTCACCGCGGCGATCTCGAGGATGCTCATGCCGCTGAACTGCTGCAGCACCAGCGCTTCCTTTTGCTCCACCGGCAGCACGGCGATGGCCGCATGCAGCCGCGCGTGCTGCTGTTTCTGCTCCAGCGACTGCGGCGGCGATGCGCCCTCGTCCGCCAGTTCGCCCGCGTCGCCGTGGTCCTGTCCTTCCCGCTGGCGCAGGAGGTCGATCAGGCGGTTGCGCGCGATCTGGTACAGATAGGTGCGAAACGCCGCCTGCGGCTGGTAGCCCGCGCGCGCCGCATGCAGGCTGGCCCAGGCATCCTGCACGATCTCGTCCACCCACGCGCGGCGCGGCGAACGCCAGGCCACGAAACGGTACAGGCCCTGGCTGTGGCGCCGGTACAGCTCGCGAAACGACGGCAGGTCGCCGGCGCTGTAGCGCAGCATCAGGTCTTCATCCGTCGCGGTCAATAAAGTGTCGGGCATGCGGACCAGTGTAGCCGAACTACGCGGCAGCGACAATTTCCCTGCGCCTTCAGCGTACAGTGGATGCAATGGGCGCATAGCTGACGCGGCGCACTTCGCGGATCTGTCCCTCCTTGAGCGCCCCTTCCACCAGTTCATAGCCGAGCAAGGCGAAGACGCGGCCCTGCAGGAACAAAGGACGCGCATTGCCGTACCAGTCCACGCACGACGCGCGGCAGCCGTCGTCCGGTGCCGGACCGGGCCGCGCCGCCAGCGCGCCCAGTTCCGTCAACTGCAGGCCGCTGTTGCGCAGGTACAGGACGGATGCGGCTGACTTGTTGAGGCCAGGCCGCTCGTCCGCGCCCAGGATGGGCAAGCCGATCAGGCCCTCGCCGGTCGCTTGCTGCTTGTAGAAAAAGCCGTGGCTGCGCGACTCGCCCTGCGCCGCGTCGGCGCGGATATAGCGCGTGGCGACCGCCACCTGCGCCCCCAGGCCGATGGTGCTGAAGTGCAGATCCCTGCCCTGCGCGCCGATCACCACGGCGTCATTGCCCAGCGCTTCGATGCGCTCCACGCCGTGCGGCAGCGACAAGGCTTGCACGCTGCCCGCATCGGCCCAGCGCACGGCATACAGGGGTTGGCGCGGCCAGGCCTGGTCGGCCTTGCGGCGTCCGGGATTGCCCGGATTGCCGTACAACAGATACGGCCCCACATAGCGGTTCTGCAGGCCGTAGCCGCCACCGCCGGGCAGGGGCCGGTAGCTGCTGGCCGGCGCACTGTCGCGGCCATCGGAAAACGTGGCCAATGGCACGCGCAGCAGGGCCATGTCGCCCCGGCCCCGCGCGCCATCCCACATCGCGTCGCCCTGGCCCTCGGCGCGCAGCAGGACGTTCAGGTGGCCATCCACGCTTTCGAGGAACGAGAACTGGTCGACGGGCGCCCCCGCCACCTTCAGGGCGCTGGGCGCCGAGCCGTCAAGGGGAATGCGGAACACGCCCGAGTCGCTGCCCCGGCGCGTGGTCCACACGAAAACGGATTCGCCCGAGACATAAAACACGCGCCCCTGCGGCCCCATTACGGCCGTCGCTTCGCAGCGCATGTCGCGCTGCGCCAAATCGCACACGGTGACCGTATGCAGGGTCAGACCAAAGCCTGGTTCGGGCTCTTCATCGGTGCGGTAGATGCGCGTGGCCGGGGCGATGCGCTTGAAGTCGGACGGTACGGCGTCGGGACGCCAGCGGCGCAGCGCGGGAAAGCCGCCGAACGGGTCACCCCGGCGCAAATTCAGCGACAGGGGCGAATAGAACACCAGCTTGCTGCCGATCAGGCGGCTCGCGTAATTGCGCGACGAATAATAATCGTTGGAGCGCAAGTGATACGTGGCGCGGTAGGCCAGCTTGCCATCCGCACCGATGTCGAACAGGCCGATCTCCGTGCCGCCACGGCTGTAGCTGTAGCCGATCACCACCACCGTGTCGCCATCGATCAGCATCTCGTCATACCAGCTGCCGGACGGGTCGCTGCCCGGCGCGAACGCGTCGAGCGAGGCGACGGGCTGCAGGGCATTGCCTCCCACCTGCACGGTGAACAGCTTGCCGCGCCGGAGCATCACCAGATGCTTGCCGTGCAGCTTGACGATGCCGCCTTCGTCCACGCCCGCCGTCTGCACATTGGTGACCGATTCGGCCGCCTCTGCCGATGCCGCCGGCGCCGGCGCGGCTTTCGCCACCATCGGCGCTGGCGCTGGCGGCGGCGCTGGCGCCGTCGCCATGTACTGCGCCGTGGCGCGCTGCAGTTTCTGCTGCTCCCGCAGCAAGGCCGCCTGGCGCGCCTGCAACTGCTGCAGGTAGGCGCTCAAGGCTTGCTCGCTGGCGAACGGCGCCAGGGTCTTGCGCGGCGCCGTGCCGGCGGCGTGGCTGCCTGCCGACAGCAGCAGGGACAGTATCAAGGTGATCTTGAGGGCGCTGGACATCGCTTCTTCTCCGGTTGGCTGGGGTGTCCAACATGAAACGCAGCGGCGCAGAAAAAAGGGTTAAATATGCGCAAAAATATTCACGCGGCTGCCGCCTTACTCAAAACCCCGTATGCGGTCGCCATTGAAATTCGGCAGGCGCCACTCGAAGTGCAGGGCCAGGAAGCGAAACAGAAAGCCCGCACCGATGGACGCCAGCTGCGCCACCGAGCTGTCGACCTTGAAGTGCAGCAGGCCGACGTACAGGGCGCCCGTGAACAGGGCCACGGTGGCATACACTTCGCGCTGCAGCACGAGGGGAATCTGGTTGCACAGGATATCGCGCAGCAGGCCGCCGAAGACGCCCGTGATCATCCCCGCCAGCACGACGATGGCCGGGTGCATCTTGGCCGACATGGCGATGTCGCAGCCGATCACGCAAAACGCCACCAGGCCCAGGCCGTCGACCAGCAAAAAGATGGCGCGCAGATGGTGCAGGTAGCGCGCGACAAAGGCCGTGACGACGGCCGCGCCGATGGTAAACAGCAGGTATTCGGGATGCGCGATCCAGCCCAGCGGGTAGTGCCCCAGCAGCACGTCGCGCACGGTGCCGCCACCGAGCGCCGTGACGGTGCCGATCATGCAGATGCCGAACAAGTCCATGCCGCGCCGCATGCCCATGATGGCGCCGGACATCGCTTCGGCGACAATCGCCACCAGGTAAATCGTATATAGCAGCATGGTCTTACTCTTCCGAAAATGATTTGAGAATTTGTTCGCGTTCGCGCGCTTCGCTCAGGGTGCGCGCTTCATTCGTGCCCGTGCTGGAGCCGCCATCGCCCGCTTCACCGTGCGCCATGCGCGTATCGGCACCGGCGCTGCCGCAGCCGACGCTGCTGTGGATAAAGGCGAAGTTATCCTTCAGGCAGTCGCCGGCCAGGTATTCGGCATACACATAGTCGCCATCGAGCAGGGCCAGGCCAGGCGGTTCGGCCAGCACCTGTTCGCGGCGGCCCTGCACGGCTACCTGCATGTAATCGCGCCAGACGGGCAGCGCCAGGGTGCCGCCCGTGGCATTGCCCAGGCTCCTGGGCTGGTCGTAGCCTAGCCAGACGACGGAGACCAGGCCCGAGGAATAGCCGGCGAACCAGGCGTCATACGCATTGTTCGAGGTGCCCGTCTTGCCGGCCGCGTCGCCGCGTCCCAGCGCCAGCGCGCCGCGTCCCGTGCCGCTCTTGACGACGTCGCGCAGCATGCTGTCCATGACGTAGGCATTGCGCGTGGAGATCACCTGCGTGCCCGGCGCCGGCGCGCCTTTGGCGCGTGGCGCCGCGTCGGAAAACAGCACTTCTCCGCTGCGGCTGCGCACTTCCTTGATCAGCTTTGGCGGCATCTGCATGCCGCCGTTGGCAAACACGGCATACGACTGCGCCAGCTGCAGCGGCGTGACGGCGCCCGCGCCCAGCGCCAGCGGGAGCGAGACGGGATTGCGCGCGCCCTCGAAGCCGAAGCGCGTGGCGTAGTGCTGCACGTAGCCGGGGCCGGCCGCCTGCATCAGGCTGACGGCCACCAGGTTTTTCGAGCGCACGAGGCCGCGCCGCACGCTGATGAAGCCTTCATAGTTGTTGCCGTAATTGCGCGGACGCCACGGCTGCGCGCCCGTTTCCCGCGGCAGCAGCAGGCGCTGTGTATCGTCCACGGCCGTGCCGGGAAAGTATCCCTTTTCCAGCGCCGCCGAATACACGAAAGGCTTGAAGCTGGAACCGGGCTGGCGGTAGGCCTGCATGGCGTGGTTGTAGTGGTTGCGGTAGAAATCGAAGCCGCCCGCCATGGCGACGATTTCGCCGCTGTGCGCCTCGACAGAAATGAGCGCGCCTTCCATCTCGGGCAGCTGGCTCACGAGCCAGCGCTTCTTTGCCGCGTCCTGCACCACGCGGATGACGCTGTTTTCCACGATGGCGCGCTTGCCGTCGAGCGGCAGCTTGCCGCCCAGGCGCGCGTCCGATGCCGTCAACACGATCTCGTCGCCATTGCGCAGCTGCGCCGTCAGCTGGCGCTTGCCGCTCGTCTCGACCTTGCGCACCAGGGCGGCGCGCACTTCTCCACTGTCCGGGTAGGCCGCCAGCTGGCGCGCCACGCTGTCTGCGGAGGCGGCCAGGCGCGCTTCCGGGCCGCGATAGCCGCGCCGCGCCTGCGCGTTCAATAGCCCATCGCGCAGCGACTTGTCGGCCGCCCGCTGCGGCGCCATGCGGATGGTGGTGGTCACGTCCAGGCCCATGCTGTAGGCGCCTTCGGGATAGCTTTGCACGATCAGCTGGCGCGCTTCCTCGACCGCATACGCGGCTGCATGCACGGAGCTGTTGCGGTCCTTGTTCAGGGCCAGTTTTTCCGCCACGGCCGCGTCGTATTCGGCCGGCGTGATGTAACCGAGTTCGCGCATGCGCTGCAGGATGTAATGCTGGCGCACGGTGGCGCGCTGCGGATTGGCCACGGGGTTGTAGGCCGACGGCGCCTTCGGCAGGCCGGCCAGCATGGCCGCTTCGGCGATGCTGACGTCGGCCAGCGGCTTGTCGAAATAGATGTTCGAGGCGGCGGAAAAGCCGTAGGAGCGCTCGCCCAGGTAAATCTGGTTCATGTACAGCTCCAGCAGCTTGTCCTTGCCGTAGTGCTGTTCCAGCTTGTAGGCGAGCAGCATCTCCGTCAGCTTGCGCTGCACGGTCTTTTCGCGCGACAGGAAGAAGTCGCGCGCCACCTGCATGGTGATGGTGCTGGCGCCCTGCGCATGGTGGCCCGTGACGACGTTGGCCAGGGTCGCGCGCGTCAAACCATAAAAGTCGACGGCGCCATGCTCGTAGAAGCGCGCATCCTCGATGGCCAGCAAGGCCTGGCGCATGCGCAGCGGGATCTCCTTCAGGGGCAGGAACTCGCGGCGCTCTTCGCCGTATTCGGCCAGCAGCTCGCCTTCGCTGGAGAAAATACGCAGCGGCAGCGCGGGCTTGTACTGGGCCAGGTGTTCGACGTCCGGCAAGTCCTGCCATGCCTGGCGCAGCCACCAGCCGCCCGCGAGGGCTGCGGACAAGCACAGGCCCAGGGTCAATCCCAGGCCGAATTTCAGGTTGCGCGCCAGTTTCGATGACGGCTTGCGGGGCTTTGTATCTTGCGCTTGTGCTTCCATGAGGTGATTCCCTTGCTGCCAGGAGGCCGCGCTGCATGCGCGTACGCGGCACTCCATCAAAGAGGCATTGTGCACTGCAACACACCCATCCTTATGAAAAGTAAGTATTATTTAGTATTGATAAATTTTTCTTATGTAAGGCAGTGGTCATGGATCTCAATCCCAAGCACACGGAAGCGTTCCGCGCCGTCGTCGAAACGGGCAGTTTCGAGCAGGCGGCGCTGCGGCTGCATCTGACGTCGCCGGCCATTTCGCAGAGGGTGCGGGCGCTGGAAAGCCAGCTCGGTAATGCCTTGATCGTGCGCAGCCGTCCCGCGCGCGCCACGCGCATGGGCCAGCGGCTGATGCAGTATCTGAAGCGGGCCAAGCTGCTGGAAGCGGATTTGCAGGCGGAGCTGGCGGTGCAGCAGGATGCCCCGCTGACCCTGGTGCTGGCGCTGAACGCCGATTCGATGGGCACGTGGTTCTTCCCCGCTCTGTCCGAGGTGCTGATACGCGAACGCGTGCTGCTGGACCTGACCGTGGAAGACCAGGACCACACGTACACCTTGCTGGAGACGGGCATGGCGATCGGCTGCATCAGCACGGAGCCGAAACCCATGCGCGGCTGTACGGCCGAACCGCTGGGCGTGATGCGCTACTGGCTGGTGGCCACACAAGCGTTCCGCCAGCAGTGGTTCGCGCACGGCCTGACGCGCAAGGCAGCGCGCACGGCGCCCGTCGTCGCCTACACGCGCAAGGACACCTTGCAGTCGTCGTTCCTGCAAGAGGCGCTGGGCTTGCCCGAAGGCGCCTACCCCTGCCATTACGTGCCGGGCGCCACCTCGCACTTCAACGCCATCCGCTACGGCCTCGGCTACGGCATGGTGCCGGAGTTGCTGCTGAAAGCGAACACGGATGGCGAGCTGGTGGAAATGCTCACGCCCAAGACACCCGCCGACGTCGCCCTGTACTGGCACACGTGGAAGGTGCAGTCGCCGCGCATGGAACAGCTGTCGCGGCAAATCATCGCGGCGGCACGCACCATGCTGAGATAATTATCGCTGCATGCCCCAGCGTTTCAAGGTCACGCGCTCCAAGGTGCGAAAGCCGATGTTTTCCACGATTAAACCGATGACGATGACGGCCGCCAGGCCGGCGAACACCTTGTCCGTGTACAGCTCGTTGCGGTTCTGGAAGATGTACCAGCCCAGGCCGCCCTGCCCCGAGGTGGTGCCGAATACCAGCTCGGCCGCGATCAGGGTGCGCCAGGCAAACGCCCAGCCGATCTTCAGGCCCGAGACGATGGACGGCAAGGCGCCCGGCACGAGGACGTGCAGCACCAGGCGCAAGCCATTCAAGCCGTAGTTGCGGCCCGCCATGCGCAGGGTCTCGGGCACGCCCTGGAAGCCCGCATACGTGTTCAAGGCCAGCGGCCACATCACGGAATGGACGATGACGAAGATCAAACTGGCGCGCCCCAGGCCAAACCACAGCAAGGCCAGCGGCAGCAAGGCAATCGCCGGCAAGGGATTCAACATGGCGGTCAGGGTTTCCAGCAGGTCGCGCCCGATGCGGCTCGATACGGCCAGCAAGGTCAGCACGAAGGCGGCCAGCACGCCCACCGCATAGCCCTGCAGCAAGACGACGAGGGACGCGGCCGTGCGCGTGAGCAATTCTCCGCTGGCGATGCCGCCGATGAACGCCTGCGCCGTCTGGATAAAGCTGGGCAGCAATAAATCGTTGTGCGTCCAGCGCGCCGCCCCTTCCCACAGCAGGGCCAGGCTGAGCAAAATCAAGACCTTGCGCCACAGCGCGTGCTGGCTCCAGCGCTGCCAGCGCGACAGCGGCCGTTCGACGATGATGCCGGCCGGCGGTGGCGCGGCGTAGACGAATTCCTGGCGGATGGGCGGCTCCAGCAGCGCGCTCATACGGCCTCCCGCTGCGCGCTGGCTGCCTGCGGGGCAGCAGTCGTTTCTTCATCGAACAGCAAGCCGTGGATGCGGCTGCTGGCAGCCTGGAATTCCGCGCTGCCCGCGCTGTGCAAGCCGAATTGATGGCTGTTAAGTTCAGCGCGCACCCGGCCCGGATGGGGCGACAGCAGCAGGATGCGGTTGCCCACGACCAGCGCTTCTTCGATCGAATGCGTGACGAACACAAGCGTGAAGCGCAGCTCTTCCCACAGGCGGCTCAGCTCTTCCTGCATCTTGCGCCGCGTCAAGGCGTCGAGGGCGGCGAACGGCTCGTCCATCAGCAGCACTTCCGGCTGCATCGCCAGGGCGCGCGCGATGGCTACCCGCTGCTTCATGCCGCCCGACAAGGTATGCGGATGGGCATCTTCAAAGCCGGCCAGGCCCACCTTGGCGATCCAGTGATGGGCACGCTCGCGGGCCGCCTGCTTGTCCAGCCGCTTGCTGGCAAGCAAGGGGAACATGACGTTTTCCAGCACGGTCTTCCATGGCGGCAACTGGTCGAATTCCTGGAACACGACGACACGGTCCGGCCCCGGTTGATGAATGGGCTGGCCCTGCATGGCGATGCTGCCGGCACGCGGCGCGACGAAGCCGGCCACGGCTTTCAGCAAGGACGACTTGCCGCAGCCCGATGGCCCCAGCAGTACGAAACGGTCGCCGCGGAACACGTCGAAACTGACGTCGTGCGTGGCGCGCACGGTGCGCTGTTCCGTGCGGTATTCCAGGCTGACATGTTTGACGCTGAGTAATGGTTGTAGAGCAACCGGAGGGCGTACGAGGTGAAAAGCGGGTGCATTCATGTCAGCCTCCTTGCGTGATGGCAGGGTCGTCAAAAAAGTAATCGCGCCAGCTGTCGGGCAAGTTGCGGATGGCGCTCACGCGGTGCAGAAATTGCGCCAGGCCATAGGTATTTTGCGGCGCGATCTTGAATTGCACTTGCGGATTGGCAAAGATTTTCAGCAGCAGATTGCGGTCCACCTTGCTCTTGTTCACCTTAATGTAGATGTCGGCCGCGCCTTGGCGGTTGCTGCTCGCGTACTGCGCCGCTTCGGCCAGGGCGGCGATGAAGGCGCGGTACGTCTTCGGATTGTCCTTGCGGTACTTTTCCGTCGCATACAGCAGGGTTGACGAGCTGGGTCCGCCCTGCACGTCATACGAGTTCAGGATGATGTGGGCGTTCGGATTCTGCGCCAGTTCCTGCTCCTGGAACGGCGAGTTGCCGAAATGGCCGCTCAATTCCGTGCCGCCGGCGATGATGGCCGCGGCCGCATCCGGATGCGGCAGGGTTTGCGTGATCTTGTCGAGGCGGGCAAATTCCTTGTCGCCCCACTGCTTCGCCACGGCCATCTGCAATATCCTCGCCTGGACGGAAACAGAGACGGCGGGCAAGGCGATGCGGTCCTTGTCCGTCAAGTCGGCCAGGGTTTTCACCTTGGGGTTGTTGCTGATCAAGTAGTAGGGAAAATTACCGAGCGAAGCCACGCCGCGCACGTTCTGCCGTCCCTTGGTGCGGTCCCAGATCGTCAGCAGCGGCCCCAGGCCCGCCCCCGCGATATCGATATTGCCCGACAACAAAGCGTCATTGATGGCCGGGCCGCCGGACAAGGTGATCCACTCGACTTTTACGTCCACGCCCTGCTGCTTGCCATGCTTTTCAATTAGCTTTTGTTCCTGCGCAATATTGAGCAGCAAGAAGGTGATGCCGTGCTGGCCCGCGATGCGGATCTGGCCTTCGGCCCGGGCCATGGGCATGGCCATGCACAGCACGGCAATGGTGGCGAGCAGGCGGCGGGAAAAGGTCAAGATCGGCAACATGGACACTCCTTGGGTCAGATCAACAGTCAAAAAATCAGTACGGCGCATCGCCTTCGATGGTTGTGCGGTAGAGTTTGCGGCGCTGGTTTGGCGGGCACCCCGTCGCCAGATGCATCAGGGAACGGTTGTCCCAGAACACCAGGTCGTGCGGCTGCCAGCGGTGCACATACAGGTGCTCGGGGCGCACGCTGTGGGCAAACAGTTCGTCGAGCACGGCGCGGCTTTCATCCTCGGGCAAGCCGACGATGCGCGTGGTGAAATGCTCGCTGACGAACAGGGCGCGGCGGCCCGTTTCCGGATGCACGCGCACGACGGGGTGCGTCACGGGTTTGACTTCATCGATCTGCGCCTGCGTCAGCGCGGGCCGCCATGGGTTGCGGCGGCGCAATTCCTCATACTGGCTCAAATAGCTGTGTTCGGCGCGGGCGCCGCGCACGGCGTGGCGCAGCCGGCAAGCTTTCCCACGCCAGGTGCATGTTGGCAAATACGGTATCGCCGCCCTCGTCCGGCAACTCTTGCGCGTGCAGCATGGAACCGAGGCTGGGCACTTCCTTGTACGACAGGTCGGAATGCCAGAAATGGCCCGCGTCGCCCAGGCCGATGGGCTGGCCATCTTCGACGATGTTCGAGATGATCAGCACCTCCGGCTGCGTGGGCAGCTGGAACTGGCGCAGCACGTGGATTTGCAGGGGGCCGAAGCGGCGGCTGAAATCGACTTGCTGCTGCGGCGTGATGCGCTGGTCGCGGAACACCAGCACATGATGGTCGAGGTGGGCGTGGTGCAGGCGCTGGAAGTCGCCCAGCGACAGCGGCTGCGACAGATCCAGTCCCAGCACTTGCGCGCCGAGCGGGGCATCGAATGTTTCGATACGGAACTGGCTGGAAGGAAACGCGGGTTTCAGGACGGCCGACATGGGAATTCGCCAAGAGTCTGGGGAAGTCCACTGTATGCCGGCCTGCTTCCCTTGCAAACGAAGCATTTACTATATGGATATGCGCGGCGCGTTGCGCCACGCTGCAACTGGCATCGGCCTGGCCAGGGATCTGGCGCGGTGCCGGCGTGGCTTACGCCGTTGCTTCGTAGCGGGCCAGGCGGGTCGCCATGCGCGGCGCCAGCTCATGGCCGGCCGTGACCGTCACTTCGAGGTCGTTCAGCAAGCCATCCTTCAAGCCGTAGACCCAGCCATGGACGCTGAGTTCCTGGCCCCGTTCCCACGCATCTTGCACGACGGTGGTCTGGCACACGTTCAAGACTTGCTCGACCACGTTCAGTTCGCACAGGCGGTCGCCGCGCTGGCGGCTGGTCAGCACGTCGCCCAGATAGCGCTCGTGCTTCTGGCCCACGTCCTGCACGTGGCGCAGCCAGTTGTCGACCAGGCCGATGCGCGTGCCCGTCATGGCCGCATGCACGCCCTTGCAGCCGTAATGGCCGACGATGATGATATGTTTGACTTTCAGCACGTCCACGGCAAATTGCAGGACGGACAGGCAATTGAGGTCGGAATGGACGACCACGTTGGCAATATTACGGTGCACAAACACGTCGCCAGGCGCCATGCCCAGCAATTCGTTGGCGGGCACGCGGCTGTCGGAACAGCCGATCCACAGGTATTCGGGCGAGGTTTGCGCTTCCAGGTTCTTGAAGAAGTTCGGGTCCTTCGCCACCATCGAGTCGGCCCAGCGGCGGTTACGCTGCAGCAGTTCCGCCAGGGCCGGGCCATTTTTCTGTTCGGTCATATCGCTCCCATGAGGTAAGTTCGGTTGAACAGCGCGCCGATCACGTGCGTTGGCGTGCGATGCGCGCAGATATTGAATCAACCTGGGTAAAAAAACGCCGGGATGTTTCAGCATCCCGGCGCATGGTATTACGTGTGCTTACTCAAAAAAATCCTTGACCTTATCTTTCCAGGTCTTGCTTTGCGGACTGTGCTTGGCACCGCCCTCGGTCGTCGACTTTTCAAAGTCACGCAGCAGGTCTTTCTGTTTTTCCGTCAGTTTCACCGGTGTTTCGATGGCCACGTGGCAGAACAGGTCGCCCGCGTAACCGGAGCGCACGCCCTTGATGCCCTTGCCTTTCAGGCGGAAGGTCTTGCCCGACTGGGTGCCTTCCGGGATCGTGAACGACACCTTGCCGTTCAGGGTAGGCACTTCGATTTCGCCGCCCAGGGCCGCCTTGGTGAACGAGATCGGCATTTCGCAATGCAGATCATCGCCTTCGCGCTGGAACACGGCGTGCGGCTTGATGTGGATTTCCACATACAGGTCGCCCGATGGCCCGCCATTCGTGCCCGGTTCGCCGTTGCCGGACGAACGGATACGCATGCCGTTGTCGATACCGACGGGAATTTTGACTTCCAGCGTCTTGTTGCGCTTGATGCGACCGGCGCCGCCGCATGGCGTACATGGGTCGGTGATGACCTTGCCGCTGCCATGGCATTTCGGGCAGGTTTGCTGGATGCTGAAGAAGCCTTGCTGCATGCGCACCTGGCCGTGGCCGCCGCAGGTACCGCAGGTGGTCGGCGAGGTGCCCGGCTTGGCGCCGCTGCCGTGGCAAGTGTCGCACTTGTCCCAACTCGGCACGCGGATGGTCGTGTCGAAGCCGTGAGCAGCTTGCTCCAGTGTAATTTCCAGGTTGTAGCGCAAGTCGGCGCCACGGTACACCTGCGGCCCCGCATTGCGGCTGCGACCACCGCCACCGCCAAAGATGTCGCCGAAGATATCGCCGAAGCTGTCGGCAAAGCCGCCCGCACCGCCGCCGAAGCCGCCGCCACCGCCCATGTTCGGATCCACGCCGGCGTGACCGTAACGGTCATACGCATCGCGCTTTTCCGGATTGGTCAGCATCTCGTAGGCTTCTTTGACTTCCTTAAACTTTTCTTCCGATTCCTTGCTATCCGGATTGCGGTCCGGATGGTATTTCATCGCCAGTTTACGGTAAGACTTTTTGATCTCTTCTTCCGAAGCATTTTTTGCGACACCGAGTGTCTCGTAAAAATCACGCTTTGCCATGTTGTCGGCACCTTGCAGTCTATCTACTGATGTAAAAATTACACGAAAAAGCCGAGTCGAGTGCTGCGCTAGGCGCAGCGACTCGGCTCGGCCGGTCTTCGCGGCTAATCCCGCGATGTAGCGTTCAGCCCGGCTGCCCCCAGTTCATGGGAGCGCAAGACAATTACTTGCTGTCTTTGACTTCCTTGAAGTCAGCGTCGACAACGTCGTCCTGCTTGGCGCCTGCGTCCGATGCGCCAGCAGCTTGCTGTGCACCTTCTGCGCCGCCGGCAGCTTGCTGCGCTTGCATGTCGGCATACATTTTTTCGCCCAGTTTCTGCGATGCGCTCGACAGTGCTTCCACCTTGGCGTCGATCTCAGCCTTGTCGCCCGCCTTGATGCTTGCTTCCAGGTCGGTGATCGCCGCTTCGATCTTCTCTTTCTCGCCCGCATCCAGCTTGTCGCCGTATTCGGTCAAGGATTTCCGGGTCGAGTGTACCAGAGCATCGGCCTGGTTGCGCGACTCGGCCAATTCTTTGACCTTCTTGTCTTCTTCCGCGTTCAGCTCGGCGTCTTTCACCATCTTCTGGATTTCAGCCTCGGTCAAGCCGGAATTGGCCTTGATCGTGATCTTGTTTTCCTTGCCGGTGGCCTTGTCTTTCGCGCCGACATGCAAGATGCCGTTGGCGTCGATGTCGAAGGTCACTTCGATCTGTGGCGTGCCGCGCGATGCTGGCGGGATGCCTTCCAGATTGAATTCGCCCAGACCCTTGTTGCCGGCGGCGATTTCGCGCTCACCCTGGAAGACCTTGATGGTCACCGCAGGCTGGTTGTCGTCGGCCGTCGAGAAGACCTGGCTGAACTTGGTCGGAATCGTCGTGTTTTTGTGGATCATCTTGGTCATCACGCCGCCCAGGGTTTCAATACCCAGGGACAGAGGAGTGACGTCCAGCAACAGCAAGTCCTTGCGTTCGCCCGACAGGACCGAACCTTGAATCGCTGCGCCCACGGCGACGGCTTCGTCCGGGTTCACGTCCTTGCGTGGATCCTTGCCGAAGAATTCCTTCACTTTTTCCTGCACCTTCGGCATACGGGTCATACCGCCGACCAGGATGATGTCGTCGATGTCCGACACTTTCACGCCAGCATCTTTGATAGCGATGCGGCATGGTTCCATCGTGGCCGTGATCAGCTCTTCCACCAGCGATTCCAGCTTGGCGCGGGTCATCTTCAGGTTCAAGTGGACCGGTGCGCCGTTCGCCATGGCGATGTACGGCTCGTTGATCTCGGTTTGCTGCGACGACGACAATTCGATCTTCGCGCGCTCAGCCGAAGCCTTGATGCGCTGCAGGGCGATCGGATCTTTTTTCAGGTCGATGCCGTTGATCTTCTTGAACTCGTCGATGATGTAATCGATGACGCGCTGGTCGAAGTCTTCGCCGCCCAGGAAGGTGTCGCCGTTGGTCGACAGCACTTCAAATTGCTTCTCGCCATCAACATCCGCGATTTCGATGATCGACACGTCGAACGTACCGCCACCCAAGTCATACACGGCGATTTTACGGTCGCCTTTTTCGGTCTTGTCCAGGCCGAACGCCAGCGCTGCCGCGGTTGGCTCGTTGATGATGCGCTTGACGTCCAGGCCAGCGATACGGCCGGCATCCTTGGTGGCTTGACGCTGCGAGTCGTTGAAGTACGCAGGCACGGTGATGACGGCTTCGGTGACTTCTTCACCGAGGTAGTCTTCTGCCGTTTTCTTCATCTTGCGCAGGACTTCAGCCGAAATTTGCGGCGGCGCCAGTTTTTTGTCGCGTACACCGATCCATGCATCGCCGTTGTCGGCTTTCATGATTTGGTAAGGCATCAGCGCGATGTCTTTTTGGACTTCTTTTTCGTCGAACTTGCGACCGATCAGACGCTTGACTGCGTACAGCGTGTTTTTCGGATTGGTCACGGCCTGGCGTTTCGCCGGCGCGCCGACGAGAATTTCGCCATCTTCTTGATAAGCAATAATCGACGGCGTCGTGCGTGCGCCTTCAGCGTTTTCGATTACCTTTGGTTGACCGTTTTCCATGATGGAAACGCAGGAATTCGTGGTTCCCAGATCGATACCGATAATTCTACCCATGATTTTTTTCCTTTTATTTGCTAGATTTCAGATGGTTCTTATATGTGGCAAAGCGGCATGGTTTCAAGGCTTGCTTGATGCCGCACTCTGATTATTTTGCTTGCGCGGTCGTGACAATGGCTGGACGCAGCAGACGGTCCGCAATCATATAGCCCTTTTGCAGGACGGATACGATGGTATTGGCTTCCTGGTCCGCTGGCACCACGGCAACGGCCTGGTGTTTCATCGGATCGAGCTTTTCGCCCTGCACTGGCAAGACTTCCACCAGGCGGTTGCGCTCGAACGCGGCGTTCAGCTGCTTCAAGGTCATCTCGACGCCTTCCTTCAGCGATTCGATGGTCGGTGCTTCCACCGTCAGCGCCGTTTCCAGGCTGTCTTTCACCGGTACCATGGCTTCGGCAAAGCTTTCAACTGCGAATTTATGCGCTTTAGCAACATCTTCCTGCGCACGGCGGCGAATATTTTCGCCATCGGCCTTGGCGCGCATGAAGGCATCGTGCATCTCTGCAAGACGCGCTTCGGTACTCGCCAGCTGCTCTTCCAAAGTAGGCTCTGCGGGAGTCGATGGTGCAGTCGCCGCGGCGTCCGCTTGCGGATTAGGTACAGCTTGGTTTTCCTGATCTTGCATCTAGAAAGCTCCTACAATCAATGACTTAAATGAGTTAGTCTAACTATCTTTACAACACTAACGGGCAGATGGGGCTATATCCTATTGTTTCAAGGGGTATGCATGGCAAAACCAGAATTACATCGATCCATGTTACAGCTTATTACAAAAGGCGACCCATTTCGGCCAATGAGCCGTGCGCGCCCCCTTGATTTTCCAGGCTTCCCCCGGCAAAGCGGGCATTCTACCAGCCCCGCCACGGCCATCGCCACTGGCGACGTTGCTATCTGGATAGTACTTTTGCCGCGCCACACATGACAAAGCCGCGCAAGCGCGGCTTTTGATTGTAAAAAATCAATTATCTTTAATTCGCCGCGCCCAGTGCCAAGGCTGCCGCGCGCGCCTGCTCGCCCGCCCTCTTGTCCGCATCGCGCTGCGGTGCCGTCTTCATCGTCGGCCAGCCGATCATGTGTTGTTCTGCAATTTCCGCCATGCCCGCGATCCAGGCCGGCGTTTCGTTCAGGCAAGCGATGTAGTGAAACTGCTGGCCGCCGGCCGCCTCGAAGTCATGCTTGGCTTCCATGGCGATCTCTTCCAGGGTTTCCAGGCAATCGCTGGTAAAGCCCGGACACAGCAGGTCGACGCGCTTGACGCCCTGTTGCGCCAGCTCCACCAGGGTCGGTGCCGTGTACGGCTGCAGCCATTCGGCCTTGCCGAAGCGCGACTGGAAAGTCACCACGTATTGCTCTTTAGTTAATTTCAGCTTTTCCGCCAGCAATCGTGCCGTTTTCAGGCATTGGCAATGGTAGGGGTCGCCCAGCAGCAAGGTACGCTTGGGCACGCCATGAAAGCTCATCACCAGTTTTTCTGGACGGCCATGCGCTTCCCAGTGGTTCAGCACGGAATCGCGCAAGGCGTCGATATACGTGTCGTGCTCGTGATATTGCTTGATGAAACGCAATTCCGGCACATTGCGCACCGTAGCGTAATGGGCGAATACGGCGTCGTAGATGGACCCCGTCGTCGTGCCCGAGTATTGCGGATAGGCCGGCAGGATGGCGATGCGCTCGCAGCCTTCGCTTTTCAGCTGGGCCAGCACGTCGGGCAAGGAAGGCGAACCGTAACGCATGGCCATGGCCACGGTCACACCATCGTGCCCTCGCTCGGCCAGGGCACCGGCCAGCAATTTCGCCTGCTTTTGCGTGTGCACTTTCAGGGGCGAGCCCTCGCGCGTCCAGATCGACGCGTATTTCTTGGCCGACTGGCCCGAGCGGAAGGGCAAAATAATCAGGTTCAGGATGAACCACCAGACGATGCGGGGAATCTCCACCACGCGCGGGTCCGACAAAAATTGCTTCAGGTAGCGCCGCACGGCCGACGAGGTCGGCGCATCGGGCGTGCCCAGGTTGACCAGCACCACGGCGCTGCGGTCGATGCTGCCATGCGTGTACGGCGGTTCTGTTTGAAATGACATGAAGGCTCTTCGAAGGCGTTGGATGGATTAACCAACCATTATAGTTACATTGCGTCAACACTGGTACAGGGGTCAGACCCTCGATGCCGCTAACGTCAAGCTCAGCGCTAACGCATCCGGGGGGCTGACCCCGGATTTAAGCCTCGGTCTGCCCCCAGCCATGAATCAAATCGCGAGCAATTCACGGGCATGCTTGCGCGTGGTGGCCGTGATTTCCAGGCCGCCCAGCATGCGCGCCACTTCTTCCACCCTGGCCTTGGCGTCGAGCATGTCGATGCGCGACGCCGTCTTGCCGTTGTCCAGGGTGCTTTTTGCCACTTGGAAATGCTGATTGGCCTGGCTGGCCACTTGCGGCAAGTGGGTCACGCACAGCACTTGCCGTCCCTGCCCCAGGCGTTTTAATAAGCGTCCGACCACTTCCGCGACGGCGCCGCCGATGCCGCTGTCGACCTCGTCGAAGATCAGGGTCGGCGTGGTGGTGGCGTGCGAGGTGATGACGGAAATGGCCAGCGCGATGCGCGCCAGTTCGCCGCCGGAGGCCACCTTGGCCAGCGAACGGGGCGCCGTGCCGGCATGGCCGGCGACAAGAAATTCCACTTGCTCGAGGCCATGCGCGGCCGGTTCGCACGGGTGCAGGGCGATCTCGAAGCTGCCGCCCGTCATGCTCAGTTCCTGCATGGCGCGCGTGACGGCTTGCCCCAGCTCCAGGGCGGCGGCGCGGCGCGTGGCGGACAGGCGCTCGGCCACGGCGCGGTACTCGGCCTCGATCTTCGCTTCCTGGCGCAGCAAGCCCTCGATATCGGAAGCGTCGGCCAGGTGCTGCAGCTTTTCCGACAGCTTGGCATGTTCCTCCGGCAACTCTTCGGGCGTGACGCGGAATTTGCGGGCCGTGCTGTGCATGGCTTCCATGCGCGCATCGAGCTGGTGCAAACGCTCCGGGTCCAGTTCCACGCGATCCAGGTAATTGTTCAGCGCATACACGGATTCCTGCAGCTGGATGCGCGACGATTCGATCAGGTCGACGATCGGCTGCAATTCCGCATCGACGGACACCAGCTTGCCCAGCTTCTGGTTCAAGGCCGACAGTTGCGACACGATCGGGTGGTCTTCCGACTCGGAAATGAGGGACAGCGCTTCCTGCGCCCCTTCCAGCAGGCTGGCCGCGTGCGACAGGCGGCTGTGCTCGTTCGTGATCTCCGTCCATTCGCCGGGCTTGGCGGCCAGTTTTTCCAGCTCGCCCACTTGCCATTCCAGCCGTTCGCGCTCGTACAGCACGTTGGCGGCATTCGTTTCGAATTCCTCGCGCTGGCGCACGAGGGCGCGCCAGCGCTTGTGCAGCGCCGCCACTTGCCGCGCATCCTGCTCCGCGCCCGCTTCGCGCGCCGTCGCCTGGCCATCGAGCAAGGCCCGCTGCGCTTCGCTTTTCAGCAAGGACTGGTGCGCGTGCTGGCCATGGATATCGACCAGCATGTCGCCCAGTTCGCGCAGCTGTGCGGCCGTGGCGGGGATGCCGTTGATATACGCCTTCGAGCGGCCCGCATTGTCGATCACGCGGCGCAGCAGGGCGCCGCCATCGTCGTTGGCGAATTCATGCGCCACCAGCCAGGCCTGCGCCACCTCGCTGACGGAAAAGTCGGCCGTGATGTCGGCCTTGGCCGCGCCTTCGCGCACCACGCTGGCGTCGCCGCGCCCGCCCAGCGCCAAAGTCAGCGCATCGATGAGGATGGACTTGCCGGCGCCCGTCTCGCCCGTCAGCACGCTGAAGCCGGCGGAAAATTCCAGTTCAATGGTATCGACAATGACAAAATCGCGAATGGACAGTGTATGGAGCATGGCTTCTGTGGTTAGGCGGCGCACCGCGGGTTGAGGTGGAGAAACTATTAGCTGAGCTTGCCCTCGCCCGACGGGTACTCATTCCAGTGCAGTTTTTCACGCAGGGTGTTGTAGTAACTCCACCCTTCCGGATGCAGGAAGGTAATCGTATGGGGCGAACGGCGGATGAGGATGCGGTCTTGCTGCACCAGGCTGGCAAAGGTCTGCATGTCGAAATTGACGCTAATATCGCGCCCGCGCACGATTTCCACCACGATCTGGCTGGAATCGGGCAGGACGATGGGACGGTTCGACAACGCATGCGGGGCGATCGGCACAAGCACGATGCCGCCCAGGGTCGGATGCAGCAACGGGCCGCCGGCCGACAGCGAATATGCGGTCGAGCCCGTGGGCGTGGAAATGATCAAGCCATCGGAACGCTGGTTGTACATGAAGTGGCCGTCGACCTCGACGCGCAATTCGGCCATGCCGGCGCCGCCGCCGCGCGAGACGACGACATCGTTGACGGCCATGCCCACATGAATCGATTCGCCGTCGCGCAGCACGCTGCCTTCAAGCAAGGTGCGGCGCTCGGCCTTGAAACGGCCGCCGAGAATTTGCGCCAGCACGGGCAGCATGCGCTCGAGCGGAATATCCGTCATGAAGCCCAGGCGCCCCTGATTGATGCCGATCAAGGGGACGTCGAATGGCGCCAGCTGGCGCGCAATGCCGAGCATGGTGCCGTCGCCGCCCATGACGATGGCGCAATCGGCGGCGGCGCCGATCTCGGCCGGCGACATGGCACGCACGCCGGGAAACGCCAGGTTCAGGTGCGCGGCCGTCTCCGCCTCGAAGACCACCGTGTGGCCCAGCACTTGCAGGAAATCGACGATGCTTTTCACGGGCTCGGCAATGCCATCCGTATTCTGGCGCACGACCAGGGCGATGGTCTTGGCGCCCAGGTTGAAGCGCTCGCCCGGGGCTGGCAAGGTCGCGGCTGGCTGTTCGGCGCGATGTTCGGCGTGTGTATCGACGGGCATAAGAGTCTCGGTAGTAAATTCGGTGGCAAGCCGCCCCAGGCTGTCGCACGCCGCCATCGCATGATACTGTATATATACACAGTATAGTGCGGCTGCCGTGTGCCCGCAAGGGGCGTTCTTGGTGTTGCACGCAGTGTAGCGCAGAAAAAGAATCGTCCATGCGTGCGCCAGCGCTCCCTGCATGGACAAATCCGCTTGCATGCACTCTGGCGCGGCAGGACACTGATTTCACGTCAATTCTTCTGTCAGGAGGCCATATGGTTACCCAGCATAGCGAACGCAAGATCAATACCGATGAAAAGGTCAGGAATGACGGCGTCGACCGTCTGCCGCACGAGCGCGACGAATCGCCCGATGCGCAAAACGTGCGCCCACGCAAGATCATGCAGCAGGCGGCCAGCGACCTGGAGCAAGGGCTGGTCGATACGGACCTGCACGCCCAGCCGGGCGTGGAAAAGGTCAAGCCCGCCGCGCCGCAGCAAGCCCGTCCCGACGCGCAACTGGAACCAAAGAAGGCGCGCTGACTCCAACTGTCACGCTCTGCTACTCGCACTGGTCATATTACGGAGTACGCCATGCACCGTTACGTCTGTTCATTCCTGCTCGCCACTGCCTGCGGCGCCCATCTCGCCCACGCCCAGGCGCCCGCCATGCCCGTGGGCTTCGGCCCCCAGCCCGTGCTGCCCGCACCGGACAAGCAGCTGATTCCCACCGTGAACGTGGCGCCCGTGCAGCGCTGGACGGCCGCGCAGCACCCCGCTGTCGCGGCGGGCCTGGCCATCCATGCGTATGCGCGCGACCTCGACCATCCGCGCTGGCTGTACGTCTTGCCGAATGGTGACGTGCTCGTGGCGGAAACGAACGCCCCGCCCAAGCCGGACGACAGCAAGGGCATCAAGGGCGCCATCATGCAGATGCAGATGAAAAAAGCGGGCGCGGCCACACCCAGCGCCAACCGCATCACCCTGCTGCGCGGCGTCGATGCGCATGGCGTGGCGCAGACGCGCAGCATCTTCCTGCAGGGACTGAACTCGCCATTCGGCATGGCCCTGGTGGGCAACGAGCTGTACATCGCCAATGCCGATGCCTTGATGCGTTTCCCTTACAAGGAAGGCCAGACGGCCATCACGGCGCCCGGCGTCAAGGTGATGGATTTGCCGGGCGGCCCCATCAATCACCACTGGACCAAGAACGTCATCGCCAGCCCCGATGGCAAATTTCTCTATGTTGCCGTCGGCTCGAACAGCAACGTGGGTGAAAACGGCATGGCGGCCGAAGATGGCCGCGCCGCCATCTGGCAATTCACGCGGGCGACGGGCAAGGCCCGCGTGTATGCGACGGGCTTGCGCAACCCCGTCGGCCTGGCCTGGCAGCCCAGGACGGGCGCCCTCTGGACGGCCGTCAATGAGCGCGACGAGCTGGGCAACGACCTGGTGCCCGACTACATGACGTCCGTCAAGGATAGCGCCTTCTATGGCTGGCCCTACAGTTATTTCGGCCAACACGTCGATGCACGGGTCAAGCCGCCCCGTCCCGAACTCGTCGCCACGGCTGTTGCACCCGACTACGCGCTGGGCGCCCATACGGCCTCGCTGGGACTGGCGTTTTATGATGGCGCCTTGCTGCCGGAACGCTACCGGGGCGGCGCCTTCATCGGCCAGCACGGCTCGTGGAACCGCAAACCCTTCAGCGGCTATAAAGTCATCTTTGTTCCGTTCGCCGATGGCGTGCCCAGCGGTCCTCCGCAGGACGTCGTCGCCGGCTTCCTCGACAGCAATGGCAAGGCACAGGGACGCCCCGTCGGCGTGGCCGTCGACAAGGCGGGCGCGCTGCTGGTGGCGGACGACGTGGGCAATGTCATCTGGCGCGTCACGCCGGCGCCGTGAATGCATGGGCGCCGCGCATGCGCCCCCTGTGTGGCACAACGAACGGAAGCGCAGGGGTGGGGCGCGCATGATGGACCTTCGAACCACGCAAGGAGTACATCATGAAAAAAACAGGATCAGCCGTCTGGAGTGGCGGCCTTAAAGATGGCAAAGGATTTATTTCCACCGAAAGCGGCGCGCTCGACAATGTGGCCTATGGTTTCAACACGCGCTTCGAGGACGGTCCCGGCAGCAATCCGGAAGAACTGATCGGCGCGGCCCACGCGGCCTGCTTCACCATGGCCCTGTCCGGCCAACTGGGCGAGGCGGGCTTGCGCGCCACGGCCCTGAAAACCACGGCCGACGTCAGCCTGGAAAAAATCGATGGCAGCTATGCCATCACGGCCGTGCACCTGACCCTGGTGGCCACCATTCCCGGCGCCACCGACGAAGCATTCCAGGACGCGGCCCTGCGCGCCAAGCTCGGCTGCCCCGTATCGAAGCTGCTGGCCACGGAAATCACGCTGGACGCCCGTCTGGAGTAATTCCGGCGACCGCCCGCTGCTGTCCAATCAGCGGACGGCAAGGGCGGTCTCGGCAAGAAAGCCATAAACCGCATAAAATCCTGCCATTCCCCTCTCACCCTCAAGGATTTACGATGCGTATTTTGCACACCATGTTACGGGTCGGCGACCTGCAGCGCTCCATCGACTTTTATACGAACGTCCTGGGCATGAAACTGCTGCGCACCAGCGACAATCCGGAATACCAGTACACGCTGGCCTTCGTCGGCTATGGCGCGAATCCCGACCACGCGGAACTGGAACTGACGTATAACTATGGCACCACCAGCTACGAGCTGGGCACGGCGTATGGCCACATCGCCATCTCGGCCGACGATATCGTCGCCGCTTGCGACGCGGCACGCGCGAATGGCGGCAACGTCACGCGCGAACCGGGTCCCGTCAAGGGCGGCAACACCGTTATCGCCTTCATCACCGATCCGGATGGCTACAAGATCGAATTGATCGAACGCAAGTTCGACGGCCAGGGCGCCGGCCTGTAATTCCTCAGCCTGGTTCCGTGGCCGTTGCAATGGCCGCGCGCAGCCAGGCGATGCCCGCATCGCCGTCCGTGCGGCGGTGCCGTATCACTTCAAACGCAAACGGCGCGATGGCAAACGGCGCGGAGCACAGCGCCAGCCCTTGCCCCGCGCTGCCGTGCAAGGCGCGCCGCGCCACCGTCAATATCAAATCCGTCCCCATCACCACCTCCGGTGCGACCGTCCAGTACGGCACGCGCACGGCGATGCGGCGCGCCTGGCCCAGTTGCGCCAGCGCCGCATCGACTTCGGCCGCCATGCCGCCTTCGCCGGACGCCACCAGCACATGGGGGCGCGCCAGATAGGTCTGCAAGCTCAAGCTCTCTCCCGGCGCCAGGCTGGCCGGATCGAGTGCGCAAACGAACGTTTCCTCGAACAAAGTTTCTCTATGCAACTGCTCGGGCAGTTGCGGGAACACGCCCAACGCCAGGTCGATCTCGCCATCCTGCACGCCGGCCACCACGGCCTGGCGGCTGGCGTAGCTGACGGCCACGTCGATGCCGGGCGCTTCCACGCGCAAACGGCGCAGCAAAGCGGGCAAGATCAATGCCGCGCCGTAATCCGACATGGCCAGGCGAAACACGCGCTGCGCCGTGGCCGCCTCGAAGACGGCGCCGCCGAGCACGGAGCGCACGCTCTGCAAGGCTTCGGCCAGCGGCCGTGCCAACTCCAGTGCGCGCGCCGTCGGCTGGAAACCGCCCTTGCCGCGCAGCAGCAGCGGATCGTCGAGCAAGTGGCGCAAGCGTGCCAGCGCATGGCTGACGGCAGGCTGACTCATGTGCAAGCGTTCCGCCGCGCGCGACAGATGGCGTTCGCTGAGCAGCGCTTCCAGAATCACCAGCAAGTTCAAATCGACGGCGCGCAGATTATTCATTTGGTGCATAGTTAGCTGACAAACTACGAATTGGATTTAATGATGACAGCATAATACGATGGCTCCATCAACTCAACACGCAGGGAGTCGCACATGAACGGATGGATCACCTTGTTTGCCCCGCTGGCCATGCTGGCCGGCGCCGTCGTCCCCTTCCAGGCGGGCGCGAACGCCGCGCTGGGCCGCAATCTGGGCCACCCGCTGTGGGCCACCATCGCCTCGCTGGCCGTCAGCGCCGTGCTTGCTTTACTGGTGATGCTGGCCTGGCGCGTGCCCGCGCCCGATTTGCACCTCGCCATGCGCGGACCGGGATGGTCCTGGCTCGGTGGCGCGGCCGGCGTGTTTTATATTACGGCCGCGCTGATGCTGGCGCCGCGCATGGGGTCCGGGCCCTTCATGGCGGCCGTCATCGGCGGACAGATGCTGGCCGCGCTGGCCATCGACCGCTACGGCTTGCTGGGTTTTGCCGTCAAGCATATTTCTCCGCTGCACTGGGCCGGCGCCGGCCTGGTGGTGGCCGGTGTCGTGCTGACCCAGTTCGCCAACAGCCGCGCCGTGTGACCACACGTCAAGGCGAAAAAAAACCAGCGCCGTTGCCGGGGCTGGTTTTCATGTAGAGCAAGAGCGCGCTTACTTGACGAGCAAGGCGTTGACGGGCATCAAGTCCGTTTCCTTCAAGGTGCCGGCCGCGGCCTTCAGGCGCAAACCGTTCATGATGGTGTCGTAGCGGGCTTTCGACAGGTCTTTCTGCGTCGAGAACAATTGTTTCTGCGCATTCAAGACGTCGATATTGATGCGCACGCCCACTTGATAGCCGAGCTGGTTCGACTCCAGCGCCGACTTGCTCGACACTTCCGCCGCTTCCAGCGCCTTGACTTGCGCCAGGCCGCTATTGACGCCGAGGAAAGCCTGGCGCGCGCCTTGCGATGCCGTGCGGCGTGCCGTTTCCAGGTCGTTGCGGGCCTTGTTTTCCAGCGCGATCGATTCGCGCACCTTGCTCGTCACGGCAAAGCCGCTGAAGATGGGGATGCTCCACTGCACGCCGATGGCGTTGTTGTTATTGCCGCTGCCATTGCCGCCACCGGAAGTGTAGGTGTGGCCCGTGTTGGCGATCAGGTCCAGGGTCGGATAGTGGCCGGCGCGGTTGCGGCCGATGTCGCGCTTGGCCGATTCCACGTTGAACTGGGCCGTGACGACGGCGTAGTTCTGCTCTTCCGCCGAGCTCACCCACGGTTCGATGGCGGCAGGTTCCGGCGCGCTGATGACGACGCCCGTGCGCATCGGCGCCAGCGAGGTCGGCGCTTCGCCGATGATGGTTTGCAGGGCGCTGCGCTTGTTGGCCAGATCATTGATGGCGGCAAATTCCTGCGCCACCACCAGGTCGTAGGCCGCTTGCGCTTCGTGCGTGTCGGTAATCGTTTGCGTGCCGACTTCGAAGTTGCGCTTGGCCGATGCCAGCTGTTCCGTCGTGGCGACTTTTTGCGCCTGCGTGGCGCCCAGGTTGTCTTGCGCACTGAGCACGTCGAAATACGCCTGCGCCACGCGCGTGATCAGGTCTTGTTGCACTTGCGCAAATTGCGCTTCAGCAATCGCTTGCGCCAGCTTGCTTTGCTGGTAAGTTTCCCAACGGTCCCAGCGGAACAGCGGTTGTGCCAGCGTCAGGTTGTAGCTGTTCGTGCGCACGTTCACGGATGGCGAAGTGATCTTGTTGCCGCCATTGTTCTGGATGATCTGTTCCTGATTGCCACGCGTATTGCTGCCGGAGGCGGACACTTGCGGCAGCAAGCCTGCCAAGCCCTGCGGAACCCGCTCCATCCCGGCCGACAGGGCCGCGCGCGCGCTGGCGTACTGCGCGTCATTGGCCAGCGCCTGCTGGTACACCTGGATGAGATCGGCCGCCTGTGCTTGCAGCGAGCATGTCATCGAGACAAAGGCGCTGGTCATCAGCACGGCGATAAGGGGTTTCCGCATTGCATTTCTCCGTTGGAGTCGTCAAAAGTTGATGGAATCAAAAATCTGCTACCGCTTGCCTTGCACCCCGCCGGATCAGCGGGGTACAGGCCTCCGCAGGCATGCAGGAAAACATGCCTGGGTGCATCTACTGCAAAATAACTTAGTATTTAGGCATTGCGCTGTCGACTTGCAGCGCCCAGGCATGCACGCCGCCCGTCAAATTACTGATCTTGCCAAACCCATTGCGTTCCAGGAAGGCCGCCACTTGCATGCTGCGCATGCCGTGATGGCAGATGCAGACGATCTCGGCGTCTTCATCGAGGTCATCGATGCGCGCGGGAATCGAGTTCATCTGCATCAAGGTGGCACCGTCGAGGTGGCACAGGTCAAACTCCCACTGTTCCCGCACGTCCAGCAGGACCGGACGCGGGCGGGAAGGGTCAGCCAGCCAGGCGGCCAGCTGCGGTGCACTCAAATGCTCCATCGAATCGGTCGCCTCAGAACTGGAAATGCGACGGTGCCACGGATTGCAGCGGCGTGACATTGGTTTCAAACAGCTTGCGCGTGTCGTAGGCCTTGTCCGAGCTGCGCGTGATCAGGTGCGCCGACATGATCGGCGCTTCGCCGATGATGGCCAGGATGCGGCCGCCGACTTTCACTTGTTGCAACAGTGCTTCCGGCAACACGGCCAAGGCGCCGGACACGACGATCACGTCGTATGGTGCGCCCTTGCTCCAGCCTTGGGCGCCGTCGCCCAGTTCCACGGTCACGTTGGTCACGCCGTTGGCAGCCAGGTTCTGCTCGGCCAGGGTTTTCAATTGGGGAACGATTTCCACGCTCGTCACATGACGCGCCTTGTGCGCCAGCAAAGCGGCCATGTAACCGCTGCCGGTGCCGATTTCCAGCACATTTTCATGCTTCTTGACGGCTACGTCCTGCAAAATGCGCGCTTCCAGCTTTGGCGTGAACATGCATTCGCCGCCGCCCAGTGGGATTTCCGTATCGACGAAGGCCAGGTTTTTATAGGCGGCCGGCACGAAATTTTCACGTTTGACCACGTTCAACAGCTCCAGCACGTCGATATCCAGTACGTCCCATGGACGGATCTGCTGTTCGATCATATTGAAGCGGGCTTGTTCGATATTCATCTTTGGACTCGGTAAGTGAAGTAATAATCCGCCATTTTATCGTTGAACTGGCTGAAAGCACATGTTAACCATAAAGGCGGGGAATGGAGGAAATTTGCGACGATCTGCAGATTTGGGGGGGCGAACCTTGGAAAAGGGGTAACTGAACGGTAGTAGCCAGGCCCGGTGCCTCAGCTTTTCCCGGGCGCCTCCGCCTGCAGGCTGCGCAAGCTCATGTCGATAAAGGCATCCATATAGGCGAGCGGATCGATATCCTTGACCTCGCACGGCACGAAGGAGTGCGTCCACATCATGAGCATGGTGACGGGTGCGCTGAGGATGGTGCTGACCAGCACGGGATCGATCTGGCGGAATTCGCCCCGCTGCATGCCCCGTTCCAGCAGGCTGACAATCAGTCCATTGCCGCGCGCGACGACTTCTTCGTTGTAAAACTGCGCCAGTTCCGGGAAATTGTTCGCTTCGGCCAGCATCAGCTTGGTCAAACCGGCCAGTTTGGTGGCGCCGAACTCTTCCCACCACTGCATCATTACCTTGCGCAACAATTCGGCGCTGGTGCTGTCCGAAGCGGCCATGCTGTCTTCCGCTTCGCCGATCGATTGCACGATATTGTCGCGCACGACGGCCTTGAACAGCTCTTGTTTATTCTCAAAATACAGGTACAGGGTGCCTTTCGACACGCCCGCCCGCTTGGCCACATCCTCCAGGCGCGTCGATGCGAAGCCCCGTTCGACAAACAGGTCGAGGGCGGCAGCGAGTAATTCCTGCGGGCGGGCATCCTTGCGCCGCTCCCAGCGGGGCTTGGTATCAATCGGGGCTTGCATGTATCTTTCCAAGTAACTTACTTTTGAGTCATTAATAGTAGCCCTGTCTACGGGCAAGGTCAAGCGCAGGCGACGCGGGGCACCGCCCCGTATGCTGAACACGGGTATTGTACGCTCCGTACCGGCGTTGGCGACACCTCCTCTGGCGCCTGACCTGTGGCGCTGGGTGAACCAGAATGCGTTTCAGCCCCCGTTTTGCGCAGTTCATCGCATTGGCGTTCAGCAAAGACAGGCGCTTTGCTATCTTGACATCGACAGCACGGCAGCCGCGGCGCGGCAGCCAGCTTATTTCTTGTCCTGAACTAAAACAATCATAAAGGAAACACCATGCGTACCTTGCTGGCCCTGTGCTGTGCCGTTGCCCTCGGCGGTTGCGCCATCGTCATCAACCCCAACGATGGCGAAGTGCGCCATGCGGACTCGGGCGGCAATGCCATCCAGGGCAACGAACAAGTGAGCCGCGACGTGCGCCAGGTCAGCAACATCAACACGCTCGAGATCGACAGCATGAAACGCATCGATATCAAGATCGACGTGCGCGTGGGGCCGGCAACATCGCTGGTGATCGAAGCGGACAGCAATCTGCAGCCGCGCATCCATAGCGAAGTGAGCGGCAATACCCTGCGCATCTGGAGCGATATGAACATTCGCAGCAGCAATGGCATCCACGTCATCTACACGACGCCGCAATTGAGGAAGATTAATATTTCCGGCTCGGGCCGCCTGGTAGCCAGCGGTTTCAATGGCGAGGATTTCAGCCTGGAGCAGCGCGGTTCGATGAAGAGCGAGTTGTCGGGCACGGTGGGACGCTTCGACGTGGCCAACAATGGCTCGGGCAGCGTCAACGCGGCGGCCCTCGCCAGCGGCAACACGGATGCGGTGCAAAACGGCTCGGGCAACATCCAGCTGGGCAGCTTGCGCGGCGAACGCATCAACGTGGCCGTCAACGGCTCGGGCAGCATCAGCGCCAGCGGCGCCGTGCAGCGCCTCGACGCCAACGTGAATGGCTCGGGCGACATTAACCTGGCCGCCCTGCGCAGCGACGTTGCCTATCTGGCGAGCAACGGTTCCGGCGACATCGACGTCACCGTCCAGAATGAAGTCAATGCCCGCGCCAGCGGTTCCGGCCGCATCACCGTGCATGGCGATCCGGCCCGCCGCACCCTGACGGGCAAGCGCGTCAGCATCGTGCGCTAGGCCGAATAACCTCTTGCAACTTCACAGCTAGGCCAGTCCTGGCGCTACCGCGGGGCCGACTTGCTATACTGTCGGCCTCAGATTCTTTTCCAGCCTGCCGCCATGCCTTCCCCCGCCGTTTCCCTGGCATGCCGCCCATCGTGCGGCGCCTGCTGCACCGCACCGTCCATCACCAGCCCCATTCCCGGCATGCCGGATGGAAAACCGGCGGGCGTGCGCTGCATCCAGCTGGCCGACGACAACCGCTGCAAGATCTTTGGTCAGCCGGAGCGCCCTGCCTTTTGCGGCGGCTTGCAGCCGTCCGAAGAGATGTGCGGCAGCAGCCGCGAACATGCCGTCCGCTGGCTCAGCGATCTTGAACGGCTGACGGCGCCCTGAGCGGCGGCAATGCTTTAGTCTGCGGCCTTGCTCCGCACCGAGGCACGCTCTTCATCGCGCAAGCGTTTATATTCCAGCAGCAGGGAAACGACCAGATAGGCCAGCAGCACGAGCAGGGAAGCGCGCGCATCGCTCCAGTCCAGCGTGCCGTGGCGCTTCCAATGCAGCGCATTGAAGACAATCAGCATGGCCACGACACCCCACCCGCTGCGGCGCATGATGCGGCCCAGCAAGGTTGCCATTAATAATTTATTGGAGAACATGGTTTCCTTATTCCATTTTTCCCAACTGTACGCACTTCATATTCCTACGGCAATACCGGCACGTGCACAAAAGTCACCTTGACTCGAATTGCACGTTTGCGTATATTCATGCACATTCCTGCACGTTTCAACCTACAAGCCATGTCCGCCACCCTGCTCCTCAAACAACGCCACGCGCTGATCCAGCAACAATTGCACGCCGATGGCCGCGTGCTGGCGCTGGACCTGGCGCGCCAGCTCGACGTGTCCGAAGACACGATACGGCGCGATTTGCGCGAGATGGCGGCGGCCGGCCTGTGCCAGCGCGTGTATGGCGGCGCCCTGCCGCTGGCGCCCGACGGCGGCACCTTGACGCAGCGCAAGCAGGAAGCGCCCGAGCGCAAGGCGCGCCTGGCGCAGGCCGCAGTGTCGCTGGTGCGCGCGGGCCAGGTGCTGTTTCTCGATGCGGGTTCGACCAACCTGGCTATCGCCAGCGCCTTGCCGGAGCTGGCGCTCACTGTCATCACCAATGCCCCCGCGATCGCCATGGCGCTCATGGAGCGTCCCGAGATCGAGCTGATCATGGCTGGCGGCCGGGTCGACCGCCGCGCCGGCGCCAGCCTGGGGCCGCAGGCGCTGCGCACGGTCGAACGCATGCATCCCGACTTGTGCTTCCTCGGTGCCTGCGGTGCCGATGCGGAGGCGGGCGTGACGGCGTTCAACTACGACGAGGCCGAGTTCAAACGCAGCATCGCCGGCGCCAGCAAGGCCGTCGTCGTGGCCGTCACCAGCGACAAGCTGGGCGCGGCCGCGCCCTTCGGCGTGCTGGCCACGGGATTGCTGCAGCACTTGGTGCTCGAAGCCGATGCCGATGCCGTGCACGCGGCTGCCTTTGAACGGCGGGGCGTGCAAGTATTGCGCGCCCGCGCCTGACTTATCCATCCCGACTCTTGAAAAGCTTCCCCATGCATCTCACCGGTACCCTGCAACAACGCGCCACGCGCCTGGTTTTCTTTGCCGCCGGCCTCGGCATGGCCGCCTGGGCCCCGCTGGTCCCCTACGCCAAATCGCGCCTGGGCCTCGATGAAGCGACGCTCGGCGTTTTGCTGCTGTGCCTGGGTGCAGGCTCGCTGTGCGCGATGCCGTTTACGGGCATGCTCACGGCCCGCTTCGGCTGCCGCAAGGTCATCGCCGCCGCCGGCCTGCTCTTGACCGCCATCCTGCCCGGGCTGGCGCTGGCCGCCACGCCGCTGCAGTTGGGCCTGGTGCTGCTGGTGTTCGGCGCGGCCATGGGCACCTTCGACGTGGCCATCAATATCCAGGCCGTGATCATCGAAAAAGCCAACGGCGGCGCCATGATGTCGGGCTTTCACGCCCTGTTCAGCGTGGGCGGCTTCGCGGGCGCAGCCTGCATGGCCCTGCTGCTGTGGCTGGGTCTGACGCCGGCCTGGTCCTGCGCGGTGGTGATGCTGCTGCTGTGCGGCGTGCTGGGCGCGGCGCAAGGCCATCTGCTGCCGACGGCGTCCGCCTCCGGCGAAAAGACGCCGCTGTTCGTCATGCCGCATGGCGCCGTAATCCTGATTGGCCTCTTGTGCTTTATCGTCTTCCTGGCCGAGGGCGCGATTCTCGACTGGAGCGCCCTGTTTCTCACCACCACGCGCGGCGTGGAAGAAGCCAAGGGCGGTCTCGGCTATGCCGCCTTCGCCATCGCCATGACGGCGGGCCGCTTCACGGGCGACAAGGTGGTCAGCCGCTTTGGCGGCAAGCGGGTGCTTACTGTTGGCGGCCTGTTTGCAGCGGCAGGCTTCTTCCTGGCCGTGCTGGCGCCGCATGCCAGCCTGGCCATGGCCGGCTTCGTGCTGATCGGCCTGGGCGCGGCGAACATCGTGCCCATCCTGTTCACGGCGGCAGGCCAGCAACACGCCATGCCGGCCAGCCTGGCGGTGGCGGCCATCACTACCATCGGCTATGCGGGCATCCTGGCCGGTCCGGCCGTGATCGGCTTCGTGGCGCATGCCACCAGCCTGAATATCGCCTTCGCCATGCTGGGCGCCGCCCTGCTGCTGGTGGCGGCCAGCGCGCGCCTGGTGGCGCCGGCAAAACAGGTTTCCTGAACCCTCCCCTTGCCTGGCTGGCAGCGGCAAAAAACCGCTGTCCGCCAGCGCCCAAATCGGCTCGACGGGCCTCCGGCATGGTAAGCTTCGACCCCGCGCACATTGCGGACGCCATGCACACACCCCATCCTGTCAATTACACCCTTGTATACATCTATGGATCTCATTCTTGCGTTAAAAGCCATCATCATGGGGCTGGTCGAAGGTTTCACCGAATTTTTGCCGATTTCGTCCACGGGACATCTGATCCTGGCCGGCAGCCTGCTCGACTTTACCAAGGATGTCTCGAAGGAGGTCATGGATGTCTTCGAGATCGCCATCCAGGCCGGCGCCATCCTGGCCGTGTGCTGGGAATACCGCCAGCGCATCGGCAGCGTGCTGTCCACCTTTGGCACCGAGGTCAAGTCGCGCAAGTTCGTGCTGAACGTGGCCATCGCCTTCCTGCCCCTGGCCATCATCGGCTTAGGCGTAGGCAAGATGATCAAGCATGCGCTGTTCAAGCCAGTACCGGTCGCCATGGCCTTCATCATCGGCGGCATCGTGATCTTGCTGGTGGAGCGCCGCGCGCGCACCAACCCCGTCACCGTGCGCGTCAACTCGGTCGATGAAATGACGCCGTTCGATGCCCTGAAAGTGGGCTGCGCACAGGCGTTCGCGCTGATTCCCGGCACCAGCCGTTCCGGCTCGACCATCATCGGCGGCATGCTGCTGGGCCTGTCGCGCAAGACGGCTACCGAGTTCTCGTTCTTCCTGGCCATCCCGACGTTGCTGGCCGCCACCGCCTATTCTTTGTACAAAGCGCGCGACATCCTGTCGGCCACCGACGTGCCCCTGTTCGGCCTGGGCACCGTGGCCGCCTTCATCTCCGCCTTCCTGTGCGTACGCTGGCTGTTGCGTTACATCAGCTCGCACGACTTCACGTTTTTTGCCTGGTACCGCATCGTGTTCGGTTTGCTGGTCCTGGCCAGCGCCCACTACGGCTGGGTTGTTTGGGCAGAATAAGGCACTATGAATCAAGATCTTAACCAGCGCGCGCTGCACCTGCTGCAAACCGTTTTCGGCTACCCGGCCTTCCGCGGCCAGCAAGCCGACATCGTCGACCACGTCAGCCATGGCGGCGACGCGCTGGTGCTGATGCCCACGGGCGGCGGCAAGTCGCTGTGCTACCAGATTCCCGCGCTGCTGCGCGATGGCGTCGGTGTCGTCGTCTCGCCGCTGATCGCACTGATGCAGGACCAGGTCGACGCTTTGGCCGAAGTCGGCGTGCGCGCCGCCTTCCTGAACTCCACCCAGACCTACGAAGAAGCGAGCCGCATCGAGCGCCTGGTGCGCACGGGCGGCATCGACGTCGTCTACGTGGCGCCCGAGCGCCTGATGACGCAGCGTTGCCTGGACCTGTTCCAGGCCTCGAAGATCTCCCTGTTCGCCATCGACGAGGCGCATTGCGTGGCCCAGTGGGGCCACGACTTCCGGCCCGAATACATCAAGCTGTCGGTGCTGCACGAGCAGTTCCCGGACGTGCCGCGCATCGCGCTCACGGCCACGGCCGACCCGCAGACGCGCGCCGAAATCGCGCTGCGCCTGCAGCTGGAAGACGCGCGCCAGTTCGTCTCGTCCTTCGACCGCCCGAACATCCGCTACCAGATCGTGGAAAAGGCGAATGGCCGCAAGCAGCTGCTCGACTTCATCAACACGGAACACGCGGGCGACTGCGGCATCGTCTACTGCCTGTCGCGCAAAAAAGTCGAAGAGACGGCGGAATTCTTGAACCAGAGCGGCATCCGCGCCCTGCCGTATCACGCCGGCATGGAGTACGCCAAGCGCAGCGCCAACCAGGCGCGCTTCCTGCGCGAAGAAAACATCGTCATGGTCGCCACCATCGCCTTCGGCATGGGCATCGACAAGCCCGACGTGCGCTTCGTCGCCCACCTCGACCTGCCGAAAAGCATCGAGGGCTATTACCAGGAAACGGGGCGCGCGGGCCGCGACGGCATGGCCGCCAACGCCTGGATGGCGTACGGCTTGCAGGACGTGGTGCTGCAGCGGCGCATGATCGACGAATCGGAAGCGGACGACACCTTCAAGCGCGTGCTGGGCGTGAAACTCGACGCCATGCTGGGCCTGTGCGAAACGCTCAGCTGCCGCCGCATGCGCTTGCTCGAATACTTCGGCGAACCGGCTTCGCCGTGCGGCAATTGCGACACCTGCCTGGTGCCGCCCGTGTCGTTCGACGGCACGGTGCCCGTGCAAAAACTGCTGTCGGCCATCTACCGCGTCGACCAGCGCTTCGCCGGCGGCCACGTGATCGACGTGCTGCGCGGCGTGGAGTCGGAACGCATCAAGACCTGGCACCACGATTCGCTGTCGGTCTTCGGCATCGGCTCGGACCTGGGCGAGGCGGAATGGAAATCGATTTTGCGCCAGGCTATCGCGCTCGGTCTCGTCTCGGTCGACCATGAACAATACAGCTCGCTGAAACTGACGGACGCCTCGCGCCCCGTGCTCAAGGGCGGCCAGAAAGTGCAGCTGCGCCAGTACCAGAAACCGGTGAAGACCAGCAAGCGCAGCACCAGCGTGGCGAAGGGCTATGTCGAGACGGATTTGTCCACCAGCGAGCAGGCGATCTTCGACAAGCTGCGCTGGTGGCGCGTGGAGACGGCGCGCACGCACAATGTGCCCGCCTACGTGATTTTCGTCGACGCCACCCTGCGCGAAATCGCCAAGGCCAAGCCTACCTCGCTCGAGCAGATGCGCGGCGTGAGCGGCGTGGGCGAGAAAAAACTGGCCTCGTACGGCGACGAAATCGTCGCCATGATCCTGGAGATGATTTGATGGAAGCACTCTCGCCCGACCTGATCTATCAGGCCGTGAAAATCCTCGGCGCCCAGCCTGACGCAGAAGACGCGGTGGAAGCGCAAGTGCGTGTCCTCGTGCGGGACGAGCTCACCGTGCGTCGCCTGGCCGACGTGGTGCCGGAAGCTTTCGGTCTGGTGCTGGCGTCGCACCTTCCCGGCGCCGAAAACATGACCCTGCCCGACACCTTCCGCGCCCAGGACGAGGACGGCGAATGGGTGGAGTTCCCCTTGCGCCGCGAGCCGATCTTTGTCGTCGCCGCGGATATCGCCCAGCACACCTTCCACAACGGCCCGCGCGCGCTGATAAAAAATCTCGCCGACCGCAGCTCCTTGCTGTCCGCCATCAACAAGGCCTTGAACGCGGGTGGCTCGCTCGATGGCACGACCCTGGGTCCGCCCTCCTTCTTCGGCCTGCCCGCTGCCCTGTACCAGCCGGCGGCATCGCCCGAGACACCCTGACCACTTTACTTTGCCTCTGCCCTTGACAAGAGAACGGCCCCGCGATGGAAACCAAATGGCTGGAAGACTTCATCTCGCTCGCTGAAACGCATAATTTCAGCCGTTCCGCGGCCCTGCGCCATGTGACCCAGCCAGCCTTTTCGCGGCGCATCCAGTCGCTGGAAAACTGGCTCGGCATCGACCTGGTCGACCGCACCTCGTATCCCACGCGCTTGACGCCGGCCGGCGCCGTGTTCTACGAGCAGGCGCTGGAAATGCTGGGGCAGATCAACGGCGTGCGCGCCCTGTTGCGCGGCAAACGCGCCGCCACGCAAACGAGCGTCGACTTCGCCGTGCCGCACACCCTGTCGCTGACCTTCATGCCGAAATGGCTGACGGCGCTGGAAGAAGGTTTTGCACCGATCAACAGCCGTTTGATGGCGCTGAACGTGCACGACGCCGTACTGCAGCTGGTCGACGGCGGCTGCGACCTGCTGCTGTGTTATCACCATCCGCGCCAGCCGGTGCAGCTGGACCCTGGCCGCTACGACATGCTGGTGATGGGCCGCGAAACCCTGCGCGCGTATGCGCGCTGCGGCCAGGACAAGGTGCCGGACTTCGTCCTGCCCGGCAGCGCCAAGGAGCCGCTGCCCTTCCTCTCCTATACCAACAACGCCTATCTGGGTCGCATGGTGGAATTGCTGCTGGCCGACGCCAAGGCGCCCCTGTTCCTGGAAACCTGCTACGAAACGGACATGGCCGAAGGCTTGAAAATGATGGCGCTGGAGGGACGCGGCATCGCCTTCCTGCCCGAATCAGCCGTCATGCGCGACGTCAAATACAAGCACCTGGCGCGCGCCGACGGCGGCGCGCCTGGCTGGGAAATCGAGCTGGAAATCCGCTTGTACCGCGAACGCCCGTCCAGCCTGCGCCCCGGCAAGCAGATCGTCGAAAGCCTGTGGCAATACCTGGTACAGGTGCAGGAAAGCGCCGCGCGCGGCGGAAAAAAACGCCGGCGCGCGGCTGCCACCACCATTCCATCCTGACCTCCTAACTATGCAATAAATGCATAACCGGATGCGCACAAAGCATTGGCCGGGGCATGAGGCTATCGCCTACGATGCGGTTCCGCTGCGCGCAACTCAATTGATTGCGCCTACCACAGCATTTTTGAACGCCAGAAAAAATCATCGCGATGCTCTGCAGATTTTTCGGCGTTACACCACCGTTTTGTCCAGGAGCTTATCAAGCATGACCAGCAAGCACGCACTTCCTTCCTACCTCAATCCTGAAGACCTCGGCCCATGGGGCGTCTACCTCGAGCAGATCGACCGCGTCACGCCGTACCTGGGCAACCTGTCGCGCTGGGTGGAAACGCTGAAGCGTCCAAAGCGCATCCTGACGGTCGACGTGCCTATCGAGCGCGATGACGGCACCATTGCCCACTACGAAGGCTACCGCGTGCAGCACAATCTGTCGCGCGGCCCGGGCAAGGGCGGCGTACGCTTCCACCAGGACGTGACCCTGTCGGAAGTGATGGCCCTGTCGGCCTGGATGACGGTCAAGAATGCAGCGGTCAACGTGCCATACGGCGGCGCCAAGGGCGGTATCCGCGTCGATCCGAAGACCCTGTCGCGCAACGAACTGCAACGCCTGACCCGCCGCTACACGAGCGAGATCAGCATGATCATCGGACCGAACAAGGATATCCCGGCGCCGGACGTCAACACGAATGAACAAGTCATGGCGTGGATGATGGACAGCTACGCCATGATCGGCGGCAATATGTCGACCGGCGTGGTGACGGGCAAACCGATCTCGCTGGGCGGCAGCCTGGGTCGCCGCGATGCGACGGGCCGCGGCGTATTCGTCGTCGGTTGCGATGCGGCCGCCAAGGTCGGCATGTCGCTCGAAGGCGCGAAAGTCATCGTGCAAGGTTTCGGTAACGTGGGCGGCGTCGCTGCACGCATGTTCGCTGAAGCCGGCTCGAAAGTGGTCGCGGTACAAGACCACAAGACCACCGTCGTGCATTCCGGCGGCTTGAACATCCCGCAATTGCTGGCACACGTGGCCGAAGTGGGCAGCGTCGAAGGCTTCCCGGGCGCCGAGGCATTCGTGCCGCGCGAAGATTTCTGGGGCATCGATTGCGACATCCTGATCCCGGCCGCGCTGGAACAGCAGATCACGGCGGAACGCGCGCAAGTCATCCGCGCCAAGATCATCCTGGAAGGCGCCAATGGCCCGACCCTGCCGGCAGCGGACGACATCCTGACCGACCGCGGCGTGCTGATCGTGCCGGACGTGCTGGCCAACGCCGGCGGCGTGACCGTCAGCTACTTCGAGTGGGCACAGAACTTCTCGAGCTTCTTCTGGACCGAAGAAGAAATCAACAGCCGCCTGACCCGCATCATGCGCGAAGCGTTCGACGCGGTATGGCAAGTGTCGCAAGAGAAGAAAGTGTCGATGCGTACCGCGACCTTCATCCTGGCGTGCACGCGCGTGCTGCAGGCTCGCGAAGTACGCGGCCTGTATCCATAATGGCTGCCTGAGAAAATGCCTGGGGCGTTGTTGCTTCGCCTCGCCGTACTAGCGTACTGTCTTCGGCTTTGCGCCTAGCCCCAGACATTTTTCAGGCGCCATTGAGTTACTGGCGCTGTTAAAAAAATCCCGCCACACTTGCGTGTGAGCGGGATTTTTTATGGGCGCCCGCTTTGCTTCAAGCTGCGTAACCTTGCGGATTCTGGTGCTGCCAGCGCCAGTGGTCGCGGCACATGTCGTCGATGTTTTTCTGCGCTTGCCAGCCCAGCAATTGCTTCGCCTTGTCGGCCGAGGCGTAGCAACTGGCGATGTCGCCGGGGCGCCGGGGCACGATGTCGTAGGGGACCTTGCGGCCGCTGGCGGCCTCGAAGGCGCGCACGGTATCGAGCACGCTGTAGCCGTGGCCCGTGCCCAGGTTGACGGTAAAGCCGCCCTCGGTGGAGAACAGGCGGTTCAGCGCCGCCACATGGCCCAGCGCCAGGTCGACCACGTGGATGTAGTCGCGCACACCCGTGCCATCCGGCGTATCGTAATCGTTGCCGAACACGGCCAGGCGCTCGCGGCGGCCCACGGCCACCTGGGCGATAAAGGGCATCAGGTTGTTCGGGATGCCGGCCGGATCTTCACCGATCAAGCCGCTGGCGTGCGCGCCGACCGGGTTGAAATAGCGCAATACACCAACTTGCCACTGCGCATCTGCATGCACGAGATCGGCCAGGATCTCCTCGACCATCAGCTTCGAACGGCCGTAGGGATTGGTCACGGACAGGCGCGACGATTCCACGATCGGCAAGGCTTCCGGATCGCCATACACGGTGGCCGACGAACTGAACACAAAACGCTTCACGTTCGCCGCCGCCAGCACTTCCAGCAGTGCCACGGTGCCCGACACATTGTTATCCATGTACATCAGCGGCTGCGCCACGGATTCGCCCACGGCCTTCAATCCAGCGAAATGGATCACCGCATCGATGGCGTGCTCGCGCAAGACGGCGGCCATGGCCGCGCGGTCGCGTACATCCGCTTCATAGAAGGGCACGCTTTTGCCGGCAATGCGCTCCACGCGCGCCATCGCTTCGCGCGCGCTATTGCACAGATTATCCACCGCGACCACCTCAAAGCCGGCAGCCAGCAATTCGACACAGGTATGCGAACCGATGAAACCGGATGCGCCGGTCACGAGTATTTTCTTGGACATAATATCAATCAATGCAAAAAAGATAAGACTACCGTAATTCACCCACTTTGCCTAGTCAGCGCACGATAGTGCACGCATGAAAAAAGCCTGCGGCGTCGCCGCGGCAGGCTTGATCTCGCGCAAACGGCACAGGTGGGCAAACCGCCAAATTTATTTCTTGATGAATACCAGGTCCCACACGCCATGGCCGAGCTTCAAGCCGCGGTTTTCAAACTTGGTCAGCGGACGGTACGCCGGTTGCGGCGCGTAGCCCTCGGCGCTATTGCGCAGTTGCGGCTCGGCGCCCAGCACTTCCAGCATTTGTACCGCGTAATCTTCCCAATCGGTGGCACAATGCAGATAGCCGCCCGGCGCCAGGCGATCGGTCAATTGCTTGACGAACGGCGACTGGATCAGCCGGCGCTTGTTGTGACGCGCCTTGTGCCATGGATCGGGGAAGAAAACGTGAATGCCGGCCAGCGAATTGGCGGGAATCATGTGCGTGAGCACTTCCACGGCATCGTGCTGCAGCAAGCGCAGATTCGTCAGCGACTCTTCGCCGATCAGCTTCAACAGACTGCCCACACCGGGCGTATGCACTTCGACGCCGATGAAATCCTTCTCAGGCATGGCCTTGGCGATATGCGCCGTCGTCGCGCCCATGCCGAAACCGATTTCCAGGATGACCGGCGCCTTGCGGCCGAACACCTGCTCGAAATCCATCGACTCCTTGGCGAAAGGCAACAGGAACTGCGGCCCCAAGGTCTCGAGCGCGCGCGCCTGCGCGACAGACAGCCTTCCCGCGCGGGTTACGAAGCTGCGGATGCGGTGTTCGGTCGGATCGTACATCATCGGCCGAGCCGGGCCGTTTGCTGGGGTATCAGAGGACATGGGAATGAAGAAAATAGTGGCCGCGCCGCACAAAACCAGGCGCCAGCGGAAAATGGAGCGGGTGAAGGGAATCGAACCCTCGTCGTAAGCTTGGGAAGCTTCTGCTCTACCATTGAGCTACACCCGCGAAGCCTGCATTTTACGCGCGATGGCAAGGACTTGGCAAACTTGCGCGGCGCGTTCGAATTCATCAGGAATTCTCGCAATATTTATTAAAAAGACAATTCCTACGCATCGGCATGGTAACGTTTTTGTTAGTAAAGAACAACATCGCGGGCTGCCAGACCCGGTGAATAGCCTGGTATACGGCTAAAATAGAATAAATTATTGTCACCATGAACTGTGTAGCGCAGACTAGCGGGAGAAATGTTGCTACAATCGGGTGACAGTTTAGCATTCCTGCTGTTCAACCTAAAAGGATATCCCATGAAGAAAATTTTGATCGCTTCGGCAATCCTGTGCTTCGCTTCCGCACAAGCTATGGCTCAATCGGCACCAGCTCCTGCACCAGTACCAGCTCCTGCACCAGCTGCTGGCACTACCGTTGCCGGCCTGAGCGTCAGCACCATGATCGCAATCGGCGCCGCAATTGCCGTTGTAGCCGGTGCAGCAAGCTCGGATTCGACCACCGCGCACACGACCCCAACCCACCATTAATACCTGGCTGCCCAGGCAGCGACAGGTAGGCCCAGCCTGCAGCTTGATGTCGAGCAGAAAGGTGACGGCTTGGTGCCGCAATAGTTGACATAGTCAATATATTGACTGTTGCAAAAAAAGCCCTTTTCATTTGAAAATGGGCTTTTTTACTTTTTATCAAACATCAAAAAGATTGGCAGTAATCTTTCTGCTGTGAACGAATGATGTCATATCGTATGGTCACGCCTGCGACTCTCATCTATTCAATTAAGAGATCCGCTTTCATGCCATTAAAATATCCCACGCCATCGCTTCAGTTGCCATGAAGAATCAATTTTTCTTCAAGCGCATGGGATTTGCCCTGCAAGGCATAAGCGCTGCCTTCCGCATGGAAGCGAGCTTCCGCCTGCAATGTCTGGCCGCCCTGTTTGTGCTCATCGTGCTCTCCTGGTCCAAACCTGCCCTGATGTGGTGGGCCTTGCTCTTGCTCAATTGCGGCATGGTTTTGGCCGCGGAATTGTTTAATACCGCGCTGGAACACTTGATCGACCACCTCCACCCCGCCCTACATCCAAGCATCAAGATTGCGAAGGACTGTGCAGCTGGAGCAGTGTTGCTTCTCAGCATGGCGGCCGTAGGCGTATTTGTTGCTTTTTTGCTTGAAAACGTTGTGTGCTAGCAGAAATACCGGAGTGTCAAACTACAATACAGGACGAGCTAAATTGCGTGCCTCCAAGAATCCATAGAGACTATAGAAAATACAAAAATTTCTATAATTTATTAGAATATTGCCCCGGCCTGCAACATTGATTTTTTCAGTATGTATGTCCGCTTCCCCGAGTAAGAGCACGACAAGTCGGCCGAGTTTTAAGATATGCCGGCTGACTGAATATGCAACTCCATCCAATATTAAATTTACATTGAAGCATAAATGACTATCCCCCTCTTACCAGTGATTCTTTGCGGCGGTTCTGGCACACGTTTATGGCCACTTTCGCGCGAGGCGTTTCCAAAACAGTTTCTGCGCCTGTCCGCTCAAGGCAGCATGCTGCAACAAACGCTGCAGCGTCTGGCGGGTATCGACACGGTGTCGCCAGCACTACTGGTATGCAACGAATCCTCGCGTTTCATTGTCGCGGAGCAAGTACGTGAGATCGGTCTGGAAAATAGCCGCATGTTACTCGAGCCCATGCGTCGCAATACGGCGCCGGCGATCGCCTCAGCCGCCTTGCATGCAATGGAAAATGGCGAAGATCCACTCCTGCTGGTGCTGCCATCGGACCACGTCATTTTGGATACCCCGGCTTTCCATCGTGCAATAGCACTGTCGCGTACTGCTGCAGAGGCAGGTAATTTACTGACTTTCGGCATCACGCCAACGGGACCAGAAACAGGATATGGCTATATCCGCGCCGAAGGCGCGCCGACGGGAAGTATTCAGCGCGTACTTGAATTCGTGGAAAAGCCGGCTCTCGCGCTTGCAGAACAATATATCGCCAGCGGAGAATACTTCTGGAACAGCGGCATGTTCCTGTTCCGCGCCAGCCGCTACCTGGAAGAGTTGGAACGCTTCCAGCCCGCCGTCCTGGCCGCTTGCCGCGCTGCCATCAGCGCCGCGAAGAGCGACCTCGACTTTATTCGCCTGGACAAGGATGCCTACGCCGCCAGCCCCGATATCGCCGTCGACTACGCCGTCATGGAGCGCACCAGCCATGCGGCTACCATCGCCCTCGATGCGGGCTGGAATGATATCGGCTCCTGGAAAGCCGTACTCGACGTGGCGGAAAAAGATGCCAGCCAGAATAGCACCCTCGGCGACGTATTGATTCAAGATTGCAATGATTGCCTGGTGCACAGCAGTAGCCGCCTGGTCACCGCCATCGGCATGCGCAATACCGTTATCGTGGAAACCGCCGATGCCGTGCTGGTCATGGATGCGGATCAGGCACAACAAACAAAAACCATGGTTGCACAGTTGATCGCCAGGGAGCGTCCCGAAGCCACCATGCACCGCGAAGTCTTCCGTCCGTGGGGTTCTTATGATTCCATCGGCAATGGCGACCGTTTCCAGGTCAAGCGGATCACTGTCAAGCCTGGCGCCAAGCTGTCATTACAAATGCACCACCACCGCGCCGAGCACTGGATTGTGGTATCCGGCACTGCCCAGATCACCAATGGTGACAAGGAATATTTGCTGACCGAAAACCAGTCTACCTATATCCCGCTCGGCGTCGTCCATTCTCTGGCTAACCCGGGCAAGCTACCGCTGGAATTGATTGAAATTCAATCGGGCAGCTACCTTGGAGAAGACGATATCGTCCGCTTTGAAGACCGCTACGGGCGTGCTTGACCGAGCAGAGGCACAATCACTAAGCATGCGTCACCGCAAGAATTCACACTGAAGTTTATAAGGTTTAGCAAGTATCATGAAACCAATCGAAGGTATCTTTGTACAAGAAGTAAAATGGTATTGCAGCAGCAGGGCAGAAAAATATTTTCTCACCTTTGCCGATGCACTGGCCATGTTCATGGCATTCTGGCTCGCAGGCAAATGGACGCTCGATGCCGGCGACTTGAACAGCTTCGGACTGGATAGCTCGCGCCTGCTCAGTTACAGCCTGCTATCCCTGGTCACCCTGGCTATCTTCAAGCTGAAGGGCCATCATGCCAAACGCCGTCCGTACTCGAATGAAATCAAAGAACTCCTGAAGGTCGCCATGGTCATGGGCCTGATTGACGCGGCCCTGGTGTTCCTCGACAAGCGCGACTCCTCGCGCGAAGCACTCCTGGTTACCTGGCTGCTGGTGCCCTGCTGTGTCTTGCTGCTGCGTGGCATGGTCAAATACCTGCTGATGAAAGCTGGCGGCTGGATACGGCCCATGGTCATCATCGGATGGGGTGACAATGCCTTGCAAACAGCGCGCGCCTTCGACGAAGAAGCGTTAATGGGCTATCGCCTGATTGCTTTCCTGATCCCCGAAGGCCAAGACCGCCTGGAACATCACTATGTAAATCGCAGCAAGCAAGTTGTGCCCTGCATTTCGTTGGGCGAGAATCCGGAACAGACGCTCAAGCTGCTGGGCGACCCGCATACGGTTGTCGCCCTGGAGCAAGGCGGCATCGACGCCTATCAGGGCATGATCCAGCAGGTCAGCCGTTGCGTTGCCAATATGCAAGTGGTACCTGCAGTACGCGGCTTGCCCCTGTACGGCATGGAAGTGAACCATTTCTTTGCACATGAAGTGCTGTTGCTGACCATGCGCAACAACCTGGCACGGCCAGGCTTGCAGTTGATTAAGCGCAGCTTCGATCTGACAGCTTCGATCTGCGTACTGGTCATCGGCTCCCCCATCTTGCTGTGGATCGCGGCCAAGGTCATGGCATCGGGCCGTCCCATCTTCTATGGCCACAAACGCGTGGGCCAGAATGGCAAGCATTTTCTCTGCTATAAATTCCGTACCATGGCCGTGAATGCCGACGTCTTGCTCAAGGAATTACTGGAGCGCGACCCTGAAGCCCGTGCCGAATGGGATCGTGATTTCAAACTGAAAAACGACCCTCGCATCACTTCGATCGGTCATTTCCTGCGCCGGACCAGCCTCGATGAATTGCCGCAGCTATGGAACGTACTGAAAGGTGAAATGAGCCTGGTCGGGCCGCGCCCGGTTGTCGATGCGGAACTGGAGCGTTATGGCCCTCAGATAGACTATTACCTCGAAGCCAAGCCGGGTGTTACAGGCCTGTGGCAAGTGAGCGGCAGGAACGACGTGAGCTATGATACGCGCGTTTATCTGGACGCATGGTATGTCAAGAACTGGTCTTTATTTAATGACATTGTCATCTTGCTTAAAACGGTTAAAGTCATTTTCAAAAAAGATGGCGCGTATTAAATAGCTGATCAAATAGAATTGCAATAATTTCGTTTCAAAATTTTTTCCCCCATCGCTCTCAAAATAATCGCAAGAGTGAAGCATCGTGAAGATGTTCAAGTAAAAAAGGATAACAGCATGATTTTAGTGACTGGCGGTGCCGGCTTCATCGGTTCCAATTTTGTACGCGATTGGCTGGCGCTCAACGATGAGCCCGTAATCAATTTTGACAAACTGACCTATGCTGGCAATCTCAGCAATCTGGCCAGCCTGGAGCAAGACCCGCGGCATATCTTCGTACGCGGCGACATTTGCGATACCGCCCACATTTCCCGCCTGCTGGCCGAGCACAAGCCGCGCGCCATCGTGCATTTTGCCGCAGAGAGCCATGTCGATCGTTCGATCCATAGCCCCGGCGAATTCATTTCGACCAACGTCAACGGCACCTTCAGCCTGCTCGAAGCAGCGCGCGCCTATTGGTCCGGACTAGACGGTGATGACAAGAGTGGCTTCCGCTTCCTGCACGTCTCGACGGATGAGGTGTATGGCACCCTGGGACCGAATGACCCGCCATTCACGGAAACGACGCCGTATGCGCCAAACAGCCCGTACTCGGCATCGAAAGCAGCGTCTGACCACTTGGTGCGTGCCTACTTCCATACCTACGGCATGCCGGTGCTCACCACCAACTGTTCGAACAATTATGGTTCCTTCCATTTCCCGGAAAAACTGATTCCACTCATCATCAGCAATGCCCGTGCCGGCAAAGCCTTGCCTATCTATGGCGATGGCATGCAAGTGCGCGACTGGCTGTACGTGGGCGACCATTGTTCGGCGATCCGCCGCGTCCTGGAAGCGGGACGCCTGGGCGAGGTTTACAATGTGGGCGGCTGGAATGAAATGGCCAATCTGGAAGTCGTGCACACCTTGTGCGACATCCTCGACACGCTCGATCCCAAGGCATCGGGCAGCTATCGCGAACAAATCACCTATGTGCAGGATCGCCCCGGTCACGACCGCCGCTATGCCATTGATGCGCGCAAGATCGAGCGAGAACTGGGCTGGAAGCCGGCCGAAACCTTCGCTACCGGCATCCGCAAGACCGTGCAGTGGTATCTGGACAACCAGGCCTGGGTCCGCGATGTTCAGTCGGGCGACTACCTCAAATGGGTAGAGAAAAACTACGCGGCACGCGATACAGCCCAGGAGCAGAAATAATGGGGGCCGCCATCGAACGCAAGGGCATCATCCTGGCTGGCGGTTCCGGCACACGCTTGTATCCCGTCACCATGGCCGTGTCAAAGCAGCTGCTGCCCGTGTATGACAAGCCGATGATCTACTATCCACTGACCACTTTGATGCTGGCGGGCATACGTGACATCCTGATCATTTCCACGCCACAAGATACACCGCGCTTCCAGGAGTTGCTGGGCGACGGCAGCCAGTGGGGTATCCGCCTGACCTATGCTGTGCAGCCCAGCCCAGATGGTTTGGCGCAGGCGTTCATTATTGGCAAAGAATTCGTCGGCGATGCACCATCAGCGCTGATTCTAGGCGACAACATCTATTACGGTCACGACTTTGAATCGCAGTTACGCGAAGCCTCGGCACGCACCAGCGGCTCGACCGTGTTCGCCTATCACGTCCACGATCCGGAACGCTATGGCGTGGTCGACTTCGATGATCAGCGCCGCGCTGTCAGCATCGAAGAGAAGCCGCTCAAGCCAAAATCAAACTATGCCGTCACTGGCCTGTATTTCTACGACAGCCAAGTGTGTGGAATTGCCGCTGGTATTGCTCCCTCACCGCGTGGCGAGCTGGAAATCACCGATGTGAATCGGGTTTATCTTGAGCGCGGCGAGCTCAATGTGGAGTTGATGGGACGTGGCATGGCATGGCTTGATACTGGTACGCATGAATCCCTGCTGGAGGCAGGACAATTCATTGCGACTATTGAAAACCGACAAGGTCTCAAGGTAGCTTGCCCAGAAGAAATCGCTTATCGCAAAGGGTATATCGATGGCGTCAAACTGGAGCAACTGGCCCAGCCATTGAAAAAAAATGCCTATGGCCAATACCTGCTGCGTCTCCTCGAAGAAAAAATATACTAAGGCCTGAACGGCTCATTTCATACCATGCAAATTCAAACGACAGCAATACCTGATGTTCTGATCATCGAGCCAACCGTGTTTGGCGATGATCGCGGTTTTTTCTATGAAAGCTTTAACCAGAAGCGCTTTGCCGAGCTGACAGGCGTCACGCGCGATTTCGTGCAGGACAACCATTCCAAGTCAGCGAAGGGCGTGTTGCGCGGCCTGCACTACCAAATCCAGCAAGCGCAAGGAAAACTGGTGCGCGTTACCGCGGGCGAAGTGTTCGACGTTGCCGTCGATTTACGCAAAAGCTCGGCAACCTTCGGCCACTGGGTCGGGGTTACCTTGTCGGCCGCCAATAAGCGCCAACTGTGGGTTCCCGAAGGGTTTGCGCATGGCTTCGTCGTAACCAGTGACCATGCCGAGTTTCTCTACAAGACAACAGACTATTGGGCACCGGAGTTCGAACGCAGCATCCTGTGGAATGATCCGGCGATCGGTATCAATTGGCCTTTGGACGGCGAACCGCTGTTGTCGGGTAAAGATAAAGTGGGCACGCTGCTGGCCAACGCCGACGTCTTCGCCTGATCCACCAATCTGTCCAACTGGAATCAATCTATCTCATGAGCCGTATTTTAATCACAGGAAAAACCGGCCAGGTCGGTTACGAACTTGAACGCAGCCTGCAGGGTCTGGGCGAAATTGTCGCCGTTGACCGCAGTCAAATGGATCTTGCCGACCTGGATCAAGTCCGCGATGTCATCCGTCGCGTCAAGCCGACGCTGATCGTCAATCCGGCAGCATATACGGCGGTCGACAAGGCTGAAAGCGAGCCGGCACTGGCGCTACGCATCAACGGCGAGGCGCCGGGTGTCATGGCCGAAGAAGCAAAAAGACTGGGCGCTGCAATGATTCATTACAGCACCGATTATGTTTTCGACGGCACGAAAGACGGCGCTTACGTCGAATCTGATCCGACCTGTCCCGTAAATGTGTATGGCAGCAGCAAACTGGCCGGCGAGCAAGTCATCCAGGCGGCCGGCATCCCGCACTTGATCCTGCGCACCAGCTGGGTCTACAGCACGCATGGCAAGAATTTCTTGCTAACCATGCGCCGTCTGGCGCAGGAACGCGAGGAATTGGGCATCGTGTCAGATCAGTTTGGCGCTCCGACTTGGAGCCGTACGATAGCCGACACCACGGCCCATATCGTGGCACAAAGTCTGGCGGCAGCAGATCCGCAGCAATGGTGGAAAGAACGTTCGGGACTGTACCATCTGACGGCGCAAGGCCGGACCACCTGGTTCGGCTTCACGGAAGAAATCATGGCGCATGCATCGGTCCAGAAAAAGCCACGCCTGAAACCTATCCTGGCGCAAGATTACCCGGTGCCAGCCAGGCGTCCGACCAATTCGGTGCTGTCTTCGCAACGTTTGATCAACACGTTTTGCGGCTTGCCACAATGGAAGGATGCGCTGGCGCTGTGCCAAGGCTAATCACTTGCAGAGCCATTTCTGCGCCCGCCGAGGGGCCGCCACCGCGCGGCATCCAGCAGGGCTGGCACGATAGGCCAGCACGCAGCGTACCGCCTTGACCATTACTACAATATCATCATATTTCGCGATACTGGATGGGTTTATTGCTATACAACACTCAGCAAGAACCATAGATGTCAAGACCAGCCTGGTTATAAACACGCTTATCGAATAATTCCGGCTTTTTCGCCGCCGCCCAATTCTTCATCGCCTGAATTGGCGTTTCGTTATTCAGAGCACGCTGTGGGATGCTGTGGCTATAGACATTCAGGTAATTGCGCAGGACCGATTCGAGCTCGGCCCTGGACACGAAGCGGATCTGGTTGACGACCTCGCTCATGCGGCCGTTGAAGCGTTCCACGATGCCATTGGTCTGCGGATGACGTGGCGGGATAAGGCGATGTTTGATCGCCAGCTGCTTGCATGACACGTCAAACGCGTGCTTACCATTGGGAATCCGGTCGCCGGTTTCCGGATCTTTTTTCTTGCTGGTAAAGCGGTCGGTGAACTGGCTGCCATTCTCGGTGAGCAGCTAGACGATGGCGATCGGACAGGCGTTGTTGAGCTTGATCAGGAAATCGATGCTGCTGCTGTTGGACTGGTCGGCATAGATTTCCATTAAGACACAGCGCGTGGCACGGTCGATGACGACGAACAGGTAACCGCGTTCGGTTTCATTGCGTATCTGAGGCAAGTATTTGATATCTAACCGGGCTGATAATCCTTGAGCGACTTTTTGGTGACAGGCTTGTCACCTTCACAGGTGGCCAGTTCAAGCAGGCTGGAGACACCATGGCGGCGCGCGAAAGCGCCGATTGACGAACTCGCGGGCTACCGCCAGCAAGTCGTCGGTAGGCAGCACCAGCGCAATGCGCAGCTCCACGAAGATCAGTTCCTGCACAGGCGTGAGCGTAGCGTGCATGGTGCGCGGCCGGTGCGAAAGATCCTCGTCGCTGTCACGATTTTGCCACTTGCGGATCGTCAGACGACTTATGTTGTAGCGCTCAGCCAGCTCCCGTTAATAGAGCGTCGAATTACGGATTTCGATACAGATCAGATGAGTGGGGCGGGCTTAGCTGTGAAGGGCTGGGTTCATGGCGCTGGTAGTTGAGTGACAGGATTCAACAGTGTACTCAAAGCAATCTGGCCCTGAAAGATGGCAGACTGCAAGTTTGAATATGAGCACCCACCTGTAAACAATTAATCACATGCCATTGCCCCCTTAGCCAACGGTTGACTCAAATGGATATTGCTATCTTAAAATAAAAAATATATTTCTCTTACTTATTGGTCAGCCAATACACCTTGTACATACTGAAAATTTTCTTCAGTTTAGTGGGCAGTAACCTTTCATATCGTCCAATCTTGTACCCTGCGAATTTACATACTGTACGGATCAGCGCCGATGGAATAACGTACCACGCTGATGCCATTAAAAATCGTATCTCAGAATGTAAATACCGCATACCTTCGCCTCCAACTTTGCCGAAATTGCTTAACAACCAAGGCTCGCGGGCATGCAAGACTCCAATATCGAAATATCTTTTGAATTCCTCTACATAAGTGTAATGGTGGGAATGGTACACGCATGCATCCGCCTGGTAGTACACACTTTTCCCAGTCATCAAAAGCTTGGCAGCTACCATTGTATCCTCGCCGAGAATAACATTCGATGGGAACCCTCCTACATCCATCAAATCTCTTACACGATATGCCGAAAAGGAGTTCGAAATGAAAATTGATTTAATTCCGTATTTCTCTTTGGATGCGATGGACTTTAACATGTCCTGATCTGCATAATTGAATATACGCGCATGAGCTTCGCTTGGCCTACTGCCCATATGCGGTAACTGACGACCATACACGGCTCCGACATTGCTGTTCTCAGAAAATATACGCACCAGATTTTGCAGCGACTTCGTATCAAAAAGCAGCGCATCTTGGGTCATAAAAACAACAATATCAATATCCTTGGCGATTCTCTCCAATGCCATCTGCCGCGTGCCGCCATGGTTAAAGTCACTTTTACTAATGGTGCACACGTCGAATATTTTGCGGGTTTCCGCATCCAGTCGGCCATCGGTCGAACTGGAGTCCATTATTAATCGGACGTCCGGCATCAACGATTGATCTTTGAAGCGCTCTATCCACTCACCCCACATCGAACCAGGATTATAGGTAGGGATAATTATGCCAATTCTATTCATTTATTTTCGCTAACTTCCCGGACAATATTCCAAAATTTATTCGATGATCCATCCCAAGTAAAATCCATCGCACGTACCAAACCAGCAGAAATAAGATCTTTTCGCAAATCAGAATCAGCGACAATTTTATTCATGGCATTGGCAATCTCGTCCAGATCAAGCGGATTAACCAATAATGCGGCATTACCGGCAACTTCAGGCATACAGCTCAAATTCGATGTAATCACCGGCACTCCTGTTGCCATTCCTTCAAGGATTGGCAAACCAAAGCCTTCATATAAGGAAATATAGGTGACGGCCAAGGCGCCCTTATAATAGCGAGGCAAGTCTTCTTCCGGAATAAAACCGGAGAATTCAACCATACCGGTGACATTCAATCTGGCTATATGTTGTTCAATAACAGGTTCACTTTTTCCGGTGAGAAGCAATTTTATACCTGCAGAAGGCAAAACCGAGATTGAATATGCTTCGATCAACCGATCCACATTCTTATAGCCGCGCCGATTTCCCGCATAAAATATATATGGCCATCCCATATCAACACCATCGACATCAGCGTTAAATGTCGGCTCTACGCTGTTATAAACTACATCAATCATCTCTGATGAGTAGCCACCCCATTCCATCAATTCTTTTTTAGTGTATTCTGATACCGTAATAATTTTTGCACATTTTTTATAAATATTTCTGAGGATCACATCATAATATATCTTGTGCGCAGCACTATAATAATGAAGATGCGTTAAATCATGGACAGTAATGATGTCCGGCGTTTTCGAATTAAATGGAGGTATGAATCCCGGAGACCAAAAGACATCAGATTTCAATTTCCGCAGTTCGGCACCCAGCCGCAAAGGTGAAAGCGGATCGGAAATCTTTCCGGCATAGTTAAGTGATTGCAGCGCTATATCTTCCGGTTTTCTCTTGATCAATGCAGCTGCAACAGCACCAATTCCAGTTGGTCCCATCCAGCGACCATCGTAGCTCAAATTCATCATTATTTTCCCCTATCTTATAATTTTTTATCGTTTTGGAAAAATTGAACTGCCATTTTCTTCGAAGAAAATAATGAAAGAATAATTGCCAAAAACAGATGTTCAACAACCAGATATCCTGCCCCTAACGGAATCAGCTCAATCCCCATGAAAAACAGTACTAAAATAAAAATACCCATGTTTGCTGTTTTTTTCAGCTTCACCACAAGTGTTTTAAAGATGACACCCAATACAAATGCCCATGCAAAAAAGTAGACAATGGCAAATATTCCGAAATCTGCCCATACGCCCCCCATACCGAAAGCAGGGGATCCAGTATCATTTTCAAACCACTCAGGATAAAAAGTTTTCGCGAGCAAGAAATAACCAAAATCTTTCGGTTTTTCGGGATAGATAACGCGCGGCAAACGAGAATATAGATTCTGCTCAACAACAAGCCGCCCATACTGCAATGGGAAATCACTATCAATTACCTTATTACCATTCCTTGTGTAGTCAGAATAGCTTGATATATTTACAGCCATCTCAACCAAATTACTTTGTTTCGCAGTAAATACAGCAAACAAGGAAACCAGAAAAGCGGAAGCAATACCAAAATTGACCAGGAATTTTTTTCCGCCCATTTTTCGTCCAAGTACATACGTAATATATGCAAAATAAATCATGACAATAGTAATAAACTGCCCCTTACTGCCATGAAAATATATATTAGCCAACAAAAAGACAAAGAATATTATTGAACCAAAAAATGTTTTTCTTTTAGTAAAAAGAAATACAATGAAAGCCAAATTATTTAACAGGGCTGTGGTAAAAAGAAAAATCCCATATCCCGAGCGGGTATTTTCATAAATCTTTCGTGGCGTAGCCAGCATGTCCCGATATTCGTACAAAATCGGAAGCATTAAAAAACATGAAACAGATAGCAGAAAAATATGAAAATATTTAACATCATTATTTTTTCGAAAATCAGCAATCGAATTTATAAAACGCGAATCAATCGGCTTCACATATCGATATGCCACGGCAAAAACACAAAATTGTACAATATAACAGGCATAAGCATAGCTATATGCAAATACGCTGCCCTGCAAACCATTCAATGCAATATTGAGCGGTTCAAGAACAAAATAAACCGGAACTTGAAAAAAAATCACTGGAACCAAGACATTAAAGTAAGATTTCTCATATTTTACAATCATTGCATATGTAAAAATATAAAAAAGCGCCGCTATAAAAATAACGGCATATACAATGTAGGTATCTGAATTGTTCAATTTATTACTTCTTTGATAGACGGTTTTCAATCATAAATTTTAATTTATCATCAACCTGGGTTCACTTCGATCCGCTCAATACGAGATTATTATTAATTACATTTTCAAACCATCGGCAACTGCGGAAAAGAACGGTTTTCGTAATTTTTTTGAAAATAACTGCCATTTCAAAAGCCGAGTCAAGAAATAATAAGTAAGTGAAATAACCTTCATTGAAAATTTGAAATTTTTACGAATAAAATACAGTCTGTTCCGTTGTGCATAATAGGTAGTAAACGTCGATGCTGAACCGCCTGTGCTGCTGCTCACCTTGTGCTTTACTTCTCCAGCTGCCCAATAATAAATTCCGAAACCGCCATGGTTTGCCCGCCATACGAAGTCCGTGTCGTCATAATAAACAAAATATTTTTCATCCATCATGCCAATTTTTTTAAACACTGATTGGTGAATCAGCATGAAACACGTGGGCGCGTAGTTGGTCCGTCCGTCTGTATTATATTGAGCCTTGTCCGCCTCACCTTCGCCACGATGTGTGGTAGTGCCCGTCCAGTGATTGATGGCACCACCGGCGCACCAGATATTCCCGGAATCAAAAAAATAGATCTTCGGTACCACCAGTTTTTCGTTACGACTCTTCGCAACCTCGAGCATCTTGCTCAGTAACGCAGGATCATCAAACTCAATATCATTATTCAGCAACAGCACGTATTCGCAAGCATTTTCCAGGGCTAGTTCAATTCCCTGGTTGTTACCCTTGGCCACGCCAACGTTTTCCGCATTCTTGATCAGCATGACATTTTTCATGCCGTACTGTTCAATCAGCGCCTCTGAACTCTTGTATGAAAGATCGTCCAAACTATTGTCTATAATATACAGATAATAGTTATCAAAATCCTGACGGCTCAGGCTCTCAAAAAAACCGGGCAGCACATCGGCACTATTGAATAAAACCGTCACCAGTCCAATCTTCTCCGTCATTTAAACAGTCCCCGCTTGCTCATTTCAGCGATGCTTGCATCATACGTATCGACCTGCACTTCCTGCTGGTCGACCCAGGCGCTGAAATTACGGATGCCTTCATCGAACGACACTTGCGGCGAGAAACCAAGCATTCTATTGGCCTTGCTCAGGTCGGCAAAATTATGGCGAATATCGCCAATGCGGAAGGCGCCAGTAACCGTAATTGGCACTTCGACGCCATAGTTGCGCACCAATGTTTCAGCAACTGTCAGCACATCGGTAGCGATGCCGGCGCCAATGCCAAACACCTCATCGCGCACCTCATCGGCCAGCAAGGCTGCCGTAGTAGCACGTACGATATCGTCGATATAGACGAAGTCACGACTTTCCTTGCCATCTTCAAAAATGTTGATGCCATTTCCGTTTTTGATCCTTGTCGAGAAAATCGACAGGATGCCGGTGTACGGATTACTCAATGACTGACCAGGACCATAGACATTCTGATAGCGCAATGCAATCGCACCAATATTTAGCGACTTGCAAACGGTAAGTACCATCTGTTCCTGGTTTTGCTTGGTAATACCATATACCGAAGAAGGATGAATTTTCGATTCCTCGTCAGTGGCCAGAAGCTTCAGGACTTCACCGGACTGGGCACACATCAGGTCAAAGTTCCCGGCCTTCATGTCCGATTCTTTTCTTGCACATGGATAGACAATGCCCAGCGTTTCCGAAAAATACTTGCCTTCGCCATAAATCGAACGAGAAGACGCGACAACCACTTTCTTCACCTGATGGTCGGTATTGGCCAGCAGGTCCAACATCAAACCAGTGCCACCGATGTTGATGTCGACATAGCGTTTGATTTCATACATCGATTGGCCGGTGCCCGTTTCAGCGGCAAGATGAACGATCGCGTGCTGGCCCGGCAACACTTCGTGCCACGCAGCGTCATCGCATACCGTACCGGCTACAAACCGTACCTTATCCTTGATACTTCTATACAACGGTGACGTCTCTTCAGGGTTGCTGCCATGAATCTGCGGCGACAAATTGTCCAGTACAGTGATTTCATGGCCTAAATCAATGAGATGAAGCGCCAAATTGGAACCGATAAAGCCGGCACCGCCAGTTATGAGAATATTCATTTTTTAGAAAATTATTTGTTGATCTTAATCCACTGTTTTTCAGTAGAATCATATTTTTTAATGATTTTAGCGGGAATACCGGCAACCACGGAAAACGCAGGAAAACTTTTTGTCACGACACTGTTCGCGGCGACGACACATCCTTCGCCCAAGGTAACGCCGCTTCCAATAAATGAATTAGCGCCAATCCAGCATCGATTGCCAATATTGACAGGCCCCTTGGAAACCAAATCTGTTTCCAATCGGGATTTTTCAATGTTTTCATAACCATGATCGAAATCAGTCAAGAAAACATTCGGGCCAAAAACCACTTCATCACCGATTTTTATTTCAAAAGCAGCCGTCAAATTGAGGTTACGATTGGCGAAGGTTTTTCTTCCAATGATAATACGACAATCATACGTATCCTTACCATATCGTTTTACTGCATACAGGATGCTTCCTGCCTCAATATGAACGTCATCACCGATGAAAATACGATCCGCACCATATATCTGATCTGGATTCTTTATCCATACCTGTTTCCCGATTTTCCCAAAGAAAAAAATATAAAAAAAGCGGGATTTTATTTTCGAGAAAAATATTCCTCCGTAATTATACAAATCAAAAAAACCCATTTTTTTGAAAATTGAATATTTTCTGCGCAGCGTGGACAACACAACAGCTCCAATCTTTATTTTTTAAGTAAACAAATCTTCGCGATAAAATTATCAGTTAAAAAATGGATCGCTATTGAGAATATTTATTTTTCAGATTAATTTAAAATAGCCAATGAACATGGAATAATCATATTTTTCAGCATCGTTCCCAAACGCGATTTTCAAAAGAATATTTTTTAATGACTCTTGCGGGGCTACCGGCTACGGTACAGAAATCAGGAACACTTTTTGTCACGACTGCATATGCCCCAATCATCGCTCTTTTGCCAATTTTCACATTAGGCAAAATAATTGCTCCATAACCGATCAACGCTCCCTCACCAATTTCCACAAAATTGTTCATTGCTTCGATTCTGTTCCCTATCTTGCCGACATCGTCAACATCTTCATAAGGATGATTTACATCAACAATCGCGGCGCCAGCTGCAATAGAAACGTTGTCACCGATAGTGACCCTGCAACCACAAACTATGTGAACATTTTGTTCGATATTCACATTATCTCCAATCGTCAGTTCGGGCAGAAAGTCATTCTCGGTCACCACCACCTCTAGCCTTACGCCGTCACGAATTGAAACATTATCACCGACAAATATTCTGGCAGGATTAACAATCAATAACGGCTTATAAATGGCAACTTTCTTTCCAATAGATCCAAAAAAGAAACGATAAAAAAACATGACTTTCAATTTAGCAAAAATATAATTTACATGATTGAAAATTTTGAAAAAATTGATATTTTTATATTTTGTAGAATTTTTCATAAATCCAGACGAAAAACATTAAAATTTATTTATTTCCAAGCAAATTTTCACGTTCTATATTATTCAATTTTTCGATTCCATCGACATCCAAAGCATGCTCACGTTCATATGTTTTCATGGCCAAGATGCTCTGGTAGTACATCATTTGTATGACAAAAAACAAACCAGGCGTTCCTGCCTTATAGGCCCCGCCAATAAAATAGGTTTTGATAAACTGCTTGCTCAAACGTGCAAAAAGCTTCATACCACCAGAATATTTATTGGTTTTTGCTTCGATATCAGTATATCGATCAATTGTTGCCAGATAAATTTTTGATGTATTTGAAATAAAATGTCGCACATAATATTTTCTTTCATCCAGATAACAAATGGCACTTTCATCAACTGTCGTCTTGCCAAAGGAGTGAATTTTGTTCCCAGTAAAGTCAATTGCGGCTTTCTGAAAAACACGATTCAATCTGTCAGCATAGGCATCATGACAAAATTTTCCATAATAAAAATTTTTTCTCGCCAAATTGATGATCTTGAATTTATCAGACTCAATGGCATTCACAACTTCAAGCAACCCCTGCTCATTCAAAATTTCGTCGGCAAATCCCCAGTAGATCCATGGCGTATTAACAGCCTGCTTGATGAGGGTAACGGTATTTTCATCCTCTACCCAACCTGGATTCTTATGCAGGATTACAGTGGCTCCATATTTTTCAGCGATATCGCGCGTAAGATCGGTGCTGTGATTATCGACCACAAGAATGTGGCCCCATCCTGTGAAATTGCGCAGTACCCGCTCTATCCGTTTTTCTTCGTTATAGGTGAATACCACGAATGTCAATTTGTCACAAAACTTCATTTCATTTCCTTGTTTTTTATTCTCTGCAGACGAACGATATACGAAATCAAAAACAGCCCTATAAAAATCTGGGACAGGGCGATCGGCACACCAATTGCAAATGCATTTTCAGGAAAATAGTGCATCATAAGATATCCGCCCGCCATTGACCCGATTGCCGCCATTACGTTGCAAAATATCGTCGCCTTCGCGGCATTATTCAGCATCAAATATACGGTCGCAGCACCGATCACCAGATTTCCTGCCTCGACCAACACGCCAAAGCCGATCGCATGGGCATACTCCACATAGTCATTCTTCGTCAAAAACATCAACAGGTATTTACCGGTTACGATCGCTCCTATCCCCACAATCAACGACAGAATCAATGCGTTACGGATATACTTCAGGGTGAACTCACCTTTGCTGGCATATATCTTCGGCAAGAAAATCTGCGAATAAACCGAAGAGATGGCACCCATGCCGGCACTTCCCAGATTCGTCACAACCACATAAATTGCCGCAGTCGCCGGTGCTCCGGCCCATACATACATCAAACGGTATCCTTGCAATTGAGCCAGATTACAGATGGCACTGATTGAAATGGCATATGAATTGTTCAATACCGTCTTGTAATCTTCGATGCCCTCATCCAGCCAGTTATAATCCAATTTCCTTGCAGAATAAAAACCGATAATCACGATCTCGATCAAGAAGGCAACAATTGATGAGTACAAAAGCGCGTTCGAAGTGGCATTTCCCTGATGCGCAACCAGAAAAAACAGCCCCAAACGTGCAAGGCCTTCAAACAACAGCATCAATACTACAAACACCTTGAAACCGCGGTTATTCAACAATCCTCGTGAGGAATTACACAAATAGAACAGTACTGCCGTAATATAAATACCAGCAATATCCGCTGCTTGAATTTTTGCCATATACCACAATGGCAGGCCAACCAGAAGGCATAATATCAAGGCAAGCAAACAAACCATTTTGTTAAGCCGCCACAATGCACCAAAGGGTATATCTTTTCCAGATAGCGCCAACTTGGCCTGCATATAGTAATCGACCGGTACAAAAATAATCGCATTCATTACATACGACAAGGTCACCAGATAAAAATATTTACCAATTTCTTCTGCGGGAAGATGATTGGTGTACATTTTGATGTAGGCAAAGCCGACAGCAATTGACAACAGTCTCAACCCGATGACAGTACCATTCTCAATTAGACTACGTCCCCTGCTGATAGACATGTAATTTTTATCGCGATGGAATAACCCACCAACAGCTTTCTTAAAATAGACGCATATTCTTCAAATATGCTTTTATATTGTAATGAGACGTTTTGCATGATCCTCCATGCCCTCTCCAACAAAGGTTCGCTGGAGGCATGGATCAACGGAAGTCACTGACTTGACATGGGGCCCGGTGCAAACCGGCCCCGACAGGTATTAAACGATGGGATTGAGCAAACTGTTCAATTTTCCCAGCAGAGCAAGTACATCCAGTTGATGTTCACGCATCAGATAGGCATAACTGCCACATTTCTCGGAAAAACGGTCCTGCACGCCGCAGCGGATTACCCGCGGCCTGGCGCCCACTGATTCAGCGATCACTTCCGCCACCAGGCTACCGATACCTCCGGCCGTACTGTGTTCTTCCAGCACGATCAGGTTGTCGGCGCCGGCGGCAATGTCCAGCAATTGTTGCGTGTTCAGCGGCTTGATTGCCGGCATGCTCCATACTGCGCTATCGGCCAGTTGCGGCGCCAATGACAATGCCGTCGTCACCATGGAACCGGTAGCCAGCAGAACGGTCGAACCCTGGCCGCCAGCACGCACCTGCAGCAGGTCACCCATCGGTGCCGTTGGCAGAGTCTCATGTGTCGCGCCGACATCGGACTTGCCAATCCGGATATAGGTTGGCGCAGCAAATTTAAGCGCATGCTGCATGACATACGCCATTTCGTGGGCATCCGATGGCGACAGAATTTCGATATTCGGAATCGGGCGCAGCATGGCGATATCTTCGGTCGACTGATGACTACTGCCCAGACTGCTGTACACGACACCAGCGCCATCACCAATAAATACCACCGGCAGGTTTTCATAGCAGACATCCATCTTGATCTGCTCGAGCACGCGCACTGGCACGAAGGCGCTCAGGCCGTAGACGATCGGCTTGAAGCCGGCCTTGGCCAGGCCGGCTGCCACGCCCACCATGTTTTGCTCGGCAATGCCGGCGTTGATGAATTGTGTCGGGCAGCGCCGGCGGAACTCATCGAAGAGTGCATAACCGTGATCGCCGGTCAGCAACAGGACTTTCGGATCAGCCGTGGCGGCATCGACAATGGCTTTTGAAAATGCAGATCTCATTTAACTTGCTCCAACTCGGCCATTGCTGCGCCAAATGTGTCTTCAGTTAGGCGGGTGTAGTGCCAGATATTTTGATTTTCCATGAAGGAAACGCCTTTGCCCTTGACGGTCTTGGCAATAATCGCTTTCGGCGCGCCATTCTTGCTGGCTTTCAATTGCGTCAACGCAAGCTCGAGCGCTGCTTCATCATGCCCGTCGACGGTGACGGACTCGAAGCCAAAGGCTTCGAATTTGGCTTGCAAACTGCCCAGTTGCATCACTTCCACTGTTTTACCCATTGCCTGGAAGCCATTTTCGTCGACGATCACGATCAGATTGTCGAGTGCCCAGTGCTTGGCGAACAACATCGCTTCCCACATCGGACCTTCATTCATTTCGCCGTCGCCGACCACTGCGTAACAGTACTGGCCGGTCTTGCCCAGCTTGGCAGCGAGCGCCATGCCGGTACCGACCGACAGGCCATGCCCAAGCGAGCCCGAGGTGACTTCACAACCAGGCACATGAGCATCGGACAGGCCTTTCAGGCGCGAACCATCGCTGAAATAATTATCAAGGTCGCTTTTCGGCAACCAGCCTTTTTCATACAGGCAGGCATATTGCGCCATGACGCCGTGACCTTTGCTCAGCACCATGTAGTCACGTTGTGTTGCTTGCGGATCGTTGCCCGGATAACGCAAATGATTGCGATACAGTACCGCCATGATCTCGATCAGGGAGAAAGCACAGCCAATATGCACGGTCGAGCCAGCGTAAGCCATCTGCAGCACGGTGGCGCGAAGTTTGGATGAATTAAATTCAGACATCATGAATTTCCGGATTAAGCACGGCCGGACAACGAGCGCGTCATCGTCCAGTCTGCGGTTTTACGAATGGCCGACTGTAAATCGGTGTGAACAAGCAGGTTCAGTTCATTGCGTGCCTTGTCGACATTCGGAATGTAGCGTTGAACCGGCGCACCTGGGACGGGCATTACACTGACCGAGAAGCGTTCTTCGTCCAGCAAAACACGTGACACGGTCGCAGCCAGTTGCCGTATCGACAGCGCCTCATCAGAGCCGAGATTATAGGCCTTGCCGTCAGCGCCGTTGACCAGGATCGTCAACAGCCAGATCACCATATCGGCCGCATACAGATAGGAGCGGTGTGCCGTACCGTCACCACCAACCCTGATTTCCTGGCCAGCCATGGCGTCCCGAATGAAGTTTCCAGCAGCAAAATGTGCATCCAGCGGCAGGTAAGGTCCCAGCAACGCAAAGACCCGAGCGATACGCGTTTCCATGCCATGCTGTGCGGCAGCACATTGCACCAGCCATTCGGATACGCGCTTGCCTTGGCCATATGCTGTGCCAGGCTGTAAGGTATCCGGTGCTCCCATGTAATGCTCCGGGATATGCGTCAGCTCGTCCGGCTGGCGGCCGTAGACAGCGCCTGAGCTGGTCAGCAGATAGCGCTGTGCGCCACAGCGGTGAGCCATATCCAGTGTTTCCCTGGTGCCGCTGACAATATCATCAAACACCTGGCGCGGATCGCTGCCGGCATTGGCAACATCGGTTGCCGCATGCAGCACGATATCGACAGGATCAATGATATGCGCCAGGTTGGTCACATCGCCTTGCACCAGGTGTACAACTGGATGCCGCGCCAGATGTGGCGCTTTGGCGATGAAAGCGTCCGGACGGCGCGTCAACACGTGCAAGTGCAAGTCAAGCCCGAATTGCTGGTCAGCCCAGAGCAGCGTTTCCAGCAACCAGCAGCCGATGAAGCCTGTCCCGCCGGTGATGAATATGCGCTGTTTGGCCAAGGCCCGCCATACCGCTGGTGCGGTATGGCGGGCGATCAGCTCCAGATCGTCCGCGGCAACACCGGGCACGTGCGTACCGCTTGCAGAGAAGGCTTGAGACATTGCCTGATGCCAGTTAGAAATTCACACCAAAGAATTCTTCGATTTTACTGATCGAGAAGTCCATCATTTCCTTGGTCAAGCCAGGAAATACGCCAATCCACAGCGTGTCATGCATGATGCGGTCCGTATTCGTCAGCTCGCCCGAGACGCGGTAATTACGCCCGATCATGTACGGTTGGCGTGTCAGATTGCCAGCAAACAGCAGGCGCGTACCGATCTTGTGCTGATCCAGGAACGTCAGCAGGCTGACGCGGTCCACATTCGCTTCCGGACGGATGGTGATCGGGAAACCGAACCACGATGGGTCCGAATTCGGCGTCGCTTCCGGCAGGATCAGGAACTCCGCACAGCTCTGCAGGCCATCTTTCATGTAGTGGAAATTATCCTTGCGCGCCTGCACGAAGCCCGCCGCGCGGTCCATCTGCGCCAAACCGCATGCCGCCTGCATGTCGGTGATCTTCAGGTTGTAACCCAGGTGACTATAGGTGTACTTGTGGTCATAGCCTTCTGGCAGCGTACCCAGCTTGCAGCAGAAACGCTGGCCACAGGTATTGTCCTTGCCCGGTGCGCAGTAGCAGTCGCGGCCCCAGTCGCGGAACGATTCAGCGATGGCTTTCAGTTCCGGATTGTTGGTGAAGACCGCCCCGCCTTCGCCCATGGTGATGTGGTGCGCAGGGTAGAAACTCATGGTGCCGATATCGCCGAAGGTGCCGCACATCTGGCCGTTGTACGTGGCGCCCAACGCATCACAGCAATCTTCCACCAGCCACAAATTGTACTTTTTGCACAGCGCGACAATGACTTCCAGATTGAACGGATTACCCAGGGTGTGGGCCAGCATGATGGCCTTGGTCTTGTCCGTGATGGCCGCTTCGATCTTCGAGGCATCGATGTTATAGGTGCCCAGCTCCACGTCGACGAAGACGGGCACGGCGCCAAACTGCAGGATCGGATTGACGGTGGTCGGGAAGCCCGCTGCCACGCCGATGACTTCGTCACCAGGCTGGATGGCGCGCGCGCCCAGTTTGGGTGACGTCAGCGCCGAGAAGGCCACCAGGTTGGCGGACGAACCGGAGTTCACCGTGATCAGAAATTCGACGCCGATGAACTTGGCCAGGCGCTTTTCAAATTCGTCATTGAAACGACCCGTGGTCAGCCAGGCGTCCAGCGAGGCTTCGACCATCAGGCCCATTTCAGGCGCACCGACGACTTTACCGGCCGGTGGAATCACCGTCACGCCCGGTTCGAATGGTTTCGGCACGCTGGCCAGGGCGCCGTATTGCGCCACCAGAGCTGCGATCTGGTCGCGGATTTGTTGTTGGGTCAGTTGTTCGCTCATAATACAGCCTTCAATTTGTTAAGTATTTTGATAAATAGTGATTTGCGCCAGCGTCATTACACGCATGTCGGCGCCTTGGTCGCAGGCTTTATGCCATTCGACGATTTTGGCGATGGTCTGGCCAATGTCCCAGCGCGGATGCCAACCCAGCTGGCCACGCGCCTTGGAACAATCGAGTTTCAGATAGGTCGCCTCATGCGGATGGTCCTTGCCATCGAGCGACCAGGAGGCGTCGGCGCCCCACTCTTTCGTCATGCGCTCAATGATCCATTCGACGGGCTTGGCGTCAGTATCGTGCGGGCCGAAGTTCCATCCCTCGGCATGCACGGGGCCTTCCGTGTACAGTTTCTCCGCCAGCGTCAGATAACCGCTCAGCGGCTCAAGCACGTGTTGCCACGGGCGAATGGCGTGGGGATTGCGGATCATGACCGGCTCGCCGGCGCCAATGGCGCGCAACATATCCGGGATCAGCCGATCCTGCGCCCAGTCGCCACCGCCGATGACGTTGCCAGCGCGGCCGCTGCCCAGGGCAATACCATGCTCCGCGTATTTGTCCACATTAAAAAAAGAACTGCGGTAGCCTGCAGTTACCAGTTCGGCGCAACCCTTGCTATTGCTGTACGGGTCATAGCCACCCATGGCCTCGTTTTCGCGGTAACCCCAGGGCCATTCGCGGTTTTCGTAGCACTTGTCGCTGGTAACATTCACGACCGAGCGCACGCCTGGCGTGGCGCGTACGGCTTCCAGCAGGTTTACCACGCCCATAACATTGGTAGCGTAGGTTTCCACCGGATTCACATATGAATAACGCACCAGAGGTTGGGCCGCCATATGGATGACTATTTCCGGGCGGGCGGCCTCCATCGCGCGTTTGAGCGCCACGCCATCGCGCACGTCACCGATGATCGACTGCATGCCGTGCGCTACATTGGCTACTTCAAACAGGCTGGGCGTGGTGGGCGCTTCCAGCGCGTAACCGGTCACGTCTGCGCCAAGCTGCTGCAGCCACAGGCTCAGCCAGCCACCCTTGAAGCCGGTATGCCCGGTGAGGAAGACGCGCTTCCCTTGCCAGAATGCGGGATTCATCAAGCCGCCTTCCAGGGCGCCTTGCCCGATTGCCACAGCTCTTCCAAGTGTACTTTGTCACGCAAGGTGTCCATCGGTTGCCAGAAGCCACGGTGGAAGAAGGCGTCGAGTTGCCCCTCTTCAGCCAGGCGTTCCAATGGCTGTTTTTCCCACGTGGTGCTGTCTTCGGCGATGTAGTCGATGACTTTGGGAGACAGTACGAAATAACCGCCATTGATCCAGGCGCCATCGCCCTGTGGTTTTTCCTGGAAACTATTGATTTTCTGACCATCTAAAATCAATGCACCAAAACGGCCAGGTGGCTGGGTCGCCGTCAAGGTCGCGAGCTTGCCATGCGCTTTGTGGAAAGCAATCGATTCAGTGATATTGACGTCGCTAACACCATCGCCGTAAGTGAAGCAGAATGCCTCCTCTCCTTCCAGATAACGCTTGACGCGCTTCAGGCGGCCACCGGTCATGGTTTCATCACCGGTATCGACCAACGTGACTTTCCACGGCTCGGCATTGCGTGCATGTACTTCCATCTGATTATTCTGCATATCGAACGTCACATCCGATGTATGCAAGAAATAATTGGCGAAATACTCCTTGATGACATAGCCTTTATAACCGCAGCAAATGATAAATTCATTGACGCCATGAGCGGAATAACTTTTCATGATATGCCAAAGAATGGGTTTTCCACCTATCTCGACCATCGGTTTTGGTTTGGTGGAAGTTTCTTCGCTAATACGGGTACCCAAACCACCCGCCAAGATGACTGCCTTCATTTCATGAAACCCTATAATTTAATTAATCTCAAAATGAAAATCAATAAATAAAAATCGAAATTTATTTTACTTTTTTCCATCTGCAAAACATTTTAAATTGCTCAAATTTCTCCAAGTTCCTTGGATTGCTTTTTGAACTCCTGAAAGCTTCTGACAAAAAAGCCCAGAATATGGCAAAAATCGCGGCCAAAAACCCTGTAAAAATGACCATCACGCCGCGTGCCGGCTTTGATTTTTTATCAGGAACAACTGCACTATCCAGCACTTGTAATATTGAACCTTCTTTAGCCTCATCAACCTTGGAAATTTCCAGCTGCTTAGCCAACATTTCAAAAATTGTTTCTTGATACTTCACATCACGAACCCGACGGGTATATTCCAGCGCCAATTCAGGAACAGCACTGGTGGCAACCGAAATATCGCCTTTACCCATATTCATTCCTGTTTCCAGCTTGCTCAATTGAGCTCGCAATCCGATCAATTCCTGTTGTATTTTTATATACTCTGGATTATTACTTGTAGAAAAGACTCGCATGGCACCAAGCGCAACTTCCTTCGCTGCGATTTGTGCCTTAAGAGCAGCGGCAGCTTGAATAATCGCCTCTGCCTGTTCGTTAAGTTTGATTAAGCCCGTTTTTTCCTGTACCTGTTTCAACGCGACTTCTGCATCGGCCAATTCCAGTTTAGACTGCTTCAACTGCCGCTCAAAAAACAATCTACGTTGCGATGCTTCTGTCACTGCCAGCAATTTTGTCAGTTTTTGAAGTTCTTCTACATAAGCATTCGCCAAGCTGGCCGCAAGTTTTGGATCTTCATCGGTCACTTCAATAAAAATCAATCCGTCTTTTCCATTTACAATACTACTGGCTCTTTGAAGAGTATTACGTGCTTCAGTTGCAAATTTCACGTCATACACGGACATCAAATTGAAACGTTTAATCAGATTATCGGCAACAGTCCGACTATTTAACATGCCTATATAAATATCATTTGGATTTTTCAGAGCCGATCCACCACCAGCCAACCCGCTCAACGCGCCCAGTTGTCCAAGCAAAGCACTTGATCCGGAATTCGACTGTGGCGGCAATATCTGAGTCTTTGCAGTATATTTATTGGAAATAGAAAGCGAAACCCCCACTGCAACCAGCATTGCAAAAAATGTCACCAACAATATATTTCTTTTGTTCTTTGCCAAAATAATCGCTATATCAAGCAAACCAATTTCGTCGCTTTGCACCTCAGCCTGCGCTTGATTATTCGGAAAATCATTCTTATCAGTCATCATTATTTTTATCCATATTTTTCAATTTCCATCTTGCGTTTTCATTTTAAATAATATTTAACCATAATATTATTCAGAAAAAATCAATATAATTGGAAATTTTTTCAACAAATATAATCAAAGAAAATATTTGTACACTCACCAGATAAATTCTGTCTAGTCTTTAAGCACTTTCAAGCCAGCGGCTCCCAAGCCAAACTGATAGAAAATAGCCGTCCAGTCCTTCAGACTCTGCATGAACGTGCTGCGTTCGATCTTCTCCGGCACGACGACCGTATCACCAGGATTCAACGCCGTACCGCCAATGCCGCTGAACCAGCCCGTTCCCTGGCCACTCTGCGCCGTACCATCAGCTCGGATCACGTACATCTCCGACTTATCCGCCGTAGAGGTAACGCCACCGGCTTGCTGCACATAGTCGTTGACCGTGCGCTGTGGACGATACACAAAGGCGTTTTGCTGGAAGACAGAACCCAGCACATCCACCGTGCCGGGGCGGCGTGGGATCAGGATCGAATCGCCGTCCTGCAAGGGCAGGTCGGGCAGGTTTTTCACTTGCGTATCGACACCCGGCAGATCGAGCACAATGCGGCCTTCCGCCTTGACGGTGCGCAGTTTTTGCACGATGCGGCGCTGCTGCTCGACTTCTGCTGCGGTTTTCGCCGCATTCTCCTTGTCGCCGCTGGCCGCCATGCGCTGGGTGGCGTTCGATTCCAGGTCGCGCTCGAAGCGGTCGGCCACCTGGTTCAATTTGATTTGCTGGGCGCGGCGCACGGATTCGCGGTTCAACTGGGTCGCGTACAGGTAGCCGTTTTCATTGGCGCCACCGACACGGGCGATCAGCTCACGCAAAGTTTCACCTTTTTTCAGCAGGAAAATACCGCTCTGCTTGGCTTCGCCAGCCACGCGCACGTATTCATTCTGGATTTGCGCCTGGACCGGTACGGCGCCTGGTGCGAATACGCGCAGGATATCCGTAGGTTTCACCGAGATGCTCGCCAACTGGCTGCTGGAGATACCTTTGTCAGCGACCAGGTCCAGTACTGTTCTATATTGATTGTCGATGTTCTTTTCGACCACGATTTGCTTGGTCTCCGCGGCCGAATCGAAGCCGCCAGCCCAGTTCAGTACATCGGCCAGTGTCGCGGTGCCTTTCAACTCGAAAATGGCCGGTTGCTTCACGTTGCCGGTCAAGGCCACCAGCGGACCCACCTCAGGAATATAGATCACGTCGCCGTCGCGCAAGGTGACGTCGCGGCTCTTGTCACCGCTGACCAGCATGTCATACAGGTCGAAAGTGCTGACGGTCTCCTTGCCACGCTTGAGCTGGATATTGCGCATGCTGCCGGTAGCGTCCGGGCCGCCCGACGTAAACAGGGCATTGAGCAGGGTGCTCATGGAATTCAAGGTATAGGTGCCAGGACGAACGGCATGGCCGACCACGTACACTTGCACGGCGCGCGTTTGCGCGATGCTCGCTGTCAGGTCGAAATTGGTATAGATCTTGCCAATGGCTTTCTTCAGGTAGCCCTGCAAATCCTTGTACTGGACGCCACTGACCTTGATGGAGCCGACGCGCGGGATGAAAATCGCGCCGCTGCGGTCAACCGTGGCGCTGACGTCGATGTCAACCATGCCCCATCCGCGTACCTGCAGCTCGTCGCCCGTGCCGATCACGTATTCCTGGTTGACCTGGACACCATCGAGCGGCGCAAAGGTGGACGGCACATCGCTGAACAGATCCTTGCCGAAGATGTTCAGCTTCTTGCCCGTCACGCCATCGACATACTCTTCGAAAGCGCCAACCTTGGCCTCGGCCGCAGCCTGCTTGCTGAGATTATTGGCAGCCAGCGTTTTCGCCTGGCGCGGGTCGCTGCGGCCGCTACGGATATTAGGCAAGGTACCTGCGCCCGACTCGTTCGCTTGTGCATGAGATGGATTTGAGCGCGGCATGTCAGCCGTGTCCAGATCCTGCCCTGCGGCATAGGCCGAAGTTGCACCCAGCAGGAAAGCCGAGAAAATCACGTGTTTCACGAAAGGCGGGGGAGTACGAAGTTGCTTTTTCATGCTGGTCTTTGTCTGGATGAATGATGTTGTATGAGTAAAGGGGCGCGATACGCGTTTAATACTTGCCCTGCCAGGTCACGCTGATTTCCTTCGGTCCTGGGTTGATCGACAAACCCGATTTGCTCTGGTCGCGCTGCGCGTGCCACAGCCAGCTGCCCATGGCGTAACCTATGATGCCGCCGGCGACCGTGTCGGAGACCCAATGCTTGCGGCCAAACACGCGGCCGGCGGAACCGACGGCGGCCACGCTGTACAGCCAGGGCGCATCGTATTCCTTGGCAAACGGCGTCACGGCGGCAAAGCCGATCGCGGCATGCGCGGAAGGGAATGAGGAATTCGAGCGGGAAGTGCCGCTGCCGACGCGGCTCCACGCTCCGAGGTCTTCCTCCGGGCGGGCGCGGCCAAATGCATATTTACCCGCCACCGCCACGCCCGTTGCCGCGGCAACCGATTGCAGGGAAATGAGTCCCGTATTTTGCAGGCGGTCATCGCCCAAGGCGAAAGCGGCGGCAGCGGCGCCCACTGCCGCGTAGGGCATGGCTTTGCCCAGCTTGTCCCAGTTGCGGTAGACCTTGGAATCTTCGTGTTTCTTGACGAAACGGTCGACGGGTTTGTCGGCCAACGCGGAGGCCACCACGACACCTCCGACCACCGCCGTCGCCTTGAGCCATTCAGGGACGCTAGGCGTAGCGGAGGCGGATTGCTCCAGGCGCGCGCGCATGGCGGGCCATGGGCTGACAAACGGCCGGTCCGGCGGATTGACGGCAGGCAGGTGCTGCTCGTCCGGGCGCTCGGAAAAATTGCCCAGGCCATCGTAGCTGTGCATGTCGGCGCGCGGGCGCTCGAACATGTCGTACAGGTCGCCAGGCGAAGCCACCATCTGGCCCACGTCGCGCGTCCATGGCGAGATGGCGAAGCCGGCAGTCGATTGCGTATCCATCGGCAACATGCTGTTCAGCGGTACGGACAGGAAAATGCCGCGGTCCTGGTATGGCTTCGATGGCGTGCCCGGGCTGGTGATGTCGTTGCCGTTCGTATGCGTGTACCAGGCGCCGACTTCGATACCGGACTGGAAACGGCGCTTGAATTCCATGCGCACGCCTGTGTCCTTGGCCAGGAAGCGGCCGGCGCGTGCCGTCACGGTAATGTCGTGTGGCAAGCGGTAATGCAGTGAGCCGATCGCCGTCACCGTCTTGTAGTCGCGCGAATCGAGCAAGCCCTTGAATCCACGCTGCTGCAAGGCATCAACGGCCACGTCGGCCGCCCAGCGGCTATCCTTCGGCAGGTACAGCACCTGGCCGCCCACACCGCGGAACATGTCTTCATACAGACCGGCCGACATGCGGGTATACACGCGCTCTGCCGGATTGTCATATTTGTTCAGCAAGACGCGGCTCAGCGAAAAACGCCCGCCGCGCAAATATTCCGCCACATCGGTACGCACGTGCGGCAAGTTGCTGTTCGATGGCTGCTTGACGCCCGATACCGTTTCCAGCAACTGCAGGCTGGCGGCGGTATTCAGATACAAGCCGTCGCCCAGGCGGCGGTCATAGTTGGCGACCGCCGAAATCGAATAGCGGAAGGCGCCGCTCGGATCGTTGAAGAAGAAGCCGACCTTGGGAGCGATCTTGAAACGGTTCGCCTCCCGGTCCAGCGATTTGATCTGCACCACGTCGCCATCGACGCCGACACCGACGGCCAGTTTGCCGTCGTCCTTGAGGACGTTGGCCTTGGCGGGAGCAGCTGCGGAAACGGCGGGCGCCGGTGCGGTGGCAAGCGCGGGAGCCGCGGCAAGTACCGGCGCGGGCGCAGGTGCTGGTGAAGGCGCAGGTGCGGCGGCAACGACGGGCGCCGGCTTGTCGAGGAACTCCTGCAGCCAGCCTTGCTGATCGTCCCGGATGACATCGCTTTTCTCCGGATAGCGCAGCAGCACGACGTCGAGGAAAGCCTTGCGGTCGATCTTGCCTGCCAAATAGTCATTCAGTTTGGGCAAATCAAAGAATTCGTAGGTGGCGATCGGCTGGTCCAGCTTGGTATACGTGATGCGCAGGGTCGTCACGCCCTTCGGCGTGAAGGCGACCGCCGTGCGCGCGGCACGGCCAACGGCGCGGCCCATGTTGGAAATACGGCTATTGGTCAGGCTCAGGCTGAGGACATTGCCCTCTTGCTCGACACGAATATTCTTGTAGTCCTGTTTTACCAAGGCATTGACCAGGTCGGCGCCATACACGGGATCGCGGTGCCACTCTTCCTTGCTCGGCAGCGGTGGCGGATTCTTGTCGTCGACGAAGAACGGCGGTTCGTACACCTTGGGAATGAACTCGCGTTCGCCAAATGGAATACTGACAAAGGCGTTCACGCTGAACTGGTCGCGGCTGCGGGCCGCTTGCAGGGCAAGCCAGCCCCAGCGGTATTCCAGCCCCACGGAAGCGCCCTTGCGGCGCTTGCCCGCATTCGTTTCGCTGGCGCGGAAATCGCGCAGATAATTGGTGGTGTCGTATTCAGCCACCACCGACCAGCGCGGCAGCGCGGCAGGAGTCCAGCGCGCGCCGGCAAACACGCCATCCGGGCGTTTATGGGCATAGCCAAGGCTCGCTTCGATATTTTTGCTGGCGCCAAAAGTCTTGGTGGCAACGACATATTGCCCCTTGAACAACTCGGTACCGAACAGATCCGTCATGCCGACGGCAACAGACGGCATCCACTCCGATTCCGTCCACAGGCGCAATTTACCGTCGACGACCTTATCCTTGTAGCGGCCATAGCCGCTGCCATATTCGCCGGGCACGTTGGTAAAACCGGGAATACCCGTTATCGACACATAACGTCCCGTCATTTGCAGGAAAGGCAGGATATTCGCCGTGGCCCATAACTGGCCATAGGGACTGTCGTAGCTGTAGCCAACACTGAAGGTGCCGTCCGTTTCCACCACGGCGCTGGGCATATTGATATAGCCGGATTGACCACCATGATTCGGTGTCGCGGCCATCGCCGACGGCGCGCCAAGCACCAAGCAGCCACACCAGGTATATTTAATTGATTTTCTGAGTACGCTTAACAAATCCGGCTACCTAAAATATCCTGCACCTGGAATTCCTGACAATGTATTCAGAAAATCAATGAGCTTGGGGAAACGTGAATAAAACGAAAAAAGGCCAACCGGCGGGCATCTTGCAATGCCACGCATCAGTTCGCCACTAAAACTGGGCACTCCGGGGCAGTTGATTGTTGCTTAACCATGCCTCAGCAATGTATGTCGCAGAATTTTAACATTGTTTTCTTGTAGCAAATGCTTAACTTGTTTCCCTTACGCCACACCTGTCAATGCCGCGCAAACGCCGCCAGCGTTCCTGAGATACGCTGGAACAGTTATTTCAAACTGCCAAACACTTTACCGATAATCTTGCTGCCATAGGCCAGCGGATTGCTGCGGATGGCTTTTTCTTCCTCGCCGATCATCAGGTACAGGCCGTCAAGCGCACGGTCCGTGACGTAGCCTTCCACCGTCGACTGCTGCTGCGGCACGAGTCCCGTCTTGCCGATCTGACTCATGGTGCTGTTGTATTTTCCGGCCAGGCCGGAACGGTCAGTGACGGATTTCACGATGGGCAGGAACTTGACGGCCAGGGGCGCTGATGTTTTCTGACGGAAAAAGTCCGTCACCGAGGTGTCGCCACCGGACAGGATATTTTTCGCATCGCTCACGCTCATCGACTTGACCGCATCGAGCAGCAAGGGCTTGGCCATGGGCACGGCCGATTCGGCGGCACGGTTCATCGACACCACCAGATCGTCCAGTTGCTGGCCGCGGCCCGTCATTTTCAGCAAGGGTTTGGCTTGCTCCAGGATGCCGGGCAGCTTGATCTTGACCTTATCGTTGTTCAGGAAACCATTTTCGACACCCAGTTTCGATACGGCGGCAGCGGAGCCGGCTTCCAGCGCCGCTTTCAAGCCATTGCTGGCATCCTGGTTGCTAAGGGCATCGAGGGGACCGGCGATGCCTGCGCCGGACGACAGCAGCGCCAGCGCACACAGGATGGCGGCGGGACGGCCAGGGAAAGGGTTCAGGCGCATGGTTTTCCTTTTTAAAAGAATAGACAGTCCACCTTCTTCTGGCACCTTAGCACATCAAAACCGCCAAGACTGCAGCATTTTTTTGCACCAGGGGAAAACAAGGGGGCCACAGATGGCGAAGGGAAAGGACTATACAGCACCGACTGTTGTATCCGCGCACGCTAACGCGCGCGGCGTAGCTTAGCCTGCTATTGCCGCCAACTGTTCGCGCACCCGCGCCAGATCCGTTTCGCGCATGCGCGCCGCCGTCTGGCGCAGCGATTTTTCCGCACCGGCCACGCCGGCCGCCGCCGCCATCGACAGCCAGATATACGCCTGCTGCAAATCGAGCGGGCTACCCTGGCCGCTGGCGGCCATCAGGCCCAGATTCATTTGCGCCCGCGCATGGCCCTGGCGCGCCGCCAGCGCATACCAGTCCCAGGCGGCGGCATAGTCCTGCGGTACGTCCTGGCCATTGTCATGCCGCAGACCCAGCGCGAACTGGGCCAGGCTGTGGCCCTGCGCGGCGGCGCGGCAATAGCAGGCGCAGGCCTGCTGGCTGTCGGGCGCCGGACCATCGTCGCGGTCGTGCAACACGCCCTGCATGTATTGCGCGGGCGCGTAATCCTGCTCGGCGGCGCGGCGGTACCATTCCAGCGCCAGCGACAGATCCTGCGGCACGCCCTGGCCATGTTCATAACGCAGGCCCAGGTCGAACTGCGCCCGCACATGTCCCTGGTCGGCTGCCTTGCGGTACCAGAAGATGGCTTCCTGCGCATCGGCAGGCATGCCCTGCCCATGCTCGTACAGGAGTCCCAGCTGATACTGCGCGGCGGGAAAGCCCTGCCCTGCCGCCTGGCGGTAGAACACCTGCGCCCGGGCATAGTCCTGCGCGCCATGCTCATGGTGCAGGCCCAGGTTGTGCTGGGCCGCCGCATGGCCCAGTCCCGCCGCCTTGACATACCATTCCAGCGCCGCCTGTTTATCGCAGGGCACGCCCTGGCCATTGTCGTAGATCAGGCCCAGATTGAACTGCGAACTGGCGTGGCCCTGCTCGGCCGCGCGCCGGTACCAGCTGATCGCCTGCCGGCTGTCCTGCGGCAGCACGTCGCCATTTTCATAGCGCAGCGCCAGGTTGAACTGGGCCGGCGCATAGCCCTGCTCGGCCGCCTTGCGCATCCAGGCCGTCGCCTGCTGGCGGTCCTGCCGCACGCCCTGGCCATTGTCGTAGCGCAGGCCCAGGTTGAACTGCGCGCGCGCATAGCCCTGTTCGGCCGCCTTGCGGTACCAGGCGATGGCTTGCACGAAGTCCTGCGGCACGCCCTTGCCATTGTCATACATCATGCCCAGATTATTCTGCGCGCCCGCGTCGCCCTGTTCCGCCGCGCGGCTGAACCACAGCATGGCTTGCCCGCTATCTTGCGCGATGCCCTGGCCCTTGGCATACAACCAGCCCAGGTTGTACTGCGCCGCCGCGTAGCCCTGCTCTGCCGCCTGCTGGTACCAGTGCGCCGCCTGCGCGAAGTCCTGCGGCACGCCCTGTCCCTTCTGGCACATCACGCCCAGGTTGTATTGCGCATGCTCGAGTCCCTGCGCGGCAGCCAGGCCGTACCAGTGCAGCGCCAGCGCATAGCTTTGCTCGATGCCCTGGCCATTGAAATACATGAAGCCCAGGCTGTGCTGCGCGTTCGCATTGCCCTTCTCGGCCAGGCCTTTCAGGCGCAGGTAGTCAGCCGTGTAATGAGCAGCCGTGTAATGCGCAGCCGTGTAACGGGGATCGGCAAGCGACATGGATCAAGCCTCGATGGCCAGCGTCTGCGGCAGCGCGGGGGCGGCATCGGCGATCAGGCGGTTCTGCTCCTGCAGCACGCCGATGAAGCTGCCCAGCGATATGGGACGGTGGTACAGATAGCCCTGCATCGTGGTGCAGCCCTTGTCCTGCAGGTAGCGCGCCTGCCCTTCCGTCTCCACGCCCTCGGCGATCAGGTGCAGGCCCAGGCCGCGCGCAATCGAGATGATGGCCAGGATGACGGGATAGTGTCCGTGCTCGTCGTGGATCTCCTTGACGAACGACTGGTCGATCTTGATGGTGTGGATGGGGAAGCGGTGCAGATACGACAGCGACGAATAGCCGGTGCCGAAATCGTCGATGGCCACCGACACGCCCAGCTGGCACAGCTTGTTCAACTGCTCGATCGCATACTGCGGGTTGCGGATGCAGATGTTTTCCGTGATCTCCACTTCGATCTTTTCCGGCGCGATGCCATAGCGCGTCAGCGCGCCGCGCATCTTCTCGAAAAAGTCGCCCCGGTCCAGGTATTGCGGCGACAAATTGAGCGACAGGCGCACGGCCTCGCCGCCGGCCGCGTTCCACTGCACCAGGTCGCGGCACAGGGCGCCCAGCATCCAGTCCGAGATCGGCAGCATCAAGCCGTTTTCCTCGGCGAACGGCAGGAATTCGCCGGCCGTCAGCAAGCCCCGCTGCGGGTGGTTCCAGCGCATCAGGCCTTCGGCGCCGACGATGCGGCCCGTCATCACGTCCACCTGCGGCTGGTAATACATCTCCAGCTGGTTCAACTCCAGCGCCTTGCGCAGGCTCTGCTCGAGCGCGATCTTCTGGTGCGACACGTCGAGCATGGACTCGTGATAGAAACTGTGGCCGTTCTTGCCCAGCGCCTTGACCTGGTACATGGCGATGTCGGCGTGGCGCAGCAGCTCGTCGATGGTCTCGCCGTCGCCCGGATAGATGGCGATGCCGATCGATGCCGAAATATGCACCTGGTTGCCATCGAGATCGAAAGGCTGGTGCAGGCATTCGAGGAATTTGTCGGCGATCAGGCGCGCATCCTGGCGATCGCGCAGTTCCGGCAGCACGATGGTGAATTCATCGCCGCCCTGGCGCGCCAGGGTATCGCCGCGGCGCAGGCAATCCTTCAGGCGCAGCGCCACCTGCTGCAGCAACTCGTCGCCCTTCACGTGGCCGAGCGTGTCGTTGACCAGCTTGAAACGATCGAGGTCGATGAACATCACGGCCAGTTCCGTCAGCTTGCGCCGCGCCTGGATCACGGCCAGCCCCAGGCGGTCCTTGAACAGCATGCGGTTCGGCAGGTCCGTCAGGATGTCGTGGTAGGCCTGGTAAGAGATGACTTCCTCGGCGCGCTTGCGGTCGGTGATGTCGCGCGCCACGCCGTAGGTGCCGAAGTACTCCTGCTTTTTCGCTTCGTGATCGTGGCCGTGCATGCCGATGGAATTGAGCGGAATCGTCATCAGCGTGTTGCTGAAAGTCCGGTCGCTGCCGCTGCCGCTATGGCATTTCAGGCGCAGTTCCACGTTGCGCGAAGCGCGCTCGTCGAGGCGGCGCTCGTTGAAGGCATAGCGCGCCCGCTCCTGGTCTTCATCGTGCACGAGGATCGAATAGTGGCTGCCGATCAGCTCTTCGCGGCTAAAGCCCAGCAACTGGTGCACCCTGTCGTTGATGAAGGTGATGCGGCCTTCGTGGTTCAGGGTATAGATGATGTCGGGCGAGCTGTCGACCAGGTAGCGGTACATCTTTTCCGAGTTTTCCAGCTGCAGCGCGATGCGCTCGTTCTCCAGCGCCAGCTTGCGCTTTTGCAGCGCGTTCTCCACCGTCTTGAGCAGCTCCTCGCGGCTGTACGGCTTGCGCAGGTAATCGTAGGCGCCGCGTTTCAGGGCGCCGATGGCCGCCTCGATGCCGACGTCGCCGCTCATGACGATCACGTCGCCCTCGATGCCGCGCCGGTTGATGTGGTCCATGATTTCATGGCCGCTCATGTCGGGCAGGCGCAAGTCGAGCAGGATCAGGTCGAAGCGCAGTTTCGACAGCTGCGCCAGCGCCTCGCTGCCGCAGGTGGCCGTGTACAGCTGGTAGCCGCGGTCCTTCAGCAATTCGTGGAGAGAGGCGAGCAAACGGGGCTCGTCGTCGACCAGCAGGATGCGCGGACTGTTTTCCAGGTCAAAGGGAATGGCGGAGGAGTTCATGGACGTTACGAAGACAAGGCGGTATTGCCGGGCGCGGGCAGCGCGGCTGCGGCGCTCGCCGGCAAGGGGATGGGCAGCAGGATTTCAAACGACGTGCCGGACTTGCTGCTGCGGCAGCCGATCACGCCATGCAGGCGGGTGACCAGGTCATGCACGATGGACAAGCCCAGGCCGTGATGCGCCCCTTCCTTGCTGCTGCGCACGGGGGAAAACAGATTGGCCAGCACGTCCGGCGCCAGGCCGGCGCCATTGTCGCTGACGCACAGTTCCAGGTACAGGCGGCGGTCGCGGTTGACGTGGCCACGGTTCGCCACTTCGATGCGCCCGCCATCGGGCAAGGCTTCGACGGCGTTCTTCAGCAGGTTGAGCAGAATTTGCTTGAGCATGTCGGCATCGGCCTCGACCTCGCATGGCGCGTCCTGCATGCGCGTGACCACCTCGATCTTCGGCGGCAGGAAGTCGGTGGCGCGGAACAGGCGCAGCACGTCGTCGACCACGCGCGCGCAATCGGTCACGCCGCTGGCGGCCACCGGCTGCAGATCGGCCAGGCCGCCGATCAACTGGCCGACCCTGTCGATTTCCTCGTTCAGGATAGCCATCTCGCCCGTGACCGGCTCCTGCTTCTCCAGCTTGTGATCGAGCACGCTCAGGTAGTTCTTGATGATGGACAGCGGGTTATTCACTTCATGCACGACACGGCGCGACGCGGCACGGTATTCCTCGGCCACGTGATCGAGCTGGCGCCGTGCCAGGCCGCGCGCGCTGATGGCCGCTTCCAGCGCCGTGGCGGCCTGGTTGGCATAGGCGCGCAGGAAACCCTCGCGCTTCTGGCAGGCGGGAATCTGCCAGGCCGCCACGCCGCCGATCAGCACGCCCAGGCTGCGCTGGCCCGCCACCAAAGGCACGCAGACCAGGCTGTCGGTACCGAGAATGCGGAACAGCTGTTCCTCGACGATGCCCAGCGCCGGCATGTCGCGTTTTAAAAAGGCCAGCTGACACTCCAGCGCCGAGGCGGCCAGGGGCCCGCCCTTGGCCAGCGGGACCGAGAAACCGGCCAGGCGCTGCTGATGTTCGCCCGCCGCCACGCCCACCAGCGCATGACCGGTGGGGTTTTGCAGCAGGATGACGGCCGTATCGAAATCGAACAGGATGCGCGCCGAACGCGTGATGGCTTCCAGCAGGCTGCTCTCGCCCTGTTGCCGGGCGAAGGTCTGGCCCACTTCCGACACCAGCACCATGTTGCGCACTTCGTCGGACAGGCGCTGCTGCACCAGATCGACGGCTGGCGGCGCATAGGCGGGTGGCGTGGCGATATCGTCCGCGCCGGCCAGGTCGATGCCCAGGTGCTGCGCGGCCTGCGCCACCTGGCGCGCGACGCTGCCGGCCAGGTCTTCCAGTACCTCGGCGTCCAGCGCGCACAGGCTTGCCGCCTGCGTGATCGACTCCGCGTCGTCGGCATGGCAGCATAGCAGGTGCGCCAGGCGCACGATGCGGATCAGGGGATGGCTCGCTTCCAGGCGCGCCAGCGGTTCATGGTGATACAGCACGCTGTCGGCCAGGAAGGAATCGAGATGCCAGCGCTCGATCAGCCAGGCGCCCGCTTCGGCATGCGTGATCTGTAATGTGCGCTGCTCCACCGCGCACAGGGCGGCATCGTCGCGCGCCGTGAAGTTGAACGCGTATTCCTTCGGCGCCGTGGCCAGCAAGGCCAGGCGGCCCACGTTGTGCAGCAAGCCCGCCAGATACGCTTCCTCGACGTGCGGATACGCCATGGCCTTGGCCAGCGCACGCGCCATGACGGCGGCCGACAGCGAGCTTTTCCAGAAAGCGCGCAAATCCGTGCTGCCGGAATGGGGAAAACTGCTGAAGGTCTGGAAGACGGATTCGCTGATGACCAGGGTTTTGATCATGTCCGTGCCCAGCGACACGAGCGATTGCTCCAGACTGACGACCTTGCTCTGGCGATGGTAGGCCGAGCTGTTGGCCACGCCGAGGATCTTGCTGGTCATGCCCGCATCCTTGGCGATCAGGGCAGCCAGCTCCGGCATGCCGGCATCGTCGGCCTGCAGGTGGGCGATCAGCTTGATGAGAATCTGCGGCATGGCCGGCAGGCGGGCAATCAGCAGGCGATTGCGAATATCTTGATCAGATTGATGCATCGTATCAGGCATTGCCGGTTCGAAAAGGAAGAGCGCTCAGCAGCAAAGCGCGGCCACGTTCAGAGGAATCCTCCACTCCTGTAACCCAAAAAATGTCGCCTGAGAGGATGCCGGGAAAAGAGCTCATCTTATCATAAGCGCCGGATATTACTTGCAATATAGAAAATTAAGTTGAAATAAATCCAGCGTTCTGCAGTGGAAACTTATGCCCTGAAGGAACCCAGCAAACGGTGGCGGAAGCGCCGCGAGATCAGCCACAGCGTCAGCGCCAGTCCCGTAAACGCCAGCTGGCCCGACGCCAGCCACAGCACGGAACCGGACAGCAGGGGCGAGATCACGCCGGCCACCACGGCGCCCAGCAAGGTGCTGGCAAACGACTGGCACGAGGCCACCGTGCCGCGGATATGCGGGAACAGGTCCAGCGCCAGCAGGGTCGCGCCCGGCCCCACCAGCGACATGCCGAAGGTGTAGAAGAACAGGGGCAGCACCGACCAGGGCAAGGATGGCGGCAGGAACAGGTGATACACGACATTGACGCTGGCGGCGCACAGCAGGAAGGCAAAGCCGATGCCGATCTGGCGCGCGAACGTGACCTTGCCGGCGATGCGGTTGGCCGCCGCGGCGCCCATGAAGATGCCGCTCACGCAGGGAATGAACAGCCAGGCGAATTGCGATGGCCCCAGGCCCAGCTGCTTGGGCAGCATTTCCGGCGCGGCCGTGATGAACAGGAACAGGCCCGCGAAATTGAGGGCGACGATGCCGGCCTTGATGTGGAACAGGGGCGAGCGCAGGATCTGGCCATAGCTCGACGCCAGGAAGCGGGGATTGAAAGGCTGGCGCTTTTCCATCGGCAGGGTTTCGGGCAGGCGCCAGTAGCAGAACGCCAGCAGCACCACTGTATAAAAGGCGAGGAACAGGAAGATCGAGCGCCAGTCGAACCAGATGACGATCCAGCCGCCCAGGATCGGCGCCACGGCCGGCGCGATGGAAAAGATCATCGTCACCAGCGACAGCAGGCGCGCCGCCGCCGCATCGGCATACAGGTCGCGGATGATGGCGCGGCTGATCACCACGCCGGCGCCGGCCGAGACGCCCTGCATGATGCGGAAGAACCACAGATAGTGCACCGTGTGCGCCGAAGCGCAGCCCAGCGAGCCGATGGCAAACATCAGCAGCGACACGAGAATGACGTTGCGCCGGCCGAAGGTATCCGAGATCGCCCCATGCCACAGCACCATGCCGGCGAAGGCCAGCATGTAGAACGTCAGCGACTGCTGCACTTCCAGCGGCGACGCCTGCAGCGAACCCTGGATCGCGCCAAACGCGGGCAGATAGGTGTCGATCGACAGGGGCCCCAGCATCGACAGCCCGGCCAGCATCATCGCCAGCGCACCGCGGCTCAGCGGCGCCATGTGGCTTGGTGTGGGAGGCGGAACGGGCGTGACTGGGTCGGGCGGCACATCGGCCGGAGGGGTGGGAAACATGGCGGGTCCAAAGTGGCGCACGGACCGGTTTCGGTCCGCGCGAGGTACTGCGTTACTACAAACGTCTACAGACTCCAAAATAGCTGATAAAACCGTCGCGAGCGGAAGGGAGAGGTGGCCGAGAAGCGCAGCCGTACACTAGTACGGCGAGCATCACAGGCCGCCTATCCCGACGCGCAGCAGGTTTGATCAGTTATTTTTTGGTTTCGCTTCTTCGCGACGGTTGTAACCAGCGACCATATCAAAGCGGAACAAACGGCATTCCAGCGCGCCGTTGAAGAAAGGCGTCTTGCGCGCTTCCTTCAGGCGCAGCAGCTTGGGCAGGCCCAGGTCGGCCGTAAACAGGAACACGGTCCAGCCGGCGAAACGCTGCTTCAGGGTCGTGCCCATGGCCGAATAGAACGACGTCGACAGTTCATCTTCGGGGATGGTGCTGTCGCCGCGCACGCCGATACGCTCGCCGTACGGCGGGTTGGTCAGCATGATGCCCGGCACATCGCTTGGCGGCTTGACTTCCTGCGCCTCGATCTGTTTCAGAGGCACGTCGAAGCGCACGCCGGCGCAACGCAGGTTATGGCGCGTCATGGCGACCATGTCACCCGAAATGTCGCTGCCGAAAATGGTCGGTTCGGCCGGCAAGGGATTGACCTTGATGGCGTTTTTCATGGCATTCCACGGCGCCGGATCGAAGTCGTGGAAGTTTTCAAACGCGAACTGGCGCGACGCGCCCGGCGGAATCCCCTGCAGCATCTGCGCCGCTTCGGCCAGGATGGTGCCGGAACCGCACATCGGGTCGAACAGCACCATGCCAGGCTTCCAGCCCGACACGCGCAGCAGGCCGGCCGCCAGGTTTTCGCGCAGCGGCGCGTCGCCCGTCTCTTCGCGCCAGCCGCGCTTGAACAGGGCTTCGCCCGAAGTATCGAGGTAGACGGTGAAGGTATGCGCGTCGAGGAAGCCGACGATGCGCATGTCCGGCGTCTTGGTGTTGACCGATGGACGCTCGTTGAACTGGTCGCGGAAGCGGTCGCAGATCGCATCCTTGATTTTCAATGTCGTGAATTCCAGGCTGCGCAGCGGCGATTTGACGGCCGTGACGTCGACGCGGATCGTGTGATGCACGCCGAACCAGTCTTCCCACGATTGCGCCAGGGTCAGGTCGTAAATATCGTTTTCCGTCTTGTAGCCGGAATGGGCCATGCGCATCAGCACGCGCGAAGCGATGCGCGAATGCAGGTTGATACGGTAGGAATCGAGCAGATCGCCCGAGCAGTGGACACCGCCCGGCACCTGGTTGTGGACCTTCATGGTCGCACTATCCTGGGCGATCTCGCCCAGTTCCTCGGCCAGCGCCGCTTCCATGCCGCGCGGGCATGGGCAAAAATATGAAGCCATGGTGTACCTTTTATCCGTTGAAAAACAATTAACTAAAAATCTGAAATATCACGTAGGTCGGCTTAGCCCGCAGGGCGCAAGCCGACATGCCGCACAATGTGCTTGTCGGATTACGCGCGGCTTTGCCACGCTAATCCGACCTACCGCTCACTATTACTTCTCCAGCGCGCGCTCGACAAAATCGAGGCGGTCCTGGCCCCAGTAGCCTTCGCCATCGACGATGTACCACGGCGAGCCGAAGACGCTGGCGGCGGTGGCCGCTTCCGTATTGGCGTCGTATTCTGCCTGCACGCTGGCCGTTTCCGACGTTTTCAGCAACTGGCGGCCATCGAAACCGGCGTCAAACGCGATCTGTACCAGGGTTTCTTCGTCGCCGATGTTGCGCTCTTCGGCCCACAGGCCGCGCATGATGGCGTGCGCCAGGTTCAGCGATGCTTCCACGCCGTGCGCCAGGCGCGTGGCGATGATCAGCTTGGCCGACGCTTCCGGCGACACGGGGAAGAACTTCGGCTGCAGGGTCAATGGCACTTGCAAAAAGGCCGACCAGCGCGCCAGTTCGGCCAGACGGTACGCCTGGCGCTGCGGTGCGCGCTTGGCCAGCGGCAGGCCGCCCGAGACGCTGAAGACTTTGCCCAGGTCAAAGGGACGCACGTCGATCTGCGCACCCGTCTTCGCGGCGATGGCCATCAGGCGCGCATGCCCCAGGTAGGTCCATGGCGAGTGGGGCGCAAAAAAATACTGCACGACTTTGCTCTGGTTTGCACTCATCTCGACTCCCTTAGAAAGGCTTGACCACGACCAGCACGACGACGGCCAGCAGCATCACCACCGGCACTTCATTAAACCAGCGGAACCAGGTGTGGCTGCGCTTGTTGAGACCTTTTTCAAACTTGCGCAGGATGGAACCGCAGGCGTGGTGATAGCCGAGCAGCAGCACCACGAACGTCAGCTTGGCATGCATCCAGCCCGGCATCTTCATGCGGCCTTCGCCCCCGCCGTACAGCATCCACATCAACGCGAGCCCCAGTACCATCGCCGGCAGCGCCAGCAGGGACATGAAGCGGTACAGCTTGCGCGCCATCAGCAACAGTCGCTCGGTCGCCACCGTTTCCGTCTCCATCGCCAGGTTCACGAAGATACGCGGCAAGTAAAACAGGCCGGCAAACCAGGAAATGACGAAGATGATGTGGAAGGCTTTGGTCCAGAGAAAGAGCATGAGGTTTCCAGTGTCGGAGGTGGAAAAAATGAGAGCACGGGCCGCCTGGTGGGCAGCCCGCGAAAGAGGCTATTTGCGGACTTCGCCGTGGCCGAAGACCACGTATTTGAGCGAGGTCAGGCCTTCCAGGCCCACCGGGCCGCGCGCGTGCAGCTTGTCATTCGAGATGCCGATCTCGGCGCCCAGGCCGTATTCGAAGCCGTCGGCGAAACGCGTCGACGCATTCACCATCACCGAGGCGGAATCGACTTCGCGCAGGAAGCGCAGCGCATCGCTGTAGTCTTCCGTGATGATGGACTCCGTGTGCTTCGATGAATACTGGTTGATGTGGTCCATCGCTTCGTCGATGCCGTCGACCACCTTCACCGACAGGATGGCGGCCAGGTATTCGGTGCGCCAGTCTTCTTCGGTGGCGTGCACCAGGTGCGGATAAGCGGCAGCGGCCAGGATCGCATGGCTCTCAGGATCGGCGCGCAATTCCACCTGCTTGGTCAGGTACAGTTCGGCCAGCTGCGGCAGCACGGTGGCGGCGATGGCGCGCGACACGAGCAAAGTTTCCATGGTGTTGCAGGTGCCGTAGCGGTGGCACTTCGCGTTGAAGCCGATATCGACGGCTTTTTTCAGATCCGCCTTGGCGTCGATATAGACGTGGCAGATGCCGTCGAGGTGCTTGATCATCGGCACGGTGGCCTCGTTCATCAGGCGCGCGATCAGGCCCTTGCCGCCGCGCGGCACGATGACGTCCACATACTGCGGCATGGTGATCAGGGCACCGACGGCGGCGCGGTCGGTGGTGTCGATCACTTGCACGGCATCGGCAGGCAGGCCTGCTCCCTGCAAGCCTTCCGCCACCAGCTTGGCCAGCGCGCGGTTGCAGTGAATCGCTTCCGAGCCGCCGCGCAAGATCGTCGCGTTGCCGCTCTTGATGCACAGGCCGGCCGCGTCCACCGTCACGTTCGGACGGGCCTCATAGATGATGCCGATGACGCCCAGCGGCACGCGCATCTGGCCCACCTGGATGCCCGTCGGGCGGAATTTCATGTTCGAGATTTCGCCGATCGGGTCGGCCAGCGCGACGATTTGCGTCAAGCCTTCGACCATGGTGGCGATGGCGGCGTCGGACAGGGTCAGGCGGTCGAGCATGGCCGGCGCCAGGCCGGCGGCAGCGGCCGCATCGAGGTCGCGCTGGTTGGCCGCGCGCAGCAGGTCGGCATCGCGTACGATGGCGGCGGCGATCAGGCTCAAGGCGCGGTTGCGCGTGGCGCTGTCGGCACGCGCCATGGCGCGCGAAGCGGCGCGCGCGCGCGTGCCCACGTCCTGCATATATTCTGTGATGTCCATGCTCGTATCCATAAAAGTTAACCCTTGGCGATCTTCAGGCCCAGCTGCAGCATGGCATCCCAGGCATCGCCCGCGTAGCCCTTGGCGCGCAAGCCCTTGATCATCTTGTCCACCTGCGCCGCCTGCTGCAGCGCCGCTTCCAGCACGGGCAGCGAAATGCGCCGCAAGGCCGGTTCCATCAGCCGCTCGCGCGGTCCCCAGATGCGGTACTCCTTCAGCAGCGCGCCCAATGGACGCCCTTGCGCCATGCCGGCCTTCAATTTTAACAGCGTGCGGATTTCTTCGGAGACGGCCCACAAGACCAGCGGCAGCGCCTCGCCCTCGCCTTTCAAGCCTTCGAGCATGCGCACCAGGCGCGCCGGGTCGCCGGCCAGCATGGCTTCGGACAGCTTGAAGACATCGTAGCGGGCCACGTTCAGCACCGCGTCCTGCACTTGTTCGTACGTCAGCTTGCCCGCGGCATGCAGCAAGCCCAGTTTCTGGATTTCCTGGTGCGCCGCCAGCAAATTGCCTTCCACCCGTTCGGCGATGAAGTCGATGCTGGCCCGTTCCGCGCTTTGCCCCTGCGCGGCCAGCCGCTGCGATATCCACGCGGGCAACTGCGCCCGCTCCACATTCGGAATGTCGATATACACGGCCGCCTGCTGCAGGCTGGCGACCCAGGCCGCCTTCTGCGTAGCCCAGTCCAGCTTGGGCAAAGTGATCAGGGTCAGGTTGTCGGGACTGAGGTTTTTCGCATAGCTTTGCAGCGCCGCGCCGCCATCCTTGCCCGGCTTGCCGGTGGGGATGCGCAGCTCGATCAGTTTTTTATCGCCGAACAGCGACAGCTCCTGGTTCGCCGCCAGCAGTTCGCCCCATTTGAAGCTGCGCTCCACCGTCAGCACGTCGCGTTCGGAGTATCCCTGCGCGCGCGCCGCGCGGCGGATCTTGTCGGCCGCTTCCAGTGCCAGCAAGTGTTCGTCGCTGGTAATCACATACAGCTGCGCCAGCGGCTTGGCCACATGCCCATCGAGCGCGTCTATCCGCAATTGCATGGCGTCTCCGTTACTGCTGCGGGGCGACCGGCGTCACGGGCACCACTGGCGCCACCGACATGGCCGGCAGCACCGGCTTGATGGCCGCCAGACGGCGCATGATCTGCTGCACCATGTCGTTGCGCATGTCGCGGTACAACGCCGCTTCCTCGGTTTCCTTGGCCAGTACCTGCGATTCATCGAAGGTGATCGGACGCACCAGGCTGATGCTCGTCGGTGCCAGCAACTGGTTGCCGGCCTTGTCCAGTACGCGGAAATTGATCGAATAGCCGAGCTGGTACTCTTGTACGCGGCCGCTGCTGTTCAGGGACAAAATGGTCTTGGTACGATTCCTCTCCGGATCGGTGAGCACCTCAAGGACGGCGTCGGCGCCATCCTTGGTATTGACCACCTCCGTGCTGCCGATGGCGCGGATATAGCGTTTCAGGCCGATCGCCAGCGGCGACGTGTCGGGCAAGCCGATGTACATCGTCGCGAACGGCAGCATGAAACTGCCGTTCGAACCGCGCAAATGAAAGCCGCAGGCCGACAGCAGGACGGTCAGGCCCAACGCCAGCACGGCGCGGCGGCTCAACAGCGATACTTGAGAGGAAGTCGTCATGATTACACCACGATGCTGATTAACTTGCCTGGCACGACGATGATCTTCTTCGGCGTGGTCTCGACGTACTTCTTCACACTTTCGCACGCCAGCGCGGCCGCTTCGATGCTGGCCTTGTCCGCATCCTTGGCCACCGTGATCGAGCCGCGCAGCTTGCCGTTCACTTGGATCATCATCTCGATCTCGGACTGCTCCAGCGCTTGCGGGTCGACTTGCGGCCATGCCACGTTCAGCAGGTCGCCATACACGCCGGCATAGCCCAGCTCTTCCCACAAGACGTGGGTGATGTGCGGCGCGACGGGATTGAGCAGGCGCAGGAAGATGGAGAAGCCTTCGGCGATCAGGGCCTTCGACTGCGCGCTATCGTCCAGCTTGGCCGATTCCAGCGTGTTGAGCATCTTCATGCAGGCCGACACCACGGTGTTGTACTGGATGCGCTTCAAGTCGTAATCGGCTTGCTGCAGCAGCTTGTGCAATTCGCGGCGCAGGTTTTTCTGCGCGTCGCCCGTGGCAGGTGCGGCGCCGCCAGCCAGTGCGGCCTGGATCGTTGCCGACTGGGCGTAGCCGAAGTTCCACACGCGGCGCAGGAAGCGGTTCGCGCCTTCGACGCCGCTGCCCGACCATTCCAGCGTCTGTTCCGGCGGCGAAGCGAACATGGTGAACAGGCGGGCCGTGTCGGCGCCATACTGCTCGATCTGCGCTTGCGGGTCGATGCCGTTGTTCTTCGACTTCGACATTTTTTCCGTGCCGCCGATTTCCACCGGCTGGCCGTCGGCCACCAGGACGGCGGACTGCGGACGGCCCTTGTCGTCGAGGGACAGGCGCACGTCGTCCGGGTTGAACCAGGTGGTCTTGCCCGCGGCGTCCTTGCGGAAGTACGTTTCGTTGAGCACCATGCCCTGCGTCAGCAGGTTGACGAATGGCTCGTCGAACTTGACCAGGCCGAAGTCGCGCATGATCTTGGTCCAGAAGCGCGCGTACAGCAAGTGCATGACGGCGTGTTCGATGCCGCCGATGTACTGGTCCATCGGCATCCAGTAATCGTTGCGCGCGTCGACCATGGCGTCGTTCGAGCCTGGCGAGGTATAGCGCATGTAGTACCACGACGAATCGACGAAGGTATCCATGGTGTCCGTCTCGCGGCGCGCCGGCTTGCCGCACTGCGGGCAGTCGCACTGCAAAAAGGCTTCATATTTGTTCAGCGGGTTGCCCGTGCCGTCCGGCACGCAGTCTTCCGGCAGCACCACCGGCAGGTCTTTTTCCGGCACCGGCACCACGCCGCAATCGGCGCAATGGATCATCGGGATCGGCGTGCCCCAGTAGCGCTGGCGCGAAATGCCCCAGTCGCGCAGGCGGAACGTGGTTTTCTTTTCGCCCAGACCCAGCTCCGCCAGGTCGGCGGCCACCGCATCGACGGCGGACGCGAAATGCAGGCCGTCGTATTTGCCGGAAGCGATGCAGACGCCGTCCTTGCTGCCATACGATTCCTGCCAGGCGTCCGTCGAAAATTCCTGGCCCTTGACTTCGATCACTTGCTTGATCGGCAGATTGTATTTCTTGGCAAAGCCGAAATCGCGTTCGTCGTGCGCCGGCACGCCCATCACGGCGCCGTCGCCGTAGGTGATCAGCACGTAGTTGCCGACCCAGACTTCCACCTGCGCGCCCGTCAGCGGATGGGTGACGAACAGGCCGGTCGGCATGCCCTTCTTTTCCATCGTCGCCATGTCCGCTTCGATCACGGAGCCGAGCTTGCATTCGGCGTTGAAGGCGGCCAGTGCAGGATTGGTTTGCGCGGCGTGGATGGCCAGCGGGTGTTCGGCGGCCACGGCGCAGAAGGTCACGCCCATGACGGTGTCCGGACGGGTGGTGAAGACGTACAGCTTGCCGTCGCCGATCAGGGCGCCGTTCGCGTCCTTGATCTCATGCGGGAAGGCGAAGCGCACGCCAGTCGACTTGCCGATCCAGTTGGTCTGCATGGTGCGCACGCGCTCGGGCCAGCCCGGCAGCTTGTCATCGACATAGGCCAGCAGCTCTTCCGCGTAATCGGTGATGCGCGCGTAGTACATGGGGATTTCGCGCTTTTCGATCAGCGCGCCGGAACGCCAGCCCTTGCCGTCGACCACTTGTTCGTTGGCCAGCACGGTCTGGTCGATCGGGTCCCAGTTCACGGTACCGGTCTTCTTGTAGATGATGCCTTTTTCCAGCATCTTGAGGAACATCCACTGGTTCCATTTGTAGTATTCGGGCTTGCAGGCGGTCATTTCGCGCGACCAGTCGATGGCCAGGCCCATCGATTCCATCTGCTGCTTCATGTGGGCGATGTTCGAATACGTCCATTGCGCGGGCGGTACGTTGTTGGCCATGGCCGCGTTTTCCGCCGGCATGCCGAACGCATCCCAGCCCATCGGCATGAGCACGTTGTAGCCATTCATGCGCAGGTAGCGGTACATCACGTCATTGATCGTATAGTTGCGCACGTGACCCATGTGCAGCTTGCCCGAAGGGTAAGGCAGCATCGAGCAGGCAAAATACTTGCCTTTTGGGAAACGCGGGTCGTGTTCGACGGCTTTATAGGCGTCGATCGCCTTCCAGTGCGATTGGGCGGCTTGTTCGACGTCGGCGGGACTATATTTATCTTGCATGATGTGCGGCCAATAGTGGATATGAACCGAGCATTATACTGGTTGTCGCCGCCCGATAGCGCGGCGCGCTGGCGGCCCGGGCCGGCAAATTTTGGCAAGTGCACAATTATGCTGTGTAATATATGGGCAATCTTGTTCTTTGCATCAAAGCCAGCCATGATCGTCTATCAGGAATATCCGCCCCTCCCCGCCCTGCGGCCCTGGCTGGACTGCGTCTGGACCTGCCGCGTGCAGACGGGCGCCACGCCCCTGACGCACCAGGTCTTGCCCGACAATTGCATCGACATCCTGTGCCAGGACCAGCAGGACGCCAGCTTTGCCGTGGGCATGATGACGGCGCCGATTGCCGTCGTCAGCCGGGGCCTCGTGCAGACGGTGGCGGCGCGCTTCAAGCCGGGCGCGGCGGCCCGTTTCTTCCAGCTGCCCCTGTGCGAACTCAATGATGGACGTGCCGATCTGCGGCAGCTGTGGGGCCGCGAGCTGGCGGCGCGCCTCGGCGACGCGCTGTGGAGCGAACCCTTGTCCGATACGCAACGCATCGCCATCCTGCAGGATTACCTGCTGCTGCGCCTGCGCGCCGCCCCGCCACGGCGCCAGGCCGGCGCGGCCGACCATGCCATCGCGGCCATCGAGGCGGCATCGGGGCAGGTGCGCGTGGATGGACTGGCGCAGCAACTGGGCGTGTCGCGCCAGCACCTGGCGCTGCAATTTCGCCAGCAAGTGGGCATCAGCCCGAAGCTGTTTGCCCGCATCTGCCGTTTCCGCGCCGCCAGCCATGGGCTGACAAGCCTGGCCGGACAGCAGGACTGGGCGCAGGTGGCCTTGCAATATGGTTATTTCGACCAGTCGCACCTGATCCACGACTTCCAGGAATTCGCCCGCAGCTCGCCCGACGCGTGGCTGACGGGCCGGCGCGTGTGAGACCTTCCATTTTTCCAATCGCCACGCGCGCGCCGGTGGCATGATGGCGTTATTCTTCATTCACCAGGAGCAGAACATGATCAAGGGTTTACGCACCGTCACCTATCCCGTCCCCGACCTGGACAAGGCCAAGGCCTGGTACAGCCAGGTGTTCGGCACGGCACCGTATTTCGACCAGCCGTTCTATGTCGGCTTCGCCATCGGCGGCTTCGAGCTGGGCCTGCTGCCGGACGGCCAGCCTGGCACGCAGGGCAGCGTGACGTACTGGGGCGTGGAGGGCATCGAGCAGGAAGTCGAGCGCATCGTTGCGCTGGGCGGCACCTTGCACCACCCGATCACGGACGTGGGTGACGGCATCCGCACAGTGGAATTGCTCGACCCGTTCGGCAACCAGATCGGCCTGATCGACAATCCCCACTTCGATACGGCCAAAGTCGTCTAGGCCGCCTCGCCTTGCAGCCATAGCCGGAACTGCTGCAAAGCCAGCTTTTCATGCGCCGCCTCGGGCGTGATCAGGTAATACGCCCGCTGGCCGCGCAGTGGGCGCTCGCACACAATACATAGCTCGCCGCGCGCCAGTTCCGCCTCCACCAGCATACGGGGCAGCAAGACCACGCCCTGCCCCTGCACGGCCGCCATGGCCAGCATGGAAAACAGTTCATAGCGGGCGCCGTAGCGCGCCAGTTCCCCGTCGACCTGCATGGCGTCAAACCACTGGCGCCAGGCGCCCGGGCGCGTACTTTGTTGCAACAAGGTCAGTTCCAGCAAATCCTGCGGCTGCCAGGCGCTGCGCGCCGCCAGCAGGCGCGGGCTGGCGACGGGCACGATTTCTTCATGCATGAGCAAGGTGGCGCGCGTGCCGGGCCAGCGCGCCAGCTGCTCGGGCGTGCCCGCGTACAGGGCGCCATCGTATTCCGTATCGGCAAACATGAACGGTTTCGTGTAGGCATCGATATGCACGACGATGTCCGGGTGCAAGCCCGCCAGCGACGACAGCCGCGGCATCAGCCAGCGCGTGGCAAACGTGGGTACCGAGGCCAGCTGCAAGGCGCCGCCACCGCCCTGGCGCGCCATGGTGTCGAGCGTGTCGCGCTCCAGGCCGTCGAGGCGGGCTGCGATCTGCCGCGCATACGCGGCGCCGGCGCTGGTCAGCAGCACGCCGTGGCGCGTGCGCTGGAACAATTGCACGCCAAGAAAGCTTTCCAACGATGAAATCTGGCGCGACACGGCGCTTTGCGTCAGCGACAGTTCGCGCGCCGCGTGCGTGTAGCTCTGGTGGCGCGCCGCCGCCTCGAAACAATTTAACGCTTGCAGCATGGGAATTTTGCGTGACATGGGGTATCCGGCCGGTGAAATGCCCCTAGTATGCCGCAAGATATGCGTCACACGCATGTCTGGGTGCGAAAAAATCGTTTGCGCAAGGCTAGGCAAGAACCTACCATGAGCCATATTCAATCTTGCGCCGATCACCGGCGCTCACCTGCGAGGCCTGTGATGAGCAAAACCGTATTCGACTGGAATTCCCCCCTGCTGCTGGAAGAACAACTGACGGGCGACGAACGCGCCGTGCTGGAAGCGGCCCGCGACTATTGCCAGGGCAGCCTGGTGCCGCGCGTACTCGAATCGTTCCGCCATGGCCGCACGGATGCCGCCATCTTCCGCGAAATGGGAGAGCTGGGCTTGCTGGGCACGACGATACCCGAAGAATACGGCGGCGCCGGCCTGAACTACGTCTGCTACGGCCTGGCCGCGCGCGAAGTCGAGCGCGTCGATTCGGGCTACCGCTCGATGATGAGCGTGCAATCGTCGCTGGTGATGGTGCCGATCAATGCCTTCGGCAACGAAGAAACCAAACAGAAATACCTGCCGAAACTGGCGACGGGCGAATTCATCGGCTGCTTCGGCCTGACGGAACCGAACCACGGCTCCGATCCCGGCAGCATGGTCACGCGCGCGCGCAAGGTCCCGGGCGGCTACAGCTTGTCCGGCGCCAAGATGTGGATCACCAACAGCCCGATCGCCGACGTGTTCGTCGTCTGGGCCAAGGACGATGAGGGCGCGATCCGCGGTTTCGTGCTGGAAAAAGGCTGGAAAGGCCTGTCGGCGCCCGAGATCCACGGCAAGGTGGGCTTGCGTACCAGCATCACCGGCGAAATCGTCATGGATGAAGTGTTTTGCCCGGAAGAAAATGCCTTCCCCGATGTGCGCGGCCTGAAGGGTCCATTTACCTGCCTGAACAGCGCCCGCTATGGCATCGCCTGGGGTGCGCTGGGCGCGGCCGAAGACTGCTACCTGAAGGCACGCCAGTACACGATGGACCGCCAGCAATTCGGCCGCCCGCTGGCTGCAAACCAGCTGGTGCAAAAGAAACTGGCCGACATGCTGACGGAAATCACCATGGGCTTGCAAGGCTGCCTGCGCCTGGGCCGCATGAAGGATGAGGGTTCGCCGGCCGTGGAAATCACCTCGATCATGAAACGCAACAGCTGCGGCAAGGCGCTGGACATCGCCCGCATGGCGCGCGACATGATGGGCGGCAACGGCATTTCCGACGAGTTCGGCGTCATCCGCCACCTGGTCAACCTGGAAGTGGTCAACACCTATGAAGGCACGCACGATGTGCATGCGCTGATCATCGGCCGCGCCATCACCGGCATCGCCGCCTTCAGCAACTGATGGACGCCCTGGCTTCCACCCTGCGGCCCGCGCCGTTGAGCGGCTTGCGCGTGCTGGACCTGTCGCGCGTGCTGGCCGGCCCGTGGGCCGGACAAATGCTGGCCGACCTCGGTGCCGACGTCGTCAAGGTCGAGCAGCCGGGCCGCGGCGACGACACGCGCTCCTGGGGTCCGCCGTATCTGAAGGACGAGGACGGCCGCGATACAGCCGAGGCCGCCTATTTCCAGTGCGCCAACCGCAACAAGCGCTCCTTGTGCATCGACCTGGCCGCCCCTGAAGGGCAAGCCCTGGTGTGCCAGCTGGCGCAAGAGGCAGACGTGCTGCTGGAAAATTTCAAGCTCGATGGTTTGAAGCAATACGGCCTCGATGCGGCCAGCTTGCTCGAACTCAATCCGCGCCTCGTCTACTGCTCCATCACGGGTTTCGGCCAGGATGGGCCGTATGCGGCGCGCGCCGGCTACGACTTTCTAATTCAGGGCATGGGCGGCTTGATGAGCATCACGGGCGTGCCCGATGGCCAGCCTGGCGCCGGGCCGCAAAAAGTGGGCGTGGCGCAGACGGACATCATGACGGGCCTGTACGCCACCATCGCCGTGCAGGCGGCGCTGGCCGAACGGGAGCGCTCGGGCCTGGGCCAGCATATCGACCTGGCCCTGCTCGACGTGCAAGTGGCGGCACTGGGCAACCAGGCGGCGAACTACTTGTGCGGCGGCAAAGTGCCGCAGCGTATGGGCAATGCGCATCCGAACATTGTTCCTTATCAGGACTTTCCCACGGCCGATGGCGACATGATTCTGGCGATCGGCAACGACGGACAGTTTTCGCGTTTTTGCGCCGTCGCCGGCCACCCGGAATGGGCGCAGGATGAACGCTTCGCCACCAACCCGCAGCGCGTGGCGCACCGGGCGATCTTGATTCCCCTGATGCGCCAGACCACGGTCATGCGCACGACGGCAGAGTGGATCAGCGCGTTCGAAGCGCAAGCCGTGCCATGCGGCCCCGTCAACCGCATCGACCAGGTCTTTGCCGACCCGCAAGTGGTGGCGCGTGGCTTGAAAGTGGAGATGCCGCATCCGACGGCGGGCACGGTGGCGCTGGTAGCCAATCCCGTGCGCCTGTCAGGCTCGCCGGTGCAATACCGCTTGCCGCCGCCCTTGCTGGGGCAGCATACGGACGAGGTGTTGGGGCAGTGGCTGGGGTTGGACGGTGAGGAGATTGACGGCTTGCGTGAGCGCAAGGTGGTGTAAATGTTGGTCGTCTGGACGTAGGTCGGATTAGCGCTTGCGCGTAATCCGACTTGCACAGCCAACAATGTTGTCGGATTACGGCCCGCAGGGCCTAATCCGACCTACGATTCTATTCACTTGAGTACCAGCTTCAACGCCGGCTTTTCACCGTAATCGTCATAGCGCTCATTGATGCCGGCGATGCAAAACGTGATTTCTTCCAGTAAGTCAGGCACTTGCGCCTTCATCGCGTCAGCGTCCTGCACCACGATTTCCAGCACTTCGTTCGGTTTCAAACGGAACTGCGTCATGTTTTCATCGTCGCGCAAGTAGCTGAGGCAATCGACCCAGGCATCCATGCTGTTGCCGTAGAACTCGGGGAAACCGAAGGCTTGCACGCATTGCGCGTGGAAGCTTGCTGCGTCGGTGATGTCTTTTCCATTCAGGATGGCAGTGGCCATGGTCTTCCTCAGTTCTTCAGCGACAGCACGTCCTGCATGTCGTACAGGCCCGTCGGCTTGTCGGCCAGGAAACGCGCGGCACGCAGGGCGCCGTGGGCGTAGGTGACGCGGCTGCTCGACTTGTGGCTGATCTCGATGCGCTCGCCGATGCCGGCAAACAGCACCGTATGGTCGCCCACGATATCGCCGCCGCGGATGGTGGAAAAGCCGATGGTCGACGGGTCGCGTTCGCCCGTCACGCCTTCGCGGCCGTACACGGCGCATTCCTTCAGGTCGCGGCCCAGGGCGCCGGCCACCACTTCACCCATTTGCAGGGCCGTGCCCGACGGCGCATCGACCTTGAAGCGGTGATGCGCTTCGATGATTTCGATGTCGTAGCCTTCGGACAGGCTTTTCGCGGCCAGTTCCAGCAGCTTCATGGTGACATTCACGCCCACGCTCATGTTCGGCGCGAACATGATGGCCGTCTTTTCGGCGGCGGCGGCAATGGCGGCCTTGCCCGCGTCATCGAAACCGGTGGTGCCGATGATCATCTTGATGCCATGCTCGGCGCAATACGCCAGATGCTGCAAAGTGCCTTCGGGGCGCGTGAAGTCGATCAGGTAATCGGCGCCGGCCAGGCCGGTGGCCAGGTCGGACGCGATCAGCACGCCGGCAGGCTTGCCGAGGAAGGCGGCGGCGTCCTGGCCGACGGACGGCGAACCGGCGCGGTCGAGGGCGCCGGCCAGCACGGCGTCGGGCGCGTTGCTGACCGCTTCGATCAGGATATGGCCCATGCGGCCGCTGGCGCCAGCGATGGCAATTTTCAGTTCAGTCATTTTATTCTCTTACAGCAACTTATTTGGTGGGTTCGGCGGCAGGCGTCGGTGCTGGCTCGGCGGCAGGCACCGTTGCTGGTACTGGTGCAACTTCAGGCTTGCTTACAGGAATGGCAGGGGCGGCATCGGCCGGTACCGGCACGGCGCTTGGCGCCACGGGCGACGGCACGACGGCGGCAGGCACATCCGCCTTGGCAACCTTGGCGAAGGGCGACGGACCGGCGATGCGGTCGATGTATTCTTTCTCCGTCGGCAAGTTGCCGCCTTCGAAACGGGACACCTTGCCCTCTTTGTCAAAGAACACGACCACGCGGCTGCTGGTGGTTTCGCCACTGCCCCGGGCCAGGCGGAATGGATAATCCCAGCGGTCGGCATGGAAGATATCGGTCAGCAGCGAGGTACCGAGGACGAAACGCACCTGGTCGCGGGTCATGCCCACTTTCAACTGGGCCAGCATCTCTTCGGAGACAAAGTTGCCTTGTTGAATGTCAGGACGGTAGGGCGAGAAAAACCACATGAATTTTTGCAGCGGCGTAATGGTGGTCGTTTGTGCGCCCTGTTCGGGGACCAGTTCCTTGCCTTCTTTTTGAGCAGCTGCCGGCTTTTCGCCAAGGATGCCACGGCTGGCGCAGCCGGACATGGCCAGCGCGACACAAACCATGCCTGCCACGACTGGTGCTCGAAATGAAATACGGTGCCAGAGAGATGGCAATACAGCCGGGGTTACGCGCATAAATGACCTCAATTGGATGAACAAAACGCCAGGAGTGACCGGCCCGCCAAAAAAATGCATATTTTGGCACTCCCCGACAAAACGCTATATGATAAAGCACCTGACCCACATACGAGCAACAAACATGAGTAACAATCCTAGTGATCTCAAGGCAAGCGGCCTGAAAGCCACCCTGCCACGGCTGAAGATACTCGATATCTTCCAGAGTAGCCCGGTACGCCACCTGACCGCGGAAGACGTCTACAAGATTCTGCTGGCCGATAATATGGATGTCGGCTTGGCAACTGTCTACCGCGTCCTCACGCAATTCGAACAGGCAGGCTTGCTCAACCGCAACCATTTTGAAACCGGCAAGGCGATTTTCGAACTCAACGAAGGTTCCCACCACGACCACCTGGTGTGCCTCGATTGCGGCCGGGTCGAAGAATTCTTCGACGAAGACATCGAAATCCGCCAGCAAAAAGTGGCGGAAGAGCGCGGCTTCAAGATCGCCGAACACGCGCTGGCCATCTACGGCAACTGCACCAAGACAGCTTGCCCGCACAAAACAGCCTGACCCACGCCGGCCGCTCCCGCAAGGGGCCGGCCGGCGCAGCATTGAACTGCATCAATGATGGCTGAGCGCGCTCGACAGTAATTTAGCCGTAATATCGACGATCGGAATCACGCGCTCGTACGCCATGCGCGTCGGTCCGATCACTCCCAACGTTCCCACGATCTTGCCGTTGACTTCATACGGCGCCGTCACCACGCTCATTTCATCCATCGGCACCAGGTTCGATTCGCCGCCGATAAAAATCTGCACGCCCGTCGCCTTGCTCGACACGTCGAGCAACTGCATCAAGCCCGTCTTTTGCTCGAACATGTCGAACATCTGGCGCAGCGAATGCATATTCGATGACAGATCGCTCACGCTGAGCAAGTTGCGCTCGCCGGAAATGACCATGTCGTCGCTATGGTCGGCCATCGCTTCGCTGCCCGCTTCCACGGCCGCCTGCATCAAACTACCCATATCGTCGCGCAACTGGCGCAATTCGCCCTGCAGACGCACGCGCACGGCGTCGAAGGACAGGCCGCCATAATTCTGGTTGATGTAATTAGCCGATTGCACCAGTTGCGCCGGCGTATAGTCGGCCTCCGTTAGCAATAAACGGTTCTGCACGTCGCCGCCCGGTGCGACGATGACGAGCAGGATGCGTTTTTCGGACAGGCGCAGGAATTCGATTTGCTGGAACACGGATTCGCGGCGCGGGCTGAGCACGACGCCGGCGAATTGCGACAGCGACGACAGCATCTGCGCCGCGTTGGCGATGGTTTTTTGCGGCTGCGGCGTCTGCAGGCGCATGCGCGATTCCACCATGTGCTCGTCCAGATGCCGCACGGTCAGCAAGGTGTCGACAAAGATGCGGTAGCCGCGCGGCGTGGGGATGCGTCCGGCCGAGGTATGCGGACTGGAGACATAACCGAGTTCTTCCAGGTCGGCCATGATGTTGCGGATCGTGGCCGGCGACAGGTCGAGGCCGGAAATTTTCGACAAGGCGCGCGAACCGACCGGCAGGCCGTCGGCGATATATCGCTCGACCAGGGCTTTCAGCAGTGTTTGGGCACGTGTATCGAGTTGCATGGTGTCTTAGGTAAGCAAATATTCTTTAAACAAGCATATTGTTAAGCAAGCGGCAGCGAAAGCGGCCGAACGTGCATCAACAGCGCCTATTATGCACGTTCGCCCGGCCGGCGGCGATCAATCTTCCAGTTGCCCCTGCAGCCACAGCAGCAATTCATCAAAGTTGGCGCAGATGGCGTCGGGCCGCACGCCGGCGGCCAGGTGGGCGTCGCTGCCCTTGCGGTTCATCCACACGGCACGCATGCCCGCCCCTTGCGCTCCCGTCACATCGAAATACAGATCGTCGCCCACATACACGGCTTCATGGGGCGCCACGCCCAGCGCGGCGCAAGCGGCCAGGAAGATGCTGGCGTCGGGCTTGGCCACGCCGAAATCGCTGGCGGCAATCGACACTTTAAAATGCTGCGCCAGGCCGATAATTTCAAGGTCCGCATTGCCATTCGAGATCGAGCCGAGCAGCATGCGCTGGCCCATCCAGGCCAGGCCAGGCAAGACGTCGTCATACGGCTGGACGCGATGGCGCGCGGCCAGGAACTGCGCGATGGCGCCGTCGACCAGGGCGGCATCCTCGCCGGCGGCCTCGAAGGCGGCCAGCAGGCCCGCGCGACGCAACTCGATCAGATTGCCATGGAAATGCGGTTGTTCGTTCAGCATGGCCAGACGGTGCTGGCGCAACAGCTCGATGGAAAACTGCTGCGCCACCTTGGGCGCATGCGTGGCCAGCCAGTCGTGCAGCAGGGTTTCGGCGGCGGCAATCACAGGCGCGATGGGCCACAAGGTATCGTCGAGGTCGAACAGGATGGCCTTGGGCGGCACGGCAGATTTTACAGGAGCAAGGGACATGGGACTCACGGTGGATGCCGCGCCACAGTGCGCAGCCTGCATCTATTGTCGCATTGATCGCCACAGCCAGCATGGCTGCGCCCCCATGAAATGGGGCCGGGCCAGCGCTTCCCGGCGAAAAATTGTTACAGGGTGATACAAGGCAAGATCATCCGGCTTGCCAGATAGACTAAAATAGGCGCCATTCCAATGCGGCGCCAGCGTCCGCGTTGCGCTACCCAACCTAATTCGTTTTGGAGAATGTATGAAAAATTTGTACCTGCGCTCGATGCTGGCGGCGGCTTGCTCCGTCACATTGGCGGCCTGCGGCGGCAGCGGCGGCAACCTGTATCTGAGCGGCCAAGTCTCCAATCTGGCAAAAGATGGCCTGATTCTGCTGAATAATGGCGAAAGCCTGCCTGTCGCCTCAGGCCAGACCTCCTTTGTTTTCACCAAGCTGGTCAGCACCGATGACCGCTACGATATCACCATCGCGCAACAGCCAAAGGGCGCCGTCTGCACTATCACCAATGGCGCCGGCAAGGCATCGAGCTATACCGTGACCACGGCCTTCGTGAGCTGCGTGACCAACTCCTACCCGCTGAGCGGCACCATCACGGGCCTGACCGCCGACGGTTTGACCCTGGCCATCGGCAATACCACCACCAGCCCGCTGAAAGGCAGCACCAGCTATACGTTCCCGAATGTCAATGACGGCATCGCCTACAATATTTCCATAGCGACATATCCAACGGGTCAAACGTGCAAGTTCGTGGGCTCTGCCAGCGCCAACGGCCGCGATGTCGTCGGCACCATGGGTTCAGCCGCCACGACCGGCGCCACACTGAACTGCACGGCGCTGTAAGCCACGCGATTCGTCACCACTATATTGGATTGGAGAAATACATGAAGTTATCCTGCCTGCGCCCTCTCGCCGCGCTGCTGTTGACCCTGGGACTGGCTGCTTGCGGCGGCAAGGCCTCGTATGATGTCAGCGGCACCATCACCAACTTGAACACCAACGGCCTGGTCCTGGCCAACGGCGGCGTGAATCTCCCGATTACAGCGGGACAGACCTCGTTTACCTTTACCAAGCGCATCGACTATGGCACCGACTACAACATCACCGTGCAGACCCAGCCAGCCCACATGAATTGCACCGTCAGTGGCGGAACCGGTTCGGCCGGTCACTACCTGAGCATCCAGGCAGCGGTCATGTGCACGCAGAATACCTACACGGTAGGCGGCACGGTGACTGGCCTGACGGCCGATGGCCTGGTCCTGATCAACGGCAATGCGCAAACCTCGGTGGCCAAGGACAGCACGACCTTCACCCTGGCGTCGCGGGTACCCGATGGCGATACGTATGGAATCAGCATCTTTACCCAGCCGACTGGCTTGAAATGCAGCGTGGCGCCGAACACCGGCGTCGGCACCATGGGCGAAGCGAACGTGACGACCGTGCAAATCGCCTGCAATCCGGCCTGATGCGGTGACGCTGGCAGCCGCGACGCGGCTGCCAGGAAGAGATATCATGGAAATCTATAATTGATATTCCAAAGATAAATTGGAGTTATATGTGGCGATGCAGCATAATGCATCTGTCTCCTCCAACTCTTCCAAGAATTGGATTTAGCCCGCTTTCACCAGCGGGCTTTTTTTTGTCCAAAATTCCTCAGGCGGCTTGATTCAAACCCGGCTGCAGCATCTGCACGATGCTGGAGAAATCCTGCTGCGCATAACCGGCTTGCGCATGCATCTGGTACATCTGCCGCACCAGCCCGCCCAAGGGCGTGGGCGCGTTTGCCGACAGGGCCGACTGCTGCGCCAGGCCCAGGTCCTTCAGCATCAGCGCCGTGCCGAATCCGCCCGTGTAATTGCGCGACGCGGGCGTGCCATCCATGACGCCGGGCCACGGGTTATACACTTCCAGGGTCCAGTTGCGGCCCGAACTCTTGGCCATGATGTCGGACAACACTTTCGGATCGAGTCCATGCGCCACGCCCAGGTTCAGCGCCTCGGCCGTCCCCGCCATCAGTATGCCCAGCAGCATGTTGTTGCAAATCTTCGCCACCTGGCCCGCGCCCGCCTCGCCCGCATGGAAGATGTTCTTGCCCATCTTTTCCAGCAAGGGCCGGGCCTGCTGCAAGGCCGCTTCGCTGCCGCCGACGATGAAGGTCAGGGTGCCGGCCGCCGCGCCCGCCGTGCCGCCCGAGACGGGCGCATCGATCATGGAAAAGCCGCGCTCGCTGGCCGCCTGCGCCACCTGGCGCGCCACGTCGGCGGCGATGGTGCTGCAATCGATGAACAGGGCGCCGGGCTTGGCCGAGTCGAGCACACCGCCGGCCGCCAGGTACAGTTCCTGCACGTGCTTGTTGGCCGGCAGCATGGTGATGACGGCGTCGGCCGTCTGCACGGCCGCGCTGGCGGACGCGGCCGCCGTGGCGCCCGCCTCGACCAGCGACGCCACCGCCGCTGGCGCCAGGTCGAACACGGACACGTGGAAGCCGGCGGCGACCAGGTTGCGGGCCATCGGCGCGCCCATGTTGCCCAGGCCGATGAAAGCGATATGTTGCATAGTAAAAATCTCCTGTTGTTCTTTTAATGCAGGTCGCGCAAAGGATGGCTATCCCACGGCGCCGCAAAGTATTCATCGAGATACGCCGCGCTGACGTCGGCCAGGCTGGCCGGCTGCCACTGCGGCGCGTTGTCCTTGTCGATCAGCAAGGCGCGCACGCCTTCGCTGAAGTCTGCATGGGCGCAGCATTGCACGGCAACGATCAGTTCCAGCTGGAACACTTGCGCCAGACTCATGTGGCGCGTGCGTACACGCATGGCCCACACCAGCGCGGCCGAAGTGGGCGCGCCCTTGTCCAGCGAGTGGGCCGCCTTTTGCAGCCAGACCGAATCGCCGGCATACGCGGCAATGGCGGCCACCACTTCGGGCAGGGTGGGCGCTTGCGTCAGCGCGGCGATGGTGTCGAAGTTGGCGCGCACTTCGGAGACGGGCAGCATGGATGCCGGAGCAGAGAAACCGCGCAGCAAGCGGCTCATCTGCTGGTGATTCGCTTGCGGAGCTGCTTGCCATTGCGCCAGCGCCAGCGCGTCGAGCACCATGGCGCGCTCTTCCTGGCGCAGGAAATAGTCGCCCAGGCCCGCGAACAGGGCATCGGCCGCGTTCATGGGCGCGCCCGTCAAGCCCAGGAACAGGCCGCTGCGCCCCGGCATGCGGCCCAGGAACCAGCTGCCGCCCACGTCGGGGAACAGGCCGATCGTGATTTCCGGCATGGCGATGCGCGTGCTTTCCGTCACCACGCGGTGGCTGGCGCCCGCCATCAGGCCCAGGCCGCCCCCCATGACGATGCCGCCGCCCCACACCAGCAGCGGTTTCGCATACGTATGGATGCGGTGGTCGAGCCGGTATTCCTCGGCAAAGAAGGCCAGCGCCTGCGGGTTCGGCACGACGCCCGGTTGCTCGGCCACGGCCGAACGCAGGCTGCGCACGTCGCCGCCCGCGCAAAAAGCCTTGTCGGTCGACGATTGCAGCACCACGCAGGCGATGGCGCTGTCAGCGGCCCAGCGCACGAGGGCGCCGTCGATGGCGCGTATCATGTCCAGGGTCAACGCGTGCAAGGATTTTGGCGCATCGAGGGTGATGACGCCCAGCTTCATGCCGCCGGGACAGTCGCGCTCCTCGATTTTCACGGTTTCAAGCAAAGTCTCAACCATTCTTCCACTCCGCCGGACGTTTTTCCAGGAATGCCTGCACGCCCTCTTTCTGGTCTTGCGTATCGAACAAGCCGAGGAACAGGGTGCGCTCGTCGGGCAAGGAATCGACCAGCGGATGGCTGCGCGCACCCTGGATCAGGGTCTTGCACGCCGTCACGCTGCTGGGGCTCTGGCGCGCCACCTTGGCAGCCAGGGCCAGCGCCGTGGCGGCAGCTTTGCCGGTTGGCACAACTTCCTCGACGAGGCCGATGGCCAAGGCCTTGTCCGCATCGACTCTCTCGCCACATAAAATCATGCGCTTGGCCCAGCCTTCGCCCACCAGCCACGGCAAGTGCTGCGTACCGCCCGCGCACGGCAGCAGGCCGACCGAGGCTTCCGGCAAGGCCATCTGCGCGTGTTCCTCGGCAATGCGGATATCGCAGGCGAGCGCGCATTCGAGCCCGCCGCCCATGGCATAGCCATTGATGGCGGCGATACTGACGCCGCGAAACGCGGACAGCGCCTCGAACGCCTCCCCAAACGCGGCGGCCATGGCGAACGCCGTGTCTTTGTTTCCGTCAGCAAACACCTTCAGATCGGCGCCGGCCGAGAAGAACTTCGCGCCGCCGCCCGTGATCACGAGCGCGTACACATCGGCGTCCGCATTCAGGTCGGCCACCAGCTCTTTCAGGGCGCGCAGGCTGGCCAGCGTCCACGTATGGGCCGGCGGGTTATCGAGGGTCACCAGGGCCGTGTGACCACGGCGTTCCAGCAGCAGATTGGTATACACTTTAGTCATCGTAAGGTCTCCGTGGCGCCGTCTTTCAGAATCGCTCGCGCGACGATCAGGCGCATGATTTCATTCGTCCCTTCCAGGATCTGGTGTACCCGCGTGTCGCGCACGTGGCGCTCGAGCGGATACTCGCGGATGTAGCCGTAGCCGCCGTGCAACTGCAGCGCATCGTTGGCCACATTAAAACCCACATCCGTGGCGAAACGCTTTGCCATGGCGCAATATGCCGTGGCATCCGGACTTTCCTGGTCCAGTTTCCAGGCCGCCAGGCGCACCATCTGGCGCGCCGCCACCAGCTCCGTCAGCATGTCGGCCAGCTTGAATTGCAGGGCCTGGAACTGGGCCAGCTCGCGGCCGAACTGCGTGCGCTCCTTCATGTACGTTTGCGCGCGCGTGAGGGCCGCCTGCGCCGTGCCCACCGAGCACACGGCGATATTGATGCGCCCGCCATCGATGCCCTTCATGGCGATGGCAAAGCCTTCGCCTTCCGCGCCCAGCAAGTTACCGACAGGAACTTTCACCTGGTCAAAACTGATGATGCGCGTGGGCTGGCTGTTCCAGCCCATCTTTTCTTCTTTCTTGCCATACACGATGCCGGGCAAATTCGCCGGCACGGCAAAGGCGGAAATGCCGGCCGCGCCCTCGCCGCCTGTGCGCGCCATGACGATCAGCATGTCCGTCTGGCCCGCGCCCGAGATAAACGCTTTCGTGCCGTCCAGCACATAAAAGTCGCCTTCCTTGACGGCTTTCGTGCGCAACGATGCCGCGTCCGATCCCGACTGCGGTTCCGTCAGGCAATAGCTGGCCAGCTTCTGGCCGGCGGCCAGGGCCGGCACCCACTCGTCGCACAGCGCTTCCTGCCCCCAGCGCGACAGCATCCAGGTAGCCATGTTGTGTATCGTGATGTAAGCCGTGGTCGAGGTGCAGCCGCCGGCCAGCTCTTCAAACACGATGGCCGCATCCTGGCGCGAGAGGCCCAGGCCGCCCCAGCGCTGCGGCGTATACAGGCCGCAAAAGCCCATCTCGCCCGCCTTGGCGATGGTTTCCACCGGGAAGATCGATTCCGCATCCCAGTGGGCAGCGTGCGGCGCCAGTTCGCCTTCGGCAAACGCGCGCGCCGCCTGCTGGAACTCGCGCTGTTCGTCGCTCAATTCAAAGTCCATGGCAGCTCCTTACTTGAGGCTGATGGTGGTGTTGACCTTGCCCACCGAGGCCGCGTCCGTGAACCAGCGCTGGGTGATCGTTTGCGTCTGCGTGTAGAACAGCACGACCTGCTTGCCGAACGGGCCCAGGTCGCCCAGCTTGGAGCCGCGCGAGCCCGTAAAGCTGAACAGGGGCACGGGCACGGGAATCGGCACGTTGATGCCCACCTGGCCCACGTCGATTTCTTCCTGGAAGTAGCGCGCGGCCGCGCCGCTTTGCGTGAACAGGGCCGTGCCGTTGCCGTTCGGATTCGCGTTCACCAGCGCAATCGCTTCATCGAGCGTGTCGACTTCGACGACGATCAGGACGGGGCCAAAGATTTCCTGGTCATACACGGCCATGCCGGGCTTCACGCCGGACAGGATCGTCGGGCCGACGAAGTTGCCGTTCGGATAGCCATCGACCTTCACGTCGCGGCCATCGAGCGTCAGCACGGCGCCCTGCTCGATGCCCTTGGCGACGAGGCTGAAGACGCGCTCTTTTGCCGCGCAGGAAATCACAGGGCCCAGGTCAGGATTGTCCTTGCCCGCGCCCACCGTCAGGGTTTGCGCCTTGGCGGACAGTTCCGGCAGCCATTCGCGCGCTTCGCCCACCAGCACGGCGACGGAAGCGGCCATGCAGCGCTGGCCGGCCGCGCCGAAACCGGCGCCCAGCAGCTGGTTCAGGGTCTGTTCTTTATTTGCGTCAGGCAAGACGACGGCGTGGTTCTTGGCGCCCATCATGCATTGCGCGCGCTTGCCGTTCAGGCTGGCGCGCTGGTACACATGCGTGCCCACCTTGCTGGAGCCGACGAAGGAAATCGCCTTGATGTCCGGATGATCGCACAGGGCGTTGACGACGTCTTCGCCGCCGTGAATGACGTTCAGCACGCCGGCCGGGATGCCCGCCTGCAAGGCCAGGCGCACGAGTTTTTCCGTCACCAGCGGGTCTTGCTCCGAGGGTTTCAGTACGAACGTATTGCCGCAAGCAATCGCCATCGGGAACATCCACAGAGGGATCATGGCGGGGAAGTTGAACGGGGTGATGCCGGCGCACACGCCCAGCGGCTGCATCACGCTGTAGGTGTCGACGCCGCCAGCCACGTTTTGCGCATATTCGCCCATTTGCAGGGTGCCGATATTGGCAGCGTGCTCGACCACTTCCAGGCCGCGGAAGACGTCGCCTTCCGCGTCGAGCAAAGTCTTGCCTTGTTCCATCGTCAGGGTGGCGGCCAGGTCCGCCATGTTTTCGCGGATCAGCTGCTGCAATTTGAGGAAAATGCGGGCACGGGCGCCGATCGGCGTCTTGCGCCACGTTTTGAAGGCGCGCTGGGCCGAGGCGATGGCCGCGTTGACTTCATCGGGCGTGGCGAACGGCACCTTGGCCAGGACTTCCTGCGTGGCGGGGTTGACGACGTCGCGCCAGACGGTGGTGCGGGATTCGACCCACTCGCCGTTGATCAACAGTGGAACGGTCGGAATTGCAGTTTGCGTGGTCACTCGGTGTCTCCTCGTTGGGGTATAGGTCTGTTTGCATTATTCGCACAATCGAGCCTGCAAACAAGGCGTGAAAATGCGAGATAATGCAAAGACGAATCTGTTAATCTGCAAAGATTGTAAATTTGCAGATTCCACAAACGGGGAAGAGGAAACACGATGGCAAAGGTTTTCATGGGCGTGCGCCTGCAGCGGCTGCGCGAGGAACGGCGCATGACGCAGGTGGCACTGGCCAAGGCCCTGGGCATCTCGCCCAGCTATCTGAACCAGATGGAGCGCAACCAGCGCCCGCTGACGGTGCCGATTCTGTTGCGCATCGGCAGTGTTCTCGGTGTCGATCCGCAAATCTTTTCCGAGCACGACAGCGCCAGCCTGGTGGCCGACGTGCGCGACGTGTTCGGCGAATTGCCCGACGCGCCGCCCACCTCGATGGCGGAATTGAAAATGCTGGTGGAAAACATGCCGGAACTGGCGCGTTCGATATTGCTCTTGCAGCGGCGCTACCGCGTGATGGCGGAACGGGCCGATACCCTGGCCGCGCGCCTCGACGACGGCAGCCGCGGCGCCAGCTCGGCGGCGCCCTCCACGGACGAGGAAGTGCGCGAATACCTGAACCGGCGGCAAAACTATATCGATGAGCTGGACCGGGCGGCGGAACGGGTGGCGGGCGAATTCGATCCAGCCCTGCGCACGCTCGACGCGCTGCAAAGCCGGCTGCTGGAGCGCCACGGCATCCAGGTGCGGCTGTCCGATGGCGACGCGGGCATGGTGCGCAAGCACCGCTACGACGCGCAACAACATATCCTGTTTCTGCCCGACACCCTGACGGGCGGCCAGCGCGCCTTCCAGATGGCGGCGCAAATCAGCCTGCTCGAGCACAGCGACCTGATCGATGCCCTCGTGCTGGCGGCGGGATTGTCCGGCGCGGCCGCGCAAACGGGCGCGCGCCTGGCCTTCTCCAATTATTTCGCGGGCGCCCTCTTGATGCCGTACCAGCGTTTTTTACAGGCGGCGGAAACGCGCGCCTACGATATCGAGCGCCTGGCGCACCAGTTCGGCGTGGGCTTCGAGGCCGTGTGCCACCGCCTGAGCACCATGCAGCGCCCCGATGCGGCGGGGCTACCCTTCTTTTTCGTGCGCGTCGACCGCGCGGGCAATGTCTCGAAGCGCCAGTCGGCCACGGATTTTCACTTTTCACGGGTGGGCGGCACCTGCCCCCTGTGGATCGTGTACGACGCCTTCAGCCATCCGGGCCAGGTGCTCACGCAAGTGGCCAGCATGCCCGACGGCTGCACCTATTTATGGATCGCGCGCCAGGTCAGCACGGCCTCTCCCGGTTTCCGCGCGCCCGGCAAGACCTTTGCCGTGGCGCTGGGCTGCGACATCTCGCAGGCACACCGGCTGATCTATTCGAAGGGACTCGATTTGCACGACCCTTCCAGCGCCACGCCCATCGGCACGGGCTGCAAGGTGTGCGAGCGCCAAAGCTGCCCGCAGCGGGCGTTTCCGTCGCTGCTGGCCCCACCACCGGCATCGGCCTGATTTACTCGACGACTCTTGCCCGCAATGCGTCGAATGCGCGCGTAAATTCCGCGCGCCAGTCGCGCCGCGTGGACTCGTCTATCCAGGCCGCGTCCAGGCCATTCAACATGAAGCCGCGCATGTCGTCGAGGCCGAAGCCGAATTCGCGCATCATCATCCAGGCGCCCGTCGGCGTCACGTGGTGCAGCGTCGGATCGTCCGTGTTCGGATGCAGTTTGAGGCCCAGCTTGGCCATGGCGCGGATCGGGTGGTCGAGCGCCCAGCGCTCGGGCGCCAGGGTGCGCAGGTAATACGAATTGGTGGGCACGACGGTGAACACCAGGCCCCGCTCCACGCAGCGCTGCGCCAGCTCCGGGTTGTCGACGATCGTGTAGCCATGGTCGACCCGGTCCACCTGCAATTCGTCTATCGCCGTCGCCACGTTCATCCACGGCATGCCGAATTCGCCCGCGTGGGCCGTGCATTTGAAACCGGCGGCGCGCGCGGCGCGGTAGGCTTCGATGAACAGTTCGGGCGGACGGTCGTTTTCGCGGTAGTCGATGCCGATGCCGATCACTTCCGGCGCGCGGTAGGCCTTCATCCATTCCACCATCTGCACGGCTTCGGCGGGAGCCGCTTCGCGGTCGATGCTGGGGATCAAGCGGCCAATCACGCCGAAGTCGCGCTGCGCGTCGCGGATGGCGGCCACGATGGCGTCTTGCGCCGACTCGTAGCGGATGCCCGAGACGCGTACGGTGCCGGTCGGATTCCAGAAGAACTCCGCATAGCGCACACCATGGCCATGCACGTCTTCCAGGTATTCGTAGGCGAGGCAATACAAATCGGTCGGCGAGACGATCAGGTGCGCGTCGAGCGCGCGCAGCACGCGTAGCACGCCCACGGGCTTGTCGCCGCGCGTGTAAAACGCGTCGATTTCCTCGGGGGTGACGACATTGCCCGTCTTGGCGGCCAGCGCGCGGAAAGTGGCCTGGCGCACCGTGCCGAACAGGTGGCAATGCAGCTCCACTTTCGGCATGGCGCGTAAAAACTGTTCGATGCTCAGGGGGGAATTAGACATGAAGCTCGTTTCGTAGTGAAGTGGGTCAGACGAGAATGGCGGCCAGGCGGCGCATCAGGCGCTCGATGGCGGCGGGGCCATCGGCCAGCATCGCCACCTGCGTGTTGATGGCGGCGCGGCGCGGCACACGGAATTCGCACACCGTCATGCCGCGCGTCAGTTCGCCCGTCAATTCGATGGCCACGTGAGCCGGCTGGAACTGGAACAACTGCGGCGCTTCCAGGTACAGGGCCACCACCGGGTCGTACATGGGCATGGGCACGGAACCGTCGCTGCTCCGGATACGCACATACGCTTCCAGGTAGCCGGCCAGACGCAGGGCACGCGGCGTGCCGATGGCGCGCAGGCGTTCCACTTCCGCATTCGTCACCAAGAGCTGGCGGCACAGGTTCAGGCCGAACATGCGCAGCGGGATGCCGGCCTTGAACACCTGGGCGGCCGCTTCCGGGTCCGCGTAGATATTGAATTCGGCCGCCGCCGTATGGTTACCCTGGTCGGTCGAGCCGCCCATCAGGATGATTTCGACGATTTTCTCGGCGATATCGGGCGCGCGCGTCAAGGCCGTGGCCAGGTTCGTCATCGGCGCGATCGCCATGATGGTGATCTGGCCGGGATGCTTGCGCACGGCGGCGATCAGCGCGTCGACGGCGTGGCCGGCAGCATCCGTCGCGGCGCCGGGCGGCAGGATGTCGCCCGTGGTCGGCATGCCGCTGTCGCCGAGGATGCGCTGCGCCGTTTCGATGACGCCGGCCAGCGGTTCTTCGCAGCCGCGGTAGATCGGCACCGTCAAGCCGTCATGGGCCTTGATGCGCAAGGCATTGTCGTAGGTGATGTCGACGGGCGCATTGCCCGCCACCACGCTCACACCCAGCCACTCGATATCAGGATTGCTGCCCAGCAGCAGCATCGTCAGCCAGTCGTCGAAACCGGGGTCGGTGTCGAGCCATATCTTTTTCAAGGCTTGGGTCATGATGCGTTCCATTAAGAAATCACGCGCCCAGCCACAGGGCGCTATCGGACGGCAGTACGAAGGACACGGCCGTGCCTTCGCGCCAGGTGGCGCCGCCGGCCGCGCAAATGCCCTTGACCTGACCCAGCGGCGTTTGCAGCAGGTATTCGACGGTGTCGCCCAGGAAGCCGCGTGCCAGCACGGTGCCAGGGTAGTTACCGGCCGCGTCGTCGGCGGCACAGACGCGCACCTTGTCCGGACGCCAGCCCAGCACCGTGGTGCCGGCAGCGACGGGAGACGTGTACGGCAGGCTGGCACCGGCGTGGTGCAGCGCGCCGTCGCGGTAATCGAACAGGTTTTCGAAACCCATGAAGTTGGCGACGAAGCGCGTCGACGGCGTATTGAAGACAGCTTCCGGCGCGGCCAGCTGCTCGATGCGTCCGCCATTCATGACGACGATACGGTCGGACAGGGCCAGAGCTTCTTCCTGGTCATGCGTCACGTACAGCATGGTGATGCCCAGTTCGCGCTGGATGCGGCGCAACTCGGCGCGCATCTGCACGCGCAGCTTGGCGTCCAGATTCGACAGCGGCTCGTCTAACAGCAGCAGGGCCGGTTCGACGACGATGGCGCGCGCCAGCGCCACGCGCTGCTGCTGGCCGCCGGACATCTGCGCCGGCAGGCGCGTCTCGAACCCCGTCAGTCCCACGGCGGCGATCACGGCTTCCACTTTCGTTTTCAGCAGCGCCGGCGCCACCTTGCGCAGGCGCAGGCCGAAGGCGATGTTGTCGTACACGTTCAGGTGCGGGAACAGCGCGTACGACTGGAAGACCATGCCGATATTGCGCTTGTTCGGCGCCAGCTTGCCGATTTCGCGGCCATCGAGCACGATGCGGCCCGACTGCAGCGGCATCAGGCCGGCAATGGCGCGCATGGTGGTGGTCTTGCCGCAGCCGCTGGGGCCCAGCAGGGAAATCAGCTCGCCCTGCTCGACGTGCAAGTCCAGGTCTTTCACGGACGTCGTGTTCTTGGCGTAGCCGAGGTTCAGCTTGTGCAGTTCCAGATAACTCATCGTGTGTTGCCTCTTACATGTATTTAGAAATGCCCAGCACCTTCTCGGTCACCATCACGAAGGCCATGGTGAACAAGACCAGCAAGGTCGACAGGGCAGCGATCGACGGATCGAAACTGTTTTCCATATGGCCCAGCATCTCGATGGGCAAGGTGCTGATGCCGGGGCCCGTGAGGAACAGCGACACGGGCACCTGGTTGAACGAGGTGACGAAGGCGAGGAAGAAGGCGGCGATCACGGCGTTGCGGATATTCGGCAGCACGATCATGAAGAACGCCCGCAGGCGCGACGCGCCCAGGGTGATGGCGGCATCCTCGATATCCACGCGCAGGTTGACCAGGCTGGCGTACACGACGCGCACCGAATACGGAATCAACAGCGCGATATGGCCGATCAGCAGGCCCACATACACGGGCGCATTAATGGTCAGCACCAGGTGGTGCAGCAAGCCCAGGCCAACGAGGATGGCGGGAATGATCAGCGGCGACGTCAGGATTTGCCGGATGGCGCCGATGCCGGGCGGCGGCATGCGCGAAAACGCATACGCGACGGGTATGCCCAGCAGCAGGGCGATGACGGTGGCGATCAGGCCGATTTCCAGGCTGGTCTGGAAGGCGCGGCGGAACTCGGGCGCAGCCCACACTTCGATAATCCAGCGCAGCGAATACGACTCGGGCGGGAAGGCCAAGGTTTCGCCGCCGGAAAAGCCGGCCAGCACCACGATGGCAAATGGTCCCAGCAGGAACAAAAACACCAGCCATAAAACGGCACGTGAAAACAAGCTTTCTTTCATACGGAACTCCGGCTCGAGGAAATACGTTTAAGGCCGGCATTCACCAGCAGGGTCATGCAGACGAGGATGACGGCGATGACGTTGGCCGCGCCGAAATCGCTCTCCACGCTGACCTTTTGGTACAGCAGCGTTTCCAGCATCAGCACCTTGGTGCCGCCCAGGAGGGCCGGCGTCACGTAGGCCGTCACGCAGCCCGTAAATACGAGCGTGCCGCCGACCACCAGGCCTTCCTGCGTCAGCGGCAGGGTGACCTTGCAGAACACTTGCCATGGATTCGCGCCCAAAGTCGCCGCGGCCGGTTCCACGTCGCGCGGCAGGTTTTCCAGCGCGCCCGCCAGCGACATCAGCATCAAGGGCAGCAGCAGTTGCAGCAAGCCGACAAACACGGCGAACTCGCTGAACAGCAAACGCAGCGGCTCGTCCGTGAAACCCATGTTGACGAGCGCCGCGTTGAGGGCGCCGTTACGGCCCAGCAGCACGATCCACGCATAGGTACGCGCGATCGGCGAGACCATCAGCGGCAGGATCATCATGCCGACCACCAGCCCGCGCCACTTCGGCGACACGCGCGCCACGGCTTGCGCGGCCGGGTAGCCGAGGATGATGGACGCCAGGGTCACCAGCACGGCGATGCGCAGAGTGCGCCAGAAGATGGTGCGGTTGAATTCCTGCGAAAAGAATGCGATGAAGCGGTCAACGCCCCACTGCATGCCGTCACCGACGCGGAAGGCGTCGACCAGCAAGGCCAGCACGGGCAGCAGGAAGCAGACGACGATAAAGATCAGCGCGGGCAGGACCAGCAGCAGTCCCAGGCGCTTTTTTGGATCAGCAAACATGGTGTTTTCTCCTCGTCACCACTATTTGCTCATGGCCTTGTTCCACTGCGTCATCCAGTTGCTGCGCTGTTTGATGATGGTTTCCGGCTTGACGAATTTCAGCGAACTGATCTGGTCGGCGCCATAGGTATTGAATTGCGCGGCCGCCACCGACAGACGCACATCCTTGTTGACGGGCGAGTCGACCAGATTGGTCGCCAGCTGCGTCTGCACTTCCTTGGACAGCCAGAAATCCATCAGCTGGTAAGCCAGGTCCGCATTCTTCGAACCGGCAACGATGCCCATCACGTTCATGCCGGCCGCCTGGCCTTCGGCCGGGATGCTCCATTTCAGGGGCAGGCCCGTCTTGAGCATTTGCGACCAGGTAAAGCGCGCCACGGGCGCGGCCCAGATTTCATCCTGGGCAAACAATGCCGCCAGCTGCGCGCTGTTTTTCGAGAACGTGACGACGTTGCCCTTCATGCCGACGATCTTCGCAAAGCCCGTGGCGTAGTCGTCCGTCTTGCCGCCCCAGGCCGCGTCGGCCATGCGCAGCATCAAGGGACCCTGCGTGGTGCTCACGTCGGGGAAGGCCACGCGGCCCTTCAGTTCGGGGCGCCACAGGTCCTTCCAGGACGTCAGCGGGGCAACCTTGTCGCTGCGGTACACCAGGCCCACCGAGTACAGCGTGTAACCGACGGCGAAGTTGCCGCCGATAGGGTTTTTCGCCACGTCGTACAGGGCTTTGTAATTGCTCAGCTTGGAGTAATCCATGGGCTGGATCACGCCCTTTTGCGCCGCTTCCAGCATGCCGGAATCGGACAGCAGCACCAGGTCGATCACCGGGTTCTTGGCATGTACCACCAGCTTGGCGATGCGGTCCGCGTTATTCCCCGTTTCCACCTTGATATCGCAACCGCATTTGGCCTTGAACGGCTCGTACACATACTTCATGAACAAGGGCTGGGCAATCGGATAGGCCGAAATGACCAGCTCGCGTTTTTCCGCGTGGGCGGCGTTGGCCAGCAAGCCTAGGCTCAACGCCAACATGAGGTGCTTTTTCAAGATGCTTCCTTTCAGGGGGCGGCGCTGCGGGACAGCGCCTGTAAAGATGAATCAGACTCAGAAATAATGTCGCATGCCGACGATCAGGACACTTTGCGTCTTGCCCGCAGAGGCACCGAAACCGAACACGCGGGCGAACGTCGCATCGCCGGCCGCTTTCTGGTAGCTCCAGGTGACGGCGACGTCGGTGCGCTTGGACAGGAAGTAATCGGCCTGGAAGTTGACCTGATGCCATTTCGGCGTCTTGTTGATCACATCATATTTACCGGTGGTATAGAAATACGATGCGCCCAGGTTCAGCGCTTCCGTCAGCTTGTGGTTCACGTTCAGATCCACGTTTTGCAAGGTCAGATTGCTTTGATCCAGGTAGTGGTAGCGCACGTTGGTGTACAACGCGCCAAACTTGGTCCTGCCCACATTATAAAAGCCTCCCGTGCCGGCGATGGCCTGGCTGTCCACGCCGGCGCCCTTGACGGCGCTCTTGTTGAAGATCAACAGGGAACTGCCATAGTCATTGCCGATGGCGCCATTCGGCGCGTCCGGGCTGTTCGGATGATCCATCTTGGTGTAGGCGACGGCCCAGCTGAAGGCATCGACCTTGTAGCCGGCGCCCATGCTGTAGACGCGGTTGCGGTTGGAATCTGCCGGATTTTCGCTGAAGCCATACAGGCCCGTGAACGACAGGTTGCTGATGTTCGGACTGACATACTTGACGGCATTTTGCACGCGCAGGTTGTTGTAGCCATTGTCGTTGTCGCCGATGTGCACGCCGTTACTGGCGATGACCACCGGGCCCAGCAGGTCCTTGACGGCTTCGTACTGGCGGCCCAGGGTCAGGGTGCCCTTGTCGTTGCTGGACAAGCCCACATACGACTGGCGGCCGAACAGGCGGCCGCTTTGCGACGCCGTGCCCGTCATCACGTTAAAACCGTTTTCCAGCACGAAGACGGCCTTGGTGCCGTCGCCCAGGTCTTCCTGGCCGCGGAAACCGATGCGGGGATTCTGGTTCGTGCCGCTCAGCGCATGCGTGCGGCTGCCGTTACCCTCATCCGAGACATAGCCGATACCGGCCGACAGCAGTCCATACACTTGCACGCTGCTTTGCGCCTGCGCCGCGCCCTGCGCCGCCAGCAAGCCACCCACTACCATCGTTCCCGTCATCCATTTGTTCATCGCCGCCACCCTAAAAAGAATAAACCCTGAGTTTTTTTGGAATTATTTTATTGATGCATCCCTTGCATGGCGCGCCGCCGTACGTCCCGGCACCGCATTCCAGGCTCTTCCCCTGAAGATTGTTGCTTTCAAGGCAAGTAAGGACCAGTCCAGAATATGGTAAATTGCGGGATAAGAAAATTTGTTTATTTTTATAAATCCATTACTTTTTCTAATAAGCAAAGCCATGCATGAACTGAGCAAGAAAATTTCCTTACGACATTTGCAAGCGTTTTCCACCCTAGCCCGGGTAAACAGCTTCAGCAAGGCTGCACAGGAATTGTGCGTGACCCAGCCGGCCCTCAGCGCGTCGATCAAGCTGCTGGAAAATCAGCTGGGAAAAAAGTTGTTTAACCGCACAACCCACCAGCTGGAACTGACGCGCGAAGGCAAGCTGGCGCTCGATTACGCCACGCATTTATTGAATACGGCGAGCAACACTTTTGCCGATATCCAGCGCGCCATCGGCAGCGGCCGGCACCGCATCCGCATCGGCGCGATTCCCTCTGCCATGGCGATGACGGCCGTGGTGGTGGCGCGCTACTGCGAACAGCATGGCGATGAAGTGGAAATCGTCCTGTCGGACATGCCCAACGACGGCTTGCTGCACGCGCTGCATTCGGGCCAGCTGGACTTTTGCGTGGGCATCGAGGTGCCCGGTTCCGTCTCGCTGGAAAGCGTGGGCTTGTTCGAGGACGAGCTGGTGCTGGTGACGGCGGGGCGCCATGCGCTGGCGCCGCTCAAGGAAGTGCGCTGGGAACAGCTGGCGGGCCAGGAAATCGTCGTGTTTACCAAGGGCAGCATCTGGGAATTCGCCTCGAGCGCCCTGCGCCAGCATGGCTTGAGCCCGTCGAGCCTGTACCAGATGATACACAGCGAATCGCTGTATGGCGTGGTGCGCGCCGGCATCGCCGTGGGCATCATGCCCAGCCTGTACACGACTTTCCTCAACGACGAGGACCTGCACGTGGCGCCGCTGCGCCAGCCCACCTGCAAGCGCAAGATCGCCTTGATGCGGCGTAATGAAATCAGCCGCAACCATCATGTGGACGACTGTTTTTCAGCGTTGCGCCAGGATTTGCAGCAGGTCGATCAGTGGTTTTAAGTTAAACCAGCACTGCCGGGGTCAGACCCCCGCTCACGTCGACGCCTGCTCAGGCGCTGGTGGTGGAGAGGGTCTGACCCCAGCCTTGGCGATTACTGCGGTGCTTTCAGCAGATTCGCCAGCGCCACGTATTGCTCCAGGCCCACGGTTTCCGGACGCAGGGTCGGGTCGATGCCGGCCGCCTTGATCTGCTCTTCCGTAAACATGCCGGCCAGGCAGTTGCGGATCACCTTGCGGCGCTGCGAGAACGCCTTCATGACCACCGCTTCCAGCGTGGCCTGGTCGCAGGCGAGGCGCTCGGCCACGGGAATCATGCGCACGATGGCCGATTCCACTTTCGGCGGCGGATCGAAGGCCGTCGGCGGCACGATGAACAGCAGCGACATCTTGTAGCGCCATTGCAGCATCACGGACAGGCGGCCATACGCCTTGCTGCCCGGTTCGGCCACCATGCGCTCGACCACTTCCTTTTGCAGCATGAAATGCTGGTCCTGCACCAGCGGCGCGAAGTCCGCCAGGTGGAACAGCAGCGGGCTGGAAATGTTATATGGCAAGTTGCCCACGATGCGCAGCTTCTGGCCGGCCGGCACGGGGATTTGCGCGAAATCGAATTTCAGCGCGTCGCCCGAGTGGATCGTCAGCTTGGCCGGATTGAAGGTCTTTTCCAGGCGCACGATCAGGTCGCGGTCCAGCTCGACCACATGCATCTGTTTCAGGTGGCGCAGCAGCTGCTCCGTCATGGCGCCCAGGCCAGGGCCGATCTCGACCATGGCATCGTCCGGCTGCGGCGCGATGGCGGCCGTGATGTCGTCGAGGACGAAGCGGTCATGCAGGAAGTTCTGGCCAAAGCGTTTGCGGGCAACGTGTTTCATAATGTGTTTTCTATCAATGCGGTAAAGCCGGCACAGGCCGGCGGGATCGGTTGAGCAAGCAGCGTCGGGTTAGGCCGTGCCGGCCAACCCGACCTGCGCTCTATGCTCTGGTCGGGGTACTCGCGCGCAGCATGTCGAGCGCCGTTTGCAGTGCTTGCTCCATGCTGTGGCAATCGGCCAGGCCCAGCCCTTGCGCGGCCAGGTCCAGCGCCGTGCCATGGTCGACCGAAGTGCGGATCAGCGGCAAGCCCAGGGTGATATTGATGCCGCGCCCGAAGGTTGCGTATTTCAGCACGGGCAAGCCCTGGTCGTGGTACATAGCCAGCACGCAGTCGGCGTCCGCCAGGTATTTGTGCTGGAACAAGGTGTCGGCCGGGTACGGTCCGCGCGCATCGATGCCGCGCGCTTGCGCCGCGGCGATCGCCGGGCTGATGACATCGATTTCCTCGCGGCCCAGATAGCCGCCTTCGCCCGCGTGCGGGTTCAGGCCGGTGACCAGGATGCGCGGCGCGGCGATGCCGAATTTCTGTTGCAAATCAAGCTGGAGAATATCCAGGGTGACGGCCAGGCTGTCCATCGTGATGGCAGCGGACACGTCCTTCAATGGCAGATGCGTGGTGGCCAGTGCCACGCGCAGGGTCGGCTCGCCGTGGCCCGGTTCGCCGGCCAGCATCATCACCACTTGCGGCGTGCCGGTTTTTTCTGCCAGGTATTCCGTATGGCCGGAAAACGCCACGCCCGCATCGTTGATCGTGCTCTTTTGCAAGGGCGCCGTGACCATGGCGCCAAACCAGCCGGCCTGGACACCTTCCACGGCCGCGTCCAGGGTAGCCAGCACGGAGCGGCCATTTTCCTTGTCCAGCACGCCAGGGATGACATTGTTCACAGTGGGAATGTCGATCACGGCCAGGCGGCCGGGACCGAACTGGGGCAAGCCGCTGTTGCGCACGGCTTGCAGCGACAGCGCCGCCAGGCGGATCTCGGGATCGATCAGGCTGGCCGTCAGCGCCAGGAAAGCGGCGTCGCCCAGCAAGATGCAGTTGACTTCATTGCGCATGGCCCAGGCCGCGCGTATGGAGATTTCCGGACCGACACCGGCCGGTTCGCCACAGGTAATGGCGATGGCCGGGCGGCGTGCAAGAGGCAAGTTACTCATGCGCAATGAATCAGCAGCATTACTGGTCGTCCGCGCGGAATTCGACGTAGGCACGGTCGCGTACTTCGCGCGCCCAGTTTTCCGTCGCTTCTTCCAGCTTGCGTTCGCGCAAGGCATTGCGTGCGGCGGCGCGCTGCTTCTCTTTCGAGACGTCGTCGCTCTTGCGTTCCAGCACTTCGATCAGGTGGAAGCCAAAGCTCGATTCGATCGGCTGGCTCACCTCGCCCGGTTTCAGCGCATTCATCGCCGTTTCGAATTCCGGCACGGTGTCGCCTGGATACAGCCAGCCCAGGTCGCCGCCCTTGGCCGCGGAACCGTCGTTCGAGAACAAACGGGCCAGGTCTTCGAACTTGGCGGCCTTGTTGTCGAGACGCTCTTTCAATTCCAGCAGTTTGCGCTTGGCTTCGGCCGCCGACAGGGTCGGCGTCACTTTCAGCAGGATGTGGCGGGCATGCGTTTGCTGCACGGCGGCCACGGCTTGCGCCTCGGCAGCGCTGCGGCGGTCCACCAGCTTCAGGATATGGAAGCCCGTGTTGCTCTTGATAATAGGCGTGATCTGGCCTGGCTTCAATTTCAGCAACTGTTCCGTGAACAGGGGCGGCAGGCGGTCGCTCTGGCGCCAGCCGATATCGCCGCCGCTCAGCGCATCGCTGGCGTCGGAATAGGTGGCGGCCATCTTGGCGAAATCGGCGCCCGTGCGCAGCTGGCGGCTGACTTCTTCGGCGCGCGCGCGGCGGGCGGCGATTTGTTCGGGGCTGGAGTTTTCCGGAATGCGCACGAGAATTTGCGCCAGGTTCATCTCCACCTGTTCGCTGGCTGCCGCTTTTTCCGCTTCCAGGAAGTTATCCACTTCGGAATCGGAAATCTGGATCTTGGCGTCGACTTCGTGCTCGCGCAGGCGCTGCATGATGATTTCATCGCGGATTTCTTCGCGGAAGGTCGCAAACGGCGTGCCTTCTTTTTCCATCTGGTTGCGCAGCTCTTGCACCGTCATCTTTTGCTGTTCAGCAATACGGCCAATCGCGCGGTCCAGGGTCAGGTCATCCACGCGCACGCCCATTTCCTTGGCCAGCTGCATTTGCGCGCGCTCGACAATCATGCGCTCGAGCAATTGGCGGCGCAGGTCGGCAGGGTCGGGAAGCGGGATATTCTGCGCCTTCATGCGCTGCTCCACGCTCTTGATGCGGGCCGCCACTTCATTGCGCGTGATCACATCGTCATTGACGACGACGGCGATGGAGTCGATGGTCTGGCCACTGCTCGACGCGGGGGGCGTGAAGCCCTTGACCGGCGCTGGAGCAGCGGCAGCGGGCTTGGCTGCAGGCGCTGGCGCAGCCTGTTGCGCCCAGACACTACTGGTCGTGGCGCCGGAAATGGCGCACAACAAGACCGTTGCAATTTTGAGTTGGTGCATACTGGCATTACGCATAATGTGTAGAGCGCTCATGAGTTCAGGTGAATAAAAAAACCGGTTTGTGCCAGCGCCGGGAACACCGGCGGCGGCAACGGTGCCTATCTTAACGGAGTGGCTGGCTCAGTGTCTGGTAACCAGGGATGGTTTTTGTAAAAGTTTCCAGGCCATTCGCGCCCAGACCCAGGCCACTCGACAAGCCCGTCAATTCCAGCTGGAAGAAGATCGGCGTCGAGACAGTCTTGTTCGTCGTCACGAAACGCTGCGCCCCCATGCGGAATACCCAGCAGTCGCCCTTGTATTCCAGGCCGACCAGGCTTTCCAGCATGCTGCGATCCTTCACGGAATAGCTGATGCGTCCCACGCCATACAGGCGGTCCGTCAACGGCCATTGGGACGATACTTCAACATTGCGCCAACCAGTAGCATCCCCACGCTGGAAACGATTACCAAAATTCAATACTTTCTTGGCACCGGGCTGATATTGCAAGGTGTAGTTGTAGCTCACCAGTTGACGGTCGCTGGGATTGTACTGCACCAGGCTGTCGGCGGTCCAAGTCTCGGACACGCGGCCCGTCGCCGCCAGCAGGATGTCCGAACGCGACTGGTTGACGGGCGTGCTCGAATTGAGCTGCACGCGCTGATCGGCAAAGTAGAAACGCTGGCCGAAGGTCAGGCGCATGCGCTCCGTCCCGTCCGCCTGCAGGAAACGCGATACCAGGGCGGCCGTGACCTGATTCGCGTCGCCGATGCGGTCGCTGCCGACAAAACGGTTTTCCGTGAAGATCTGCGTCAGGTTGAACGTGCCAGCGGCCGTATCGAAGTTCGGAAACTGCGACTGGTCGCGGTACGGCGTGTAGACGTAGAACAGGCGCGGCTCCAGGGTTTGCGTGCCCCCCTTGGCGCCAAACAGATTCGTGTCGCGTTCAAACACCAGCCCGCTGTCCACCGAGAACGTCGGCACGGCGCGCGTAAACGAGGTCGACGGGAACAACGCCTTGGTCCTGGCGTCATTGTCGAGCTGATACGCGCTGGCATTGAGCATCAGCTTGGGCGTGATGAAGTAGCCAGGACGCAGGATGGGGAAACTCACTTGCGGCACGGCCACGAGGCGCGAGCCTTGCACCAGAGTCGGATGCGCGAAGCGCGTCGCTTCCGCGTCGAAAGTCCAGTCGAAGCCGCCCCAGACATCGTATTTGCCAGCGTGAAAGTTCACCGCCGGCAAGCGGTCATACGGACGCGTGACGGTCAGGCCGGGATTGTTGACCGCATCGGGATCCTGCAGCACCTGGTAATTCTGCACGCGCGCCGTCAAGCTCCAGTCCTCGGTGCGGTAATCGGTGCGCAATTCGCGCAGCAACTGGCGCTCGGTGGCGGTGGCGACGGTTTTCGAAAAATCGTTGGGGTAATTATTATCGGACGCTTCGCGCAGATCCCAGCTATAACTCCAGCCCTTGGCCAGCGCCTGCTCATGCTTGGACTTGATCATGTAGCGGTTGGTCTTGGTTTGCTTGTCGTTAGGCAAGAACTCAAACGACGTTTCGCCCTGGTACAGGCCCGCATCCGTCTCGCCCATGTAGCGGCCCGTCGCACCGAGCTGGATGCCGCGCCGCTGGATGTAACGGGGGTACAGGGTCAGGTCGCGGTTCGGCGCGATGTTCACGTAATACGGCATCAGCAGCTCGAAACCGTTCTTCGAGGCAAAGCCCGGCGTGGGCGCCAGCCAGCCCGAGCGGCGCGCACCCGACAGCGAAAACGAGATGCCCGGCGTGCCCAGGATCGGCACGTCCTTGAAATAGATGATGGTCTTGCTGCCCGTGCCCACGTCGCGGCCCGTGTCGAGGTTCAAGGTGCTCGATTTCAGGTACCAGTCCGGATTCGGTCCCTCGCAAGTACTGTAAGTGCCGTCGATAACATTGGCTTCGTCGGGATTGATGAAGTCGACGCGCTCGGCCTTGCCCTGGCCGCCGCCCACTGCGAAGCGGTACGTCGGGTTGAGCAGGAAACCCTTGCCGGTCTCCATGTTCAGTTTCAGGACATCACCCGTGTAGTAATCGCCGAAACGCCACATCTTGATATGGCCCTCGGCATCGAACTGATCTTCAACTTGTTTGTAACAAGCTGTATCGGCCGTCATTTTTGTGGTTTTTCCGCGCTCAATCACGACATTCTGGTCGAGATTGATCTCCCGTTCCGGGCGTCCGTTCATGCTGTTCGCCGTCATGACGGTGGGCGCGTCGGGATCTTCCACATGAACCGGACGCGGTGCTTTCTGGGCGTGGACAGGCACCGTCGTGGCGGCGACGAGCGCGCTGATGGCGAAAGCCCAGCGCTGCGAAGGGGGGGAGGCCGAAAACCAGCTCATGAATTGGAAGGGGCAAGCACCATTGACAGGCGATTTTTTGATTTGAATCCCTTATTATATGGGAATCTGCACCATCAACCCGATTCCACAGGCCGCTTAATGTCATTCTCCCCCAATTCCCCTACCGCGCCGGCATCCGCCGACGCTCGCCTGACCCTGTTGAAAGCCTGGTTGACCTCGCTTAACCTCGTTTCGCCCGATTCCGCCCGCCCCGCTTCCAGCGATGCCAGCTTCCGCCGCTACTACCGTCTCGATATGCTGCCAGGCAACACAACATTGCCAGGAAGTACACTGATCGCCATGGATGCGCCGCCCGAGCGCGAAAACGTGCCCGCCTTTGTCAAGGTGGCCGGCTTGCTGAAAGGCGCCGGCGTGTCCGTGCCCGAGATCATCGCGCAAGACCTGGAACAGGGCTTCCTGCTGCTGTCCGACCTGGGCACGACCACGTATCTCGACGCCCTGAACCACGACAATGCCAGCGTGCTGTACGCCGAAGCGCTGGAATCATTGATGAAAATCCAGCTGGCCAGCCAGCCCGACGTGCTGCCCGAATTCGACCGCGCCTTCATCCTGCGCGAAATGAATCTATTCCCGGAATGGTTTATCGGCAAGCACCTGGGCGCCACCTTGACGGATGTGCAACAAACCCAGCTGGACAAGGTCTTCGAAGCCATCACGGCGAATATTTTGTCGCAGCAGCAAGTATTCATGCACCGCGACTACCATTCGCGCAATTTGATGCACATCAACGATGGTTCGATCCCCAATCCCGGCATCCTCGACTTCCAGGACGCCGTCTTCGGTCCCGTCACCTACGACATCGCCTCGCTGCTGCGCGACGCCTATATCCAGTGGGACGAGGAACTGGTGCTCGACTGGGTGATCCGCTACTGGCAGCGCGCCAAGCAGCTGGGCTTGCCGGTGAATCCCGACATCGACGCCTTCTACCGCGATTTCGAATTCACGGCCCTGCAGCGCCACCTGAAAATCCTCGGCCTGTTCGCGCGCCTGAATTACCGCGATGGCAAGGATCTGTACATGGGCGACCTGCCGACCGTGCTCGACTACGTGCGCAAGACGGCCAACCGTTACACGGAACTCAAGCCGCTGGTGCGTTTATTGGACGCCCTGGAAAATAAGACCCCACAAGTGGGCTATACATTCTGATGACTTCAGAGCAATTTACAAAATAAATCAGAAAACGAGTATTCCATGAAAGCCATGATCTTTGCCGCAGGCCGCGGTGAACGGATGCGTCCGCTTACCGATACCTGTCCCAAACCGCTGCTGAAAGTGCGCGGCCGTCCGTTGATCGTCTGGCATGTGCTGAACCTGGTGCGCGCCGGCATCACGGACATCGTCATCAACCATTCCCACCTGGGCCATCTGATCGAGGCAACCCTGGGCGACGGCAGCGCGTATGGCGCGCGCATCGCGTACTCGCCCGAGACCACCCCGCTGGAAACGGCGGGCGGCATCGCCCAGGCGCGTCACTTGCTGGGCGAGGAACCGTTCCTGGCCATTTCCGGCGATATCTATTGCCCTTATTTCGATTTCAAGCAAGTGCTCGACGTGCTGGCCGACAAGGATGTGCTGGGCACGCCGTATCCAACCGACCAGCGCGACATCGCCTGGACCTACCTGGTGCCCAATCCCGACTTCCACCCACAAGGCGACTTCGGCCTGACCTTGTTCTCGATCAACAATACGGACGAGACCAAGTGGACCTTCGCCAATATCGGCGTGTACCGTCCTGAAATGTTCGACGGCATCGCGCCCGGCAGCCACGCCAAACTGGGCGATTTGCTGCGCCAGTACGCGGACCAAGGCCGCGTGGGCGGCGAAGTCTATCCGGGCGAGTGGACGAATGTGGGCACGCCGCAGCAGCTCGACGCGCTCAATGGGCTGACGGCCAAGGCCAGCGCAACATGATGGCCAATTACGCGGCACGGCGCGCGGCGCTGCTGGCGCAGATGCTGCCGGGCAGCGTGGCCATCCTCGCCACGGCGCCCGAAGTGCCGCGCAACAGCGATTGCGATTATCCGTACCGCCACGACAGCTATTTCTATTACCTGAGCGGCTTTACGGAACCCGACAGCGCCGTGGCCCTCGTGGCCGCCAGCGCCACGGCGCCCGCGCGCGCCATCCTGTTTTGCCGCGCCAAGAATACGGAGCGCGAAATCTGGGACGGTTTCCGCCATAGCCCCGAGGCGGCGCGCATCAGCTTCGGTTTTGACGCCGCCTTCCCCATCGAGGAACTCGACGTGGAAATGACGCGCCTGCTGGCCGACTCCCCCGCCATTTACTATGCGCTGGGCGGCAGCCTCGATGCGCAGGTGAAGCTCTGGCGACACAATGTGCGGCAAAAGGCCCGCAGCGGCGTCACGGCGCCCGCCATGGCGATTGAGCTCAACGGCATGCTCGACGCCATGCGCCTGCTGAAAGACCCAGAAGAACAGCAGCTGATGCGCCGCGCCGCCGCCATTTCCAGCGCGGCCCACGCGCGCGCCATGCGCGCCACGCGGCCCGGCCTGCACGAATATGCGCTGGAAGCGGAGCTGCTGTACGAATTCCGCCGCAGCGGCGCCCAGTTCCCCGCCTATTCCTCCATCGTGGCCGGCGGCGGCAACGCCTGCATCCTGCACTACAGCGCCAACAACGCAGTATTAAAAGACGGCGAGCTGGTCTTGATCGACGCCGGCTGCGAATTCGATGGCTACGCCTCCGACATCACGCGCACGTATCCTGTCAACGGCCGTTTCAGCGGCCCGCAAAAGGCGCTGTACGAGCTGGTGCTGGCGGCGCAGCAGGCGGCGCTGGACATGGTGCGCCCCGGCTTGCCGCACAGCGCCATCCACGAGGCGGCCGTGCAGGTGCTGGCGCAGGGCATGCTGGACCTGGGTTTGCTGGAGCGGCAAAAAAACGGCGGCGCGCAGGACGTCATCGCCGACAAGGCCTATATGCCCTTCTACATGCACGGCACCAGCCACTGGCTGGGCATGGACGTGCACGACGTGGGCGCCTACCGCGACACGGACGCGCCCGGCAAGCCATGGCGCGCTTTGGCACCGGGCATGGTGCTGACGGTGGAACCGGGCATCTACGTGCGCCCCGGCGCGGGCGTGCCGGAGCAGTTCTGGCACACGGGCATCCGCATCGAAGACGATGTGCTGGTCACGCCGCAAGGTCATGAAGTCTTCAGCTCGGCGCCCAAGAGCGTCGCTGAAATCGAACAACTGATGTCACAGGATTAACGCCGCCGCATGCATACACCGTCCACTTTCGATCTCGCCATCTGCGGCGCCGGCCCCGTCGGCATGGCGCTGGCCGCCCTGCTGGTGCAGCGCGGCAGCCGCGCCGCCGGCATCGCCCTGCTCGACGCCAAATCCATCGAACAGGCCCGGCGCGACCCGCGCACCATCGCCCTGTCGCACGGCAGCCGCCAGATACTCGAGGAAGCGGGCGCCTGGCCCGTGGAAGCGACGCCTATTCACCAGATCCACGTCTCGCGCCGCGGCCAGTTCGGGCGCAGCCTGATGGACCGCGGCGAGCATGGCGTCGAGGCGCTCGGTTACGTGGCGCGTTACGGCGCCGTCGTCAGCGCGCTGGCCGACGTATGCGAGCGCCTGGGCGTGACCAGCCTGCGCCCGGCCTTGGTGACGGGCAGTGAGGAAGACGCCGACGGCGTGTCCGTGCAGATCGACCAGGCGGGCGCCCCATCGAGCTTGCGCGCCAGCCTGCTGGTGCAGGCCGAGGGCGGCCTGTTCGGCCAGCAGACGGAACGCGCCGTCAGCCGCGATTATGGCCAAAGCGCCATCATTGCCCATGTGCGCACAAGTAGCCCCATCGCGCACCGCGCGTATGAGCGCTTCACCGACGAGGGGCCGCTGGCGCTGCTGCCGCAAGACGACGGCTACGCGCTGGTGTGGTGCGTGCCGCCCACGCGCGCCGAACAATTGCTGGCCCTGGACGACGCGGCCTTCCTGGCCCGCCTGGGCGCCGCCTTCGGCAGCCGCCTGGGACGCTTTACGCACACGACGGCGCGCCTGGCCTATCCGCTGGGCCTGAACGCGCAGGCGAACGGCACGGCGCGCACGGTCGCCATCGGCAACGCCGCACAAACCCTGCACCCGGTGGCCGGACAAGGCTTGAACCTGGGCTTGCGCGACGCCGCCGTGCTGGCCCGCGTGCTGGCGCAGGACAGCAGCCCCGCAGCGCTGGAACGCTACGCCAGCCTGCGCCAGGCCGACCGGGGCCTGACCGTGCGCGTGACCGACACCATGGCGCGCATCTTCACGGGCAGCGCCCCCACGCAAGGCTTGCTGGGCCTGTCGCTGGGCTTGCTGGACGCCTTCCGTCCGGCGCGCAAAAGCCTGGCGGAACTGATGATGTACGGCCGCCGCTGAGCCTTAGCAATAAGCAAACAGCACGGGCGAAAAAGAAACAGGCAACATCTCCGGCATGGAGTAAACGGCCCGCGGATGCGACAATGGCTGTCACCTGGTTTTTGGCGACCGCTCCATGACAGATGCATTGCCCGCAGCACCGCCTGCAGCGCTTCCCGAAGTGCTTTTTTCCCGTCTGCTGGAAGACGCCCTCGACGCCGTCATCATCATCGATGAGCAGTGCCGCATCCGCTATATCAATGGCGCCATGCAGGCGCTGTCGGGCTATGCCAGCGGGGAACTGCTGGGCCAGACCCTGAACGGCCTGCTGCCCGACGCCGTCGGCGCGCAGCACGACAACCACGTGATCAATTACATCCGCAGCTCGCGCACGTCCAGCGTGCTGGGCAAGATACGCGAATTCGCCATCCGCCACCGCGACACGCAGATGATTCCCATCGAAATGAAGGCGCTGGACCTGGGCGTGGTCGACGGCATGCGCTATTTCGGCGCCTTCTTGCTCGATGTGCGCGAACGGCGCGAACTGGCGGCAAAGAACGCCAGCCTGCTGGCGCAGCTGGAACAGCAGGCGCTGCACGATGCGCTGACGTCGCTGCCCAACCGGCGCGCCTATGAAGCGCAAGCCGCGCAGGCGATGGCGCGCGCGGCGCGCAGCGGCGCCGCCCTGACCGTGGGCGTGGCCGATCTCGACCATTTCAAGAAGATCAACGACCGCTATGGCCATGCCGTGGGCGACGCCGTGCTGCGCACGGTGGCGCAGGCGCTGCGCGACACGGGACGCATCACCGACGTGGCGGCGCGCCTCGGCGGCGAGGAGTTCGGCCTGCTGTTCCCCGACGCCAGCCTGCGGCAGGCGCACCAGGTGGCCGAGCGCATCCGCGCCGCCGTGGCCGCCGCCATCACGCCTTTGCCCGATGGCGGGGAGCTGCAGGTGACCATCAGCATCGGCGTGGCCTCCCTGACGGCCGGCGCCAGCCTGGACGCGGCCATGTCGGAAGCGGACAAGGCCCTGTACGCGGCCAAGCACCAGGGACGCAATAAGGTCGTCGCAGCGGCGGCCGCCCAATAAAAAACGGCCCGCGCAAGGCGGGCCGCTCCTTCGGCACCGAGAGACTTTACTCGATGGCCTTGACCATATCCTCGATCACCTTCTTGGCGTCGCCAAACACCATCATCGTGTTCGGCTGGTAGAACAGGTCATTGTCCAGGCCCGCATAGCCGGACGCCATCGAGCGCTTGTTGACAATGATGCTCTTGGCCTTATAGGCTTCCAGGATCGGCATGCCGGCGATCGGCGATTTCGGGTCCTTCGCCGCCGGGTTGACGACGTCGTTCGCGCCCAGCACCAGCACCACGTCCGTCTGGCCGAATTCGCCATTGATGTCTTCCATCTCGAAGACCTGGTCGTACGGCACCTCGGCTTCGGCCAGCAGCACGTTCATGTGGCCCGGCATGCGCCCCGCCACGGGGTGGATCGCGTACTTGACGGTGATGCCCTTGTGCGTGAGCTTTTCCACCAGTTCCTTCAGCGAGTGCTGCGCGCGCGCTACGGCCAGGCCGTAGCCGGGCACGATGATGACGGTTTCCGCATTGCTCATGATGAAGGCGGCATCGTCGGCCGAACCGGATTTGACCGGGCGCTGTTCCTGCGCGCCGGCCGTGCCGGCCGCCGGCGCATCGCCGCCGAAGCCGCCCAGGATGACATTGAAGAACGAGCGGTTCATGGCCTTGCACATGATGTACGACAGGATCGCGCCGGAAGAGCCGACCAATGAGCCGGCGATGATCAGCATCGAGTTATTCAGCGAAAAACCGATGCCGGCCGCGGCCCAGCCCGAGTAACTGTTGAGCATCGACACCACCACCGGCATGTCGGCGCCGCCGATGGGGATGATGATCAGCACGCCCAGCGCGAAGGCGATGAGGGCCATGATGACGAACGGCGTCCAGGCCGGCTCGACGCCATCGGCGAAGCAGAACGCCAGGCCCAGCCCCACCATCACCAGCGCCAGTACCAGGTTGAGCATGTGCTGGCCCTTGAAGCTGACGGGCGCGCCCTGGAACAGGCGGAACTTGTACTTGCCCGACAGCTTGCCGAAGGCGATCACGGAACCGGAGAACGTGATGGCGCCGACGAAGGTGCCGATGAACAGTTCGAAGCGGTTACCGATGGGCAGCGCCTCGCCGTGTTTCGCGATATTGAAGGCCCACGGTTCCGACACGGCCGCCACGGCGATGCAGACGGCCGCCAGGCCGATCAGCGAGTGCATGGCCGCCACCAGTTCCGGCATCTTCGTCATTTCCACGGTTTTCGCCAGGTAGGCGCCGATGGCACCGCCCGTGACGATGCCGATGAGGACGAGGGTCAGGCCCATGCCGCCCGTCTGCTGCTCCTTCAGTTTCAGGATCAGCGCGACGGTGGTGACGGCGGCAATGGCCATGCCGCTCATGCCGAAGGCATTGCCGCGGCGCGCCGTCGATGGCGACGACAGGCCTTTCAAGGCCTGGATGAAGCACACCGAGGCGATCAGGTACATCATCGTCACCAGGTTCATGGTGACGAAGCTCATGGCGTGACTCATTCTTTTGCTCCTTGCTTGGCCTTCGGTTCTTTTTTACGGAACATCTCGAGCATGCGCTGCGTGACGAGGAAGCCGCCGAACACATTGACGGCGGCCAGCGCCACGGCCAGGGTGCCGGCCACTTGCGCCAGCGGGCCATCGGTCAGGCCGGCCGCCAGCATGGCGCCGACGATGATGATGGCGGAAATGGCATTGGTGACGGCCATCAGCGGCGTATGCAGCGCCGGCGTGACGGTCCAGACGACGTGGTAGCCGACATAAATGGCCAGCACGAAGATGATCAGGTTGGTGATGGTGTGACTGATTTCCATGATGTTGTTCTCTCCGGCGCCGCGTTATTTTCTGAGGATGTCATTGCCCGCGCAAACCAGGCTGGCCTTGATGATTTCATCCTCGCGGTCGATCAGCAATTGATCGTCCTTGTCGATGATGAGCTTTAAAAAGTCCAGCACGTTGCGCGCATACAGGGCCGAGGCATCGGCCGCCACCAGGGTCGCCAGGTTCGGCTCGCCCACGATGTAGACGCCGTGCTTGACGACCGTCTTGCCCAGCTCGGACAGCGGGCAGTTGCCGCCCTGCTCCACGGCCAGGTCGACGATGACGGAACCGGGCTTCATAACCTTCACCGTCTCTTCGGAAATGAGCACGGGCGCGGCGCGGCCGGGAATCAGTGCCGTAGTGATGATGATGTCGGCCAGTTTCGCCCGCTCGTGCACCAGTTCGGCCTGGCGGCGCATCCAGTCGGCCGGCATGGCGCGCGCATAGCCGCCCGAGCCCTTGGCGATTTCCTTTTCTTCATCGGTGAGGAAGGGCACGTCGAGGAACTTGGCGCCCAGGGATTCCACCTGCTCCTTGACGGGCGGGCGCACGTCGGACGCCTCGATGACGGCGCCGAGCCGCTTGGCCGTGGCGATCGCCTGCAAACCGGCCACGCCCACGCCCATGATCAGCACGCGGGCCGCCTTGACGGTGCCGGCCGCCGTCATCAGCATGGGCATGAAGCGCTGGTAGGTATTCGCCGCCACCAGCACGGCCTTGTAGCCGGCGATGTTCGCCTGCGACGACAGCACGTCCATCGACTGCGCGCGCGTGATGCGCGGCACGGCTTCCAGGGCGAAGGCGGACAGGCCCGCCGTGGCCATGGCGGCGATATTGTCCGCGTCAAACGGGTTCAACATGCCGATCAGCACCGTGCCGCTGGCCATCAGGGTCCGTTCTTCGGCGTCCGGTGCGCGCACCTTGAGCACGATGGCGCAGCCATAGGCTTCCTGGGCAGTGCCGATCTGTGCGCCGGCGGCGGCAAAGGCGTCGTCGGGAATCGAGGCTTGCAGGCCCGCTCCCGACTGCACGACGACCTGATGCTTGGCTGCCAGCTTCTTGACTGTCTCGGGCGTGGCTGCCACCCGGGTTTCACCAGGCCGTGTTTCGGCCGGTATGCCTATCCTCATGATGCCTCCGCTAATTGATAAACTGACTAGAATCTAACACGGAAAGCAGCGCGTTAAACGTTTGTGAAGCAGCAACTTTTAGTCGTACGACACTAATTTCATCCGCATCCATGATTTGTTTCACCATGCGGCGCGGCGCCCATATTGTGGGAAAGGTGTGTCAATCTCACCACAGTCGAGCAAGCGTGCGCGCTTGTTTTGACCACAGGGAAAGCCTATATTAGCGGGCGCTTCCTGCCATCTTGCCAACTCAGCCCCCATGCTAGTGTGCTCCCCGGGAAAGACGTAAGTACCTCCCACCGCTATTTGCTAAAACGTTGTCATTTATCAATATGTCCGCGCAACAAAAGGCCGGCTTCAAACCGCGCGCGCAGAACAAGATAAAATGTCGGCTCTTTCAAGGATGGAATCATGCCGAGAATCTGGAAACCCTCTGTCACCGTGGCCGCCATCGTCGAGCGCGATGGCCTGTTTTTACTGATTGAAGAAGAGACCAGCGAAGGCATCAAGCTCAACCAGCCAGCCGGCCACCTCGACCCGTTCGAGTCGCTGGAGCAGGCGGTGATCCGCGAAACGCTGGAAGAAGCGGCCTACGATTTCATCCCCACGGCACTGGTCGGCATGTACATGTCGCGCTACCAGTCACTGCGCACGGGCGAAGACGTGACCTATTTGCGCTTCACCTTTTGCGGCACGGCCGGCGCCGAGCACGACCGCCCGCTGGACGAAGGCATCATCCGCACCCTGTGGATGACGCGCGACGAGCTGGCGGCGTGCCAGGAACGCCACCGCAGCCCGCTGGTGCTGCAGTGCGTGGACGAATACCTGGCCGGCCGGCGCGCGCCGCTGGCCCTGCTGCACACGCATGCGTCCGTTTTCAATAGCGCATAGCAATATTATCTAAAGTACACTGGAAAGCAAGATGAGCAAGAAGAAAGTCGTGATCGGCATGTCGGGCGGGGTCGATTCCTCGGTCGCGGCATGGATGCTGAAGGAACAAGGCTATGAAGTCATCGGCCTGTTCATGAAAAACTGGGAAGATGACGACGATTCGGAATACTGCTCCACGCGCCAGGACTGGATCGACGCGGCCAGCGTGGCCGACGTCATCGGCGTCGATATCGAAGCCGTCAATTTCGCCTCCGAATACAAGGACCGCGTGTTCGCCGATTTTCTGCGCGAGTACCAGGCCGGCCGCACGCCGAATCCGGACGTGCTGTGCAACGCCGAAATCAAGTTCAAGGCCTTCCTCGACCACGCCATGACCCTGGGTGCCGACCTGATCGCCACCGGCCACTATGCGCGCGTGCGCCAGGCGCCGACCGACGCGGGCCGTTATGAACTGCTCAAGGCCGTCGACGCCAGCAAGGACCAAAGCTACTTCCTGCACCGCCTGAACCAGGCGCAGTTGTCCAAGACTTTATTTCCGCTCGGTGAAATCCCGAAGACGCAGGTGCGCCAGATCGCCGAGAAGCTGGCCCTGCCGAACGCGCAAAAGAAGGATTCGACGGGTATCTGTTTTATTGGCGAGCGCCCGTTCCGCGAATTCCTGAACCGCTACCTGTCGTACAAGCCGGGCCCGATGAAGACGGCCGACGGCAAGACCGTGGGCGAACACGTGGGATTGAGTTTTTATACCCTGGGCCAGCGCAAGGGCATCGGCATCGGCGGCGTGAAATCGTACCAGAATGCGGACGGCAGCAGCGACGCCTGGTATGTGGCGCGCAAGGATATCGCCAACAACACCCTGTGGGTGGTGCAGGGCCACGACCACCCGTGGCTGCTGTCGCCGGCCTTGAGCGCCGACCAGGCCAGCTGGGTCGCCGGCACGGCGCCGCAGGCGGGCGCCTTGAGCGCCAAGACGCGCTACCGCCAGGCCGACGTAGCTTGCCAGCTGCTGCCGGAGGGAAATGAACACTTCGGCCTGGCCTTCGACCAGGCGCAATGGGCCGTCACGCCGGGCCAGTCGGCCGTGCTGTACGACGGCGACGTGTGCCTCGGCGGCGGCATCATCGCCAGCGCGACGGGCCTGGCCTAAAGTTAGCTTGGTTAAGTAGATTTTTACCAATCCAACTCAATAACAACACCTGAGAAAATCGTAGCGAGCGGCAGTGAGTTGTGGCCGAGAAGCGCAACTGTACTTTAGTACAGTGAGCATCGCCGGCCGCAAATCGCGACGCGCAGTAGATTTTATCAGGTGTCTTTCGCAGCGGCAGCAAGCGCCTGCTGCTGCTTGCGCACCATGGCGATCACCGTATTGCGCACGGTTTTCAGGACCGTGTCGGCCATGAACGGTTTCACGATGAAGCCCGACACGCCCATCGCGTGGGCCGCCTGCAGCGAGGCGGCGTCGATGCCGCCCGAGACCATGAAAATGAGCGTCTTCGGATACTGGGCGCGGATGGTTTGCACCACATTCGTCCCGTCTTCCACCTGCTCGCGCGCGATGCAGACGAAATGCGGATGGTGCTTGACCAGCAGCGCCAGTCCCAGCGCGCTCGTATGCGTCTGCCCGCAGACATCGTAGCCGCCATCGGTCAGGACCGTGTTCAGCAGGCCGCGCGCCACGGCGCTGCTATCGATCAGGACTGTCTTTAACATCATGATTACTTCCCTTGCTTGATTTTCTATTGCGAGTTCCACTCAGAGAGCACCCATCAAAATGCTCAGGGCTAGGCGCGTTGCCGAAGGCAGTACGAATGTACGACGAGGCAAGGCAACAACGCCATGAGCTTTTTTGGGGCGCTCTACTTTTCCCACGCCAGCTTGTTCCAGGTGACGCCCAACGTCACGTCCGTCTTGAGTTCCACTAACTTTCTTGAAAGATACAGTATTTCCCGCTCTTTTCGCAGGCTTTCACCGAGCGCGCCGGGCAAAATCCCCGCGCCGGCCATCACGGCGTCGATATTGCCGTAGGCACGCAACAGTTTCGCGCCCGTCTTCAGGCCGATCTTCGACACGCCGGGGATGCTGTCGGTGACGTCGCCCATCAACGCCAGCAGGTCGGGCAGCAGTTCCGGCGGCACGCCGAACTTTTTCTCGACCCAGGCGTGGTCGTGCCAGACGCCCTTGAAATGGTCCCATACCAGGGCGCCATGGGCGATCAAGCCATGCAAATCCTTGTCGGTGGTGGCGATGACGGCCGCGCCGCGCCCCTCGTGCAGCCAGCGCATGACGGCCGTGCCGATCACGTCGTCGGCCTCGACCTCGGGGATGCTGACCACGTGCATGCCGAAGCTGGCCAGGGTGGCGTAAAAGCCGGGCAAGGCGTCGCGCAGCACCTGCGGCATGGGCTGGCGCCCCTCGCGGTAACCGGCATACAGGGCGTGGCGCCAGGTGGGTCCGCCAAAATCGAAGGCCGGCAAGATGTGCGTCGGCTCGTGGTCGTTGATGAGGGTGCGGAACGACGACAGCGCATGGCGCAGCGCGATCTCCGCCTTCAGGTCGGAATCGGGTTCAGGACTGGCTTCGTAGACGCGGCGTACGATATTCAAGCCGTCGATAGCGAGGAGTCTGGCCATGCGGTAAATGGATACTGGTTGAATCGATCATTTTACCGTATGGCGCCCCGCGCATAGCCGTCAACGCCGCTTACTTGGCGAAATCGTACGGTCCGCCTTTTTCCAGCGCACGCTGGTAGGCAGGCCGCGCGTGGATGCGCTGCAGGAAGGCCGTCAGCTTCGGCAGGCGCTCGTCGAGTCCGCCGCGCATGGCGGCCGCTTCCAGCGGAAAGCTCATCTGGATATCGGCCGCCGTGAATTCATTGCCGGCAAACCATTTGCTTTTCTCGAGTTCCGCTTCCATGTAAGCCAGCTGGCTGTTGATATTGGGCATGATGAAGCTGCTCTTGACCTTGCCGGCGATGCCGCGCGCGATCGGCTTGACAAAAAACGGCATCGGCGACGATTCGACCTTGTCGAAGACCAGCTTCATCAGCAGCGGCGGCATGGCCGAGCCTTCCGCGAAATGCAGCCAGTAGGTCCAGCGCAACTTCTCGGGCGTGCCCGCCGCCGGTATCAGACGGCCATTGCCGTAGCGCTCGACCAGGTACTCGATGATGGCGCCCGATTCGGCGATGGTGTTGGCGCCGTCCGTGATCACGGGCGACTTGCCCAGCGGATGCACGGCCTTCAGCGAAGCGGGCGCCAGCATGGTTTTCGGGTCGCGCTGGTAGCGCTTGACCTCGTAGTCGAGGCCCAGCTCCTCGAGCAGCCAGAGCACGCGCTGCGAGCGCGAATTGTTCAAATGGTGGACGACGATCATGGCGATTTCCGTTGGCAATGGTTGAGTCCCAGTATAGCCGGGACGGGAAAATCGCGGCGGCAGGGGCCGCGCACCAAAAATAATTGCGAAAAACACTATTTTCAATTGATAACTTTTCAATCTTCCCTTATCTTGTTTTGTTTCCAATAAGTAAGGAAACTCCCCCGTGGATTTCGACACCAACAACACCACGCCCCAGCGTGAAGCCATTACCTTCAGCGCCACCGGCAGCGAATACTTCCGTATCTGGATCGTCAACCTGCTGCTGAGCATTGTCACCCTGGGCATTTATTCCGCCTGGGCCAAGGTGCGCCGCAACCGCTATTTCTATTCCAGCACCCACCTCGCTGGCAGCAGCTTCGAATACCACGGCAATGCCGTCGCCATCCTGAAGGGCCGCATCGCGGCCGTGGTATTGATCGGCGGCTACAACATCGCCTTCCAGATCTCGCCCATCGTCGGCCTGATCATGCTCGTGCTGATGATGGCCGTGCTGCCATGGCTGGTCTGGAAAAGCCTGCAGTTCAAGCTCTACAACACCAGCTACCGCGGCATCCGCTTCGGCTTCGACGGCAGCGCCAGGGAAGCCTACAAATACTTCCTGTGGCTGCCCATCCTGAACACCTTCACGGCTGGCCTGATGACGCCGTTCCTGCACCAGCGCCTGAAGCGCTTCCAGCACACGCAGAGCCGCTTCGGCAGCAGCAATTTCAGCTTCGACGCCTCGGTGGGCAGCTTCTACAAGACCTATCTGCTGTTCTTCGCCCTGCTGCTGGCCGGTTTCCTGGTCCTGATCTTCGTCGTCTTCGCCAGCGTTTTCGCCGCCTTTGCCAGCAACGCCAACGATGTCACCAAGGCCGGCAGCATCTTCGGCGCCGTGGCCGCGCTGTATGCGTGGGCCTTTATCGTGCTGCCGCTGTTCCTGACCATGATCCAGAACCTGATCTGGAACCACACGCGCCTGCAGCAGCACCAGTTCCAGTCGCAGCTGACCTGGGGCCGTACCACCTTCGTCATGCTGACCAACCTGCTCGGTATCGTCGTCACCCTGGGCCTGTTTTCGCCATTCGCCCAGGTGCGCTGGCTGAAGTACCGCCTGGAAGCGACGTCGATGCTGGTGCACGGCAGCCTGGACGCCTTCGTCGCCGCCACCGGCGAGCAAGTCTCTGCCACGGGCGAAGGCATGGTCGATCTGCTGGACTTCGACCTGTCGCTGTAGCATGACGCTCGATCACCACGCGCCGGGCGCGGCCCCCGTGCCCGCGCGCTATTTCGACGGCCAGACCTCGCGCCTGTACCACGTCACGCTCAGCGTGCGCGATGGCATGGCCGTACTGGCCGGCGATATCGAGCGCAGCTGCCCGCTGGGCGAGCTGCACGTGTCCGAACGCAGCAGCCACGCCGTGCGCAAGGTCAGCTTTCCCGACGGCGCCTACCTGGAGATCGCCGACCAGGCGGCCTTCAACGACGTGCTGCATGAAACGGGCCACCGCGACGGCTGGGTGGTGCGGCTGCAGCAAAGCTGGCGCGGCGCCCTGCTGGCGACAGTGGCCACCGTGCTGGCCCTGTGGCTCAGCTATCAGTACCTGCTGCCCGTGGTGGCGAAGGGCGTCGCATATGCGATTCCCCAGTCCGTCGAGCGCCAGCTGGGCCAGGGCGTGCTCGATTTCCTCGACGGCCACGTGTTTGAGGCAAGCAAGCTCGCCGACGCGCGCCAGCAAGCCCTGCGTGCCCGGTTCGCGCGCCTGGCCACGCCCGGCGACAGCGCGCCCGCGCACCGCATCGTTTTCCGCAAGAGCAAGATCGGTCCGAACGCGTTCGCCCTGCCGTCCGGCGACATCGTGCTGACCGATGAAATGGTGGAACTGATGCCGGACGACGATGCCATCATGGGCGTGCTGGCGCATGAACTGGGGCATCTGCAGCAGCGCCACCTGACGCGCCGCCTGATCCAGACCTCGGCCGTGGGCGCCGGCGCGGCACTGCTGTTCGGCGATGTCTCGACCGTGGTGGCGACCTTGCCGCCGCTGCTGCTGGACTTGAAGTATTCACGCGATGTCGAGCGCGAGGCGGACGACTATGCGATTGCCATGCTGCGCCAGAACGGCATCGCGCTGGAACACTTGGCGCAGGTGTTTGTCGCCCTGGGCAAGCTGGACGAAGGCACGCCGTATCTGTCGAGCCATCCGGCCAGCGCCGAACGCGTCGAGCACATCCGCGCCGCACAGCGCTAAACACTCCACGCGGCGTCCACCGGGCGCCGCGTTCTTTCCCACCAGCACGTTCCGCGAATCGAAGGTAGACTCATCAGTTATCAGTCTGACTTCCCCGGAGTGCCCATGCACCTAGTACCATTTCGCTACCTGACCTTCATTGCGACGGCAGCCATCTTTGTCCTGTCCCTGTTTTACTATGACCATTACTGGCTGCCCGTGCTGGCCGGTGCGCTGACCCTGGTCGGCATCAGCGACCTGCTGCAAACGAAGCGCGCCCTGCGCCGCAACTACCCCATCCTCGCGCACTTCCGCTTCTTTTTTGAGAGCATCCGCCCCGAAATCCGCCAGTATTTCCTGGAAAGCGACAGCGAGGCCAGCCCGTTTTCGCGCAGCCAGCGCAGCATCGTCTACCAGCGCGCCAAGGAGCAGACGGACAAGCGCCCGTTCGGCACCCAGCTCGACGTGTATGAAGCAGGCTACGAATGGATCAACCATTCCATCGCCCCCGCCAAGGTCACGGGCCACGACTTCCGCATCGAGATCGGCAACCATCCCGACTGCCCGCGCAATAAGCCATATTCGGCCAGCGTCTTCAATATCTCGGCGATGAGCTTTGGCGCCCTGTCGGCCAACGCCATCCTGGCCCTGAACGGCGGCGCGCGCAGCGGCGGCTTCATGCACGACACGGGCGAAGGCAGCATCAGCCCCTACCACCGCGAAAACGGCGGCGATCTGGTGTGGGAAATCGGTTCCGGCTACTTCGGCTGCCGCAATCAGGACGGCACGTTTTCGGAAGAGCGCTTCATCGCCAACGCCAGCTCGGAGCAGGTGAAAATGATCGAGCTGAAAATGTCGCAGGGCGCCAAGCCGGGCCACGGCGGCGTGCTTCCCGGCCCGAAAGTGACGATCGAGATCGCCACCACGCGCGGCGTGATGGTGGGCGAGGATTGCGTCTCGCCGGCGGCGCACAGCGCCTTTTCCACGCCGCTGGAAATGCTGCACTTTATCGACCGCCTGCGCACGCTCTCGGGCGGCAAGCCGACGGGCTTCAAGCTGGCCATCGGCCATCCGTGGGAATTTTTCGCCATCGTGAAAGCCATGCTGGAAACGGGCATCACGCCCGACTTCATCGTCGTCGACGGCAGCGAAGGGGGCACGGGCGCGGCGCCCCTGGAATTCACGGACCACGTGGGCACGCCGCTGCAGGAAGCGCTGGTACTCGTGCATAACACCCTGGTCGGCGCCAACCTGCGCGACAGGATCAAGATCGGCTGCTCGGGCAAGATCATCACGGCCTTCGACATCGCCCGCTTGCTGGCGCTGGGCGCCGACTGGTGCAATTCGGCGCGCGGCTTCATGTTCGCGCTGGGCTGCATCCAGTCGCAAAGCTGCCACACGGACCGCTGCCCCACGGGCGTGGCCACGCAAGACCCGCAGCGCCAGCGCGCGCTGGTGGTATCCGACAAGATCGCCCGCGTGGCGCACTTCCACCAGAACACCATGAAGGCACTGGCCGAACTGATCGCCGCCGCCGGCCTGGCGCATCCGCAGGAACTGCGCCCGCACCACCTGGTGCGGCGCATCTCGCCGAACCAGGTGAAACTGGCGTCGGCACTGCTGCCCTTCCTGGAAGCGGGCCAGCTGCTCGACCCGAGCCAGCTGCCGCAGCTGCCGCCCGTGTTCGGCCTGTACTGGCCCAAGGCGCAATCGGTATCGTTCCAGCGCCTCGATTGAGGCGGTGCTTGCGCAAGTGGAACAATACCACTTAATAACCACTTGCGCAAAAACCCAAATCCAATACAATACCAAAACAAGTACAAAACCAAGGCAGCTTTCCGGTGACCGCCACGATGCGCCACCACGGTGCCAGAATACGTATGCCGTCATCAAAATACATACCGGAGGAGTTGCAGCATGGAGCAGGGTTTGCGCGAGAAAATAGGACAGTTGTTCATGGTGGGCTTCGACGCCCTGCAGGCGGACGAGCATATCAAGACCTTGATACGCGAAAAGAAGGTGGGCGGCGTGATCCTGTTCCGCCGCAACGTGCACACGCCCGCGCAAGTGTCGGCCCTGTGCCGCGAACTGCAGGAAATCAACGCGGAAGTGTCCGACACGCCGCTGCTCATCTCCATCGACCAGGAAGGCGGCATGGTGATGCGCATCGAGCAGGGCGTCACGCCGATTCCCGCGGCGATGGCCTTCCAGGCGGCCGGCTCCATCGAAGACTGCGAACGCATGAACCAGATCAGCGGCGATGAGATGCGCCAGGTGGGCATCAATATGCTGCTCGCGCCCGTGCTGGACGTGAACAACAACCGCAACAACCCCGTCATCGGCGTGCGCGCGTATGGCGAGGATGCCACCACCGTCATCGACTACGGCATGGCGGCCATGCGCGGCCAGCGCGCCAGCGGCGTGGCCGTCACCGCCAAGCACTTCCCCGGCCACGGCGACACGGCCATCGACACGCACTACGCCATGGCGCTGGTCCCGCACGACAAGGAACGTCTGCACGCCGTGGAACTGGCGCCCTTCCGCGCGGCCATTGCCGGCGGCGTCGACGCCATCATGACGGCGCACGTAGTCTTCCCCGCCTTCGAGGCCGACACCAGCGTGCCCGCCACCCTTTCAAAGGGCGTGCTGACGGACCTGCTGCGCGGCGAGTTGAAATACCAGGGCGTCGTCATCACGGACTGCCTGGAAATGGCGGCGATCGCCGACGGCATCGGCATCGCCCAGGGCGCCATCGCCACCTTGCAGGCGGGCGCCGACATCGTCCTCATCTCGCACCGCGAAGCGCAGCAGACGGCAGCCATCGAGGCCGTCATCGCCGCCGTGGAACGGGGCGATATTGCGATCTCCCGCATCGACGCGGCTTGCGCCCGAGTGGCGGAACTCAAGCGCAACCGCGCCGTACGCGACTGGCGCACTCGCCCCGTCGCCCCGCCGGCGCTGATGCAGCCGGCCGCCATGGCCCTGTCGCAGCTGCTGCAAAAGGCGGCCCTGCGCGTGCAGGGCGACTACCGCCCGCTCGACGCGGGCCTGCCCGTGACCCTGCTGACGGTGGAAGTGCGCTCGCGCAGCGAGATCGACGAAGTGGCGCTGGGCCGCAACAAGGAAGCGCGCAGCTCGATGCTGCCGGCGCTGCTCGAAGCGGGCCTGGACGTGCGCGAATATGCCTTGTCGGCCGAGGCCCTGGACGACGAGGTCAACGAGGCCATCGCCTTTGCGCAAGGCGCGCAACAGATCGTGCTGCAAACGTATAACGCCATGTTCGTCGACGGCCAGCGCCGCCTGGTCGAGGCCCTGCCGCACGATAAACTGTGGCTGGTGGCAGGCCGTTTGCCCTACGACCTGGACCTGGCGCCCCACGCGCAAGGCCGCCTGGCCGCCTTCGGCTGCCGTCCTGCCGCGCTGGTGCCCGTGGTGGAAAAACTGGCCGGCAAGGCGTAAAGCCACACCGCCCTCCTGCACATGCCGGGCATTGCCCGGCATTTTTTTATGCCGCATCGCAATCGAAGCGCACGCCCGTCATCTGCTCGCTGAGCGTCCATAGCCGGCGTGCCTGCGCGGGGTCGGCCGCCCAGCGCCGCACGCCCGGCCCCGTGCTGTCGTCCGCCACCAAGGTAGCGATATCGCAATCCTCGCAATACACGCCGCCCAGCCCCTCGAGCTGCGCGCTGGTGGCGCACCAGACGGCGGTGGCCGCGCCCTGCGCCACATTCTTGAAGCCCGATTGCGGCGGCGGATTCACCTGGCCCTCGTCATCGAGCGCCCCGACCCGACGCAAGTCGTCGAGGTTCAGATGACGCACCAGCGGCGTCAGGATGGCACCCGGATGCAGCGAAAAGGCGCGCACGCCGTGCGCCGCACCGCGCCGGTCCAATTCCACGGCAAACAGCGCATTGGCGCTTTTCGACTGCGCATACGCGCGCCATTTATCGTACGGCTGGCGCAGGAAATGCGGGTCATCCAGGTCGACGCCCGCCTGCCGGTGTCCCAGCGACGACACGCACACCACGCGCGCGCCCTGCGCCTGGCGCAAGGCGGGCCACAGGCGTGCCGTCAACTGGAAATGCCCCAGGTGATTCGTCGCGAACTGCCCCTCGTAGCCGCGCGCATCGCGCAGCAAGGGCGTGGCCATGATGCCGGCGCCGTTGACCAGCACGTGCAGGGCGCGGCCGGTGGCAAGAAAGGCGGCGGCAAAGGTATCGATCGATTGCGGATCGAGCAGGTCGAGCGCGGCGACCTCCACGCCGGCCATGCCGTCCAGAGCCGCTTGCGCCTGATGCGGGTCGCGCGCCGGCACCAGTACCTTGGCGCCGGCACCGGCCAGCACGCGCACCGTTTCCAGCCCCAGGCCCGATGCGCCGCCCGTGACGATGGCCCGCATGCCGGACAGGTCGCGCCCGGCCAGCGCCTCGATGGCGGTCGTGGCGGCGTCAAAACCGGAGCGCAGAGGAGTTTGTTGCTTGTTGATGCTGTCCATGGAATCTGCCTTTGCAAGTGGCGCCAGTCCGAATGGCTGGCGAGATGGATATGTTGCGCGCAAAGAACTGGACTGTGAATGGCGTAAAATCTTCAATACTATCGCCATCGTCCAGAATTGAACCCCATCATGGATTTGCTCTCCGATGTACTCTCGCTGTTTGATACGCGCAGTTCCTATTTTGCCGGCCTGAAGGCGGGCGGCGAGTGGGCCATCGACTTTCCGCCGCCGGACGGCATCAAGTTCAACGCCGTGATCGAAGGTGGTTGCTGGCTGACGGTCGCGGGCATCGACGCTCCCGTGCAGCTGCAGACGGGCGACTGCTTCCTGCTGGCGCCGGGGCATGCGTTCACCCTGGCCAGCGCACCCGGCTTGCCGGCCGCGCCGGCGCTGGACGTGTACCGGCACGCGCAGCAGGGTGTGGCCCGCCACGGCGCGCCGCGGCACGATTTTTTTCTCATCGGCGGACGCTTCAGCTTTGGCGACGAGGCGGCCATCCTGCTCGACTGCCTGCCGCCGCTGCTGCACGTGCGCGGCGATACGGACCAGGCCGGCGTGCTGCACTGGGCCTTGCAACGCCTGGCGCAGGAACTGCAGGCGACGGCGCCCGGCGCGGCGCTGATGACGCGCCACCTGGGCCACATGATGCTGCTGCAGATGCTGCGCCAGTATCTGGCAGCGCAGGCCTCGCATCCGGCAGGCTGGCTATTCGCGCTGGCCGATCCCCGGCTGCGCGCGGCCATCGAGGCCATGCATGCGCAACCGGCCCACCGCTGGACCTTGGCGCAGCTGGCCGCCGTCGCCGGCCAGTCGCGCTCCGCCTTTGCCGTGCATTTCAAGAACAGGGTGGGCGTGACGCCGCTCGACTACCTGCTGCGCTGGCGCATGCGCCTGGCCACGCGGCGCCTGAAGGGCAGCGGCGCGCCCATCGCCACGATCGCGCAGGCACTGGGCTACGATTCGGACAGCGCCTTCAGCCACGCTTTCAAGCGCGTCATGGCATGCTCGCCGCGCCAGTACCGGCTGCGCCACGCGGGCGCGCAGGCGTAAAAAAACCCGCGGTGGCGGGTTTTCAAAAGACAGGATCAGAGTGTCGGCACGGGTGGCCAGGCAAAGGGCCCGAGGAACAGGCCGATGCCTCAATCCTGGCGCTGCACCTGCATCAGGATCACGCGCTTGCTGCTGCCGTCGGCCGGCGGCGTGTTTGACGGCGGCGGCGGGCTGTCGCAGGAGCCGCAGGAACCGCAGCCGCTGCCGCAACCCGGCGCCACCTTGAAGAAGGTCGACATCTTCGCCTCATCGAGGCCGCAGCGCACCAGGCCGCGCACGATGGCGCGGCGCACGCCCGCCGGCAGGTACTTGGTCGAAAAATGCAGCAACGCGGCTGCGACGATCAGGGCGACGATGAGGGTTTGCCACATGGTTTTCTCCTAAGCGCCCAGCAACAGGGCGACGCGGTACGTGATGAACGAGGCGGCATACGCGAGGGCGAACATATAGCCGGCCATCAGCAGCGGGTAGCGCCAGCCGCCCGTTTCGCGTTTCACCACGGAGAGGGTCGACAGGCACTGCGGCGCGAACACGTACCAGGCCAGCAGCGACAATGCCGTGGCCATCGACCATGAATGGGCGATCAGCGGCTCCAGCGTGGAAGCCAGCGCATCGCCCGTTTGCGACAGCGCATACACGGTGCCCAGCGCGCCGACGGCCACTTCGCGCGCCGCCATGCCCGGCACCAGCGCGATGCAGATCTGCCAGTTGAAGCCGATGGGCGCGAAGATCACTTCCAGGCCGCGGCCCAGGATGCCGGCCAGGCTGTAGTAGATGGGCGGATGGATCGCGTTGTCCGGCGCGCCGGGGAAGGTGCTGAGGAACCACAGAATGATCATCAGGCTCAGGATGATGGTGCCGACGCGCGTGAGGAAGATCTTCGCGCGCTCCCACAGGCTGACGGCCAGGTTGCGCAGATGCGGCCAGTGGTAGGCCGGCAGTTCCAGCAGCAGCGGCTGGTTGCCGCGCACGCCCATGCTGCGCTTCATGACCCAGGCCACGGCCATGGCCGAGATGATGCCGGCGAAGTACAGCACGAACAGCACCAGGCCTTGCAGGCTCAGATAGCCCCATACCTGGCGCTGGGGAATGAAGGCGGCGATGATCAGCGCATACACGGGCAGGCGCGCCGAGCACGTCATCAGCGGCGCGATCATGATGGTGACGAGGCGGTCGCGCGGATTCTGGATGGTGCGCGCCGCCATCACGCCGGGAATGGCGCAGGCAAAGCTCGACAGCAGCGGGATGAAGGCGCGGCCCGACAGGCCCACGCCGCCCATCAGGCGGTCCAGCAGGAAGGCCGCGCGCGGCAGGTAGCCGCAGTCTTCCAGGCTCAAAATAAAGAAGAACAGGATCAGGATCTGCGGCAGGAATACCAGCACGCTGCCGACGCCGCCGATGATGCCTTCCACCAGCAGGCTTTTCAGGTGACCGTCGGGCATGTTCGCCGTCAGCAGGGCGCCCAGGTGGCCCACGCCATCGGTGATCATTTCCATCGGCGTGGCGGCCCAGGCAAACACGGCCTGGAAGATCAGGAACATCAGCACGGCCAGGATCAAGGGGCCGAAGACGGGGTGCAGCACCACGTCGTCGATCTTTTCCGTCAGGTTGCCGCTGTCGCGCGTGTCGTTGCTGACGGCGGCCAGGATGCGGCGCACTTCGCGCTGGGTTTCTTCGACGCTGACGGCGTCGATGGCCGCCAGCGGTTTTGCTTCCACCAGCGGCAGCGGCAGCATGGCGTCGATGGCATTGAGCAGCGCTTTTTCGCCATCGTGCTGCACCGCGACGGTTTCCACCACGGGCATGCCCAGTTCCTGCGACAGCCTGGCCGTGTCGATGAGCATGCCGCGCTTGCGCGCCACGTCCGTCATGTTCAGCGCCAGCAGCATGGGCAAGCCCAGGCGCTTGACTTCCAGCACCAGGCGCAGATTCAGGCGCAAATTGGTGGCGTCGACGACGCAGATGATGGCGTCCGGACGCGGGTCGCCGCGGCGCAGCCCGCCCACCACGTCGCGCGTGATGGCTTCGTCGGGCGTGGTGGCCGACAGGCTGTAGGCGCCCGGCAGATCGAGCACGCGCACGGGCTGGCCGTTTGGCGACGTGAAATGGCCTTCCTTGCGCTCGATGGTCACGCCGGCGTAGTTCGCCACTTTCTGGCGTGCGCCCGTCAAACGGTTGAACAGGGCCGTCTTGCCGCAGTTCGGATTGCCCAGCAAGGCGATTTGCGGCTGGTGCGGCGGCTTGTGCGCGCCCGCTTCCACGATAGTTTCTACGGCACCCATAATTATTCCGGTTGAATCAGCGGTTGAATCGTGATCAGCGCCGCTTCGAAGCGGCGCAGTGCGAACGTGGCATTGCCCACCTTGATGGCCAGCGGATCGCCGCCGGGAATACCGCGCTTGAGCATGCGGATTCGTTCGCCGGGAACGAATCCCAGCTCCATCAAGCGGCGGACGAGGTCGACGCCGTCTTCCGTCTGTCCTGCCGCGTGGGGCGTGATATGCAACACCGTGCCGCTCTGGCCGACTGCCAGCGCATCGAGCGTCATCAGGGGTGGAACTAGAGTCATGAGCAAATTCCGTTCAAATTAAGAACACCGGGGACTGACTGCTGCGCGTGGCGCATGCCCTGATGTTGTGAGGTAAAACGCAACTGTTGCGCATTACCGACAAGCGGCCTTTCAATGTGTCCGGACGGCGACCGTCCGAGACAATACCAGCATTATAAACATGAATGCGAATTGTTTTTATTTGGCCCGGAGAGCCGCCCCTGTCAAGGGCTGCATCATGCGCACGGACGGTCCAACCCGGCGCCACATCAGCCCAGCCAACTGCCGCACACTTGATCAAAATCGCTTGCATTGTCCCGTACTTTGCGCGACAATGAAACGTAATGATAATGATTCTCATTAAAACACTAGCAACAATGCTTCACAGCACTAGTGCATTTCCATCCTCCAGCCAGAAGGTGTATCAATGATTGTATGTGTCTGCAACAACATATCTGATCGTGAAATCCGTCAAGCCGTCGATCTTGGCCTGTCCAGCATGGCCGAACTGCGCCGCGACCTGGGCGTGGCCACCTGCTGCGGCAAATGCCACACCTGCGCGCGGGAAGTGCTGAACGATCACCTGAACGCCACCGTGGCGCTGCAAGAAACCGTATTGATGCGAGCTGTACTGACAAACTAAAGAAAGCGATGAACGCCATGACGATGATGCCCCCGCCCGTATCGGTGCAGGCCGTGCAGCAATTTGCCGACTTCGACAAGAAGCGCAGCAAATTCGCGCCGCTGATGGCCATCGTCGTCCTGCATATCGCCGGCTTCTATGCCATCCAGAGCGGCCTGCTGAGCCGCGTCGTCACGGCGGCCATGCCGACCATCACGACCATCAGCATCATCGCCCCGCCGGCGCCACCGAAACCGCCGGCGCCGTCCGTGCCGAAAACCGTGGAACTGAGCGCACCCGTGCCGCGCGCCGTGATCCCGCCGCTGCCGCTGATCGCCGTGGCGCCCACCGAACCGACGATCACGCCGCCGCAGCCGACGCGCGCCGAAGCAGCGCCCGTCGCCACCGCCGCGCCGACGGCGCCAGCGGCCCCGTCGCCGACACCACCGGCGCCAGCGACGCCACGCACCGTCAGCAGCGTCGAATACATCAAGGCGCCGCAACTGATCTACCCGAATCTGTCGCGCCGCCTGGGCGAAAGCGGTACCGTGGTGCTGCGCATCCTGATCAATGAAAAGGGCTTGCCCGAGCAAATCCTGATCCAGAAGTCGACCGGCTACACGAATCTCGATGAAGCGGGCCGCCAGGCCGCCCAGCGCGCGCTGTTCAAGCCGATGATCGAAAACGGCAAACCCGTCCCCGTGTACGTGCTTGTCCCCCTGACCTTCCAGTTGAGCTAGCCTTCCTGCGGCCCTTGGGCCGCTGCCAGCCCGCAAGCACCGCACCCTGTGCCCTGCTTGCTTTTTTGCGCCCGTTTTTAGTCAAGCGATTTGCTTGTTTCAGTCTGCCAGCCTACATCCCCGGGCCAGGCAGACTTTTTTTTTGGGGGTCAGACCCTTTGGGTCTGACCCCAGCCGTTCAGGTCTAGGGTTAGAGCATGCAAAAAACCGTATTCTCTTTTTAACCCTAAAAAAAACTGGGGTCGGACGGAAACGCCTAGTCCCGCAGGGTCTGACCCCAGCCTTACATCTCCGCCCACATCCGCAGCAGGTTGTGATAATGCCCCGTCAACCCCACCGTCGCCGGCGAATCGCCATGCTCTGCGCGCACGCTCTGGATATTCTGATCGAGCTCGAACAGCATACTGCGCTTCCAGTCCTCGCGCACCATGCTTTGCGTCCACAAGAAGGAGCAGATGCGCTCGCCGCTGGTGACGGGCAGCACTTGATGCACGCTGCTGGACGGATACACGATCACGTCGCCGGCCGGCAGTTTCACTTCATGCGTGCCATACGCATCGACCACCACCAGCTCGCCGCCCTCGTACTCGTCCGGCTCGCTCAGGAACACGGTCGACGAGACGTCGGCGCGCATCGACTGCATGCCGTTTTTCGGCGTGCGGATGGCGCCATCGATGTGCAGGCCATAGTGCTCGCCGCCCGCATAGCTGTTGAAGAAGGGCGGCAGGATGCGCAGCGGCAGCACGGCGGCAAAGAACAGCGGGTTGGCCATCAGCGCGCGGCTGACGATCTCGCCCAGCTCCAGCGCCAGCGGCGAACCCTCGGCCAGCTGGCGGTTGCGCTTGACTTGCGCGCCTTGCGCCCCGACGCTGGCGCGCCCGTCGACCCAGTCCGTCTGCGCCAGGCGCTGGCGAAACTGCGTCACCTGTTCCGGCGTCAGCACGCCGGGTATATGCAGCATCATCTTGCTATCCTTTTTTCAGTAAATATCGCTGCCTGATTATCGCATCGCCGGCAGCGGCCAAGAAGACACAAAAGCAAGAATGGCCCAACATTTCCTGCCTGTTCAGCGCGGCCAGGCAGGCGTGCCGGCGACCAAAAAATAGCGCCAGGAACGCGAATGAGAATGGCCTTCATTTTCCTTAACAAATAAAAAACGGCGCAAGCGGGCAATCCACTTGAGAATGGGTTTTATTCGCACGATATTTACGTTAAAAAGACGGAAAAATGCCGTTTAGCACCGAAAACCGCCGGCATTTTGCGCTATCATGCGGGCATAGCGAAACCGGCAACCTGCGCGCCACCAGGCAGCCCTGCGCCACCCGGCAGTGAACGCCAGCAGCCTGCGGTTTCATCATCGAACGCGACACAGAACAAAGGAATTCCCATGAAGGGCGATAAAGAAGTCATCCGCATGCTCAATGCACAGCTCACCAACGAACTGTCGGCCATCAACCAGTACTTCCTGCATGCGCGCATGTACAAGCACTGGGGTCTGGAAAAGCTGGGCAAGAAGGAATACGAAGAATCGATCGGCGAAATGAAACACGCCGACAAGCTGATCGACCGCATCCTGATGCTCGACGGCCTGCCTAACCTGCAAGCGCTGCACAAGCTGCTGATCGGCGAGAATACGCCGGAAATGCTGGAATGCGATCTGAAGCTGGAACGCGCCGCGCACGCCACCGTCAAGGAAGGCATTGCCATCAGCGAAAAAGCGGGCGACTACGTCTCGCGCGACCTGTTCCTGATGATCCTGGAAGACACGGAAGAGCATATCGACTGGCTCGAAACGCAGATCGACCTGATCGCCAAGGTCGGCATCCAGAACTACCTGCAAAGTCAGATGGCGATTGAAGAGTAATTGCTCTTCGAGGCAGATAAAAAAACCGGCAGCTTGCCGGTTTTTTTACGTCCATCCTCAAGTCTTTGCGGCCTGCGGCGGGCGCAGCCTGACGAACAGCACCGCCACCGCCGCGCACAGCAGCAGGGCGCCGGCCAGCCGGATGACGTTCTCCGGATTGCCGCCCAGCCAGCTGCGGTAGTACAGGGGCAAGGTGAAGATCTGGATGATCATCGGGATGACGATGAACATATTAAAAATGCCCATGTAGACGCCCGTGCGCTCGGGCGGAATGCAGCCGGCCAGCATGATGTAGGGATTGCCCATGATGCTGGCCCAGGCCAGGCCCACGCCCAGCATGGGCAGCAACAGCAGCGCCGGACTGTGGATCAGCGGGATGCTCAGCATGCCCACGCCGGCCGCGCACAGGCACAGGCTGTGCATGCGCCTGGGGCCGAAGCGGCGCGTGAACGGCACCAGCGCAAACGCGGCGACAAAGGCGACGAAATTGTAGAAGGCGCCCACCTGCCCGTTCAGCAGGCCGGCGTCGCGGAAGCCTTGCGACGCGGGGTCCGTCGTGTGAAACAGGGTCGCCGCCAGCGACAGCGCGATGTACTGCCAGTAGCAGAACATGGCGTACCACTGGAACAGGTTGACGAGGGCCAGCTGCTTCATCGTCGGCGGCATGTCGCGCAATGCCGCGCCGATCTCGGCCAGCGTGTGGCGCCAGCCCGGCGGGCGGCTGCGGATGGCCGCCAGCTCGGCCGCCGTGAGCGGATTTTCCGGCGTCGTCTTCAGGGTCCACAGCACCGAGGCGAGCGAGAACACGGCGCCGATCAGGAAGGCGGCGATGACGATGTGCGGAATATGGCTGCCATTGACGGCATCCTTGTTCATGCCCAGCATGACCAGCAGCGATGGCGTCAGGTAGGCCAGCGTTTGCCCCAGCCCCGTAAACGCGCTTTGCGTGAGAAAACCCAGCGAGTGCTGCTTCTTGTCGAGCTTGTCACTGACAAAGGCGCGGTACGGCTCCATCGTCACATTGTTGGCCGCATCGAGTATCCACAGCAGGCTGGCGGCCATCCACAGGGTGGGACTGAACGGCATGGCCAGCAGGCCCAGGCTGCACAGGATGGCGCCGATCAGAAAATAGGGCGTGCGGCGGCCCCAGCGCGTCACCGTGCGGTCGCTCATCGCGCCGATCAGCGGTTGCACGAGCAGCCCCGTCATGGGTCCGGCCAGCCACAGGTAAGGCAGGCTCGCCTCATCGGCCCCCAGGTATTTATAGATGGGGCTCATGCTGCTTTGCTGCAGCCCAAAACTGAACTGGATGCCGAAAAAACCGACGTTCATGTTGACGATCTGCCAGAACGACAGATGCGGACGGTGCGCGCTGGCGTCGCTCATGCTGGCTCCCGATCTTGCTCCCGCTCCAGCCACAGCATATGCCATGGCTGCAGGCCTACCGTGCCGGCCAGCACGCTGCCATCGAGGCTGTTGCGCCATTCGCCCGCGGGCAAAGTGAAACGCTGGCTGGCGCCGCTGAAGTTGCTCAGGTTGAGAAACGCGTCGCCACGCAGCAGCGCCAGCACGGCCGGCGTATCGGCCGGCATCACGCTGCGCGGCGCGGCGGCGGCCAGGGCCGGCAAGCGCCCGCGCGCGTCGATCAGCTGGCGCAGCGCCAGGTACAGCCGGCCGCTGGCGCTCACGCCATCGTGGCGCCATGCCAGCAGGCCGTCGTCGAACGCTGGACGCTGCAGCCAGCGGCTGTCCATCGCCCGGTCGGGCCGCTGCGTGTAGCTGTGATCGTTGGTCATGCCCAGTTCATCGCCCATGTACAGCACCGGCAAGGCGCCAAAGCTCAAGGCCAGGCCATGCAGCAGCAGCAGGCGCCGCAACGCGTATTCCTGCTCCTGCACCGTGACGGCGCTTTCCAGGCCGGCCAGCGAGGCGGCCATGCCGTTGCTGCCATGCGCCTTGTCGGCGCTGCTGCTCTGGAAGGCGGCGCCGCGCGCATAGCTGCCGGTGGCGCCGGCAAAGAACTGCGCGATGCGCGCCAGGCGCGCCGGCCCGTTCGCGCCCGCCTCATTGAGCAGCACGTTCCAGCCGATGTCGTCGTGGCAGCGCACATAACTGAGCCAGCTTGCGGCCGGCGGCAGCGGCGGCGTGGCGGCGATCACCTGCTGCAGCAAGTCCGTGCTTTCCTCCGCCAGCGCGCCCCAGCCGGCGGCCATCAGGCTGCTGTGATAGGCGATATGGCACTCGGGCGCCGCATCGCTGCCAAAGTAGGCGGGCAGCTTGGGTGTGGGCACGATGGCTTCGGCCTTGAGCAGCACACCCGGTGCGACGATGGCGGCGATCGCCCGCAGGGCTTGCAGCAGACTGTGGGCTTCGGGCTGGTTCATGCAGTCCGTGCCGTCGCGCTTCCACAGGAAGGCCGTCGAATCGAGGCGGAACACTTCGATGCCCTTGTTGGCCAGGCCCAGCATGGCGCCGGCCATTGCCGCGAAGACGGCCGGATTGGCGTAATTCAGATCCCACTGGTACGGGTAAAACGTGGTCCAGACCCAGCGCTGGAGTTCCGGCACGAACGTGAAATTGCCGGGCGCCGCCTGCGGAAAGACCTGGCCCACCGTGCGCTCGTAGCGGTCCGGCTGCACGCGGTCGGGATAGGTGTGGAAAAAATCGCGCAGCAGCGGGTCGCCCGCCTTGGCGCCCAGCGCCCACGCATGGTCGTCGGCCACGTGGTTGAGGATCAGGTCCGAGCACAGGCTGATGCCGGCCGCGCGCAGCTGCGCCGTCAGCGCCAGCAAGTCGGCATTGCTGCCCAGCGCGGGGTCGACTTCCTCGAAGCTGGCGACGGCAAAACCGCCATCGCTTTCGCCGGCCCGCGCACGCAAGAACGGCAGCAGGTGCAGATAGGTCACGCCCAGTTCGCGCAGATGGCCGATGCGCGCCGCCACGCCCTGCAGGTTGCCGCCGAAGCGCTGCACGTAGGCGCTGTAGCCCAGCATGGACTGGCTGGCAAACCAGTCCGGCTGTTCTTCGCGCTGCGCATCCTGGCGCAGCAGCGCCGGCGCGCGCGCCGCATACAGCCGCCCCACGCTTTCCATCAGGTCGCCCAGCCAGGGCAGGAAATCGGGCCGCTGGCCATACAGGCTGCCCAGGCGGTCGAGCAAGACCGCCTCCTGGCGCGCATAGCGGCGCGCCGCATCGTCGCGCAAGTGCGTGGGGAGCGGCGCCAGCAGGCGCGCCAGAGGGCTGCGTATCGACATCATGAATCCTATCCTTGCTTAAAATGCGTATTTCAGGCTGACCTTGACGGCGCGCCCCGTGATCGAGCGGGCCGCATGGCCATCGCCCTCGACTTCCGTATAGCCGATCTTGTTGAGCAGATTGTTCGCCGTCAGCGCCACCTGCATTTGCGGCGTGAGCTGGTAATTGACGAAGGTGTTGAGCACCTGATAGGCGGGCAAGGTGATCGTGTACGCATCGTCGCCCCACGACTTGCCCGTGCCGACCAGGCTGGCGCCCAAGGTGGCGGCTCCCCATTCATAGGTGGGCGCGATCTGGTACACGACGCGCGCCTGACGCCGCGGCGTATTGCCGATCAGCGCCACGTCGGCCGCGGCCGTGCCCGTGATCTCGGCATCCGTGAACGTCAATCCGCCGTTGATGCGGAAGTCGCCGGCGCTGTAGGCCGCTTCCAGTTCCACGCCCTTCGCTTCATAGCTGTTGGCCGTGCGCAGCTGGGTGGTCGCTTCGTAATTGCTTTCCCTGGTCTTGGCCTGGAACACGGTGACGAAGGTGCTCAGGGGACCCTGGCGCCATTTCACGCCGCCTTCGAACTGGCGCACGGTGTTGATGGCGACCGGCACGCTGCCATCCAACGGCGTGCCGAACAGGATGCGGTCCGCATTGAAAGCCACGCCTTCGCTGACGCGGGCAAACACGGCCAGGCTGGCTTGCAGCTTGTAGTTCGCACCCAGCGAGTACGAGGTGTGGCCCAGGGTGTAGTTGACCTGCTGCACCGTCGACGGCAGATACGCTTGCGCGCCGGTGGCGATATTGGCCGTGCCGCTGGCATGCTGACGGTCGCGCCGCAGGCCGCCGTCGAGGTTCAGCGCGCCGCTTTCCCAGGCCAGGTTCAGGTAGGAAGAAGTCGTGCGGTACTCCATGTCGACGGCGCGCGAGCAGCAGGCGCCGAAGGCCGGGCCGATGTAGCCGGGCGTGCCGCTGGCCGTCTGCAGCAGGGCCGGCTGGTCGCCCGTGGCCTGCATCAGGTATTCATTGAAGTTCCAGGTCAGGCCCAGCTTTTGCTGCGACAGGTACAGGCCGGCCGTGGTGGTCAGCTTGCCGCTGTCGAGCACGAACGTCCTGGCCAGCTTGGTATCGCTTAGAGTATTGCTGGCGTCGTCGATCGAGGTATTGAACACCACGGCGGAAAACGCGCGGCCCGTGTAGGGCTTGCCCTGGTTCGGGCCGCTGGCAAACACATAGCTGCCGTCGCTGCCGTTATTCGACGGGAACACGCCGATGAAGCGCCCCGAATTGTCGGCGTGGCGGAAGTTTTCGCTCACGCTCCAGCCCTGCCCCAGCTTGAACGACGCCTCCAGGCCCACGGTATCGCTTTTGACGTGCAAGCCGTCGTTGACGCGGGTGGCCACGCGCTGGTTATCCTTGTTCAGCACCATGTCGGGCACCCAGTATGGCGAATAGAAGCTGGCCTTGCGCGGGTCGATGCCGGCGATTTCCCCGATGCGGCCATCGCGCACGCTGACCGGCACCGGCAAGGCCGTGGGCGACTGGTCGTCGAGGTGCTTGAACGACAGGCGCACGAAGCCGCTGTCGAATTCATGCGTGACATTGCCGCGGATCTGGCCGCCCTTTTCGCTGTTGACGCCACTGTGGCGGATGCCTTCGCCCGTACGCCAGGAGCCGCCGATGAAGAAGCGCGTGCGCTCCGACACCGGTGCGCCGTAGTCGAAGTCGACCCTCGTCTGATCGTAGCCCAGGCCGCGGCTGAGGGCCACGCTGCCGCCCTTCTCCTTGCCATTCTTGCTGATGAAATTGATGATGCCGCCCGGCGAATTGGTGGCCAGGGTGGAAGCCGAACCACCGCGCACCACTTCCAGGTGGTCGAGCGTGGAATCGATCTTGACGAAGCTGTCGGGCGTGGTGAAGTTGAAGTCGCCGAACTGCAGCACCGGCAAGCCGTCTTCCTGGATCTGCACGTAGCGCGCGCCGCCGGCGGAAATGGGCAGGCCGCGCACGGTGATGTTGGCATTGCCTTCGCCGCCCGAGGACTCGGCCCGCAAGCCCGGCACCGAGCGCAGGACTTCGGCGGCGCTGGTCGGTGCATTGTGCAGGATGGTATCGAGTTCCATGCTGCTGACGGAATTGCTCGATTTCATTTTGGACGTGCCGCCGGTGGTGCCCGTAACCACGATGCGTTCCAGGTTCAGGCCATCGGCAGGGGCGGCGCTGGCGGTGTCGCCGGCCGATTGCGCCTGGGCGGCGCCCAGTTGCAGCATGGCCAGGGCGACGGCTGCGGCCATGCCGCCGCGTTGAGCAGTACGTGTCTTCATCTTGTCTCCAGTGTTGTATGCCGATACGTCGAGGTATCGGCTTGTTATGAGTCCTGGCCGCCGCATGCCGTGTCGCGCTGACTGGGCCGGTACGTCATTATTCAACGAATAAGAATTTATTGCAATCGATTGCAATCGAGCACTGCAACATGAAAATGTTATTGTTTTTAAGAGAAAAACACGGGCGATACAGAGGGAAACAGGCGGGATGTCAGGCGAATTCAGCCTTTTTTATGCTGCTGTGCAGCATAAAAATAACGGAGGAAATTTAAAATTATTGCAATCGGTTGCAATGACTAACAACGATGCTTCAGCGGCCCGAGGCGCGTACGATCAGCTCGGTTGGCAATTGCCGGGATGGCGCAGGCGCGCCGTCGACCAGCGCCAGCAGCGAGGCCACCAGCGCGCGCCCGGCGGCGCGGATCGGCTGGCGCACGGTGGTCAGCGGCGGATGGAAATACGCGGCCAGTTCGATATCGTCATAGCCGACCACGGCCACCTGTTCCGGCACGGCCACGCCGTGCGCGCGCAGGGCGCTGATGGCGCTCATGGCCAGCAAGTCGCTGCAGGCAAAGATGGCGTCGAACGGCAGCTGGCGGTCCAGCAGTTCCTGCACGTCCGTCGCGCCGCCCTGCAGGAAGGAGCCGGCCACGTACAGTTGCGGATCGGGCGCCAGCCCTTGCGCGGCCAGCGCCTGTACATAGCCCTGGTGGCGCTGCGCCACTTCGGGCAGCTTGGCGTCGCCAAAGAAGGCGATGCGCCGGCGCCCCGCCGCCAGCAAGTGTTCCGTGGCCAGCCTGCCGCCGGCAACGTTATCGCCGCCGACGGTGCAATACAGCTGCTGCGGCAATTGCGCGCCCCACACGACGATGGGCACCTGGCGCGCGGCCAGCTGGTTCAGTTGTTCATGGTGGCGCCACTGGCCGATCAGGATGATGCCGATCACGCGGCCGCTATCGAAGGACTGGGCCGCCGCGTCGAGCGTTTCGGCATCGACGCGTGAAATGAGCATGTCGAAGCCCTGCTCCGTCAGCGCATCGGCCAGGCTGCCCAGCATGCTGAGGAAAAAAGGATCGGACAGGTGCTGGCGCGTGGCCGCGTCATACGGCACCACCACGCCCACCGTGCGGTTCTGTTTCAGGCGCAGGTTTTGCGCGCCGATATTGATGGAATACTTGAGCGAACGGGCCAGCGCGATGACGCGCGCGCGCGTCTCTTCATTGACCAGCGAACTGCCGCTCAGCGCGCGCGACACGGTCGACGTGGACACGCCGGCCAGGCGCGCGATATCGGCCATCTGCAAACGCTGCTGCGCCTTCGAGTCGGAACCGGTCATCGTGCGCTCACTGCGGCGCGGTGTCCTTGAACGATGGGCGCTCGGACAATTTGTCGAACAGGCGCGCCAGCGCCGGGTGATCCGCGCGCCAGTCGATTTCCGGGAAGCGGAAGCTGAGCCAGCCCAGGGTACAGCCCACGGCCACGTCGGCCAGGGTGTAGTTCTTGCCGGCGCAATACGCGCTCTCGCCCAGGCGCGCCTCGAGCGCCGCCAGGCCCAGGGTGACTTTGTCCAGCTGGCGCGCGATCCAGGCGGCGCTTTGCTGCTCGGGCGGGCGCTGCGTGCGCTCCAGGCGCACCAGCACGCCCGCGTCGAGGATGCCATCGGCCAGCGCTTCCCAGTTCTTGATATCGGCCCGCTCGCGGCCATTGCCGCCGGCCGGCAGCAGCTTGCACACGGGCGTGAGCGTGTCGAGGTATTCGACGATGACTTTCGAGTCGATCAAGGTGCTGCCATCCTCCATCACCAGGCAAGGCACTTTGCCCAGGGGATTGGCCTGGGCGATGCGGGTTTCCGGCACCCACACGTTTTCCAGCTCGAAGACATAGTCGAGCTTTTTTTCCGCCAGCACGATACGGGCTTTGCGGACATACGGGCTGGCGAGGGAACCGATCAGTTTCATAGGTACTTTAAGGTAAAGGAGCAGCAAGCAGTATAGCATCGGCGGCAGCGGCGTTTGGCAGCACGCGCCCAGCCGTCTCCATGGTGTGGCAGGCATGCCGCATCGGGGCCAGATTCGGCCCGAATGCGGTGCACCGGCGCCCGATGGACGGCTGGCCAGCGGCCAGCGGTGGTAAAATCGCCCTTTACTGTGGCGCCGTTAGTGTTGCTGTATTGCAATAGCCCTGCCCTCCCCGCGCGCCACACGCCAACCGTTTCTTTAACTTGCGTCCGCTCTCATGACTTCTACTACTCCGTATTCCACGCTGTCGGCCCTGTCTCCGCTCGATGGCCGCTACGCCAGCAAGACCGATCTGCTGCGCCCGATCCTGTCCGAAGCCGGTTTCATGCACCACCGCGTGAAAGTGGAAATCTCCTGGCTGCAAGCGCTGTCGCAAGCCGGTTTCGCCGAAATCAAGCCGTTTTCGGCAGAAGCGAGCGCCCTGCTCGACAAGATGGCGGCCGACTTCTCGGAAGCCGACGCGGCCCGCATCAAGGCCATCGAAGCGGTCACCAACCATGACGTCAAGGCCGTCGAGTACTGGCTGAAGGAACAAGTGGCGGACGTGCCGGAACTGGTGGCGGCGTCGGAATTCATCCATTTCGCCTGCACCTCGGAAGACATCAACAACACCTCGCACGGCATGATGCTCAAGGCCGCGCGCGACGGCGTGATGCTGCCGGCATTGAACGGCCTGGTGGCCAAGCTGACGCAGATCGCGCACGACAACGCCGACGTGCCGATGCTGTCGCGCACGCACGGCCAGACGGCCAGCCCGACCACCCTGGGCAAGGAATTCGCCAACGTCGTGGCCCGTTTGCAGCGCGCCGTGAAACGCATCGCGCAAGTGGAAATCCTCGGCAAGATGAATGGCGCCGTCGGCAACTACAACGCTCACCTGTCGGCCTACCCCGGCTTCGACTGGCCCGCATTCTCGCAGGCCGTCATCGAACAGCGCCTGGGCCTGGTCTTCAATCCGTACACCATCCAGATCGAACCGCACGACTACATGGCCGAACTGTTCGACGCCTTCGCGCGCGCCAACACGATCCTGCTGGACCTGAACCGCGACATCTGGACGTACGTCTCGCTGGGCTACTTCAAGCAGAAACTGAAAGCGGGCGAAATCGGCTCGTCGACCATGCCGCACAAGGTCAACCCGATCGACTTCGAAAACTCGGAAGGCAACCTGGGCCTGGCCAACGCCGTGCTGAAACACCTGTCGGAAAAACTGCCCGTCTCGCGCATGCAGCGCGATTTGACCGATTCGACCGTGCTGCGCAACATCGGCGTGGGCCTCGGTTACACCTTGCTGGCGTATGACAGCTGCCTGCGCGGCCTGAACAAGCTGGAAGTGAACCACGCGCGCCTGGCGCAAGACCTGGACGCGACCTGGGAAGTGCTGGCCGAGCCCGTACAAACCGTGATGCGCCGCTATGGCATCGAAAACCCGTACGAGCAGCTGAAAGAGCTGACGCGCGGCAAGGGCATCTCGAAAGAAGCGCTGCAAACCTTCGTCAATGGCCTGGCCATTCCGCAGGATGCCAAGGACGTGCTGCTGACCATGACGCCGGGCAACTACATCGGTATCGCGGCGCAATTGGCCAAAGCCATCTAAGCAGTTTCCACATGGGGATCGTCCGATCCCACTCCCGCGGGGCGGCCAGCACACAAATGCTGCCCGCCCCGCGGTTTTTCCGGCACTCTTTCTTGTAGAATCTCCAGCACGCAGCGCAATTTGCTTTTCTTTGGTATATTAGGCCGAATTAGTCCTAATACGTACTACTTTCAAGAAAGCCATCGATGCAACGCTACACCACCACCGCCATCATCCTGCACTGGCTGACCGCCTTGCTGATCATCAGCGCCTTCGTCATGGGCCTGGTCATGACGGACATTCCCGGCCTGACGCCCACCAAGCTCAAATACTTCTCCTGGCATAAATGGCTGGGCGTGACCGTGCTGGCCATCGCCGCCATCCGCCTGCTGTGGCGCAAGGCGAACGTGCCGCCGCCGCATCCGGCCAGCATGGTTGCCTGGCAAAAGAAGGCGGCCGACGCCATGCATGTGCTGCTGTACATCCTGATCTTCGCCGTGCCCATCTCCGGCTACCTGTACACCCTGGCCGCCGGCGTGCCGGTGGTCTACCTGGGCCTGTTCCAGTTGCCGGTCATCATGGCGCCGAACCCGGAACTTAAGCCGCTTTTAAAAGAGATTCATTATGTTCTGAACATGACGATGGCCGCCGCCGTGGCCGCCCATGTGCTGGCGGCGCTGAAGCACCAGTTCATCGACCGCGATGGCGTGCTCAAGCGCATGCTGCCCTGACACCGACTTCCCCTTGCTCACTGAAACTCCAGGAAAAATAAGATGAAAACCTCCCAACGCATCGTCCTCGCTTCCCTGCTGGGCCTGTCCGTGGCCGCCACCGCCGCCACCCTGCTGAAAGTCGATCCCGCCAAGACCAGCGTGTCGGCCGTGTTCAAGCAAATGAACGTGCCCGTGGAAGCGAAGTTCAAGAAATTCAATATTGCCATCGATTACAACCCGGCCACGCCGGACGCCTCGAAGGCGTCGGTGGAAATCGATACGGCCAGCATCGATATCGGCGACCCCGAGTACAACAAGGAAGTGGCGAAGAAAGAATGGTTCAACTCGGCCCAGTTCCCGAAAGCCACCTTTGTCTCGAGCAGCATCAAGGCGGCCGGCGCGGGCAAGCTGACGGTTACCGGCAAGCTGAGCATCAAAGGCAAGACCACCGACGTGACCTTCCCCCTGGCGGTGAAAGCCGATGGCGGCAAATACGCGTTTGACGGCGCCCTGCCGATCAAGCGCCTGACCTACAACATCGGTGAAGGCGAGTGGAAAGACACGAGCATGGTTGCCGACGAGGTCACCATCAAATTCCACGTCGCCGCGCAATAACACCTGAGAAAACGTCCATGACTGCGTTGCTCTTGCCTCGTCGTACTATTCGTACTGCCTTCGGCAAGGCGCCTTGTCATGAACGTTTTTCAGGCGTTACCAAAAACAACCCCACAACCTGTTCAACTTTAGGATCTGCATGAAATTTTCGCACTTGATGATCGCCGTGCTGGCAGCCGCCGGCGCGGGTTCGGCCATGGCCGCTACGGACACCTACAACCTCGACCCGACGCATACCTTCCCCAGCTTCGAAGCCGATCACATGGGCATGTCCGTCTGGCGCGGCAAGTTCAACAAGACCAAGGGAACCGTGACCCTGGACCGCGCTGCCAAGAGCGGCAGCCTGGACCTGGTCATCGATGCCGATTCGATCGACTTCGGCCTCGACGCCATGAACACGCACGCGAAAAAAGCGGACATGTTCAACGTCGAGAAATTCCCGCAAATCACCTACAAGAGCACGTCGCTCAAGTTCAACGGCGAGCAGCTGGTGGAAGTCGATGGCGAACTGACCTTGCTGGGCGTGACCAAGCCCGTCAAGTTGAACGTGAGCAAGTTCAAGTGCATCATGCACCCGCGCTACAAGCGTGAAGTGTGCGGCGCCGATGCCACGGCGGATTTCAAGCGCAGCGACTTTGGCCTGAACTACGGCATGCCGGCGTTCTCGCCGGAAGTCAAGCTGGCCATTCAGGTTGAAGCGATCAAGGCCGACTAAACACGACCTTGCCGCATGACAAGCCCGCCTCGCTGCCCGCAGCCAGGCGGGCTTTTGCATGCGCCATGCGAATCCGCTGGACTTTTCTATCGTGCGGCATCACTATCCATTGGCATGATGTTGTTATGACATGCCACATCCACTTATCCATCGCGCGGAGGACTACATGAATTTCATTATCTGGATCGTTATTGGCGGCGTCATCGGCTGGCTGGCCAGCATGGTCATGAAAACCAATGCGCAACAGGGCATCTTCCTCAATATCGTCGTCGGCATCGTCGGCGCCTTCCTGGGCGGCTGGCTGCTGGCCCCCCTGTTCGGCACGGGCACCATCAATAGCGACAATTTCAGTCTGGCTTCGCTGCTGGTCTCGTTCCTCGGCGCCGTCATCCTGCTGGGCATCGTGAATCTTTTGCGCCGCGGCAAAATACGCTAAGCAAACAAAAAGCAGGGCATGGCAAGTGGCCGGGCCGCGCAAGCGCCCGGCCATTTTTTATTGCTGCCAGGACAAGTATGGACAAATACAACAGCCGCCGCACGGAAAAATGCGCGTTGGCGGCCGGTTCCAGCCCCTATGCCAGCGCAAATCATGCCATTCAAGCAAGCACATGCGAGCATGCTGCCCGGAAAATGTGATTGACTAGTGCGAGTTCGATACGGATACTCTATGTCGCCCGCTGCACAATCAGCGGGTACTCCGCTGATTCCGACTTCCCTACAATGTAAAAGAACAGAACTCGAATGAAAAAATCTCTCATCGCGCTCGCCATCCTGAGCAACTTCGCACACGCCGACGAAGGCATGTGGATGCCCCAACAGCTGCCACAAGTAGCCAAGGAGCTGAAAGCCGCCGGACTGAAACTCGATCCGACCACCCTGACCAAACTGACCGAATTCCCGATGGGCGCCATCGTCAGCCTGGGCGGCTGCTCGGCGTCGTTCGTCTCGCCGCAAGGCCTGGTTGCCACCAACCACCATTGCGTCTACAACAGCGTGGCGGTCAATTCGACCAAGGAGCGCGATTTGCTGGCCAACGGTTTCCTGGCCAAGACTTTCGCTGAAGAATTGCCGGCCGCCCCGGGCAGCCGCATCTTCGTCACCTCGGCCGTGACGAATGTCAGCGACAAGATCATCAGCGCCGACGTGGCCAAGCTGCAAGGCAAGGCGCGCATCGATGCGATCGAGAAAAACCAGAAGAAACTGGTCGCCGAATGCGAAAAAGAAGCGGGCTTCCGCTGCACCGTGTCGAGCTACTACGGCGGCCTCGAGTTCTACCTGATCAAGCAACTGGAAATCCGCGACGTGCGCCTGGTGCACGCGCCACCAGCGGGCGTGGGCAAGTTCGGCGGCGACACCGACAACTGGATGTGGCCGCGCCACACGGGCGACTACGGTTTCTACCGCGCCTATGTCAGCAAAGACGGCAAAGCTGCCGACTTCAGCAAGGACAACGTGCCGTACCAGCCGAAACACGTGCTGAAACTGGCCAAGGATGGCTTGAAAGAAGGCGATTTCGTCATGGCGCTGGGCTACCCTGGCCGCACCAACCGTCACCGCCTGCCATCGGAAGTGGCGTTCACGTTTGACTGGAACTACCCTGCCTTCGTGAAAGCGTCGGGCGAAACCCTGGCCATCATCGCGCGCGAAACCAAGGACAACAAGGACGTTGCCCTGAAATACGCAGGTCAGGTTGCCGGCGTAAACAATTACTACAAGAACCGCCAAGGCATGCTCGATTCCTACGCCGGCAGCGACTTCCTGGCGCGCAAGACGGCTGAACACGAAGCCCTGAAAACCTGGGTCAACGCCAATCCTGCCCGCAAGGCGGAATTTGCCGGCGACATCGAGCAAGTGGAAAAGCTGATCGCCGAACGCGACGCCGACACCAAGCGCGACTTCTTCCTGGGCTACGCCCAGCCACGCCTGCTGAACACGGCACGCAGCCTGTACCGCCTGTCCAACGAAGGCACCAAGGCCGATACGGAACGCAAGTCCGGCTACCAGACGCGCGACTTGCCACGCCTGGAAGCGGGCATCACCTCGGTCGAGCGCACCTACGATGAAAAAGTCGACAAGGCGCTGGTACTGAACAGCCTGACCAAGTACGCCGCGCAACCGGCCGCACAACGCCGCGCCAGCTTCGACGCCGCCATCGGCATCAAGGACGGCATGTCGCAAGCCGACCTGGCCGCCGCCCTGGACAAACTGTATGCCGGCAGCAAGCTGGGCGACAAGGCCGAGCGCGCAGCCTGGCTGAAACGCACGCCAGCCGAGTTCCAGGCCAGCAAGGACAGCTTCATCCAGGCCGCCGTCGCCATGTATCCGGATTCGCTGAAAAACGAAGCGGAAGACGAAGAACTGGCCGGCAAGATCCAGCAAGCCTACGCCAACTACATGAAAGCAAAAATCGCCTTCATGAAGAGCAAAGGCCAAGCCGTCTATCCTGACGCCAACAGCACCCTGCGCGTGACGTTCGGCCGTGTTGCCGGCCGTGACCATGGCGCCGACGGCACCACCTGGACCGCGTTCACCACCGTCAATGGCGTCGCCGCCAAAGCCACGGGCCAGGGCGAGTTCAATGCACCGGCGAATCAACTGGCCGCGATCAAAGCCAAGGACTTCGGCAAATTTGTCGATCCGAAGCTGAAAACCGTGCCGGTCGACTACCTGGCCACGCTGGACATCACCGGCGGCAACTCCGGTTCGGCTGCCCTGAATTCGAAAGGCGAATTCATCGGCCTGGCATTCGACGGCACCTTGGACTCGATCATTTCCGACTGGGACTACAACAAGGCCAACACCCGTTCGATCCAGGTCGACCTGCGCTACATGCTGTGGAACATGAAACACATCGACCACGCAGACAACCTGCTGAAAGAAATGGGCGCCGAGTAATTCGCGGATAACAACAACTAATAAGCCCGGCAACGGGCGGTTGTTCCCTGAGCCACTCCTGCGGGAGTGGCTTTTTTTCGCCTAACGTTTTATTTTGGTGAAACGGTAAGGCGCGGCTTGCTCCTCGCCAAACACGTGCGCGCGGCCGCTTCCCAGCGGCAGCATCACCCTCCGGCCATCGTGCAGCAGCAAGGCCAGGTCGGCGCCGGGAAAGCGCTGCGTCAGCAGCGGATACGCTGGCCGGGCGATGCCCGTGGCGGGAATCACGATGCGGTAATCGCCATCGCCAAAATCCAGCAGCAGCGCGGCCACTTCATCCGGCCCCGGCAGCGCCGTGATGCGCAGGCGCGTGCTGCCCTTGACGAGTTCGAAGGCCGACCATACGGGCAAGGCACGCTGCATCGCGCCGACCCGCAGCTGCGGCGCCTGGCCCGCCTCCGCCGACGTCAGCAAGACGTCAGGCATCGGCTCCGACGCTGCATCATCGACGGCCAGCAGCCAGCCCCGGTAGCGTATCAGCGCGCCCTGCGCGCTAGCCGTCACGGACCCGCCCTGCGCCACCGGCTCCTTGCCCGCCGGCAAGCGCAACGGCGCCGCCTGTGCCGCCAGACAAGTCCACCACACCAGCGCCGCCATCGCTGCCTTGCCCATGCCGCCTCCCTTGCGCGTGAAACGTATTCATAACACAAGTTCGGCCCGGCCCATCTGCCGCGCCTCAAGGCGCCAACGCCGGTGCTACAATTGGCCCCTAGCGGGCGTACTTACCCAGCGCGCCTTCCCCCTCCCAGACTCAGACCGCTATGCCACCAGACTTGCGCACGACCTACGAACTCGGTAACCACAACCAGACCACGACCTGGCTGGAATGCATCACCTTCTATCAAGATCTCGCCGCACGCTATCCGCAGGTGCTGCACTTCGAACAGATCGGCCTGTCCGATTCGGGCGTGCCCATCCACGCTGGCGTCGTCAGCGCGGACGGCGTATTCGACCGCGAGCAGATCAAGCGCGCGGGCCGCACCGTGTTCTTCAACAACAACGGCATCCACCCGGGTGAACCGGAAGGCATCGACGCCTGCATGGCCATCGTGCGCGACCTGTGCACGCAGCCGGAACGCCTGGCGGCGCTGGGCAGCACCGTGCTGCTGTTCATCCCGATCTACAACGTCGACGGCAGCCTGAACCGCGCTAATACCTCGCGCGTGAACCAGGATGGCCCGGAGCAATTCGGTTTCCGCGGCAATAGCCGCCACCTGGACTTGAACCGCGATTTCATCAAGTGCGACAGCCTGAACGCGCAAGTGTTCAACCGCCTGCTGGCCAGCTGGGACCCGGACGTGATGGTCGACACGCACACGTCGAACGGCGCCGATTACCCGTACACGATGACCCTGATCCACACGCAGACGGATAAGCTGGGCAATGGCCTCGGTCCCTTCCTGCAAGACACCATGCTGCCGCACATCTTTGCACAGATGGAACAGGCGGGCTGGCCCACCTGCCCGTATGTAAATCCTGTCAAAGACAGCCCCGACCACGGCATCGCCGAATTCCTCGAAGTGCCCCGTTTCTCGACCGGTTTTGCGGCCCTGCATCACGTCATCGGTTTCATGCCGGAAACGCACATGCTCAAGCCCTTTGCCGACCGCTACGCTTCCATGCGCGCCCTGCTCGACATCACCATGGCCTTTACCATCGAACATGGCGAACAGATCAGGCAACTGCGCGCGCAAGCCAAGGCAGCGGGACGCACGCAAGCCGAGTGGCCGATCCACTGGGCCATGAACGAAGAGCAACCGTCGACCTTCCCCTTCAAGGGCTACGCAGCAAAATACACGCCGAGCGTGCTGGGCGACTACCAGCGCCTGTCCTACGACCGCTCGCAGCCGTGGGAAAGCGACATCAAGTATTACAACCGTTTCGATGCGGACGTCACAGTGGCCGCGCCGAAAGCTTATATCGTGCCGCAGGCGTGGCGCGAAGTCATCGAGCGCCTGCGCTGGAACGGCGTCGACATGACACGCATCACCGCCGAACAGACGGTAACGGCGCGCTACTACCATATCGCCAACGTCGGCACGCGCGCCACCGCCTACGAAGGCCACATGTTCCACGACACGGTGGAACTGGAAGCGCGCACGGGACAATTCACGCTGCAGGCGGGCGACTATGTGATCAGCCTGGAGCAGGACAACGCGCGCTACGCCGTGGAAACTCTGGAACCGCAGGCGCACGACAGCTTCTTCCGTTGGGGTTTCTTCAACAGCGTGCTGGAGAAGAAAGAAGCGTTTTCCGATTACGTGTTCGAAGACATGGCGTCCAAACTGCTGCGCGATGAGCCTGCGCTGGCATCCAAGTTTGCCGACTGGAAAGCGGCGAATCCGGCCTTGCTGAGCAATCAGGAAGCCGTGCTGGACTTCATTTTTGAACACTGCCAGCGCTTTGCCGAGCCGGAATGGCGGCGCTATCCCGTCATCGCCCTCATGTAACTGGGAACTGTAGCGAATGCAACATCCTGGCGCCGCATCGGACACCCCGGTGCGGCGCCTCTTTCTGTGCCCTGCCCACAAGGTAATCCCATGCACTACGCACTGAACCTGCGCACCTTTATCTACAGCCATTATTTTTACCTGGGCTTGCGCGTGGCTATCGGCCTGGTCGGCCTGGCCTTGCTGACCCAGGAAATCAGCGACAGCGCCACCGCCATGACGGTGTGCATCGGTGCACTGTGCACGACCCTGATGGACATGCCCAGCCCGCTGCGCCACAAGTTCAATGAAATGCTGGCCTCGGTCCTGCTGTGCAGCGCCGTCACCTTGTTGATCAGCCTGTGCGGTCCCGTGCAGTGGCTGCTGATGACGGTGCTCGTGCTGGTCAGCTTCCTCGCCAGCATGATGGTGGTGTACGGCAAGAAATCCATGCCCTTGCAGCTGGCCGCCCTGTTCATCATGACCATGTCGATGGAGCATCAGATGACGTGGCAGCAATCGTTTCACCACGCGGGCCTGTTCATGCTGGGGGGATTGATCTATCTGGCCTATGCCATGGCCATCGCCTGGGTCTTGCGCCACCGTATCAAACAGCAAGTGCTGGCCGAAGCCCTGTTCGAATTGGCCGCCTACATCGACATCAAGGCCGATTTCTACGACACGCGTTTTAATTTGACGGAACAGTTCAACAAGCTGGTGCGCCATCAAAGCATTTTGGCCGACCGCCAGCAGGCGTCGCGCGATCTGATTCTGCGCAGCCACAAGAACAGCAAGGATGCCATCGTCGTGCAGGTGCACGTGTGCATGCTCGATCTGTATGAACTGATCCTCTCGACGCACACGGATTACGCGCTGCTGCGCCAGCACCTGGCCGATTCCGATGTCTTGAAATCCTTGCACGACCTGGCTTACAAGGCGGCGCGCGATATCGAATCCGTGGCGTATGCCGTCACGCGCAAGCGCGCCTCGTATGCCCAGATCAGCTATGACAAGGAATGGGCCGACATCGAAGCGGAGATCGCCCGCCTGCACGCCAAAGGCGACGGTGCACAGGAAGCGCTGGCGACCCTGCGCGCGCAGCGCAACAAGATCCGCGCCATTTTAAAAATGATCGCCGAGCTGCATCTGGCCACGCAAAAAGTCTATGCCGACGTGCCGTTCTGGAGCGGCGCGGACATGGCGCCGTTCTTGTCGCAGCAGAAATACGAACTGAAGACCTTGCTATCGAATCTGCGCCTGGATTCGCCCGTATTCCGCTTCGCCCTGCGCGTGTCGATGGCCATCTCGGTCGGATTGCTGATCGGCCACTGGCTGCCGTATGCGGCGCACAGCTACTGGATTGTGCTCACCATCGTCATCATCCTGCGCCCCACCTTCAGCATGACGCGCCAGCGCCGGGCCGACCGCATCATCGGCACCATCATCGGCTGCGTGGTCACGGCCATCGTGATCCGCTTCGTGCACAGCAATATCGTGCTGATGGCCATCTTGTTCCTCTCCATCGTCGCCACGCCCACCTTCATCTATCTGCGCTACCGCTACACGGCCATTGCCGTGAGCCTGATGATTCTGCTGCAAATGCATCTGGTGGCGCCCAGCAACCCGAACCTCGTCAGCGAACGTTTGATCGATACCCTGATCGGCGCGGCGGTGGCCACCGTGTTCAGCTTTGTGCTGGCCAACTGGGAATACCAGAGCTTGCCACGGCTCGTGCGCCAGGTGCTCAACGTGAACCTCAGCTATATGCAGGCCAGCTTCGCGCTGCTGCAGGGAAAATGCTTCGATGACTTCGCCTACCGCATCGAGCGCAAGCGCTTGATGGACAGCCTGGCCGCGCTCAGCTCGGCATTGGTGCGCATGCTCGATGAACCGGCCAGCAAGCAGCGGGCCGTAGAAGACATCAACCTGTTCATCGTGCAAAATTACTTATTGGTCGCCCACGTGGCGGCGCTGCGCTCGATCCTCGGGCGCCATGCCAGCCAGTTGCCCGTCGCGCCCGTCAATGCCTTGCTCAGCCATAGCCACACGCAAGTGTGTTTGACCCTGTCGCGCGCGCTGGAACAGCTCGACGACAAGGCCGCCATCAGCACACCGCTGGCCGCTCCCGCCGCACCGCCCGTCAGCGACGTGGCCTGGTCGGGCTGGCCGCTGGTGCAGCGCCGCATCCGGCTGTTGCAGGCGGATGCGGACAAGATCGTGGTACATAGCGCGGCGATCGTGCACATCGTCGCACCGCGCGCCTGACAAAAAGTCCATGGCGTTGTTGCCGCGCCTCGTCGTACATTCGTACTGCCTTCGGCACGGCGCCTAGCCCTGAACATGTTGTCAGCCGCTTTATCCAGGCTGGCCTGCCTTTGGCAGGCCACTGATCACTACTTCAAATACCGCTCAAACCAGCCGATAGTACGCTTCTGCAAGTCGCGCTGGTGCTCGGGCTTGCGGAAGGAATGGCCTTCGCCGTCGTAGATGAACAGGCTGGACGGCACGCCCATGGCGCGCAAGCCGTGCCAGAATTCCAGCGACTGGGCGGCCGGCGTTTCCACGTCGCGCTCGCCCACGTAGATCAGGGTCGGCGTCTTCGCCGCCTTGATCGATTCGATGGGCGAAGCCTTGCGATACACGGCCGGATTGTCATAGGCGGAAGCGCCGAAGAACGGGATCATCCACTGGTTGATGCCGTTCTGGCCATAATAACTGATCCAGTTCGACACGCCCGCGCCCGCCACGGCCGCCTTGAAGCGGTCGCTGTGCGTGATGCCCCACATGGTCATGAAGCCGCCGTATGAATGGCCGATCAGGCCCAGGCGCTGGCCGTCGATGGGTGCCACTTTTTGCGCGGCATCAATGCCGGCCAGGATGTCGCGCCAGTCGCCGCCGCCAAAGTCCGCCATATTCGCGCGTGTAAAAGCCTGGCCCTGGCCAAAGCTGCCGCGCGGATTCGGCAGGAAGACGAAATAGCCTTTTTGCGTCAATTCGCGGATCAGGGTACTCGCCGCCACGTAACGGGGCGAGGCGGCCGCACCGGGCCCGCCATGCACGTTGACGATCATCGGGTATCGCTTGCCCGCCTCCACCGTCAACGGCCCCAGCAGCCAGCCCTGCACCTTGTACTGCTCGTTGTTCCAGCCCACGTTCTGCACCGTCAGCTGCGGCGCAAAGCCGTCGTTGTCGCGCGTGATCTTTTTCAGCTGGCCCACCGGTCCCGCCACCAGATAGCTGGCGTGCGTAAAGTCTTCCTGTGCCGCCGCCGCTTGCAAACCATCTGCGCTGAAGGACAGACGGCCATCGCTGCCGCCGCTGCTGATCTCTCCGAGCAGCACGGGCTGGGCGGGACCCGTTTGCGCATCGACGGGCACCAGCGCCAGCTGCGAATCGATCAGGGCCGTCGCCAGCAAGCCGGCGCCGCGCCAGACGACGCCATTGAAGGTGCCGCGATAGTCGGGCGTAAGATTGCGCGGCGTGCCGCCGGCCAGCGGCACGGTATAGATATCGCCGCCGATGGAGCCGAAATCGCTCATCAGGCCGCCGATGAAGGCCACCGTCTTGCCGTCCGGCGAGACCGACGGCAGGTTCAGCTGCATGGCCGGTGACGCGATCACGCGCAGGGCGCCCGTGGACGCATCGATATGGCTGAGCTTGGCGACCCACCAGTTGCTGTCGCCATTACCCTGCGCGCTGGTGGCGACAAAGCCGCGGCCATCGGGCGTCCAGCTGTATTCATACACATAGGTGTCGGCGGGTGACAGCAGACGCGGTTCGCCACCGCTGACAGGCACGACGGCGATGCGCTGGGCATCGTCTTCGCTGCCCACTTCGCCCACCTGGCGCGCGCCCGCCTCCACGGCGCCGGCCAGCTTGCGCGCGCCCACAGTGGCGAGCAGCGCCAATTGCTTGCCGTCCGGCGACCAGCGCGCCGTGCTGGCCACGCCCTTGATGCTGCTCAACATCCGCGCTTGCGCCTGCGACAGGGTAGCCAGGTACAGCTGCGCCGTGCCCGCCTTGGCGTCGTAGCCGATAAAGGCCAGCTGCTGGCCATCGGGCGACCAGCTGGGCTTGTCGTAGGAACAGACGGCGCACGGGTCGAATTGCTGCACGATGGCGCCGTTGGCGGCGTCGCGCACGACGATGGCCGCATGCGGGCGCTGCGGCTGTTCGTCTGCCTTGCTCGATTCGATGGCGGCGATGCGCTGGCCATTGGCCGACAGCGCGACGGCACGGTAATCGCGCAGCACCGGGCCGCTGGCAGGCGCGGCTTGCGCCATGGTTCCCATAAAGCTGCTTGCCAGCAAGCCACAAGCGGCCAGATCAGTTATTTTCATCATGTAAATTCCAGTTAGAAATAAAAAAAACCGCCGGCAAGCGCGGCGGTTTTGGATGGAACAGGCTGCATTAACGGGCCTTCTTGCCCAGGTGCGAATGCCGCATGCTGTACAGGAAATAAATGGCCACCGTCACCGCCATCCACACGCTGAACACGACAAACGTCGTATGCGGCAAATCGCGCATGATGTACAGGCAAGCCATAATGCTCAGGCCGGGAATCACGTACGGCCCGAACGGCACGCTGAAGCCTTCGATGCGGTTGGCGCCCTGCTTGTGGCGCAGCACGGGCACGGCGATCGAAACCACCATGAAGGCCGTCAGGGTACCGATGCTGACCATGTCCCACAGGTAAGTCGCATCGACGGAACCGGCCACCAGAGCCACCACCAGGCAAACGATGATGGTATTGCTGACCGGTACCAGGGTGCGCGGGTGGATCTTCTGGAACGATTTCGGGATCAGGCCGTCGCGGCTGACGGCAAACAGGATGCGCGTCTGGCCGTAGATCGTCACCAAGGTCACGCTGAAGACGGAAATGACGGCACCGGCCGACAGCACCAGCGCGGGCCAGGTCTTGCCCGTGACGTTTTGCAAAATCACCGCCAGGCCCGCTTCCTGGCCTTCGAACAATTTCGCTTGTTGCGCACCGAGGGCGGCCACGGCCACCAGCAAATAAAACACGGTGACGATCAGCAAGCCATACAGGATGCCGCGCGGCACATTGCGCTTGGGATCTTTCACTTCATCGCCCGCCGTCGCCACCGTATCGAGGCCGATGAAGGAGAAGAAGACGGTACCGGCCGCAGCGGTGACGCCCGTCATGCCGGCAAAGCCCTTGCTATTGTCGGTATTAAAGAACGGCACGAAGTTGTCGGCATTAAAACCGGAAAAGGCAATGGCAATGAAGAACACCAGGATGGACAGCTTGATGATGACCATGATGGCATTCATCAGGGCCGATTCCTTGGCGCCGCGCAACAGCAGGAAACCGCACATGCAGATCAAAAAGATGGGCGGCAGGTTGATGTGGCCGGAGTGGAACTCCATGCCATGCGGGCCGGAAACGATCATCGGCGTGCGCAGCATCTCGGGGATATGCCAGCCGAAGGCATTTTCCAGGAAATTGTTCAGGTAGGACGACCAGCCGATGGCGACGGCACTGCCCGCCAAGCCGTATTCGAGCAGCAGGCAGGCAGCCATGATAAAGGCAAGAAACTCGCCCACGGTGGCGTAGGCAAACGAATACGAGGAGCCGGAGGCGGGGATGCGGAACGACAATTCCGCATAACACAAGGCCGTCAGGCCGGCCGTGATGGCGGCGATCAGGAAGGACAAGACGACCGATGGGCCCGCCTTGGGGACGGCTTCGACCATGGTAAAGAAAATGCCCGTGCCGATGGTGGCGCCGACGCCGATCATGGTGAGGGAAAACAGGCCGATGGACCGGCTCAAGCCGCTGCTGCTGAGGCCTTCACCATATTCGACCGTGGTATCGATCGGCTTGGTGCGGCAGAGTTTCTGGACCAGGGTTTGGCTCACTAGACTTCCTTTATGAGGCATACGTATTTTCGTACGACGGGTAAAAACAAATAGCGCTCCGGCCTTGAGTAACCCCCAATAAATTCTTGTGTTTTCTAGCTTCCATAAGTGGCGCGCTGCTGCGTTACCCATCGCTAGCAGTGCTCGCACTGCGTCGCGCCGGGCGCCTTGCATCACATCCACTTCTGTTTGCTATAAATTCACAATAATTTCCTGGCGATTACTTACCTGGCAAAAAACCGGAAAGATCGCGTCCATTTTCAAAACTAAGCGATTATAGGGCTTTCATCGCCTCAGCTAAACAGAACTTTGATGCAAGGAAACAACGCCAGGCGTGCGCCGCGAAACGCGCATGGACGCTAGCGGGGCCTGGAATTGTCAATATGAAAGAAAAAGCGCGCCGCTGCAGGGGCAGGGGCGCGCTTCTGGCTCAGCTCAACGACGCTGGCTTATTTCTTGATGTGCGGCGCATCGGCCGCTGGCCAGCCCGCTTCGTAGCCTTGTGGCACGTCATCGCGCTTGTCCTTTGGCGCCAGGCCCAGCACGTAGTACAGCACCGTCAACAGGATCAGCCAGGCTGGTCCCACCATCAGGGCGATGCGCGTATCGGGGAAATACGCCATCAGGCCGATCACCAGCGCCAGGAAAGCCAGCGAAATCCAGGAACCATACGGCGCGAACGGCATGCGGAAGGCCAGGTTCTTGATTTCCAGCGGCGTCAAGGTCTTGCGGAACTGGATCTGCGTGACCAGGATCACGCCCCAGGTCCAGACGGCGCCGAAGGTGGAGATCGAAGTGACCCAGATAAACACTTTCTCCGGCACCATGTAGTTCAGCAGCACGCCCAGCAACAGCGCCACGACGGACACGAGGATGGCGCGGCGCGGCACGCCGCTGGCCGTCGTTTCCGCAAACGCCTTCGGTGCCTGGCCTTGCAGCGCCAGGTTGTACAACATGCGGCCCGTGCTGAAGATACCGCCATTACACGACGACAAGGCTGCCGTCAGCACGACGAAGTTGATGATGCCGGCTGCCGTCTTGATGCCCAGGCGTTCGAACGTCATGACGAAGGGGCTGCCGGTGGTGCCGATTTCATTCCATGGGTAGATCGACAGGATGACGAACAGCGCGCCGACATAGAAAATCAGGATGCGCCAGAACACGGAATTGATGGCGTCGGGAATCGATTTCTTCGGGTTCGCCGCTTCGCCGGCCGTCAGGCCGATCATTTCCACGCCCAAATAGGCAAACATCACCATCTGCAAGGACATCAACACGCCCTGCGCGCCATTCGGGAAGAAGCCGCCATGCGTCCACAGATTCGAGATACCGATGGCCACGCCGCCGTTGCCGAGACCGAAGATGATCATGCCCGTGCCGCCGACGATCATCAGGATGATGGTGACGACCTTGATCAGGGCGAACCAGAACTCGAACTCGCCGTAGGCTTTCACCGCCAGCAGGTTGATCGCCCCCATGGAGCCCAAGGCCGCCAGGGCCCAGATCCAGCGCGGCACGTCGGGGAACCAGATGCCCATGTAGATGGCGACGGCGGTAATTTCCGCCACGCACGTGACCAGCCACAGGAACCAGTAGTTCCAGCCCGTCAGATAGCCTTGCAGGGGGCCCAGGTAATCCTGGGCATAGCGGCTGAAGGAACCGGCAACCGGGTTGTGCACGGCCATTTCGCCCAGCGCGCGCATGATCATGAAGATGACCGCGCCACCGATGATGTACGACAGCATGATGCCGGGACCGGCCATCTTGATGGCGTTGCCGGAACCCAAAAACAGGCCCACGCCAATCGCGGCGCCCAGCGCCATCAGGCGGATTTGCCGCTCGCCCAGGCCGCGGTGCAAGCCTTGTTCACTCGTTTTCATTACGTGTCTCCGTTTTTTTCTTGAATACACCGATCCCTCCACCCCAATGGCGGTTCCGCTCTTGCTGGAAAGGAGGAAAAGGCGAGCCGGCGGCAAGCGCCGGCATGCTCATGTGCTCAGGCTACTGCCTCAGGCCAGTTCGGCGATCAGCTCGATCTCGACGCAAGCGCCCAACGGGATTTGCGCCACGCCAAAGGCGGAGCGGGCGTGCTTGCCGCTGTCGCCGAAGACTTCAACGAACAGTTCCGAGGCGCCATTGGTCACCAGGTGCTGTTCCGTGAATTCGGAGGTGGAATTGACCAGGCTCATGACCTTGACGATGCGCTTGACCTTGCTCAAGTCGCCGCCGCAGGCGTCTTGCAGGGTAGCGATCAGTTCGATGGCGATGCCGCGCGCAGCGATCTTGCCTTCTTCCGTGGTGACGTCCTTGCCCAGTTGGCCGACCCAGACCTTGCCATCCTTCTTGGCCAGGTGGCCGGACAGGAAGACGGTGTTGCCCGTGCGGGCATGCATCACGTAGGCCGCAGCTGGCGCGGCAACGACTGGCAGTTCAATGTTGAGGGCTTTGAGTTTTTCGTAAAACGACATGCTATTTCTCCAAGAAAACAATATAAGCGAAACCAAAATTCATGCACGGCAGGGCACGGAGGATGACGCCCTGGCAGCGCGGTAGTGACCGACAACAGTGCCAGATTAAACGTCATCATATTGGTGAACCAGCAGTTTTAGTTCACAAATAGGCCCGGTTATTCAGTGGATTATACCGACAATCAAACAAAATTCAGCATCGGTTCATGAAGCATGCTCTACAGGCATCGAGCGTGACTTTTTTCATTAAATTGTCACTTGTGCAATGTCAAGCCCTCGGGGTCAAGGTTTATCGCCTGCAAAAATGCCTGGTCGTGCGAAACCACAAGTAACGCCCCCTGGTATTGCAGCAGCATCTGCTCCAGCGCCTGCAGGCTGGCCAGGTCCAGATGATTGTCGGGTTCGTCGAGCAGCAGCAGTTGCGGCGGCGCCTGCGCATACAGTTCGGCCGCCAGCGCCACCTTCATGCGCTCGCCGCCGCTGAGCAAACGGCTGGGCATGGTGGCGCGCGCGCCGGCAATGCCCAGCAGCGCCAGCCGCGTGCGCAGCTCGCCTTCCGGCAAGATGCTGTTGCGTGCCTGCAAGCGTTGCACCGCGCTGCACTCGCCGTCTTGCAGCCCAGCATGCTGGTCCAGCCACGCCACCCGCGCATGACAGCGCAGCTCGCCGCTGGCGGGCGCCAGTTGCCCGGCGATCACGCGCAGCAGGGTCGACTTGCCGCTGCCATTGTCGCCCGTCACGGCCAGGCGGCGCGGCCCGCTCAGTACCAGCTTGATCGCGTGCGCCTGGCCATGCGGCAAGACCACGTCGCGCAATTCCAGCAGCAATTTGCCATTCGGCACCAGGCTCTCGGGCGCCAGCAGCAGCCGTTCGGCCTCGGGCGCGCAGCGGGCGCTAGCGTCCATCACGCGCTGCTGGCGCGCCTGCTGCGCCTCTTGCGCGCGCACGCGCAGCTTGCCCTGGCTGTCCTGGCTTTTCTCCTTTTTCGCGTCCAGCAGCAGCTTGCTCTGGTTGCCTTCGCGCCCTTCCCTCTCGCCGCGTCCGACTCGGCGCTGCTGGCGCTCGGCGTGCTGCTGCGCTTCGCGCTGCTCGCGTCTGGCGCCGGCCTTTTCCGCCTGCAGGGCCGCAGCAAAACCGGCCTGTTCCAGCGCGCGCTGCTGCGCATACAGCGCGTAATTGCCGCCATAACTGCGCAAGCCCTGCGGCGACAGCTCGGCGATTGCATCGACGTGCTCGAGCAAGCCGCGGTCATGGCTGATCAGCAGCAAGCCGCCGGGCCAGCGCGCCATCTGCGCCACCAGGCGGGCGCGCTGCTGCGCATCGAGATGGTTGCTCGGTTCATCAAGTACCAGCCAGTCCGCCTGCGACAGCCAGGCGCCCTGCAGGGCGATGCGCTGGCGTTCGCCGCCGCTCAGGGTACTCGTTGGCGTATCGGCATCGACATGGCGCAAATCGAGCGCATCGAGCGCCTGGCGCAGGCGGGCCTGGGCATCCCAGCGTTCACCCACCAAGGCATAGTCGGCCTCGTCGACGCTGCCTTCAGCGATGCGCGCCAGCGCCGCCAGCAAGTCGTCCATGCCGGCGAGCGCCGCCACGGTGGGATAGCGCTGCGGATCGAGCTCCTGCGCCACGTAATGCACGCTGCCGTCGCAGCGCACGGCGCCAGAAGACGGCTGCGCCCGGCCTGACAGCAGGCACGCGAGCATGCTCTTGCCCACGCCGTTATCGCCGACAAGGCCGATACGTTGCGGGGCAAAAGCAAATTGCAAATCGGAAAACAGGGCGCGGCCATCGGGCAGCACAAAGGAAAGACGGTCGAGTTGTAGTAATGCGGGCATGAATACTCCTTGAGCAAGGCTGGCGAACCCGCGCGGCGCAATGGCGCGCTGGCGGGATGGGCGAGGCCGTGCACAGCACGGCAGTATCAATGGCGCATGTCGAAGCGTCCTGGAGAAATGGGAAAGAAGCGTCAGTGTAGCAGACGAGACACGTTAGCGCTGGCCCAGGGTCGTGTCGCCGAACAGCTGCTTGTATTCGCGCGGCTGCGAGCGCCAGTACTGCGGCGGCGCCGACACTTGCGCGCCCAGCTGGGCCGCCGCATGCCAGGGCCAGCGGGGATCGAACAGGATGGCGCGCGCCAGCGCCACCATGTCGGACTGGCCGTGCGCGATGATGTCTTCGGCTTGCTGCGCTTCCGTGATCAGGCCCACGCTGATGGTGGGCAAGCCGCTGTCGCGCTTGATGCGTTCGGCAAACGCCACCTGATAGCCGGGTCCCACGGGAATCTGCTGCTGCGGCGAAATGCCGCCGCTGGAGACGTGGATGAAGTCGGCGCCCAACTGCTTGAGTTCCTGCGCGAAACGCACGCTTTGTTCGATGTCCCAGCCGCCCTCGACCCAGTCGGTGGCGGAAAGGCGCACGCCCACGGCCATGCTGGCGGGCACGGCGGCGCGCACGGCTGCATAGACTTCCAGCGGAAAGCGCATGCGGTTGTCCAGGCTGCCGCCATACGCATCGCTGCGCTGGTTGGAAAGGGGTGACAGGAACTGATGCAGCAGGTAGCCGTGCGCCGCATGCAGTTCGATGCCCTCGATACCGAGCGCATGCACGCGCTGGGCGGCGGCCACAAACGCTCCCTTGATTTGCAGCAAACCCATCTCGTCGAGGGCGAGCGGCACCGTTTCACCCGGTGCGTGGGCGATGGCCGATGGCGCCACCGTTTGCCAGCCGCCCTCGGCCAGATGCACGCAGGTACCGCCCTGCCACGGCGCGCGGCTCGACGCCTTGCGTCCCGCATGGCCCAGTTGCACCACCAAGGGAATCGGCGCATGGCGGCGGATCGCCTGCACCACCTTGGCCAGCGCGGTTTGATTCGCGTCCGACCACAGGCCCAAGTCGTCGGCCGAGATGCGTCCCTCGGGCGAGACGGCCGTCGCTTCCGTCATCAGCAAGCCCGCGCCGGACAGGGCCAAATGGCCCAGGTGGATCATGTGCCAGTCGGTGGCGTTGCCGTTGTCGGCCGAGTACTGGCACATGGGCGCGATGGCGATGCGGTTGGCCACCTGCAGCGGCCCCAGTGCATACGGCGTGAATAACTGGCTCATGGCGGACTTTCGGAAAAGGGGAAGCACCGATTCTACTTTGCTTTGGAAAACGCGGCTTACACCTGCTTACGTTTGATACAGCGCAAGGGCTAGCCTTTGGCAGGCGCGGCCGCTAATCTGGACACATCAACAACACCCGCAATACCACCCCAGGAGAACACATGAACACGACGACTACCGCCAACCGCATCCACCCCTTGATGGCCGGCGCCGCCATTTCCGTGACGGTCCTGTGCCTGGTGGGCGCGGCATCCATCGCCGGCATCCTGCCCAATTCGCGGGCGAACGTGCCAGCCGTGCCTGCCGACGTGGCCGCCATGACGCCGGCCAACGCGGCAGCCCTGGCAGCGCCCGTGACTGCACCGCTGGCCGCTCCCGTGGTGGCGCAAGCTGCTCCGGCACCAGCCCCGGCACCCGTCGTGCACAAGCGCGTCGTGCACCACACGCAAGTGGCGCAAGCGCGTCCTGCCTACAATGACAACAATGATGGCTACCGCGACACCGCCTACCGCGAACCCGTACGCCAGCCGCAGCCAGTGCCTGCGCCGGCACCGGCACAACCCAACTACGTGGGCATCGGCACGGGCGCCGTCATCGGCGGCTTGATCGGCAATCAGGTCGGTGGCGGCCGCGGCAAGGCGCTGGCGACGGTGGCCGGCGTGATCGGCGGCGGCATGCTGGGTAATGCGGTGCAGAACCAAGTCCAACAGCCACAACGTTAATCGTACGGTCCCAGATAATCGAGCTTGCCCACGGCCACGCCATTGTTGCGCAGGATGGCGTGGACCATGGAGACGTGGAAATAGAAATTCGGCAAGGCAAAGCTGAGCAGGTAATCGTCGCCCGAGAATTTTGTCCCTTCGTCCGTCCAGTTCAGCACGACTTCCTTCTGGGCGCTGCCCGCCATCTGGCCCGCATTGACGCTGTCGATATAGGCGATGGTGTTGGCGATGCGTTCCTGTAACTGCTCGAACGACGCTTCGTTATCCTCGAACTTCGGCGCCGGCACGCCGCTCAGGCGCTCGACCGACATCTTCGACGTGTCGCTGGCGCGCTGCACCTGCGCCGTCAAGTCCAGCATGTCGGGCGCCAGCTGCGCGCCCAGCAAAATCTCGGGCACGATGCCGTCTTCCTCCACGTGGGCTTGCGCTTTTTCCAGCAGGGCCGAGACGACCCGCAAGCCGCGGATGAAGACGGGGATGGTTGCCTGATACATGGACACGGACATGGCTGACTCCTGATAGTGAACGATGAGCCAGTGTACCCGAGGCGCTGTTTTCGGGCAGGGCGCTTATGTGCCACTCCTGTGCGCCAGCGCACCAAGCGGCACAGTTGCCCTTATTTTTCCAGATTCACCTTGCCATCGGGCGCATGACCGGGCTGTTCGGCTGGTTCCGGCTGCGGTGCTGGCTGCGGCGCCGGCGTGTCCTTGCGCTTGCCGCCGAAGAACTTGACGATGGCCGCACCGGCACCGACCACGGCCAGGATCAGCACTTTCTTGAAGGCCAGCAGCAGCGCCAGCAGTTTGCCGAACAGGCCCAGCTTGCTGGCCACGCCACCGGCCACCAGCGCCGCCAGGCCGTATTCCGCTACCTTGTCCGTCTTGCTGTCGAAATCCGTGTAGCGGTTACCGTCGGTAAATTCCGTGAACGCCGTCACTTGCTGCATCTCTTTCTTGATCGCCTCGATCTGCTGCATGCTGGCGATCGCGTTCAGGTTCAGCACGCCTTCGCGGCCCAGCACGCGCACGTTGTAGTTCAGCGAGTGCTCGCCGCCATCGACCATCAAATCCTTGGCCCAGTACAGCTTGTGCGTATCCTTGGCATAGCTGGGCTTTTCCGCCCAGCCCATCAAATGGATGCCCGGATAGCCCTGCTTCTTGCGCTCCGCATTGTTTTCCAACACGGACGCCTGCATATCCTTGAGCAATTCGTCGTATTTGATGCTGTCCGCATCGTCATCCTTGATGTGCCCTTCCTTTTCATACGTGACGATGACGCCCCAGCTATCGCGCTCGAGCACGCTGGTCTTGGCAGGCACGATCATGCCCAGCGATTCCATGCCAGGAGGATTACCCCAGGCATCGACCAGCACGCGCTCGGCATCGGCCGGCGACAGATAACGGAAATTGGCGGGCAAATCCAGGGTGGCGATGCCGCCCGGCAAAGTAATCTTGCCGCGCTGCAGGTGCAGCTGGGCGAGAAACTGTTCAGCCGTCATTTCCGGTGCGGCCGCCTTCTCATCGGCAGGGGCGGCAGCCGTGAGGCCGGAGAGGGTCAGGCACAGCAAGGCTGTCAGCAGGCGTTTCAACATGATCGGTCCAAAAAATTGCAAAGGGTAAATATTTTAAACCAATCAATTGCTTAATGGATAATTATTTCTGTGCGGCATTTTTTATAAAAAAAGCGCCAGGCGGGTTTCCCCGGCTGGCGCCTGATACGGCGTCATCGCTGAACAATCACGCCACGCGCACCACCATCAATCCCGCGCGCAAGCCCACGCGCACGTCCGGGTTGGGGAACACCACCAGCTCTTCCGCGTGCTGCACCGTGTAGACGTGGTCGCCATCGCTGGCGATCACGGCGTGCTGCGGCAAGGACGTGAAATTCTGCGTGCCGCGATCGAAGGCCATGCGGAATTCCTCGCTGTGCTTGATGATTTCCTGCGCCACCTTGAACACGTGCGGTTGCGCCTTGACGGGCTGCGCGGGCAAGCCGCGCAACAGGCCGTCCAGCGCCCGCGACACGTCGTCGAACAGCGATAAATCGTTCTGTCCCAGGGTGCCCACGCGGCCCAGTTCCACCGTGCTGGCGGCCGCGCCGCAATGCTCGGCCGAATAATAACTGTAGGTGCCGGCAGACTGCGGGTTCATGATGATGGCGCCGATGGCCGCCTGGCCCAGCCAGGCTATCAGCTGCGCCTTGGCGGCGTCGGCCACCAGGTCCGGCACGATGGCAAACGTGGGGTACACGGAAGGCCGGATGGCCGTGTGCAAATCCAGGTGCCAGCGCACGGGACCGGCCGCGTCAAAGAACGCTTTGGTCGCGGCGATCATTTCATCGGCGCGCGCGCTTTCCGCCGCTTGCGCCAGGCTGCCCCGCACGGGGCGGAACATGCGATTGAGGTCGGCGTCGATGAAACGCTTGCCGGCCCGGATCGCATCGACATTGCCCACGCAGACGAGCAGGTCGACGGCCAGCTGCGACGCATCGCGCGACAGCGCATCGAGCAGATGCGCGAGCACTTCGATCGGCCCCGTCTCGTCGCCATGCACGCCCACCGAGACGGCCACGCTGGCGCGGCCTGCATCGGCTTGCGGCTTGACCACTTGCAGCATGCCGGGCGCCGGCAAGGCCACCGTGAAACCGGCGTTGGCGAACAGCTGCGCCACGCCGCTGAAATCGGCCTGCGCCAGCGCCTGCACGGCCGGCGGCAAGCCGCCAGCGCCCTGTACTACCTGGGTTACTACTTGCGTTGCTTCTTGCGTCATTACACCGCCGCTTCCGCTGGGGTTTTTGCCGTGATTTTATTCACGGCTTCCGACAAGGTCCACACGTCCAGCATGGCTTGCTCCAGTTCCGTCGCCGCCACATAGGCCGACAGGCCCAGCGCACCCGTCACGGCATCGACGGCCTGGCCGGCATTGCCTTGCTCGGCGCGCGCCAGCACCTGCGTCAGCAGACGCTGTTGCGTGCGGCGCAGGGCTTGCTGCGCGTAGTTGCGCAACTGTTCCTGCGACTTGCCTTGCGCGGCCAGCTTCAGGCCACGCTCCAGCGTGTCGATGCCCGCCTGGCTGCGCAGGGCCAGGCCCACTTGCAGGAAGGCCGCCAGATCCATCGAGGCAGGACGCGGCACGGACAGGGCCGGGAACAGGAAGCCGGCGACGACGTCCAGCGCATCGACCGCATCCCACGCTTGCACGAAGGCTGGCGTCAGGCCCGGCACCAGCGCCGCTTCCGACTTGATGCCGACGGCTTTGAGCAGCTCGCGCTTCGATTCCGCGCCAAACAAACGCGTCAGTTCAGCCAGGCCTGCACCGCGCAGCTGCTCGGCCGGCACGGACAGCACGCCGGCGATCATCGTTTGCTGCAGCACGCGCGTTTGCGCATCGACTTTGATCGACACGTCGCGCGGCACCGTCAGGGCGTCCGCGTCGAGCGCGTCGAACACGGGCGCCAGGTTCAGCGCCCCCCATGCCTGGCCCCAGGCCAGGATCACGGCCGACTCGTCCACGCCGTGTTCCGCCGCCAGGTTGCGGATCATCAGCGGGCCGCAGCGGTTGATCACTTCATTGGCCAGCACGGTCGCCAGGATGGCGTTGGCCAGCGGGTGGTCCAGTGCCGAACGGGTTGCCACCAGCAAGGATGGGAAGTAGGGTTTGAGCACCGGCTCGGCCCACGTTTCGTCCGTCAGCGGCAGGGCGGACAGAATGCGCTTGAAGCGGTTCTTCACGTTGGCGATCACCACCGCCAGTTCCGGCGTGGTCAGGCCCCGGCCATCGGCCTTGCGACGCGCCAGTTCGGCCACCGATGGCAATTGCTCCAGTTCGCGCGACAGGGCGCCCTCTTCTTCCAGGCTGGCGATCAGGGCGGCATAGCCATCCTGCACGGCGCTCTCGCCTTGCGCCTGCAATTCGCGCACCAGCAAATGCGTCTGCTGCGTGTTGTCGCGCAAGACCAGGCGCTCGACATCGTCCGTCATCGCATACAGCTCGCGGTTGCGTTCCGCTTCCGTCAGCTTGCCCGCATTGACTTCCACGTCCAGCCAGATTTTCACGTTCACTTCATGGTCCGAGCAATCGACGCCGGCCGAATTGTCGATCGCATCGGTGAAGATGCGTCCGCCCGCCAGCGCGAATTCGATGCGGCCCGCTTGTGTCGCACCGAGGTTGCCGCCTTCGGCCACGACCTTGACGCGCAGCTCGTTGCCATTGACACGGATATGGTCATTCGCGCGGTCCTTCACCTGTGCGTGCGTCTCGGTCGATGCCTTGATGTAGGTACCGATGCCGCCGTTGTAGAACAGGTCCACCGGGGATTTCAGGATGCGGTGCATCAGTTCTTCCGGCGGCAGCGAGGTCTCGGCGATATCGAGCGCGGCGCGGATCTGCGGCGACAGTTCGATCGTGCGGGCGGAACGCGGATACACGCCGCCGCCTGCCGAGATCAAGTCCTTGTTGTAGTCGTCCCACGACGAGCGCGGCAAGGCGAACAGGCGCGCGCGTTCCTCGAACGAGACGGCGACATCCGGTGTCGGATCGAGGAAGATGTGGCGGTGGTCGAACGCGGCCACCAGTTTGAGCTGGCGCGACAGCAATACGCCATTGCCGAACACGTCGCCCGACATGTCGCCCACGCCCACCATGGTGATCGGCGTGGTGTTCAGATCGTGGTCCATCTCATAGAAGTGGCGCTTGACGGCTTCGAATGCGCCCTTGGCCGTGATGCCCAGTTTCTTGTGGTCGTAACCGTTCGAGCCGCCCGAGGCGAACGCGTCGCCGAGCCAGAAACCGCGCTGCACGGCGATGCCGTTGGCGATGTCCGAGAACGTGGCCGTGCCCTTGTCGGCGGCCACCACCAGGTACGGGTCGGCGTCGTCGAAGCACACGGTGTCGACGGGCGGGACGATATTGCCCAGCGAACGGTTGTCCGTCACTTCCAGCAGGCTGGAAATGAACAGGCGGTAGACGGCTTCGCCTTCGGCCGCGATGGTTTCGCGCACGGCATCCTTCGGCATCATCTTGCAGACAAAACCGCCCTTCGCGCCGGCCGGCACGATGACGGCATTCTTGACCATCTGCGCCTTGACGAGGCCCAGCACTTCGGTGCGGTAGTCTTCCATGCGGTCCGACCAGCGCAAGCCGCCGCGGGCGACAGGGCCGCCGCGCAGGTGCACGCCTTCGAAGCGGCGCGAGAAGACGAAAATCTCGCGGTAAGGACGCGGTTCCGGCACCAGCGCCAGGCTGCTGGTGTCGAACTTGAAGATGATCTTGTCACCTTGTTGATTGTTCTGGAAGTAGCTGGTGCGCAGGGTGGCCGCCATCAGGTCGGCCAGCGCGCCGAGGATTTCCTCGGTATCGGCGTGGTTCACGGAGGGCAGGCCGGCCTTGATGGCGGCGATTGCCTCCAGGGCGGCGGCGTGCTGCGCGTCGGACAGCGCCGGATCGAAGCGCTGCAGGAAGGCTTCGACCAGGGCTTTGACCTGGGCCGGCTGCTTGCGCAGGCTCTCGGCGATGTAGCGCACCGAGAAGCGGCTGCCCGTCTGGCGCCAGTAGCTGGTGTAGGCGCGCACCAGCTGCACTTCGCGCGTCGACAAGCCGCCTTCGATGACGAGGCCATTCAGGCGGCCATCTTCGGCCGTGTCGTTGAACAGGGCGGCAAACAGTTCCTGCGCCACGGCGACGACGGATGGCTGCGCCAGTTTCGCCGCGCTGGCGGCATCGACCGTCAGGCTGGTGACGAAATAGCGCGTGCCGTCGGACAGCGAAATCGAATACGCCTGTTCGCGGTCGATGGCCACGCCCGCATTGTGCAGGGCCGGCAAAATGGTCGACAGCGGCGGCACCTTGTTGGCCGAGTACAGGCGAATCGTGGTCACAAAGCCCGTCTCGATGCGCACGGCCACGTGCGCCGGATCGGTATTGCGCAAGATGGTGTCGAGATCGCGGAAGGCGACGGCCGGCGCGGTGGCGGCCACGTAGTCGAGCGGTAACGTAGCGCAGAGCTTGCGCAGGCTGGTACGCAGGGCCACGTCGGGCACGGCGTCGGCCACGGCGGCAAAGCCGTTATGCCAGCCATCGAGCACGCCCAGGAGCGGCTGTTCGATATCCGTTTCCAGGTCCAGCGGGTAGCGGGCGGCGTGGGCGATCAGGTAGACGCGCGCCAGCGGGCCGTCGGCCACCAGCGTCTGCATGCTCACGTGCGTGGCGCCGGAACTGGCTTGCAGGGCCTTGGCCAGGCTCGATGCGACGCTGGCGCTGTAGCGCTCGCGCGGCAGGTAGACCAGCACGTTCAGGTGGCGCGCGTACACGTCGCGGCGCGCGAAGACCTTGGTGCGCGGCTGCTTGTACAGCGAAACGACGGAACCGCACACTTGTGCCAGCCAGTCGAGGTCCGCTTCCAGCGCTTCCGTGCGCGGCAGGGATTCGAGGATTTCGCGGAATTTCTCGGCACGGAAGCCTTGCTGGCGCACGCCGGCCAGGCTCAGTACCTTGGCCACGCGGCCGCGCGCAAACGGCAGCGCCGCCAGCGGGGTGGAGTTGCCGGCACGGGTGAACAGGCCGACGAAGCAATGCTCGCCCAGGATCGCGCCTTGCGCATCCATGTCGCGCACGCCGATGAAGTCGAGCTGCTGGTCGCGGTGCAAAGTGCCCGCCACGTCGGCCTTGACGATGGACAGCGCCGAGTCGCGCTTGGCCAGGGTGTCGAAGTCGCCCGGGATATTCGCCAGGCAGGTGCCGTAGACCGGGTGCGCCGTATCCTGCAGCACGCCGACGCGGCTGGGGATATCGCGTTCGAGTTCGCGCACGCCCGGCTTGACGCGGTAGTAGGCGTAGCCGAACACTTCAAAGCCGCCGCTGCGCGCCCATTCCAGGAAGGCGGCCACTTCCGCGCCCTCTTCGCCATGCTGCGATGCAGCTGTGGCGACGGTGGCCAGGCGCTCGCTCATGGCAACGGCATCGCGGCGCACGACGGCAGCGTCACGCGCGACCGTCTCGAGGGCGGCGACCAGCGTGGCCAGGGCTTGCGGCGCCAGCTCTTCGTCGAGCAGCACCAGCACATACGATTCGAGTGGGTCGCCCGGCTGGCGCACCGCTTCCACGCTGCCATCAAGAGCGCGGCGCACCGGCAGCACGGTATTCATCACGCCGCGCACGGCCAGGTGCTGGCGGCGCATGGCCATGACGATGGAGTCGACCAGGTAAGGCATGTCTTCGTTCAGGATCAGCAAGGCGCTCGCCATGCCGCCACGGCCATCCGCATAACGCAGTGTGGCGATTTGGCAGCCGCTGCCGGTGCGCTTGGCCGCTTGCGTGAAGCCGTCGACCAGCACGGGCGCCAAGCTGTCGGGCGCGATGTCGGCCAGGTCTTCGGCATCGAGCGAGTCCAGCCATGCCTGCACCAGCTGCACGACAGGCGCTGCCGCCTTGCCTGCATTGCCAGCCGCGTTAATCAGCTCCAGCGTTTGTGTACGCAAATCTTGTGGCGTGTGATTCATCTTGCATCTCCATTACGGTAATGTGAATGTCCAACGCTGTCGTTCGGGCTTGTGGCTGGGCGGCAGCGGTGTCAAGAGACGGGGGTCGCCCGTCCAATTCTGTCTGTGCTACGGATAGTCTGTCTCGGATTTTCTGTGTGTTTTTCTATCGCCTACAAGTCGTACAATCCAGGTAAGTTGAGGATGATCGTCAATTCTTCAAGCGCCGCATGCACTTCCAGCGCCAGCTGCGGGTCGGCCAGGTCGCCCGGCTCCAGATGGTCGCGGTAGTGCTTTTCCACCCACTGCACCAGCCGATGGTACAGCGTTTCCGTCATGATCACGCCCTGGTGCATGGCGCGCGCCTCGGTTTCCGTCAGGGCCACGCGCAAACGCAGGCAGGCGGGCCCGCCGCCGTTGCGCATGCTCTGGCGCAGGTCGAAATGAATCAGTTCATCGATCGGACCACCGCTGGCCACCAGGCCTTCCAGGTAGCGCGACACGGCGCGGTTTTCCTGGCATTCCTGCGGGATCACCAGCGCCATCTTGCCGCCCTCTTTCGTCAGCAGCTGGCTGTTGAACAGATAGCTGCTGACGGCGTCCGCGATCGGTACCTGGCCCGTGTCCACGCGCAAGGCCTGCAGCTCCGCCCCGGTGGCGGCGACGGCGCGGCGCAGCTGCGACAGGCTTTCCTCTTCATCGGCAAACGCCTGCTCGTGATAGAACAGCACATTGCCATTGCCGACGGCGATGACGTCGTTATGGAACACGCCCTGGTCGATCACTTCCGGATTCTGCTGCACGTACACGGTGCGCTTCGAGTCCAGGCCGTGCAATCGCGCCACGGCTTGCGACGCTTCCAGGGTCTGGCGTGCCGGATAGCGCTTCGGCGACGGCGCGGAAGGATCGAACTCCACGCGACCATACACGAACAATTCAACGGACGGCGCGCCGTGGCTCGCGCCCAGGCGCGTGTGGTTGGCCGCGCCCTCGTCGCCGAAGGCGGGCGTCGACGGCAGCGCGTCGTGCACGGCGAAGTGCTTGTCGTCGCTGAAAATGGCGCGCAGGCTGCGTGCCGACTGCGCGTGCTCGAAGGCGCGGTGCAGCTTGTTATTCAGGTTGGCGGCCGTGAAATGCACGCGGCCATCCTGCGTATCGGCCGACGGGCTGACCGTGGCGGCGTTCGCCGTCCACATGGGCGAGGCGGAATACGCGCAGGCCAGGATGACGGGCGACTCCTGGTAGGCGCGCGCCAGCACCTCGGCGTCCGTGCCCGTGAAACCGATAGCGCGCAGCAGGCGGAAATTCGGCCGGTCCTGCGGCGGCAGCAAGGCTTGCGCAAAGCCGCGCGCGGCCAGCGCACGCATCTTGGCCAGGCCCTGCAAGGCGGCCTGCTTCGGATTCGAGGCGCTTTTCACATTGCTGAACGAGGCCACGTTGCCGAATGAGAGTCCGGCATAGTTATGCGATGGCCCGACCAGGCCGTCAAAATTGTATTCGCGCGTGCTGTGCATGGGATTTCCTTAAAAATTCAGGCCGGGCGACAGCTTGGCCGGCAATTCCAGTACGCTGTTCTCGATCGACGCGACCGGGTAGGCGCAGTAATCGGCCGCGTAATAGGCGCTCGGACGGTGGTTGCCCGACTTGCCGATGCCACCGAACGGCGCCGTGCTGGCCGCGCCCGTGGTCGGACGGTTCCAGTTGATGATGCCGGCGCGCGCGCGCGTTTGAAAAGTTTGCCACAGGGCCGCATCGTCGGACAGGAGCGCCGCGGCCAGGCCGAATTCGGTGGCGTTGGCAACCTTCAGGGCCGCATCGAAATCGGCCACGCGGATCACTTGCAGCAGGGGGCCGAACCATTCTTCGTCGGGGATGCCAACGGCATCGGTGACGTCGACAATGCCGGCCGTGACAAAGCCCGCCTCGGGATTCAACTGGCGCATCTGCAGCAGGGTGGTGCCGCCCTTGGCCACCATGTCGGCCTGCGCCTGCACCAGGCGCGCGGCCACGGCACTCGATACGACGGGGCCCATGAACGGCTGCGGCTGCGCATCGGACGCGCCGATGCCCAGTTTCGCCGCCACTTCCACCAGGCGCGCCACGAAGGCAGACCCCGCAGCGTTATCTTGTACCACCAGGCGGCGCGCGCAGGTGCAGCGCTGGCCGGCCGAGACGAAAGCGGAGAAGATCGCGTGGTGCACGGCGGCGTCCACGTCCTTCACATCCCATACGACGAGGGCGTTGTTGCCGCCCATTTCCAGCGCCAGCATCTTGCCCGGCTGGCCGCCGAACTGGCGGTGCAGGCTGATGCCCGTCTGGCAGGAACCCGTAAACAGCACGCCGTCGAGCAAGGCATTCGCGCCCAGCGCCACGCCCGTGTCGCGCCCGCCGTTGACGAGGTTGACGACGCCATTCGGCAAGCCCGCCTGCTGCCACAGCTGCACGGTTTTGATGGCCGTGCGCGGCGCATATTCGCTGGGCTTGAAGACGATGGTGTTACCGGCGATCAGGGCCGGCACGATGTGGCCGTTCGGCAGGTGGCCAGGGAAGTTATACGGCCCGAAGACGCCGAACACGCCATGCGGGCGGTGACGCAACACGGCGTCGCCATCGGCGATCTTGCTTTGCGTGATGCCCGTGCGCGCGTGGTACGACTGCACCGAGATATCGATCTTGTTGGCCATGGTGGCCACTTCCGTGCGCGACTCCCACAATGGTTTACCCACTTCTTCCGAGATCAAGAGCGCCAGCGCTTCCGCATGTTCCTTGAGCAGCTCGCGAAAGCGCACGCAGATGGCGATGCGCTCTTCGACGGGCGTATCGGCCCATGCTTCAAAGGCGGCGCGGGCGGCCTGGCAAGCTTGCTCGACTTCGCTCTCCGTCGCTTCCAGGCTGGCCCAGGTCTGCTTGCCGTTCGACGGATCGATGGTAACTAGTTCGCGGCCCGTGCCCGGCAGCCAGGCGCCGTTGATGAAGTTCGATTGCGTGGTATTCACATTAGACATGGGGATGCTTCCTCGGGTTGAGTGACAAGGTGCGCACGGTATCGCCTTGATGGCAGCGCAGCAGATGCAGTTCATCGTCGTCCAGCGCGAGCTTGCCGCTGTGCGGATTGGCGCTGGTGACGATCATGCGGAAATCTTTCAGGTCGGTGTTCGACACCAGGTAAGGTTCGGCCTGGGCGGCGTCGCCGCACGCTTCCGGCGCAGCCCCGGCGTCGAGCACGGCCGGCATGCTGTCGCGCATGGCGCGCAGTTCGGAGACGCGCGCCTGCAGCACGGGACCGGCGTCGAAAATGTCGACATAGCCTTCGAAGTGCAAGCCTTCCTGTTCCAGCAAACGGCGCGCGGGCGCCGTGCTCAGATGCACCTTGCCGATGACTTCCTGCGCCTCGTCGGGCAGGTAGGCCACGTACATGGGCTGGCGCGGCATCAGTTCGGCGATGAACGATTTCTTGCCCAGGCTCGTCAGGTCGTCGACGTGGTGGAAATCCATCTTGAAGAAGTGGCGGCCCAGGCCCTCATAAAACGGCGAGCTGCCGTCCGGCGCCTGGTAGCCGCGCATCTCCGCGATCAGCTTTTCCGTGAACAGGTGCGGGAACTGGGCGATGAACAAAAAGCGGCTTTTCGACAGCAGCTTGCCGTTGTTGCCGCTGCGGTAATCCGGGTGCAAAAACAGCGAGCACAGTTCCGTGCTGCCCGTCAGGTCGTTCGACAGGTACAGCGTTTCCATGCGCGTAAACACGTCGAGCTCGCGGCTGGAATGGACCAGGGTGCCGATGCGGTAGTTATAGAACGGTTCTTCCAGGCCCACGGCGCCCTTGATGGCGCACACGCCGGCCAGGCGGCCCGTTTCCGTATCCTCCATGACGAACATGTAGTCGCGCTTTTCGGGCGCGATGGTTTCGGCGAACGAGGCGCAGGCGATGGCCAGGCGGTCGCCCAGCATTTTCATGTCCGGCTTGAGGGTGGTCATGCCGGTGCCGACCTGGCTGGCCAAGCCGTACAGGGCGTCCAGGTCAGAAGCGTTGATGGCGCGTACTACTAGCATAATGTTCTCTCGGTTAGATGCGCACGCAAATGACGCTGTCGCCTTCGGCCACGGCCAGCGCTTCAAGCAGCTCGGGCGGCAAGCCGACGGTGTCCTGCGCTTCGAGCGCATCGCAGGTAAAGGTGACGGCGCGGAAGTTGCGCTCCGCGCCCGACGCGATCGCGTAATGCACTTTCAGGCCCGTGCGGCTGGGCGTGACGCCGGCGACGACGCGGCGCGTGAGCGAGCCCGTAAACGAGCGCAGCGCATGCTTGTGCGCCTGCAGGATCGGGCCGCCATCGAAGATGTCGATGTAATCGTCCGCTTCAAAACCTTCTTCCGTCAGCAGATTGAACGCCAGTTCGCCGCTCGGGTGGATCTGGCCCATGGCCGCCTGCGCGTCGCCGGGCAGCAGGGGCACGTACACGGGATAGTGCGGCATCAGTTCGACGATCAGGGTGCGGTTGCGCGCGCCGCCGATGACTTTTTCGGCATCGAGAAAATCCATCTGGAAGAACTTGCGGCCCAGCGCATCCCAGAACGGCGACTGGCCGTTGGCGTCCGTGATGCCGGCCAGCGGCACGAAGAAGCGGTCGCCGAAGCGGTGCGGCGCCAGCACGGCGAACAGCAGCCGCGCGCGCGACAGCAGCGCCGCTTCCAGGCCCGCCTGCTCCATGTTGCGCACATAGAAGCCGGACAACTGCGAATAGGCCGTCAGTTCCGAGCACAGGGTCAGCGCATGCACGCTGTGGCTGATGTTCAGGTCACGCGAGACTTGCTGGATGACGTCGTTGCGGAAGGAAAAATAGGTGCCGTTCGAGCCGGCCGAGGCGAAGATGGCGGCCGTACCGGCGATGCTCTTGTCGAGCAGGGATTCAAGCACGAAAAGGTAAGACTCTTCGCTGGGGATGTCGACATGGGCGGCAAACGAGGCGATGGAGCGCTCGACGGAGGCGGCGATTTTCTCGCGCGTCTTCGGCAGGGTATGGACACCCGGCATGGTTACCGCGGCCAGCGCTTCGAGGGCTGCAATATCCGCAATTTCTACCGGACGGACAACATACATGGGTACTCCTTCAATGCTGACGATGCTGGGGTAGAACCAAGCCGGCCCGCAGCAAAGCGGCGGGCCGGTGATCAAACAGGGAGCGAGGCTAGCCTCAGGCTTTCAGCATGCCGTCGATGGCGGCGCGCAGCAAGCGGCCCGCTTCGGCAATCTGCTCGTCCGAGACGATCAGGGCCGGTGCCAGGCGCACCACGTCCATGCCGGCGATCAGCACCATCAAGCCTTGCGCTTCGGCCGCTTTCTGGATGTCTTTCGCGCGGCCCTTCCAGGCATCGCTGACGACCAGGCCCAGCAGCAAACCGCTGCCGCGCACCACGGAGAACACTTGCGGGTAATCCGTAATCAAGCCTTGCAGCATGGCGATGGTGCTGACACTCGCTTCTTTCACGCGCGCCAGGAACGCTGGCGTGTTGATCGTGTCCAGCACGCTCAAGGCCACGGTAGCCGCCAGCGGGTTGCCGCCGTAGGTGGTGCCATGCGTGCCGACGGCCAGCGTTTGCGCCAGTTCGTTGGTGGTCAGCATGGCGCCGATCGGGTAACCGTTGCCCAGCGCCTTGGCGGCCGTCAGGATGTCCGGCGTGACGCCATAGCCCATGTAGGCGAACAACGCGCCAGTGCGACCCATGCCGCACTGGACTTCGTCGAAAATCAAGAGGGCGCCGGTCTTGTCGCACAGGGCGCGCAGTTCCTTGAGGAACTCCGGATTGCCTGGCACCACGCCGCCTTCGCCTTGTACCGGCTCGACGATCACGGCGCACACGTCATCGCCGATGGCGGCGCGCGCCGCTTCGATGTCGTTGTAGGCGATGTGGTCGATCGATGGCGGCAGCGGCTCGAAGCCTTCCGTGTACTTGGCCTGGCCGCCGACGGAGACCGTAAACAGGGTGCGGCCGTGGAAGGAGCTGAAGCACGAGATGATGCGCGACTTGTGCGCGCCGAACTTGGTGTGCGCGTACTTGCGCGCCAGTTTCAGGGCCGCTTCGTTGGCTTCCGCGCCCGAATTGCAGAAGAAGGCGCGGTCGGCGAAGGTCGCTTCCGTCAGGGCCAGCGCCAGACGCAGCACAGGCTCGTTCGTATAGCCGTTGCCCAAATGCCACAAATTATTGATTTGCTTGGTCAGCACGTCGACCAGCACGGGATGGCAGTGGCCCAGGCTGTTGACGGCGATGCCGGAGGTGAAATCGAGGTAATGCTTGCCCGACTGGTCCCACAGATCCAGCCCGGAACCGCGCACGGGCACCATGGCTGCAGGGGCGTAGGTAGGAACGAGGACCTGGTCAAAGGTTTCCCGGGTGACTGGACGAGCCGTTACGGTCGAATCAAGCTTGGCATTCATAGCATTTCCCCATCAATATGTTAGGTACTCCGCAGCTACGACAGCTACGTGTGTACTGCATTATAAAAAGCGGGATGCTAAAACTCTTTTGAATCTGCGACAAGGATTTTCACAATTCATCACAGCCGGGCTTGCCTGAATCAAACAGGTGGCATCAGCTTTCTTTGCCGCTCTTCGCGCGGGGTATTGCCAAACAGGGTGCCGAACGCCGTGGAAAAATGCGAGCCGGAGGAAAAGCCGCACATCAGGCCTACTTGCACGATGGAATAATGTGTATCAAGCAACAGTTGCCGTGAGCGCTGCAGGCGCAGCTCCAGGTAGTAGCGCGACGGCAGGCTGCCCAGGTATTGCTTGAACAGCCGCTCGAGCTGGCGCCGCGACAGGCCCACCAGGCTGGCGATGTCGTCGGTCGACAGCGGCTCCTCGATATTGGCTTCCATCAAGGTCACCGCTTCGGACAGTTTCGGCTGCAACACGCCGAAGCGCGCCTGCAGGGCCACGCGCTGGCGCTCTTCCTTGCCGCGCACCTTGTCCACGCACAACGCTTCCTTGACGAGCGCCTGCACGTCGGCGCCAAAGATGGTCTCGATCAGGGTCAGCGAAAAGTCGATGCTGGCCGCGCCGCCGCAGCAGGTGATGTGCGGGCCGTCGATGTCGAACAAATGCGGCGTCAGGATGGCCCGTTCGGCCTTCGCTTCCGCATCGGCATACAAGGCCCAGGGCAAGGCGATGCGCACGCCATCCATGACGCCCGCGTCGGCCAGCCACAGCACGGCCGCCCCCACGCCGCCCCAGAAGGGCGCCGAACGGCAGCGCTCGATCACGGCCCGGCACAGCTCGGCGCGCAGCGGCGCCTGCGTTTCATCGGCCACCAGCAGTGCGATATGCCAGTTGCCGCCCTGCGCGGCCACCTGTTCCGGCGAGCGCACCTCCAGTTGCAGGGCCTGCGGCCCCAGCGCACGCGCGCACAGGCGCAGCGGCTGCACCAGGCCGGCCCAGGTGATCGACTCGGCATCGCCGGCATGCACCAGCAGCAAGCGCAGCGGTTTGTCGAGGCCGATACGGGAAAGATTAGCGAAGGACATCGGCGGGGCGGGATCGGGACAAGGGCTGAGTTGCCCACATGATACCGGACTTCCGCCCCATCGAGACCCTCATGCAAGGGCGCATCCTGGCGCGGCGGAAAAAAGCGGAGCGGAAGGATATAATCACTGCCATGGGTGAACGATATTTAAAAAGTATCCGGCTGCTGGCCGAATGCATGCAAGGCTTCGAGCGGTTTTCTAGCGACTTCGTGCGCCAGTACGGCTTGACGCATGCGCAATTCGACATCATCGCCACGCTCGGCAACACCCGCGGCATGTCCTACAAGGAACTGGGCCAGAAAACCCTGATTACCAAGGGGACTTTGACGGGCGTGGTGGACCGCCTGGAACAAAAGGGGCTGGTGATACGCGAACGTTGTCCACGCGACAAGCGTTCCTATTATGTGCGCCTGAGCTGCGAGGGCGAACAGGTGTTCCATGACGTGTTCCCCAAGCTGACACGACAGGGCCAGCGCCTGTTCGACGGCTATACCGAAGACGATTTCATACGTCTGGAAAGCACCCTGGCAGGCTTGAAACACGCGATCGCCAACGGCCACGGCTGACCATTCACCAAGCACAGACATTCAAACAAGACAAAGGAAACCAAGTTGAAAACCACACTGCTCGAAGGCAAAAAGCCTGCTCATTTCGATAAACACATCATCGGCAACCTGCTGCTCAACGCCAGCACGCCGGAACTGGTGCGCCAGGAAAAACTGATCATCGGCGTGCGCAACGAAGATGGCGAAATCTACCGCCTGATCGGCGCCACCAAGCACAACAGCTTCATGAACGCCGTCGAGGAACTGTTCGACCTGGGCTTGACCGATGAGCTGGAAGACAGCGACGAACTCGTTGAAGGCTGCGACGCCATCTTCAGCGAATCTCTCTAACAACGCGTAACAAAACCTGCTGCGCGGTGCGCTTTGCGGCCTGCGATGCTCACCGGCTCGGCGCCCCCGTACTAAAGTACGGTTGCGCTTCTTAGCCACAAATCCCATCCGCTCGCAATGGTTTTGTTAAGCGTTCGGAATTTCGTCGTTCAAAATGGGCACGCGTCGACTGTACGCGTGCCCATTTTGCGTTTACGGGGCTTTGCTTGCCTTTTGCCCGGCTGTTTGCGAAAAGATCACGGTTAAAAAGTTCCGTACGGAAATATTGCGAGTATAATTTTTTCAATGAACAGACTCGACGCCTTTAAAAGCATCGCCGCGCAAGCCGCTCGTGGCGAGCTGACCTTTCCTGCCAATGTGGACGCTTCGCTCAAGCTGCAAGAGGCGCTGGCCGATCCCGACTGCCATATCGAAGCCGCCGCCAAGCTGGTGCAGGCTGACCCGCTGCTGGCCGCGCGCACGGTGGCCATCGCCAATTCGGTGGCGTTCAACCGTTCCGGCAATGAAATCACCAGCGTGCGCAACGCCGTGCAGCGGCTCGGCGTGCGTACCTTGCAGTCGGTGGTGGCATCGCTGATCGTGCGCCAGCTGGGCAGCACCATCACCGATCCCGTGCTGCAGGCGAAGGCCAACCAGCTGTGGGAACATACGGCCCACGTGGCGGCCCTGTCGCAGGTACTGGCCCGCCGCGTCACCAAGGTGGACCCCGATACGGCCCTGTTTGCCGGCATTATGCATGAAGTGGGCGGCTTTTATCTGCTGTCGCGCGCGGCCGAATTCCCCGGCATCCTCGATGGCGAACCGCAGGATTGGGTCGAACATGGCGAACAAGCCATCGGCCACGGCGTCCTGACCAAACTGAAGGTGCCGGAAGCGGTGATGAGCGCCATCGATGCGCTGTGGGAAGGCTTGCGCGCCATCCCGCCCGAATCATTGGGCGACACCCTGCTGCTGGCGAATGACCTGGCGCCCGTCTCCTCGCCCCTCAATGAAAGCCCGGCCGCCATCGCCGTGCGCGCCGCGCGCGCCGCCGGCAGCATCGATTGCGTGATCGGCGACGATGCGACCTTGTCGAGCATCATGGAAGAATCGGACGATGAAGTGCAGTCGCTGCTGAAGGTGCTCGTGCACTAGCCTGCAGGCTTCTTGAGCGCTGGCGGCGGTGCCGCCGGCTTGACCGTGTCGACGATCAGCACATGCTTGTCCATGGGCTGCGTCCCCTGCTTCTGCTGGACGACCTGCGTGGCAACCGCCTTGGTACTCAACAGGGGTTTCGGATGGCGTGGCATGAACATGGCGTACCGGCTGGAAGTGGGATGCGCCCCATCTGTGCGGCGATTATCAATTTATCAAGCCCACTTTCCCCCTCCAGACAAAAATCCGCTCGAAAGCGGACAAAAAAAACCCGCTCGAAAGCGGGTAAAGTCCAAAGCTAGGGATGTCCTGAAAGAGACAGCCCTATCTTATGCGGTGCGCCGCACCTGCTCCGTGCGTTGGCACACTTAGCGCGCACATTATCCCGGCAACAGTTCTACATCCGTTTCCTGCCAGGCGCGCAACTGCCGCACGCGGGCAAACCACATCTCGATGTGCCGGTACTGCGCCAGCGGCAGCCGCACGGCCTCGCTGTACATCAGCGGCGCGGCCACGGCGAAATCGGCCAGCGTCACATCGTCTCCGCTGAGCCAGCTGCGCGCCGCCAGATGCGCGTCCAGCACCACGGCGCATTCATGCAGGTCGCGCTCGCCGCGCGCCTCTTCCAGCGGGTCCGCCGGACCATTGCCCGTCATGCCTTTCCAGGCGCGTTCCCAGGCCAGCACGCTGATGGCGGGCGCGAAGTGCTGCGCGGCCCAGAACAGCCAGCGGTTGACGTCGGCGCGCGCTTGCGGCGCCTGCGGATAAATCGTCTGGCCCGGCACCTGCTCGGCCAGGTATTGCATGATGGCGCACGATTCCCACAGCAGGAAAGCGCCGTCGGCCAGCACGGGCACCTTGCCGTTCGGGTTCAGTTCGGCCAGACGGCGGCGGTCGTCCGCATTCATCAGGTCGACTTCGGCCAGCTCCAGAGGCAGGCCGAGGTGGATCGCCGTCATCAGGGCACGGCGGGCATTCGAGGACATGGGGTGGTGATACAGGCGCATGATAAATGGCTCCGGTGAGTGAAGAAGCCACCATCGTAGTCGCCGTCACTGACAGTTTTTGTCAGGAGCGAATATCAGGATTCGGGGTCGATATCGTGGGCCTTGCGCCAGGTGTCGAGCAAGGCGTGGCGGCGCGTGGGATAGCGCTCCTCATGCTGCTGCACGCTGGCGATGCGGTCGATGCGGAAATGCCGGTAATCGCCGCGCAGCTCGCACCAGGCGGCCAGCAGGCGCTTGCCTTCGAAAAAGGCCAGGGCAAACGGCCACACCGTGCGCGAGGTGGCGCTGCCATGCTCATCCTGATAGGCGAGCGTGAGTTTCTGTTCGTAGCGGATCGCCTCGCGCACGGGCTGCACGTAACGGTCGTCCGGCTGCGTGCCATCGGCGGGGCGGCCCAGCGGCACCCACAGGCTGGTCTCGGCCATGCTGTCGCGTAAATCGCGCGGCGAGGCGGCCGCGATCTTCGCCAGGGCATTGCTGGCCGCCTGCGCCAGGCCCGCATCGCCCTGGCGGCGCACCCAGCGCGCGCCCAGCACCAGCGCTTCCAGTTCATCGGGCCCGAACATCAGCGGCGGCAGGAAGGCGCCGCGGCGCAGCACATAGCCGATGCCGGCCTCGCCCTGCAGGGGGGCGCCCAGTTCGGCCAGGGTCTGGATATCGCGGTAGATCGTGCGCTCGGATACGCCCAGCTGCTGCGCCAGCTGGGCTGCCGTGACGGGCACGCGCCTGGCGCGCATGGCGTCCATCAGCAGGAAAAGGCGGCCGCTGCGGCTCATGGACAGCCCCGCAAGGCCTGGTCGCCCATGACGAGGGCGGACAGGGCCGGCACGTACAGATAGCCGTCGGGCGCCAGGCGCGCCGCGCGCGTCCCCTCGTCCACGCCGGCGATGCCGTAGCAGCGCTGCAGGCGGGCGGCGGCCGGCCACCAGTAGACGGCCGCCTCCTGGTCGGGAAAACGCTGGCGCACGCTCTCGGCCTGCGCCGCCACGTGCTGAAAATCGCGGTAAAACGCGGGGGCAATGCCCAGTTCCGCGGCAAACGCCGTTTCCTGCGCCGCCGTATCGGCCAATCGGGCCGCCAGTGCCGCCGTTTCCCGCTCCAGGTCCTCGGCCGCCACGCCAGCCTCGGCCAAGGTGCGGCGCAATTGCGGCGGGCTCGCCTGCGCGCGCAGGAATGCCGATTCCTGCAGCGCCAGCACGGCATCGGCCGGAATGCGCTTGTGCCGCGCGGCCGGGAAGACATACAGGGAGCAGCTGCCCGCGCACACGGTGTCGACGGCAATATCCCATTGCTGCCGGCGCAGATAGCGGCCCAGCTGCATGGCCGCCAGCGCATCGCCACCCTCGCTATTGACGCGCAACAGCGTCGTACCCGGCGTGGCGAGCAGCCGCAGCTTGTCCACGTCGCCCTCGGCAATCGGGCCGCGCAGGGCGATGGCACCGCTGTCCGCCCGGCTCAATTGCGCGGCACTGGCCAGCGTGCCGATGCCCGCCATGATGCCCATCACTATCAAACGCTTCATCGTCATCCACCATAAAAAAAACGACCACCGCAAACGGTGATCGTTCTTCATTCGACCTGCAAAAACCTGCGCTTACACCACGGCGCCGTCGGTTTCGTCTTTTTCCTTGACCGGCTTGATCAAGTCTTCGCGCTTGACGCCCAGCCACATGGCGATCGAGGCCGCCACGAACACGGACGAGTAGATACCGAAGCAGATACCGATGGTCAGCGCCAGGGCGAAGTGGTGCAGGGTCTGGCCGCCGAAGACCAGCATCGACAGCACCATCATCTGGGTCGAACCGTGGGTGATGATGGTACGCGAAATGGTGCTGGTGATCGCGCTGTCGATCACTTCATGCACGGTCGCCTTGCGCTGCTTGCGGAAGTTTTCGCGGATACGGTCAAAGATCACCACCGATTCGTTGACGGAATAGCCGAGCACGGCCAGGATCGCCGCCAGCACGGTCAGCGAGAATTCCCATTCGAAGAAGGCGAAGAAGCCCAGGATGATCACCACGTCGTGCAAGTTGGCGATAATGGCCGAGACAGCGTACTTCCATTCGAAGCGGATGGCCAGGTAGATCATCACGCCGATAATCACCACCACCAGCGCGTTCAAGCCGTTCTGCGCCAGTTCCTCGCCCACTTGCGGGCCGACGAATTCGACTTTCTGCAAGACGACCGCTTCGCTGCCGGCAGCGTCCATGCAGGCGCTCTTGAGCACATGTTCGCCTTTGGCGGTGACGGTGTCGATGGCCTTGGTCGCGCCTTGCTCGGCCTTGCACAGCGATTCGAACACGCGCTGCGAGGTGTTCGCGGCGCTGACGCCCTTTTCCACCGGCAGGCGGATCATCACGTCGCGCGCCGTATCGAAGCTCGTCACGCCAGGCTCTTCGTAGCCCATGGCGATGAGCGTGCCGCGTATGCCTTCAAGATTGGCCGCCTTGGGGTATTTCACCTCCATCAGGGTGCCGCCCTTGAATTCGACGGACAGATGCAAGCCCTTGTGCACCAGGAAGAAGACGGCGGCAAGGAAGGTCACCGCCGAAATCACGTTGAAAATCAACGCATGGCGCATGAAGGGAATATCTTTTTTGATCCGGAAAAATTCCATGAAATCCTCTGAGTTCTATTCTGTGCATCCGGCGGCTGGGCCACCGGACGCGATCGCTGTTGACGCTATTGGGTGAGTCGGGGCCGTCGCTTATTTGCTGGTGCCCGGCACCCACACCGTGCCGATCGACAAGGTCGTCAGCTTTTTCTTGCGGCCATACCAGAGGTTGACCACGCCGCGCGAGACGAAGACGGAGGAGAACATCGAGGTCAGGATGCCCAGGCAATGCACGACAGCGAAGCCGCGCACGGGACCGCTGCCGAAGGCCAGCAGCGCCAGGCCGACGATCAGGGTGGTCACGTTCGAGTCCAGAATCGTGGCCCAGGCGCGGTCGAAGCCGGCGGCGATCGCCGCTTGCGGCGTATTGCCGGCGCGCAGCTCTTCGCGGATACGTTCATTGATCAGCACGTTAGCGTCAATTGCCATGCCCAGCGCCAGCGCGATAGCGGCGATACCCGGCAAGGTCAACGTCACCTGGATCATCGACAGCAAGCCGACCAGCAACAGCAGGTTGGTGGCCAGGGCCAGCACGCTGAAGGCGCCGAACAGCATGTAGTAGGCGATCATGAAGACGGCGATGGCGATGAAGCCATACAAGGTCGAATGGAAGCCCTTGGCGATGTTTTCCGCGCCCAGTTGCGGTCCGATCGTGCGTTCCTCGATGACGGTCATCGGTGCGGACAGGGCGCCCGAACGCAGCAGCAAGGCCAGTTCATTGGCGTTTTCCGCGCCGCCCATGCCGGTGATCTGGAAGCGCGAACCGAGTTCCTGCTGGATGGTCGCCACCGACAGCACTTCCGGCTTGCCCTTTTCAAACAGCACGATGGCCATGCGCTTGCCAACGCGTTCGCGCGTCGCTTCGCGCATCTTGCGTCCGCCGTCGCCGTTCAGGTCGATCGACACGGCCGCTTGCTGGTTCTGGTCGAAGCTGGCCGTGGCGCTGGAGATATAGTCGCCCGTCAGGATCACGTCTTTCGCCAGCACAACAGGTACACCCTTGCCGACGGTGAACAATTCCGAGTTGAACGGAATGGCGCTCGACAGTTCGGTGCCGGGCACGATGCTTTCATCGACCAGGCGCACTTCCAGGGTGGCCGTGCGGCCGATGATGGCTTTCGCGCGGGCCACGTCCTGCACGCCAGGCAGTTGCACCACGATGCGGTCGGGACCTTGCTGCTGGATCAGCGGCTCGGCCACGCCCAGCTCGTTGACGCGCTTGGACAGGGTGGAGATATTCTGTTTCACGCCTTCGTCGATGGTCGCTTTCAGGGCGGCCGGTTTCAGGGTGATGTTCAGTTTCAGGTCGCTGCCTTCGCCCGCATCGGCGAACGCCAGTTCCGACATCTGGTCGGACAGCACATTCTTTGCCTTCAGGCGCGTTTCCGCGTCGCGGAAGTTGATCTGGACGCTATCGCCCACGCGCTCGATGCCGGCGTGGCGGATATTCTTGTCACGCAACACGCTACGCGCGGCGGACTGGACGCCCTGGACTTTCTTGTTCAGTACGGCTTTTGCATCGACCTGCATCAGGAAGTGCACGCCGCCGCGCAAATCCAGGCCCAGGAACATGGGCAAGGCATGCATTTTCTGCATCCACATCGGTGTATTGGCTTGCAGGTTGACCGTCACGATGTACGCGGGATCGCTGGTATCGGGATTGAGGTCCTTTTCCAGCACCAGTTTCGCCTTGAACTGGGTATCGGGATCGGCGAAACGCACGCGCACGGAGGCGAGGTTGCCGGCGCCATCCATGGTGACACCTTCCGACTTGACGTTCTCTTTCGTCAATATTTGCTCGACTTGCGTCATCAGCTCGCCCGTCACTTTGACGGTCGACTTGCCGCTGGTTACTTGCAGCGCCGGTGACTCACCGAAATAATTGGGCGCCGTATAGAGTGCGCCCAGCAATAAGGCGACGACGATGATGATGTATTTCCAGGCAGGATAGCGATTCATATTGATTCAGCGTTCAGTGTTGAGCGTCGGAGGCGTCGCGAGGGGCGGCGGATAGCCGCCCCGTTCAATCATTGCCGGGGCAATGACAGCGAGGAATTACAGCGCCTTCAGGGTGCCTTTAGGCAGCAAGGTGGTAATGGAGCTCTTTTGCACCGTGATTTCGGTGCCGGTCGCCACTTCGATGGTGACGTAAGCGTCCACTACCTTGACAACACGGCCCAGCATGCCGCCGGCGGTGACGACTTCGTCACCCTTGGCCAGCGCGTCCATCATCGCCCGTTGTTCTTTGGCGCGTTTTTGCTGTGGACGGATCATCAGGAAATACATGACCACGAACATCAATACCAGCGGCAGGAAGCTGGTCAGGTTGCCGCCGAGGCCCAGGGCGTCGGTTGGGGCTTGCGCATAAGCGTTGGAAATGAAAAACACGGTGACTCCAGTTCTAATCAGTTTGAAAAAATAGCGCTGTATTCTAGCATTGGCAATCCGCCAAGCCTCCAATTGCAGGCATGGCAGCTTCAAATGGGGCTAAAAAGGCATTATGCAATGCTTTATCGCCCCCGTCCAAGCACCAATACACAAAACTTCCAGCCCTGCTGCTGCCAGGGCTCAAGCTAAGGTTTTCTTAAGTTCCGCGTGCGCGTTCCGCGTGGAATTGCAGCGTAAACGCGTGGAAACGGTCTTCATCGAGCGCTTCACGCATCTGGCGCATCAGGTCCAGGTAGTAATGCAGGTTGTGGATGGTGTTCAGGCGCGCGCCGAGGATTTCCTTGGAGCGGTGCAGATGGTGCAGGTAGGCGCGCGAGAAGTTGCGGCAGGCATAGCAGCTGCAGGTCTCGTCGAGCGGTGTCTGGTCTTCCTTGTACTTGGCGTTCTTGATCTTGATGTCGCCAAAACGGGTGAACAGCCAGCCATTGCGCGCGTTACGCGTCGGCATGACGCAGTCGAACATGTCGATGCCGTTCGACACGCCCGCCACCAGGTCTTCCGGCGTGCCCACACCCATCAGGTAATGGGGCTTGTTGGCCGGCAGGCGCGGGCCCACGTGGGCCAGCATGCGCATCATGTCTTCCTTCGGTTCGCCGACGGACAGGCCGCCGATGGCGATGCCGGGGAAGTCGATCTCTTCGAGCTTGGCCAGCGACTCGTCGCGCAGCATTTCGAACATGCCGCCCTGCACGATGCCGAACAGCGCATTCGGGTTTTCGCCGCGGTGGAACTCATCCTTCGAGCGCTGCGCCCAGCGCAAGGACATGCGCATGGACTTGGCCGCTTCCTCGATGGTGGCCGGGCGGCCTTGGATTTCGTACGGCGTGCATTCGTCGAACTGCATGACGATATCGGAATTCAAGACGCGCTGCACCTGCATCGACACTTCCGGCGAGAGGAACAGTTTATCGCCGTTGATGGGCGAATTGAAATGCACGCCCTCTTCCGTGATCTTGCGCATGGCGCCCAGCGAAAACACCTGGAAACCGCCCGAATCCGTCAAAATCGGCTTGTTCCAGCCCATGAAACCGTGCAAGCCGCCGAATTTTTCCATGACGGTGTTGCCTGGACGCAACCACAAATGAAACGTGTTGCCCAGGATGATTTGCGCGTCGATCTCGTTGAGTTCCAGCGGCGACATGGCTTTCACGGAACCGTAAGTGCCCACTGGCATGAAGATCGGCGTCTGCACGACGCCATGGTTGAGTTTCAAGGTGCCGCGGCGTGCCTTGGTCAGGCCGCTCGTGTCGGTCTTGAGTAATGTAAATTCCAGCATGGTCAGTCTTTCACGGGGGTATCAAGGTTCAGCGCAGCGCGCGATTGCGTGGTGAGCAGCATCGCATCGCCATAGCTGAAGAAACGGTAGTTCTGCGCGATCGCATGCGCGTAGGCGTTGCGGATCGGCTCATAGCCGGCAAAGGCCGACACCAGCATCAGCAGGGTCGACTTCGGCAAATGGAAGTTGGTGATCAGGCGCGTTACCGTCTTGAAAGCATAGCCGGGCGTGATGAACAGGGCCGTATCGGCGCTGCCCGCCACCAGCTGGCCGCTTTGCGAGGCCGATTCCAGCGCACGCAGGCTGGTCGTGCCGACGGCGACCACGTCGCGCCCGGCAAGTTGGGCGGCGCGTACGGCGTCGACGGTTTCCTGCGGCATGGTGTACCACTCGGTATGCATCTTGTGTTCTGCCAGTACTTCCGTGCGCACGGGCTGGAAGGTGCCGGCGCCCACGTGCAGGGTCACATAGGCAAAGTTGACGCCCTTGGCCTTCAATTGGTCGAGCAGGGCCTGGTCGAAATGCAGGCCGGCCGTCGGCGCGGCGACGGCGCCCGGCACCTTGTTGAAGACCGTCTGGTAGCGCGTTTCGTCGAATTCGTCCGCATCGTGCTCGATATACGGCGGCAGCGGCAAACGGCCATGCGCCTCGATCAGCTCGAACACGTCGGCCTCGAAGTGCAAGGTAAAGAATTCGCCGGCGCGCTGGCCGACCGTCACGTCAAAGGCGTCGGCCAGGCGGATGCGGCAGCCGGGCGGCGGCGACTTCGACGCGCGCACCTGGGCCAGCACGGTACGGTCGTCGAGCACGCGCTCGACGAGCGCCTCGATCTTGCCGCCGCTTTCCTTGACGCCAAAGAAACGCGCCTTGAGCACGCGCGTATCGTTCATCACCAGCAGGTCGCCCGCTTGCAACAGCCCGACGATGTCGGCGAACTGGCGGTCGACCAGGGTCTCGCCGTCCAGATGCAACAGGCGCGAGGCGCTGCGCTCGGCCAACGGAGTTTGCGCAATGTTTTCTTGCGGCAAATTAAAATCGAAATCGGAAAGCGAATACATGCGTTTTGCTTCAAAAGTACGTCAAAAATGATTAGGAGTGCGCAATGGAACATCTGGCACTATACTGTGCGCCTATACAGGCATTACAATAATCCGCCGCAACAACTACGACTGCGGTACGCACAGGGTGTGCCGGACAACCCTCTATTTTACGCTAGCGGCACCAAAACCTTGCATATGTCCGATCCCAAGCCCGATCTTCCCCCCACAGCCAAGCCTGCCGCCAAGCCGAAAGCCGCCAAAAAAGTGGTCAGCACGGAAAGCCGGCTGGCCAAACTGGGCTTGCGCACGGATATGGACCTGGTGCTGCACCTGCCGATGCGCTACGAGGATGAAACCAAGGTCTACACGATACGCGACGCCTGCCTGCGCGGCGGCGAGTCGTGGCAAGTGGAAGGTGTCGTCACCAAGTGCGAGGTCAATTTCAAGCCGCGCAAGCAATTGCTGGTGACGATCGCCGACGAGACGGGCAATTTGCTGCTGCGTTTCATGAATTTCTATGGCAGCCAGGTCAAGCAGCTGGCCGAAGGCACGCGGGTGCGCGCGCGCGCCGAACTCAAGCACGGCTTTTTCGGCGCCGAGATGGTGCACCCGACGTATAAGGTGGTCAACGAGGGCGCGCCGCTGCCCACGGCCCTGACGCCCGTGTATCCGTCCGGCGAAGGCCTGTCGCAACACGTGCTGCGCCGCGAGATCGCCGACGCCATGCGCCGCATCGACTGGCAGGACACCTTGCCCGATGATCTGCTGCGCGGGATGCAGCTGTCGCCATTCCGCGCCGCCGTGCACTTGCTGCACTATCCGCCGCAGGATATCGATGAAAGCGCGCTGATGGACCGCTCGCACCCGGCCTGGGTGCGCATGAAGTTCGATGAGCTGCTGGCGCAGCAGCTGTCGCTCAAACGCGCCCAGCGCGCGCGCCGCTCGAAAGGCGCGGCGTCCCTGCCCATCGTCGGCACGCTGTCGGAAGCCTTCGGGGCCGCCCTGCCCTTCAAGCTGACGGGCGCGCAGGCGCGCGTGCTCGAGGAAATCCGCGCCGACCTGCGCCAGCCGTATCCGATGCAGCGCCTGCTGCAGGGCGACGTCGGCAGCGGCAAGACGGTGGTGGCGGCACTATCTGCCACGCAGGCGATCGACAGCGGCTACCAGGCCGCGCTGATGGCGCCCACGGAGATTCTGGCAGAGCAGCACTTCCGCAAGATCGCCGCCTGGATGGAACCGCTGGGCGTCAAGGTAGCGTGGCTGACGGGCAGCCTGAAGAAAAAGGAAAAGACGGCGGCGCTGGCCCTGATCGAATCGGGCGAAGCGCAGCTGGTGATCGGCACGCATGCGCTGATCCAGGACAACGTGCTGTTTGCGAAACTGGGCCTGGTGATCGTCGACGAGCAGCACCGCTTCGGCGTGGGCCAGCGCCTGACCCTGCGCAACAAGGGCGACAGCGCGGCCGTGCCGCACCAGCTGATGATGTCGGCCACGCCGATCCCGCGCACCCTGGCCATGACGTATTACGCCGACCTGGAAGTGTCCGTGATCGACGAGCTGCCGCCCGGCCGCAGCCCCATCGTCACGCGCGCCATCGACCAGAACCGGCGCGACGAAGTCATCGCCCGCGTGTATGCGGCCGCGCTGGAAGGCCGGCAGGTGTACTGGGTCTGCCCGCTGATCGAGGAATCGGAAGCGCTGCAGCTGCAGACGGCCACCGACACCTACATGATGCTGGCCGAAGCTCTGCCCGCGCTGCAGGTGGGCCTCGTTCACGGCCGCCTGAAACCGGCGGAAAAACAGGAAGTGATGGACGCTTTCATCGCCGGCCATATCCACGTGCTGGTGGCCACCACCGTCATCGAGGTGGGCGTCGACGTGCCGAACGCTTCGCTGATGGTGATCGAGCATGCCGAGCGTTTCGGCCTGTCGCAGCTGCACCAGCTGCGCGGCCGCGTGGGCCGCGGCTCGGCGGCCAGCGTCTGCCTGCTGCTGTACCAGGGCCCCCTGGGCGGCGTGGCGCGCCAGCGTTTGATGACCATGCGCGAGACGACCGACGGTTTTGAAATTGCCCGCCGCGACCTGGAAATCCGCGGCCCCGGGGAATTCCTCGGCGCGCGCCAGTCCGGCCAGGCCATGCTGCGCTTCGCCGACCTGGAAACGGATCAATGGTTAGTCGACCAGGCCCGCGACGTGGCGCACGATCTGCTGCACGCTTCCACGGCGGCGGCCGCAGCCACCGTGGAAGCGCACCTGGCGCGCTGGCTGGGTGGAAAAGAAGAGTTTTTGAAGGTGTAAAGCCGGTATTGCTTTCAGGTGCTGTCGGATTACGCGCTGCGCGCTAATCCGACCTACGCGAAAAGACACCGCAATAGGTCGGGTAGGTCGGGTAGGTCGGATTAGCGTAGCGTAATCCGACTTCTGGCGTAATCCGACAACATTGTTGGCCAGCGTCACTCCCGCCCAACACCTGTCATGTCTACGACATCCCCGCCCCAATCCTCCGCACACAAGCCGTGCTTTACATACCGGTGAAAACTGGAATACGGCCAATCGATGACTTTACTCGCCAAGCCATGCTTGACGGGGTTGTAATGGATGTAATCGACATGCTTTATAAAGTCGCGCTCGTCGCGTAGCACATGCTCCCAGTAGCGATGCTGCCAAACGTCTTTCAATCCTGCATGCTTGCTGAACCACGTCTTGATCAATCGCCAGCGCGTCATGAAGTCGGCATCGTCTTCAGGCAAGGTCCAGATGCAATGCAAGTGATCGGGCAAGACGACGATGGCGTCGATATCGAATGGCCGCTTCTGGCGCACGGCGCGGAAAGCGTCCCTGAGCAAAGCCACGGCAATTCCCGAAGTAAAGACGGGCCGGCGGTGTGCCGTCACCACCGTGAAGAAAAAGCTGCCGCCGGGCTGGAATGCACGTCGATATCGCATGGTTTCGGGTGTTGTCGGATTACGGCCTGCGGCCTAAACGCCATCGGTATTGCTTATTTCGGGGTGTTGTCGGATTACGCGCTACGCGCTAATCCGACCTACGCGAAAAGACACCGCAATAGGCCGGGTAGGTCGGATTAGCGTAGCGTAATCCGACTTCCAGCGTAATCCCGCTTTTCGCAATCGGCCTTGCGCCCGCGCAGCCTACATGCACATCCAGAAGCGGTTCGCCAGGTCGAGCATGAAATCGGGCCGCAGATAGGCGAGGAAGACGAGAGCCAGCAGCGCGGCGCCGGCCAGGCGCCATAGCCACGTGCGCCAGCTGGCCATTACGCGGCCACCGCCACGCGCTTGACGGCGCGCTCGTCGATGGGCAGGTTGATCAGCGCGGCCAGCAAGCCCAGGCCGATGGTGATCATCCACACGACGTGGTAACTGCCCTGGTGTTCGTACAGGTAGCCGCCCAGCCACGCGCCGAGGAAACTGCCCACCTGGTGCGAGAAGAACACCATCCCGGCCAGCATCGACAAATGCTTGACGCCGAAGATGCCGGCGATGATGCCGTTCGTCAGCGGCACGGTCGACAACCACAGCACGCCCATGCCGGCGGCGAACAGATACACGGACCACGCCGACAAAGGCGCCAGCAGGAACACGGTGATGACCACGGCGCGCGTCACGTAGATGGCCGACAGCAGGTAGCGCTTGGCGATCTTGCCACCGAGTTTGCCCGCATAGTAGGAGCCGACGATGTTGAACAGGCCGATCAGGGCCAGCGCCGTGACGGCGATGTTCGGGTTCATCAGGCCCTGGTCCTTCAGGTAGGCCGGCAAGTGCACGCCGATGAAGACCAGCTGGAAACCGCAGACAAAATAGCCGGCCAGCAGCAGCCAGAACGAACGGCTGGCGATGGCTTCGCTGAAGGCGGCACCGATGCTTTGCTGCGGGCCGCTGGCGTGCGACACGGGCGGCTCGCGCAGGTAGAAGGCCATCGGGATCATGGCCAGCAGCACCAGCGCGGCCAGCACATAAAAGGCGTTTTGCCAGCCCACGGCGGAAATCAGCTGCTGCTCCACCGGCATCATCAGGAACTGGCCGAACGAGCCGGCCGCCGATGAAATGCCGAAGGCCCACGAGCGCTGCTCGGGCGGCGCGCTGCGGCCGATGATGCCGCTGATGGCGCCAAAGGCCGTGCAGGCCAGCGCCAGGCCGATGAAGATGCCGGAGCCGACGATGAACAAGGTGGGCTGCGTCACGAGCGCCATCCACACGAGGCCCGCCATGTAGCTGATGGCGCCGACGATAACCACGCGCATGGTGCCGAAACGGTCGGCCGCCATGCCCGCGAACGGGCCGAAGACGCCCCACATCAGGTTTTGCATGGCCAGCGCCAGCGAATAGGTTTCGCGCGTCCAGCCGTTCGCTTGCGAGATCGGCTGCATCCAGAAGCCCAGGCCGTGGCGCACGCCCATCGCCAGGGTCAGGACGACGCCGCTGGCGATGAGGACAGTCTTCAGGCTGGGACGGGATGAAGGCAATGGCATGGGGTTCCTGTTCAAGCCTGGTCGGCTTTGTAAACGAGACCGATCTGGCCGCGCATGGTGTCAAGGTTGTGCATCAGCGCCACGCTGTCGGCGTGCGGCATGACGGGGCTTTCCAGCAGGCCCGCGCGGATGCAGCGCATCGCTTCGATCGCCTCGTGCGCGTAGCCATTGCCCAGGTGCGGCGCCGCGACGACGCGGCGCGCGCCATCCATCGCTTCGACGATCAGGTGATCGGGCTTGTAAAAACGGTTGGGCAGGCGGATGCGGCCCAGGCTGCCGGAAATGGTCATTCCCGTCGGCGTCTGCGCGCGCAGGCTGCAGGCGCAGGACGAGGTGCCGCCGCCCGCGTGCAGCAGCGAGAACACCACCTGTTCATCGACGCCGGTGGCGCCCATCTCGGCCAGCGCCTGCACCTGCGATACCGGGCCGAGGAAGAAGGCCGCCATCGACAGCGGATAGATGCCCACGTCGAGCAGCGCGCCGCCGCCGAGTTCGGGATTGAACATGCGGTGCTCGGGCGGGAAATGGGCGACAAAGCCGATATCGGCCTGCACCTGCCGCAGCACGCCGATCTCGCCGCTGGCGATGATGCGCTGCGCTTCCTGCACGGCGGGCAGGAAACGGCTCCACATCGCTTCCATCAGAAACAGCTTTTTCTCGCGCGCCATATCGACCACGGCCTGCGCCTCGCGTGCGTTCATCGTGAACGGCTTTTCGCACACGACGTGCTTGCCGGCGGCCAGGCACATCAGGGCATTTTCCGCATGCAAGGTGTGCGGCGTGGCGATGTAGATCACGTCCACGCCAGGATCGTCCGCCAGCGCCTGGTAGGAACCGTGGCAACGCTCGATGCCGAATTCGGCGCCGAAGGCTTGCGCGCCGGCGCTGCTGCGCGAGGCGACCGCCACCAGCTGCGCGCCGGGCGCATCGCGCAAGCCATTGGCCATCGCGCGGGCGATCTTGCCAGTGCCGAGGATGCCCCAGCGGACGGTATGCTCCATGCTCTACTCTCTTTCTGCGCCTGCTGCCTTGCGCTTCGGGCGGAACACCGCCGCGTCATTGTAAAAATCGTCGTCCTGGCCTTCGCACCAGCCGGGTAAGCCGAGCACCGGCAGCGGCGTGAAGTCGGCCGTGGTGAGGCCTTGCTGCGCCAGGTCCTGCGCCACCCGCTCGTCGAGCCAGGCGCGGCGTGCGACATCGTCCAGGGTGAAATAAGCGTCGCCGGCAAAGATCACGCGCGTGTGCGCCGTAATGGCCTTGCGCGGCGCCACCAGTTTTTCCATCAGCGCGTGGCCGAACAGCCAGACTTCGGCGTCGCCGCCCGCGCCAAATTTCTCGCGCTGCGCGATAAATGCGCTGCGCCAGTCGTGCCCGCGCAGTGCCGTTTCCAGCGCGCGCCCCGCATCGCTGTCGCGCAGCACCAGCAAGGCGGAATTCTCGTCAAAAATCGTCGCGCCGTCGCGCGCCGGGCCGCGCGATTTGCCCACGCCGGACAGGGCGATCTGCGCCGCCTGCAGCGCATTCAATTGCCGCTTGATGCGGGGGAAGGTGAGCCACACGAGCGCGTTGAAAAAGTCGTGCAGATTGTCGCGCGTGGGCACGCCGCCGGTGGCGCCGATGAACTCCTCGTACGCCACGCCTTCGGGCAGGTCCGCTTGCGGCACGAAGGCCAGCGGCAGGCCGGACGGATTGCGCAAGTCCAGCGCCCGCGCCCGTCCGTTCAGCGCCGCGATCACCGTGTCGCGCTGCAGGTCCAGCTGCCGTCGCGCCGGCAGCACCGTGGCAAACCAGGGGCGGGTCCAGTCTATCGATGGCAGCATGAACGCCTAGACCATTTTCCAGTTGATCTGCTCGCCCGCGTTGAGCGGAATCACGTGGCTGTCGCCCAGCGGCAGCGAGGCCGGCAAGGTCCAGCTTTCGCGGCGCAAGGTGATGGTGTCCGTGTTGCGCGGCACGCCGTAGAAGGCCGGGCCATGGAAGCTGGCGAACGCTTCGAGCTTGTCGAGCGCGCCGGCCCGTTCGAACGCTTCCGCATACATTTCCATCGCGTGCAGGGCCGTGTAGCAACCGGCGCAGCCGCAAGCCATCTCCTTGGCGCCTTGCGCATGCGGCGCCGAGTCGGTACCGAGGAAGAAGCGCTCGTCGCCGCTGGCAGCGGCCGTCATCAGCGCCAAACGGTGCTCTTCGCGCTTGAGGATGGGCAGGCAGTAGTAATGGGGACGGATGCCGCCCTTGAAAATCTCGTTGCGGTTGTACAGCAGGTGATGCGCCGTGATGGTGGCGGCGATCGGGCCTTCCGCTTCGGCCACATACTGCGCCGCATCCTTGGTGGTGATGTGCTCGAACACGACGGACAGGGCCGGGAAGGCGCTGCGCAGCGGGCGCATCACGCGCTCGATGAAGACGGCTTCGCGGTCGAAAATGTCGATTTCCGGATCCGTCACTTCGCCGTGCACGAGGAAGGGCATGCCCACTTCCTGCATCACTTCGAGCACCTTGTAGCAATTCTTCAAATCCGTCACGCCCAGGTCGGAATTCGTGGTGGCGCCGGCCGGATAGAGTTTCACGGCTTGCACGATGCCGCTGTCCTGCGCGCGGCGGATTTCGTCGGGCGAGGTGTTGTTCGTCAGGTACAGCACCATCAGCGGATCGAAGTTCACGCCTTCCGGCACGGCGGCCAGGATGCGCTCGCGGTAGGCGCTGGCATCGGCCGTGGTGGTGACGGGGGGTTTGAGGTTCGGCATGACGATGGCGCGGCCGAACTGGCGCGCGCTGTGCGGCAGCACGCTGGCCATGACGGCGCCGTCGCGCAGGTGCAAATGCCAGTCGTCTGGACGGGTGATGGTGATGGAATCTGGGGTGTGATCGAGTGTGGACATGGCGGCTGCTCTCAGGCGGTCATTGCGGATAGCGCCATTTTACCAGCCGCAGGACCGTCCCGCCGGCCGGGAGAGCCCGCACATGCTGGCGGGGAGACGGCAAAACGGCCGGTATCACCCGGCCGTTTTAACTAAAAGAATGAAGAGCATCAGGACTTGGCCGATGCCGTCTCCTGCTTCGCTACCCAGGCGCGGATCTCGGCCAGCATCCGGTCCAGCTTGGCGCGGTCATACACCTGGCCACGGCTGACCACCAGGCGGATCTGGCGCGTGGCGCCGATGTCCTGCAGCGGGTTCGCGTCGAGCACCAGCAAATCGGCCGCCTTGCCGGCCGCCACGCTGCCGTAACGCTCCAGCTTGCCCAGGAAGCGGGGACCGTTGATGACGGCCGACTGCAAGGCTTGCTTTGGCGTCAGGCCGTATTGCACGTACAGGCCGATTTCATCGTGCAGGGCCTGGCCCGGATAGTCGAAGGAATTCAAGAAGCCCGCATCGGTGCCGGCGATGATGCTCACGCCCTGCTGCTGCAAAATGGGCAGCAGCTTTGCCGATTGCTCGAACTGCGCGTGGCGCTGGGCGATCGCATCCGGGCCATCCTTGGCGGCGCGCTGCACGCGCCAGTCGTAGGTGGCGCGCAAGCCCTTGCCGATGTACTGCAGGGCCGTGTCGTGCGTGTGGTCTTCGCGGTCCAGATACGCCGTTACGCGCGAACCCCACAGGGTAGGCACGATGGCCGTGCCGCGCGCGGCCAGGTAGCTGAAGGCCTTGCGCGCCGTCGGCTCGTCGTAGCTTTGCAGGCTTTCGCGCATGGCCTCCTTGCCCGTCATCGCGCCGGCGGCCACCTTGTCCGTCAGCTCCTGTTCGCGCGGCGTGGTAGCGCGCAGCAGATACGATTGATGCTCGATCGTGCCCAGACCCGCATCGGCCATCTGCTCCAACGTAAGCTGCACGGGAATATGGCCCGAAGTGCGCATGCCCCGTTCGCGCGCCTGGCGCAGCGCTTCCAGGTACAGCTCCGGCTTCAGGGTATTTTCCGTGATCTTCACGAAGTCCACTTGCTGCGCCTGCAGGCCGTCCAGCGCGCGCGTGACTTCCTGCGGCGTACCCACTTCGATGGTGCCCTTCCACAGCGGCTTGATGCCTTCGAGCTTGGCGCCAGAGGTAAAGATCGTCGGACCTTCCAGCTGGCCAGCGTTGATCTGCCGGCGCCATGCCAGCACCGTGTCGGGCAAGTCGCCCGAGCAGTCGCGCACCGTGGTGATGCCGTGCGCCAGGTACAAAGGCAGCAGCTGCTTGTTCTCGTCAATCAGCTCGGGGCCGCCGCCGAAATGCACGTGCGTATCCCACAGACCCGGCATCAGATATTTGCCGGGCAGACGGATGGTCCGCTTCGGCACGTAGCTGCGCAGCTGCGCGTCATCGACGACGGCGACGATGCTGTCGCCCTTGAGCAGCACGGTCTTGCCCTTGACGGCGAGGCCACCGGCCACGTCGATCAGGGTGGCGCCGCGCAGGGCGATGTCGACGGCGATCTTGTCGGCCGCGTGGGTATGGGCAAGCATGCCCAGCGCCAGCATGGCGCCGGCGATGTGTTTCATGTCAGGCATTCGTACTCAGCTTCAAAGTGATGGAAAATTAATGGATGATCTTGGCGAGGAAATCGCGCGCCCGGTCCGAGCGCGTCGTGTTGAAAAAGTCGTCCTTGCTGCAATCCTCGATGATCTTGCCCTGGTCCATGAAGACGATGCGGTTCGCCACGCGCCGGGCAAAACCCATTTCGTGCGTGACGACCATCATCGTCATGCCTTCCTGCGCCAGGCCCACCATTACGTCGAGCACCTCGTTGATCATCTCCGGGTCGAGCGCCGATGTCGGCTCGTCGAACAGCATGGCGATCGGGTCCATCGACAACGCGCGGGCGATCGCCACGCGCTGCTGCTGGCCGCCCGACAGCTGGCCGGGGAACTTGTCCTGTTGCGACAGCAGGCCCACGCGGTCCAGGTATTTCAAGCCCTTGGCATTGGCTTCGTCGGCACTGCGGCCCAGCACCTTGATCTGGCCGATGGTGAGGTTTTCGCGGATCGACAGATGCGGGAACAGCTCGAAATTCTGGAACACCATGCCGATGCGCGCGCGCAATTTCGACAGATTCGTTTTCGGATCGTTGACGGTGATGCCGTCGACGATGATCTGCCCCTGCTGGATCGGTTCCAGGCCGTTGACGGTCTTGATCAGGGTCGACTTGCCGGAGCCGGACGGGCCGCAAATGACCATCACGTCGCCCTTGGCGACATTGGTGGTGCAATCGGTCAGTACCTGGAACTGGCCATACCATTTGCTGACGTTATTGAGTTCAATCATCTTGTTCTTTCTTTTACGGTTAGCGAATGATGGCGACGCGTTTCTGCAGGCGTTTTACCAGGAACGACAAGGCATAGCACAGCACGAAATACACGACGGCGACAAACACGTACATTTCCACCAGGCGGCCGTCGCGCTGCGCGATTTTCGAGGCAGCGCCCACGAAATCGGGAATCGACAGCACGTACACGAGCGACACGTCCTGGAACAGCACGATGGTCTGCGTCAGCAGCACGGGAATCATGTTGCGGAACGCTTGCGGCAGCACGATGTTGCCCATGGTTTGCCGGTAGTTCATGCCCAGCGCCTGGCCCGCCCACACCTGGCCGCGGGGAATCGACTGTATGCCGCTGCGCATGATCTCGCAATAGTAGGCCGCCTCGAACATGATGAAGGTGATCAGCGCGGAGGAAAACGCGCCCACTTTCACGGGCTCGTTGGCGCCGATGACCCAGGCGGCGATATACGGCACCAGGAAGTAGAACCAGAAGATCACCAGCACCAGCGGGATCGAGCGTATCAGGTTGACGTAGCTCGATGCCACGCCCGAGACGATACGGTTGCTGGACAGGCGCATCAGCGCCAGCAGGGTACCCAGCACGATGCCGCCCACCATGGCCAGCGCCGTCAGTTTCAGGGTGAAGACCATGCCGGTCTGGAACAGATAGACCCACGAGCGGGAGATGACATCGAAGTCGAAATTACCGAACATATCAGTGTCCTCCCGTCTTGGCGCCGGCGACGATGAAGCCCGGGATGGCGACCTTTTTCTCGATCAGGTGCATCAGCACCACGACCAGCAGGTTGACGACGATGTAGATGATGGTGGCGGCCGAAAACGCCTCGAACACCTGGAAGGAAAACTCCTGGATGGCGCGCGCGCTGGCCGTCAGTTCGATCAGGCCGATGGTCAGCGCCACGGAACTGTTCTTGATGATGTTCAAAAATTCGCTGGTCAGCGGCGGCAGGATCACGCGCGCGGCCATCGGCAGCAAAATGAAACGGTAGGTTTGCGGCAAGGTCAGGCCCAGCGCCGTGCCGGCCAGTTTCTGCCCGCGCGGCAGCGCCTCGATGCCCGTCGTCACCTGCACGGCCACGCGCGAGGAGGTGAAAAAGCCCAGGCACAGCACAGCCGTGACGAACGGCGCGTTCGGCAGCGACTTGACCCAGGTGCCCAGGTCGGGCGGCAGCAGTTCCGGCATGACGAAATACCAGAGGAACATCTGCACCAGCAGCGGCACGTTGCGGAACAATTCGACGTAGGCGTTGGCCACGCCCACCAGCCATTTGTTCGGCAGGGTGCGGATGGTACCGACCACCAGGCCCAATATCAGTGCCATGATCCAGGCCGCACCGGCCGTGGCCAGGGTCCAGACCAGGCCGGACCACAGCGTGTCCATATACGTACCCACGCCATCGGGAGAAATCTCCCAGAAAATGCGCCAATTCCAGTTGTAATTCATGATCATCCTTCCCGTGCAGCTCAAGGAAAGCGGCTTGTCCGCCGCCCGTCCCGTAAATAAAACGGGAGGCTTGCGCCCCCCGGTTTGTTACGCAGTCTTGTTATTTTTTCCGTTTGTCCGAAGTCTTCTGCGCTTCGGGCACTGCCGCATACGCGGCCGGGTCACCGGAGTCGGTCGGATTGGCAAACACGGCCTTCAATTGCGGCGGCATCGGGAATTTCAGGTTGATGTTTTTCGGCGGGATCGGCGAGGTAAACCATTTCGCATAAATGCGGTTGATGTCGTCGCTCTTGTACAGGCGGATCAGCGCGTCGTCGACCACTTTCTTGAAGGCCGGGTCGCCCTTGCGCAGCATGATGCCGTACGGTTCGACCGACAGCGCTTCCTTGGTGATTTCGTAGTCGTTCGGGTTCTTCGAGTTGGCCACTTGCGACGCCAGCAGAATGTCGTCGTTGGCTTCGGCCACCGCGCGGCCCGTTTCCAGCATCAGGAACGACTCGGGATGATCCTTGCCGACGGCAATCGTCATGCCCAGGTTCTTTTCCTTGTTCAGGATCGTCATCTGCTTGATGGTCGACGTGCCGGCCGTGGCGACCAGGGTCTTGCCGCGCAAGTCTTCCAGGGTCTTGATGTTCGAGGATTTTTTCGACAGCACGCGGTTGCCGATGACGAACATGGTCGGGGCGAATGCCACCTGCTGCTGGCGCTCCAGATTGTTCGTCGTCGAGCCGCACTCAAGGTCGATGGTGCCGTTGGCCATCAGCGGGATGCGGTTGGCCGAGGTGACGGGGCTCATCACCACTTTCAGTTCGCTCATGCCCAGGTGTTTTTGCAGGGCCGTGACGACTTTCATGCACAGGTCGATCGAATAACCCTGGTATTGCTGCTTGTCATCGAGATAGGAGAAGGGCACGGAGCCGTCGCGCACACCGAGGGTGACGGAACCGGCTTTCTTGATCTTGGCCAAGGTGCCGGTCAATTCCTGAGCCTGGACTGGCGACATGCTGCTGATGACACCGACGCTGAGCAGCGTGGCGATGATTTTGGTCAATTTCATAAATTCTCCTGGGCGGACAAACGGGATGGACCCCGAACGAAACAACTGTGGTGCAGACGCCACCAATGGAATTAATTTTATTTCATTTTCAGCGCCGGACCAGCCGTTTTCTGCGATTGCCCTCAAATAGGCGCTATACGCGCGCCTGAAGGGGCGCGGCTGTAGCATTTTTCCTACTGATTTCCCATTCCCGATTTATTTTGCCGGCGCCAACCCCGCCAACTCGTCCTCTTCCGCCTCATCGTCCCTATTCGCCTGCTGGCGTTGCCACATCTGCGCGTACAGGCCATCCGCCGCCAGCAATTGCGGATGCGTGCCCCGCTCGACGATGCGGCCATGGTCGAGCACGAGGATTTGCTGGGCGTCGGCCACCGTCGACAGACGGTGCGCAATCACCAACGTGGTGCGGTTTTTGGCGATTTCCTTCAGCTGCGACTGGATCGCCTGTTCGGCCTTGGAGTCGAGTGCCGAAGTGGCTTCATCGAAGATCAGGATGGCCGGGTCTTTCAGCAAGGTGCGGGCAATCGCCACGCGCTGCTTTTCGCCGCCCGACAGTTTTAAACCCCGTTCGCCCACCATGGAGCTGTAACCATCTGGCAAGCTTTCAATAAAATCATGAATCGATGCGGCTTTGGCTGCCGCCACGATGGCTTCTTTGCTGGCGCCCGGCCTGCCGTAGGCAATGTTGTATTCGATGGTGTCGTTGAACAGCACCGTATCCTGCGGCACGATGCCGATGGCCGCGCGCAGGGAATCCTGCGTGATATTGCGCAGGTCCTGGCCATCGATGGTGATGCCGCCGCCATCGACTTCATAGAAGCGGAACAGCAAACGCGACAAGGTCGACTTGCCCGAGCCGCTGTGGCCCACCACGGCTGTCGTCGTGCCGGCGGGGATCTGGAAATCCACGTCGAACAGGATTTGCCGCTTGGCTTCATAGCTGAAATCCACGTGGTCGAAGCGCACGGCCGCACCCCGCGTGACGAGCGGCTTGGCGTCCGGCGTATCGGCGATTTCGCGGTTCTCGTTCAGCAGGGAAAACAATCGCTCCATGTCGGCCAGGCTTTGCTTGATTTCGCGGTAAATGACGCCGAGGAAATTGAGGGGAATGTAGAGCTGGATCATGAAGGCGTTCACCAGCACTAGGTCGCCCAGAGTCATCGTGCCGGCGATCACGCCCACGGTGGCGCGCCACAAAATCAAGGTGACGGCCGTGGCGATGATCAAGGACTGGCCGGTATTGAGCAGGGATAGCGAGGTCTGCGATTTCACGGCGGCCGATTCGTAGCGCTGCAAGCCTTCGTCATAGCGCTTCGCTTCGTAATCCTCGTTGCCGAAATATTTTACGGTTTCATAGTTGATCAGTGAATCGATGGCCTTGGTATTCGCCTTCGAGTCGAGGTCGTTCATGGTGCGGCGGAAATGCGTGCGCCAGTTCGTCACCAGCACGGTAAACGCGATGTACGACACGAGCGCCACCGCCGTGATCACGGTGAACCAGATGTCGTAATGCAAGACCAGATAGCCGAGCACGAGGGTGATTTCCACCAGGGTCGGCAGGATGTTGAACAGGGTGTAGGAAATGAGCGAGCCGACGCTGCGCGTACCCCGTTCGATATCGCGCGTCATGCCGCCCGTCTGGCGGTTCAAATGGAAACGCAGGGACAGCGCATGCAGGTGGCGGAACACTTGCAGGGCGATGGTGCGCACGGCCCGCTGCGTGACCCGGGCGAACAGGAATTCGCGCAATTCCGTAAACAAGGTGGTCGACAGGCGCAGCAAGCCGTACGCCACCAGCAAGCCCACGGGCAGCACCAGCAGCGCTTGCGGATGCGCGGCCGTGATCGTCATGGCGTCGACGAGTTTTTTCAGGATCAGCGGCACGCCCACGTTGGCGAGCTTGGCGCCGACCAGGCATAGCAGCGCCAGCAATACTCTCCATTTGTAGACCCACAGGTACGGCAGCAAGGTCTTGATGGTGGCGAAATCGCTGTGGCTGGCGGAAGCTGGCGAGCGGGGCGGAGGGGGAGTCTGGGAACGGCGCATGGCGAAGGTCGGCTTTTTATGGTTCAATCGCAGCAATTGTAGCCTTTCATGAGAATAAAAGATGAGCACCTCCCCCGACCGTCCCGACAACTGCCTCGCCTCCGGCCTGCCCGCCGGAAAAATGCCCGAACTGCGCATGATGCCCGCGCCGTCGGACGCCAATGTGTACGGCGACGTCTTCGGCGGCTGGATCATGGCGCAGGTCGATATCGCCGGTTCCCTGCCGGCCACGCGGCGCGCCAACGGCCGTGTCGCCACCATCGCCGTCAATTCCTTCGTCTTCAAAAATCCCGTCTTCGTCGGCGATCTGCTGTCCTTCTACGCCGACATCGTCAAGGTGGGCAATACCTCGATCACCGTCAATGTCGAGGTATATGCCGAGCGCAACCGCCTGCAGGCATGCATCGTGAAAGTCACGGAAGCGACCTTGATCTACGTGGCGACGGACTCCGACCGCAAGCCGCGCAAGGTGCCGCCGATCGAGACCTTATTGGCGTCTTGATTGTCGTAATCAATCCACACCATGGATAGCCAGCGCCGCATCTTCTTGCTCAGTGCTGCGCGCATCACGGCACTGGCCGCGGCCGGCAGCGTGCTGTCCGGTTCCAGCGCCGGCGCCGCCACGCGCCTGAACGGCACGGCTTATCCGTTTGCGCTCGGCGTCGCTTCCGGCTCGCCCTTGCCCGACGCCGTCGTGCTGTGGACGCGCATCTGCTACGACCCGCTGCAGGCCGCCGCCACGCCCGCCATCGCCCTGAACGTGCGCTGGGAAGTGGCCGACGATGAAGCTTTCCGGCACATCGCCGCCAAGGGCCAGGCCACGGCCATGCCCTACCTCGCACACAGCGTGCACGTCGACGTGGGCGGCCTGGCGCCCGGACGCTGGTACTGGTACCGCTTCATGCTGGGCGACGCCGTCAGCCCCGTGGGCCGCACGCGCACGGCGCCCGAGTCCGGCTCCATGCCTGCCTCGCTGAAACTGGCCGTCGCCTCGTGCCAGCACTGGGAATTCGGCGCGTATGCGGCGCACCGGCACATCGCCGCGGCTGCGCCCGACCTGGTGGCCTTTCTTGGCGATTACATTTATGAGTGGGGGCCGTACCAGCTGCAACATCCAAGCCGGGCCGTGCGCACGCATGAAAGTTTTACCTTGGACGAGTACCGCGCCCGCTACGCGCAATACAAGAGCGACCGCGACTTGCAGAGCGCGCACCTGGCCGCGCCGTGGATCGTCACCTGGGACGACCATGAAGTGGCCAACGACTACGGCAACGACCGCGACGAGTTGCTCACGCCCACCTTCTTGCAGCGCCGCGCGGCCGCCTATCAGGCGTTTTACGAACACATGCCGCTGCGCCTGCTGCCGCTGGGGCGGCGCGGCTTTGTCGACATGCGCATCTACCAGCGTTACGACTGGGGCCGGTTGGCGCGCTTCCACGTGCTGGACGACCGGCAATACCGCGCCTACCACGCCTGCGCCAAACCGGGCCGCGGCGGCTCCAATTCCGTTACCACGCGCAACTGTCCCGACTTGCTCAAGCCCGACCGCACCATGCTGGGCGAGGAACAGCAGCAATGGCTGCAAGCCGGTCTCGATGATTCCCCGGCGCGCTGGAATATCCTGGCCCAGCAAACCCTGATGGCACAATCGAGCCAGGTGCCCATCGTGCGGGCAGGCGACGAGCGCATCTGGACCGATGGCTGGGATGGCTATCCCATGGCGCGCCAGCAGCTGCTCGACGCTCTGCGCAGCAGCAAGGCCAGCAACCCGCTCGTACTGTCGGGCGACGTGCACACTTTTTATGCGACTGATCTGAGCCGCAACGCCATGCGGCCCACCGGCAAGGATAATCCCGTGCTGGCGACCGAGTTTTGCGGCACGTCGATCACGTCCAGCTCCCGCCCGCAGGCACGCACGGACCAGTACGTGGCGATGAACCCGCACATCCGCTACGGACGCAGCGACAAGCGCGGCTATATGCTGCTGGAGATCACACCGGAGAAAACCACGACCCTGTTCCAGGGGCTGGAAAATGTGCGCGACAGCGCGTCCGGCATCGCGACACTGGCCAGCTTCACCGTGCAGGACGGCAAGGCGGGCGTGCAACGCACCTAGCCTATGCTTTTCAAGGCGTCGCGGTAGCGCCGGCTGACGGGCACTTCGCCGCCCGTGGACAGCATGGCGCGCGCATCGCCCGACTCCAGCGGCGTGATTGCCTGCACGAAATCGAGGTTGACGATATAGCTGCGGTGTACGCGCAGGAAGCGCTTGCCATCGAGGCGGCGCTCGATGGCCGCCATGGTCGAGCGCAGCGGGTAATCGTGCCCGCGCACATGCAGGTTCACATAGTTGCCCCAAGCCTGTATCCACTCGATCTCGGCAGCCGGCAACAGAAAATCCTTGCCCAGCTTGCGCACCAGGAAACGTTCCGGCTGCTGCACCGGTTCCACGGCGGGTCCTTCATCGGGCTCGCCCAGCAAGGTCGCCTCGCCTTGCCAGCGCATCAGCAGCAACTGGTAAAAACCGGCGAACAATAAAATGGAGAAGTAAGCACGCACATCCTTGACATATTCATAAGGCAATTCACGCCACCAGTTACCGAAATCGTAATCGCTGCCGGCACTCCAGTACGCCATTTTGCGCAAGGCCACCATGGCCAGCACATGCACCAGGCTGTAGACCAGCGACGCGATCAAGTGCCAGCGCAGGTTCTGGCGCTGGAAAACCAGGTGCAAGGGCCGAAACTGCTTAGCCAGGATCACCACGGGCACCAGCGCCAGCAACACCAGGTTGCTGCTCCATTCCCATACCGCCACCTCCCAGAAGGGTGTCGCGAGCCCGGCACGTTGGTGGTCTGCCCAGCTGACCCAGCAGTTGAGCGACGTTTGCAGCAGATACAGGACGATCCAGAAAGCTGGCTCGGCGATCTGGCGCCAGCGTTGATATCGTTGCAACAAATCGGTGGAAGACAGGCGCATGGTGTCGAACGGTGAATTAGTTGCATGATTGTAAGGTCCCAAAGCCGTCCCAGCGTCACCGCTCGTCACAAACAGTCCGCCATTGATCACTTTTCGCTGGATCAGCCCCTGCGGCCTGCCTATGCTGGGGCATTCCTTCACCAACGGACCCCGCGACCATGACCACAGATTTTCGCCGTTACGATATCGATGCCTTGCGCTTTCTTGTCTTCAGCCTGCTGATCGTCTACCACACGGCCATGCTGTACCTGGACGGTGCCGCCTTCCACATGAAGAGCAGCTACTTGACGGACGCATTGAACTTCCCCATGGTCTTTATCAACCGGTGGCGCATGGAAATCGTGTTCCTCATTTCCGGCGTGTCGTGCGCCATGATGACGCAAACGTCCAGGGGCGCGTTCCTGCGACGCAGGCTCCAGCGCCTGTTCTTGCCCCTGCTGTTTGGCGTGCTGGTGGTGATCCCCGTGCAGCCGTACTGCGAGGGTGTCACGAACGGCCTGGTCGAGCCTGGCTATGGAGCGTTCCTGCTCCATTACTTTGGCGGCTACGCTTGGCCAGCCGGCGCATTTACGGGCTGGAAAACCAGTTTTACCTGGAATCATCTGTGGTATCTGGTGTATCTGCTGCTGTACACCATCGTGCTGGTGGCCCTGCAACCGCTGCTGGCCAAGGCCAGGCCGCTGTTCACGGGACTGCGCGGCTGGCGCCTGTTGGTCCTGCCCGCCCTGCCCGCGCTGGCGGCAACGGCTTTCCTGAAACTGCGCTATCCGGAAACCCATGCGCTGGTGAAAGACTGGTACGCACACACCATCTATTTCACCATGTATCTGTATGGCTGGTGGCTGGGCAACGACAAGGGAGTGTGGCAGGAACTGGCGCGCTTGCGCTGGCATGCGCTGCTGCTGGCGCCCTTTGCATTTACAGTGTATCTGGGCTTTGACCTCGTGCATTCGGAAAACCTGCTGACCTGGGCCGCGTTCGGTTCCTGGCCCATGCGCAACCTGTACATGTGGCTGGCCATCTGCGCCATCCTGGGCTGGTCGCACACCTTGCTGAATCAACCTTTTGCCTGGCTGCCATGGGCGCGCCAGGCCGTGTTTCCCTGGTACATACTGCACCAGAGCGCGATTATCCTGCTGGCCTACTGGCTGGTGCCGCTGAAGCTGGGTCCCGTGCTGGAACCGCTGCTGATACTGAGCGGCACGGTGGCGACTTGCTGGCTGGGGACGTCGCTGCTGATCAGCAAGGTGAACTGGCTGCGCCCCTGCTTCGGCTTGCCCGCCCGCCCAGGCCGGAACCTGGCGGCGGACACGGCCCTGGCGGCGAATTAAGCTACTTTCTTTTCGTCGCGCAATTGACGGCGCAAGATCTTGCCGACGTTAGTTTTCGGCAATTCATCGCGGAACTCGATGTATTTCGGCTTCTTGTAGGCCGTCAATTCATGTTTGCAATGCTCGCGGATCTGTTCCACCGTCAAGTTCGGGTCCTTGCGCACGACAAACACTTTCACGGCTTCGCCCGAGTTGGCATCCGGCACGCCGATGCATGCGCATTCCAGCACGCCCGGACACGACGCGACCACGTCTTCCACCTCGTTCGGATACACATTGAAGCCGGAGACGATGATCATGTCTTTCTTGCGATCCACGATTTTTACGTAGCCGCGCTCGTCCATGACGCCCACGTCGCCCGTCTTGAAGTAGCCGTCGGCCGTCATCGACTTGGCCGTCTCGTCCGGACGCTGCCAGTAGCCGGCCATCACTTGCGGGCCGCGCACGGCGATCTCGCCCGGCTCGCCCAGCGCCACTTCCACGCCGTCATCGTTGAGGATTGCCACTTCCGTCGACGGGAAAGGCAAGCCGATGGTGCCCGTGAATTCCGTGATGTCGACGCGGTTGCCCGTCACCACGGGGGATGTTTCCGACATGCCATAGCCTTCGATCAGCGGGCAGCCCGTCAGTTTCAGCCAGCGTTCGGCCACGTTGCGCTGCAGGGCCATGCCGCCGCCATTGCACACTTTGTAGCTGGAGAAATCGAGCTTGGCAAAGTCGGCATTGTTCAGCAGTGCGTTGTACAGGGTATTGACGGCAGGGAAGACGACGATCTTGTGCTTGCTCAATTCCTTGACGAAACCGGGGATGTCGCGCGGGTTGGGAATCAGCACGTTCAAGCCGCCCACGCGCATGCCCATCAGGGCGCTGACCGTCAGCGAATAGATGTGATACAGGGGCAAGGCGCACATGAAGCCCATCGAGGTGGCGCGCATTTCCTTGGTCATCACGGGCGCCATCCACGCCTCGTTTTGCAGCACGTTGGCGATCACGTTACGGTGCAACAGCATCGCGCCTTTCGAGACGCCCGTCGTGCCGCCCGTGTATTGCAGGAAGACGATATCGTCATGGCCCTGCTGCACCGGCGTCAACGTCAGGCGGGAACCCTCGGCCAGCACCTTGTTGAAACTGATGGCGTTTGGCAAGGAAAACGTCGGCACCATTTTCTTGATCTTGCGCACGACGAAATTGACGATGGTGCCCTTCAAACCGCCCAGCAAGTCGCCCATGGTGGCGACGATCACATGCTTGACCTGGGTATGCGGCAGCACCTGCTCGACCGTGGTGGCGAAATTTTCCAGCACAATGATCGCTTCGCTGCCCGAATCGATCAGCTGATGCTGGAGTTCGCGCGGCGTGTACAGCGGATTGACGTTCACCACCGTATAGCCGGCGCGCAGGATCGCCGCCATGGCCACCGGATATTGCAGCACGTTCGGCAACATGATCGCCACGCGCGCGCCACGCTGCAGGCCCTTGCTTTGCAGCCAGGCACCCATCTGCAGCGACAGCTTGTCGAGTTCGCGGTAGGTGAGGAATTTATCCATGCACACGAAGGCATTGCGGTCCGCATACTTCTGGAACGACTCTTCCAGCAAATGCGTGACGGAACGGTATTGCGTGCAATCAATCTCTGCGGGAACGCTGTCCGGGTACGACTTCAACCAAATCTTGTCCATCTCGCCTCATCTTTATCTGTAAAAGGGATGCGCCTCCTGGCGCATCCACATTGTTTATGCTGCTATCTTCGTTTCGTCACGCAAGGCGCGACGCAAAATCTTGCCGACGTTGGTCTTCGGCAGTTCATCGCGGAATTCGATGTATTTCGGCCGCTTGTAGCCCGTGAACTGCTCCTTGCAATACGCGGCCAGCACGGCCTGGGTCAGGTTCGGGTCCTTGCGCACGACAAACACTTTCACGGCCTCGCCCGAATGCTCGTCGGGCACGCCCACGCAGGCGCACTCGAGCACCCCCGGATGGGCCGCGATGACGGCCTCGACTTCGTTCGGATACACATTGAAGCCGGAGACGAGAATCATGTCTTTCTTGCGGTCCACGATCTTCACGTAGCCGCGCTCGTCCATGATGCCCACGTCGCCCGATTTGAAATAGCCATCGGGCGTCATGACCTTGGCCGTTTCGTCGGGACGGTTCCAGTAGCCGCTCATCACTTGCGGGCCACGGATGGCGATCTCGCCCGTCTGACCCAGCGGCACTTCCTTGCCGTCATCGTCGAGGATGGCAATGTCGGTCGAGGGCACGGGCAAGCCGATGGTGCCGGAAAACGCCGTGCTGTCGGCGCGGTTGCAGGTGGCAACGGGCGACGTTTCCGACAAGCCATAGCCTTCGATGATGGACACGCCCGTTACTTGCAGCCACTTGTCGTTGACGGCTTGCTGCACCGCCATGCCGCCGCCATTGGCGATCTTCAAGCCCGAGAAATCGAGCTTGGCGAAGTCGGGATGATTGACCAGCGCGTTATACAGCGTATTGACCGCCGGCAGCAGGTTGAACTTGTACTTGCCCAGTTCCTTGATCAGGCCCGGGATATCGCGCGGATTCGGGATCAGGATATTGAGCGCACCGACGCGCGTGCCCCACATGGCGCAGGCCGTCAGCGCAAAGATATGGTACAGCGGCAAGGCGCAGACGATGATCAGCTGTTCCTTGCTGTTCTGGTCGAGCGCCGCACCCGACCACGCTTCGCTTTGCAGCACATTGGCGATCACATTGCGGTGGCTCAAAGTCGCGCCTTTCGACACGCCCGTCGTGCCGCCCGTATATTGCAGGAAAGCGGCGTCGTGGATGCTCAGCTCGACGGGCGTGAGCTTCATGCGGCTGCCCAGCGCCAGCGCCTGCTTGAAACGCATGGCGTTCGGCAAGGAATACGCGGGCACCATCTTCTTGACGTTGCGCACGACAAAATTGACGATCATGCCTTTCAAGCCACCGAGCATTTCACCCATGCTGGCGACGATGATGTGCTTGACGGCCGTCTTGCTCAGGACTTGCTCGACCGTATGGGCAAAGTTTTCCAGCACGATGATCGCTTCGCTGCCCGAATCGTTCAGCTGGTGCTCGAGTTCGCGCGGCGTATATAAAGGATTGACGTTGACCACCGTGTAGCCGGCGCGCAGCACGGCCGCGATCGCCACCGGATACTGGAGCACATTCGGCATCATCAGGGCGACTCTGGCCCCCTTCTTCAGCCCACGGCTTTGCAGCCAGGCACCCAGCTGGCGCGAATAGGTGTCGAGTTCGGCATAGGTGAGAAATTTGTCCATGCAGACATAGGCATTGCGGTCCGCATATTTTTGAAACGCTTCTTCCAGCAAATGCACCAGCGAACGATATTGATCAGGATCGATGTCGGCGGGGACGCCGGGAGGATACGACTTCAGCCAAATTTTTTCCATCCTGTGCCTCTTGTCTCGAATAATCGTGGGGGAGCCGGCGCATCTTGCCGACGCGGATCATTGCTGCGGATTCTGTCGTCCGGCAGTCAGTTTGAGCATTCTGACGAGCAATTGCTCTATGCTACTAATGCGATGCTATCGGGCGCCGCGCTTCCATGCAAGCGCTTTCAACAGTATTCGAGCGGCAACTCTAGGGCCTTTTTATGCTGCATTGCAGCATGATAAATACGCTGTTACCGAATCGCTTGCCTCGGCATACGGGACAATCTTTACGGGTCAGGGGCTGGACAATTGTTCCAGCGCATGCCTGCGCTCAGGCTTCTTGAGCTGGGCCATTGTGTGCACTGCAGCATAAAAAGCACGAAAGTTCTTTTTTTCTTCCAGCAATTTTTTGAAGGCAGGCAAAAATTCATTGTAGGTAGACACGGAAGCCAGGTGCGCATTGCTCAAGGGCTGCTCGAACCAGCGGTCGTAACCGGCAAAACCACCCCAGTTTTTCTTCAGCACCTGATACGCGTCTTGCAATGCCGCAAACACCTGCGCCTTGCGCGCACGCTTCTCCGCATCGCTGGCCTCGCTCGCATACACGGCTTCCAGTTTCCCCCGGTATGTCAGCAGCAAGGCCAGAAAATCCTGGCGCCGCGCCGCATACTGGGCGTATGACGCGCGCATGGCGTCATTGCCCTCGCGCGCCAGCCAGCGCTGCACGCCCGCCTCTTCCACGGCGCTGGCAAACGACTCGTTGAAGGCCGAATCGCCGGGCACGTACACCACCTGGTGCGCCAGTTCATGGAAAATCAGGCGCGCCAGTTCCGCATCGTTGTAGTTGATAAAGGTCGACAGCAACGGGTCGTCGAACCAGCCCAGGGTGGAATACGCGGGCACGCCGCCCACCTGCACGTCGTAATGCTGGGCGCGCAACTCGTCGGCATAGGCGAGCGCCTCATCCTTGCTGTAATAGCCGCGGTAATTGACGCAGCCGGCGATGGGGAAACACCATTGCAGCGGCTGCAGCGACAGTTCCGGCGTGGCCACCACGTTCCACAGCACGAAGGGGCGCCGCAGGGCGGCATAATTCTTGTAGCTGCCATTGTCCGGTAAATCCAGTTCGCTGACGGCAAAGCGGCGGATCTGCTGCGCCTTGGCCAGGCGCACTTTCAGGCGCGGTTCGGTGGCCGGGTCATCGAGCCAGGCATCGACGGGGCGCGCGCCGGACCACAGCGCATATTGCCCCTGCGCCGCCTGCGTGTAGTAGCGCAGCTGCGTGCAGCCGCCCAGCGGCAGGCACAGCATGCCGACAAGCAGGCGGGCCGGCCAGCGGGCCATGTCAGGCAACCTTTTCCACTTCGACCAGCGTATCGTAGAAGGTCGGCGCGCGGCCCATGTCCGTCAGGCGCTGGCTCGTCACTTCATTGGCGTTCTTGCCGTCGCTGGCGAGTTTCTTCCACCACACGGACAAACCCACCACCAGGCCCCGTCTCGCCTTGTCCGTGACCCTGGCCTTGGCGACAAAACTGCCGCGGTCATTGAAGATGCGCACCATGTCGCCGGCCGCGATGCCGCGCGCGGCGCAATCATCCGGGTGGATATCGAGGTGCGGTTCGCCCTCGGCCGCGCGCAGGCTTTTCACATTCACAAAAGTGGAATTGAGGAAGTTGCGCGCCGGCGGGGAAATCATGGCCAGCGGGAAGCGCGCCGCCAGCGCGGGATTGCTGGCTTGCGATTCGTGCGGTGCGATATACGTGGGCAAGGGATCGAGTCCCGCCTGCGCCATGGCCTCCGAATACAACTCGCACTTGCCCGATGGCGTGGGGAAACCACCTTCGGCAAAGGGCGCCTCGGGCATGGCCAGCTTTTGCCAGCCCGTGCGTTTCAGCGATTCCCAGTCAAAATGCACGGCGCGCGCATCTGTGTTGTCGAAGGCCTTGGCCGCCAGCGCATCGTCGCTTTCCTGGAAGCATGGATCATCAAAGCCCATGTGTTGCGCCAGCAGGCGGAAGATTTCCGTATTCGCCTTCGCTTCGCCCAGCGGCGCCACGGCCGCATTGTTCGCCATCATGTACAGGTGGCCGTAGGTGGAATGCGCATCGACGTGTTCCAGCTGCGTGGTGGCGGGCAGCACGATGTCGGCGTAATCGACGGTATCGGTCTGGAAGTGCTCGAGCACGACCGTAAACAAGTCTTCGCGGGCAAAACCCTGCGCCACTTTCGAGGAATCGGGCGCCACCGCCAGCGGATTCGAGTTGTAGACGATCACGGCTTCCACTTGCGGACCGAACTCGGGCGAGCTTTCTTTCAGTAAATCGTCGCCGATGGTGCTCATGTTGATCGTGCGCGGCGTGCCTTTCAATAAATCAGGGCGCTGCAGGGCCTTGCGGTTGACGGGGAAGGAACCCGAGCTCGACAGTTGCATGCCGCCGGCCGGGTGGCGCCAGGCGCCCGTCAGGGCCGGCAGGCAGGCGATATTGCGCACGGCCATGCCGCCGCCATGCACGCGTTGCACGCCGTAGTTGGTGCGGATGGCGGCGCCCTCGCCAGAGCGGCACGCCTGGCCGTACAGGCGCGCCAGTTTCACCACTTCCGTGGCCGTGATGCCGCATACCTCGGCCACGCGCTCGGGCGGCCATTCCAAAGCGCGCTGTTTCAAGCCAGCGTAGCCGACCGTGTAGCGTTCGATGTAGTCATGGTCGACCAAGTCTTCGGTGATCAAGACATGCATCAAGCCCAGCGCCAGGGCCGCATCGGTGCCCGGCAGCAAGGCGATATGCTGGTGGCATTTTTCGGCCGTCAGCGAGCGGTAGGGGTCGATGGCGATCAGAGTGGCGCCATGGCGCTTGGCTTCCTGCGCCCGCATCCAGAAATGCAGGTTCGAGGCGATCGGGTTGCCGCCCCAGATGATGATCAATTTCGCGTTCTGGAACTGTTCCAGGTCCGTACCGATGCTGGCGCCCACCGTGTAGCGGTAGCCCGTGGCGCCGGCCGAGGCGCAGATGGTACGGTCCAGCAGGGAAGCGCCGAGCTGGTTGAAGAAACGCGAGGACATCGATTCGCCCTGCACCAGGCCCATGGTGCCGCAGTAGCTGTACGGCAAGATCGCCTGCGGATCGCGCGCGGCGATCGGTTTCAATCGGTCCGCGATGGTCTGCAATGCCTCTTCCCAGCTGATGCGCTCGAACTTGCCTTCCCCCTTCTTGCCGACGCGGCGCAGCGGATGCAGCAGCCGGTCCGCATGGTAGGTGCGTTCCGTGAAGCGCGATACCTTGGTGCACAGCACGCCAGCCGTGGTCGGGTGGTCGGGATCGCCCTTGACAGCGGTGGCTACCCCATCGGTCACGGTGACCAGCAAGGCGCAGGTATCGGGGCAATCGAGCGGGCAGGCGGCGCGCACTTGGGTGGTGGTCATGGTGCAATCCAAAAACGTTGGGGGAAGGCGATACTGTAAACCATTCCGCGCGCTTGCTGTTGGCGCCATGGCAAGCACGTCCGTGCGCTGGATTTACCCGGCAAACAAGGGCTACAATGCACTATTAGCCACGCCTGTTTTTGATCAAACAAGCGCGGTCCGGCGCGCCATACATTGCTGCGTGCCAGCATCCACAGGAGAGTCCCATGAAACTAGTTGATCCGATCTTGGCGTTTCAATCCGAGCTGCAAGGTATCCGCCGCGACCTGCATGCGCACCCCGAGCTGTGCTACGAAGAACAGCGCACCTCGGACGTGGTCGCCGCCAAACTGACGGAATGGGGCATTCCCGTGGTGCGCGGCCTGGGCCGCACTGGCGTGGTCGGCATCATCAAAAATGGTACGTCGACACGCGCCATCGGCCTGCGCGCCGATATGGATGCCTTGCCCATGCAGGAAATGAATACCTTCGAGCATGCCTCGCGCCACCCGGGCAAGATGCACGCCTGCGGCCACGACGGCCACACGGCCATGCTGCTCGGTGCGGCCCATTACCTGGCGCAACACCGCAACTTCGATGGCACGGTCTACCTCGTCTTCCAGCCGGCGGAAGAAGGCGGCGCCGGCGCGCGCGAAATGATAGCAGACGGCTTGTTTACCCGTTTTCCCATGGATGCCATCTACGGCATGCACAACTGGCCAGGCGCGGAAACGGGCACCCTGAGCGTGGTGGAAGGCCCGATGATGGCGTCGAGCAATGAATTCCACGTCACCGTCAAGGGCAAGGGTGCGCATGCGGCCCAGCCTCACAAGGGCATCGACCCCGTGATGGTGGCCGTGCAAATCGCCCAGAGCTGGCAAACCGTCATCACGCGCAACAAGAGTCCGCTCGACACGGCCGTGCTGTCGATCACGCAAATCCATGCGGGCAGTGCCACCAACGTGATTCCCGATGACGCCAGCCTGGTCGGCACCGTGCGCACCTTTACCACGCCCGTGCTGGACCTGATCGAAGAGCGCATGCGCGACATCGCCGTGCACACGGCCGCCGCCTTTGGCGCGGAAGTCGAGTTCCACTTCAAGCGCAACTATCCGCCGCTGGTCAACCATGCGAAGGAAACGGCATTTGCCGTCGAAGTGATGAAAAGCGTGGTGGGCGCCGGCAAGGTCAACGCGAATGTCGAACCGACCATGGGCGCGGAAGATTTCGCTTTCTTCCTGCAGGAAAAGGCCGGCTGCTACATCTTCATCGGCAATGGCGATGGCGAGCACCGCGATGGCGGCCACGGCCTGGGGCCGTGCGTCTTGCACAACGGCAGCTACGACTTCAACGACAACCTGCTGCCGATCGGCGCCAGTTTCTGGGTCAAGCTGGCCGAAGCGAGCCTGCCCGTCGCTTGATTCAGCTCAGCTTATCCGGACCGCCGCCCAGGCGCTGGCCCGGATTCAACGCTTCCAGGGCCAGCAAGGCGGCCGCATGGTCTGCCGTCGGGTGGCTGGTGGCGAGGGTTTCATAGCGCTGCGTCACCAGTTGCGTCACAGGCAAGATGACGTGGGCCGCCTCGGCCGCCGCGAGGATGTTGTGCATATCCTTGATCTGACTCTTCACCTGGCCACCGGCAACAAAGTTGCGCTCCAGCATGCGCTGGCCATGCACCTCCAAAATCTTGCTCTCGGCAAAACCACCGCGGATGGCTGCCCGCACGGCACTCGCATCGGCGCCCGCCGCCTGGGCCAGCAGCAAGGCTTCCGCCACAATATTCAGGGTCGCGCCGACGATCAGCTGATTGCACAGCTTGGCCACCTGGCCACTGCCGGGCGGGCCCACCAGAGTCGGGCGCCCCATCGCCGCCAGGATAGTTTCCACACGGGCGTAATCGCCGGTGCTGGCGCCGGCCATGATGGCCAGGGTACCTGCCTGCGCTCCGCCGACGCCGCCCGACACGGGCGCATCGATGAAACCATGGCCAGCGGCGTGCAAAGTGGCATGAAATTGCTGGGCTTCCGACTGCTTCGTGGAACTCATATCGATCCACAGCGCACCAGCGGACAAGGCCGGCAGCGCTTCTTGCAACACCTGCGCCACGATGGGACCGGCTTCCAGCATGGAGATCACCACGTCCGCGCCATCGACCGCCTCAGCCACGGATATGGCCGGCTGCGCCCCTGCCGCACGCAGGACTTGGGCCTTGCTGTGCGTGCGATTCCAAATTGTGACAGAATATCCAGCGCGTAGCAGGCACCGGACCATCGGATCCCCCATCAGACCGATACCGAGAAATGCGATTTTTGTAGAGAATGTCAATTGAACCCCTGAGATCAACAAGTGGCGAGAGCGGCATCAAAGCAGGTGCCTGTACAAACAAGACAATAGCCTAACGGCCAATTTTACGATGAAAGCCTCTATGTTCTTCAAGAAGAATCTCCTCAAATCCATCGCCGCCGTTGCCGCGCTGATGGCGGCCAACGCCGGCTTTGCCGCCGACGACAAACTGATCGACTCCGTCTACGGCGAATATGCCAAGGGTGTCAAAGTGCAGATGTTGCGCGCTGGCGTAACGTCGAACTGGGATAAAGCCTGGTTTGTATCGAATGGCACGCAGCTGAGCGGTTACTGGGATGCCAGCATCGGCGGTTGGGATGGCAAGAGCTATCGCAACGTCCCTGGCCAGCATCAAAAACTGTGGGACCTGGGTTTTACTCCCGTGTTCCGCTTTGAAAACACGAATAAGCTGGGCTTCTACGCGGAAGGCGGCATTGGCGTACACATGCTGTCCAAGCTGTACGATAACGACGATAACCGCCTGTCGACCCACTTCCAGTTCGGCGACCATATCGGCGTCGGCTATGTCTTCAATAACAAATGGGAAGTCGCTGCGAAGATCCAGCATTTCTCGAACGGCGGCTACAAGAAACCGAATAGCGGCGTCAATTACATGAACGTCAAAGTCGCTTATCACTTTTAATGGGTTTGATAAATGACAAAAGCAGCGCGTAGCGCTGCTTTTTTTACGCCTGCTGAACAGCCGGGGTCAGCCCCCTCTCACTGACCGTCGGTCGGCGGATCGGCGCAGGTCGGCGTAGGTCGGCTTAGCGCAGCGTAAGCCGACAAGCACCGACACAAAACCACCAGACGAAAAAAAACCCGACCATTGCTGATCGGGTTTTTTTCTACTGCGAATAACAAGCCTGACGATAACCTACTTTCACACTGGTTGCAGCACTATCATCGGCGCAAAGTTGTTTCACGGTCCTGTTCGGGATGGGAAGGGGTGGGACCAAC